>Ga0315279_10000174_pt1 | contig 138343 bp, 102 predicted proteins | sample YL17G06_20_MG_FD_203694 | JGI IMG/M metagenome (GOLD analysis project Ga0315279, IMG submission 203694) | Sediment microbial communities from Yellowstone Lake, YNP, Wyoming, USA - YL17G06_20 | ecosystem: Environmental > Aquatic > Freshwater > Lake > Sediment | place: USA: Wyoming | collected... | reverse complement strand
AATCCCTTCAACCCTGTGAGCAATCCTGCCCACGCTTTACGGCTTACGGCCTACATGCTTGCGGTCCTACGCTTGAAGTCAGGGATTACTCCCCTCCCTCCAAGGACTCGCTACCCGGCGGCTGGCCAACCTTACCGGGGCGGGATTCGCTCCCGCTGGATATCGCGACCTTACCCGGCCGCACTGCACATACGGGAGGGTCAGAGGCCCGTCAGGAAGCACGGCGATTGGAGGTCTCTTGCCGAGACGTTCGATGTGGTCTCGAACGCCTTTCTGAAAGTCCTTGAGATGTACGAGATTGCAGGACTCCACAACTTCCCTGCTCAGCCTGGAGTGGAGGGCGACCTTGGCACGCTTGAGAATTTGGGCCAGCAACTGAATTTGCCATTGGTCCAGCACTGGAGACGCCAGTCCGCGAAGCCACGCTTCGACACCCTCAATGTCGGCGTTCTCCCGCAGTACTGTGCCGAAGTTCCCGTGTGCGGGAATGCCGTCCCCGCACTCGCTTGCCATGACAATCGTCCCTCCGGGTTGCACGATACGCGCGGCTGCGGACATTCCCTTGACGGATTGGTAGAGGTTCTGGTCCAGCGGGAAACCGCTGTTAGACGTCACCACTATCGGGAATTCCTGCGGGACCGGGACCATGGCAGCCTCCCGAACCTTAGTACAGGCGGCACGGTGAGCTGTCCGATAATCGCCCGCGAAAAGACCGGTGATTGCCTTGTCCCGGTTGAGCGTGACGTTCACGAGGAACTCGGGAGGGCACAACGCGACCGCGTCTAGAATAGTCTGGTGAACGGGATTGTCGTCCAGCGCGCCCCAAGTGCTTCGGGGATGGGCAAGCAACTCGAACCCATGAATGTCGAAGATGGTCTCGATTCCCGCTACACCGGGCACCACGCCTTTGGCCCCGCCGGAAAAACCAGCAAAGAAATGCGGCTCGACAAACCCAAGCACAATGCGTTTATCCGCTCGGGTGTAGACCTTGTCCAGTAACACCCGCATTTCGGAGGCCGTTTGGCCGAGATCTTCATTTTGTTCGGGACTGAAGGCATCGTGATTGACAATCCGGACCCGTCGCGCCACTTCGAGCCCAAACATGGCCCGGATTTCGTCGGGTGTGTTTGGTCGGTGTGTGCCGGTTCCGACCAGCACAGTCAGTTGCTCTGGGGGGATGGGCAATTCCTCCAGGAGCCACGGCAGCAGCACTTGGTTCGGCACAGGCCTGGTGCCGTCCGAAGTCACAATAACGACCCGGTCACTTGGCTGAATGACCTCGCGCAACGGCAAGCAATCTGAGGGATTGCGGCAAACCTGCAGAAAAGCGTCGTGAGGATCCGGCATCGGCGCCTCCTGCCGGGGCTGAATTACGTGCCAGTCGGCAAGCGCCGGATCCAGTTCCAGGGGCAGGCGGGTTTTACCATACGCGATGCCCACCGTGTGCAGTCCGGGGCTCAACTCTCGCGATCTCGTCCGTGCGCGCGGTTGCGCATAATGTTTGCGACGTTTGCCCAGCATGGCCAGGCTGTTCTCCACCGGCACTCAGTTGGTGACGGAATTGCCCGGGTCGAGGCAGCACCCGCCGTCCGGCAGACACAAATTCCCTCTATCCGCAACTCGCATAGCTTGCATCCAGGAATTCAAAACTCAAATGTGACCAGGGTTCTTAGCACGACATCAAATAGCGGCTCGGGATTCGGTACATTGCCCTCGGCTGAAACCCTGAGATGAACGGTGGTCTTCTTGCCTCCGTATTGCTGCATCAGAGCAATCAAATCAGGCCCATTTTGCGGTATGAAAACAAGCTGAGATGGATCTGAAAACCGCTGGCCGTGAAAGGCTACCGTAGAGGAATTGGGCAGGATCACCGTCAATTCAATCGCCTTGATTGCGCCGAAACTGCCCGCAGAGGCCATCAGCTCAACAGATTCCAGCCTGACGGATGTTATCTGGACGAGACTGGACAGTGATTCACCAAGTACTGCGCTCAATTCCGCCTTTATGTCCTCGATTGAAGGCCAATTTTCGGAAAACGGGAACTCTTGACCGACAAGTTGAGGCGGCATGGGTTGTCCGGGTTTGAGAAAGCCCAGGTCCAGTGAAATATCCCGCGCCAACACGATATCGACCGGCATCGTTTGCGTGCGTATCCGGCTCCTGACGGTTTCACCGATAGTTCCGGCCGTTTCATTGATGGTAAAACAGCCTATCACGAGTAACGGCAGCAACGAGATAAGAACCCCGCGTGAATCAACAAAGATGCCGCTGCGGCTCATGTTCTACGTCCTGACGCGCTGTTACCTCGAAGAATACGGTTGATTATAACATTGCTTCACATTGCGCGAACTAGCATCGTCAAGCGAAAACTGTGGATATAAGTCTCTAGGCCGATGCGAAGGTCACGGCAGCAGGAACAGGATGCCCTCGCCGGAATCGAGCGGGACCTGGAGTCCCGGCATGTCGGGGCTGGCGTCTATCGCGGGTTCCTCGTTACCGCTGGCCTTGGAGATCTGACGGACTTTCTCGGGAGGTGCGTCGAACTCAACTGTGGGCCATGCGGCGTAATCGTGACGGTAGTTGTTGAGCATTACCACCCGGCGTCCGTCGGCGTGTTTGAATGTGCCGATCAGATAGTCGTTGGCGGGGTCCACTGATTCGCGAGTGACGTTCTTGACCGGCGTTCCTTCGAGTTTCTTGATGACGGCGGCTTCGTCGTCCTCGGGCTTAATGCGGACGACGCCGGTGCTGGCCAGCTTCATGAGCGTCGGGCCGAGGTTTTTCAGGGCCAGATTCAACCGTTGCGCCTCGTCGTAATGGCGGGTGCGGCGGTCGTCGCGGGCAATGATTGCGCCACCCTTCGGGAATTCGCCGCCGCCGGGCGTGTAGTAGCAGAAGTACAGCACGCCCTTGGCGCCGTACGCGATGGACGTGTAGACCTGCCAGCGGATCTGGGATTCCGTCGGGTCGGCCTGAGGGCCGTACGGCATGCAGTTGAAGAAATTCCAGAACGGGATCTTTTTCCCGAGTGAATACTTGCGCATCACCTCGAGGTTGCCGCAATAGCCATCGCGCCCGTCCTTGTCGGGTTTCATCATCGGGTAGTAATCCATACAGAGCACATCCGGTTGTACTTGCTCGATGAACTTGCTGACGTATTCGTCGTAATCCTTTACGCCGAGCTGTGTCACGTTCGCGTAGTCCGGAAACAGGTTGATGAATGCGAGTTTGCCGGGCCGCGCTTTTCGGAGGGCATCGGCCCTCTCGCGCAGTGCCGGGAAGTCCGCCGACGACGGCTCATCGCGCAACGCATAGCCCCAACATGCGGGCCCATCCGGCAACTGATCCGCGGAGACCCCTTGGGGCCACGCCACTACTGCTTTCATATCGAGTTGCCGGCACAGATCCAGTTGACGCTGAATCGTATCGACGGTCCCCGCGCCGAACCCGCCCAACACCATCGTGAAGTGCGCGTCCGCGATCTCCCGGTATCGCGCATCCATCTTCGAGTCCGCCGGAGGGTCCACCCAGAAACTTACCACAAACCGGTCCTGCACGAACCGAGACGAATCCTGTCCCCAAGCCGCCGCGCACGCCATCGCCACACCAATCACGACCGCTGCGATCCGAGTCCGACTCAACATCACTCGCACCTCCCTATTCGACTTCCCTGCCGCCGCACGCCGTCACCGTGGTTCCTCCAAAGTTCATAAAGCGCACACGCCAAGCCTGTGTTAATCACGGCGGGCCCTTCGACACTTCCCGGTGGTCAGACAGCATGCCTGGCGCGGGGTCAAGAAGCGCAGAAACGAACATGTGCAACTTGAATGAGCGGTAGCCGTGCTATCCGCTATCCCGGTCCTGTTTCTTGAACTGCCTGAACTTATGTTTCACCTCAACGGATGGGCCGAAGTTAATCAAGAGTCCATCATCTATGCCGGTTGCCGTCAGATAGTTCACGAGTTGGACTTCGTGTTCCTTGGCGAGGTTCTGGACGGCCTTCAGTTCTACGATCACGCACCCATTCACCATGAGGTCCGCGGCAAAGTCCCCAACGATACGTCCTCGATAGTGAACGGGAATCGGGTGCTGCTGGGCTACCGACAGACCAGACTCTTGCAGCTCGATGCAGAGGGCGTTTTCGTACACTTTCTCAAGGTAACCTGAGCCAAGTTGGTTGTGAACCGTGTATGCGCAGCCGATGATGCGTTCGGTCAGAGCATTGATTTCCATTGGGGCTCCTTCTTGGACAGGATTTACATGATTGACAGGATCGTTTGTGAATCGTGTGAATCTTGTCAATCCTGTCGAAAGCTTATCCTTCCCATTGTAAGGCTCTTTGAGCTCAATCGTGCACTTGGTCTTATGAAGCGACACGCCTGAGCAGACGCTCCACATCCTCGATGACTGCTTCCTCTACAACCTGCCTATAGCCACTGGTCCTGAACTCGTGTTCGACATCAGGTTTCCGTCCATTCATAAAGAGGTCGCGCAATGAATAGCCGAGCCGCTTAAGAAACAGCAAGAGATCCTCCAATTTTCTGAGCGTTGCTTTGTCGAAGAGTTCCTTACGGGCTTCTTCCGGCAGTACTTCTGCATGGGCAAATACCTTATGTCTGAGAGGAGCGAGTTGCTGGTCGTAAGTCTTCCGGCGTTCGGCGACGACTCTTCTGAGTTGCCTGAAGAAGTCCGCGTCTGGGATGTACGCATCATTCAGGTACCTCGCAAGCAGTTTGCGCTCATCTGGGATGTACGCATCATACAGGCAATCCGCAAGCCGTTCGCGCGCGTCTGGGATGTACGCATTATCCGGGTACTCCGCAAGCCATTCGCGCGCGTTTGGGAATCCCATTCTCTCTTTGCGTTCGGCGAGTGCATTCCTTTGAAACACGCCGATACTGTCCTGAGCCACTTTGAGGAGTCGGTCAACATTATGCGTGTTCCTTCTATCAAACAGCCGGCCAAGCACAATGATATAGCTTAGTTGAAGGCTGTAGAGAACGGTGCTCCAGAAATGACTTGTCGCATTTATCGCTCGGTGGATACGCCTGTCATTGGCGGCGATACGGTTGATGGCGAGTGAAGCGTGGAAGCACTGCGACGCCAGTTCCGCCTCACCGATAAAGACTTGAAGCTCTTGCTCGAAGTTGCTCCCCGCATCTGCCGTCACCTTTATTCTCATCGAAGCTCCCTCCGAGACAGGATTTACATGATCGACAGGATTGTTTGCGAATCGTGTGAATCATGTCAATCCTGTCGAAATAAGGATGGCAATGCGGGTAACCGAGCTTTGACAGCGGTTGCCGCTGCATCTATGATAGCAAAAGGTGTCCTGAAAGCAGTTGCGTATAAGTCCACATTCGAAATCCCGGCCGGAAGGATTCCGAATTCATATGAGAAGGTCTGAGAAAGAGGTCACGGAGAGGTCTGCCATAGATGAAATCATCAATCGCTGCCTTGTGTGCCGGCTCGCATTATCGGACGGAGGCATCCCTTACGTGATCCCAATGAATTTTGGTTACGAGGGCAACACGCTGTTTTTTCACACAGCTCGAGAAGGAAAGAAGCTGGACATCCTGCGGAAGAATAGCCAAGTCTGCTTCGAACTGGACACGGATGTTGAGATAATCGCTGCCGAGGATGCTGCTGGGTGGGGGGCAAAATACTGCTGCGTGATAGGATTCGGCACGGCTTCTCTTGTGGATGACCCCGTCGAAAAACGCAAGGCGTATGACAGCATTATGCGCCATTACGCAGGCAGGATTTTCAGCTATCCGGATCTGTGCATCGACTGTTCGATGATTATCAGGGTGGACATTGATTCCGTCACCGGCAAGAGGTCAGGATAGTGATTCTCCGGGGAGACCGCTTTCTCAGGATTGCGATCTCCAACGAATGTCGGGCGGACGTTGTTGATACGCCGTGATGGATCAGGGTGTTCCGAGTTCTTGGGGAGCCGCTATGGAACAACTGCTGACGCTCTATATCACCGCCCACTCTCTTCTTTCTGACCTTCAAACGCCTGAAGGCCGTCAGAAAGCCGCCGTTTCTCTCCAGAGCAACGGCTTCGGGCGGGCCGTCCTCGAATCCTACCGCTCCGGCGCGGTGGTCGAGGAATCCGTTCTCGCCGCCGCCCGCGATTTCTTCCGCAGGGAAGGCATCCAAACGCTGGGCGGCCTGATGCCTGTCCAAGGGGGGGATTTCGGCAAGCGAGTCGAGGGTATCGAACTGCGTGCGCCCTTTTTCTGCTATTCAGACGAGGCGACGGTATCGGCCCTCGAATCCGAAATCCGCAAATTGTCCCGGTTGTTCGATCAGGTCGTCATAGATGATGCCTTTCTTACATCGTGCCGATGCCAAGCCTGTGAGGAAGGACGTGCAGGGCGGGACTGGGCGTCCTTCCGGCGGGACCTCTTGTGCCGGGTGGCGCAACGTTGGGTGCGGGCCTCTCACGCCGAGAATCCGAAAGTCCGCCTTACAGTCAAGTTCCCGCAGTATTACGACAGGTATTGCCGGTTTGGCTACGATGCGGAGCGATTTCCAGACATTTTCGACGCCGTATGGGTCGGCACCGAAACGCGCGACCCGACCACCCTCGCCTACGGCTACGTCCAGCCTTACCAGGGCTATGTGAACGGGCGCTGGATGCGGGCCTGCGCCGGACCCAAGTTTGAGGCCGCCTGGTTCGACTACATTGACTGTGACGACCAGCTTTTCTATGACCAGGCTGTCACCACGTTTCTCGCAGCGCCGGAACAGGTCGTCGTTTTCTGCTATGGAGAAGGGCTGTTCGGCGGCACCAAGATGGAGCGCGTCCGCCGGGCGTTGCCGGAACTCGAGCGCCTTCGCGAGGCCGCTCAATCGCCTTGGGGCGTCCATGTCATCGACCCGCCCAACAGCGATGGAAACGGCGACCTGTTCATCATGGACGACTTGGGCATGATGGGTATCCCCTGTGTGCCCTCCACCCGTCTCGAGGCCACCATGCGCAACGTGATCATCCCCGCCCAAGGCGTGGCGGACCCCGGCTGCGCCACCACCTTGGCGGAGATCATCGCTTCTGGGGGCACGGCGATTGTCACCCTGAACGCGCTCGAACGACTGACTGGCAGCCCCGAAACGATGGACCTGTTCGGCTACCGTCCGAACGACGTGGCCGGCGGCGGGGCCTTGGTCGAATCCTTTGAAGTCAACGGTCAAACCTATCCGGCCCAACACCCATTCCATGTGGCCGGCAATCTCGCGCCTTCGCATGCCGAGGTCCTCGCTTCGGCGCGGTTCTATGGCGTCGAACGAGGTGTGATGCCGGTTCCGCTGATCACCGTCAGGCGGCATCCCAGTGGCGGGCAAGGCGTCGTCTGGAACATCGGGACATTCAAGAATGACGATTTCGTCATCAACGAGATGCTGAACGTTCCCGTGCCCACGGAGTGGCTCACATTGCCCAAAGAGGTCGTGGATGAGTTCCGCCGAACCGCCACGGGACCGTTGGGATTCACCATGAAGGCCATCCCGAAGGTAGCCCTATTTCTGTTCGCCCAACATGCGGTCTTCGTGAATTACAGCCCCGTTCTTGCTCACGTTGAGACCGCTGGGTTGAAAATAGCCGGCGGCATCCCTTTCTCCGATTCGCCCGGCACGACGTGTACCGGCGCAAACCTGACGATTGCGCCGCACAGCTATGCCTTGGTGCAGATAGAGCACGAATGAAACGCAGAGGAGTTTCCACGCGGCGTATTCAAGTCCGTACAGGAGTTGATCACAGCCATAACAGAATACGTCGAAAACCATAACGAAGATCCTCATGCGTTCAAATGGACGGCCAAGGCCGAAGACATCCTGGAGAAGATTGGTCGCGCCAGGGCGGTTCTGGATAAGATGGCAACAGGATGAATCAATACACTATGATGGCAAGAGTTGGCGGCACAATCACGAAGGTACGGCAGCTTCCTATCCACGAGGATACAGTCCGTGCTTGCAGTCGCATACAGCCTGTATAAACGAAGTTGGGCAAATGGAATCAGATGAGTGAACGTGAAGCGATTCGAATCGTCCGGGTAGGACGTGAAGACTTGCCGAAACTGGAGGACTTCCTGCGAAAGGACGCCACGCAGGCGCACCCAGACGATCCTGCCGCACCGCAGGCCTTCGTTGACGGGGTTCGGAAGTCACTCGACAGTCTTGACTTTCTATCATCCGATTCCCACTGGCTCTTAGCAGCGGAGATAGACGGAGACTACGTTGGGTACCTTAATGCTGTTCGAATCCACAAGGCGGACGGCCGAATCGCGGTGCTCTACGTAGACGAACTCATGGTTCTTAACGTGTTTCGCCGCCGTGGCGTTGCCACTGCACTCTGGGAGGAAGTACGTCGCCTCGCAAGGGAGATCGGGGCGTGGCGCATCCGGGTCACCGTGGACCCCGACAACGATGGGGCAAGGCAGTTCTACCGGAGTGTTGGATTGCGGGAGAGCCCTGTTGTGCTTTGCCAACAGCAGCCCGAGGAATTGCCAAACAGGACGGCTCCAGGCGACGCTTGAGAGCGCGCCTGAGCTGCAACGTTATCAGGGTACTTCTCTAGGTTGATGGCAGTTACAGAAAGACGCGCCGGGTGCCATGGATGATACGTGAAGGAGCGGCAAACGCGGGCGCCGGAAGGGAATAACATGACGTCTCGGGAAGTGATAGACAATCTTCTACGGAAGAGGAAGGCGGACCGGGTTGGTGTTACGGATGCGCCATGGGGCGATACGTTGCGCAAGTGGGTCGAAGAAGGGTATCCGGCCGATAAAGACGGCAATCCGGTCAATCCGGTCGAGCACTTCGGGTTTGACCTGTGCGGTGTGGGCGGCGGGTTCGACATTATGCCGTTGCGAGGGGTGGACGAGATCGTCGAGGAAACGGACGAGTGGGTCATCAAGCGGAACGGGGCCGGCGCCGCGTTGAAGTGGTGGAAGCACAAATCGGGCACGCCGGAGCACATCGATTTCCGTATGGTCAGCCGCGCGGTTTGGGAGAAAGACTACCGGCCGCATTTGTTGAAAGTGGACCGGGAACGCGTGGATGTCAAGGCGGCGAAGAGCGAACTCGAGAAGCGGACGGCGCAGGGCTATTGGACATTCTATGGGCATCTCTTTGTTTGGGAGAACATGAGGCAGAGCATGGGCGACATCTGTATGTATGAGAGCCTCATTGCGGACCCGGAGTGGATCCACGATTACAACCGGGTGCACACCGACCTGTTCAAAGCCCATCTGAAAATCCTCATCGAGGAAGCGGGCAAGCCGGACGGCTTTTGGTTCTATGAGGACCTGGGATACCGGAACGGGCTATTCTGTTCACCGCGGACGCTCGAGGAGATGATATTTCCGTACTACAAAGAGATGGTTGATTTCCTACACTCGTACGATCTCCCTGTGGTGCTGCACGCGTGCGGCGGCATTACCGAGGCCGTGCCGCTTATTGTCCAAGCCGGCTTCGATGGTCTGAATCCGATGGAGGTCAAGGCCGGTTGCGACACGCTAAAGTTTGCTGAGAAGTACGGCGACAGGCTGACGTTCTTTGGCGGCCTGGACGCGCGTGTACTCGAATCCGGTGACAGAAACCTGATTCGCACCAAGGTCACTGAACTCGTTGAGGGCATGAAAGCCATCGGCGCCAGTTACGTGTTCGCGTCGGACCACTCACTGTCGACGAACATCCGTTACGCAGACTTCGAATACGCGCTTGAGGTCTATCGCGAGCACATGATGTACTAGGCGGCCCGCCGCGGCGGGCCGGAACGGTGGAAGGCCGGGTCGTGTGAAACAGCATCCTTCTGAAAGGGTCAACCTATGTGTTTACAGATGCTCCTGCTCATTTGTGAAGTGTCGATGTTGGGATCAGCCATTGCTGAACGGGACAATGTTGTGAACAAACATGTAACCGTGTACCTTGAGAAGGGACGCTTTGGCGGCTGGCCGGCCAACCATGGCATCTGGATCTGGGGGAACGAGATCCTGGTGGGATTTAGCCGCGGCTACTACAAAGACCTCGGCCCCGAACGCCATAACATCGACCGGGAGAAGCCGGAGGAGCACGTCTTGGCGCGCAGTCTCGACGGAGGCGAAACATGGACTCTCGAGCACCCCAACGAGAAGGGATACCTTCTTCCCCAAGGCAAAGAGGCGCTCCATGGCACTGAACTGCCGGATGTCCCGCTGAGGGAGGCGGTTGCATGCCCCGGGGAAATCGACTTCACCCATCCTGACTTTGCCATGACCCTCCGCATGACCAGTGTAGACGCAGGCACTTCACTCTTGTCCTACTCTTATGACCGCGGCAAAACCTGGGAAGGTCCTTTTGCACTGCCCAACTTCGATGCGCCGGGATCGGCCGCACGGACTGACTACCTCGTGGATGGCAAGCACGCCTGCACGGCCTTCATTACCGCGGCGAAGTCCAACGGCAAGGAAGGCCGCCCGCTATGTATGCGCACAGTGGACGGCGGCGCTACCTGGAGCTTCGTATCCTGGATCGGCCCCGAACCGAAGGGTTTTGCAATCATGCCTTCTTCCGTACGGCTGTCGGAGACCCACCTGGTAACCGCGATCCGATGTCAAGATGAAACACAGCGGCGGATTTCTGTTTATGAATCAGACGACAACGGCAAGACCTGGACATACCTGAACAACCCGGTCCCGAACACAGGCGAAGGCAATCCGCCCAGCCTGATCCTGTTGAAGGACGGACGTCTTTGTCTGACTTACGGCTACCGCGCTCAACCGTTCAGTATCTGCGCCAAGCTAAGTGTGGACAAGGGCCGCACGTGGGGAAGAGAGATCGTTCTGCGGAATGATGGCGCGGGACGCGACATCGGGTACCCGCGGAGCGTACAGCGCCCGGACGGAAAGGTGGTGATAGTGTACTACTTCCACGATTCGAAGACAGGACCCGAACGGTACATTGCCGCGACAATCTGGGACCCGGCAAGAGTGGATGATTCCAATGACAGCCGAGGCTGACGTTTCAGCCTGTGACGCCAAGAGATGTGGCCTGCTGGTCATGTTCCACTGCTGCGGCGCCGGTAGCTGGGCCTTCGACGACCTCGGCTTTTTGCTTTCCGCGCTGGGGATGTGCACGTGCGCTGGAAGCTCCGAGGCTGCAGAGCACCTGCTGCCGGGGGTCAGACCGCTTTGGGTTTACTGCATAGGTTTTGCGGTAAGCGAAACGCCCTCGGCCGGTTTTTCGGGTGTCACTTCGACGATTTGACTGGTACCTTCGGGGGCTTCGGTTGGTTTTAGCCAGAATGGAGCTACTTGTACATGGTGTTTTCCCGGCGCGACGTATTTGAGATCAAAACGGCCTTCACTGTCGGTGCGTGTTGTGGGCATGTAGTAGCGGTTATCATTCAACTCAAATGCACACGCGCGGACCTCGCGGTTGACTACCGGCTTACCCTGTTCATCCAGGGCCTGCCCGCGCACCTCGCAAGGCCGGCGCAACTGTAGCTTAATGTCTTCCAAGACATCGCCGGGCTGCGTCGTAATGGTTTCCATGACGCCATTGGCCCAATTTCGCCACTGCTGGTATTTTCCGTCATGAACAATCAAGTTGTACTCGCGGGTTTTGCTGGCGGGCAGGAGCATGTCGAATTTCCCGTCACTGTCGGTCCTGACACTAAACCGCGTGTCGCCGGTTAGCGAATTGCCGGTCCCGGTCAATGCAGGGGCGACAGTCGCTCCCGCCACTGGTTTGCCGTCAGGATCGACTACCATGCCGCGAATACGGGCGCCTTGCTCGACAATGACGGTCACTGGCTCCATATTGGGCGTTACTTTGAACTCGAGCGGGTCAAAATTCCGCTGCCAGTTGTGATTTCCCACATGAAAGCGGTCCCATTCCTGTGTGGCTTCCTCCGACCACCACCGGACCACGCCCACGTCTTTCCCTTGCACATTAAATTCGAATGTCTCCCCAGGAATGCCGGCGATTGCCACCATGCCATTCGCGTCGGACACTCCCTTTATGTTTTTCCATCGCCAATTTCCCAACTGCACGCCTCCTACAGGTTGTTTCGTCAACGAGTCCACTATCTGCGCTCGAAACACCGGTCCCGGCGCCAGTTGGATATCGAGCCGTTTGGATTCGTTCTTGGCGATAACGACACCAGTGACAATCTGCGTTTCCTCGCCAGCCAGCGCCGTGACGGCATATATATCGTGCTGCACATAGTGACGATAGGTTCCGTCTTCTTTTGTGTGAGTTTCCGTCGCGGTATCCGTAATGTGAACCCCTTCTGCGTCTCGCGGCCCCGCATCGGCGCGCACCAGGGCGTTGGCGACAGGTTTGCCTGAGCTGTCGGTAAGCGTGCCCTCAAAGTAAGTCTTGTTGTTCATAACGGCAGGTTGGCTCATTTTACCCAATGGCTGGCGGAACATGTATACAGGTGAATAGCCGTCCTTCGAGAAACGTATTTCAACCGTGGTCTGATCCTGATCGAAATCCGCCAAGGCAAAGCGTCCATCGCTATCGGTCTGGGTCTCATTGCCGAGACACCACGTCCATGCGTCCACACGCACTCCGGCCAGCGGTTTGCCATCCTCATCCACGACTTGCCCTTCCAATTTATTCTTTGGCGTGGCCGGCGTGGTCGGGATAATGAATTTATCCTCTATCTGGGGCGCACATCTTGGCGCTTCACTCTTTGGAGTCACGGACTCCTTTGCCGCGGTGTCGTCTCCCAGAAATGAAGCGCCCTTTCGCTCCATCCGAACCCGCATTTCGGTGGTCTCGCCGGGTTTCAGTTCTATTGGTGAATTGCGTCGTGCATAAGCCGCGCCGGCCGGCGTCTGCCGGATCGGCATCTGGAATGCCTCGTGATCTACGTCAAACTTATTCGTAGAAGTCGGAAGATTTTTCACGACGGCTTTTCCTGTCTCATCGGTGATCGCGGAATAAGGATAATCAGTCGAAAGAGGCTTGTTCGGATCTCTTTGCAGGCTCTTCCAATCCGTTTGCAGGTACTGTTCGGTTGTCCAAGGAGCAGGCATAGCAACGCTACTGGACCTCGAGAACCACAAGAGATTGGGCCAGAAGCTTACTTTGGCCCCGGCCAATGGGCGGCCATCGGGGTCTTCCACCGTGATGATGGCCGTTGACGTCGTCTGCATGGGCACGACGATCCCGGTGACACGATCGCCGGAAGTGCTTGTTGTGAAAGCTTGGTCTTGAGAGGAGGATACTTCCTTGTCGGCATATTTCACGACGGCGCCATCACAATAGGCGGCAATTTCGGCGTGACCCATGGGCAGCGACTCGAAAACAAAACTGCCATCTTCCTGAATCGGCGCTTGGGCAGTCCATTGAAACTTCGTTTCATTGCTGCGTTTTATACTGGCAAAAACCTCATTGGGCATCACTTGGGCTTCGGCGATGCCATTCTTGATTGGCCGCGGTACGATATCGTCAAGTTTGCCTTCCAATCGACAACCTGGCTCTAGCGCCAGGGACAACTCGACGGTCATCCCCTTCTGCGCGATAACTTCTGTGCTTTGGCTGAACAACAAGCCGTGCTCCTTGGAACGGTGTGCCAGCCACAGATAATGCTTTCCGTCGTTCACAGCGCTGTTTTCCAGCCATTCTTTTACGTCTCCGACAGGAATCCAGCTCGATTCGCCACCGGGAACTTGTGGCATATCCATCAAGGCGTATATCGGCCACGCGACATTCTCCTTTTTGCCCACGTATCCTGAAACGCGCACAGTTGCGGCCCGTTCGAGCACGATTGGAGGCGAAGAACCATCAACGTTAACCTCCATTCGTCGAGTCACGTAGCCTGATCGCCACGTCGCCATCCCTACTATTCCCGTCTCCATGTGTTCTGTCACATACCGCCGATATTCGATGTGTGCGACTCCCTGGGCATTGGTTTTGGCCTTCTCGACGCTGTATCCATGCGAACTACCGGGCTCGATTTTGGTCCGCAAGTAGTAAGCCACCACCGACGCGTCGTCCACAGGCGCCCCCGATTCGTCCACGACCTTTACGTCCAGTGGAAGCATTTCGATTGTGCTTGATTTCGCCTGCGTGTAATGCCATGTGCCAAAAACGGCGGCAAACGCCAAAACTACAGCAGCACTAAGCCATGTCAGCCGCGGCGCCGGTCGCAGACGTTTATTGAGGATCCGCCGCAGCCGCCTTGCCAGATGAGTCTTCGTCTCCACCACGCCAACCTGCGCGGGGGCAAATCGTGCTGCCGCCGAGACTCGTTCAGCCACACACAGCAGACTTTCCGCATACCCGTTTCGGTTGAGACCAAGGGCAACCAAGGTCAGGTCGTCGCAGGCCTGCTCACGCTCAATCCGCATTTTTCGGTTCGCATACCACACCAGCGGGTGAAAGAAGTAGACAATCCCCAGCAGAAGCTGAATCCAGTTGACCCAGTAATCCCCGCGTTTGACATGGGCTAGTTCATGCACTGTGACGGCGTATAATTGTTCGCCGTCGAGTCCATCCACAACAGTGCGCGGCAGTAGGATCCGCGGGCGGAATAAGCCGTAAACTGCAGGCGATATATCGCTTTCCGTAATCAGCGCCACTACAGGCCGGCGGATTCGCATCTGCGTACGCGCACGATCCACAAATTGCAACAACTGATCTGACGCGAGCGCGGCTCCATGAATAATGCGGTGGAAACGCGAAATGCGCACTGCCAGCAAGATGGTCAGCAGGGTCGTAGCAAACATCCACAGAAGCATAAGGGCTGTGCTCAGTGTAATTGAGAGTTCCGGACTCGCCAGGTCAATAACAGGCATCGCCATGGGTTCTGTTTTAACTTGGCTTACAAGCGGTTGACGCATGAATTCAGAGACAGCCGGCTGAAAACGCTCCCCCTGCACAATCATCGGCGCATGCCGCTGCATCACTGGCGTACCCCAATGACCAATGCTGGTGGGCAAATCCAGCGTGGGCGGAATCATTAAACGCAGCAGCACTACGCACCATAGCCCGTAGCGCAATTGCGCTGAGGATTTCCGCAGCACCGTGCGAGACGCTGCGGCCGCCAAAACGATTAGCAGCGACGATTGCCATACCATCGGCCACACTTGGTCCAACAGCCAAGAAGTCGAATGCAGGTTGAGGAAGTTCAGTAAGAGGTTCATCTTTTTTTCCTCTCCTCGTCCAAAATGCCTCGTAACTTTTCCAGGTCTTCCTGCGAGAGCTTTTTTTCCTCGACAAGCTGCGTCACCAACGGCCCTACCGCTCCGTCAAACACTTTTTCCACAAAGGCCCACAGCGCCTGCGCCGATACACTGCGCCTTGTTTTGGTTGGCTGATAGATGTACAGGTTTCCCGCTTTCTCCGCCTTTAGATAGCCCTTGGCGCACAGCCGTTCCATCAGGGTGCGAACCGTGTTATACGCCCAGCGTTCGCGGCCCCGCAGTCGCTCGTGCACTTCGCGAACGTTAGCCTTCTTCAGCGTCCACACCGCCTTCATCACTTTCCATTCCGCCTCCGACAGGTCCGGGCGCATCCGCTCCTTCGCGTCCATAAAAGCCAGCCTCCGTTCTTGCTACGCCTGTAGCATATCCTGCTACAAATGTCACAATTTGTCAAGCGAAAAAAAGCGTGGCGGAGGCCTGTTGCAGGAACCCTTTTTGCGTTCTTCGCTTTTTCAGTCGCCAGCCACCGACAAGTATGAGTTTTCGACAGGGAAAGTTACACTATATGGTGCGCGTGCCCGACAAGGGCATGGCGCATCTCACGTAGGAACGCATGCGGCAACCAAAGACAACTGACAGGAACACGACGCCGCCCCGAGGCTATGGCGACTGGATTCCGTCTGAAGGAGAATGAGCATGTCGACCGGCGATGCGCGAACTGAAGTGGTGGCGATCTACTGTCCGCTTTGACACAACTATGATCACGCCAGTTCCTGGAAAGGCGAGGGATGGTGCGAATGGGAATTGTTGAAGTCGGCCGTAGCACGGTTCGAAGGGCATCACCAGCCGTTAGAGCCGGAGTGGGGGTGTTTTGATGAAAGCGATCCGGCGTGGGCCGACCGTGAAGTGGTGCTGACCGCGGACCACGGCATATCGGTGTTTCTCTTTGATTGGTACTGGTACAGTGGAGTCCGGATCATGGAGGAGGCGCTCGAACGAGGATTCCTACACGCGCCGAATCCCAATCGCCTCAAATTCGCGCTGATGTGGGCAAATCACCACTGGGCCGACTATTTTCCCGCGCCCTTTGGGCAGAAATGGAATTCGGACTCGTGCCCATGAGCGTAATATGGATTGCTCCGTCATGACTCGTGAACATAATAAAGGCGCGAATGCGTTCGTCCTGCACTGCGCAGACCACGTCGTGGAAGAGCAAATCCCGTCGCGTAGCGGGCGCCACGTCCGCAGTGAACCATTCCCCTGTGAGCTCCGTCACGATCAAAAAGATCTCCTCCGCAACCGGTCCGGTCGGGCGTCTGTGTATCTCGATTCTCATTATCTCAGGGCCTTTCAGCCAACATTACGCTTCACCGGCGGCGTGCCGCACGGTGAAAGCGCTGGTTGCGGCTTCATTACTCTCGTTCCCAAATTGCATTTGGGAACGCGCTTGTACACGAAGATCGACTTCGTTCCCCCGCTGACATTACCAACGTCAGTCCGCTACGCACGTTCGCTCTGCGGTCCTAACGTTCCGTGTCGAAGTCTCGGTAGTGATATTGTACCCACGGGCAGTGCTCCCATCCGGTTCCTCGCCAGAATGCCTGGGCCGTCAAGTTGTTCTCAAACGTCAACAGGAATGCGGTGGCGATCCCGATTTCACGAAGACATGAGAGGGATCGTTCGACCATCCGCTTGGCAATGCCCTGCCTCCGGAACTCGGGAATTACACCGATGCTGTAGAATGAGCCGCGCCGTCCGTCATGACCGCACATGACCGCCCCCACAATGCGGCCGCCTGTGCGCGCAACGGTGCTGAATCCTGGGTTGCGTTCGAGATAGGCTCTTGTCCGCGCATGCGTGTCAAAGGAACGTGCGACCCCCAATTCCGGGATCGAATACCACAGTGCGCAGGCTTCGGGAATGTCCTCGGCGCGCATTTCGTCGATGATGATTTCCTCTGTGTTCATCGTCATCTCCCGAACGGTAAAGCTCAGCGGCAACGGTGAGTCGTCCGCTGAAGCGAGGTGTTAGGCGCAAGTCCTCTCTTTATGTGAGCAGACCACCAACATGAGCTGGTCGTCGGACGCCGGAATGGCGGTGTTGTATGCCCCATAAGCCGCCACGATCGTCAATCCTCGCTGTTTTAGGATCCCATCGAGTTCTCGAAGCGTGTATAGACGAATCCCAGCGCCTGCATCATCAGGGAATTCGTTGGGGAATGGCTCCAACACCTCCCCAAACTCCAGCACACGGTCCCGGTAAACCATTCGCGATGTGTCCGCGTTCCAGTGAAAGTCGGCCAGAGAAAGTGACCGGGCTCCTGCTTCCCAATGACGTTTGGGGAAATGCTTGATCGCATGGCCGGCGTTGCACACGCCCATCACGTGTTTCCCGCCCACTTTCAGTGCCGCTCCGATGACGTCAAACAGCCTCAGATTCTCTTCGTCGGTTCCGAAATAGCCAATCGCACCGTCAGCCATGTTCAGGACGACATCGAATTCCTCACGAAACTTTGCGTCAAGAACGTCGGAGCAGATGAATTCGGCGTCGAGGGCGTCTTCGCCTGCTCGCGTTCGGGCGTAATCGATGTAATCGGGGGTGATATCGACGCCAACCACTGAATACCCTTTGCGGGCCAGTTCCAGGCAGTGCCTGCCGAACCCGCACGCCAGGTCGAGAATCCGTTCGCAACCTTGGAGTTCGAGAGACTCGATCACAAACTCCACTTCCTCACGAGTGTGTTCTACCCAAGACATATCTTGGATATCGAGTGTCCATCCGCTCATCATCACATCCTTCCTATGTCATGCAGCGTCTAGCTTCATGCACGAGACGCTTCGGAAGCCGCGCTTCGCGCGGATTTCCAAGTCGCTTCTCCATGCATTTGTTCGGAACTCTCCATCGCCAGTTTCGTGATTTCCTGAACCATGGTTGCCTTGCCATCAATGTAGGCTTGGCGATCATTGTTGTGCTTGACGCACAGTTCCCGCTTGAGCCGGTTGAGCCTTTCCCGCCACTCAGGATGCCGCCTCATAAAGTCACGGAAGGCAAGGTGCTTACGCAATTCGTAAGCACCGTCTTCACACACATAGAGATGATGCTCGGGGAGACAGGCTTTGGCCTTCACATCCACAAGATCGAAGGCCTCCCGCTTCGGGAGGCCGAGATCTCCTCGATGGACATAGCCAAGAGCTTCCAGTCGTCCCTTGACCTTGGGAAAGGTCTCTGCGGTAATCACGATGTCGATATCTATGATCGGCTTCGCCATCATGCCCGGGATGGCGGTGCTGCCGACATGCTCGATCACACAGTTGACATCGACCACGCCGGGTTCCAGAAACGCCTTGATTTGCTGGAAGTGCGAACGCTACGCAGGATCGTGGGGCTGGACAAGGGTTACTGTCATTTCTTCATTTGTTCCGAACGTTACGCGCATCAGCGGCCAGCGGCCCGCTGAATGTGCCGGTTAGCGGCTTTCATTGAGCCGGTTCAATTCTTCAGCAATCGCGCCTTCAAAATCGGTCCCCAATGTCTTCCAGCCTTCAACCGTACGATGGAAAAGCCACAAAGACTCCTCCGCGCGTACTAGATAGAGGTCGTTATCTTCGTCTCCTTCGTAGGCAGAGCGAATTTCTTCAGGAGCGATTTCCACGCTGTCTATTCTTGCATTTGCGATGATCTCGAAGATTCTGTCGCTGTAATTCTCATGCTGTTTGCGAAGTGCTTGTAGGGCCTCTTCTAGGTTTCCACTGAACCGCCGGCTGATGAACTGAACATCGTGCGCGCCGACAATACTTGCGACATCTCGCTTCTTGAATAGTTGCTGATAGTCCAAAAAGGCTTGTCTCACTTCCTCAACTTACTTTTTCTGCGAGATCGAACCTTCTTGTCGCTCTTCTGCAACGATCCCGACTTCCTTGGAGCTACTCTGAGTACACCCTGATATTATGCCTGCAAACATCAAGGCTATGGGAATTGATGTGACACTGTATTTCCAGTTCATAATCATTTCCACCTTTCATGCCCGCTAATCCCGCTCGTCAGCCCCGCCGAGGGCCAGGCGCTGCGCGACTGGTACGTCAATGCGGTCGAAGATTTCTTCGCCAGCGCGCAGCGGAATGGCGTCACCCACATGCGTGAGGCCGGCCGCCACGAAAGCTCGATGGAAGACTTCCGCAGGCTTCTCGAGTCCGGCCTCCATCTCAAGGAAGATTCCGGCGCGGAGATCAAGTGAAGTCTCCCATCGAACTCTGAATATACGTCAAGCGGCCCGCATGTCGCGAGCCGCCTGAGGGAAAGTCCGGCGTCTACCGCGCAGCCTGTGCTTTCACGCGTTGCATGCCTATGTAAGGACGGTGCCCGTATTTGGGCTGGTCAGTCTTCGATATGGTTACCTCAATGCGGTCATCCCCGCTCCAGTCAGTAGGTTCCTGCCGTATTGGGAATGCCAATTACACGGAACGCGTCGATGAGGGGCGGGGCCTGATCTGGATCCGGCCGAACGAGCGTGAAACCGACCCGCAGGCTGTTTGCCTCGCCCTTGATTGGGTCGAGCGGGTAGGTACTGACACCATTCCGCAGTGCGATCTCGATGTGCGCCTGGACAGTATTGAACCCATCGTTTGATGTCTCGACTGTGGCGGTAACTTGACCGGCGCAGAGGTCCGCCGCGACTTCCAGAGTTCGTAGTTCGCCCGACCGTCCCCAGTTGTGGACAGGGCTTTCGTATCTGCCCGTTACTGCACCTTTGGAAAGCGTAATTTGGTCGCTGTAAAACCCATCGAAATCGACGTTCTCGGTATGCGCCATACCATAGGCGGTCTTGCGCAAGTTGAAATCCATCACCCACAGTAGCGTGGGTGTGATCATTTGTTCTCCCGGCTGGACTTGGACATTGCCGTTCTCGATAGTCACGTGGTGGCGCCGTCCTCTGTAGAGGACGTCGGCAGACGCCCGTGGCCACTCGGGAGGAAGGCAGGGCGTTACCTCCAGCTTCTGCCATGTCGGCTGTATCCCTAGCACACCATGAATCGTTGCGGCGGTGACGCAGACCATGTCGGCCAAATAGGGTTCGCTGTCGCCGTGTTTCATCTCGCCATAGATGTCGGCAGCGTTGTCGCCGGCCCAACTGATTTCCGCGGCGCGTTGGGCAAATCGTTTCAGGCGCGTGGCGGCTCCGGCCGTATCCCCGGCCTTGGCGCGAGCCAAGATTTCCCAGTACGTCTGGCACAGCAGGCTGCCCCCGTTCATATATCGTCCGAAGGTTTGCCAGTCGAGAGGGTTGATGTCCTTGGGCACAGGCCAAAGCGCCGAGAGTCCCGCGTAGCCTGCATAACCGGACCCCTTCTCGAGTTCGGCGATCCGGGCGTCGGCCGTGGTCACGATCTTCCGGGCCTGTTCGTGCGAGGCTATGCCCACGGCAATCGGCGGCCACTGGCAAAGGTCGCAGAAGTAGGCAATCTCGCGGCCCTTGGCGTCGATCCAATCGAGATAGCGCGGGCCGCCAGGCGCGTCTTCTTTCCATAACACCTGGTTGAACGCCGCCTTGATCGCATCGGCCAACTCACGGTACTTGCGCGCCTGCTCTACGCAATCCGCCGCTTCCTCCATTTCCGCCAGGTCTGCGGCCGCTTTGTAGAAGAACGCGTTGTAGTAGCCGTTCACGCCGCCCGTAGTGATGGCGTCGTAGTACCAGTGGGCGCCCACGTCTTCGAGCCTGAAAAGCCCTTGAGAATTGCGGCGCTGGACAAAGTAGCCGATCATCCGTTCCATCGCGGGGAGACTTTCCCGGATGAAATCGAGATCGCCGGTGTGAAGAAGATAGAAGTGAAGGCCGATGATGGTATGCAGGTTGTCGTCGACCCACTCGCCGCCTTGGTTGTAGCCGAAATGCGCCCGTCCCTGGTCATCCAAGGTACTCAAGACGTGCGCCAAGTGCTCGCGAAACGCATGAGCCGCGTCGTACGGATGCGCGGACAACGCGCCCGACGCAGGGACTCCCGCCGCCAGCGTGGCGCCATACATCCAGCAGGAGCCGGCGTAGTACCACCCGTCGGTTTCGTTACCGAAATCGAATCCCTTCTGGTCGTTCACCGCGCCGCCGTTGAACACGGCATCATAGAATCGTTTCAGAGCGGCTTCCGTCTCCTTGTCCGGCAACTCGACGGCGAGTTGATAGCCAGTGGCGTGCTTGTCCTCGCCGCGGATTTCGAGTGTGACCTCTTCATTTTCCCCAGCGTGGTGTGTTTGCCGCCATTGAGGTTCAGTCACGACGCCCGCTTCACTCAAGTGCGCGTAGCTTCCGCGCCGATACAGATATCCGCCTCTCGCTTCAAGCCTGAGGTCAGCCGGCGCCGGCCAGTTGGTCCAAAGCTTGTAGACCGCCCACGTGTCATGAACGCGAAGGAGTTGAAGGTGGTTTTCGGAAATGTGTCCGGGGTCCCGTGGGGACGCATATAAGTCGCTGGACGCCGCGGCCATTTGAAGGGGATCGTACCAGAGCGTGCTGGTCGTGGAGTTCTGGCGGGTCCTGGCGTCGAAGCAGAAAAACAGCCCGGGACTGCCGGCGTCAACCGATGTGACGTCCCGCAGCCAACGGCGCGCGATCTTCCACACCAACTTCGAGCCGTCGCCGGGGGCGCTGAGCGTCCAGTCCTCAATGGCTATGGGCGGTACGTCCTCGCCGGAGGCGAGCTTCACACCCGCAATTCGCAGTACGTTGCGGCCGTCTTGCTGAGCAAGTTCAACGTTCTCTGGTCTTGTGAGGCGGCTCTCAAAGCGCTGGCCGTCTTCGGCCACCACGTACGTATAACCGCCGCGCGCCCAGGGACGCCGTCCTTGCTTGGCCAACAGGCTCTGTGTGCTCAATCCGTCGGCCCCTCGAAGGTACAAGGCGGCCAGCGACGGGCGGGTAACGTTCACCTCGACCTTGCCGAAAGCACCTTCCATACTCAGGATCTGCGGCGCAAGGCCAGAGGCCTTGACCTCAACTTCGCCCAGGCATACATGCCCTTCATATTTCGCCCCAATCTGTTCCCCATTGGGAAACAGCAGACGCACATAGCGCGCGGACGTCGACTCCGGCAATGGATAATCCCACGTTTTCCCAGGCTCATACGCCGCCTCATCGCGCGGGATGTTGTCGGCGCCGATAGTCAGCACATCCTTCCAAGAGCCTTCGGTTCCCGTCGTGCTGACTTGTATAACCATGCCGGCTGGCGGTGAATGATACTTGTCCTCATACCGCGCCCAAGCGATCCGTACGCCGTGGACCGGCGCCACCTCGCCCAAGTCCGCCTGCCACCAGGCACCTTTGTCCTTCCCCTTAACGGTCTGCCAATAGTTGCCGTTCGCGTCGGCAACGCCGTCCGCGGCCACCATCGCACCGTAGTCCACGCCCCATTCGCTCGAAGCCGCCGCAACCAAACCATCGCCCGCAACCGGTTCGGCCAAGGCCCCAAAGGGCCGCAGAAGCATGGCGACCAACAGCATCGTAATGAGAGGTAGGTCCCCATGCGCCTTCAGTATCATGATAAACGGGTTCCCAGGTTGCCATTGAGTGTGAAGTTCAAGCCAAGCATGGATCAGATCTTTCGGAAACGCAAGCCTCAGGGTCGCATCTGTCAGTTATTCCAGGCTAAACTGCGCTACGGAGAGGAGAGGCTTGAGCGGCGGACTGGTGAGTCATGAGCACCAATGTCTTGGCGGGCAAGAGTTGTGGGCGTCTGGGCGGTTGACGAGTATGGAAAGCATCAGACAATACGTTCTAGCGATGAAGGACTTTCAGGACGCTCCTGATGCCGTTCAATTCTGTGAACGCTTCCTGAAGGTTGCGCAGGAGTTCAAGACGGTCAAGTGGGGATTATCTAGGGAACTCGCCGGGATCTACGACTGTGAAGGTCACCTGTGTTTTGAAAACTGTCAACGGATTGTTAATCGGATCCCTGACCTGCGCTATTTCGAAGGCTATGTCTCCCTAGGGGATTTCGTCGCAGAGCACGCTTGGCTTGTCGATGAGACAGGAGAAGTTACCGACCCCACGCTTGTCTTGCACGAGAAGCTCAAGGAAAGGGTGGGTGGGTACATGGGACTTGAAATCTCTATGGACTACATCAACGGACTTTTCCTGAAAGAGCCAAGGTGCTATACGCGGATAGAGCAGGCGTTCGCAGACGACCAGTGGTAGGAGCGAGTTCTTTCTCTTTAACAGAACTCGACCGCCGCGGTCAACGGAATTCTGCCCGGTCGCTTCACTTCTCGATCGCCGCAGACACTCTGACCCCACTCATTCTGTGACAATACTGCGTGCGTGTAGCCCAAAGGCCGCTCTTCCGATAAGGGCAGGTCCGGCTCCCGCGTTTCAGTTTTGGCGCGCCCAACCTCCACTTGACATCGGCCTTCGTCTGTGGTAAGATATTCTTACCACCGGTAAGGAGAAGTGCCATGAAAAGAGATGAAGTAATGCAGCACTTGGTCGAGACCATCCGCGAGATTATGCCGAAAGGCACGGATGCCCAGATTACGGAGCAGACTTGCCCGATTGCCGACCTCGGGCTTGAAAGCCTTGATGGAGTGGAGTGCGCGTGCATTCTGGGTGACAAGCTGGGGTTCGAGCTTCCCATGAACATGAATCCCATTATCAAAGAAGGCCCTATCCGTAGACCGATGCGAATTGGTGAGATTGCGGATGCGCTTTGTGCGTTGGTTAACAGGAGAGAGGAAAGCAGCAATGTCGGATCTTAACGCGGCGAGGAGCGAGATAGCGAAGAGGCTACGTTTGGCCAGAGAACAAGCAGGCCTCTCTCAAGGTCAGGTCGCGACGCTTATGGGCGTTCAGCGCCCAACCATATCAGAAATCGAAGCCGGGCGGCGACGGGTATCGGTGGAGGAATTATCCCGGCTTGCGGACCTTTATGAGGTGAGTGTCATCTGGTTGGCGAAGGAGAAGTCAGAGGTCGGAGACCCGGCGGCCGAGCTGGCAGCCCGGGAACTGTCAAAACTCAAGAAAGAGGACCTAGACAAGGTGCTGAGACTACTTCGGACATTCCGAAAGAACGCTGGGTAGTTGACAATGGATGCAACGAGAGAACTCGCCATTCTGGCTCTTAGAGGAGCGCTTGAGACGCGTAAGCAGGCCGGGGTTCCACACACAGCGGCCATCGAGAACAGGAGAGTCGCTACTGGTACGCCCAGTGACATTGGTGTTCTGGTGCGCGCCGAAGCGCCCGGAGTGGCGCGAGCTGTTACTCGCGGCGGGCAGTGGGCATCCTTCATCCGTGTAAGCCGGGCGGACTACGAGGGAAGAAGCAAGTACCGGCACCTTGAGGACCCTGATGTCTACGAAAATTACCGAGACCATTGACACAAACAACCTGTCGGAGGCTTGGGCGAAAGTCTTTCTTCGGCTCGTGCGGTCTAGCAAGCAAGACCTTGCCCCGCTGTCAATCTCAATTGGGTGTTCGGACCCCGGCTTATCCATCGAGGACCCGGAGATTCGCGGATTACTGGACCATGCACTCGCCGATCTGAGTCGTCCCGGCCGCCCCCTGTTCGGGTGCAGAACAACATCCAACACGATATTCCCATTTCAGTATTGGGCTCAGAAGGGACGTCCCGACTGTGTGACTTTCGGGAGGCTTTACATGGGTGAATATCTGAAGAGCGGACTGACGTGGACGTCGCTGCTTCAGCTTGCCCTTTCGCCACAGATCGACAATGTATGCCAGTTGGTTGGTGACTGTTATCTTGCCTTCACGGGAGACCCCAGAGGACGAAATCATTCTCTGGAAGCAGGTTTCTGCCTTGTTTCGTCCAGCAGCCCGTCTCAGTGCTTGATAACGCGGCAGATAGCCCGGCCGCTCTAGCCGCCAGTTTCCGTGTGCCGATTGACGAGAAATAGGATGGCTTGTCTTGCGTCCTCAGGCAGTCGCTCCCATGCTTTGATTATGGCGCGAAGCTCCAGGGGAACCGGGTCCTCTGAGTCCGTCTCGTTATGCTCCTGTTGTGCTGGTATTATGCTCGTTATGTTTCCGGGATGTGACCGCTGTAAAGCGTTTTCCGTCCCATCTTCAACAGGGGCCCCTTTTGTAACTTCTTGTGATTGTCCTGGTTGTGACTCGTTCTGTCCGGGATTTGACGGGGTTTGTCCTGATGTAAAAGGAGATAAAATGGTGGCGGCGGCGGGAATCCGTCCTGCCGCCTGAGGGGCTGAGTCTACACCTTCGTGGACAAGGTCACAATGACTTCAGACGCGGCCTGCAGGCTCTCAGGCATATGGTTCGGTTGTGTACCCAAAACTGTACCCTGCGATTGAACGAACATGGGATAAGGCACTTTCGCGAGTCTGGTGCAGCATTCTAGACGCAGCCATGTCACATCTTGTTCATGTTGTCCAGGACGGCGCCGTAGGCCCGTTTTCCTGTTAGTCGCCTTGTCCCAAGTGCATGCTCCTACGGTTTTTCCAACTGCCGCTTTGGCATGCCACCGCTCGCCTCAACCTGTGTTGCAGGAACCCAAAGGTCGGCGGTTCGAATCCGCCCCCCGCTACTCGCTCTTGTTGGCAGCCAAAAAACTTGCTGCCATTGCATCGCTCCTTGAATTCGCGGAAATCCATCCTTATCCCCTACGTTATCTCCTCCGCCAAACGTCTTTCCCAAGGCGTCATTGGAGGGGACATGTTGAAGTTCATCAGGCTCTGCTTCGGATTCCCGGCGTCGGCGTTCAAATTCCGCGTAGCGCTTAAAGCAGGGGATCTGGCGCTGCGGCGTCAGTTGTGCCTTCCGAAAGCTCAGACTCATTGACGAACTCAGGAGGGCTCTCTCGGGGAAAATACATATGGTCAGGGCCAGCCGTTTTGACGGGCCTATGCAATCATTGGAATGCTACCACGGCTATCTCGTAGACGCCGATCCGAGGAACAGTGAAGGTCACAAGCCCTTCGGTTTCCTGAAACGGCGTATCGCGGTCGTCGGCGTGTTCCGGGCTCGCGAGACGGACGGCGGCGACGTGACGGCCTTTGGGCACGCGCAGCTCGACGCTGACCGAGTCAACGGGATCCTCAGCTCGGTAATTGATAAAGTGCACCAACCGCCGCCCCGGCTGTTCGGTCAGTTCGGCACAGACGCCGGGCGAGGGCTCGGCTGTGACCTGTAGGGCGAACCGGCCACCGAGGATCTCGTGCAACGCCTTGAGCAGGTCGCTTTCCGGCGATATGCGCAGGACCTGCTCGGACGGCAGGTCTTCGAACGCAGGCTGAAGACGCGGCTCCATCCACTCGGTATGGGTGGCGGCCTCGCCCACTAGAACGAGTCTACCGCCGTTCGCCACGTAATCGCGGATCTGCGCGATGTGCCGGTCGGCGAGAGCAACACACCCGGCCAGCACCAGGCCCCTGTAGCTGCCAAGGTTTCCAAGTTGGTGCTCATGGATGATCTGGAAGGCGGTTGGGTGCTCGATGAGCGTTTGTTCAGCGCGGGCCGTGCGCTCGGCGAACTGCGACGGTGCGAAAGCGTGCGACGGATAACTCCGCAGTACGGCCACATCGGCCACAACGGACGCCTGACGAAATAGGTCCCGTCTCGCATGGAAGAAACGGACGAAATCCGAGGTGAAAGATTCCAGCGGATTCTGCACGCCGGGGGCCGTCACAACCTTGCCGTATTCGAACCAGCAGATACAGCCGAGGCAATCGAGATTGAATGCCATGGCTTCGGCCATCTCGAGCGGCGAGGTCGTATAGGTGAAAGCCATGTTGTCCATGGCGCGCGCGATCTTATAGGTCTGAATGCGCGTATTGAGGCGATCTCCCTCTACACCGATGCGGCGAGACTCGTCCCAGAGCGCCTCACCGCCTTGCAGCAGACGTCCATGGTCAATCAAGGCGCTTACTCGGTCGCCCGGACCGCCGGGGTTGCATTCGATAAGAATGTCCTTCCGCAGCGAACGGGCATAGTGGTTGAGGTCAGCATATGAATCCGCGAGTGACTGTGCGTGGAAGTCGAGCCACGCGCGGCGCAAGAGCGTGTCGGGCGGCCCGGTCATCGCAGGCTGAACCGACGCGACGTCCGAGACGCCCATATCCGCGAGTTGCTCGGGGGTGAAGCGGCTACGGAGGTACTCACGAAAACGCTTGACCGAGCACGCATCCATTCCTGGCCCTTCGTGATAGTTGTCGAAGTGCAGCAAGTCGGCGCCGATGTCCTCGACGGCAAATCGGACGAGACCGTGGTAGAACGTTTGAGCGTCCGGGTGGTTTCGGTTCCAGTAATACCGGTAGGCTGCCTTGCCGTACGTCCGTTTGGCCCCCTCCGTGTCGCGCAACACCCAGTCTTTCGCGTCAGGCCGCTCTTTGAAAAACAATTCCCAAAGAAATGCCCCGCTGAAGTTGTAAACGCCCACACGGAGTCCGGCATCATGGCAGCGTTTTGCAAAGCGCACCGCGTCCTGCATGCTTTCGTGCTCGGCTTCGAGCCCGCCTCCCTTGTAACAGTGCATCATAACGAAGTTCACACCCAGGGATTTCAACTGCTCGATCATCTCGGGACTGTGCTCGCGCTCATATGCGGCGCGCTGCTCAGGCGTAGGGATGTATTCTTCGCCGCCGTCGCGCCGCACGCGGAACATCAGCGGCTCCCAACTACCGGCCATCACAATACCGTCGCGCGCCACCCACGCCGGCCTCTGATCAGTAGGCAGCGTATCCGTGCCCGCGTTAGCCAGCGGCAATAGACAAAGGAGCAGGCCCATCAAGCAACGGGAAATCACGTGCATCCCTCCATATGTGCGAGGACGATCACGACAACTGTGCGCAGTAGTCAATAAGTATGTTATGACAGAAGCCGCTTGTCCACTTCCTGCGGTGAAGAATTGTCAACGGCTGGAACGTTCTTTTATGCTGTTGCCGGTCCAAACGGGAGGCGGTCCCATGTTCAAAGATGTCTTCAGTACCGTATGTCTCGCGGTTATCCCTCTGAGCAGTCTCTTTGCCTTTGGCCAGGAAGACCTTCGTGTACTTCCCGAAGCGATCGATGGCGTTCCGCCAAAGGAGATGATGAAGGAGTACTTGCTCGGCCGGATCAACGGCGAGTGGAATCGCTGGAAGACCGACTACGAGGCGCGCACAACGCCGGAGGCCATCGCCGAGTATCAGAAGCGTCTGCACGACCTGTTCATCGACGCGATTGGCGGACTCCCTGAACGTACGCCGCTCAACCCCCAGGTTGTCGGTATCATCGAACGCGAAGGATACCGCGTCGAGAAGATCCTGTTCGAGAGCAGGCCCCATTTCTATGTCACCGCGGCGCTCTTCCTCCCGGATCCCCGCCGATTTCAGCCGCCCTATCCGGGGGTGCTTGTCCCCTGCGGCCACGCGCAACCCGCCAAGGCGCACAACGAGTACCAGAGCATGGGCGCTTTACTGGCCCTGAACGGGATGGCGGCGCTGGTGTACGACCCCATCGAGCAGGGAGAACGGATGCAACTCCTTGACACCGATGGCCGGCAAGTCGCATGGGGCACGCAGGCTCACACACTGTTGGGCGCAGCCTGCATTCTCCTGGGCCGCAATACGGCAGCGTTTGAGATCTGGGACGGGATGCGCGCCATTGACTATCTCGAGTCTCGGCAGGAAGTGGACGCCGAGCGTATCGGGTGCACGGGCAACAGCGGCGGCGGCACGCAAACGTCGTACGTAATGGCGCTTGAGGAGCGCATCAAAGCCGCGGCCCCAAGCTGCTATCTTCACTACCAGGCCGTGCAACTGCGCACGGCGGTCGGCGACGCCGAACAGAACATCTTCGGCCAGATGTTGTTCGGCCTCGACCACCCAGATTTCATCATGATGCGCGCGCCGAGGCCCGTGTTGATCTGCGCCGCCACGAAAGACTTCTTTGATATCAACGCAACCTGGGAAGCGTTTCGTTTCGCCAAGCGGCTCTATACGCGAATGGGGTTCGCGGAACGCATAGACCTCCTCGAAAACGACGCCGAGCACAACTACAACAAGACTCAGCGTGAAGGCGTGGCCCGGTGGATGTCGCGTTGGCTTCTCAAGAAAGATCAACTCATTACCGAGCCCGAACTCAAGCTGATGGATGAGCAGGAGATGTGGTGCAGTCCGCGAGGCCAAGTCATGTTGATCGAGGGCGCGCGGTCGGCCTATGACTTCAATGAAGATGAAGAGAATGATCTGGCCAAACAGCGGCAAGCGCAATGGCGCGCCGGCAACCGCACACAACTGCTCGAGGAGGTCCGACGAATCGCCGGAGTGCGGCCCCTGGACAAGTTGCCCGACCCGGACGTGCAACGCGCAGGAGAGCTGACGCGCGAAAAGTGTGTCATCGAGAAGCTTGTGTTCAGACCTGAACCAGGCATTGTGCTGCCCGCCCTGATGTTCAAGCCGTCGCAACCGAAACCCGGCCAGGTTGCGCTTGTAGTATCCGAGAATGGTAAGGAAGACGCGGCGCGCAACGGAGGGCCCGTCGATACGCTCGTGAAACAGGGATACTGCGTCTTGGCCGTGGATGTCCGCGGAACCGGCGAAACAGAGCCCGCACCTCAACACGACCTGGGCCGAGGCGTGGGCGCGGACTGGGAGGACTACTTCCGCGCTTACGTGATGGGGCGTTCATACGTAGGCATGCGCGCAGAGGACATCCTTGTGTGCGCCAGGCATCTCAAAGCGCAGGGTCTTGCGGTCCACCTCGTGGCCTTGGGGAGCGTGGGTGTGCCCGCCCTTCACGCCGCAGCTCTCGAGCCGGGGCTCTTTGCCTCCGTGAAGCTGTCTGGAACGCTCATCTCGTGGGCCAATGTAGTTCACATGAAACCCACGCACAACCAACTCATCAACGCCGTGCACGCCGCGCTGAAGGTATACGACCTGCCCGACTTGGCCGGCACGCTCGGCGACAAGCTCATCATCGAGGATCCCGTCGATGCACAAGGCAAACCCCTCAAGGGAGGCGCATAGATCTGTCCTGGCCCGAGGCACGGTCCGTTGTGCACGCCTTCGGGGAGCGCAACGCCACGAGCGTTGGCCCCGCTGGGACCGGAACGCAAAGGTCGGCGGTTCGAATCCGCCCTCCGCTAGCGACAGGACAGACGCGAAGGAAGGAAAGGATCTGCGTCATGAAAAGTGGGATGAGACTTCTGATGGTTATCGCTTCGATTCTCGCTGCGGGCCAGGCCGTTTCCGACGAGGCCGTGCCGGGTGCGTTCGAACGGCCCTCGGAGAACATCGCGCTGGGGGCGCCATACGTCCTCGAACCGGCTCCGGCGTATGAGGATTGCATGGATCCGGATGATGCCAAGCAGTTGACTGACGGCGTGTATACGGAAGGGCACTTCTGGGTCCAGAAATCGACGGTGGGATGGAAAAACGCGAAGCCCGTGGTCGTGATCCTGGACCTGGGTACCGTGAAGCCCATCTGCGGCGTCTCGTACCGAACCGCGGCGGGTACGGCGGATGTCGAGTGGCCGACGATGATTCTTTTGCTTGTCGCCGACGCGGAGAAACAGTTTCGTGAGGTCGGCGACTTGGTGGCCCTAAGCGCCCGGAAGGGACTTCCGCCGAGCGAGGGCTATGCCACACACCGCTTCTGGACGGACGAGTTGCAGACGCATGGCCGCTATGTCGCGTTCGCGATCTGGGGGAAACCGTACATCTTTGCCGACGAGATCGAGGTGTATGCAGGCGACCCGGGATGGCTGCAGCGCCCGTTGCAGGGCGATCCGATCGCGGATGTCAGGGAATATGGAGCCTCTCTGGGCATACGCTTGGCTATTGAACGGCGCCTACGGGACGATATCGCCGCCTTGCGCAAGAGCGTTGCGGAAGAGACAGCGCCAAAGGAATCACGGGAAGCGATCAACGCCGATCTGGATGATGTCTCGAGGGCGATAGCGGATCTCCCCACGCATTACGGCAACGATTTCCGCACGGTGCTGCCCTTGAATGGGCTCCATGCGCGCGTGTTCCGGGCGCAGGCCAGGCTGTGGCAGGCAGAGGGATTCCCGCCGTTTACCGCATGGGTGTCGGGCCTGTGGGATCCACTGTCGCACGTGGCCGAACCCCCGCATGATGCGAACGCGGCCTTACGAGTGGACCTGATGCGAAACGAATATCGGGCTGCGGCCTTCAACGTCAGCAACGCGACACAGGACGATGCGGCATTCACATTGCGCGTCCAGGGACTGGCCGGTGGGGTGAATCCGCCATATGTTGCCGTTCACGAAGTCGCGTGGACGGATACGAACGAGGGCCGTCCGGTGGCGGCGGCGCTGCCCCTGGCGGAACAGAAGGATGATGCGTATCTGATCCGCGTTCCGTCCGGACTGACGCGTCAGGTCTGGCTGACGTTTCATCCTAAGGACATCGATGCCGGCGATTATCAGGGACAAATTGAGCTTGAAACGCAAGGGATACGGATCGAGGTCCCTGTTACTCTTCGCATTTATCCGCTGACGTTTCCCGAACGACCGGCGCTGCATTTTGGGGGATGGGACTACACCGACCTTGAAGCTATGTACGGTGTGACGCCGCGGAACCGGGCGGCTCTTGTGGAGCATCTCAAAGAGCATTTCGTGGACAGCCCCTCGGGTATGGGCCAGACGATGCCGTTTGGCAAGTACGATGACGCCGGCCACATGTCGGCGCCTCCGGACACGTCACACTTCGACGCGTGGTTTCAGCTTTGGGAAGGAGCACGCCAGTACGGCGTTTTCCTCGCGGTCGGCAATCGACTAGCTTCCTTTTCCATGGGATCGCCGGAGTTCGAGGCGGCCGTGAAAGCGTGGGCAGCCTTCTGGGCGGGGTACGTTCAAGAAAAGGGATTGAAGCCGGAACAGATCGCCGTCCTCCTCGTAGATGAGCCTCAGAGCCTGGAGCAGGATACGGTCATCCTTAAGTGGGCCAAAGCGATTCGCGCGGCGGACACCGGTATCCGAATCTGGGAGGACCCGATCTACAAAGACATGAGCAAAGCGAACCAGGAAGCAATCAGGGCATGCCATGTGCTCTGTCCCAACCGTCAGATCTTCCTGTCGGCGGATCAGGAGTATCGCGACTATTTCGTGCGGCAGCGGGAAGGCGGGACGACGCTGGAATTCTACTCGTGCAGCGGCCCCGTACGGTCCCTTGACCCGTATTCTTATCATCGCCTACAGGCGTGGACATGTTGGGAATATGGCGCGACAGCCTCGCACTTCTGGGCCTTCGGCGACACCGGCAAGGCGTCTTCTTGGAACGAATACGGCATGGCTGGAAGTTCATACACGCCTTTGTTCCTCGACGACACGTCGGTTACCGCGGGAAAGCATCTCGAAGCTTGCCGGGAAGGCATCGAGGACTATGAGTGCCTGTTGATGCTGAAGAAAGCCGTCGAAGAGTGCTCGAACAAAGGCGTGACGGGGCCGGCGCTGGATCGCGCCTTCGCCCTGCTTAATGATGCCCCGAAGCGCGTCAAGGCTTCGGCCAAGAATCTGACGTTTCGTTGGCACAACGAAATCCTTGATCGCAGTGTGGCGGACAAAGTGCGAGTCGAGATATTGGAGGCACTCGTTGCGCTGACAAACGCGAAGCAGTAGGGTGCTAGCGGGTGAGCCGGGAACCTTGGCTTTCTCGACGGTCGGAGTCGACGGCGTGGCGCGCTTGCGGATCAATGCGGCGCCGGTGAAACCCCGCAGAAAGATTTGCAGTAAGGGTAGTACCATGATAAACAGGAATGCGTTAACAAGGTTTCGCCACTCACGCCCATTTTACACGAACCTTGAAAAGCCTCGAAACAGAATACAGTCAGGAGTTGTCATTATGATAACTATCGTTGTCGGATTCCTTTCGATTGGCGCCGCGAATGGGACCGAGCTCTCGGCGGGAGCCGCGAAAGTCGACATTACCGACAAGCAGGCAGGTCCGGTCAATGATCCCTTGTACGCAAAAGCGCTCGTGTTGAAGGATGACGCCAAGACCGTGGCGATCATTACCGTCGACGCTGTCGCAATTGCAGAGATCGGAACGATCGGCAACGACTATCTCGCCACAGTCCGTTCGCGGATAGAGGCGGAACTTAACATCAAGCCTGCGAATGTCCTGATCAATGCCAGCCATTGCCATGGAGTTGTCTGCCCGGATGTTGACCAGCGGACTTTCCAGGCGGTAAAGGAAGCCTCGCGAAACATGGTTCCCGTCAATGTCGGCGCCGGCATCGGCCATGAGAGTCGGATTATGGAGAACCGCAGGCTGAAACTGAAAAACGGAAAGGAGGTGGACAGCCGCCACGCGTATTCGCTTCCGCCCGATGAAGAGATCGCCAGCGTTGGTCCGGTCGATCCAGAAATCGGTGTTCTTCGGCTGGATAGAAAAGACGGCAAGACTCTGGCTGTCGTTTACAATTTCGCGTGCCATCCCATTAAGGGAGTTCCGAGCGGCGGAAACACCGCGGACCTCACGGGTTTCGCTTCGAGAGTGATCGAAGGGAACACGAGCGAGGGCGCTATCGCGTTGTTTCTGCAGGGCTGCGCCGGGGACATTAATCCGGCCTTCTATAAGGACATCGACCATCCCCGGGACGCAGAACCGCTGGGAAACATGCTCGGGCTCAGCACCTTGCAGGCGCTGCGCGAAGTGCAGTGCAAAGAGGACGGTCGGCTGACAGTCATCAACGAGACGATCGAGTTGCCCCGTGCCGATACGGCCCAGCGCATCGCGGCCATGGAAGCCGAACAGGTGCGGTTGCTTCAATCCCTGAAAGGCACGAGCCTCAACCTGAAGACGTTTATTCCATTGGTCGTGAAGTACAACATGTCGAGCGAGTTCCCGTCGTATTACTCGCACCGCTACTTGCACGAAGAAATGATTGGACAGGATGCCCTGAAGAAGCTCGATGCCGGGAACCGCGAGAATATTGGGCTGTACATTGAAAACATCCATACCATGGAAGAACTAACGCGGCTGCACACAAATCTGGATCTCCTCCGAAAGCATCAAGCGAGTAATTCAGCCGCGGGAAAACGTACGATAGACGTGGAGATTCTGGGTGTGAGAATCGGGGATTTTGTGTTGGTTACATTCCCGGGCGAACCGTCCGTCCAAATCGGGCTTAACATCAAGAGAATGTCGCCCCATGAACTGACGTTCATCGCTGGCTACACGAATGGTTACATTTATTACGCACCAACCGCGGAACAGCTTCGTAATGTGGGCTGCGCTCAGGAGGATAGCGACTGCATTCTGGCGCCGGAGTGGCAACAGCTCTACGAAGACAGAGTGGCGGAGTTGTTGAAGAAATTGTAAGGTATCCTTCGTGAGAATCCATCCGGCACTGAATGACGTGTGTCCTGAGCATCATCCTATGGTAGTCGATGACCGAGAAACGTGCAGTGTTTGGGTCAGGCAGCGCGGAGCTCGTAATCAGATGGGCACTGATTTTGGGCAATTCAGAGAGCGGCAAATCATCATAAGTCCTTGTCCGCCAATGAGGACGAGTTTTCGGAAAGGACAACGGTCCACGTGGGAGCGTAAGGGAGGTCCCACTTCGATATCATGTATCTGTCCTGTGAAGAGCCTGGGCAATACCTGCTCACGAGTAGAATTCAATTCCGAAGAGTTTTGCCTGGCGCAGGTGGAAGCGGAGAATGACCGCCTTTCCCGCGTGATTGAGCGCCCCACCTCCTTGCCATGTAACGGGGATTGCGAGTCCGTCTCCTACAATCTGGTCGGCATCCTCGAACGATCTCCCGGTGACATCCTCGCCCTCCCCGAACCGTCGCACCGCGGTCTTGATGTATCCGGTTGGCTTCACGGAGGCGTTCAGGCGAATGCGATTGCCTCGTGGCATGACCGCCACAGTGGCGAACTCACCCTCCTCGCCGCACTGCAAGGCTACGAGGCGACCTCTGGGCCAGACCGCAATACCGCTCTCACTAGGCACGCCAGGAAACAGCCCTTTGCGCTTTTCAAAGTTGCGGCCGGGATACTTGTGGGGGATCGGATTCCCGCCGTAAGCGATGCCCCATGTATCGTCAGGATATTCGAGCAGGTTGCCGCTGCACACGATGCATCCGCCCGTGGGCGTGCCTGGGAGCCCCGTGTCCACCACCGGCCCGCCGGGGACTCGCGACCAGACGACGCCGTCGGCGCTTGACAGAAGCCATGAAGCTCCCCCGTCGCCCTCCAGCTCCCATATCCACGGGAACATGATGTGATTGTCAGGTATACCGGGCAAGGTCGTCTTGCAGTTTGTGTAGTAGAGATGGCTGGGGGCCGTGTCGGCTCCGGTCGATACGACGATCTCAGGCTTGCCGAAGTGCCGGAAATCCTTGCTTGCGGACCGCCCGATGGAGCGTCGTCCGACCGCGATCCACACGTCGGAATTGCCGGCTTCCGCGCCCCGCACCCTGGGGTTCACCTGCCACGCTCGTACATAAGCCACGTACTCCTTCCGATCCACGTCGTAGTAGCAGGTATTGAGAGTGTCCGCGTGCTGGATCATGAGGGGCTCGGGCAAGGAGGTCCAGTGAATCCCGTCGGGTGATACGGCGCCGAATACGGCTACGACGCAGCGGTAGCCGCCCACGTCCGGCCGGCGCGCCATCGTGTCGACCTCGTCGGGATATTTCGCGGCGAAGGCGTTCCACTCCTCATCGGTGATCATGCCGAGGTAAAGCATTTTGTAGTGCACTTCTGCTGACGACGGATCGACGAACACGCTGCCTCCGTGAAATCCACGGAGGGAGCCGTTCAGGTCCCCTCGAAAGACAATGTTGTTGTCCTTGCTACCGGCATAGTCGAAGAGGCCGAGGTGTGGAGTATCCCATTTTGCACCGTCCGCCGATTCCGCATAGGCGATGACGGAGTTATACCCCGGGAGAATGCGGTCTTTCGTGCTGAAGGGCTCCGGTTCGGCGCAAGGCGCCATCGTGTACCAGGTCTTGTACTTGCCCTCGTCAAAGATCTGGGCGGCGAGTTGTCCGGACTGAAACGGCCTCTTTTCGGCCTTTTGGGCAACGAGACGAATGCCGCGGGGCATGTCACTCACAGTGAACAATGCCGGGTGCGTCCCGTCGCCCTCCAACCATGCTCCCACATCCTTCTCTGCTTCGGCAGCGTCCGCCGCGTGCTGGATCTGCCAACTGAAACTGCCCTGTCTGATGTATTTCCAGCTCGTGAAATAGACAAAGTTGCTTTTCAGTTCAACCGGCTCGCCATAGAACCGGTCCACCTGTGCCCCGGCAGGCGCACACAGCGTTGTGAGAGTCAGGAATACAGCCGCAAACCGGCCCGTCACCGGGACACTCGTGCAATCATGCCAATACACCATCGCGCCCTCCTTCTCTGGTTTCCACGGGCCCTCGGAACGTTCATCCTGCCGAACGCCCTTCCGCGGTGTGCGGACACGTGTCATCCGAACGGACGCCTGTTCATCCGGCGTCTTCCTTTGGTCTCGCCATGATGTTGCTCCACGTCCAATCGAGTTTCTCAGGCGGCGGTGAGGGTTGGATCGAAGTCACGACGTAGGAAGCTGCAAGCTGGGCCAAGCTTACTGCATACGAGACCGCGATGACGACAACGAATGCCACGGTCGGTGTCCAGCCAAAGCCCAAGTCGGTCGCGAATGCCCAATAGTAGGTTACAGCTAGACCGCACACGGCCCCCAGGCAGACCGCGAAACTGCCCACGCGTCGAGAGAACATGCCAAGCAGGAAAATCGGAATGATCAGTCCGCCGAACACGCCTACAATCTTGCTGAAGAGCGCAAATAGCCCTTGGTAGGCGTGCATCTCGCCTATCATGCACGCAAACAACGTTACGCATACACCGAGACAGAGTGTGCAGATGCGGCTAAACCGAACCTGTTGATGTTGTACGGACTCCGAGACCTTCTCATCGACACTCACCTTGCCTTTGAGCAATCTTAGATACAGGTCGGAGAAGATGGCGGCCGCAGTGGCCGTGATGCCCGAACTGACGCTCGATTGAGCGGCTGCATAGATGGCGGCAAGGACAAGGCCCTTTACCACGACAGGCATTCGGTGTTGAATGAAGTACGGGAACAGATACTCGAACTTCGTTCCTTCCGGAAGCGGGTACAGCTTGAAATAAGCCAACAGACACATGCCCAACAGAATGAAGAGAAGGGAATAGACGATATAAGCCACGGAATTCAGGATGAAGCCGTTCTTGCTGTCCTTGATGCTCCTTGCCGTCAGATAGCGTTGGACCATGACTTGATCCGCGCCATAAGAGGTGAGTTTCGACAACGTGCCCCCGACGATAATGGCCCAGAAGGTAAGATTCGTATGGAAGTAAAGGTCCAGTTTCGCCCAGACGCCAGGCGCGGCGGCCATCTCAGGGATCTTGGCCGTGAACCGCATGAATCCGGCCTCTCGGGCCAAGGCCCACGCCTGGCCTATTCCGCCGGGGACATACCATAGGAGGATGCCCGTCGCCAGAACGAGGCCCGCAAACATTACGAACGCTTGCGCCACGTCCGTCCAGATGGCCCCGCGGACCCCCCCCACCGTGGTGTAGAGTGTTGTTATCAGGCCGAGTGCGAGTATTGTCAGATATAGGTTCCAACCCATAGTGACATTCAGCACATAGGCGGGAAGGTAGATTGTGGTGCCCATCCATTCAATGCGCCAGAGGATGAAAATCAGCGTGGTCGTCATGCGGACCCGTGCGTCAAATCGATGCTCCAAGTATTCGTAGCAGTTGTAGAACCGCAGACGCTGGTAGAACGGGAGGAACCACCTGAAAATGAACGGGAAAGTGATAAAGGTCGGCAGGATCATCACGAGGTTCATGAAGCCGAATTCGACGATTTGAGCTGGCCCGATCACGTAGTCCACGGCACTGTTTAGAGTGGCCAGAAGCGAGAGGCCGATTGCGAACCAGCCGATCTGGCGGCTTGCCAGTAGGTACTCTGAGGCCGATTTCTGCGTGCGCGTGAAATACGCGCCAATACCCATCATGGAAGCCATGTAGGCCACGATGATCCCGATGTCCACCCATTGATATGCTGGATTCTGCATGGCCCACCCAACCGCTGTCACGCATTTTGAGGGAGAATCATGCCCCATGCAGGAGTGGGAAATCCAACCGAAGCACTTGCCTTGGCCGCCAGTCCCAAGTGAGGCGCATTTCATGGTATAAAGTATTGACATACGAATCCATTGGTGAAATTCCTGGTTTCATGGAGATCTCTGATTCCTCTGACTTCTAGAGATCTGGGAGACTACTGCATGGGACTGCGTCCGTCCTGAAGATGCCGTCGCGTCCGGCGAAATAAGACCGCAGCTTCGGCCGCAAGAACGACCCATCCCAGGAGCAGCGACGGTGCAAGTCCCACGGTTTCATGCGTGACCTTGCTAACGGCCATGAGAGAGAGAATCATGACGATGATGAAAGGTATATGGTAAGTCATAGTATGAAGGCTTTTCCTTGCCTCGTACGCTCCTACAAGGGCGACCATAGGGAATGTAGTGATGAATCCTTGCAGCCAGTGTTTGATAAGCACCAACAAACAGACGACTCCAACGACTATCGGAACTTTGACCCAAAGCGGCAACGGGCTTCTGTGGCCCTGCTCGATACGTGCGGATTGGCCATATGCCGCTGCCGCCGCGAACACAAATACTGCCGCCGCGGAGATCCAGAACGAGCGATCCGTCCTGGGAATGAGAGGCAACGAGAGGGCGCTTGCGCCGCAATACAGGCAAGCCGCAATCATGATCGCGAGCAGGACGGGAAGGCGGAGCGTGTAACACAGCACGCGCACGGACCACATGTAGACGTACAGGAAAACAAGGCCCACAACGTTCGTCGCGTCAACGGGCTTTCCAACGGCCATGACCGCCATGGTGAACGGAATCGGGAGTAACAGAACAAACGCCTTCCATTCAGGCGATCGCACATAGGCAATAACGGTCACCATGATTGAGACGACGGCGATTAGGGCTAGATCCCAAGGTCCAAACATCAGTCTTCGCGAAGGTTCACTTTCTGTCTATGTGGAGATCTTCGGCTTGTACACGGCAGGGCGGGCAACTGCGCAGTTCCTCAAATTCCCTTGGACTCTATTCCATACAGCCCGCTTGGTTCCAGGCGTCTCCGAAAAACGGCGAGCGGGGAGCAAAGCCATGCTCAATCGCGTATTCTTTCACGTGATCAGTGGCACTGTCCAGTTCCTTCGCTGAAGTAGTCCAAGCTGCGAGGGAGACATGCTAATCTACGCCCTCTCTTTGCCGAACTTGACGCACACTGATCGAGTTGGTAGATTCCTGTACAAGTGCGCGGTTGCCGGTCAGACTTCAAGGGGCCAAAGTCAGGGCCGTAGTCCAGGTCAACGCTACTGAGCCTTTTCTTCACCAACGCGCCGTTGAACTTTGGTGTTCGACACTCGGAGGGAGATAGAAGGATGAGAGAAGATCTCGTCGGCGGTTTCGCCAGGATGGATATCACACCCGAGGTCGGGACTCTGCTCATGGGTTACCCCATTCCGGACCGCAAAGCAGACGCAATCCGGGACCCCCTTCACGCAAATGCCCTTGTTCTTAAGCAGAGAGACACTGCCGCAGTTATCCTCAGTCTGACCGTTAGCATCATCGACGATCCGGAGGTCGAATCCATCCGGCACGGGGTGGAGGCACGCACTGGGATTCCGGCTGAGCACGTAACCGTTTGCGCGATCCAGACGCACAGCGCGCCAAGGACCCAGGAGGTGTGGGGGTGGTGTGAGAAAGACCTCTCTTACATCGAGTTCATGGTCGAACGAGCCGTCGAAGCAGCCGCAAAGGCAAACGACGCCCTTCGGCCAATCCGCTTGGGGATAGGGACGACGCACAGCGACGTGGGGATAAACCGCAGAAGTATCATGGAGGACCATACCGTCGTCCTTGGCGCTAACCCGTGGGGTATCTACGACCCCGAGATGACGGTGGTTCGGCTGCAAGGCGAATGTGAGCCGCTGGCCACGATCATTCACTACGGCGCCCATCCGACCGTTCTCGATAAGACAAGTCGGGTGGTGTCGCGGGACTGGCCGGGAGTGATGATCGACCGCGTCGAAGCGCTTTCCGGCGCCCCAGCTATGTTCATAAACGGCGCGGTTGGCGACGTGGCCCCACGATCCAATATCCTCCGCGCGGTCGGCGACGGTGAGCCTGCTCTCATGGAAGTGGGATATCGAGCAGCGATGGATGCTTTGCGGGCGCACCGTTCAGTCAAGGACTTCGCCGTTCGGGACCTCAGAGTCGTTACTGGCGAGTATCTGCTGCCCTATCGGCCTTTGCCGGCACTGGAGGAGGCGCGCCGCCAACTCACGGCCGCGGAAAAACACAAGGACGAGTACGGCAAGGGCATGTGCGAGTACAAACACTGGCAAGCCGTAATCCAAGCCCATGCGGACTCTCCTGTCTCTGGAAAGCGATACCGTCAGGTCGTCACTTCTCTTGGCCCGGCAGCCATCGTCCCGATTCCCGGGGAGCCTTTCGCGGAAACCGTTCTGCGGCTTCGCCAGTACAGTCCTGCGCAGTACACTCTGTGCGCAAGCACCTCCTGTGGCAGCAACGGCTATTTTGCCACTCGCGAGTCTCTGCACCGCGGCGGGTATGAAGTCTGGATTGCCAAAGCGCTTGGGGCCTACATCCTTGCGGAGAACATAGACGACGTTTTGGTGGAGGAGAACCTGAAGCTTCTCCGGCAGGTTCACCGGCAAGGGAATGCACAGTAAGGCACCGCGTCCGACAGGGGATAGCGTCCGGAACAGCGCAGCAACCGCCGCGTGTCCGCGCCCGCATGACCTTGGTCGAACTGGAGGGAGCGGGGTCGCGCTCGCCGGCGCTAATCAGTCTCAGCTTGCGCCTTTCTCGCCGCCGTGATGGCGAACAGCTTCGCGTCCTTCATACGAACGAACAACCGGACCGTCCCGCCAGGGTTTTTCAGCGCGCCCTGCGGCCTTGCGTACTACCTCCCACGCAAGCTCCAGGCCCGGCTCAGTCGCCCCTGTCCCATCCCATCAGTGTGCCACCCTAAGGATCTCATCTTCCTTCATTGTCTCTGGTGCGGCGTTCAATTGCGGCGCAAGCTCTCGCGACTTCTGGTTCACAGAGTATATGACGCCGTCTTTGACCCAGAATGCGGCGCCGAGCGGGACTTCGCGACGACGCTCCTCGTCCGCCCAATACTGTACCAAGATCACCGCACTCCCGCCCTGAATGGAGCCGGCTTTGAACATTAGTATGCCCTTCCTGGGGTAAACGTCAATGGCATGATCCCGCAAGTACAGCACAACTGACTTGATGTCGCGCTATTCCTGTTCAGAATACTCCTGCTCAGAAGAGTCAGAATTCCAACCACCAACCAGTCCGGCAAGCCAAGAGAAACACCGAGACAGAAGAGGCCTCGTGGCCGACCGAAATCCGGATGGACGGGGCGCATCGGCGTCGGCTCTTGCTACGGTCGTGATAGCATACAGTTTCGCGTCCTTCATGCGAACAAGTATCCGGACTATCCCAATATGGTCTTTCAGCAAATCCTGCGGCGGAGCCAGCGCAATCGTACCCGCGTCGGATTGTTCGGCGCGGACAACGGCGATCTCTTTCTCGGGCGCTCCGTCCGCACTGATCGCGCGCGCTTCGATCCATCCTCTGCGAACGTCCGCATGCAGGAGCAGACCCCTGCTAGGCATGTTGACCGCTGGAATCGTAAACGCCCCTTCTCCTTCCACGGCCACTGCGGTCAGGCCGAAGAGCCGGTACGTCGGCATGACGATGGCCCCCTGCTGGAAACCCGCGACAAAACAGAGGCGACCCGAGTCCGTGAACGGTTCCGCGTAAGTCCAGAAGGGCAGCGCGACGTCTCTGAATGGCCTGCGCCAATTGCGAGCGTCGTCGCTCACTATCAACTCATTCACATAGATCGCGCTGTGCTTCTTGGGCGAGGCGGGGTCGGCGTAATACTTGAAAAGGACTCCCGCATACCGGCCCACGTACGGGAACGCCTTCATCAAATAGAACTCCGTCTCGGGTTTGTCTGCCGCGTCCGGCCGCAACAAGACGTCCTGCGGCGACCAGTGGACGAGGTCCTTCGACATGCGCAATGAAATCACCCGCCGCTTCTTGTCAAGATTGTCCGGATACGGCTTATCCGGCCACTCCTCGAGGGCCGTCTGAAAGAGGAGGAATTCTTTGCCCACGGGCAGCAGTGAGAACGCATCATTATGCTCCGTGAAAACTGTCCCAGGCGGATCTATGGACCACCTGACACCGTCTTGTGATCGGGCAAGCATCGCGCCTGCGTCGCCCTTCTCGTTTGGCTGATCCCAATAGAGCATCTGGTATCCCCGGCCTACGGGCGTGATCTGGAACACATTGAAACCGCCCCAAGTCGGCTTGTGCGGCGAGCGTCTCATCACGACGTTGTTTGATCCGCCCCATGCCGGAGACTCCGGGCTCAGTTCCGGGAGACGCCACTGCCCGTCCCTGATCACGCCTAGGCAGAGCGCGCGCTGGTCCATGTACTCGGCTACTGATTTGTCCACACGCTGATACCATACCCACACCTCGCCGTTGTGCTCGTGGGCCGCGGCGGGGGAATACCAGAGCGATGGGTGTTCGATATCCTTGGGCACAAGCGTGACAATCGAGTCAGGCAGTTGCGCCTCGACCCGCACATTCATCCCGTCCTCAATATCCTCCGACCCGAGGAATACCATCGGAAGCTGTGCCTTGCACAGCAGCCACCCCAACACAACGCAACTCATCAACATAGGCCACCTCCCTGACCATGCACGCCGCCGCTGTTCCGCAGACGCACGGCATCTCCCCTATGGAGCCTCCTGTGGTTCTGCCAAGCCAACATTGTCATTCCAAAGTATCGTGAAGACTTCCGACAAGTCCCGGAGATGGGCTATCTCGGGGCCGACGGACGCAAACCATTGCAGGTCACTCGAATGAGTTGGGCGAGCAGAGGCTGATTGCGCTGGCTGTTCATATAGGTACACAGGACGACATCCGGTTCGACCTCAACCACGCACCCCATTGCCCAGGCAGGATAGTCAATGACGGTGCCCGCATCCCAGTGGATTCCACCGTCGCGGCTGACGTTAACGCAGTACAGGGGATAACGGTGTGCACAGAGGATCGCGCCGGAGGCCGTGCGCGTCATCGACTGCGCGTAGCCCGGAAAAGTGGCCCGTACCGCGGCGTCCCAAGTGGCGCCGCCGTCGTGCGACCAGCATTGCCACATGTACGGGCTGTATACCGGGCGCACGAGCGCCATCACATCATCGCCCATGACGATGGCGGTGGGTTCCGTGAGATCCAGCGAGCCAGGGATGCCGCCCCGCGGAACGCCGGACCAGGCTGGCCGATCTATCTCGATAGGGGCGCTCCAGGTCCTGCCGTTGTCTTCTGAACGGATGACGGAAGCCTTGCAGTGCGTGGCGCCCCACGTCCGTACATCTTTGAATGTGGCGCCTTCGTCGCTGGCGCTGCCCAAGAGGAACCGCATGAGGACTCCGTTGGCGCCCTGCGTGACCGGCCCGTACGTCGCGTTGCTCTTGGGGACCTTCGGCCAGTTCGGATCGACGGCGGACGCAACCGGCTCGGACCACGTTGCGCCGTTGTCCATGGACTCAGCCATGGATATCCTGGGTGCGGGACTGTCGGCATCTTTCTGCGTCGTGTAAAGCATGACGCGCAATTTGCTGTCCTGCGAGCGGAACATGCTGTTGCCATAATCGGTAACCACCCCCAACGATGAGGGCAGTGTTTCCAGGGGAAGCCAGGTCCTGCCCTTATCTTTGGAGCGCACCAGCAGGCTTCCGGCAGCAATCAAAATATCGCCGTTGGGCGCGACACAGCCGCTGGGCATGGTTTCGCTCGACAATCCCACCGTGAAACTGTGAGTAGGGATCTGCAGCTCGGAGTTCCATGCGGGCGGTGGTTCGGCGACTCCTCTCACGCGCAGATTCCGAAAGGCATACCAGCCGTATCCCGCGAACCCAAGACAGCCGCGCTCATACGTATCGTCCGCGAAATCCAGTGCGAGACGCCCATCCACCCAGACGCGCAGTCTCGGTCCGTCGGCCCGCACGCGGACTGCATACCACCCGTCGGTTTCACTGGGGAGCCCCGGAATCCACTGCGCATCCAAGTTTCGCAGGTAGCCGTCGCCGTCGACCTTGGCCGCCATCGCCCAGAAATTCTTCGCGCGAAGCTGCTGGCCTCCCCATGGAAAATACACGTAGTAGAAATGGCTGGCGTCCGTCGCCCGCACAATCAGTCCCGCGGACCCGGTGCCGGTTTCGCGGTAACTGGCGTCATATTCGAACTCGACGTCGCAATCCGCATAGGCGTTCGCGGTGTAGAAGGCGCGGCTATGTAGATTGGGTTTGTCCGGTGGTCGGATGACGTTCTCGTTATCAGTCCATTCGCCGCCCAAGAAGCGCCACTGTCCAGTGACGGCCAGGTTTAGCGGGGAATCTTGAAAGCTCCCCAACGTTTGCCCCCCGACACGGTCGACCCAGTCCCTGGCGAACTCGAGGGCCTTCTTGTCATTGTTTATCGTTAGGAAGAGGATTCCCTTGATTCGCCCGGCATGCGCCAAGCGCAGGGAGGTGTCGCATTGTTGCTCGAGTAACTCGATGGGCATGCGGCAATCCTGCCCGTAATCGTATAAATAAAGGCAGAGTATGATGGGCTTGCCGGGATACCGCGTCTCACAATGGGCAACGGTCTTCTCCATCGCAGGGATGTCCTTGGCATGCCAGACCGCGAGGACGATGCCGTCGAGTTCATTGATGTAGGCATCGATATTGGGCTTGTCGAAGTTCATCGAGTACAGCACGCCCCAGAGCTTCACGCGTTCGTTCGTGTTTCCAAGCCCATCGCGGATAGCTCGGACGTGTTCGGGCTTGAGCCCGCTCGAGATCATGGTGCTGCTCATATCATCCAACATCACGCCGGTTATGTAGGGGTAACGGCTCGCAAGGCGGCGAATCCGGGCGATGGTTTTCCCGAACAGAAACGGGGGTTTCCCATCTGTGTCACCCTGCGTTATCTCCCAGATCAACTGAGAACAACTTTTTGCCTGTCTTGTCAGTTGAGTGGCAGCTTCCTGGCTCTCTGGCAGGCCAAGTCCTGCCATGAAGAGATTCGGCGCCCCGAGGAGATTGGCGCGTTCCATTGGCGACGCATCGGCAAACGAGGCCAACGAGTGCGGCCCTGGCTTGGCCATTTCCGGGTTACCCCACGCCCATATGATGTCCCGCACATGGCGGGCCTCCTCCGAGCTTGCCGCGATGGCGTACAAGAGGCCAAATGCCACAAGGAATGCGACCGTTTTCCACCTGATGCGAGTTGGCTTTCCCATTGTCTCTCTCCCAGTCAGTGATCCCTGCGGCAAAAAGGCTCTTCAACGGAACAATCTACCAGATCGACTCGGGTGAGCCAAACGAGTCTTCCTGGGCGAAACCGCCGACAGGGCCTTTGCATCGCGGAATTTTGACATACGTGGTTACATTTTGTCGAGCATGATAGACTTAGCTTGGGAAAAGCAAGAGGAGGAGAAGAACAGATGAATGGAGCGAAGCGCGGGATCCATCCAAGATCAACTGTGAAGCTAACTGCAATCGTGTCGATGATTGTTCTGTCTTGCGCTATGCCGCCCGCATGGGGGCAGCACCGCGGGCGGGAGGTCGTCAATGGAGTCAAGACAAATCGGCTTGTTCCCGGCGAACCATACGACCTGCTCGGAAAACGTGTCGTTTTTACCAATTGGTACTACATCCAACCCGGCGACTTGGATTGGGTGAACAAAGCTGGCGAGAGCGTCTACGTCAAAGGCAATGAAGGCCCCAATGATGCGATCTTCGTCGGCAAGGAGCCTCCGCGCGGCATCCGCATTCGGGCGCGAAAGCCTCATGTGATAGGCCCCCTGGAGCTTCCTCATCGGACGATCCTTCAGGACGGCAGCGTCTATCGCGGATGGTCGAATGACGCATATTATGAATCGACCGACGGAATGCACTGGGACAAGAAAGCAGACCTAGTCTTTGACAAGGAGAAGGACGGTGTCCAGCACGTGTTAATAGATCCCAAGGCGCCCGCTTCCGAGCGGTTCAAATCGGTTTGGGTCGACACCATAACGGAACAGGAATTCAATGCTTTCCGTGAGAAGCGTCCGGACGGATGGGAGCCTCGTGCGCTGCTGCATTTCAAGGAAAAGCGCGAGGCCAGTTGCCTGCGTGGCAGCGTTTCTGCCGATGGAATTGCATGGAAGACACTCGCCGATCCAATTGTCGTCGAATACGCCGATGCGCTCAACACGTGCTACTACGATCCCTTTCTTGAAAAGTATGTGCTTTACACGCGCCAATGGTCGGTGGGGCCGCGCACACTCAAGCTCGAGTCGGATATACGCACCAGTTGGACGGGTGTTGGGCGTCGCGCCATCGGACGAAGCGAGTCCAAGGACTTCAGAAGCTTCCCGCCATCGGAGATGATCCTTGAGCCGACGCCTCAGATGCTGCCTTCGGAGGTCCTCTACACGAACTGTCACACGACGATTCCCGGCGCCCCCGACCAACACCTCATGTTCCCGGCCATTTGGAACGCCTCCCTCAATGATGCCACCCGCATTGTCATAGCATCGAGTCACGACGGTATCAATTGGCACTGGATTCCGGACGGCGATATCCTCGAGACGCAGCCTTTCGGGCAGTGGAACGGCGGATGCGTCTGGGCAAACCCGGAGATGATCGAGTTTCCCGACGGGACATGGGCGCTGCCATATTCCGCCCATAACGTCCCCCATAAATATCCGCGCGGACAGCGCAAAGGGGGGCTCGGATACGCGCTCTGGCCGCAGGGAAGGATGGTTGCGCTGGAGGCACCCGATACGGGGCAGTTCACGATGATCCCCGTCATGGCCCCAGGCCGGACCCTGAAGATCAACGCCGTAACCAAACGCACAGGCGGCATCCGAATTGAAGTGGCCGGAGTCGAGAACCATTCGTTTGACGACTGCACCCCCATCTTTGGCGACCGCTACTGGACGGCTGTCGACTGGAAGGGCAAGACCGACCTTGGATTCGAGGAGGGGAAACCCGTGACCCTGCGGTTCAAGCTTGACCAGGCTGAGATCTACGGTATTGAGTTTGAGTAGCGGCGCGCTGCTCAACGAGCATGCGGTTTGCATTGACGATGGAGGTATTGGATGACAACAACGAGTTTGGTGGACATCGCGAAGGGGGAACCGGATTTTCACACTCCCGATTTCATAAAGCGCGCGGCGCGGGAAGCGATTGAAGCGAATTTCACGAAGTACACGCCGCAGCCGGGCATTCCTGAGCTTCGCGAGGCGGCAGCACGGAAGCTCCGCACTGAGAATGGCATTGACGCCGCGCCGGAAGACATCGTGATCACGTGTGGGGGCAAACACGCTGTCGAGATGTCCATTCGCTGCCTCATCGCTCCGGGAGATGAAGCCATTATGATTACGCCGCACTGGTTCGCCTACCCGGGGCAGGTCAGGATGGCAGGCGGGACGGCGATCCTCGTGGCGGCCCGGGAGACGGACGGGTTTGTCCCGAATGTGGAGGCCGTCTCAGACGCCATCACTTCCCGGACGCGCTTGATCATCCTCAACTCACCCGCAAATCCTACAGGAGCCGTCTACCCGCGCCGTTTCCTTGAGGCCGTGGCTGCATTGGCCGTGGGGAATGATCTCCACGTGCTTTCAGATGAGGTGTACGAGAAGGTCCTCTTCAACGGCGCCCAACACGCCTCCATCGCAAGCTTGGGCGGCGGCATCGCAGAGCGAACGGTCACTGTCAACAGCGTGTCAAAGACGCACGCAATGACGGGCTGGCGCATCGGCTACGGGTTGCTTCCGGGCGGGCTGGCCAAACGTGTCATCGGCATTCAGGAGTTGAGCACTTCCGCCCCGTGCGCCGTGTCTCAGCGCGCCGCACTGGCCGCCCTCACAGGCGGCCAAAGCCACGTTGCAGCCATGACGGACGCATATGCGGTCCGGCGTGAATTCTTGTGCGACCGCATCGCGGCGATTCCTGGCCTTGATGCGGTTCCGCCAAGAGGGACCTTCTACTGCCTTGTGAGCATCCGCGGGCTCAAGGGCCACTCGTTTGGGGGAAGTACGGTTAACAATGCCGACGACTTTGCCCGTGTGGCGGAGGAGGTTGCTGGGGTGCGCGTCCTTTCCGGTGTCCCCTTTGGCGCACCGGAGCATATTCGTGTATCGTTCGCGGTGTCCTCGCATGCCATCGAGGAAGGCATGGCGCGGCTTGAAAGGTTGATTGTCAGCGGAGAGTGAGATCATGCGTATTACGGAAGTAAAGAGTTTCCTGTTGTCGAAGCCGCGCGATCTTCACATCGTGAAGATTGAAACCGACGAAGGGATACACGGGATAGGCGAGGCGGGCTGCTCGACGCGAGAACTTGGGCAAGACGGTGTGCTCAGGCATTTCCGCGAGTTTCTCATCGGCATGGATCCCATGCGGATCGAGCATATCTGGCAGGTGTGCTACCGCGGCGCTTACTACGAGGGCGGGCGTGTCATCACCGGCGCGATGTCGGCGATCGACATGGCGTTGTACGATATCGTTGGCAAGAAGCTTGGCGTGCCTGTATACCAGTTGTTGGGAGGCGCTTCCCGCGACAAGGTGTACGGGTTCATCACGCTGGGCGAAGTTGACGCTCCGGAGACGGACGAGCGCGTGCGTGCCGCGGTCGATGAGGGCTGGCCCGCTATTCGCTTCGTTCCGGCGAACCATATGGCGCCAATCGGTGTGGACCCGGCAATGGAAGGGGCAAACAACACATTTGACGTCCGAAGGTCCATGGCGGTTACGGCAGAGCGTTTCGTCGAACTGTGGCGGAAAACTGACAAGCGGGTTGCTCTTGGCCTCGATTACCACCACCGTCTTTCAGTCGCCGAGGCGGCGCAGTTCTGCCAGATGATCCCGCGCGGCTCGATGGCGTTCCTCGAGGAACCCATCCGATGCGAGACGCCCGACGCTTATGCCCAGTTACGCACAATGACAGACGTGCCCTTTGCCATCGGCGAGGAATGGTCGAGCAAGTGGGCCGCGTTGCCCTATATAGAGCGCGGCCTCACCAACTACGCTCGAGTTGACGTCTGCTGCATTGGCGGGCTCACAGAGGCGATGAAGGTTTCGGGCTGGTGCGAGGCCCACTACATTGACGTCATGCCGCACAACCCAATTGGCCCCGTGTGCACAGCGGCTACAATTCACCTCGCGGCGGCCATCAACAACCTGACCTGGGTTGAGGTCGTGCCCAGGTTCAACCAAGGCGCCTCAGATGTGTTTCCAGAGATGCTCCGACTGAACGGCACTTGCTATCCCTTGCCCACCAGACCGGGTCTTGGTATCGAGTTTGATGAGGATGCCGCGCTCAAGTATCCCATGACGGAGCTGTACGAGCACCCGCACCTGCAACGACCCGACGGCAGCTACACAAACTGGTAGGCAAGGAAGGCAGCCAAAGGTTGGAAACACTTTTTGCCAATATACAAGAGAATGATTCGGAGAGCTGAGATGATCACGAGGCGTCAGTTCTGCACGAACGTGAGTTCAGTAGCGGCCCTTGGGGCCGCGTCAGTGGGGTGGGCACGCGATGCGGCAGCGAAAGTGAACCCGACGGATACGGATTCAGCCGGTGGTTTCTGCATGCGTCCGCCCCAACGGTTTCTGTTCACGGACCTGCGTCACATCGACCCGGGCGACCTTGTCTGGCGCGGACCCGATGGAGAGACCATTCCGGTTGCGGGTCCCCCGGAGCCTTCCGTGGATGTACATGCGTCGGTTGAGAACATGGCTGAAGGCATACGTCTCGTTGCACAGCCGGCAAAGAAGGAAGGTCCTATCGAGGGGCTTTGGACGCGGGTTCTATTCGATGGGGGAGTGTACCGATCCTGGCGCATCGAGGGCAGTTATCCGCCCGGAAGCAATCTCGGATCGTATTCGAAGGTGTCCGCGGAGGCCATTATCGTCCACTACGGAGAATCGAAGGATGGCTATCAATGGCAGTGGCGCGAGGTCTGTCGTGTTCCTGTCTCGGGTGTCTCCGGAATTGACGGCGACTACTGCTTCTTCGATCCGCATGGACCTGCGCAAGAGCGTTACAAATGCATATACAACGCGAGAATGATTTCAGGCCTTGATGAGTTGTGGAAGCAGTATCAGAGAATTCACCCGCGCCATCGTGACGACCGACTCAGCTCTACCAATATCTTCTGTCTCTTCGGACTGGTCTCGCCGGACGGGTTGAATTGGCGCCCCATCAAGGAGCGCCTCCTGATCCATGAAGGGGACACTGACAACACCGTCTACTACGACGAGTGGCTCGGCAAGTATGTGCTGTACACGCGGCTTTACTGGCTGCGGCGGCGCATGATTGCACGTGCGGAGTCCGGCGACTTTCATCACTGGACACCCATTGACGCCATCATCACGCCGGAACTGGATGATCCGTTTTCGTACGACATTTATACGAACGGCCGGACCAACTACCCTGGATTGCCGGAGTACCATCTCATGTTCCCTCAGTTCTACCGGCGCTACACTCAGACGTCCGAGGTCCGCCTCATGTCCAGTCTGGACGGGATTGGATGGGGGCGGTTACCGGGTGGCCCTGTGCTCGTACCCGGCGACCCTGGTGACTGGGATGGTGAGTATATTTACGCAGGCAAGGACTTAATCCCGTTGGGTCCCGACAGAGTTGCAGTTCCTTACGCCGGTTACCGCTATCCCCACAAGTATCCGCGATGGGAGGGCGTGCTGACGCGGACGGCTGGTTGGGCATCGTGGCCCGAGGGACGGTTGTCCGCCCTGGTTGCCGATGCGGAAGGGGAGTTTCGCACTTTCGAAGTACAGGTAACGGGAAGTCAGCTCCGGGTTGATGCCAAGGTGCGCCGTGCGGGTGAGTTGCGCGTCGGGCTTGTCGGCGTCGACGGGCGGGCGGTGGAGAACTGCGATCCGGTAACCGGCAACGAACGAGCCAAGACAATCACGTGGAGAAACAATGCGGATCTCGGAATCGCCCCGGGAAATGCAGTTCGCCTTCACTTCAGGTTGCGTGCGGCGGAGCTTTATGGTTTCTCCTGGACTTGAGTGCAAGCGAGGCCCTTCCATAGCAACCTGTAAATAAGTTGCGCGAGTGCCTTTCTTGGGAAAGGCCAAGAAACCAATAATTGCCCCTTGACAGTATCGTCCTCTCTGTATATGCTCAGTTCCATGGGAACTGCGAAGATAGACATTCGTATGTCAACGCATCTCATGTCTCTTCCAAGAGTCTTCATGGCGAGTTGGCACCCCGTCGCCCGTCTTGCGCAGGGTTCGGTGGTGATCAGCACCCGGCATAGGCCGGTGGAGTACAGGAGGCCCGCATCATGTCAAGGTCTGGACGTCTGATTGCACAAAGCTTGTTCTTCATTCTGGTGTTCGTGGCGGTGTCCGCGTACTGTGAAGACGCAGTCTACTTTGCTACCGGCTTCAAGATGGGCGAAGTCACGCAGAACAGCGTGATCGTCTGGACCCGCCTGACGGCCCAACCTGAGCGGAATTGGGACGGTCTAGCGCCAAACCCGCATGAGAGTCCGACGCGCGTGTTGGAGGATGTGCCGGATGTTCCCACATCGATGTGGGAAGGGTCCGCGATCGGGACTCCAGGTGAAGTCCGCCTCGGGCTATCAACAGATCCGCTCCTACGGGACGCCAAATGGACGGATTGGGAGCCGGTGAATCCTGAGGTGGACTACACGCACAAGTTCTATGTTAACGACTTGGCTCCGAACACGCACCACTACCTCCGCATCGAAGGAAGGAAGGGGCCGGATGCCCCGGTGAGCCAGACACCGTTGGGCCAGTTCAAGACCGCTCCACCGGCGGACGTTTGGGAAGACGTCTGGTTTACCGTCAGTAGCTGCGAGATGTACTACCACCGCGACGACAAAGATGGCTTCCTAATCTACCCCTCAATGGCGCACGCCCACTTCAACCAGCCTGATTTTGCGGTGCGCACGGGCGACGCGGTGTACTTGGACCGCGACAACCCCCGCGCAAAGACCGTGGACCTGTGTCGGCTGCACTGGCAACGGATGTTCTCCCTTCCACTTCTGCGCGAGTTCAACCGTAACGTGCCGTGCTACTGGATGAATGACGACCATGACACGTTCTTTGATGATTGCGACCCGACCTTGGACGCGCCGTGGATCGCACCGCTAACGTACCAGCAGGGCGCCGCTGTGTGGCGCGAGCAGAACCCGGTCGGGGAACGTCTGTTCAGAACGATACGCTGGGGGAAGGGGCTGCAGGTTTGGATCACGGAAAGCCGCGACTTTCGCTCGCCCGATGAGACGCCTGATAGCCCTGAGAAGACGATATGGGGCAAGGAGCAGAAGGAATGGCTCATGAAGACCATTCTCGAAAGCGATGCCGTCTTTAAGGTCCTCGTGAACCCGACCTGTATCGTTGGTCCCGACAACTCGGACCAGGCGGACAACCATGCCGATGAGGCCTTCGCTACGGAGGGCCGTGCGTTTCGCCGCTGGACGCTTGAGAATCACATGGACCACTTGTACGTCTGCAACGGCGACAGGCACTGGCAGTACATGTCAACCGATCCCGAGACAGGTCTGCGTGAGTTCTCGGTCGGGCCGTCGTCGGACAGACATGTCCTTCATGGACCCCAGTACCAGCCCAAGTACCACTCGTTCTACCGGGAGGGTGGCGGCTTCCTGAGTGTATCTTTTAGTACAGGAGAGAAAAAGGTCCTGGCTCGCCCACAGCGTATCGTCCAGGAGAAGACCGTGCCGACAATCAACTTCCGGTTCCATGATGTCCACGGCAACGTTCTGTACGAGTACCGCGACACTGCGCTTGTCGCGTATTGAAAGGAGCGATACATCCTTGAAACGCCTGATGGAAACCTTTGCCCTCGCAGCGGTCATGCTCGTGCTCTCGGCCGTACCCGCGAAGGCCGGCCCGTTCCCCGAGCAGCCCCCCGCGACGCCGGAGGTGATGGAGGTGCTGAAGACCGCGCCGTTCACCGGCGAACCGTATGAACTGCGCGGAAAGCGTATAGTCTTCACGGACTACTACTTCATCCGGCCCGGCGTGCTGTTGTGGCTGAATGACAAGGGCAAGTACGTTAACACGGACAAAGAACCCGTCTACGGCCCGTACGACGTCCATCTGGAGCGTCCGTCTTCGCCGTATGGCATCGAGATCGCAACGCAGCCGGCCCAAGGACGCGAGATGCTGGAGCCACAGTGTCCGTGGGAGAAGAATGGCGTGCGTTTCTCCAGCGTGCTCCAGGATGGCGGCACGTACAAGGCATGGGGCGGTTGCGAGCCGGGCGGCGCCTGCTACTTCGAATCGAAAGACGGCATCCATTGGGATCGGCCCAAGCTGGGCCTCAAGGACTTCGAAGGGAGCAAGGACAACAATCTGCTGGCGGGAGGACCGGCAGGGTGTGTGTTTGTGGACCCGCATGGTCCGCCGGAAGAGCGCTACAAGAGCGTCGGCACGATGGAACTCACGTGGGAGCAGTTCCAGGCGTTCCGCATGAAACACCCGGATCGTTGGGAAAACCGCGCCATCGAGGCCCATGGCGAGAACACCGCCATCATGGCCGTTTGTGGAGCGGTTTCCTCTGACGGAATTAACTGGACGCTATTGCCCGAACCCTTTACGGTTGAGAAGAGCGATGGCCAGCTGGTGGGCTCTTATGACCCCGGCTTGAAAGAGTACGTTGTCTTTGTGCGCAATTGGTGGGCGGGGCCGCGCTCGGAGCGCTGGGCATGGGACGGCCGCGAGACGTGGCAGGGCGAGAAGCACGGTTCCGGCAGGCGGTCGATTGGCCGCATGGTGAGCAAGGATTTCCGGGAGTTTGGACTGAGCGAGAAAGTCATTGTTCCGATGCCCGGGGACATGAGCGCCACCGAAGTCTTCTACCTGAACACCTACACAACGATCCCGGGCGCACCAGACAACCATCTGATGCTTCCCACGATCTGGGACACGCGTGACGACACCACCAGCATCGGCCTGTGGTCCAGCGCCGACGGCATCCTCTGGGGAAAGGTCCCCGGGCCGCGTCTCTTCGAAACGTCTGCCTTTGGCGAACCTGACGGCGGCGCGATATTTGGTTTTCCGGCCCTGATCGAGCGGACCGACGGAAGCTTCGCGCTGGCGTATGAAGGCCACAACCTTCCGCACAAATACCCGCGGGCGCTAAGAAAGATAACGGGCGGATTCGTCGTTTGGCCCAAAGGGCGCATTGTGGCGGTCGAGGCGAAGGAGATCGGCGAATTCACGACGGTGGGCGTCATGCCGCCGGGCCGCAAGCTCCGGATCAACGCACTGACGAAGCGTGCGGGGGGGATCCGCGTTGAGATTGCCACGCTCCTGGACGAGCCTCTACCAGGCCGCACCTTCGATGACTGCGACGTCGTCCAGGGCGATCAGTTCTGGAAACCTGTCACATGGAACGGCACGGGCGATCTCGGCTTCAAGGACGGCCAGCCCATCATTATCCGCTTCAAGATGGAACGTGCCAAGCTATTCGGTATTCAGTTCGAGTAGGCGCCCGTCTACTTGGACAAATACCTGCAAATCTGCCGGTCCAGGACCCGCCTTGAGGGATCAGCGGGACCTTTTCGGACACGAAGGGCAACTTGTACAAGAGAAATGACGAATGAGAGCAAGGTCCTGCGGTGCACTGCTACTTCTGGCCGCTCGGGGTGCCAGCCCGTTCGGGGCGACGAAACAACTCTTCCAGTCCGATGGAACGGCCACGATTGTCTGCCTGATTTGGGCGGCGAACCCATATGCCTGCGGTTTGAACTCCGGAAGGCGGAGATTTACGGGTTCGAACTGGCCAGTGAAGGAACACCTTGACGGCTCGCCGAGAAGGCGCTGGCACACAGTCCCGCAAGAGATGGGCAGAGCACCGCTATTCGAATTCGATACCAAACAGCTTGGCGCGATCCATCCTGAAGCGGATGATGACACATTCACCTTCTTTGAAACCCATGTCGGCATCGCCGTTCCAGGTCACCATAGTCCAGAATTGGTCTCCTTGGATGGGCTTGCACTCCGCGAAGGAGCGGCCAGGGACCACTTCTTCGAAGCCCGCGAACTCCTCTTGGTCGGGTGTTGGATTCAGCCGGGCGATCTCGACCTGTATTCCGCCCGCACGCTTTGTCAGGGCATTCACTTTGAGCTTTCGCCCGGGCGGGACGATCCCAACGGTTGCGAACTCGCCGATCTCTTTCGCCTCGACGGCAACGATGCGCCCCTTTGGCCAGACCATGTAACCAGAGAAGACCTTCATGTATCCGCGGGGGTACTTGTGCGGGAGGTTGTAGCCCTTGTACGGTAAAACGAAATCGCCGTTCGGCAACTCGGTCAGATATGGGAACGTGAAAATGCATCCGCCGTCCCACTCTCCGTAAGCAGCCGTCTCAAGCACAGGCGGGCCCGGAATGCGGCTCCAGAGCTTGCCGTCGTGGCTGGACCACATGCCGATTGAACAGGTATCGTCGCGCGTGTCCCACACGGCAGGAAACATGAGCTGGTTGTCGGGCGCGCCGGGGATCGTCGACCAGATGCTGGTGTAGAAGCTCTGGGAGGGCGAGACTTCCTCCGGTACAGGCACGATCACAGGCTCCGAGAGCTGGAAATTCCCAAACGTGTCGCTTTCCATCCGGCCGATGGCGCGGCGGGCGCTTCCGAAGTTCGGCGCCGCCCAGGTCCTGACCTGCGGGTTGCCGTTCCATTGCGCTGACCGAGGTCCTACCAGAAACGTACGGGTAAAGATGACGTACTTCTTCAAACGTTGGTCAAAATAGCCCACTTCCATGCCGTCGGAGTGCTCTACCGTGAAAAGCTCGGGTAGATAGGTCCAGTTGACGCCGTCCGGCGAAAAACCGCCTGCGAGAGCGCGGAACTTGTGGGGGTTCCGCCAACCGCCCGTGACGGCCTTGGACTCCCACTTGTCCGGATACTTTTCAATGAACTGCTTGAATTCCTCAAACTTGACGGCGGGTCCGCGAATGCATTTGTAGCGTTCCTCCGGCGGTGCCGACGGATCAATAAAGACGGTGCCTTCGGGTTCAACCTTGAAGAGGTTGTTCTCGAGGCCACCCTCGAATTCCTTTTGACGGAGAATCACGCGTTCCCATTTGACGCCGTCCTTGGATTCGAAGTAGCAGTCCCCGCCGGGCTTGGATTTGCCCCAGGCCCGGTACTTGTCGCCGTCTTTCATTACCGTCTTGAAGATCACGTAATCCTTTTCCCAAGGCATCTCAGGCCTGATGATGGGGCCCATGCGTTCCGCCTTCTGCGCCACGATCTCGATCCCGTATGGACAGGACGGGCGGGCGAGCTTCACGCCCCAAGCGTCATACTTCGGGTTCTCGGCCCCCTCTTCGGCCGTGTTCAGCCTGTTTCCCTCCTCATCAAGCCAGAGCAGATTTCCGGGATGGATGAAATACCAGTTGGTGAAAAACATCCGTTTGCCTTGGAGGTCGTAAGGCATTCCCCACATAGGCTTCGTGGGCATTTTCTGGGTTAGATACGTCTCGGTTTCGTCCGGCGTAGCTGCGTGCGCTGGGACGGCCACGCAAGCAAGGGCAAGCATTAGACTCAAGCAACTGACGCTCAAGGCGAAACGACTGTGGACCGCACCGAAAGGCAGTGTCTTTTTCATAGCTTGAGATTCTCCATCTTTGGCCGGCCTAAGGCCTTCGGGGCTCTATCGCCAGCATGGTAGGCCAAGGGTCTTGACAAATACAACTGCAAGGTGTACACTACACGCGTTGATACACGTATGTCAACCACGATGCGGCACGGGATCGGCTTGGGCTTGCGGCGGTGATACAGAGCAACGGGCGCGAACGGTCCAAGAACAGTTGAAAGTCGGAAGGTAGGGCTCGTTCGGGCGAAGGAGCTCGATGAGGGAAAGTGGTTTGTTGTGTCTTCTGGAGCAAAGTCACCACCGATAAGGAGAGTCATCATGCAAAAGAGAAAAGGTTTCACACTGATTGAGCTGCTGGTCGTGATCGCCATCATCGGTATTCTGGCGGCAATTCTGCTGCCTGCCTTGGCACGCGCCCGTGAATCGGCGCGGCGCGCGTCATGTCAAAACAACCTCAAGCAGTTCGGCATCGTATTCAAGATGTATTCCAACGAAGCCAAGGGCGGCAAGTTCCCCCCGCACGGGACGACGTGGTGCTATGACAATCCAAACGGGGACGGCGCCAATCAGGTGCCGGCCATGGAGACCATCTATCCCGAGTATCTGACTGACATGAAGATCTTTTTCTGCCCGTCGGATGCCATGGCGTCGGACACAGATTTTTTTATTAAGGAGCCGGACGGCATATGGTGCGTGAATACTCCCGGCCATCCGCACTTCGGGGAATTCGACCCGCGCGAGGTGGGCATACAACCCGAGCCGCAGGTGCTGGGGGGAGCACGGCTGCACAGCTACTGCTATTATGGCTTTGCCTGCGAGACGCCACAGGATTGGGTGGCGGCTATGAAGTATTCGAAGGAAGTCGAGCACGCATGGGCGGTGGAAATGGCGGGAAGCAATTCGCCCCAAGCCGCTCTCGAGATCCGGGACAGAGACATCGACTTTGATTCGCCCGGGTGGGGTCGTGGCGTGATCGAGACGGAGATCGAAAGCGACGTTCCGGCGGACGGGTGGGCGCAGAACATGGCTCAGTACGGGGCGTATCCGGTTCCGCTGCAGGGCACCTCTGGCAGCTCTTCGACCATTTACCGCCTCCGGGAGGGAGTTGAGCGTTTCATGATCACGGACATCAACAACCCGGCGGCTTCCGCACAAGCCCAGAGCACCATTCCGATAATGTGGGACCGGATTGACTCTGGAGGCGGAACCGATTTTGAAGGCCGCGTTGCGCTGTTCAATCACGTTCCGGGCGGGTGCAACGCGCTGTACATGGATGGTCACGCTACATGGATCAGGTACCCGGGCGAGCACCCGATCACCTGGCTGGCAGGCATAACCGGCGGCCGGTGATGGCTGTTTGGCTGTTTGCATGAACGAGGAAAGGGCAACGCTGAGGAGAGGACTGGTTCCGGGAAGGATGACAGGGGAGGGAGCGGCAAGCAATACCATCATGGACTAGTAGAGTTTGCGGCAAATGCGAGCGTTCTCGAAGCTTTGAGCGGGCCTGTTCTTGCGCCTCTAGGATAAAGCGGGACGCAGGTGATGTCGCCGCGACAAAGGAGCGGGCAATAACATATAGGAGAAGCACACTGAGTGTCATTCGGCGTTGAGGTGCTACGGCCCTCGTTGCCCAGCCGGCTTTTGCGGCGGAGTATGTGGTGATGGTTGCGAGGTGGCGCTCGGCGGCGACCCGTTAGGATCCGAGGACGAATCTGCCGCTCGTCGGTCTTGCAGTTCTGGCCGCGGTCACTGCGGGCCGTGGCATGGCTCGCATCGCCCGAAGGAGAAGGTAAGGCAGGGGCCGATGGTGCGGGTATAGTGTATGCCCCCTGCCCGGATGCAAAGTACAGTCATGAGTCTTACCTCCAAAGTAGGCGTTCTGCAACTGATCATACTGAGTGCCACCGCCGCTGAGTCCTTCGAGACCCGGCTGCCAGACATTCCGGGCATCGAAGTCATGATCGGTGAGTCCATACCCATACCGGGCCTGGAAACAGCGCTGGCCTTTCAGTTCCAGGACGGACGCATCGTGGTAGGCAGCGCGACAGCGCCGATGTGGTCGTATGACGGCGGGCACACCTGGAAGCCGGGGCCCGAAGGGCTCGGCGAGAAGACCGCGATCGACCTCGGAAATGGCGAAATACTCAGCATTGGGCGCAACTCACAACGCCGCGCCGATGGGGAATTCACGATCCACCAGCGCCGGTCAGTGGACAATTGGCAAACCGTGACGAACGAGGAGGCCATCCTACACATGCCCATGGCCTCATCCACGGTAACCGGCGACGGTACCCGGGTGGACGGTTTCCTGTTCCACCATGGCATTCTTCGCCTTGCGAACGGCAACCTTATCGGCACAATGTACGGTAATTACGAAGGCGATGCGCTTCTGTGCGACGGCTATCCTCCGGAGCTGAACCAACGCAAGTACCGCACCGTCGTCGTCTTCTCGACGGACAAGGGCCACACCTGGGGCAACCCGGTGCTGGTGGCCTACGATCGGATGCTTGGACGCGGTATCCCGGACGATCCGCTTAGACCCACTGCCGTGGTTCCGGCCATCACCCAGGAGGGCTTTCGCGAGGCCGACCTTGCGCAAGCGCCAAACGGCGACCTGCTTTGCGTGATGCGTTCCGGTGGGCGGAACGGCGAAAACACGACCATCTTCCCTACTCCTCTATACTGCTCTCGTTCGAGTGACGGCGGACGGAGTTGGACGCCTCCAGGGCAAATCGCGGATCGGGGTGTCTGTCCCAACCTCGTAGCCATGAGAAACGGCATTATCGTTTGCACCTACGGCCGTCCGGGCAACTGGTTGATCTTCTCCGACGACAACGGAAAAACGTGGCTAGGGGCGTTCCAGTTCGGTACAACCCGCGACTACAACTACGTCCTCGAAGTGGCGCCTGACACCATCCAGGTCTACCACGAAACGGGCGAGGGTGTTGGGAAGATGGTCTGGGGCACGTTCTTTACGGTGAAGAAGCGGTAGAGGTGGCTAGCGCCGCCTCTAAGGATCGAGCAAAGACTCTTCCGGACACCCATCCGGCCCTGTCCTACAAAAGGCTTGACAAATACCTAGCGAGGGTATAAAGTGTGGGGTTGATATACGTATGTCAAGAAGCATGGAGCAGGCGCGGAGACCGACGGAGCAGGCGCAATGTATCTAGAGCCTGATATCTCCGGGAGATTGGGTCAAAAACCCGTTCAGGTGGAGAACGGTCTGGGGGCGCGAACGGGTGTTTGAGATCTGCATTCTGCAGCGGCAAACGTGACTTGTCGAGGACGTAACAATTAAGAAAAAGGAGAGCAATCATGGACCGGAAACGAGGTTTCACGCTGATTGAACTGTTGGTCGTCATCGCGATCATCGGCATTCTGGCGGCAATTCTGCTGCCTGCCTTGGCACGCGCCCGTGAATCGGCGCGGCGCGCGTCGTGTCAGAACAACCTCAAGCAGTTCGGGATCGTATTCAAGATGTATTCCAACGAAGCCAAGGGCGGCAAGTTCCCGCCGCATGGAACGACGTACTGCTATGACAATCCGAACGGGGACGGGGGCAATCAGACGCCGGCGATGGAAACCATCTATCCCGAATACTTGACCGACATGAACATTTTCTTCTGCCCGTCGGGCGCCATGTCGTCGAACATTGACTTCTATATTAAGGAGCCGAATGGCATATGGTGCGTGAATACTCCTGGCCATCCGCATTTCGGCGAATTTGACCCGCGCGAGGTGGGCATACAACCCGAGCCGCAGTTCCTGGGAGGGGCACGTTTACACGATTACTGTTACTATGGCTTTGCCTGTGAAAGGCCTCAGAACTGGGTGGCGGCGATGAAGTACACGAAGGAAGTCGAGCACGCATGGGCGGTGGAAATGGCGGGAAGCAATTCCCCCCAAGCCGCTCTCGAGATCCGGGACAGAGACATCGACTTTGATACACCTGCATGGGGCCGTGGCGTGATCGAGACCGAGATCGAAGATGACGTTCCGGCGGACGGCTGGGCGCAGAACATGGCTCAATATGGGGCGTATCCGGTTCCGCTGCAGGGCACCTCTGGAAGTGGTTCGACCATTTACCGCCTCCGGGAGGGAGTTGAGCGTTTCATGATCACGGACATCAACAACCCGGCAGGCTCCGCGCAGGCCCAGAGCACTATTCCGATAATGTGGGACCGGATTGACAGACAACACGGGTCCGAAGGCCGCACGGCCCTGTTCAACCACATTCCAGGCGGAGGCAACGCGCTGTACATGGATGGTCACGTCACGTGGATCAGGTACCCCGGCGAGCACCCGCTCACCTGGCTGGCAGGCACAACCGGTGGCCGGTGATCTGGACGCTCAGGAGCGTCGCTCGTCGACAAGCCATTGAGTGTGGGTAGTTACGCGGAGTTTATCGAGCGCAGCATAGGACTTCGCAAAGACACGAATAGAGTATCTGAAGGGACCGGCAGCCTGTTGGAGCAGGTTGCCGGTCCCTTTGTGTGATCTTCGCATTGTGCCGGGCGGAGAACCTTGGCTGCAAGGAGCTGAGGGACAGAAGGGACGCAAAGGACCTCAGGATAGGGGTCGGGTGTGACAGCCCACCCGCGACCGAAGAGTTGTCCTCAGTACTTCTGCCCCATTGACAGATCTCATGGCAGGGCCTACAGTAAGGCCTGCTGATATACGTATGTCACCGGCGAACACCAGAGATGATATCGGGGAGAGGCAAGACAAGAAGCCAGGGGTGTAATGAGGCCAGGGAGCGAAGGCAACTCCGGGAAAGTAGATATCCCCTCTACCCCTGAAGGCTTGCAGGGCGGTCAGCCCGTGGTGGACTGCCGCTCGACGATTGAAGCGGGGACCAAGATGTGCTCGGTGCCGTGAACGTGGCCTTCGATCAGGCGGACGAGGAGTTCGACCGCTTCACGCGCAACTTGCTCGGCTGGAAACCGCACGACCGTTATTCCAGGTTTCATGTGGCGTGAGAACTCCGTCTCGTTAACGGAGATAAGCTTGATGCCTCTGCCCAATGCCAAGCCGCTCTCTCCGATGGCGTCGAGAGCGCCCACCAACTCCTCGTCACGCGGGACGATGAGGCCGTCAATGGAGTGGCGCGACTCGATCATCGCCAGCGCCGCGCTGTGGGCGCCCTGTCTGCCTTGGTAGTTGGCGAAGACTTGATCGGGCCCAGCAGCGGGCATGCCGAGCGCCTGAAGCGTCTTGCGTAACGCTTTGACGCGAATTTGATTATGGTAATACTCGGTGCCGCGGTGCGTGAGGAGCCCAATCCGTTTGCAGCCGCGATTGGCAAGCAGCCGCGTGGCGGACTCGATTGCCCCGTGCTGGTCCACCGACACCGAGCAGAGTTCGTCCACCCCTTCCGCGTCCTCGAGCACGATCGGAACATGCTTGGCGAGACGCTTGAGCATGGGCTTTTGCTTCGTGGTCGGCGATACGTAAATCAGGCCGTCCATGTAAGCGACTCCCTGCGCCAGGCGGGCCTCCAAGTCCGCGGCCTGATCGTCGCGAAGCAGCAGCATCAAGTTGTAGTCTTTGTAGTAGGGGCTCGAGTTGATGCCCGCCACACGCCTGTTCAACTCGATCCTATACGTTATGGCCGCGTCCGAGAGCGTGTGCGGCATGACTCCACACATCCCGATGATGTGGCTGCGCCGCTTCCGCATGTAACGCGCGAAGGGGTCGGTCGAGTAGCGGTGTTTCCGCGCAACATCGAGTACGCGCTCCCGCATCTTCTCACTGATGGCATAGGTTTCGTTGCGCGACAACACCCGGGCCGCCGTTGAATAGCTGACTCCCGCATAGCGCGCAATGTCCTTGATCCTGGGACGTGAACGCTTGGGCCCCCCGCCTCCCTCTGCGCCTTTCCCCTCGGCTTGGACACCCTTTTTTCTCATCATCGGCCAGCCTCGCAATCGGGTTCCGCTACCCGCTAAGCATACTGCCGAAACGTCACGAATGTCAAAACTGGGATTGCCCTGTCCTGGCCTCGGGCGGATCCGTACAGTGCCCCATGACAGGCCCCCACGCACCGGCAGAGTCGCCAAACTTGGGTGGACGTCTCCCCCAAACCTGCCCCCGAAATTACCCCTTGACAAATCCAGGCCGATGGTGTAATCTGACTTTGTTGACATACGTGTTGCAGAAGGCGCAGGGCTTCGCGATCCAACCAAAGATGTCCCAGGGGCGGGTTACGCGAGTGAGAGATATCTACTGGGAATCGTGGTAGGGGTCGGCAAGGGCGTGTTGGGGAGTTTTGCGTCGTGTGTTCCCCGGTGATCTTCGCGAGCATATCCAGGGTTTCGCGAAGGGTCTGGGATGCGGAAGGTGGCTGTTTTGGTGCTGCATGGGGATTGGGAGAGGAGACGAACGCGACCGAAGAAGACGAGACTCGAGGAGTAGGGCATATTCTTTATGTGGATGAGGTGGTAACGGTTTTCCTGATGGGACGAGCGGAACAACGAACAACGTGGGAAGTGAGTGATGCCGTAAAGGCAAAGGAGGTAGAAATGAGCAGAAAGAACTATTGCGCGGCAGGGTTTGGAATGCTGTTGGTGTGTTTTGCATTCTCAGCATTCGCCACGGATTACATCGTCTACGGTTTCAACGCGGCGGCGGATTGCGCCATCACCGATAGTTCAAACCCCTGGCGGTTTGACAATCAGGCGAACGCGCCCTGGACACCGTCGTTTGTGGGTACGGAAGGAGTTGAGGGTGTGTTGCGCTGGACACCCTCGCAGCCCGGCGAGGGGGAAGAGTACAGACTTTACAACAACAAGAAATATCCCGACTACAAGAACACGAAGATAGCCGATTATCCCTGGGCGAAGGTGAAGATGACGCTCTCTGGCATCCCCGAGGGCCAGACAGTCCTGGTCAAGAATCGGCTGAAACTGTGCGACTCAGGTGGCACTGAGGTCAACCGGCGGATGCACAAGGAATGGACGCTCGGGAACGGCACGTATATCCTCAGCATGTACATGGGGGACAGTTCGAACTGCATAGACGGCGACGAGAACCCGACCACGGTCGGCCCGGATGACCGCTATTACAGAGGGTATCTGTACCTTGACATTACCACGGTTGCGGGTTGGGACACTCCGCCGTGGGATGTTGGCGATAACCCGTGCGAGCTCATCACGATGGATGTGGACTGGATAGCCTACACGGATAACGAGGCCTATCCGGACGGCAGTGCGGGCGTCGGCGGTGAGATTACGATGACCGCCGTCCAGCAGTCTAATCTGGCAATCGTGGTGGGCGACTCAGTGACGCTGACCGCACCCGCCAGCGGCTCGACCGTGAGCTACATTTGGTTCAAAGACGGCGAAGTTCTAGCCAACGATCCGGGTCATATCAGTGGGGCGGACTCGGGGATATTGGTGATTGACCCCGTCGCGATGGAGGATTCCGGCGAGTACTTCTGCGTGTACGATGACGGCAGCAAGGCGATTGTCGAATCGGAGATCTTCACGCTGGTCGTATCCGGTGACCTTCCCATAGCGGGGATTGCCGGCTTGGCGGCGGCGGCGGTGGCCTTGGCAGGTCTTGCCGCCCGTAGAATGCGCCGCCGCTAGGTTTTAGGTTTATTATGACTCGTCCCGGGCGCTCCGGCTCGTTCGATCTGAGCCGGAGTGCTCGAGGACTACTTCGGCAGATCGTTCAGACTTCACAGTAGTAAGCGTTTTCGAGTGACACGCGGGTGAGAGCGTGTGAAGGAATTCGTACCGCCGGCGATACCGTTGGTGGTCGATTTTTTCACACGCTCTGAATTTTGCTTGCGCGTTTGCCGGTGTTCAGAAAAAGCGCGCCTTTCGTGCTCTTCATCGTGGCATTTCAGATATCCCCTACAAGGATCCGTAAGAGAGCACGGTTGAAAACGGTCCCGGCGGGCGTAACGAAGGCATCCTGCCCGCGAGCGGGAACACGGTCGCTGATGGGAAACGCCCCTCCTTGAACGTCCTTCTCTCACAAGCCCTTGGTGCAAACAGAGATTGTTCGCAAGAGGATTCGATTGACAGACTGAGAGCGATACTGTACAATGAGGCCGGTTTACATACGTGTATCAAGAATCATCGGCAGCAGGCGGCTGCAACTGTAACAGAGCGCCGAAGTGGGTGAGCACCCCAGGACTTAGCTTCTTCGGCTGCAATATATGCAGCGATGCCTTGGCCGGGTGAAGCCACCTCGGAACCAAGGAAGGACACACAGCCGTCCGCCTTGAAACTTGCGGGAAAGAGGCGTTTACAGTCAGTTGAAGCGGGAGTATTTGGCTCAGAGAGGGGCCCTTTTCATAGGCCCCTGACGCTGGATAGCTTCAGTTGCCCGATGCAATGATATAATCAAAACGGTCGTTGGCTGATGCCGTGGAGAAAGGAGCGTACAATGTCTATTTGGAAGGTTTTCAGAGTGATAGGTATAGGGCTGGCAATTGTTCTTCTTGTACGTCCGGTTTTTGCTGCAGACTACCACGTCTGGGATTTTACGTCTGCGGACGAGTGCGACATCGGAGGCACGAGCGACTGGTCCAAGAACAATGAGGGGAAGGCCGATTGGACCGGAACGTGGGACGGCAACTCGTCGCTGCACATAGACTTCATGAGACCGACGATGCCAACCGAAGAAGCCCGAATGCGGTACAGCTTCCCAGAGCCGAACACAGTTACGTTCGCCACGTATCCTTACCTCAAGGCGAAACTGACCGTTTCCGGTGTCCCGGCGGGCACGAAGATCAACATCGAAATACGGATTCGCTTCACTTCCAATGATTCGTATCGGGTCCAGGCGTACTGGGATCTGGACAATGGCACATATATCCTGCCGTTGAATATGGCAGACCCGGTAAACCAATGCGAAATAGATCCCGAACTTGATCCGTCGACGGAATGGCCCAGGGGGGTATCTTTCTACAACGGGACGGCTGTCTATGATTCCTATAATCCGGAAGTAGAGACAATGTATCAGATAGTTATATACTATTGTATATCACAGCCTACCCTGAATCCTGACTGGTATACCAACTACGATAGTTTCAAGGTTGACGTAAATTGGATCGCCCTTACGGATGACTGCACGTATGGCGCCCAGAACGATTGCGCACCAGATCCACGAATGGGTCACTGTTGGGGAGTAGGAGAGGGCGAGGGAGAAGGCGAGGGCGAAGGCGAGGGCGAAGGCGAGGGCGAAGGCGAGGGTGAGGGCGAAGGTGAAGGTGAAGGTGAAGGTGAAGGCGAGGGTGAAGCATTCACGGGCCGTATTGTCAGCGAAAACCCGCTAGGGTGGTGTGAAGAGGGCGATCCGCTTTCGTTGTCGGCGGTCGTCTCAGGCGAAGTTCTCCCCATCACGTCGTATCAGTGGAAGCTGGATGGGGGGGACATCACAGGCGCCACCCTCTCTACATACGCGCAAGAACATGTGTCTGAGGCTGATGAAGGCTCCTATACGTGCGACGTGACCGATTCGAGCACGGGCAAGGCCACGATAACAGTGGGCCCCTTCGTGGTTTCCGTGTTTCCCGTTGGCAGCCTGCCGCTGGCCGGCGCGGTCGGTTTCGGAATCATGGCGGTCGCGTGTGGCGCCCTTGGACTTGTCCGCATGGCGCGCAGGAAAAGATGACCGGCTTCGGGCTGGGTATGGCGCCCCTAACGAGTAATCCTCGCTGGCCGGGGTAGAAGGGATGGGTTGTCAATGCGTATCGGAGGGTTGGTTTCTTCAACTCTCTTTTCCGTTCTCATTAGTTGTATCCTGTATCAGCCGCACGCGACGGGAGTCGCGTTGGCGACGGAGGCTTTCGACAGCGAGCCGCCGTGGACTGGGGTGAATAACCACGCCCAATCGCCTCCGTGCCTCCAGGTTGATCAAGATTTTGGGTACAGCGCGGACACGAGCTTTGCCGGGGGCTCGGCGGGAGAGATTGGGGGCAAGATATGGCGCGCGGCCCCGCGTGCGTACTATGGCAAAGCGATATCGTCGAAAACCTTCCAAGACAGTCTTTCGGCATCCGGTAAATTCAGTGTAACGGACTCGGCGGGGGCTTCGGGCGTCTTGGTCGGCTGGTTCAATTCAGCCTCCCCTCCGGGATGGCGCAACAACAACTCGCTCGCGTTCAGACTGGACGGCGAGACGGGCTTCTATCGGGTCTATTGCGAATACGGCACGCAATACTGGAGCTCGGGAACGATAAACATCGACCGGGGCACGGATACCCAGTACCCTGATGACGGCACGGTTCATACGTGGTCGCTTTCTTACGACCCAAATGGAAACGGCGGGACGGGTTCCATCACGTTCGTACTCGACAGCTCCTCGTGGACCCTTAATTTGACTGCGGGCCACAAGGAGGAGGGCGCGGTGTTCGATCGGTTCGGCGTTTGGAATCGGCAAACGGAGGCAGTCGCGCCAATCTGGTTTTATCTGGATGATCTCGTGCTGGATGGCTCGCCGGAGGATTTTGCAGCAGACCCCGGATGGGTGGGCGAAAACAATCGGCGAAGCTATCTGGACTGTGAAGTCGAGCCGCGGCATAACTTCGGGTATCGCGATACAAACTATGCCGGAGGCGCGGCGCCTGGAGAGATGGGCGGCATCCTCTGGCGAACGGAGAACTACGCGCCCCAAACAGCCGCTTACTACGCGGATACTGCGATAGGCGAGCTGGGGCTGAACGATCATCTCTCCGCTCATGGAATGCTCGCTATGACCCGCACGGCCGTGGATGCCGGTCTCTATCTCGGTTGGTTCAACACATCGACTTACAACGACACGTCGAACATACTTGCCCCAACGAATTTCATCGGCGCGATTGTCGAAGGGCCGAGCAAGGTGGGACAGAGGTTTAACGCGAGTTACCGAACAGGGGCAGGAACCTACGGCCTTCAAGGCAGTTCCCCAAAGATTATGCCCACGGGCGAATCCCTGGAATGGTCCATCGAATACGATCCTTCCGCTGCTGCAAATAACCTCGTGATTTCCATCGCTGGACAGCAATCGATCCTGACCGTGCCGGAAAGCGCGCGAACCGAAGGCGCCATGTTCAATGCTTTTGGGATGGGAACAACACGCAAGGGGGGCCATTGGGTAGAGATGTTCTTTGATGATATTGCCTATACCGTCGCGAATTCCGCCGGGGAGGGTGAAGGAGAAGGCGAAGGAGAGGGCGAAGGGGTGGGGGTGGGGGAAGGCGGATTTGCCTTCAGGAAGCGTCCCTATGGTGGATGGTTCGAGGAAGGCCAGCCGCTTGAACTCGAGGTGGGCGTCTCCAGGACTGTAGGCAATGTGAGCTATCAGTGGATCAAGGACGATGTTGATATCCCCGACGCTACGCTCAACGCGTACAGAGTCAGTTCCCTAGCTGCGATGGATGCGGGCTGGTATTCTTGCGAGGTCACCGACGAGAGCAAGGGCGTGTTCCGGACTGATCCGGTGCAGGTACGCGTGTTCCCCGCAGGGAGCTTGCCGCTTGCCGGCGCAGTCGGTTTGGGGATTATGGCGGTCGCGTGTGGCGGGTTTGGATTTGTCCGTATGGCGCGCAGAAGGAAATGACCGGCTTCGGGCCGGGGCATGCCGTCCCTAACGAGCAATGCTTCCGCAGGGAACGGTTCTTTCTTTTCACGCACAGAACACCCCAAGCCCTTTGTGAGGAGTTCGTGCGGCAGGCGGTCAGCCTGAGCGCCATGAGATCATCGGGGTGCATCCCGGCGGACTTGATAGCCCGCCCTACTTATAGATAGCTATTGGCGTTTCGCGCAGGTTTTGAGGATCAACGGAATGGTTTCTGATGCCGTCTTTTCAGGTTCGTCCACGAAGACTTCGCGACTTCCAGATGCGTCGATAGATGGCTGGCAAGAGAGGACACCTTCAATGACGATGGCAAGCTCTGTCTTGAGGCACAGTTTGTTGGCTTTTTGTATCATCTCTGCCGCGTCGGCGGAAACCTGGAAAGAGACTACGTTTCAGGATTTCGCTGATGGCACGTTCGGCGACTCGGGCGCGAACATGTACGTTTCCGCGAAGGGGCGCATCGAAGCGGTCAACCGCTGGGACGTGAACGGCGACGGATACATCGACATCCTCTGTGTCAACACGCATCCTCTGGTGGAAATGCTCGATATGTCGATCTATTGGGGCGACGGTAAGGATTTCAGTATCCGGAATCATTCCTATGTTCCGGCGGACGGCCCGATGTGGGTCGCGGCAGCGGATCTCAACAAAGACGGCGCGATGGACCTCGTCGTCGCCAACTATTCCAACGGGACTTGGACGCGCATGGATTCGGCGGTCTATTGGGGAGGATTGAAAGACCCGTCTTACAACGCGAAGCCTGGTGAATGGGCGGTGTATCCCTTCAAAGGCAAGACCCTTCTGCCTGCCGAGAACACGCAGGGTGTAGCTGTGGCGGACCTCAATAATGACGGTTTTGCGGAGATTGTCTTCGCGTTTGGAGAAGGTTTCTGGGAATACCGGCCCAAGGACAAAGACAAACTTCAAGGTCCGCCGTATTCGCGCATTTACTGGAGCACCGGCGGAAGCTTCGATCCGCAGAAATACACCGACCTTGCCACGAAAGGCGCTACGGGCGTCGTCGCCGCCGATTTCAACCAAGACGGCTGGGTGGATCTGGCATTCAGCAACGGCATTGGTGACGCGTCGTACGTCTATCTCAACCGTTCCGGCTCATTTCCTGAGGACCTGCGTACCGAGTTGCCGACGGTTTCCCCGCATGGCGTCGAGACTGGTGACGTAAACAACGACGGCTCACCGGACCTGGTCTTTCCGAATGAGTCCGGGAACGTCTCGTATGCCTATCTAAACAAGGGTGGCGGATTCAACCCAGAGGACCGGCTCGAATTCGAGACATACATGGCGAAGGATGCCGTGGTCGCGGACTTTAACAAGGACGACCGCAACGACGTCTTCTTCACCAACCATCAGCAATCTTGGCGCGATGAAAAGCGGTTCGGAAACCGGGTGATAGACTCGTTTCTCTACTACGGGTCTGACCGTGGTTTTCTCCCTGAGAAGCGCATAAACCTGCAAACCATTGGCGCGTGGGGCGCCACCGCCGCCGACCTCAATGAAGACGGCTGGATCGACTTGGTCATCTCCAATTTCCAGGAGGCCTATTCCTACGAAGTGCCTTCCTTCGTATACTGGAATGGCCCGGACGGCTTTGACGTTACGAGGCGCACGCCGCTTTATGAACACGGCGCACAAGGCAATACCGTGGCCGATTTCAACGGAGACGGCCATCCGGACATCCTCATCACCAACATGATGGGAGGGTCTCGAGGAGACTACGATCCGACCTATCTCTATCTGGGCAATAAGGAAGGGCAATACAGCACTCGAGATCGGATCACACTTGTGGGCCGCGAGCCTTACGAACAGGCCATGGCGGACCTCGATGACGATGGCGAGGTGGATATCTTGCTCGCGAATCAAGGCGAGACCAACCGCTATGAGAATGAGTTGTGGATCTACTGGAACAAGAAGAATTCGTTCGACACCTGGCACATGACCGGCCTGCCGGGCTTTCATCCAGTGGCAGTGGAAGCCGGAGACCTTGATCGGGACGGCTACCTCGACATCGTGCTTTCGTCAAACGGCAACTATGAGTCCGGCAAGGATGCGCCCGTGGAACCGGGTTCGTTCATCTACTGGGGCAGCGCCGACGGCTGGGTTGTCCTGGACAGGACCGTCCTGAAAGTCTCTGAATGCCGGGGTCCATCAATCGCGGACTTTAACGGCGATGGGCATTTGGATCTCGTTTTTGCAGGCCCCGAGGCGTCCATCTTCTGGGGAGACGGCACACGCAACTACGGGGATGCCCGCCGCCAGAGAATCCCGAACACATACGGCAAACTCAGTCACCAGACCGAAGTGGCCGACATCAATAAGGACGGGTACCTTGACATCGTGTTCGCTGGCAAGGCCGTCCTCATCTACTACGGAGACCCCACGTTCGCCTATGACAAGAAGGTTGAGATCCCAGTATCGGCCAAGACTATGACCATAGCGGACCTGAATAGCGACGGCTGGCTCGACCTCGTATGCCCTGTGTACAGCGACCCCAAGACCGGCAAGCGCACGTTGGACTCCTATGTGCTCCTTGGCGGACCGCAGGGTTTCAGCATTGACAACAAGCTGTCTTTCCCGACCGACGGCGGAACAGGCTCAATTGTCAGCGATTTCAACCTCGATGGGTATCCCGACGTGTTCTTCTTCTGTCACCGCAAGGACGGCAGCCCGGATGAGATAAGCAAGTTCGGCGATCATCACACGGATTCACGGCTCTATTGGAACGGGCCTCAAGGATTCCGTCCCGACAATTACCTGGCTATTCCCAGCGTGGGCGCTCACTACGACCTGGGGGTCGATCTCGGGAACATCCGTGACCGCAGTTTCACATTTGACTACGTGTCGTCACCGCATAACTGCGAAGGCAAACGCCCAGCCGCATTGCGCTGGGATGTCCAATTGCCGCCTCGCACCTCCTTGAAGTTCCAGCTTTGTAGCGCGGCTACAAAGGAGGCTTTGCCCAACGCCACCTGGACGGGGCCGGACGGGTCCGACAGTTTCTACACGGCGCCGGGCCCGGTTAAAGGTCTTCCTGAAGGCGCCTGGCTCCAGTACCGAGCCGTATTTGACACGTTCAATGGCGCGAATTCGCCTGTGCTTGACACTGTTGAAGTAACGTTCGAATAGAGGAGGCCCGTGGTCATGTATGCCGCAACAACGATTCGCGCGTTTTGTCTGATCCTCGTAAGCGTAATGTTTGCCTTGACCTCTTTTGCGGTCATGCCAGACCCGGCTCTCATCGGACCCAAGACAGAGCCAGTCAACCTGAGCGACTACAAGCAAGTCTATCACGTCTCAGCAAACACGGGAAATGACGAGCAAGGCGATGGAACGCGCGACAAGCCTTGGAAATCTGTGGTTCACGCTCTCGATAGTATTTCCAGCGCCAGCGAAGCCAGTCCCGCGGCGGTGCTGGTGGCTGAAGGGCTCTATGACCAGAACACGATTGTTATGAAGGCGTATGTCTCGCTTCTCGGCGGCTATGCCAAGGACACCTGGGAGCGTGCGATTGATCAGTACAAGTCAATCCTCTCCGGCGCCGAGGTCCGGCGCGTGGTTATTTGCGCGGACAATGCGCGTCTCGACGGTTTCCACATCACGGCGGGGCGTTCCCTAGGTCATGGCGCCGGGATTCTCTGCGAAGACACCTCCCCGACCATCTCGAACAACGTCATCACGGGGAATTGGACCCTCGAGCCCCCAGACTTCAACCATCACCGAATTCACCAGCCCGGTTATGATGGCGGCGGCATCGCATGCCTGTTCAACGCACGCCCCGTCATCCACAATAACGTGATTGCTGACAACGGAACGGGTGTGGGCAAAGGAGCGGGGATATCGTTCCAAGGACGGGCCTACCCGACGGCTACTCCCGTGGCCGAGTTCAGGCACAATGTCGTCGTCAACAATGTTTCGGGGCGGAGTGACAGCAATCAGACCCGTAGCAGCAGCGGCGGCGGCATTTCCTGCGCACATGAGACGAGTCCCAAGATCGAGGAGAACATCATCGTGGGGAACCAGTCGCTGGGACTCAGCGACACTGGAGGAATCTACTGTGAATATGCGGCGTCACCGGCGATTTCCAGTAACTGGATCGTGGGCAATCGAGGCGCCGATGACGGAGGCGGCATCTACATAATGCGCCTATCCGAACCCACCGTTGATAACAACATCGTTGCAGGAAACGCCTCGCGAGGCGTGGGGGGGGTCCGGATCAGCAAAGAAGGCCGCGCCCTTATCAACTCGAACCTGATCGCGCGGAACCTGAGCGGCGGAGGGGTCCTTGTCCGTGACGGTTACGTGTTCCTTGCCAAGAACCTTATTGTGGACAACCAGGGCGGGGTAGGATTCGAGTACAGGCAAGACTACGCGTATTTCGTGGCTCCTTCGCTCGAGGGCGACGTGATCTGGGGCAACGAACAGCCCGGAATTTCCGTGGTCGGGAAGTCGGTAAAGCCCCCAATCGTACGCAACTGTGTTGTCGAAGGAGGTTACGAAGGAGAAGGAAATTCCGCCGCAGATCCCCATCTCGTGAAGGACGGCGGAACGGGTACGATAAGTTCGCTCTCGTATTCAGCCGAGGCGCATACCACTACCCTGAAAGGGCAAGTCCCGGATTGCGCAGCCGCAGGCCGGGTGTTGTTCCTTGGAAATCAAGCCAGTGTCGTGAAATCCCGCGATGCCAATGCTGTGACCGTGTGGGGGCGTCTTACCCAGGAGCAGGACGGCCGGTCGGTGGGAACCTTCGACGTCATGTCGACGTATGGTTTCCGTTAGACATGAAAGGACTACCGAATCTCGTCCAAAGGTTCAAGAGTGAACTCCAGCTCTACCGGAGCATACTGGCCAATCCCAGAACACCCAAACTGACGAAGGTGCTGCTGGGCTCTGCGGTGGCCTATACAGTCTCCCCCATCGATCTGATCCCGGATTTCATCCCCGTGCTCGGACACCTGGATGACGTGATCATCGTGCCCGCGCTGGTTTACTTGGCGCTCAAAACGATACCGCGCTCTCTGTTGGAGGAGCATAAGCAAGCTATATCTTATCGTGGCGGCGCTCCTGGCGCTTAGCCATGGGACCGATAGAGCCGGGCCATGCGCCCGAATTCGTTTTGTCGGGAAAGACCGCGGATGCCGAACGATGTTCCGTGCCCGCAAGCCCTTGGGCAGCGCAATCCAATGGTATCCTGGCCTTGACAAGGTCCCGTGCGGTACGCTACACTCAATCGAGCTGACATACGTATGTCACCCGCCAGGCCCGGTGTCGCTTGGTGCTCCAGAATAGCCTGCGGCAGGGATCGCCGGGAGAGGATGCGCTTGGTCTGGGGCTGACCATCGGCTGATGCTAGAGCGGTTGACAGAGGCGTTATGCTTAGACCCCCGGGACGAGGAACCACAACTGAAAGGTAGAATTGATGCCGAGTCAAGGGCACCTGAATTTCGGTTGGATTGATGGGCTTTTCATCGTTGCTTACATGTTGATGTTGATCGGATTCGGCGTTTATCATTCGCGCCGACAGAAAACGATCCGAGAGTACTTCCTCGCGGGCAAGCACATGAGTTGGATCCCGATCGGGCTCTCTCTCATGGCGGCTCTCAACAGCGGAATCGATTATCTCGCCCAACCTTCCGCGCTGATCAAGTTCGGAATCATCGTGCTCACGGGAAACCTGACGTGGCTCGTGCTTTACCCTTACGCGTTTTATATCAGCATGCCGCTGTTTCGCCGCCTCGACGTTTACAGCGCGTACGAGTATCTGGAACGCCGTTTCCATGTCGCCGTGCGCTGCCTGGCCGCCGTCATATTCATCTTCTGGCGTCTGGGATGGATGGCGACGGCGCTGTACGTTCCATGCCTGGCCATTACGACCGCGACCGGTCATCCGGAGCAGCTCAAGCTCCTCATTTGCGTCATGGGGCTCGTAGCGACAGTCTACACGATGCTGGGCGGGGTGAAGGCGGTGATCTGGACTGAAGTGATCCAGTTTGTTGTGATGTTCGGCGGGCTCTTCATCACAATGCTGGTGATCATCTTCAAAGTGAATGCCACGCCTTCCGAGATCTGGACGGTCATCACCACCGCGGGAGACCCAGTTGAGCACCTGCCAGTGATCACCGCCTCTGGGTTCCTTGGCTCGCTGGCTGCATTCTTCACGACTCCGATCACATTTTGGGGACTGATTATTGCAGGCCTGGTGGGCCGCCTGACGGGCTACACGAGCGACCAAGTCATGGTCCAGCGTTTCCAAACCGCCAAGAGTATCCGGGCTACGCGTCAGGGCTTCGTCATCACAGCCATAAGCGACATTGTTTGGATGACCGTCCTGACGTTCGTCGGCATAGTCCTGGTCGTATACTTCAAAGCCGAGATGGCCAAGGGTGTCGTCCTGCCTGACTGGGTGAAGGGTAATACGGATTACCGGTTCCCGTATTTCATGTCGCTGGTGTTCCCGCCTGGGCTGACGGGGCCCGTGATCGCCGCGATCGTGGCGGCGTCGTTGTCCGCCATTGCCTCGGCCATCAATTCCCAGTCCACCGTGATAGTCGTCGACTTCTACAACCGGATCGTGAAGAAACGTCTGCGGCCGCCGGAGAACCTCTCTTCGGAAGAGCAGCGCGTACAGCTCTTGATCTCGAGATGCGCGTCAATTGGCGTGGGTATAGTGGCGACGATTATCGCCATGAACCTCTATCGTCTCGGGATTATCGTGGAGATCGGCAACCGGGTCATTCAGACATTCACGGGCCCGTTGCTTGGGATTTTCTGGCTGGGCATGTTCAGCCGCCGCGCCAACAGCGCCGGCGTATTCATCGGCGGGTTTGTGGGAGCGGCCGTTGCCATTTTCACGGCCTTCTGGCTCAAGGGCATCGTCAGTTGGATGTGGCCTTGCGTGTTTGGACTAGCCTTCACGCTCATCATCGGCTATCTGGCCAGTTACCTCTTCCCTGCGAGCGAGAAGGGGCAACAGTGGAATTGGTTCACCATCACCAAGCAGCCCTTGGAAGAATAGCCCATGGCGGTATCAGCATACTGGGACTTTAACGCGGCCGGAAGGAGGCCGCCTCAGTAATGAAGACACAACAATGCAGCAGCACGGTTAAGATGGTTGAGATCCCCAGCGTGCGCTCCATGAACAACCTGAACGGGCACGCTATCTCCGAGAAAATAGAGAAGCATCGCCTTTTCTGGGGGCGTTACGAGGTGAAATGCCCCTTGGTAGGCTTCACCGTCGGGGCGGGTCCTGATGCATGGAGTTACTGGGCAACCAACCCCGGCGCCGCTGCCCTTTGGAGTAGGGACGAGATCTTGCCTGAGCACGTTGGTCCGCGCGCCTTTGTGGAGGGACAGCGCACCTACTTGGAAAGCGTGTCGGGCATAGACGACGCGTTCCGAACGGCAATACCTTTCGCATCCATTCCCTGGATGGAGGCCATCATTGGATGCCGCATTGTTTCAACGGAAGCCCAGTTCGTGAGCCGCAGTTTTCTCAAATGCATCGAAGAGTACGAGCCGATAATGTTTGACGCGGACAACCCGTGGGCGCGGAAGTACGTGGAATTCATCGAGGTATACCGCGAGGCGTTTGGGGCTGTACATCCCGTTGGCCAGTCAGTTTTGCGGGGTGCTTCGGATCTGCTGGCCGCGCTGCTCGGGCCTCAGGGCGCCATCGAGGCGCTGATGGCGGCCCCGATCCTGGCAAGACAGGTGCTGATTGATTTGAACGTTGCTCTCGACCAGTTCCTGAGGTTCCAACAGGAGTTCATACCCGAGTTCCACGGAGGCTATGTGATCGGCCAGTACGAACTGTGGTCGCCGGGGGTCCCGCAACGGATTCAGGAGGACAACGTCGCTCTTTACTCCCCGGAACTGTACAGAGACTTTCTGAAACCGCTTAATATGAAGCTGGCCAAGGCGGTCCCGTACACACTATTTCATTTGCATAGTTCGTCGCTTTTTCTTCTGGACGACCTGCTTGATATCCCGGGAGTCGCGGTGTTTCAGTTCTCGAGGGACGAAGGGAACCGCATGTGGCGGGACATGCTGCCTCAGTTGCGGCGCGTGCAGGAAAGCGAACGTTGTCTATTGATAAAGGGCCGGCTTGAGCCTGAGGACGTAGTGCAGTTGAAACAACAGCTTACGCCGCGAGGGCTCTGCATCGAGCCGGTTGTCGACTCGGTCGAAGAAGCGAAGGAAATGCTTCCAGCGCTCAGGAGTTGGTGAGATATGAACAACTGCTTTCTCTCACGGCAGAAGGGACGCTTGGGCGCGACAGTGGCGGGAGTCCTGGCGATCACGGTGGCGTGCGTATTTGCTGCTCCGGCTCCGGCTCCGGCTATCGAGCATGACACGGGGTATGGGGAGCCTTATGCCTTGCTTGGGAACCGCATCGTATTCACGACTTGGTACTTCATCTATCCCGGCAAGCCGGACTGGCGGGATGCTTCAGGCAACAGCGTCTACGCAGGTGAGAATGCCAAACTCGGGCAGGGCGAAGCCTTTTTCTATTGTGAAGATTGCCCCGAAGGCATCGATTTCATCGTCGAGAAGCCCGAACGCGGGAAGCCGGCGATATCGAGGGAGAAACCTTGGGAGGCAATGGGCGTTAGGCCGCTGAGTCTGCAAGTCGAGGACGGCGTCTACCGCATGTGGGCCCGGTGTCAGGACAAGGAAGGCAAGGATCACAACTGTTATTTCCGGTCGACCGATGGTTCCACATGGGAACGGCCCAATCTAGGCCTTGTGGAATTCGATGGCTCGACGGAAAACAACTTGTACCCGGGAGACTCCATGGGATCGGTTTTCATCGATCCAGTCGCACCGCCGGAGGAACGCTACAAGACGGTATGGCACGGGGATTTCGATCCAGAGCGCTTCAAGAAGGATTACATGAACCGGCGGCCCTATTCGCACATGGCCTTGGAAACGGACATTGGCCGGGTTCATTCCATCCGTGCGGCCGTATCTCCTGACGGTTTACATTGGACTGAACTGCCCGACCCGATCAGCGTGGAACCCAGCGACACGGACGTTATCGCTTATTACGACCCAAGACTGGCAAAATACGTGATGTATACACGCAGCCAGATGGTTGGATCCCGTGCCCCGGGGTTTCCCATCGAAATGCACCAGCGCCGGAACAACTTCACGCACCGGCGCGCCATCGGCCGCTCGGAGTCCAAGGACTTCAAGGCGTTTCCTCTCTCTGAAGTCATAATTGAACCAGGAACCGACATGAAACCCACGGACTCGTACTACACGAATTGCCGAACTGCTATCCCCGGCGCGCCAGATCATCATCTCATGTTTCCCGCCGTGTATCACCTGACCGATGACACGACGAGCATCGAACTCCACACGAGCTACGACGGAAAGACGTGGCACAGGGCGCCAGGAGGCTACATCCTTGACGTTTCGGCGGAGGGGCAATGGGACAGCGGTTGTATTTTTGCGGCTCAGAGCTTGGTGGAATTGCCCAACGGGAGCTGGGTGCTTCCCTACGCGGGCTTCCGGTATGCTCATAAGTTCCCGCGGGGTGCATGGAGTTATGATGTCGGACTCGTGCGCTGGCCCAAAGGACGTCTGATGGCGCTTGCGGCAGAGGACAAGGGCGAATTCACGACGGTTGCGTTTGTGTCGCCCGGCGATAAGTTGCGCATCAATGCAGTCACAAGACTGGCGGGTGGCATCTTGATCGAAGCCTGCGATTTCAACGGCAAACCTTTGGTAGGGCGTTCCTTTGGCGACGCCGTCCCCATAGTGGGAGACCAGTACCGGTCACTGATCACATGGAAAGGCCATGATACGCTAGGCGTCAAGAAAGGTGAACCATTGGTGCTGCGGGTCCGCATGGACAAAGCTAGGATCTACGCGCTGGACTTTGAGTAGGCGTGCGTTACGCTGGAGTGTAAAATCGACCACGATGGGAACGATGGAGGTTGGCATGACATACCTGATTGGCCGGATGGCAATCACCCTTGTGATTCTGTGTTGCTTCTCGAGTGTTGCGGTTGCCCAGCTCCAAGGCAAGAAACCTTGTGAGGAGACGCCTCTTGCAAACGCCAAGGCCGTGCTCTACAGTCCCGGCGTCACGAAGACAGAAGCCGGCCCCATAAAGCTTGCGCCGGGACCTCATCTCTTTGTTGACGACTACTACATTGCGTCCAGCAAGAACGTGAAGCGAGTCATAGCTGTCCCCCAGCGCGACCCTGCGGTGCCTAATCCCATCATAACCGGCAAGGAAGACGGGTGTTTTCAGCCCTATATGACCATTATCAAGGATGAGTCAACGGGGCGCTTCCGCATGTGGCTGGGTTGCCATACTGAAGACATGAACGCCTCGCGCTCTCACATTGGCTACATCGAGTCCGCAGACGGCGTCCATTGGGAACGGCCCGTACGCCTCCTTCCCGATCCCACGCCCATTCAGTTCGGTGTCAGCGTCATAGACGAAGGACCAGGCTATTCACGGCCTGAAGCTCGCTTCAAGTTCGGCTGGTACATGGATGGTGGGCTCAAGATCGCCACATCGCCTGACGGCCTCACGTGGACACCCGTTCGTCCTGACCCCGTTCTGTATCACAGTCATGACATCACAAGTATCTTTTACGACAACATCCACAAACGCTACATGGCTACGGTCTCTGTGTACCGCGAGGGCGGCACATGGAGCGGCAAGCGAAGGATAACGATGCAAAGCTACAGCCCTAATCTGATCGATTGGTGCGAGCCGCACTATGTCCTGCTCCCCGATGCATCGCGTGACGAAGGGGAAACGCAATTCTATGCGATGGACGGCTTCCTTACACGTAGCGAGCTGATTGTCGGAATGGTCAAAGTCCTCAGGGACGAGGTGAAAGTGGATAACCCGCCAGACCCGCCGGATGCGTACGGGATGGGCTACACGGAGTTGGCGTGGACGCGCGACGGGGAGACGTGGGTGCGCGACCCGGAACCGTTCTTCCTGCCGAATCCTGAGAAAGGAACGTGGGACCATGCGCACGCTTGGATCGATGACCAGGTACTCGTAGGTGACCATGCCTACCTCTACTACGCCGGTTATGCGCGCGGGCACAAGGTCAATCGTTTCGAGGAGCGTCAGATTGGCCTCGTCATCATAAAGCGGGACCGCTATGTTGGCCGCATGGCTTCAGGGGGAACAGGGACGATCGTTACTCCTCTGTTGCGACTGAGCACCGGTGCGGTGTTCGTCAACGCAGATGCCGAGGGTGGCACCCTGCGAGTGCAGGTGAGTGACCAAACGGGCCGTCCCATCCCCGGTTTCACGTTCGATGATTGCACGCCTGTTAAGGAAGACGTCCTAGACGCACCAGTTCGCTGGTCCCAACCGTTGGGATCGTTGCAGGACAAGCCTGTTCACTTGGAGTTTTCGATCGAAAATGCATGTCTGTATGGTTTTGTCACACATTAATCTGGCTTGTTGCCAGCGTATGCCGCTTGCACTCGCGTTGACATGAAGAAACCAGTGCGGAATGTTGGTTCTACCACTCAGGAGCGGCGTAAGCTTGACGAACAGCTTCTTAGGAGCGTTGCCGGCTGGCGGTGCAGTGGAGGCAGTGTATGAACGCAACGATACCTGATGCAAAGGATCTCGAGGCAATTGCCCACGAGCTTCGCGTGACAATTGTGGACATGATCCACAAAGCAGGATCCGGTCACGTAGGCGGCTCCTTGTCGATGTGTGAGATTCTCTCGGTGCTGTACTACGCTGAACTCAACGTCGATCCGAAAAACCCACGTGACCCCAACCGGGATCGGTTTATTCTCTCGAAAGGCCATGGTGCGCCTGCCTTGTACGCGATTCTTGCCCGAAAGGGTTTCTTCCCCGAGGAGCACCTGTGGACGCTGCGGCAGATCGGCAGCAAACTGCAGGGCCATCCCGACATGAATAAGGTCCCAGGGGTCGACATATCGAGTGGTTCGCTGGGGATGGGAACATCCTTCGGTATAGGCACGGCCCTTGGCGCCCGTCTCAACAACCTGCCTTACCGCACATACGTGGTAACGGGCTGTGGCGAGTTGGATGAGGGCCAGAACTGGGAAGCCTTCATGTGTGCCGTGAAGTACAGGCTGGACAACCTCGTCGTAATCGTCGATTACAACAGGGTGCAACTGGACGGGACGAACGATGAGATCATGCCACTGGCAACCCTTGTGAGGAAGCTCGCTTCGTTCAATTGGCATGTCGTCGAGTGTGATGGACACAGCGTGCCGGACCTGATGCGCGTGCTAAAGGAGGCCCGTGAAACCAAGGGGAAACCCACGGTGATCGTGGCCAACACCGTCAAAGGCAAGGGAGTCTCCTTCATGGAGCATCGCCACGAATGGCACGGCAAGGAGATTGATGATGCCTCCAGGGAGAAGGCCATGATAGAACTGAAGGGGACCAGGCCATGAGTGAGGCACCGCTACGCGATGTGTTCGGCAAGGCGCTAGCCGAACTGGGCCACCTAAATCCCAATGTCGTGGCGCTTGACGCCGATCTTGCAGGAGCCACGAGATCGATCCACTTTGGGAAAGCACACCCCGAACGGTTCTTCAACGTAGGCATAGCCGAAGCGAATATGGTCTCAATCGCGGCGGGGCTCTCAACCTGCGGAAAGATACCTTACGCCTGTACCTTCGCGTTTCTCATGACCTTGCGGGCTCTGGACCAGATCCGGAGCGAGGTCTGTTATCCGCATCTCAACGTGAAGATGGTGGGAACCAATGGTGGGCTCTCAGGCTTCGGAGACGGCGCGACGCACCAGGAAGTAGCAGACTTGGCCATCATGCGGGCGATGCCCGGGATGACGGTTGTCGTGCCTTCGGACGAAGTGACCATGCGTAAGGCGGTGTTGCAGTCGGCTGATCATGTGGGGCCGTTTTACTTGCGAGTGCCGCGCGTACCCGCGCCCGTGTTGCACGGCCAGGATTCACCTTTCGAGTTCGGGAAAGGGATCCGCTTAAGGGAAGGCGCCGATGTGACGATTGTGGCGATGGGGATGATGGTGTGCCGGGCCTTGGACGCAGCTCAGAGGCTCAACGCAGTCGGAATCCAAGCGGAGGTGATCGAAATCCATACGCTGAAGCCGATAGATGTCGAACTGCTGGCGGCTAGCCTGTCCAAGACTGGCGCTGTGGTTACGGCCGAGGAACACAGTCGGTACGGAGGCCTGTTCTCCGCCGTGGCCGAGGTCGCTGGTGAGATGAAACCTGTCCCTATGGGGCGCGTGGCCATAGAGGATCGCTTCGGTGAATCCGGACAGTACGACGAAATCATGGCAGCATGTGGGCTTACCGCCGACCATATTGTTGCAGAGGCCAGAGCTGCGGTAACTCGCAAGCGACTTTAGAGAAGCAGAAAAGGAGGATTATGCAGTGAGCAATATGCCCGCCGGTGTTGTGGTGCCGCTGGTTACCCCTTTGATGGAGACTGAGACGCTTGATTTGCCCGCGCTGCGGCAGCTGGTGCAGTACCAAGTGCAGGCGGGCGCCGACGCTCTGTTCGTTCTAGGCTCATGCGGGGAGGGGCCGCTGCTGACGGAAGAAATGTGCATTCAGGTGATTCGCACCACGGTTGAAGCTGCGGACGGTGCGGCTCCAGTATATGCCGGCGCAAGCGATAACTCGGTGGTACGGGTCCTGGAGCGGATCAACCGGGTAGCGCGGGAGGGCGCTGCAGCCGCCGTTCTGACGCTGCCGTACTACGCGTGGAACGGTGATCAGGAATATGCGTGCGAGTTCTTTGTGGAGACGGCCGATCACTCTTCTCTGCCGATTATAGCCTACAATCTGCCTCGGGTAACCGGTTCAAGCCTGAGCTTAGGCACGGTCAAGGTGCTAGCCAAGCATCCGAATATTATCGCACTCAAAGATACACGGGATGACTACGAGGGAATGCGGGCAGTGGCCATGTGCCCGGAACGACAGGGCCGGCTTTCTCATCTGATAGGAAGCTCCTCACTCGCGGGTCACTTGATGCGCGATGGGGCCGACGGGATCGTGAGCACGCTGGGAAACTGCTATCCGCATCTGGTCGAGCAACTGTGGCAGTCGCACTTGCGGGGCAGCGAAGAGATGGTTGAGAGATACACGAGAATCCTGACGGACCTGAGTCCCATTATGAACCTCCCGACGACGCCAGGAGGCATCAAATGCGCTCTCGAACTGCGCGGACTAGGTAAGGCCGTGACCGTGCGTCCGTGGCCTAGGCCAAAACCCGTGCATCGGCAGAAGATCCAAGAGCTTATGCAGAAGGCCGATGCCGACTTGGCTGAATTGGGTATCCCGGCTTGGCATTCAGGGTGCTTGAAAGCTGCGGCGGGCTAAGGCGAGCGTCGGCACTGGGTTTTCCGAATGTAGGAACTGAGGAGATATGGAGATGATTCAGGATCTTTTCGGCTTGGAGGGAAGGACGACCTTGATCACCGGGTCGGCCCGGGGTCTGGGTTTTACAATTGCCCAAGGAATGGCACGGGCCGGCGCGACGATTATAATCAATGACGTTGTCGAGGACAGAATCAAGGAGGCCGAAAAGGCATTCAAAGATCAAGGGCTGAAGGCGGTTGGTGCGCTGTTCGATATAACCGATGCCGCTTCCGTGGCTACCCACATCACCAGACTTGAGCGCGAAGTGGGGCCTATCGATATCCTCTTCAACAACGCGGGTATCCAGATTCGGCATCCGCTCGAGGACTTTCCTGAAGAAGAGTGGGAGCGGATTATCCGAGTTAACCTGACCGGCGTGTTCCTGGTATCCAAGTACGTTGCGAAAGGAATGATCGAACGGCGCCGGGGCAAGATTATCCACATGTGCTCGATGCAGAGCGAGTTGGGCCGGCCCACCATCGCTCCGTATGCTGCCTCGAAGGGCGGCGTCAAGATGCTTGTCAGGGGCATGGCCACGGAATGGGGAAAGCACAATATCCAAGTCAACGGTATCGGCCCCGGTTATTTCATCACGGAGATGACGCGAGCCCTGGTGGAGGACGAGAAGTTCAACAGTTGGTTGTGCGGTCGGACGCCCGCGAACCGCTGGGGAGATCCATCTGAACTGGTCGGAGCCGCGATCTTTCTCGCATCAAAGGCCTCCGACTACGTCAACGGCCACATCCTATATGTCGACGGAGGCATGTTGGCTTGCGTGTGACGTGCTTCGGTACACCTAAGCGTTCTTCACGAAATCCATCATCTTCCTGAACTCCTCAATGAACCAGTCGTGCATTTCCCGGCAAGGACCGAATGAGGTGAACTCCGAAGGGGGCAGGCCGTCTTCATCCAGAGCCTTGCTGAACTCGGGAAACACTGCGCGCAACCGTTCAATCGTTTCCTCAGGCACGGGCTCATGCCCCAGCGACCGCTGCTCGGGGTCGATATCAAGCACTTCCTGCTGTGCGGCCATGCCAATCGTCATACACATCCGCGCGCCCGCGAGCTGAATTACGTGACGGGTCCGCGTCCCGCCGGTCAGACACATGCCCGGATAGCCGCGCTCTTTGAGCAGCATGTTGATCTTCTTCGTCACGGCCAGCCCGGCCAGATTGACGTCGCTGGGCGAGATGTCGAGGTCCTCTCGTTGGGCCTTAGCGAGCAAGTACTCATCCAAACGTCCGATGATCATCACCGAGTAGTTGAAGACAAGGTCGTTCTTTCTCGCCGACCGTTTGCGGCCTCGTTCGTAAGCTTCCTGGGCCGCGATGGCCTGCGCCGTCGAAAAACTGACCGTCGAGATCGTGACGGCGCCCCGCGCGGCCATCTTCTCGATGACTTCCATGCCGGCTTCCGTCGCAGGGATCTTGACGCCCATGTTCGGTTCCATGGCCGTGGCTTCGATGGCCTGTTCGAGCATCGGCGCCGGTTCGTCCATTTGCAACGGGTTCACCTGCCCTGCGACATAGCCCTGCCGCCCTCCCGTGGCCTCGTAAATCGTTCTCACTTGCTTTGCGGCGTCTTGGGCCGTGAGGTTCAGCGTTTTCAGCGCCCAATCCTCGACCGTGCCATTCGGGAACTGCTTCTCTAGTGCGCGAACCCGCTCGTGCCACACGTCCGGGGCGCTGCGCAGGCACCGCACGCCGATGGCCGGGTTGTCGGTGACGCCCGTAGCTCCGCGTTCGAGACCCAGGGCCAATTCCTGAGGAAGTACTGAGTCATTCCAGAACAAAGTGTCCGTGTCTTCCGTCATCCACTTGAAAAAGTGCGACACTATCCTTGCCTCCGTATTTGCTCGTCCGATTCCGCCTGCGCCTTTTCCGTACAAGAGGCCATATTGTACGGTTCCCGTCAAACCCATTCAACCGTGCTTTTCCCCCAGTTCGTTTCCTTGAAAGTCCGGAAAGGGCCGTGCTAGATTACATCGGGCTTCAGCAGTCAAGGCTGTCGGTAGAAGTTTCCGACCTCATGGGCACGCGTGTGGCCCGCCGTTCAAAGCCGGTGGCCATATCGCAGAGCATTCGGAATTAACACAAGGAAAGAGTGCGACACCGGGTATGACTGATTCCAAGCGATCGCATGACGCAGTTCCCGTTACGAAGAAGGCCAATGCTCTTCGAGAGGCCGTTGAGAGCAGTCGATTCATTGTGGCACCGGGGATATACGACGCTCTGGGCGCGCGTCTCGCAGAACGGCATGGATTCCCTGCCGTGTACATGAGCGGGTTGGCCGTCACGGCGTCGCTCTTGGGGCGTCCCGACCTCGAACTTCTGGGTATGGAGGAAATGGTGCGGCAGGCCGGGCTGATCGCGTCCGCAGTGGACATTCCGGTGATTGCGGACGCCGACACGGGCTACGGAGGTCTCGGCAATGTGGAACGCACGACCCGCGCGTATATGCAAGCGGGCGTGGGCGCGATTCATCTCGAGGACCAGGCCAGCCCGAAGCGCTGCGGCCATCTGGGCGGCGTGCGGCTGATCGATGCCGGCGAAATGTGTGCGAAGTACGAGACCGCGGTCGCCGTCCGGGGCGATGCCTCGATGCTCATCATCGGTCGCACGGATGCTTTCAAAGCAGCCAAGGGCGGCGGGCTCGACGAAGCCATCCGTCGGGCTAAGCGCATTGCGCGTACGGGCGTCGACCTGATCTTCGTAGATGGTCTTGCCCGGCGTGATCATTTCCAGCGTGTTCGGGATGAGATCGAGGGGCGTTTGCTTGCAAGCGTGGTAGAGATTGACACTCCCGCGCAGGCTAAAGCGGAAGAACTCAGGCGGATGGGATACTCCGTGGTCATATTCGCGCTGTCGGGGATACTGTCGGCCGCGGGCGCGTTGAAACGTCTCATGTCGTGTCTGGCCGATTCCGGTGACACAGACAAGATGTTTCCTGACATGATGACGTATACGGAGTTGAACGAGCACCTTGGAATCGAGCACTACCAGCAACTTTGGGACCGCTACGTAACTGAGCGAAAGTGAGAGAACACACATATGAAGATCACGAAGATTGACACGTACGTCATTGGAATGCCGTGGAAAAACTGGCTCTTCGTCGAGGTGCACACCGACGAGGGGATCACCGGTGTGGGGGAGGCTACGGTAAATGCCTTTGCGCGCACCGTCGAGGCCGGCATCCGTGAGCTCGAGGGCCTGGTGATCGGCAAGGACCCGTTCAGCCCTCGCCGAATCACGGAATCGCTCCGCCGGGATTTGTATACCGACGGCGGCCAAGTACATGGGTGCGTGGTCGCCGCCATCGAAGTCGCGTGCTTCGACATCATGGGCAAGGCGCTGAACACGCCCATCTACACGCTCTTGGGAGGCAAGTATCGGGACCGGATCCGGACGTACGCTAACGGTTGGTATCGAGGCGAACGCACGCCTGATAACATCGCCAAATGCGCCCAGGCAGCGGTGGCCTTGGGCTACACGGCCTTGAAGTTTGACCCGTTCGGCGACGCCTATCGCGTGATTTCGCGCTACGAAGAGGATCTATCGATTGATATCGTGGCCGCGGTGCGCGACGCGGTTGGTCCGAACATCGAGTTGCTCATCGAGGGACACTCGCGTTTCACCGTTGCGACGGCGATCACCTTGGGCTACCGGCTTCAACCACACCGCATCGGCTGGTTCGAAGAGCCCGTTCCACATCACCGGATTGCCTCTGTCGTTGAGGTATCCCGCAGCGCCCCCGTGCCCATAGCCACCGGCGAGAGTTTCCACTCGGTCTGCCAGTTCGCGGAACTGCTCAAGTTCGACACGGTGCATATCCTGCAGCCCGAACCTATGAGCCTGGGCGGCATCCAGCCGCTTGTCGACGTGGCCGTCATGGCTGAGGCGCACAACTGCATGATCTCGCCGCACTGCGCACAGGGACCCATCGGGAGTTACATCAGCATGCACATCGCGGCAGCGTGTCCCAACTGCTACCTGAAAGAGCACTTTGACGACTTCGAGGTAGATTGGGTCAAGGAACTCGTCATCGGCAACATGAAGCACGAGGAAGGCCATTTATCCATCCCCGACACGCCAGGGCTGGGCGTCACGCTGAACCTTGACGCGATCAAGAAGCGCGTATCGAAGGAGAACCGCTACATCGCGCTGTTCAAGCCCGGCTGGGAAATGCGCGACAAGTACGGTGACTAGTGGAGCGCCCTTGAGGCAACGTTGTGCCTTCGGAATGACGTCCCGAAGGGATGTGACCTGATTAGCTGCGCGAAGAAAGTCCCTGCGGTAAGACCCGCGGAACCGTTCTGTAGTCGCTAGTACCTGCCGTACGATTCAGCAGCTTCCATCATTGCGTGGATGTCCTCGAACGGCGTGTCGCGGGGACGCTGGTCCCCTGTTGACAAAATGAACCTGCCGTCTTTTCCGGCATCGCAAATCGCCTGTTGTGACGCATTGCGGACATCGCCCAGCGAACCGAGCAGCATGACACTGGTGGTATGTGAGGTTGCCCTTCAGGACAAGCCGGCTTTCATGAAACCGTATGATCTCCGCCAAGTGGCAGTCGCCCATGGGGGGCATCTCGAGGGGTCTATCACCGTCAGGTCGCTTAGATCTCGATCAGCGCCTTTCCGGCCCACAGGAGTGTATATGAGAGGGGATACCCGCCTCCTTGGCCAACTGGGTCACCCGTTTGACGATGGGCAATCTGAGCAAACGGAAGATCTCGGGGGTCTGAAACACGAGCGTGCCTGAAGGGCCGCAACAGACAGAATCAGGGCGCGGATCGCATCTCATGAGTAGATGGAAACGGCGCTCGGCCTTCTGCGGCAACTCCTCCTTGAACTTTTGAGCATCGTATGTCAATATACGCTGCAAAGGGATATGACTCTGAACGGCGGGTGCCGCAATCTGGTGGGAACAGAATAGCGAGGTGCGACAATGGGGTTGCTTCTGCTGTTAGCCTGTTCGATTGTCTTCATTGTCCTGGCCACAGTGAAACTGAAGCTTCACCCGTTCCTGGCGTTACTCATCGCGGCTTTCGGATTCGGTATTCTGTCCGGCATGCCCCTTAAAGACGTGGTGAAGTCGGTCAACGGCGGCTTCGGCGATACGATTGGCACAATTGGGATCGTGATCCTGGCCGGATGCATCATCGGCAACGTGCTTGAGAAATCCGGCGGGGCCTACCGGTTGGCTGAGAGCGCGTTGCGTGTCACCGGCCGAAAGAACGTCCCGCTGGCGATGGCGATTGTCGGATACATAGTGTCGATACCCGTCTTCTGCGATTCCGGCTTTGTCCTGCTTTCTCCGCTGAGTAAAGCGCTTGCGAAAAGGGCCGGGGTCACACTCGCATCATGCGCTATTGCTTTGAGCTTGGGCCTGTACTCGACCCACACCATGGTTCCCCCCACGCCGGGACCCGTAGCCGCGGCAGGCGTGCTGGGCGCGGACCTGGGCATGGTCATTCTATGGGGCATGGTAGTGGGCGTCGCTGCAACGTTTGTTGGTTGGCTCTTTGCGGTCAAGGTGGCTGGAAAGGTCCACGTGTCTCCCGACAGTGGCCAAAGCACCGATACCGATGCGGCCACGGCGGCGGAGGGAGCGCCTTCTGCGCCGAAGGCGCTGATCCCAATCCTCTTGCCCATTGTGCTGATCGTTTTTCGTTCAATTGCCGAACTGCCCACCAAGCCTTTTGGCGAGGGGCAAGTCGTCGCGTTGCTGGGCTTCCTAGGGCAGCCCGTCGTGGCTCTGCTGATCGGTGTGTTCATCGCTTTCCTGCTCCCGAAGAAGTTCAATCTCGAGATGTTGTCCACCACCGGCTGGGTAGGTCAGTCGGTAGTGGCAGCAGCAATCATAATCGTTATCACCGGCGCGGGTGGTTCTTTTGGGAGGGTCCTCCAGAATTCCGGGATAGCCGACGTAGTGGGATCGACTCTCAAGGGCCACGAGAGCATCGGCATCTGGCTGCCTATCGTGATCGCCGCAGGGCTGAAGACGGCTCAGGGCTCATCGACCGTTTCTCTCATAACGACAGCGGGCTTGGTGCTGCCCCTCTTGCCTGCACTAGGATTGGACAGCGATACGGCCAAGCCCCTTGTGGTGGTTGCCATTGGAGCGGGATCGATGATAGTGTCCCACGCCAACGACAGCTATTTCTGGGTGGTAACGCAGTTCTCGGGAATGAGTGTAAACCAGGGATACCGTCTCCAGACCTTGGGCACTTTGGTCGAGGGCGCGGCCGCCGCCGTGACAGTGTGGATCTTGAGCCTAATTGTCCTCTGAGCGGCGCCCCGCATTTTCTCGTGTCTCATGAGGCCCTCTTCGCTGCAGATCCACGAGGCGCTTCGCATACCTCTTGATGAGAAGGAACACCATGCGAGACATTAGGAATTCGCGCGATCTAAAGGGCCTGTGGGCTGCTATGCCGACACCCTGGAACGACCGGGGCAAGCTCGATGCTGGTGTGCTCGAGCGCAATGTGGAGCGCTACGCGGCCATCCCGATGGACGGCGTCTACACCACGGACAGCGATGGCGAGTTTTATGCCATAGAACTGGACGAATTCAAGCGCGTGGTCGGCGCTTTCGCCAAGGCGATGGAGCGGACAAGCATGGCCGTGGCCGCTGGAGTGACTTGGTGTAACACGCAGGGCATTATCGACCGGATGAATGTCTGCCGCCTTGATAATGGAATCTGCTGCTTCCACGTTGCCTTCCCCTTCTGGATGCCTCTGAGCCCCGCCGACGTCTCCCGATTCTGGGACGACTTAGCGAGCGCCGTGCCCGATGGGCGTTGGGTGCACTACAACACGTCCCGCGCGGCGGGTATGCTCATGAAGGGGAAAGACTATGCCCGGATCGCTGAATCCCACCCGGTTGACGACGAGCTGTTTGCCAAGGTCAAAGCGGAATTCGAACGGTTCTGGGCCGGTGAATCCTAGGCATGCCGACGACGGCAGCCCTGTTCACTGTTTCTCACGTTTTACGAAAGGCAGTTGACGACATGACTCACTCGAATTCAAGACACTTGCTCATCCTTGTCCTCTCCCTATGCTGCTTGCTTCCTTTTCTGTCTGCGGCGGAAACGCGAACCATCCTCATCCTGCATACCAACGACCTCCATGATCACGTCCGCCCCGGCCAAGAGAACTGCGGGGGAATGCCCTATATTTCGGGCTACATCAAGTCGGTGAAAGCGCAACGCCAAGACGTGCTGGTATTGGACGCCGGCGACGTGGCGGAAAAGGGTGACATGCTGGCGTTCAAGACGAACAGCGACATCATGTATCAGGCCATGGGCAAGATCGGCTATGCCGCGACTGTTCCCGGGAACCACGACCTTGATCATGGAGTTGCCCGACTGCACACGTGGGCGGCCCTGGCCCCCGGAATGACCATGTTATGCCTGAATTACGTCGACAAGGAAGCGAAACCGTGTTTCACGCCCTCCAAAATCTTCGATGTTAAGGGCATCAAGGTGGGCGTGATCGGCCTTACGATCCTCAAAGGAAACGAAACCATGGATCGCGTCGCCTCCGTTGAGAGGCTGCGGAAGGAAGCCGCACGCCTGCGGCCCGAGACGGACCTTCTGCTCGCATTATGCCATGCGGGCACCAGCGACTGCGCCGAACTCTCGGCTTCGGTTCCGTCGGTTCAGGTGTTTGTCGGCGGCCACACGCATGAACTCCTCAAGGAACCCAAAGTCGTGAAGGACACGGGCGCGTTGATCGTCCAGACGGGCAGTGATGCACGTTACGTCGGCCGCCTTGATCTCACGGTGGACTTGGACTCCAGGAAGCTCGTACGGGCCGAAGGCGGCGTTGTGGAGATGCGGCACGACCAGGCGCCCTGCGATGATGACATGCTGGCATGGATATCCAAACGGGAACAAGAGGTGTGTCCCGAAGCGAACCATCTGGTCGGGCGGTGCGAAAAGCCGCTAGGTCCGGCCGAGGTCGCCGCACTTGCCGCGGCGGCACTGCGCTGGCGCGCCGGCGCCGATGTGGCGCTGTGTCACACTGCTACAATCATGCGCAGCGGCCTTCCCGCCGGTGACGTCGACGTCAATGATCTGTTTCTGACGGGCGGACAACGGGGTGATAAGGTTGTCACTCTTACGCTGACGGGCAAAGCAATCGAGAGCTATCTCGAGGGCCTGATGAACTATGACAAAGGGCCGACCGAGTGGGCAGGATTCCATGCCGCAATGGACCGCTCGGGATCCGCAGGGTCGTGGTCCGCACACACGGATCTTGACCCGGAACACGAATACCGCGCTGTGTTGCCTGAACAGGAGTGGGAAAAGCGCTTCGAGACCGTGGCCAAGAAGCAATCAGAAAAGGCAACGGGCCAGCCGTATGGGCCCGGCGCCAAGCCGCCGGAATGCCCTTTCACGTTCATCGACGCGCTCACTGCCTATGCGGAGAGCCTCGCAAAGGAGAATGTGACCCTTGATGCGCACGTCAATAGACTTCTTTCGATCCGACGGCTTCTCCCGGAGCCAGCGGAAGTGAAGTAGTGTTATTTCCGGGAATCCGGAGGGACTGCCGTGATCTATCGCGGCACAACGCTCAAGACCCTTGTGGCCTCTCCGACACAGCCAGGCACTTCGTGATAACCTGGTAGGTGAAGAAGGGTCACAAGTCGGAAAGGAAACGCAGTGAAATGCTGCTGTACGTGATAATCGGCATCATAAGCCTCATCGTTATTCTCGTGAGCTGCGAATTGTTCACCAATGCGATCGAGTGGACGGGGAAGAAACTCGGACTGCATCACGGAATCACCGGCTCGATCCTCGCGGCCGTGGGTACAGCACTGCCCGAAACGCTGATCCCGATCATCGCCGTTCTCTTTATCCCGGGAAAAGTGGGGGAAGATATTGGGATTGGGGCCATTCTAGGGGCCCCGTTCATGCTCTCGACCCTTGCTTTCGGTCTGGCGGGTCTGGCGGCGATTTTCTATCATTTTCGCAAGAAACGCCCCCTTGAGCTCAACGTCAACGACCGGGTTCTTTCAAATGACTTGCTCTTCTTTGTCGTCGTGTTTGTCCTCGCCATAGGTTTCTCATTTCTGCCGGCCTCCGTGAAAAGACCTGCAAGCGGGGTATTCCTGGTTATCTACGGCCTGTACATTTACCGAACTTTCCAGCAAGAGGCGCCGGAAAGCGAAGGGGACATCTTGAAGCCGCTCTACTTCCACCGGCTTTCCACGCCTGATCTGAAGGCCGCTCTTTTTCAGGATCTCGTGGCATTAGCAGGCATCATTATGGCAGCCCGGTTCTTCGTGAAGAGTATAGAGCATTTGGCCGCCGCGTGGGGCGTCGAGCCGCTGGTTTTCTCCCTGTTTATTGCGCCCATAGCCACGGAATTACCCGAGAAGTTCAACAGCATCATGTGGATTCGACGACAGAAGGACACGCTGGCATTGGGCAATATCAGCGGGGCTATGGTTTTCCAAAGCAGCGTCGTGGTATTCGTCGGAGTGGTCTGTACAAACTGGATCCTAACCCGACAAGCGATCTTCTCGGCTGTTGTCGCGCTTGCTTCCACTCTCCTGGTATTCGCCCACATGAAAATCCATAAACGGTTAATGCCCCAAGTGCTATTGAGTGGACTGCTATTCTACATACTCTACGTCGTCCTCACGTTGCGCTACAATCTGTGACCTCGGAGGTAGCGAATGGGAAGAGCATTGTGTTTGCTGTCGATTCTGATTTGTGCAGTGTCCTGCTTCTACGCACATGGCGAGGCGGAGAAAGTCTGGGGCATTCCATTGAAACCCGATCCGCCTTTCGCCGTGGACGGCGACCTGAGCGACTGGGCCGCCGTACCGAATGCCATGTCTCTCAATCAAGCCGAGCAAGTCGTTTGGGGGCGCAATAGTTGGCAGTCGCCTCAGGACCTAAGCGGGATCGTTCGCATGGCGTGGCGCGAGGATCACCTCTTCCTCGCCGCCGACGTCACGGATGACATGCTCTTTCAAACCCAGCGGGGGTACGGCATCTGGCAAGGCGACCACGTCGAATTGTTCCTGGACATGCAGCCGGACCTCGAACCAGATCGTGACGCGTTTGGCGAGGGACAGTTCCAGTTCGGGCTCAGCCCCGGAAACTTCAGCACCACCGGAGACCCGCTCGTGGACTGTGCCCCGGAAGCCTTCTGCTACCGGCCCGAAGGCGCGACCGCCAAGCGTGTCGCTGTCGCCGCAAAACGGACCGCGACGGGCTGGACACTCGAAGCGGCGATTCCTTGGCAGTCGCTGGGCATTGAGCGCCCTGCCGCAGGCATGTCCATGCGCTTCGAGGTCGCCCTCTCCGATACGGACACTTCCGAACCGCAGCAGGAATGCCTGATGACTACTTCGACGGACACATGGGCTCATCAGAGGTCACGCCTTCGGCTTTCGGCTCTTGCCGATACCGGCGGGGTACCTCCGCTCGTTACGCGCCAAGTGCCCCTGTTCGATTCCCTCGCGCTTGCCAACGGCAAGACAGGATCCTTTACATTCGAAGTGCCGCCGACTCCACCGGGCCGCCAGGCTGTCCTTGCGCTTGACGCGCGACTCGATTACGAGAAGGTTGCCGGTTTCACGCCGGCCTTGAGACTCACGCTGAACGGGCAGTCCATCGCCGCGGCACGCCTGACGAACAAGCCGCAACGCGCCAAGGCGCGAGGCGGTGATGTCTACTCGATGGCGGCCGGCGACCTGTTCTCAACCTACTATGCCCCCGACTTCACCAGCGCCGATGCGGACCCTCACTACGGCCTGCTTGGCGGTGTCAAGGCATGCAGTTTCGAGTTCGCCGTTGCCGATCTCGTCAAAGAGGGGGCGAACACACTCGTTGTAGCCAATGCCGCGGACGGGAGCATCACATGTCCGCTTATTTCCGCGCATGCGCGGCTTGAGTTCCCTTTGCCGCTCCCGCCGCCAAAGACGAAAGCCGGGCCGCCGACAGGCCCTTTGAATCGCATCGATCCCCTGCCCGATCCCCAGACGGACTACATTGTAGAGGAACTGCCCGATGCGCGGTTCGATCTGGCCATCGGCGGCGAAACCTTCCGCATCGAAAGCCAGTTCTCGACTTCGGCGCCCGCGTGGGTTCATGGCGCGTGCGCCTACTTCAAACACACGCGCAACATCGACCGCCAGCCGGAGGCCTTGGTCGTTCACGACACGTTCACGAATCTCAGCGCCGAGAACCTGCCGCTGATGTGCCGCCACTACGTTATGCTGGAAGCGCCCCTCAAGAGCCTTTGGCTTGCAGGGCTCGAGCAAGGCGCCGAGGTTGGTTCGACCGCTCTGCCTGAGAATCCGACGACTTACGCTGCAACCGGCAAGCATGGCGTGGGATTCCTTCCGCTCGACGACGTGTTTCGCGTCCATATCGCCAACTATGCCGTAAGCGGGGCCGCGGGCATTGCCGACAACAACCTCGTACTGCGCCCCAACGCCACCTACACTGCCGAGTGGGCCGTGGTTCCGACCGGCGAACCTGACTATTGGCGTTTCATCAACGCGGCGCGCCGGCTGGTCGACGCGAACTTCACGATCCCGGGAGGCTTCGCCTTTCTGCGGGCCGATGCTCAGACCGAACAATGGACGGACACCCAGATCGCCGATTTCATCCGGCTCAAAGACGCATACTACGTGTGCGAGAGCATGACCTATCCGCTTTACAAGGACCGTTACACGCACGGCACCTCGTTCCAGCAGGTGTCGCATGATAGCTACCGCGCGGGCATCCAGCGGTGGCGGCGACTGGCGCCTGAATCCAAATCGCTCGTCTATTTTCACTGCTTCATCGACGTTGCCGACGAAGCGCCCGAACGGTTCGCCGACTCGAGGACCCTCCGTCCTGATGGCCTCCAAGCCGATTACGGATATCCATACGACAGGCTCTTCTTTCCCACAAGCGGCAACTCGTATGGCCGCGAGATCGGCAGGAACGTCGACATCATCCTGGACGACATCAAGGCGGACGGCGTCTATTGGGATGAGCACGAGTACAGCCGCTGGCCGTACCATTACGGCGAGCCGTGGGACGGGTGGTCGGGCGATATCGATCCCGTCCACATGACGATCGCCCGGCTCAAGTCGTCGATCACACTGCTCAGCGAATCATGGCGCGTGGAACTCGCGAAGCGGATCCTGAGCCGCGGCCCGCTCGTGGGGAACGGCGCGCCTTACACCCGCGCCATGGCCGCGCTCAAGTTTCCCTGCTTCATCGAGACCGGCAGCATCACCAACTGCGTCCGCGGCTATCTCCACTCGCCCATCGCCCTCGGCGATCACCTCACGGAGCGCTCGGAAGCCGATGCGTACCGCGGGATGCTGGCCGCCCTCAACTATGGGTGCGTGTATCATTGGTATAATGACTTGACCGTCGTGCCCGAGTACCATACCCTGACGCGCTACATGTATCCGATTACGCCCGTCGAACTCCATGAGGGTTACATCATCGGACGCGAACGCATTCTGACGAACCGCAGCGGCCTCTTCGGTTGGGGCGACGACTCGCGCCACGAAGTCCACGTTTTCGACGACAGCGGTGTCGAGGCTATTGGCTACAACGCACCTGAACTTGTGCTGGACGGCAGAACCTATTCCGAAATTCGCATCGGGGAAGGGTGGTCCGCAGCCGTCGTAAGGAGAGAACTTCATGCCGACGCAAACTCGCGGTAAATGGATGATCGGGTTAGTGATCAGTTGGACAGTCGGAGGTTGCTTGTGTCTCGCGGGCCTGGGGGCCGCACAGGCGTCGGAGTGGACCGAGAGCACGTTTGCGGATTTCCGGGACGGCGCTTTTCTGGATGCAGGCAGTAACGCGTACGTGTCGGAGCGAGGGCGCATCCAGATCATCTCGCGATGGGACCTAAACGGCGACGGGTATCTTGATATCTTGCTTCCCAGCGGGCATGGGCACGACGAGAAGTGCAACACGTATATCTATCTCAACAAGGATGGCGAGATCGACGGACGCTCACGAATTGAGCTCCCGGCGAGCGGCTCGATCGACGGCCTGATCCGCGATTTCGACCATGATGGATACAATGATCTGGCCATCGCCAATAAGAATAACAGCCATTGGAACCAGGTCAACGTATACATCTACCGCGGCGGGCCGGAAGGTTTCTCCGTCGAACGCCGAGTCGAGTTGCCGGCCTACTACGCTTCCGGCATAGCAGCGGGAGATTTCAACCATGACGGATGGGAGGACCTGGCGGTCGCATGCCAATGGCAAGCGGGACAGTACTCCGATCTGCAGGGGCCAAAAGCGAGTTTCATCTACTGGAATTCGTTTGGAGGGTTTCTCGAGGACCGGCGTCTGGCTATGACCTTCGAAAACGGCGAACCGGCTGTCAGTGTTGCGACCGGCGATTTGGACGGGGACGGGACGGACGACCTCCTGATTTCCACCGCGCACACAGCTTACGTCTGCTATTCGAGCCAGGAGGCGTTCGAACACCCGGAAAAACGGGCCCTTTGGCCGATCTGCTTCGTCGCCGCAGCCGTGGGCGATTTCAATGGCGACAAACGAAAAGACATCGCGGCGTGTACGGCAGACAGCCTGACGGTCCTCTTTGGCAGCGAGGACGGCTATTCACTCGACAACGCTGTCCGCCGCCCAATCCCAGGTCCAAAGGACGTGGCCGTGGCCGATTTCAACGGCGATGGCCTGGACGATATTGCCGTGGCGAATAACCACGGGTCAGACGGCGCGCCATGGTCGGATTCCTACGTGTTCCTGAGCGATGGCAAGGACTTTTCCAGTTGCGAGCCGATGAGGCTGCCCACACTGGGCGCCCACGGGATCAGCGCCGGAGATCTCAATGGCGACGGGTTCCCGGAACTCGTGGTCAGTAATCAATCTGCGGTGAATTACTCTTCTCTATTGTCATACGTGTTCTGGAACGATCATGGCGCGTTTCACATCGCCAATCGGACCCAACTGCCAACGCAGGGAACACCGGCGAACGCCATCGGCGACGTGAACGGCGACGGCAAGCCCGACGTTGTTTTCTTCAACTCGGAAGGGGGCATGCGGGACGGCCCGCTGCGCTCATACCTCTATTGGGGCAATGGCACGCGGGAGTTCTCGCGGGAACGGAGTTTCGAGTTCGTAGCGGACCATGTATTCGGCGTTGGGCACGCCGATCTGGACGATGACGGCCATGTTGATATGGCGCTGGCGCAGAACGTGACGATCAACGGGATTCCCCACGAACAGAACGGGATCATTCTGTATTGGGGCGAAACGAACGGCTTTTCATCGCCTACATACCTGACGATGGAACGGGGATACGGCGGGATGCGCATCGCGGATATCAACCGCGATGGGTGGCTCGATATCCTCGCCGGAGGACGGTGCGAAGATCTCAATAACCCAGGGAAATCCGGTTTCCCAATCTTCTGGGGTTCGCCGCACGGATTCCGGAGATCGGCCCTTACGGTTTTCAGCACGGAAAGCTAAAAGATAGTCCGTGCGCCTCTCCTGATGGACTTCAACCGTGACGGGTGGCTGGATATTGCGGCCCAGCGCCAGGTCAAAGGCAAACCCGGTGGGCCGGTGGTGATCTGGTGGGGAGCGGAAAACGGATACTCTGACGATCGGACCTCCACAATCGACCTGGGCGAGTCCCTGGCGCTGATGTATCTTAAAGGCGCCGATTTCAACCGCGATGGGTGGCTGGACCTTCTGGTTCCAAACCGCGGCACTGGCGGCATCGAGGAAAAGCCGAGCTACATCTATTACGGCTCGCCGACTGGTTTCTCGGATGAACGCCGCGAGGCCATCATGGGGACCGCGCCGTACGACAACGCGGTGGCCGACTTTGATCGCGATGGCTGGCTGGATGTCTTTCTCTGCTCCTATGGCGCGGTAGAGGGAAACGAGCCCTCGCTGATCTACTGGGGAAGCGACCAGGGTTTTGGAAAGCGGCCGCGCACCGAACTGCCGACGTACGGCTCATCGGGCGCTGAGGCGCTCGACTATGACGGGGACGGCTGGCTTGACTTGCTGATCGCAAACCACAGGCAAGGCGGTTACACGGACCGTCCGATCCCGCACCGCCATCGAACGGTCTCGATGCTCTATTGGGGCGGTCCGAAAGGATTCTCACCCGAGCGGCGCCTCGAGATCCCCGCCATCGGCCCGAGCGGCCTGAACGTGCGCGATCCCGGCAACAGCTATAACCGAGGCTTGTACGAGGACTACTTCTCATCCCCGCATAAGGTGGAGGCAGGTGAACGCCCGGAATCCATCGAGTGGTCAGCCGAGACACCTCACGGGACGGCTGTCCATTTCCAGCTCCGCGCCGTGCAAACGCGCGAAGAACTCGAATCGGCTTCCTGGGTTGGGCCCCGCGGTCCCAATAGCTGGTATACCCACACTGGGACAAAGGTCAAAGGGATCACAGGGCGCTGGGTCCAGTATCGCGCCCGTCTGATCACTCCGAATGGCGGCGCAACACCCTATCTGACTCGAGTGAGTGTGCAATTCGGGCCGGGATAGCGGGCCTTCTTCGTTATGAAGCCGGCCACTGCGGTGGAGGTGCGACTCTTGTCAAGACTGGATCATCAGCCTGGACACTGAGGCGCAAGTGTGAGACAGATCGTTGGGGACTTGGTTGGATCCGATGCCCTCAACCTACTTGAAGACTGCGTCTCTACGTGCGAACGTCACTGCCTTCGTATCCACGCATGGCTCCCCTTGCAGGGGTGCAAGGTTGCACCGGTCCTGCACGGCCGTTTCGTCCCTCGACATCCAGCGTCCAAACGCTTCAGGAAAGCATACTCTCACACATCGTCACGTCCCGAGAGATGCCGTTCACCGGACGCTTACTTTCCTTCATGTTCACGGGCCGATCGAGCGGACTGCTGATTTGACGCCACGAAGCCATTTCGAGTAGGTTATTTTGACGTAGTTTAGTTTCTTTCTGTTTGGTCGGGAGTGCTGGTGTAGTGAGAGCTTTGACGGTAGCTTGCTAACCTCTGTAATGCGCTGGCTGGCAGGCAAAGGTCGTCCGGCGCTCTCGTTCGTGGGTGATTTCCGGCAAGTCGGCTTATTGAGGGAGGCGCCATGCAATATACGCATCTGGGCCAAACCGGAGTCCAAATCCCGAAAGTCTGCCTAGGGACGATGACATTCGGCAACGACGCGGATGAAAAGGCATCGTTTTTGATTATGGACTACGCCAAAGATATCGGCATCAACTTCCTCGACACGGCCGATCTATACGGCAGTGGTCTTGCCGAGGAAATCCTGGGTCGTTGGTTGCGGGGCAAAAGAGATCAGATCGTCCTGGCGTCGAAGGTGCATTTCCCAACGGGGGACGGTGTCAATGACAGAGGCAGTTCCCGCCGTCATATTATCAAAGCAGTCGAGAGAAGTCTGAGACGCCTGAATACGGACCACCTGGATATCCTTTATCTCCATCACTGGGATGAGGACACGGCATTGGAGTACACCCTGTCCGGCCTGACAACGCTCGTCAAGCAAGGCAAGATAAGGCATTTGGGCGTATCGAATTTCTCCGCTTGGCAGACCGTAAAGTCCATCCACATAGCGACGGTCAAGGGGTTTGCGCCGATTGTATGTATTCAACCCATGTATAGCCTCATTAAGCGTCAGGCGGAGGTTGACATTCTGCCCATGGCGGCTTCCGAAAAGCTGGCCGTATTTCCTTACAGCCCGCTGGGTGCGGGATTGCTCACGGGGAAGTATCATCGGAATGAGAGCGGCCGTCTCCACGAGAGCGAGATGTACCGCAAACGCTTCGAGAAGAAACAGTACTGGGATATCGCTGAGAGCTTTACCAAGTATGCAACGACAGTGGGCATCTCGCCAGCCGCGCTTGCAGTGGCCTGGGTAGCAAGTCACCCAATGGTGACTGCACCGGTCATTGGTGCTCGAGATATGAAGCAGTTAAAGGACACGCTCCAGTTCCTGGATGTGAAGCTCTCGGTGGAAGACCGGGCGAAGATAACGGCGTTATCAGTTGATCCGCAGGAATCTTAATGTCCGATCGCGAGTCCATGAAACCCGCTCGACCGTTCTCTCCGGTCCAACCGTTCATGCGTCTCGCCCGCCTCGCGCATGACGAGAGTATTATCGGGTACTTGCACAACTCCGCATGGCATGCCCTCCCTTCTCTCGAGAGACCCTCTCCTTTCTGGCTAGAGTCCGCTTCGTTCTTCGGTGTACAAGGAGCCTATCTCCCGATCCGCAAGGGCACGGTCGTAGAGCCGCAGGTGTCGCATCCAGCCATAGAAGTAGTCTCCCGCGCCGAAACCTATTCTCAGCGGCCGTTCGTTCGATATGTCGTATTGCGCCGGGTCGAACGCCGAACTTGTTGCCAGAGGCTTCCCATCCACGAACAGGCGCACGCGTCCGCGGCGTCGAACGGCTGCCAAGTGCCGCCATCCGGGCTTCAGGGCATCGTCATAGGTAGCACTTTTGCCCGCCTCAAGAGAGAACACTTTGCCCGAGGGAAGCGTGCCGCAAAACAGTTTCCCTTGATACAGGGCCATGGACCACACCCGACGGTATAAGCCTTCGGACGTGTCCAATTGCTGCCCGACCGGAACCCATGTATCGCCGCCCTCGTACCGATACACCCGGGCAGACGGCAACGTTCCTACATAGAGTTTGCCGTTGTAAGCCATCATGCCCATGGTCTCTTTCTCATCGTCGGGGCGCCCGCACGGCATCCACTTGCCGCTTTCGTCCATGCGATAGACGTAGGCCTTGGGCCATGTCGAGACGTGGAGGCGGCCGTCGTATATGGCGAAGGAGTAGTCCTGGTCAATGGGCGGATCGATGGTCGCCCCCACGTAGGACCAGTTCGCGCCATCAAAGCAGAAGGGGCCTCCCGGGGCATCATAGGATACCATGTACAACCTTCCGTTGAACACGCACGGGTTCAGGACCCGTCGGCCCGGGTTGCCGCAATAGCCCCATTCCGTACCACCCTCATAGCGGTAGAGCCCGAATCCGCCCTGTTTCAGCGAGGTTGCATAGAGTCTGCCCCGAAAGACGGCCAGACCGCCGAGTGTAATGGACTCACCTGTTTCGGGATTCTTGAGTGTTCCGCAGTATGTCCACTGCTTATCACCTGCATAGCAGTACACCTTCCCGCCTGGAGACTGGTTGGGTGATGCCGAGAGAGCCGACCCCGTGGTGTCGTACCACGAGGTGCCTGCGAAGAGCTTTCCGTCATACACTGCGAGCGATGCCACCGAGTTGCTCATGTCGGGACTGCCGCAATCGGTCCATTCAGCGCCGCCCCCATAGCGGTAGACGTGGCCGGATTCCTTCTCTCCAGGCTCACAGGTCGCCGCATAGAGCCTGCCCCCGTGAACGGCCAACCCAAATACGAACACGGCGTTACCGGGGCGGCCGCAATCCGTCCATTGCGTGTCCACGTGGCCGTTGTCGATCCCAAAATGCACGGTCCGGTAGTTTGGCTGGGAATTTGAGACACCGGAGCATGTCACAATACCGAGATTGAGCCCCTTTCGCGTTTCAGGGTCGTACTTGCTGAGGATGTCGCCAAGGGTGTCGTCCAAGACCTCTTCCGTGCAGACCCATACGGAAACGGTGAAGTCCTTGGTCCCGAGTTTCGGCAAGGTGCTGTCCGCCACCTCCAGAAACGCGGACCGGCCATCGAATCGTGCTGCTCGTATGCCGTCTGGAGCGGTTGCGCCGAAGCTCACCCCGTGGTTCTCCGCATGGCGGGCGTTCCCGGAAGCATCCTGGCCGTCCTCCACGAGTTTCCAGAAGGCAACGGGTTCCGTTTCAGCATTCGCCACGGCGGCCACACACAACAAATACAAGAGGAGCAAATAGAATGGGCAGAATTCCATTTGGCACTCCTTTCTCCAGGGCTGCTTGCCGGTGGGGTCACCGGTTCCTGAACACCTGGACGCCCACCGCAGCCAAATATCCACGGGGATTCTATTCCTGTGCTTCCTGAAGATCCATCCGCCGCTGATCATCGCGATTCTTGGTCCGTCATGTTGGGGTAGGTGAGCGCTCGCGTTGATATTTCTGGCTGAGGATTCGGTCGTTGGCAGACTCTGCGGGTTGCCAATGCCAGTCCGCACACGGCTGCCCCACTCGTTCCTTTTGCGGTCAGCCGAGAAGAGGACGATAAACAGGCAGTGTAGGGTCAGGCGGCGCGGCGTTCGTAGCGACAGTGAAGTCCGCCGACTTGAGGCAAAGCGATAACCTTGCCTTCATCGGGCGTTTGGACCGGACGGGTTAACGGGCTGTCCATCTCAAGCGACAGATGGGTGCGGAACCGCTTGTGGTATTCAACGTACCCAGCAAGAATGCGCTTCAAGTGCGCCTCGTTCAGCACAATCATGTGGTCCAAGCATTCTCGCCAAACACTGCCGTTCAGCCGCTCCGAGTATGGATTTTGCCAGGGACTCTGAGGGGCCGTGAGTACCTCCTCAATACCCATGCTTTTTACGCGCCGTCGAAACCAGTCGCCGTAGCTCGTGTCGCGGTCACGTAGTAAGTACCTCGGTGCCGTGTCCCACGGAAACGCTTCTACGGCTCGCTGCGCCGCCCATGCCGCACTCGGGTGTTCTGTAACGCCAAAATGAACGATGCGACGGCGCTCAACAGAAAGGAAAAGCAACACATACATAATCCGGAATCGAACGGTCGGCACCACAAGGAAATCGATTGAAACGATGTCCTTTGCGTGATTCTTCAGAAACGCGCGCCAGATAGGGGACGGCGGTTTTCGGATTCGTAACCTATACTTGTCCACGGTTGACTTCGTGACTGAAATGCCGAGCTTCGCCAACTCCCCCACGATCCGAGGCGAACCCCAAGTCGGATTCATCGACGACATCGTTCGAATCAACTCCTTCACCTCCTCCGGGACAGCAGGTCGACCGGGTTCGCCAGAACAAGACAGTCTTCTCCAATGCTCTCTGAAGCGTTTGCGCTGCCAACGAATGACAGTATCCGGCTTCACAAAAATGAGCACATCCTTCCAACCTCTCCAAGCCCTCGCCAGAAAGCTCCACAGAATCCGATCAGCAGGCTGCACCTTCGGCCTCTTGATGCTCCGCTGGTACACCAAAAGCTGATGCCGCAACGCCAGATTCTCAGCTTGAAGGGCCGCTCGGGATCTGAAAGTCGAGGCCAAGAAACTGACGCATAATCTGATGAGTTCAAACATGTCCACTCCGATGACGCGTCCAACAACGACGTTCTACGAAGAGGAAAGCGTAACAAATGAAGACGGAACTTGACGAATTCAACGAGCAACGCCACTACCGTAAGTCTTTACCCACCAACAAGGATGAGTTTTCGGGAGCCACAAGGCGAAGCTGGTTCTTGCGGATGTAGCCCAGGGAAAGGACCCATCTGAGGAGCGACGTCTTTCATGTGGCCACACGTTGGAAGGCTTCCTCGACAAAGAGTACACCCCGTGGGTTGTGGCGCATCGCAAGAGGGGCGGACAGACAGTCGCTCGGCTAAAGGCATGTTTTACAGACCTCCTAGACGATAGGCTCAACGAAGTGACACCGTGGCAGATGGAGACGTGGCGGGCCGACCGCCTAAATGATGGGCGCAGTGCTTCCACCTGCAATCGCGACATAGCAGCGTTGAAGGCGGCTCTGTCAAAGGGTGTCGAATGGGGATTGCTGAAGGAGCATCCGCTGGCCAAGGTCAAATTACAAAGGATTGACAGCGGCAACAGGGTCCGGTACCTCGATTCTGAAGAAGAGACCCGTCTCCTCTCGGCTCAGGACGCGCGAGAGAAACGAATACGCGAAGAACGTGCACGGGCCAACGCGTGGCGAGAAAGATACGGCTATGCGCAATTGCGGGACCTCAACACTGGAGCATTCGTCGACCATATCACGCCCATGGTGCTCTTGACACTTAACACCGGCATGCGCCGAGGTGAATTGTTCAGTATCGAGTGGCGCGACGTGGACTTCGAACGGGGCATACTCACGGTCCGCGGGGAAACAACAAAGAATGGTAAGACACGGCGTATTCCGTTGAACACAAAGGCACAGGATGTCCTACGCAAATGGCAAGCTCGGACGTCTAACAAGGGCTCGTCTTCAAGTCGGATGGCGGTGCCCGATTCAACAATGTTGACGCAGCCTGGCGCAATCTTCTGAAGGAGGCAGGCATCAGCAACTTTCGGTTCCATGATCTGAGGCATGCGTTCGCAAGTAAGCTGGTCATGCGTGGGTGCGATCTCAACGTCGTGCGCGAATTACCGGGGCACTCAGCATTAAGAATGACTATGATCTACGCGCATCTCTCGCCCAAAAACCTCTCGGATGCGGTGGCCCTCCTAGTCGACTAGTCGCCATCCAGTGTTTTAGGAGCCGCAAATGTGGGACGTCTGGGTGCACTCCCGCCGCCCCAAGGTCTCTTCGCGGGCTATACGGCTCTGCGAAAGGAGGTCGGTCGCACCTTTTCCTGCACCTTCTCCCCACAGGTATCAATCTGAGTAGCAGTCGGCCTGTTCGTAGGATGCAACTCGTTGCGGTGCAATGGCCTTCTTCCTCGCGACCGTTGGGGTCTGAGCCGAAGTTAGACCAAAGGTCGGCGGTTCAAATCTGCCCCCCGCTAGCCGTGGCAATCCGCGTATGGGCAAGTCTTCCATCTGGTTTGGGGTCGCGTTGTCATCTCATCAAGGGCCCTTCTTGCGCTTGGTTCCCGGTACGCACCAACTGACGTGCCAGTAAGAGCGACTGTGAGGCCGATACGGCCAGCTGGCAGCCAGCGGCAGAACCGAACGCTCGTGTTCGCACAACGTCTTGGCACAGATTTGAGTTATGCCCACATTTCTCCTATTCTGGAGCATGGGTTTTGGGCCAAATGCAAGTGAGTCTGAGTTTGTGCCCGAACCGATTTGGCCCGCCGTTGAGTACGAATTCCCGTCCCGGATGGAGATGAAATGTGCAAGACGCTGCTGACTATCGTGGTGGGGGCGTCGTTTTCTTTCGCGGCTTTCGGCGCCGATCAAGGTCCCGTTGCACGCTGGATGTTCGACGAGGGGAAGGGCGACGTAGCTCATGATGTAAGCGGCAGAAACGACGGTACGGTCCACGGCGCGGCGTGGGTAAGGTCCGGCGACGGTTTCGCCCTGAAGTTCGATGGCGTGGACGACTATGTGGACTGCGGTAAAGGAGAAGCCCTCGGTATCACCGGCCCCATGACGATCGAAGCCTGGTTGTTCCCGGAGTCTGTTCCAGATGCAGAGCCGGGCATTGCGGGCAAGTCAATTGGGAGTTACGCACTTACCTTTTTCAGGACGGGGGGATGCTATTGGTATTTATCAGGCGGCGGTAACTATGTAGCTGCCCCGTTGGACCTCGGCAACTGGAGCCATGTGGCTGCAACGTTCGACGAGACAACGATGAGACTCTTTGTCAACGGAAAGGAGGTCGCATCAAAGGAATCGCTTTGCAGCGGCGTGAGCCGAGGCGGAAACTTTTTCGTGGGTTGCGTGGCCGACGCTTCGGAAACCTTTAATCCGGAGTCACAACAGACCGCTCACTTCTGCGGTACCATTGACGATGTGATGCTTTACAATCGGGCGCTTACAGAACAGGAAATCATCTTCGACTTTAGTCGCGAGGCGAAAGAGAAAGGGGTGAAGCCGCTGGGGATATCCCTTTCCGGCAAGCTTGATCTCGAACCGTTCGTATATTCCCCAGATCGGGTAGTCGTGCTTTCAATCAACTACAAAGGGGTCGTGCCCTTGCCCGAGGGTGCGAGAATGTACGCGGAACTATCAGGGACTGACGGACCTGTCCTCCAGTGTCTGCCCGTAGCGCTGGACTCCCCCGATCAGGTCGCCGAGGCTATCTTCTCCCTCGCTGATCTGCCGGACGCAGCGTATCGACTCCGTGCGGTACTTGCCAACGATTCCGGTGTTCTCAATGAGGAGAGCGTATCCTTCGACGTCTCTCCCCCCGCCATTGCTGTTCCCGCCCCGGATGAGCAAGCCGCGCCGCTGCTGCCGCCGCCTGCAAAACCTCCTTCCTACGATTTTGAGCTTGCGCCGGGGGGAGGCTTCACCGTTGCCTTCGCCGGGCGGAGATTTCAGATAGGGTCGCTCTACTCCTACCCGAAAGGCGGCGAGAACAGATTGTCGGCCGGCGTTCCCGATAGCACCGGCGAGCCGTCCTGGAAAGTGGCCACTCATAAAGCCGGAACCCGAGCGTATAGGGTCCATGCGTCCGGACCGCATTACCTCATAGAGCGGACCATCCATCTTGAACCGAGCCGCGTGCTTGTCAGAGACACCATCACGAACAGGACCGATGAGGTAATCGGCATCATCGTGAACAATTTCGTGGACGCTCCCGAAGGTCTGGACGTCAGCGCCACGAAACTCCTCAATCCAAGCATCTTTCTCCAGGCGCAGGATCATGGCGTCGGTCTTATTGCCCTCGACGACGTATATCAGCTTCAGATGCACACCTATTTCGACACGGGGCGCATTGGCATCGCAGACAGCAACTTCGGACTCGCCCGGCGAGCCACATATGAGATCGAATGGGCCGTTTACCCCACCGCCACAAACGACTATTATGACTTCATCAACCAGGTGCGCAAAGACGAGGGCCTTAACGGCACAACCGTCCGGGGAACACTGACGCGGATCAGCATGTACGAAATGCCTTTGCCGTCCAGGGAATCTCTTGATCTTGTGAACGCCGCGTATCTCCGCACCGGCACACCATGGTATCCGATTGATGACCCGACCGTCTCCATAGAGGGGATCGATTTCGGGGCGTATCCGAGAGAGTGCACGAGGCTCGCGGAGTTCTTTCAGAAGGTGAGGCAGGAGTTCCCCAATGACAAGGTGATGTTCCACGTCGCCCACGGCCTCTACTGCACAGGCCAGCCGGAGAAGTTGTTCTCCGATTCACGCGTCATAGACGCTGATGGTAATCAGAGGGACTACGGCGGCGGCGCCAAGGATTACTACTTGCGATACTTCAGCAAGGAGCGGGTCGAGCAGAATTTCAGATGGTGGCTCTTCTATCCCACGTCTGACAACAGCTTTGGAAAGTCGATGCTTAAGGCGGTCGATTGCATGCTCAGCGAGATGAAAATAGACAGTATGTTCGGAGATGGCTTCATCACTGGGTATGCATTAGGCTACACGTATGACCGCTGGGACGGACATACTGTCGACATCGATCCGGGCACAAAAACGGTCACCCGCAAGATGGGGCACGTGACCTATATGTCCCTTCCTGTGCTAAAGACCGTGGCCCGGAAAATAAAGAAAAGAGGAGGCGTGCTGATCACTATCGACCTCGCCGCCGCGCCCCGGTCTCTGTGGAAACACGACATGATCACCGCCTGCGAGACCGGCGGGGGCGACAACCAATACCTCGGCGCGCTCCATCTCGCCAGAACCGTCATAGGGTTCGGCAATCCCAGCCTGAAGACTGAACGGGAAGTCTACAGGGATATCCTCGGGAAGCTGGAATGGGGTGGGCTCTATTTCTTCTACGGTAGCCAGCCAACGCATAAGACCCTTGTGGAACACATGTATCCCATCACCGTCGAATCGATCCATGCCGGCGTGGTGCATGGAAAAGAGCGAATTCTTACGAAGAGATCGGGCGTGTACGGGTGGCACGACGACTGTTCGCTCCATGCGGTCTTTTTGTACGACAAACGTGGACACCTCGCACAACGCAACTTTATCACCACCACGGATAAATCCGGCGTTCGGACACACGTAACGCTTCAAGAAGACGAATCCGCCGCGATCGTGAAACTCCCGGTATCGCTTCAAGTCGCGGGGCCGGTCAACGTCGTTGTGGCGGAATATGACGCGGACGGGGTGCGTCTTCTCCTCAACGGAGGGGGCAGAATGGAGATCACCCTTACAAACGGCGTATTCCCGATTCGCGACCATGAGCGATGCACTGTGACGATCGACGATGAAAGCCGGGCGGAATTGGTTCGGAAAGGCCGGCTCGCTTTCGAGGTAACTGGGACGATGGATAGGTCGAAGCCGGTGGCGGTTCAGATTAACCAATGGAGGCATTAGGAATGGCAACTGGCGGGAAGATTCGCGTGGGTATGATCAACTGCGACCTGCACGCTTTTTACTATGGTCCATTGATGCAGGACTACAACCTCGACGTCCTGCTCAAGTATTGGCGGGTAGTGAATTACTACTTCAGCGATGTCTTCGCGGCAGAAAAGATGCGGGTTCCAACTGTCCGCATGTTTGAGATCGTGAAGGTATGGGACCCGGAGACGAGCGACGTGGCCAGACATCCGGATCGGAAGAACGCCGAGCACCTGTCCGAACTCTTTTTCGGACGGCCGACGGTTTGCAGGAACTTGGATGAAGTCTCCGATGACGTTGATCTTGTTTTCATCGCCAATTGCGGGGACAACGGTTCTGAACACCTAAGGCTGGCCACGCCGGGTATCCGGAAAGGTGTGCCGACTTTTATAGACAAGCCTTTCGCCTACGATGTGCGCGACGCGCGGGCCATGGCCGCGCTCGCCCAGAAGCACCGTACGCCCATCCTCTCGCTGTCCATGTTACGAATCTCACCGCATGGGGATCGCTTTCGGCGGCGTTTTGAGGAAATCGCGCCGGTGGAATTCGGCACGGTGAGAGGGGGATGGGTTCATGCCATCAATCTGTCCTTGAACCTGTTTGGCTCCGGAATCGAGAAGGTGAACTGCATGGCGGACAAGGGGTACGACGCGGTGGGCGCGAATACACTGGCGTGCATACATCTCGATTACGGCGGCAGACGAGGCCATCCCGCCGCGGGAGTCGTCCTTCATTGCGGGGCGGGCGGTACCGATCACTGCGCGTACTATGCGAGCGCCTCGAGCGCGCGAGGGACTATCCACTCTGGACCAATTGGCGACTTCGAGTTTCCTGACGCGGCGGCGAAGATCCTGCGCATGGTTGCGAGGATGGTCCGAACGCGTGAACCGCAAGTTCCCTACGAAGAGATGGTGGAGCCTATCAGCATTGCCACGGCTGCGCGGCGTTCGCAGAAAGCCCGGGCGCCCATCCGGCTCAAGGATGTCTAAGAGTCTCTCGTGGGACTTGATGTAGGAGACAATGTCATGCGTCGGCGGGGAGTTCCCCGGCCGCATGGCAACTGAAAGCAAGAGCCATTGAATGAACCTGCCGCTGCCTGACGCCACGATTGTGGCGGTTCTGCTTGGGGGCTTGATAGGAGTCGGCTATTGGGCGCGCCGGCTCACGCGCAGCGTCTCCCACTTCACCGTTGCCGGCCGTGAGGTGGGGATGTGGCTTGGGCTAGACATGAGCATGTTGGCCGAGGGGATCGGGCTGATCAGCATCGCTAATGCCTGCCAGCAGGGATTCGTGAACGGATTTTCGGTCATTTGGCTGAACCTGGGAGGTCTTCTGCTGATCGACATTCCCCTCTTCGGCATCATCGGACTCGGCATCAAGCGGTATCGTGCCACGAACGTGCAGACCCTGCCGCAGTTCTATGAGATGCGCTACGGACGCGCGGTGCGAATCTTCGCTGGCATTACACTTGCTTTGGGGGGCGTGCTCAACATGGCGATTTTTCCGATCGTGGGCAGCCAGTTTCTGACGGAATTCCTGAATATCCCCAATAGGGTGCTGCTGGATTTGGGCTTCTACCAATTCGGATCCTTTCATCTGGTTCTCTTCATCGTTTTATCCTTAGCATGTTTCTTCACGATGATCGGCGGCATGATGGCCGTGATTCTGACCGATTATATTCAATCGATACTAATCTTCATCAGCATCACGGTCATCTCCGTTCTGATTCTGAAAGCGACAGGACTCTCTGGTATTCGGGAGGCGATTGACACGCATCTAGGCGACGCTGCGTTCAACCCGCTCTCCACGAGGAGTATTGGCCCGGTATTTGTCGTCGTGTTCCTGCTTGGGGCGGTCACGCACCGGCTGGCGTTTCCACCGTCCTTGCAGAAGATGTCCGCCGCCAAATCGCCAGAGGTGGTCCGGAAGATGTTCCTCCTTTCAACCATCTTCGGACAGGGAAGAGGCATGCTCTTGGTCGTCTGGGGCGTCGGAGCGCTGGCCCTGTTCGGGCCGGCAGTGCCAGAGGGATACGGTCCGGAGATTTACCATCGGGTAGTCGGCGCAAGGATGATTCGAACGCTGACCGACGGGGTTCCTTTGTTGAAGGGCGTTGCGCTTGCTGGGTTTGTTTTTGCATTCATTAGCACGGTGGACAGCTACATGCTTTCATGGGCTTCGTTGATCGGGAACGACTGCATCTGTGCGATCCGCCGGAAGCGGCTGTCATCCAGCAAACACGTTGCGCTCCTTCGTTGGTGCAGCATCGGCATTGCCGGCTTCATCTTTTTCTTTGGTTGCTGGTACGACCCAAAGCAGACGATCCTACAGTATTTTTACCTCACCGGCGTGATCTTCGGCGCTTGTGGCCTGCTTACCTGGTTCGGACTGTACTGGCGGCGCAGCAGCCCTGCAGGCGCTTGGGCATGTCTGGTTCTGGGGATCGTAGTTCCGGCTAGTTGGTTCGTCTTCCAGAAGCATTTCCCGGGCGGGACGGACCTGCCGCCCTGGGTCAACGACGACAGCGCTGCGCTTGCCGGTACGGTTCTCCCTGCCCTCGCCTTGATAGTCGTCTCGCTTCTTACAAGACCGAAGGGGTCTTTTGTTGACTACGGCAAGAAGCTGAAGGAAATGGCGATGCTGGAAATGGCCGCCGAGCAGGCAACTAAAGACAAATGCCTGCCGACCTAACAATCTCGGAGCATATTGACGATGGAGTTCTTTAAGACCTTTACGTACTGGTTCGTGGGCATCAACATAGTGGCCACCATGCTCTTCACCGCCGTCTGCATCATCCTGGGGGCGCGCGACCTGATGGCCCTTCTGCGCTCTATCAGAAGCGTGCCCATAGACGAGACCGACGATGGGAGTGTCGTGGAGTGAGAAACGCAATAGCATCACAGACGAAGATCATGAGGTTGCTCGAATTCCGATTCGACGAAGCGGCAGTCTGCACGCGCCTGTCTTTTCTTGTTGCGGCACTGTGCGCCGGAGCGGCCGCGGCCGGCGAACAAGGACTTGTCGCGCATTACGTCTTTGACGAAGGATCAGGGATCACGCTTAAGGACCGCAGCGGCAACGGCAGCGACGGAACGATCCACGGGGCGGAGTGGACTCGATTGGGCGAAGGCTATTGCCTGTGGTTTGACGGCGTCGATGATTTCGTCGACTGTGGGAACACGCCGCCGCTGGACCTGAAGGGCGCGATGACTCTGGAGGCGTGGGCATGTCCGGCGGTGTCCGTGGCGGGGGAACCGGGCATCGCGGGCAAGCATTTCAGCAGCTTTCTTCTGACCTACTACCGAAACGGCAAATTGTATTGGTACATTCACGAAGGGGGCAATTCCTGCCAGGCCGTGCTTTCGCCGGGTTCGTGGCACCATCTTGCCGGAACGTTTGACGGGGCCGCGATGCGCCTTTACGTCGATGGAACGGCGGTCGACAGCCGGACGTCGAAGCACGCGGCAATAGGGGGAACCGGCCCGTTCATCATAGGGGTGGCCATGGGCGACTCTGGGGCGCCCGATCCCAACGTTCGCGCCACGAGCTTCTTTCCAGGAAAGATCGCCGAGGTGCGCGTGTACGACCGCTGTCTTTCGGCGGACGAAGTTCGCGCGCAGTATGACCTTGGCTTTCCGCGGTTCGGTCTGAGCGGCTTCAATCCCATCGCATCGGGCAAGACGGCCCGCTCACAAGGCGTGTCCGTGACGGGGGCCCCCGACGGACGGATTGGCATCGCTACCGAGAACGGCCGCTATGTCATCGAGAGCGCGTACTCCGCGCCCGGCGAACGCACACAATGGAACGCGTTTCCGCTGAGTGCAAGTTCCGCCGACCCGATGTGGACACCGCAGGTGCGCAGCCTCGCCGGTGACACGCTTGAGATTGAGGCACGGGCCACCGCTTACGCTTTCCGCCGAAATGTGAAGGCTGAGGATGATCGCATCGAGTTTGAGGACTCGATCACGAACACGGGGCTTGAGCCCGTGGGCGTGCTGATCGAGCATCGTCTCATTGCGCCAGAAGCCTTTCAGGAGACTATCTCGCCGGGCAGTGTCGAGGTCCCGCTGATCTTTGCCCGCAGCAAGACGGATTCGCTGGGCGTCCTGGTTGAGGACGACGTGGGCCGGCGGAAATTCGAGGCGCGGCTGGGGCTGCCCGTGAATGAAGTCAAGTTCGGTCTGGGGAACCTGGCCGTGGACGTGGGCCAGGCCTACACCATGCGCTGGACGATCCATTTCCTGCCGGCGAATGCGGACTACTTTGACCTTGTGAACCGCGTGCGCCGGGATTGGAACAGCATCACGACGATCGAAGGCCCGATGGATTCCTTCGACATCGGACGGCTCGCTGACCTGCTGGCGGACCCTGACGCGCTGAAGGCGTACTTCCAGCGAAAACGGCAGCGGCTCGTGCTCGTGGCGCCGTGGCTGGACTACGACCCGGCTACGTTTGACCGCGTGTGGCCGCGGGCCGAGTACAAGCAGCGCATCCAGGAGGCGGCCCGTTTGATCCGCCAGGCCAACCCAGAGGCCAAGGTGCTGGGATGCATCGAGACGGATTGGGTGACGATTAACCCCGCCGAGATTCCCGGTGGCGATACGCTGCCCAACGCGGAATCGGGCACGGGCCGTGTTCGGCTTACCCCTGCGCAAACCAAGGTCATCGACCAAAGCGGCACGCCTTTTCTCGACAGCGTCCGCCGCGACGCCGACGGCAATGTGATGCTGGAGCTGTACCGGCGAGGCGGCAAGTCACAGACCGCGCTCGCGGTCTTCCCATCCGTAGGCAACTATCAGTACGAGTTTCTGCTGGGCCAGGTCAAGTTCCTGATCGACGAGGTGGGCTTGGACGGGTTCTACATCGACGAGTTCAATCAGGCTTTCCACAACGACCTGCGCACCTACGACGGTTGGGACGGTTGCAGCGCCGAAATCGACTTGCGCACCGGCAAGATTGCGCGGAAATACGTGGATTGCAGCATCGCCGGTATAGCGGCTCGCGTGAACCTGTGCCAGTATGCGCTTCAACGCGGCAAGTCCGTCGTCGCCAACACGTACGCCAGCACTGCGGCGGAGCAAGTCCTCGCCGTGAACCGCTTCTCCGAAACCCAGGGGAGCCTCAACCCGTTCGCCGTGGAAGACGGCCAGGAGCCGCCGCTTGTCATCGACATACTCAAGGGCAACCTGGCCACGCCTATCGGACTCGGCATCACGGAACAGCCCGGCAAGACCGACACGGCGACAACCATCATGAAGGCGGTCGTGGCATACCTGCGCCACGGCACACTCTACTATCATTATGCCATCGGCGATATCCCGGAAACGGGCGAAGGCAGCGGTGAATACGGCCCCATCAACCATATGTTTCCCATCACCCCTCTTGAGTTGCACAAAGGATGGATTGTCGGAAGGGAACGTATCATCACTTGCGTTTCGGGTGATTATGCGTGGCCGCTTCCCACGCGGCCGGGATCCCGGTTATTCGATTTACACGGCCGCGAAGTTCCACATATGTTTGCAGTCACCCAGACCGGCGAGGGGTGGCGTCTCAGCGTGAGAATATCCGACTGGGCACAGATCGCCGTCATCGAGTGAAAGCCGCGGCAGTATAGTGCTTCGTTGCGGGGTCTCTCAGTTACACGACCGGACATCCCGTGTCCATGGAAAACCTGCGGTGGTATGACCTACTATGTGTCCGTCTGCCGTTGTTACCAATGCAGCGGTCCGACCGGTCATGTGCCCGACATTGAATCCGTTGGTTTGCAGGAGATGATGATGGCCGAAATCGATAATCGACAGAAGATCCATCTGCTTGGGCGAATGATCTTGATCCGCCAATTTGAGAAGCGAGTGAAACAGTTGTATCGGGGCGGCGAGATCACCGGCGCGATTCACCTCTGCATTGGCCAGGAGGCGGTTGCTGTTGGCGCGTGCAATGCCCTGCGGGAGGATGACTATGTGACAAGCACGCACCGCGGACATGGACACGCCATAGCCAAGGGGCTTGATCTGAATCGGATCATGGCCGAACTCATGGGCCGCGAGACGGGACATAGCCGGGGCCGGGGCGGGTCGATGCATATCTTCGACCTCAGAAAAGGTTTTCTGGGGGGGAATGGAATCGTCGGCGGGGGCGTCGCCATCGCGCTGGGAGCGGCATTCACGGCGAAATACCGGCAAACAGATCAGGTGGCGCTTTGCTTTTTCAGCGATGGTGCGGCCAACCAAGGTGTCCTGCATGAGTGCCTGAACATGGCCGCCCTGTGGAAAATGCCACTTGTTTACCTCTGTGAGAACAACCAATACGCAGCCACGACCCCACTTCGGAAAAGCACCTGCACGAGGGATATTGCGCCTCGCGCTGAAGCTTACGGCCTTCCGTGGGCCATCGCCGACGGTAACGACGTGCTCGACGTGTACCGCGCCGTAAGCGAGGCCATCGCCAGGGCTCGCGACGGGGAAGGCACCACATTTGTGGAATGTAAGACATACCGTGTCGAACCCCACTGCGGCATCATTGCGGACCAGCGCGAAAAAGACGAAGTTGAGTTATGGGGCAGCGAGGGAAAGGACCCGGTCCGTTGCTTTGAGAAACAGTTGCTCGATGAAGGCGCCTTGAACCAGGACGAACTCGACAGCATTCACGCCATGGTGAAACACGATCTCGACTCCGCCGTCGAGTTCGCCAGGAACAGCCCGTTCCCTTCGCTGAAGACGGCCGGGGCCGGCATGTGGGCCGACACAGTTGAGGACAAGCCCGCTCCAGAGGTCACTTACGAGATAGCAAGCCCTGTCATGTCCAGGCCGCTGAAATACGCGGATGCGATCAATGAAGCGCTGGACGAGGAGATGGCCCGGAATGACCGCGTGTTCCTCATCGGCGAAGATGTGGATCTTCATGGCGGCGTGTATAATCTGAGCCTGAACCTTGTCGAGCACCACGGCGCCAAGCGGGTAGTCGGCACACCGATCTCCGAGCAGGGCTTTGTCGGATTATGCGTGGGGGCGGCGATGACCGGGCTGAGACCCATAGTCGAGATCATGTACATCGACTTCATCATGCTCGCCATGGACCAACTCGCCAACCAAATGGCCAAACTCCGCTACATGTCCGGTGGCCAGTTCACGATGCCGGTCACCGTTCGCGCTCAAGCCGGCGCGGGCACCGCCGAAGCCGCGCAGCATTCTCAGACCATCGAGGCGTGGTTCACGCACATCCCAGGCTTCAAGGTTGTCATGCCGGCAACTTCCTATGACGCGAAAGGCCTCCTGAAGTCCGCCATTCGAGACGACAATCCGGTACTCGTGATTGAGAACCGCGTGCTGTTCTACGACAAGAAGGAGGTGGCCCCGGAAGGCGAGTGGATTGTACCCATTGGCAAGGCCGCAGTCGTGCGCGAAGGGAGCGACATAACGGTGATCGCGATTGGCTATGCGCGCCGGAAGGCGGTTGCGGCCGCGGAAGCACTCAACGGAGAGATCAGCGTCGAAGTCGTGGATCCGCGCACGGTCCACCCCCTGGATATCGAGACCATCCTGGCGTCCGTGAGAAAAACGGGATGCCTGCTTGTCGTTCACGAAGCACACACGTGTTGCGGAATCGGAGCGGAAATTGTGCGGCGCGTAGCGGCGGAAGGGTTCGAGTTCTTAAGAGCAGCGCCCCGCGTGCTCGGCGGAGCCGACGTGCCCATGCCGTTCAGCCCGCCGCTCGAGCAAGCCTGTCTGCCCCAGAAGGAAAGCCTCGTTAACGCGATACGGGACATCGTTGCTGCACGGGATGCACACAGCCGCCCATAAAGGAGGTCATGATGGCGCAACCTTCATTCACCGAGAAAGAACGGGACGACCTGAAGCGGGCCGCGATAAAATACGTCCTGCCGCATTTCGCCAGCAATGCCGAGTTGGCCAAAGGCCCCAAGGTGTACGTGCGTGGGGAAGGCTGCTGTCTCTTTGATATGGAAGGGAAGCGCTACCTGGACACATTCGCGTCACTGCTCACGACGATCTGCGGACATCACCGTCCGGAAATCGCGCAAGCCATCACCGAACAGATGAATCTGCTAGAGTTTTTCCCGAACTACGTCGACACCTTCACGGTCCCGCTTGTGAAACTGGCCCGGAAACTGGCCGAGATCATGCCCGGGGATCTCGAAGTGAGCTTCTTCGTAAACAGCGGGTCCGAGGCCAACGAGACGGCAATCAAAATGGCCCGGCAGTACCATGTGGAGCGCGGCCAGCCCCATCGGTACAAGGTCTTGGCCCGGCGTCATTCGTACCTGGGCACAACGTTGGGTGGAGTGTCCGCGACGGGGATCCCCTGGTTCCGCGAGTACTTCGAGCCGCTTATCCCCGGCTGCATTTTCGCCCCGCCCGCACGGTGCCACTGTTGCGAACTCGGCCTCAAATCCAAGACGTGCGGCATGGCCTGCCTCCGCGCCATGCAGGAACTCATTGCATGGGAAGGACCGCAGACCGTGTCGGCCATCATCATGGACCCGATTCCCGGTTCGAACATCGGTTACCCCCTGCCACCGCCCGGCTATCTGAAAGGGGTTCGTGAATTGTGTGACCGCCACGGAATCGTCCTCATTTTCGACGAGGTCCAGACGGGATTCGGCAAGACGGGCAAGTGGTTCGCCTGCGAGCACTGGAACGTAGTCCCCGACATCATGACCATCGGAAAGGGGTTCACAGGCGGGTACATCCCTCTTGGCGCGGCCGTGACGACCCCCAAGATCGCCGACGCATTCCGAAAGAAGCCGGGCTCCGAGTTGCGAAGCGGCAGCACATATGGCGGCCACACAATCGCCTGTGCCGCCACCCTCGCCAATATCGGCATTATCGAGAAGGAGAGACTCGTCCAGCGGGCCGCTCGGATGGGCAAGTACATCAACGCAAGACTGAATGCCTTGGCGAAACAACCGCTCGTGGGAAATGTACGTGGCATCGGCATGCTCTGGGCGGTCGAGTTGACGAACGGCAAGAAGCCCCTTGACGGCAAACTCGGCGTAGGCAGTTGGATCCGGGAATACTGCTACAAACGCGGGATGATACTGCGAAACAACGGCGACATCCTGGTAATTGCACCAGCGCTTGTGATGACCGAGGAACAGATTGATGAAATGATTGAGCTTATGGCGAGGGCCATCAGTGCGGCCGCGAAGCATTTCAGGATCGGCCGGGCGCGAGGCAAATAGTGCGGCGTTCCTTGGAGCAGTCTGTGCGTTGCGGAACAAGCTAACTGATAGACGTGACCGTGATCCCGCCGTCCGCGCGGATGATAGCGCCGTTTAGATATGACGACTCGTCCGACGCGAGGAACAGCGCCAACTGGGCGATCTCACCCGGCTCTCCGTACCGGCCCAAGGGCGCTTTCCGAAGAAACCCGGCCTCGTCGAAATTAGGGTTGTCGAGACTGCTCTCCCGCAGCATCGGCGTGTCCACACCGGCGGGAACGATGCAGTTGATACGCACGTTCTTCGGGCCATACTCGACGGCCATACTGCGCGCAAGGGCGATGGTGGCGCCTTTGGAAGCCGTGTAGGCGTCACAGCCGGCAATGCCCATCACGCCCGCGCTCGACGACGTGGTGATGACCGAACCACCGCCACTCTCGATGATCACTGGAACGCCGTATTTGCAGCACAGGTAAAGTCCGCGAAGGTTGACGGCCAGCACGCGATCCCATGTGTCTTCGGATAGGGCTGTGATGGCCCCATCTTCCTTCCCCAGGAAAATCGAGGCGTTGTTATAGAGCACGTGCAGCGCGCCATATTCACGCTTCACGATGTCGAAAAGAGCGCGGACATCATCTCGCTGAGATACGTCCGTCCTCACAAACACCGCGTTGCCCCCGGCATCTCGGATGGCCAGTGTCGCGGCTTCGCCAAGGCGAGCGTCGACGTCCGCCACAGCGACTCTCGCCCCTTCCCGTGCAAACAGCATCGCGGCGGCGCGGCCGATGCCGCGGCCGGCGCCGGTGATAACGGCGATCTTGTTGCTGAGTCGAGTGCCCATCCCCAATTCGCTGCCCAACGTGAGGTGGTCCCACTACCCGATGCCGAATCCCTTCTTGGCGCGCGCCACGATGTCGTCAATCCCTCGGATCTTCTCCTCAGGCCAGCACGGCGGCTTCCAGCCCGCGAGATTAGCGCGCCAGCGTTCATCACACGCGTCGAGGATGGCCTTCTCCGTGCCGTCCCACATGCCGTTCCCGAATGGATTGTCAGACCGGAAACAATCCGACATCCAGAGTTGGTGAAAATGTGCCATTGTGTGCGCGGACGTCAGGAAGTTGCCCCGCTCCCGCGCAACCGCAACGATCTCGTCGAAGTTGATGGTCTCATCGGTGACTTCGATCGCGAGATCATAGAGCCATTGGCACTTACGGATTTCCATGTCGAGCATGAACTGGGTGGGGGACCCCAGTCCACCATTGTGCAGCGTGCCCATGCCCGCGTAGGGGATGTCGGCCCGGCCGTCCCATCGTTGGCGGAGGCTGGTGACGAATGCGTTCTCGAACACCGCCTGCAACCCGGGCCGTTGCGCGGTGACGCTGAAGCAGACTTCCACCATGCAATGGCCGCCCCACAATTCGTTGAACAGTTGGCGAACAGCGTTGCCGTATTGCACGAAGACGGGACCGAAGGTGGTGGCGTTGCCGTTGCGCATGTCGACGATGTTCGGGATCATCCGGCCGCTGATGTCCGATTCCGGATCCACGCACCAACAGACAGCCATGCCTCCGAGTATCTCGGCGGCGCCCATGACAACGGCGCCCGCTAGTGTAACCGGCGTGCTGACGCCGAGGGTCGGCATGGAAGCCACGTGATACCGATGCACACCGGCCCGCGCGCGCGCGAGGACATCTTCGGCGGAGCGCTTGTCGAGAATCAGCGGCGAGGTCATGCACTCCGAGCCCGCCAGGAACGCCGAACTGTCCGCGTTGCCCGTCAGGACGACGCTAGCTTCTTTGAGATACTTAATGACCTCCGGATAGATGGCTTCGATGCCGGTGAATTTCGTCGTGAGACCCATGCTGCGCCGGAGGGAATCGAGCCGCTCGATCATCGGCGGAACATCCTGCCGGTACCACATGCTCGTGTAGCCGATCTCGGGCGTCGCCTCCGCGAACTTCATCATCGTGTCGAAGATGTCGTCATTGACGGGCCGGACACTGCCTGCATCGTAGTCGTAATACGTTGTCGGACCGCAGTCGAAGGCCTGCATCACAAACTCCGTCTTGATGCGTTCGCGGAAGCGGTCCGCCTGACCGGTCCAGACGAGGTACTGACTCCAGTCGGGCCCACAATGGTAAACCAGTTCGTGGTTCTGCTCGTATTCGGCCTGGCCCGGGCGCTGGAACGCGACCATCTCATCTACAAGTTCCTTGGGGATCTTGATTCGCCGATCCGAAGCGGCGGTACAGCCCTTTTTCAGGCAAACGTCCATCACTGCGTCGTTCTCAACCAGAATGCCGACGTCCCAGAGGAGTTCGATCACCTTCTTCCCTAATTGTGACGTGTGTGATGCGGTGAGCATGGGAACCTCTCCTGGATAAGGTGCGTCCGTTTCCCGCGAGGTCATGCTAGGCATCCTGCGGCGCGTTGTCAATGAGTCGTTGTGCCAACTTGAAGTATCACGGCACGCACGCCAGAATGCGCGTGAATACGGTGTGTGAAAGGATTCCGCACCATGACGTCTCACGAGGCGGTAGCCAGGCCATGGCGCGTGCCGTTCGGCGCGATCGTGGCGATACTTGCTCTTATTCTGATCGCGGGCTGCCTCACGACATCTGACGAAAAGGGCAAAGCCCGGAAGGAACCGAGCGTGAACAAGATCTATGTGGTGCACAGGGCCGTGTCGAACCCAGAGCTGACAGGCCAATGGGATGGCGCTGCTTGGGCGGAAGCGGAGACTTTCGCGGTACGGCATTTTCATGAGAAGAGCAGCGATCACCATCCTAAGGTTGAGGGCAAGATGCTTTACGCCGACAGGGGCGTGTATGTCATCTTCAGAGTGGACGATCGTTACGTCATCAGCAAGTACACACAGTACCAGGATCCGGTTTGTCGGGACTCGTGCGTCGAGTTCTTCGTGCAACCGAAACCAGGAAAGGGGTATTTCAACTTTGAGTTCAACTGTGGCGGGACACTCCTGCTCCAGTATCACGAACGGGACGCAAACGGGAAAGACATGGAGGTTTCGGTATCGAGCCAAGACGCCCAAGGTATTCGGACTTACCACTCGATGCCCGAAACGGTCGTCCCGGAGGTGGCGGAAGCGACCGCGTGGTGCATCGAGTACTTCGTGCCATTCTCGGTATTCGAGCGCCATGTCGGACCTCTCGGATCAGTGCCAGGGCAGGCGTGGCGCGCCAACTTCTACAAGTGTGCCGATCAGTCTTCACACCCCCATTGGGGCGCCTGGGCGCCAATCGGCGAGGAACTGAGCTTCCATCAGCCGCGGTTTTTCGGTACCATTCGGTTTGCCAAGTGACGGCCTTTGCGTTACAAGCATTGTCTCTACACGCGGGACAGCGACCTCGCTGTTACCCGACTCGTTCGAATGCGCCATATGCTGGACCTTCTTCGTCAGAGAATCGGGAGATCCGAACATGAGATGGTGGACCACCAGATCGTCCAGGCGCGGCCAACTGCTGTCACGTGTTCTTCTCACAACGCTGACGATCTCCATAGCCGTGGCCAACATATGCAGTGCGGCGGGAAGCGTATCGCTCGTTATCGAGACGCCTCGACGCGCATTCTACCGGGGGGAAGAGATTCGGCTAACCGTTAGCTGCTTCAACGAGACCGATAAGACCATCGCAGGCACGCTGACCGCAGACTTCGGCGGCTGCGTAACGGCTTCTGACCGCGTGGCGGATCTGGCTCCGGGAGGTGAAGCCACCCTGTCGTTCAGGTTCCCGACCCGCGCGCTGAAAGCGGACCCGTATGTCCTCAACTTGGTGCTCACGAGTCAATCCACCGTGCTGGCCGAGATGCACGAGCCATTCGTTGTCGCGAAGAAACCGAATCCGCACCGCCTGCTGATTTGGCTTTGGGGCGGCGGCGGCGGACAGTGGTATCTTGATCACGGGTTCACGACGTGGGCGGGTCCCTCCTGGCAAAATCCCGCCGGCGCAGCCAAGGCTCTGGACGACGGGCTTGCCGCTGGCGCGGCGTGCGGATTATGCCCAAATGGAGGTGTGAGGGACATTGCCGTTGGCGACCTTCGTGACCCCGATGCCGTAAACAAGGGGGTGTATTCCTGGCAAAAGGACCCCTTGGCGAACCCGCTTCATCCCGCGGTCATCCGGAAGCAGGACGAGGCCAACGGGGCGCTCATGATTTTCGTGAAGGACTGGCCCCAAGTTCAGACGGCCTTTTTCAACACTGAGCTTGTGGACGAACTCGCTCCAAACCGAAACGAGGCGGGCATTCGGATGATGCGCGAGTCGTTGGGCTTCACGGACGCCGACATCGAACTCGTCAAGGGAATCACGGAGTACATCGGCACACCGCTGTGGCCGCCGAGCTTCGTCAAGACCGACGTCATCGCGGATGACGACAAATCCTACGTCTTCCGGAAATACCTCTACAAACAGGGCAATGGTCTTTCGGCGGCCAACCGCCGGACCGCCGCTATGGTCAAGCGGTACCGCGCGGACATCCTGACGATTACGGATCCCTATCGGGAAGCCGCCTTGTACGACTTATTTCCCGGTCTGGACGTAATCAGCACCTGGACGTACACGAATCCCGACCCGAAGATGATGCTGTACGTCGAGACGCTCAGGGCCGCGTGCAAGCCCACCGGCCAGATTCCCTTGCAGACCATCACGCTGCTCAATTACGCCGGTGAGTTGGCCCCAACGGATGAATGGACGCTCATGGGACCGGGACGCGCAACAGTGACCACATGGATCATCCTCTCTCGTGCACCGAAGATCCTCGGCTATTACTACTCGAGTGTTTGCGATCCCGTCGGCGTCGATACCCCGCGCGTGCCCTATAGCACAAGCGCTGCAATCAAGGAGCTTTCCGAGAAGGTATTCAGACCTTACGGGCCGATGTTAACGAATCTGGACGTCAAACCCCGACGGATCGCCGTGCTGAGCTCAGAGGCCGCACGGGTCCACGGGCACTCGCCTCAATTGAGGAGCGGCTACAACAATGAACAGATCTACCCTTTCTACACGGTCATGGCCATGGCGCATCTCCAAGCCGATGTGATTTTTGACGAAACGGTCGAGCGCTACGGGCTTGACGCCTATGACGTACTAGTCCTTCCCAAGTGCGACGTCCTCACCGAGACCGTCTACAAGCGCATCCTTCAGTTCCGGGAGCGAGGGGGCATTGTCATCGCCGATCAGTATCTCGGCCCCGAAATACCCGCTGCAATCAAATTCGATTTCGACTTTACGTACCGCAAGAAGGTTAACGCGAACGCCATCGCAAAGAACGGAGTCTACGCCGAGTGGAACGACCATCTGCAGCCCGGAAACGCCAGGATCGAAACCGTGCAAGGGGTTACTGCCCTCAATGATCAGCACATCATGGAATCGTACGCCCAAGAGTTGAAGGCAAGGCTTGCCGGGCTTGTCGAGCCGGACGTGGATTGTGATTCGCCGGCCGTGCTGCTCAATATGCTCGAGAAACACGGCGTGAAGTATCTCGTCGTTGTCAACGACAGGAGGACGTACGATGATCGCATGGGGGAATACAAGGCCGTCCTCGGCAAACTCGAACCGCAATCGGCCACCATCACACTGAAACGATGGGAGTACCCGCGTCTTCATCCTTACGACATGCTCAAGCGTCAGCCAATCAAGGTTGAAAAGGTCGGGGCCGGGTACACGTTCCCTGTCGAGCTATCCACGCTTGGAGGCACTATCGTGGCGCTCTATCCCACGAACCCCGGCGCAGTCAGGGTTAAGGCGCCCAAGAGATTGGCCGCCGGACTGACATATGACATCACGGTCGATCTCCTGGATGAAGAGAACAATCCCCTAAGGGGACTTCAGCCGATCGAAGTGACCGTTACCGATCCGGACGGCAAAGTCAATGCATATAGCGATTACTACTGCGCCGAGAATGGCAGGCTTACCGTGGAATTCGTCCCCGCCCTCAACGACACGCGCGGGCGATGGACCGCCTCGGTTCTGGACCTTACGGCGGGGCTTCGGTCCGAGACCACCTTCAAGGTCGTGGACTGACGCGCAGGCAACCGTGTCTTGTTTGATGGGCGTCGGATGCTATCGCACCTTGGCCAGCGGTGTCGCCTTGGTCTTACTCAATGACCTCCGGGCGGCCTCGATTACCGCGACGGGTTCGACAAGGGCTGAATAGGGGAGGGGGGCCGTCCCGGTCGTCACCATCCTCTTGAGAGTCTTCATTACGGCCACACCGCCTTCCGTCTGTGCAAACGCGTCGAAGTCTGGTGAGTGCAAGGGCGCGAATTCGCTTGTGGCTGTCACCGCAAATGTGGGCGGCGCGCTACTCCTGTGCGTATAGGTGTTGTCAAGCAGCATATGAAGTGCGCGGCCGGATTTGGCCGTGGCGAACTGAATGAGCATAACCTCAAACGGCGAAGCGCCCATGCTCTGTACGGACGCGGCGCGTCCGCGGAAGTCATCGCCGAACAGAAAGATCGCGAGTTCGACGCCGTCCGCGATATGTGCCGCATTCGGTCCGCTTCCGACAATTATGCCCTGGTCGATTGGCCCGACCTCGGGGAATCGTGCCTTGAAGCGCGCCACCTGAGGCATCATGCGCAAATGGGAACAGGAGAAGAGGGGCGCTCCCCTTCTCTTGGCTAATGCGATCATGGCCTTCGCCTCCTTCACCGAAGCGGCAAAGGGACGGTCGACAAACGTCGGCACACCTTCGTCAAGTGACAGCCCGGCTAACGAGAGATGTCCCCGTCCGTCCCCCGAATCGTTGGCGATGAAAACGAGATCTACATTTCTTGAGACGGCCTGGACGCTATCACAGACCTCTGGTTTGCCACGGAACGCGGCCGCCGCCCGCCGCGCGGCCTCCGAATCTGGATCATAGATCTTCGTGAGACGAAATCCCTTCGACCGAGCGATCTGCAGGTCAACGTGCATGTAGTATGTCATGCAGTGGTAAGCTGCCGGTGCAAGTCGCGCGTACGCATCCGGATCTATATCGGCAAAGATCGCGCCATACCACAAGGCGCGTGTGCCACATCCGATCAAGCCGACATTGATTGGCCTTCTCGATAGCGCAGAAGCCCTCCTATTGGCTTTCATCGCAGCTCCTTAACGTATATCGGCCCTCCCGCGTTGTGGGCCAGCCGGGCCGCCTCAATCATCTCCATCAGCTCCAGCATGGACGCATAGGGGAGGGGTGGTTCATTCGTCTTTGCCATACGTTTGGCCATCTTCACGATCCGTTCGCCTCCGTAAGGAAACCGGTAGTCGTCCACCCGGGGGCTGTGTATCGACCCGCCTGCGCCGTAGGCGCTGACGTAGTTCGCGCAATGCGCGTAGTTGACGGCGGTGATCCTGTACCGCGGCGCAGTGCCTCTCGCGGTCAGCACGATCGCGTCAGCCCCGGAAGAACCAGCCCAGCGCCTGCCGGGCTTTCTGGGGTAATGGAGCCGCACCACGCCATGAGGCTCCGGTCCCATACTCTCGACCCACTCACAACCCTCCCCCATGACATTCTGGACCGAACTCAACCCGTGGAATACGCCGGCGAGGCTCGGGCCATAGCAGGGCACAAGGACGGAGTTGACCGGGGCGATGTCTTTGAGCTGCACGCGAAACCGGTCCAAAAAAGGCGATTGCCGAAGGAGCGAGCAGCACATAATGGCGGTCTTGTGTTTTTTCGCAAGTGCGATCATGGAGCGGGCGTCGGCGAGCGTGAACGCAAATGGCTTGTCGACAAAATGGGGGATACCCTTTTCGAGGCCGGGCGTTGCGAAGCGGAGGTGATCCTTGCCTTCGTAGTTGCAGTCGGCGATGTACACAAGGTCCACATCGTCGGACACCTCCTCGTACGTGTCGCACACCTTGGGCCTTCCTCGGTAGGCCTCTGACAGCCGTTCGGCTTTGCCGCGGTCTTCTTCGTCGAAAACCTTGGCGATGGTCATTCCCGGCACGGGACGAAATCGGGGCCGCAACGGATCGTCCGGCTCGTAGAAGTAATAGTGGCAGCCTCGGTGGACCTTTCTGTAAAGCGCCGGATCGGGGGTCTCGAACAACGGCGCGTACCAATAGGCATGCGTATCGCATCGAATGATCCCGACACGGATTCTTTGGTTACTGGGCATGCTGCCGTCCCTGGCCGAGCGTTACGTTTTCAGGACATCCTTGATCAAGACCCGTTGGCCAGTCTGCTGCGCGCGTTGGGCCGCAACCACTACGGCGATCTGTTCGAGGATGTCATTGTACGATCGCGGCGGTTTCCCGGTCCGAATCATGGTCCGGAACTTCTTCACGATCCGGTTGGCCCCGCGCAGGAATTCGGGATCGCCGATGGGGCCGGAATGGAGCGCACCAAGCTTGCTGTACGCCTCGACGTAGAACGAACACCGTTCCGGAAACACGTCCACGTTCGGATTGAGACAGACCACGTCGCGACCGTTCTTCAGCCGCAAGTGGAGATACTCGAGAGGGTGGGCGCCCATAGCCTCGACCCACTCGACGTCGTTGCCGAACACGTTCAGCGCCAGTGCGATCCCGTGAATGATATACGCAAGCCGATCCTCTAATCCGCTCAGTCGATCCCGGGCCCCCAGGTTCTCCTGCGACATGGCCCCACCCACGCCTTTGACCACGCCGAGCTTCACGCCGGGGACCTGGTCCACCCGGCACTGCAGCCCCACGGCCGCCTGGGCTAATTCGGTCCAGTTGGCGCCCGCCGGGCCAATCTCATCGAACCGGCGCTTGAACGTATCGGCCGCGATCACCTCGCTGAGAATTGACGAGTTGTACAAAGGAGTCTCGTGCCGTTGCGCAAGAGCGATCATGGCCTTCGCGTCTCTCAGGTTCGATGCAAACGGTTTGTCTACAAATGCGGGAATCCCTTTCTTGAGAAACGGCTTTGACAATTCGAGATGGTCAACGCCACCACCGTCGCAGTCCGCGACGAACACAGCATCCACGTCCTTGGTCGCGGACTCGACCGTCCTGCAGGGCTCCGGTTTCCCAAGAAACGTCTCGGAGAATTGCTCAGCGCGCGCGTAGTCGGGGTCCCAGCACTTGACGATCTCAAAATCATGTGGCGTCGGCAAGATGATGTTTTTCGGGTTGTACCAGTCGGTCGCGTAGAAATGCACGATTTTATTGTAGCGTTCGAGCAAGATCGGATCGCACTGCGCCATAAGCGCCCCGAAGTAATATCCGTGCGTATCGCACCGCACCATGGCGAGGCGGATTTTTCTTGGCATGGCTTCTCTCCTTCGTGCCGGAATAACCGCTGTCCCCTGCGGGACACCTCACGGGGGAATACTATCAGATTGTCAGAGTGGGGTTGTAATGCTACGATGTCGTATCTGGCTCTTGTGAACCGTCAAGGAGAGAGATGGCGTACCAGGGTGTCCTCAAAGACTTCGAGGCCTGTGTAGCCATGAAGCAAGGCGCACGGATTCCTGTGTTCGCACTGGGTCTCGAGTTTGACATGTTCACGGGCGGCGTGACTTGTGGAGAGAGTCGTACCGACATCGACAAGACGGTCCGGGCGACCATCCAGGCGATCGAACGCTATAACTACGACTGGGCAGTTGTTTTCCCAGACGACTACATCGAGTTCGAGCCACTCGGCCTCAAGATGAACCACGACGAGGACCACCCGGCAATGCCGCGCGAATACCTTCCGATGGATCGCGCCACGATCAGCGGATTCCGAATTCCAGACGCAGGCAAGGAGATGCGGCTTCCCGTCCATCTCGAGATGATCCGCAGGCTGAAGAAAGCGTTGGGCGATACGGCGTGTGTCTGTGGGAGGATCGCCGCGCCATTCTCGGCGCTCGCGCTCGTCTACGGTGTTGACACACTTCTGACAAAGATGCTCGAGGATCCGGACCTTGTCAAGGACAATGCCCGCTTCTTTGTCGAGCATCAGACGGCGTTCGGGAAAGCGCAGTTCGAGGCGGGCGCGGACCTGCTCTGGCTCGGTGACTGTGTGGCCGCGTCGAGATTTATCTGCCTGGACCATTTCTCCGAATTTGCATTCGAGCCTGCCGCGGAAGTTGCTTCTGCATTGTCAGTCCCCCGCAAACACATAATCTACCATGCCGCCGAGACGGCTCTGCCGCATCTCGCACGCGAGCTGGAGCTTCCCGTCGGCGCCGTCAACGTGGGTGAAGGCGTGAGCATTGCTCGAGTCAAAACCGACCTCTGTCCGAAATGCTGCCTCATGGGCAACTTCGATCCGCTGATTCTCCGTGACGGGACCCCGCAACAAGTCACCGCCGAGACGGACCGCATGATTCGTGAAAACCTCGCTGCCGGCGGATACGTCTTCAATACGGGAGAAGGCATCATGCCGAACAGCCCTCCGGAAAACGTCGAAGCAATGATGAAAGCGGCGAGGAAGGTGCTGGAAGCCGAATTGGGTGATCTGCATAACCTGTCCTGATTTGGACAGCAGTGAGATGCGTTGTATGCCGACTTCCTCAAGACCGAGACTTGGAGACACGAGCGTATGCTGATGAGTTGGGTCGACTGGACGATGGTTCTTGTCTTGCTTGTGCTGCTTACGGTCTTTAGCCTGTGGACCGCCCGGTTCATGAGGGGCGTGGCCGATTTTCTGTCGGCTAATCGTTCGGGCGGCCGTTACATGCTGGCGAACGCGAGTGGCATGTCGGGAATTTGCGCGGTATCCGTTGTTGCGCTTTTCGAGATGTACTACAAAGCGGGATTCACGGCCGTTTGGTGGAGTTTCATGAGCATCCCGGTTACCGTTATCATAGTGCTGACGGGCTGGGTGTACTACCGTTTCCGGGAGACGCGATGCCTAACGCTGGCGCAGTTTTTCGAGGAACGGTACAGCAGATCATTCCGAGTATATGCAGGCATCATCACGTGGCTATCCGGCATCGTCAATTTCGGCATTTTCCCGGCTGTTTCAGCGCGGTTTTTCGTTTACTACTGCGGCCTGCCCCCCGATTTCCACGTTCTGAGTGTTACGGTGCCGAGCTTCATTCCTGTAATGATCGTTACACTCGGGATTGCGCTTGCATACACGTGCATCGGCGGTCAGGTCACTGTGATGGTAACGGATTGCATCCAAGGGATATTCTGCCTTTTCGCGTTCATCATTCTGTGCATCTTCCTGATCGAGAAGTTTGCGTGGGCCGACCTTGCGGCGGGGCTCGCTCTGGCGCAGGCGGAAGCGTCGAAGCTTCATCCCTATCACACGTCCGCGTTGGGCGACTTCGACGTCTGGTTCTTTATGATCGGGATCTTCGGTACGTTTTACGGGTATATGTCATGGCAGGGCAGCCAGGCATATCAGTCCTCGGGGATCAGCCCTCACGAACAGAAGATGAGCGCGGTGCTCAATATGTGGCGGCTGGTGCCACAGACGGTCATGATCGTCCTGATGCCCGTTTGTGCGATGGCGTTTCTGAGCTTGGCGAAGTATGCAAGCGGGGCCGCAGCCGTCCAGCAGGTCCTCAGCACGATTGACAATGAAGCGATTCGTACGCAGATGACGGTGCCGGTATCCCTGGCGTACATATTGCCGATAGGCATACGCGGTTTGTTCTGCTCGGTAATGATATTCTTCCTGATTACGACGCAGGATACGTACCTGCACTCATGGGGAAGTATCTTCATCCAGGATGTGATCCTGCCCTTCCGCAAGAAGGCGTTTTCGCCAGAGACACATGTACGTCTTCTTCGGTGGTCGATTGCGTTCGTGGCCGTATTCTCTTTCGTGTTCAGCATTTTGTTCCGGCAGACGGAATATGTACTCATGTTTATGGCGATCACGGGGGCCATCGTAAGCGGGGCGGGTGCAGTAATCGTAGGTGGGTTGTACTGGAAACGCGGCACGACGGCAGCGGCTTGGACAGCCATGACCGTTGGCTGGGTGATGGCCACAGGGCGTATCATCCTGCAACAGGTGGGTGTTCTTTTTCAGGGCGTTCAGGACCGCGGGGTATTCCTGCGCGGAATGGATGCTGTTAATGCCGTGAACAGCCAGTGGATCTGGTTTTGGACGATGGTGGCCTGCACTGCCGTATACGTGCTCGTCTCTATCCTAACCTACCGAAAGCTGTTCGACTTGGAGAAGATGCTGCACAGAGACCGATATGCGGTCGCGGGCGGCCGCGTCGGAACCGAATGTGCAAGTGTGCCATTCTGGTGGAAGCTGACGGGCATTACCGAGGAGTTTACCCGCAGCGATCGATGGGTGGCGGCGGCAACCGTTGCCTGGAACGCTGCCTGGTTCTGCCTATTCATTCTGGGTGCTCTGTATAATCTTGTTTACGATGTGCCGGCGGAAACCTGGGCCCGTTTCTGGCGGCTGTGGTTGTGGCTTCAGATAGGGATCGGAATACCTGTGACGGTATGGCTCACCGTGGGCAGCCTGCGCGACATGCAGAAACTGTTTACGCGGCTTGGCCGCGAACAACGTGACATTGCCGATGATGGACGGGTGGCACATCCTTCCGAGACGCCAGTCGTCGACGCGGTTACACCGCATGTAGAATCGTCCGATTTCGCCGAAACTGGAGAGGACATGCTGTACTGATTTGTTTCGCGGACAACCAGAAACGGAGTTCCCAGGAATCCCGGGGAAAATGGAGGCAAGATGAAAGACGTCGGTCGCAGACAGTTTCTTCTGGCATCTACCCTCACTCCGTCCATGACGTGTTTGATCTTTTCTGTCGGCTGCTCAATGCCTTCACCGGCGCCCGCCCAGGCCGAGGTCACAACCGAGGAGTTTGCCCGGGAGGTTGAGCGCGTACTCCCCCAGGAGGAGCTTTACGACTATCACAAGCGGCTGTCCGCCGGCCCCGTGCATGTGGCGAGGCGCGATCCCGAAGCCAGGCCCCAGACCGGAGAGCTGGCACTGCCGGAGCAGGGCTGGAAGCTCGTGTGGAACCAGCGCAGCTCAGCGCTTCTTCGGAATGCGGTTGAGGACTTTCAGGGCTATCTGGACACGTCGATGGCGGTCCGTGTGGAGGTGGAAGGCCGGGATTCGCTGGAGGGCTGGCAGAGCCTGAGCCGGAGTATCGTGGTCGGGACGCGCGACCAGATGCCCGGATGTGGGACGGCGCTGAAGGGTTCCAAGGACTATGAGATCGCGGCGACGCCGGAGCGGCTGACGGTGTGCGGGTATGATGATCGGGGGGCGATGTACGGGCTCTACAATCTGGAAGCCCGGATGAATCTGCGCGAAGCGCCTTTTCTACCCGGGAATCTGAAGACGGTCCGGCACAGCCTCTACGATACGCGCATGGTGCAGTCCTGGATGGGCTGGATGGAGTTTCCGGACCAGCTACTCTCCCACTTGGCGCACAGCGGTTTTGACGGCATTTTTGCCTCGGCTTCCGCGAACCCGAACGGGGACCGCACAACGGTAGAGTCTTCGACCGACTTCTACGCACGCATTTTGTTTCGGATGCGCAAGCAGGACTCGGCCCAGATGCGGGACCTGATCAACCGGGCTGCACGTTTTGGCATCAAGGTCTATACGCAGATCATCTATCAGTACCTGGGGACCCCTGAAAGCGAAGCGGGACTGCGCCGGCTGGTACGCGACATTGTGAACGAATTTCCTGACATTCAGGGCTACATCCTTCTCACCGAAGGCTTCTGGTACAAGGCATGGGGAGGCGGCCACGGCACCAGCGAGGAGTACATAAAGGATTGGGCGCGGAATTGGAGCCGGGCGGTAGGCATCGTGGCCGAGGAATGCCATCGGGTGAATCCATCCATAGAGATTCTCCCATGGGAATACAACATCGACTTCCGTCCACAGAACGTCGATACCAAGCGCTACTTCATCCAGCAGCTTCCCGACGACACGATACCGTTTCTCACCTGGGAGAACGGGAAAAGCTTCGAGATCGACGGTCTGCAGGGGCATCTGATCGACTATGCGATAAGCCAGGTCGGACCGGCGGAAGTGACCCAAGCCCAGATCGAAGTGGCCCGACAGCGGGGCATGAAAGTCTATTCCAATGCGGACACCTTCGTTTGTGGCGCGCAGTTGCAGACCGTCCCTTATCATCCCTTTCCGTACCAATGGCACGACCGGTACATGGCCCTCGAGAGGCACAATGTTAACGGCACACTCGAGAGTTGGACCACTGGATATACCCCGAATTTCATGACCGAGCTGCGGGCTTGGTACTGCTGGAGCGACGCGCTTCCCCTGGAAGAACTGCTCGACGCGATTGCTGCCCGCAATTTCGGACCCGAGAACAAGGAAATGGTCTTGAAAGCCTGGGATCTTTTCAGCCAGGCGATCCGTCTGGTCCCAGATACCGGCCCGACCATGGGAACCAGCAACGCCATCGGGAATCCTCTTTTCCTCCAGGAGCCGCACGCCCGCACGGCCACGTTCAAGCACTCCTGGACGGACGATGTTGCGTGGATGGGATACTTGGGTGGAGAACTCAACCCTTACTGGCCATTTACCGTTTCCCGCTTGGTGTTCTATCCCGATTTCACAAATCAGACGAACAAAGCCGAGTTGTACGCCCGAACCGTTTCCGGGATAGAGAATGTCAAAGAAGAGCGGGTCTTGCCTGTCTTTCTCAAGTACCTTCGCTTGGCTGCCGACCGGATGGAAGAGGGATTGGGGCTGTATCGGGCAGCGGCTCTCCGCAGTCCGGCCTCCAAACGGGAATGCGCGCTGCGAGAGGTAATCGTGGCCGAGCAGATTCAGCGGATGCTGCTGAGCAACCACGCGATCCTTGAGTTCGAAGATCTGCGTATGCAACTGGCTGTGGAGAGGGACTCTCAGAAGGCGGGGCCGATACTCGATCGGATGGAAACCATCTTGCGCGAGGAGATCGCCCGAACCGAGCTTTCGTTGCTTGCGGCTACACGGGACTCACGCCTTGGCTTCCAGTTCGAGTGTGACTATGTCTACACACCTTATTCTTTACGGGAGAAACTGGAAAGCTTGCGCGAAACGCTGGAAAAGCAGTTGCCGGAGCGCCGCAAGAAGACAAGCACGGGGCAGAATTAGTGCCAGCCCGTCTTGGCGTGAAACCTAAAATGGGGTCAGAGGTAGGAGCGGGCCCTTGGAGAGCATTACATGATGGCATGGGAGAACAGCTAGAATGGAACGACGCGAATTCCTCCAATGTACGAATCTTTGTGGAGTCGGACTCTTGGGCCTTAGTTCTGCCGCTGCCGCACAGGCGGCTTCTCACGAGAAGGAGGCCTCAATAATGCAAACGCCACTCGCCATCCGGCCGTATCAACTTCTCTGCACGGTGTGCTCCCTCGGCGAAGAGGGCAAAGACCCGGCAGAACAATATGAGAAGGGCCGGCAGATCCGCGACGCGATTCGGAAGAACCCGGATATGCCTGTCACGCTCGTCTGCAGTGCGGGCGCCCTGTACGCCTACCAGGATTCAGGCACGAAAGAGGACACTCCGGAGAGCCAAGAGTTCAACCGAAAACGCGATCTCGATGTACTGCAGATCCTTGGCCTGGCACCCGGTTGTACACTGCCGGCCCGAGCGCTTTTCAAGACCTTGCTCATGGGAGTTTCCACGGTGTCGGGTATTTGTGGCTATGGCACGGTAACCGGCAATGCGTGGAAAGGCTGCCCTAAAGCGGCGTGCGGCAATTACGAACGAGGCTGCGAAAAGGGGATCAATGCCCTAATAACGCCGAGAACGGAAGAGGAAATGGCACGAGAGAAGGAGAAATCGCTCGAAGCGCTCCATTCCGCCGACGTTGTGACTGTCAGGCCCCACATTCTTGTCTGTGCGGTGTGCCAGTATGGAGACGGAGTGCGGCCGCCCTACAAAGAGGACAATCTCCCCGAATTGCTCGAACTGATTTTGAAACGGAACCCCGATATCCCGATCAAAATGGCGCGCGGGGCCGATTGGATGATGTGTGCCCCGTGCCCCGGGCGCATTCCCGAACTCAACTCCTGCTCACACGTGTGGGGTTCCGGCGAGTTGGACAGCCAGAAACGGGATCTGGACGTGCTTCAGAAGCTTGGGATGCAGTTTGGGGACACGATGAAGGCCCGAGAACTCTATCGCCTCATCTTCGAGCGAATCACGACCACGCACGGCATTCCCGATGTATGTCTCAAGTACAACAGCCAGCCGTCGGTATGGTGGGATGAGTGCGCCGGACACCATTACCAAGCCAATCCGAAAGCGAAATACGAGAAGGGTAGGAGAGAGTTGATGGAGAAGCTCAAGCTCGCTTGAAGCATCTGACGCCGTCGGAAAGGGTCGGTCCTTGAGTTTACGCAGGGTAGCTCTTGCTCTGTTGCTCGCCACTGGCCCCGGCTTGGCCGCAGCCCAGGATGTGCCCGTGAAAACGCGGCCGACACTTGTGACGCCGTCGGTCGCCGAAGCCTACCGCAACGATGCATCCATGAAGGCTCTTGCGCTTCAGGGCGATACGCGTCCGTTCTGCGGGTTGGTGGGCCATGGGCCGGCCGAGCGCTGGGTCGAGAAGGCCGATGATTGGTTCTGGGACGTGATGCCCAGCACGACAATCCGGCGAAGTTGTCACTGTGGGCAACGATCCCTTCAGGAACCCGAAACTGGGTTGTCCCATCCACGGAACAGCCATCTACTCGGTGGATGCCTATTACCCGTGGGTGGTAGATTGCGAGGCGTTGCCCTATAAGTTGAAATGCCCGATCGGAGGAGAGACATATCCCAGCAACGATTTCGCATCAGGGGACATGACGGGCGGCACCTTTCCAGACAATGGGTCCGGATGCGTGGTGGACGGCACGCGGTATCACTTCATCGGCCTGTACGCACATTACGCATACAATACGGTGCTCCAGCCAGCAATCAAATCGTTTGGGCGCGCCTACACGCTCACGGGCGATCCGCGGTATGCGCATAAGGCCGCGGTTTGTCTGCTGAAAGAGGCATTCGAGTATCCCAGCGCGACCGATCGGAAGCAACGCACCTACGAACCAGGCTATGAACTTGGCTCGAGCATGATCTCGGACGTGGTGTGGTCTTCCGCAGCGCTGGTGAACAGTGCGACGTGCTACGATGAGATTGTGGCCGCTTTGGAGTCCGACACCGCAGGCGGGAGGCACGCTGGCAGGCGCCGACGTTGAATACGGGCAGCGTTGTGTCGGCGCGGACGAAAAGGAACGGTGGGATCCATACTGCTTTCTGCGCGATGTGGCGAGCGGAGGCATCAATGGCCAAGCCGCGATGGACTGGCCGTACGAAACGGATGAGGATGTTCACGTTCGCCTGACGTTCCTCGCCGACGGCCCGGCCGAACTAATCACGGCACGAGGCGGTGCGCCCATTGCCCCGGACAAGAATGTGCTCCAGTGGGCTTTCGCGCATCGTTCCGGTGCCGAGGGGATCCACTCTCAGTTTGTCACCGTGATCGAGGCCTATTCGCGGGAGCGGACGCTGGGTGTCATTCGACGATTGCCCGTGAATTCGCCGGATGCCCGCTACGAACCGTTGGCTTTCGAGATTGCGGTGCCTGGCGGTCGCGACGTCATTCTCGCAAATGCCGACGAATCCACAGCACTTGAGGGAGAGGGGTTCTGACTTGTGGGGAAGTTCGGGCTGGTCCGTGAACGATCGGGCGCGGTCAGCTCCATGCATCTGGCAGGAGGAGCCGAGTTGATGTTTGGGGACGCGCGCCTGAGCCTGCCGCTGCTGCCGCCGGCGCGCATAGTCGAGGTCGACCGCGCCGAAGGGGCCATCGTGGTCTCCGGCAGTTTGCCCAAGCCGGAACTGTTGGCAGGTCGGCGCCTACTCATCGACAACCACGGCGAGCGGCTGTCGCGTTACACGATCCTTGATGCCAAAGCCGCGGGTCCCGATATTGTGCGGTTGAAGCTCGACTCGTCCAGCGTCCTCGGGGAGGGGGTTGCGTACGGGTTCGAAGACGGCGTTATTCGTAACGGGCCCGAAATCAACATGCCCTTTGCCGGCCTCTGCGAGATTAACGGGGAACTCGACTACAGCGACTGCTTTCACTTTGGCGGTCATCTCGAGACCGGGAAACCCGGAGTTCGCTACAAAGTCCGCGGGGTGATGGGTTTCCCCTTCCAGGCGTGGGGGTCGCTGCACGAGGCGGGCCGGAACCATGTCCATCTGTGCGAGCCGGCTCCAGCCGCAGAGTTGAAGGCGGCCATCGGCAAAGGCACGGAATGGACTATCTATGAGTATGGTGATGGAGAGGAGGTGTGCTTCGACTCCTATGGACGTTGGCCTGTGGCGGGAAATGCAGCAGGGTAGCATCATGTGAAGGCTCGCAGGCGATGGCCGCATGTCGTCGCACAAGGCTCTGGACACTTGATGATCGGCCACCGTTGAAGATCACTCGATTTCAATGCCCTGCAGCAGGGTGTCGTCTTTGTCGGCGGTCATGGCAAACCCGATGCCGTTCTCCTCGCAATGATCCAATACGTCTTTCTGATACCACGCCGAGTCCGAACGTACGTACCTCTGCGTGGCGGTCTTGGGCAATTGCGCGAGCGTGTTCTTGAGAGAGTTGAACGCGTCGCTTTGCGGGGCCATGCAGCCCTGCCGAAAGCCCTCGTGCACCACCAAGTCCAGTGGCGCCCAGAACGCCAGCATCGGCATCCAACCCCGTTCGCCCTTGTAGCTCATCTGCGCCATGCGGCTGCGCGAGACAAACAGTGAGGCGCCGCAATCCAGCTTCGCCTGCGTCTGGTTCTGGCTTCGGGCGACGTGCGCCAACTGCCGCTGGCGCATCCGGCCCAAGCCTTCCAGTCCCACGTATTGAATGCGCCACAGGAAATCATGCGCCGTCGACGGCGCCATCACCTTACGACGCAGCAGCTTCTCCAGTCCCTGGTCCGCCCGCAGCACCGCCAGGTCGTCGATGCACTCCCCGCCGGCGAGCGGAATCAGGATCAGGTCGAACACCGCCGCGCTCGGTGAATAACCCCGATCCCGTTCCTCGGCGGAAGCAGCGCATCCACGTCTTTGAACAGTCCCATCCCATGCGCTAGGTTCACCAGCCCCGGCACACCCCCCAATCCCGTCACCGCCGCATCCGTTTCCTCGACCTTTACTCCTATCCACGCTTGCCGTATCATCATTTTCACCTTGTTGGCGCGATGCGGTTTTTCTTTGTCACTGCATATAATCCCTTGCGGGAACAGACGGATCCCCCTCTACGAGGTTTTTTCCGCACCTTATCCGGTGGTTCGGGTCTTGACAGAACCTTTTGTAACAGTTCCAGCAAGCGGTTTATGATACCTCAAACTGACGAGGAAGAGCGCTTTCATGAAACCAGGTCTTGCCATCTATGCGTTAGCGACTCTACTTCTGATGCCGTCTGTTCAGGCAGAATCAATCGACATAGGCTCCCGTCTGGAACTGATGGTCGATGATTCCCTCATCGCGGAAATGAAAGGCGGCGCAAACCTGACGCTGCATCATCCCGTTCCGCAGGAGATCGTCGTGGTGCATGACGCGCCCTGGGAAGGGAGCGGCTCCACCTACCACGCGGTATTCAACGACGGCGACCTGTATCGCATGTACTACACGGCGTGTCATCTGGAGGTGCAACAGGGAAAGCTTGATTTACCACACGACACCTTCGGCGCCTATGCCGAGAGTAAAGACGGCAGTCACTGGGTGAAACCCAACCTCGGCCTGTTTGAATACAACGGATCCAAAGACAACAACATCGTCTGGATGGGTAAAGGCGGGCATGACTTCACTCCGTTCAAAGACACGAATCCCGATTGCCCGGCGGATGAACAATACAAAGTGATCGCCTACGGACCGGACCCGCGCGGCGCCTATGCATTCAAATCCGCAGACGCCATTCACTGGCTTTTCATTCAGGAACAGCCGGTCATTACGAAAGGTGCATTCGACACGCAGAACGTCGCTTTCTGGGATTCAACAAGAGGCGAGTATCGCGCATACATCCGTGACTTTCACAATGGCATCCGCGACATTCGCACCGCAACTTCAAGAGATTTTCGCACGTGGACCGAACCGATACCTATTGAGTTTCCTGGCCGAGGGGATGTCCCGCTGTACACGAACCAGATCAAGCCCTACTATCGCGCGCCCCATATCCTCGTTGGCTTTCCGACCCGCTACATGGAGCGGGGATGGTCGCCGTCGATGGAGGCTTTGCCAGATTTCGAGCACCGCAGGATGCGTTCGTCGAGCGAAGACCGATACGGAATGGCGATTACCGACGCGCTGCTCATGACCAGCCGCGATGGACTCAAATTCAACCGGTGGGACGAAGCGTTCCTCCGGCCCGGACTGCGCCTCAAAGACAACTGGGCCTATGGGGACAACTACATCGCGTGGCATGTTGTGCAAACCAAGTCGGCCATCGAGAACGCCCCCGATGAGCTTTCCCTCTACGCTACCGAGAGCTCCTGGACTGGCAACAGCAATGCAATGCGCCGGTTTACGATCAGGATTGATGGTTTTGTCTCTGCAAACGCCCCCTTGAGCGGCGGAGAAGTTGTCACAAAGCCGCTCATTTTCGAGGGCAACAGACTTGTCCTCAACTTCTCCACGTCCGCCGCGGGCACCATTCGCATTGAACTCCAGGACGAGGCCGGCATGCCCATCCCGGGATTCGCGCTTGAGGATGCGCCCGAAATCTTTGGCGATGCCCTCGACCGTGTCGCTCCGTGGAAGGAAGGGAGCGATCTTGCCGCCCTTTCCGGACGATCCATTCGCCTGCGTTTCGTGATGTCCGACGCAGACCTCTACTCGTTTCAGTTCCAGGGGTAAAGCGGGATGAGATTAAACGCCTTGGCCGTGTCATCGCTTGCCATCGCAGAAGGAAACTGAGGATTCGGTCGCCGCTACGCTTATCCTGAGCGCTCCCGTCACCCATTGCGATTGGATGCTGCATGATGGAGTCGAATGGGACCCCGCCGCTGGGCGTCACATGCTCGATGCGCACACGGCCTGCGGACGGATACGCATATACTGGCGCGTTCTGTGTTGGCCGCGCTCGCATTCATGCGAGAAATGTCATCACTACTGTCCCAACGTTTCAACTGAGCAAGGCTGAAAGACCTTGGTTTAGGTATTATGGCTCGATTTATCGATTTGACGCCGGAAGAGGAAATCTGTGGCCTATCCGTAACACTACGGAAGGGGTCCACAGATGAACACCGGCCATAGCGTCTTTTCTCAGCTAATGGAATTCGTGCCCGCATACGAATTTCGCAAGTGCGTCGAGCGCTACCGGGGCCACTACAA
>Ga0315279_10000173_pt1 | contig 138551 bp, 127 predicted proteins | sample YL17G06_20_MG_FD_203694 | JGI IMG/M metagenome (GOLD analysis project Ga0315279, IMG submission 203694) | Sediment microbial communities from Yellowstone Lake, YNP, Wyoming, USA - YL17G06_20 | ecosystem: Environmental > Aquatic > Freshwater > Lake > Sediment | place: USA: Wyoming | collected... | reverse complement strand
CGAACAATGATTTCCGGAATCATTGGGAGCTTTTCAAACACAAGGAGAATTTCACTAGATCCCAGGTGCTCTTCGAAGCAATAAGACAGATTGCTGAAGAACATGACGTTAGTCCTGCTGAAGTAGCTATTAATTGGTTGTTAAGAGAGAAAGATATAATACCAATACCTGGAGCAAAGAAAAAGAGCCAAATAGAAAGCAATATTCATGCTACACAATGGTGTTTGAGAAAGGATGAAATATCTCGATTGACAGCGATTACTGATAGTCTTGAACTAAATTGGGATTGGTTTTAAAGAAATTAGGATAAGATAAAGCCCTTCATATCTGGTTTGAATATCTCTACAATGAAGTGAAGAAGAGAGAACAGAAGCTTCATCAATCAAAGGTTTAGGTAGATGGTTAGTCATTGAGATTTGAGATCTATTGTGATCTTGGGGAATTAAGAGAATACTGGAATAGAAGCGGGTATGGTGGAGATCTCGACCATCTGATGAACGTAGTAATCAAGGATCCAGCTCAGCTCATTGTGTGGAAGGAAAACGATAGGATTGTGGGACATTCAGTGTGGCATGAAAGCAACACTGAAGAACACAGAAAAAGTGTTCCCAGAGACAAGGAAGATAGCGAAGCATTGAGGAAGCTTCTTGGCAATAAGAAAGACTTTGTTGAGCTTCATGAATGGTGGTTGATCGAGAAGTATAGGGGAAAAGGTTACGGAAACGAATTCCTAGATTTCTTTCAAGCTTACATGAAAAGCCTTGGATATGCTGACCTCGTGTTTTATGCTGATCATCCTGCAGCACTAGCAGCATTCCGAAAACATGGATATCGAGAAGGAGGATACTTGAAAGGACTGAAGGAGAATGTTTTCTGCCTCTCGTTGAAGAAAAATCCCTAAGTCTTGCATTATCGCCATTTTAATATTTCAGAGGGTCTCTAGAAGTTTTTCATCGTAGTTCAGAATTTAGATGCATAGAAAAAAAGGAGGAGGGTTAGTTTTGGGTGTGTCGAACAATTTCGATTAGTTGTATTGTGAGTGGTTGGATGGCTGTGAGTATCTTGTTTTTGGTGTCTAGGAGTAGTGGTCGATAATAGAATTTCATGAATATTGTTTGGCTTATTCTTCCTTGTAGCAGGTCGACTAGTTCTTGGGGAAGTTGATTTCTGAGTTGAGTGGCGTAGAGTTTTCTTAGTTGTTTTGTTCTGGTGTTGAAGCCTATTCTTCCGATCATTGTGTCTATTCCACTGTATTTGATTTTGGGTTTTGTTTCGAGTACGAGTTCAAGCAGTTCTGGCGTTATGAAGGAGATGTATGCATTCTTTGATTTTCTGAGAAGCAAGTCTGGAAATCTGAAGTGCTGCAGCATCATTAGGTCTCTGTCAAGGTACAGGTTGAGTTTGTTTTGGTCTGAAAGTTCTGATATTAGCTTACATGATATTGCTGCTTCGGTGGGTCTTAAGCCTGTTAGAGCATCAAAAACCAGTACTGTTGAGTACCCTCTAGGCAACTTTTGGATGACTGTTTTGAGCCATTCCTCTGTCTCTTCCAGATTGCTGTTAAGAATGCTTAGAAATGCTTCCAAACTGCTAGTGTTTTCCCATTTTAAACCATAGTTTCTAATCGTGTATTTCCACTGCTCATAAACTCCCAGAAACTTCGACAGGTTACTCAGGGCACTCATTGCCACTCTTCTAAGATCCTTATTCAGCAACAGGAGCTGTGAAGCCATATTCGGTCTTTCAAGAACCACAGCAAATCTTCCAGCATACCTCAGCATCTCTCTGGCATTTCTCCTTGTACGTGTTTGGAACAGCCAAGCACTAAAGTTCTCCCATGAAATCTTAGAGACAATACACTTGCACTCAGGAGGTCTGGGGTTCAAATCCCCACCGGTCCACTTGTCTATGTCAAAAGCAGCTTGATTTGCGCGCGCGCCTGCAGAATGGACGAGCCATTCTCAGACATACATCGCTCTTTTGAGTAAGCGTCAGCGGCCACACTCCACACTCGCACTATATGAGCCCGGATTTTCTTGCGCGCACGATTTCAGAATGACTAGCAGGCATGCGATCAGGAGGACTGCCACTTGTCCGGTTCTTCGAGGGTTTCGTCTTCATATCTTTCTTCTTCGAAGGCAAATCCCACATGTTTTGCGATGTATCCGTCTACGAAGCAATAGACAAAGAATACGAATACTTCCGCAATCAAGCTTGAGTAAGCATAGCGTACCAATAAGGATGGTATTGCAGCGATGATCAGGGCTATGAACAAGACTATGCCGTGGCCTAGAAGGCTCTTCCAGTTCTGCCTTATGTAGGTGTCCCATATGGATTGAGTTAGGACAGCGTTGAGGCCGCCTATGATGAAAAAGAGCACTATGAACCCAAGTATCAAGCCTACGATATAACCGATGAGAACGAGAAATACGAAGAGAAATGCCCAGACTATTTCCAGCGCCAAAAGCAAGAGTGAGAAGATTAGGCCATGCAGAAAATATTTGGTCAGCAATGTGGTCCTTGAGTAACTCGCCCCAACCTGACTCTTTTCCACCAAAGGTCCTCACCCGGTATTTAACACTAGATGCTATTTAGTTTTTCCATTCTTGGGAAAACCCCAGCGCGCAGCAAAACCGATTTTGCCATTAAAAATGGCTCTGAGGTATGACTTCAGAGATTTCAGTTCTTGGAAGCTTTGGGACCTGCCTGTGTCTTATGGATCATTATACTCAATATGAAAGCGATTAGCGCGCGGAGGATTTCAAGGACTCCATAGAAGTTTAGAGTCTAAGCATCTAATCTTCTTTTAGTATCTTGTTCTTTCTTTCCTGGAGGATTTTCTTCCTATTTTTCCACTCCACTGGTATCCACATACTTCACACTTCTTGGAACCAGCTTGAACTATTATTTTCTTACTTCCACATTGGGAACATCGTTCTTTTCGAGCCATCTGCTTCACCCACTAGGCATGTTTCGAAAGTGTAAGGCTTCTTGATAGTTATTACTATTGATCAAGATTTCATGGACCCTCTGGAAGTTTTTCATCGTACTATCAGACTCTACAAAGCGCGCGCGCGACTCCATAGAATTTTGGTAAATGCAAAAATAGAAAAAATGATTGGAGGTTGGCTCTTGCCGTGGCTATATCTTTCTCTTGTTCAAGACAGATCTGAAAGATTTTCCACAGCATTCAAAGAGTCCAATAGTAAGCTCTGTTCTCTTGCCACTCTTGTCCTTTCTTCCGGCCATCTTCCAGGTTTTCTTTGGTGTACTTACTTCTTTTTTGCACTTGGGACATTTAGCCATGAAATCACTCTTCAAGTAATATGTTCTCATGGAAATAAAAGATTTGCCACACGGTAGATGTCTAGACACGCACCTCACACGGTTCCCGGGGCTTAAAACGCGCGCCTTGTTTTTCATTTCCAAATAGCGAGTTGCAGAACAGAGTCACATGATTTCTAGATGCGTTGATGAGCAATGGAATGAAAAGGGGAGTTATTCATACCGAAGTAGGTAGATTGGCTTGCTTGCCTCCCTCTTCCTGTCTTCTATCGCATTATCTTTCAAGAATTTTGTGTAATTCGTTTGTGTCAAATTCGCCTCTTCAATGTGCTCGGATATCGCGGTGCGAGACAATTGATTATGGGCGCAAGCGTCCTTTGCTTCGTGTGTCATTTCTGATCGAGTGCTTACATGTATATTAAGACTTAATAAACATTTTCGGAGAACTGTAGGACGCCACGACAGGACCGGTTAGGGCTTATACTAGAGTCTCATGGACCTCCCCGAAGCTTTTCGACTCATACCATCTCAACTGCTTCAACTCTGCCCCTGCAGAATTGCTGGAAGGCAGAGGATCTCAGCCTGATGAAGAATCTGTTGGGAACCAAGTCCTTGAGGTTTCTGGATCGAGGTCTGGAGTATTCGCTTGTTCTATTGTCTGCTCAGTTCTCTTACGATCTTGAGGGCTTCTTCAATGTGCTTCGTGGGGTGTGACTGTGAAGAGAACACGTGTCTGATTATTCCTTGTTTGTCGATAATGTATGTGACACGCCCTGAAAAAAGCCCCAGAGTCGACGGCACTCCGTAGAGTTCCCTGATTTTTCCATGCTCGTCGCTTAATAGAACGAATGGCAGCTTGTTCACAATCGCAAACCTGTTGTGAGAATCGACTGACTGCGAGCTCACACCGAGTACTTGCGCGCCTGCTTCCACGAACACGTCATAGCTGTCCCTGAAAGCGCAGGCTTCAGCGGTGCATCCCCTCGAGAAATCCCTGGGATAGAAGTACACCACGATGATCTTGTTGCCGATAAAGTCTCTCAGGTTCACCATATTTCCCGTCTGGTCTGGAAGCGTAAAATCAGGGGCCTTGTCTCCGACTTTGACCTTGCCCTTTGCCTCTTGCTCGCCGTCCATGCTCAAGCAAACCACCTGCCGCGTCGACTTTGATCCCGCACTTCTTAACTTATGCTTGAGGCTATATTCTTGAACCCCGCATTATAAGGATGTGCCACTGCAGAAGCACAATGATACACTCGGGAATCATAGTGCCTTCCCGCATCTTTACGTCTTCTTCAAAGTGACTGAGTGCAAATGAGACCATCATTCAGATGAAATGCCCGCAGCATAATGCACGCTTGACAAGTAGGGGCACTACTTGGCTCTTGCGCATGCACTTTTTAGACAAGAAGCGGGTCTGTTCTGTCCGCTCGCCTATTCGTAGCGAACCAGATATAACGGCTTCCTGGCTTCTATTTTCCAATTCTTTGATTTCCTATTTGATGGTGCCAAGTTACTGGCCTCCTGATTCTTTTCGTTATCAATCTTCAATTAGTACGCCAATTCAAGAGTGGCCCGTCTTTGCATATCTGCTTTCAGAAGTCAGAATCAGAATTTGAAGTTCATGTTTGCGTTAGCCGTGTCACTGATTGACGACGATTGCCCAATTTGTAGAGGGTTTTCCAAGAGGCACTACTCCTTCAGTATTGTTACTGCGATCAACGCCAATAAGGGAATCGGGATGACAGAAGCGGCAAGCGCGTAATAAGGCGACTGGGTGTAGAGGAAGCCACCGACGAAAGGTGCCAAGACAGATGCCACCAGACTCATGGTCGCCGGGATGGAAACCCACAGACCACGCCTGTCTGAGGGGGCAATTGTGCCAACGTACGAGCTTACGAGCGAACCGATGACGAGAGAACTGCTGAAGAGGAATGCTGCCAACATCAGCGCTGTTGTCTCGCTGGTCACGAGAAGAGGTATCATCGAGGCCGCGTAGAGAGCCAGACATAATCCGATCGCATCTGATCTGCGTCCCTTGTCGCTCAGTCTTCCGGCTCCGACGCCTATGAGGGTCATGCCTGCGTAACTGATTGAGCCGAACAGTCCGATGTAGAACTCGTTCATGCCCACGATTTCGTGAAGAAATCCTGGGACGAAAGGTCTGGCAAGGTTCGCAAAGAAAGTTGTGGCGGTCAAGAATATTGACCAGGGTAAGATTCGCCGCCACAGCTTCTTCATTTGAACAGAAGGCTGAGATCGAAATGCCGGCTTATCCTTTCTAGGATGTTGACTGTGAATTAGCAGGAAGACTCCTGTGGCCGCGGCGCAGAACAAGGCTGCGAGGCGAAGTACCCAGCGCATTCCGATGGCTATCGCTAGAGACGCGCCGACCGCTGGGGCAAAAATGTAACTGAACGAATAGCTGGCCCAGACGAATGAGAGAACAAACGCCAGATTCTTCCTGTCAACGACGGACGTGATTATGTAAGCGTTCACAGCCGGCACGCCGATCATCGATATTCCCCAGCAGGCCGCTCCAGGGATCAGCTGCACCCAGTTTTGCGCGAATGAATAGAGAAATGGAGCAAATACCCATGGCGTCCAAGCCAGAATCAGGATCTTCTTGCGATCGAATCGGTCAGCAAGCAGGCCTCCTGGAAGGACCGCTAGGGCTGAAACACCTAGGAGAGCAGAAAAGACTAGTCCGAGCTGCACGGGGTTTGCCTGCAACTGCCGGATGTATATGGGGAAGACCCAGAAGTATAGGCCCTCTCCGAAGGCTCCTATCACGTTGGAGAGGCAGATCAGCCAGATGTCTCGGTTGAAGGCCTTGAACGGAAAGCCCGCAGACAGAAACCTCGTGTAGACTGTTGACCGAGACATTTTATCCGCGTCCGCTTCTGCTGAACTCACCGTAAAAGTAGAGAAGGAAGCTTTATTCTTTTGGCACGTGGAGATCAGCGGTGCTTCGTAGGCCAAGTCTTGATAGATCTTTCCAGAGCGTCGAAGGCTTCTGCGAGGTTTGAATAGCGCGCGGAATTGTAAGGTACGTTTTTGCTCTAGGTTTAAGGGGGAACGGCCTGATTCTTCTTCTGTCAAGGAATTTGTTCGTAAGGCTATCCTAGAGGATTCTTCCGATTGCTGATTTTTGTTTTCTTGGTTTTTCTTTGACAGTTGGGGCATGTGACGTAGATTGGCTAAAATCAGATTGTATGTCCGAAAGAGGAAGCAGGGGTCTTACATTGCCTCTATTCCTCTGAAGCGTCTGGTTGAGTTGTCTGGTTTTCGTAAGCGTCGTTGGTCTTTTGAGGATGGTTGGTTGATTCTTGAGGCTTTTTGATTTGTTGTTGGAACGCGCTGCCAGTATTTGGTGGTTAGCGCGCGCGCTCCACTCAGAAGGTTTGCTAATATTAGAACGCTCTGCTGCCCTTTCGAAGAAGTCAACAGGATGCGCGATGGTCTTTGTGCCAGGATTCATATAGTAGGAATCGTGAACAAGAAAAGGATGCAACTATGACGGGACCAAGTGATCTTGTCATTTTCTCTCTAATTGTCTTCGGACTGTTCACTTGGATTGTCCTCACGATTGGAAGAAGAGCAAAATCATTGAGACCGATTTATAATCATCTTGCTGAAGCATTGCAAACTACTTACCCTCAAAACAAGACACCTGAACCTAAAATAGTCACATTATATGATGGAATTGGAGAAGATGCACTTGACAAAATCGTCTCCAACATCATTGGCGTACTGACCGTGGTAGGAGCAACCTACGGTGTTCTTTTTGCTTTGGTTGTGTCTGAAAAAGCATCACTAGCTTTTTCCAGCTGGGCTTTCGTAATTTGGTGCGGTTGGGTACTTGCTCTCTTAATGAGAATATGTAACTGCGGCACAATCTTGTTGGGTGACTACAATCGTTGCGACCGCAGGAAAAGAGAACAAATACTATACGGGATAGTGAAATTTACAAAACACTCCGCCTACCTTCTAGTTCTAACTGCGTCATTCGTTCCACTTTTCGCTACTATGAAAACGATAAGTTTGGACGAGGTAGTCACAAACTACCCGTGGGGACAGGATGTATCGCTGTTCTTGGGTGTTCTTTCCATTGCAAGTGTCGCTGTGTTCTTTTATACATTTGTTCTTGCCTTGGGAAACCTCACGAAGCGTCTATATGCCGACATTTACATGTATGCTGTTATGCTATTATGGGGAATAGGGCTTGGCTCCATCTCATTGTCGCCTTTGGCTCCAGTAACTAGCAGAATCCTAGGACTTTCCATTCTTGAACTCACCGCACCTTCTATTCTGACAGTCTTAGGGGCATTGCTTTTCTGGTTCGCAGGCCTCTCTATTGCTATTGCTGTTATTCTCGGTCTTTTGGCGCGCACTATCTGGAGATTGTGCAGAACTATTCGAACTCGTTAGCGCGCGCTTTTGGCGTGTCGTTTGCTGGAACGTGCGAGCAAGGCCGAACGGCGCGCGCGCTGACCCAGCAGTCCTGCAGCCTCAGGATTGCCCCGCGTGTAGTTGACGCTCAGGTCGACGTCGCCCAGATCCAGCTTACAAGTGAAATGTGATAGGCCGCTTGATCTGAAATCGTACTTTGCCTTTTCCACATGTTCATACCAGTCCAAATAGGCCGAGTGATGCTTCATCGATGCCGCCTTAGCAGGCTAGGTCCCGTTTGACCCTTATCTTTTTCTATTCCCCTTCGCCCTTTGAACACAACCCGACAAAGACACTATTCAGGTGAACGTCGTGAAAGTCATCGAGACGAAAGACGGTTTGATCCTGGAAATCCTTGTGAAGCCAAGGAGCAGAGCCTTCAGGCTCGTGGCCGAGGGGGATGAGATCGTCGTTTTCTGCCGGGAAGAACCGGTCAAGGGCAGGGTCAACAAGGAAATAATCCATGAGTTTTCCAAGCTCTTCCACAGGAGGGTGGAAATCATCTCAGGCTTTTCCTCTAAGCATAAGAAACTTCTGATATGGGGCGCAAAATCAATCGACGTGGAGCCTGTCTTGCAGGGCTTGAGAGTCTAGCCTTGGGTTTTGAAGCGCAGTATGGCTGCAATTCCGCCGAAGGAGTTTTTCAGCATCTGGCCTTCTTCAGTTTCGCCAGATATTACCTCGACTTCGGCGTTGGTGGATTCGGCCAGCTGGGCATAGCTTTCTATGAGGTCTTGGGTCTCGGCCACTCCTAGCGCTGGCGCCTTGCATTTCGGGCAGGGTTTCCCTGATAGACTCTGTTCCAGGCCTACCAGCGCCTGGCTCTTCAACGTTTGCTGCTCCTGATACCCACAGGCGTTGCATTTCAACGTGACCCGCACCATGTCAAGCTCGTCAGAAAGCAGCAGTGTTCTGACCGCCCCGGCTTCCAAGGCTCTTCTGACCTCTTCCTCGCCGTACGTCACCATCCCGGTGTCATGCCCGATCTCGTAGAGAAACTGCTGCATGAGCTTCCTCTCTTCTATGTAGCGTATTTTGCGCATTATTTCAGGAGCTTTGTCAACTATCTCCTTCACGCCTTGTTCTTCAACGTATGAAGTGTCGATCACGTCTAGGATCTTATCTTTCAGCATGTAGTTCAGGTGGTCACCCTTCTCGAAATCGTACTTGGTGGGGCCCGGACCGCCCAAGATCAACCCCTTAAGGTTCTCGATCGGGAGGAAAGACTCGTTCGCATGATGCCCCACACGTGTGAAATACTCCTGAAGCCTCATGTCCCTGAGCCGCTCGTACCTTCTGGCCGACTGTCCACCCGCACGCGTCTTCCCGGGCACTCCCGACGTTAGACCCATCACTATCTGAAGCCTCCGGCCCTGAAGCGTGGCCAGCGTGGCCTCTGAAGCGTCGATCAGGAGTATGCCGTACGTCTCTTTCTCTCTGAGCATCTCCTGCAGGTACTCGGTGTGAAAACGCGCATCACACCTGTAGAGGTAGATGTGTATTGGTTCAGGCGGCACGATCACGTAGGTCTCGATCCTCTCGCTCCCAGGCCCGTCCTGACGGATGGCACCGCAGAATATTACGAGCCCTTTTTCAGGCGGCTCCTTGAAAAGCTTGAGTCTCTGCTGAACCTTAACGATCGCGTCCATGACGTTCTTGCGGGTCGTCGTAGACTTTATGTTCGAGGCGGTGCCGTACTCGTCCCTAAGCGTTGTCACCACATCGCTTATCTGCTTGCCAGGCGGAACGTAAACTGAAACCAGCTCGGTTCCGCGGCCTTCTTTAGTCGCTAGCGTGTTCAAAGTCTTCCGCAACCTGAATAGTTCCAGCGAAGTCTTCTTAGGAACGCTCAACCGAGCTCACGATCTTCGATTATAGTTTAAGGTAACATCGTGAGGAATCAAATAAATGATTTGATAAAGAAGCTAGGTCGAACCCAGACTCTCTTTCAGAAACGCCTTGAAAGGCCCTATCTTCCCGCCGTAATTGCCAGCAGAAATCCTCACAACTCCAGGAACCCCCGCCGCTGCCCTAACGCCTGAACCCATGGCCTCCTTAACGGCGTCCAAGCTCAACCCGTTGATGACGATTTCATAGACGCAGTTCACGTTCCCCGGGACCTGCGTCTCTGCGACGACGGCCTTCAACGTTGGACAAAAAGGATGGTTCGTAGATGCTTTAAGCTTGTACTTCAAAGAGCCAGCCTTCGACCCTGAACGACAGATTCCATCTGGGAATGGCAGGATCACCTCATGTGCCTCGGCCCTTATGGCCTTGACCGCGTCCTCAGCCGCCTCCAAACCTGAAGACTTGTCCCTCGCGAGAATAAGCAAGTTCCCGCCCGCAACCGCTTCAGACGCGCCGAACCCGTCCTCAACTATGAAGTCGCCCTCCATCACCGGGATCTTCCAAACTTTCCTGTCTTTGACGAGAGCCTTCTTCTGGAAACCATCACCGAACAGACGTATGCTCCTGCCGACCTTAAGCCTTCTTTTCGCGTTCGGCATCGCATCGAAGGCCGAGGCCGTGGGGCACGTCATGATACACTGACCTATGCGGAGTATCATCTGGCTCTTCAGTTCAAACCTGTTTCGATTGTAAACTTGGATCAAAACGCCCGTTCGACCATCCGGCGTCGCGTCTGCCGGCACCACCGCTTCTATCCCGGCCTCTGCAGGAGACATTATCACACTCGTCGCCAAGCCCGTCGCCGTTCTGGCGGCAGTCATCGCCCATCTTTCGCTATCAGCAGTAATCAACACTCTTCCCGCCCACATGGGAAACATCTCCGCAAAGGTGTTGTGTATCTCTACGGAATGTGTACCGAAATCTAGCTTCCAGCACTGTGTCTTCTCGTCGTAGCCGACGACATGCTTGTTCAAGTTGCCGTTTTCAGTCAAGTCCTATCACCTTTTTGTTGAACAGGTCCGCTCCCTCTTGAGTGCGATAATGGAACTCATAGCCTAAGGCCATAAGCTTTTCTGCTTCTTCCCGGGTGGTCACGGCTTTGACCGTGTAGGTTTCAATGCCCTGGTTGGGTTCGCTGTTCTCGTAGATTGTCGTGCTCGTTATGTTCCTGTGGCCCGCGCGCGTTCTATGCAACCGACCTGAAATATACTATGCGACAAAAGTAAGTCTGGATGCATACCTATCCTTTTTGGTTGAACACCGGCAACATATAGATAGCAAAGAAGAGATCAATTTCTTTGTAAGGAAATTTGCTTTGGAGTCTGATGGGAGTTTTGGCGGGCTCGTTAGCGGGTGCATATCACTTATGGATCATCTGTGGAATAAATCAAAGTTCTTTCGAGGTGCATATGAGTTTTTGAGTAGATCATTCTTCCATGAGACTGAAACATTGCCAAAACATGGAAAGCATTTCTTAAATCAATAGGTTTTGACTTGACGTCGCTAGAATTTTTCTCATTCTAACAGCCATCTTGCGTTTTTGTACTCTGAAGGTCTTTCTTCGCAATCATCAAGTTACCCAAAATTCCAATGTAGGCATGGTACCCAAGCAAAATCTTGCTCTGGGTCTGATAGAAACTTTTATCCTGCAATCCTCCATATGAATGTATATGACCTGCAAAGCAAGCTCCGAAAAAATACGTAATACGCTGAATGAGCTTGAAGGGTCAGAATGGCTAAAATTCACCAAATCTTGGTTTATCCTAACACCACCAAGAAGGACTATGAAGAATGGACATCCGGCGACATTCCCAGATGAACTCGCTGAACAATTCATAAAATTCTTTTCGAAAGAGGGGCAATGGGTCCTAGATCCGTTCGGGGGCATGGCTAGTACCCTTGTGGCGGCTAGAAAATTAAAGAGAAACAGTGTCGGAGTTGAGCTGTATGAACACTTTGCAGCGCAAGGGAAATTGCGTCTTTCAATGACACTGGGAGAATCCAAAGCATTGTTTCTGCAGGGAGATTCACGCTTTCTGAAAAACATACTGAACGGGCACAATATTCCTGAACTGGATTTTTGCCTTACTTCTCCGCCATACTGGTCTCAACTGGAGCGGACCTCTGAAAGGCAGCAGAAGAGATTGAAAAATGGACTTAGAACTTCTTATGGAGATAGCGAAGCTGACCTTGGGAAGATTGAATCATATAATGAATTTCTAAAGGAACAGGAGAAAATATTTGATTCAGTTTACGATGTTATGCGTAATCGATCATACTTGGTTGTAGTTACCAATAATATCTATGCGCATGGTAAAGTTTGGCCACTTGCATTCGACACTTTTGCGTCTCTTTCGAAGAAATGGGTTCCAAAGGATGAAAGGATTTGGTGCCAAGATAATAAATCTCTTCAACCATTTGGAATGTTCAACAGTTACATTGGAAATAGGTCGCATCATTATTGTTTGGTTTTTCGAAAAGATTAGGCAGTAGGCTACAGCGGAATTTCAATCCTTTGTGAAGGTTGTATGGGTTTCAAAATAAGGGCAGTTATAGTAGCCTCGCCCGAAGCGGATTCACTTGTTATTATTCTCTCCGCTATCGCGAAATATGGTAAAGCTCTGTCCATCGTCATTTTTTGAAGAAATTCCACTTTGTAATTTCTAACTTCTGTTAGATTATCGTTCTGAAGAACAATCTTATTCTTTTCTCTTTCTTCATGAATATGCTTACGATATTCCTCATTTTGCAGGGTTTTGAGTGTTAAGAAAATATAGTCTACATCATCGTCTTCTTTACAGAATTCTTTTCTCAAAAGTCTTATTTTCCTAAATTTACCAGCCTCTAACACAGTATAATTACCTGGAGCAATTCTTGTTCTTGGCTTTGAACTAGACCGGAAATCTAATTCGTACTTAGCTTCTCGCGGTATTCTCCGGAGCGTGATTGCCCTGAAAAAGGAAAAAAATGCCCATGTGATTTCCATTTCCTTTTCTTCAACCAATTTATCAGTCTCATAATCTAAATACGTGGCAACAATGCGAGTATTCTTAACCTTCGGCCTTATCCAATCAATGAATATAATCAAACCGAGGATCCCAGTAATAATTCCGATGATGGCTGCCACAATTTCTATTTGATTCAGTAATTCATAAAGCACAATTTGTTGACTCAAATTAAAAAACACCATATGGGTCACGTTGGTGAAAAACGTTCAATTTCAGTTTCTATTAGTTCTGCCGTTATAGCATTATATTTGTCAGACTTGTCGACAAGTATTTCCAATGACCTTCGAGCTAGGACAAGAATACTTGAAACCACTCCCTTTGATTTTTTTGAAATTGCAGTTACTGCATCGTCTGCAAATGGAAAGAGCGAGGGTTCGCATTTAGGCAATTTGTTCTTTATTTTGTCAGCTGAGTATTCCGGCGCGCGTGCAGAGAACAGGTATGCTTCGATTAACTCTTTGGTCTCGGGTATTTTGAACTCTTCAAGAATATGCCAATTTGCGGCCAAACGCCTAACCAATGCAGTTGGTTCCTTGGTCAAAGTCTCCCACTGTTGAGGAGCAACTGCGAAATAGAAACACATCCCAGCGGGATTATCATCAATCATCTGGCGAAGCTGGTCTTGATACTTTGCCCTCTTAAGTGGGGTTAATAATGTAATCTTCTCCAATTCATCAACCAGAACAACTAAGTGCTTTATCCCAACAACCCTTATAACACTGACAAAGTCCAAGAATATCTGATAGGCGTTTTCACTTGAAACTTCTTGTCCCACGTTAATGCCGTCTAAACCAAGGTCATCTTTGTCCAGATGCTGACCAAGGAACCACCGCCATGCTTTGGTAGCCCTTTCAGCAAGAGCGAGATTCAAGAATGCAATTGCAGCTTCCGGGTTCCTTACGTTCCCAAAGCGGTTCTTTCTAATTTTGACAAACAGATCGATAAATTGGGATTTCGATAGGATGTCGTCAAGCGTTGCCTTCTTCTGCCGGTATAATTCAAGCATCTTTCTGTCTATAAATTTGTCGTATTCTGGGTTTGTATTGATTTCTTGAGCCAAAAACCCGCGGGATTGGGCAATGAGCAGGTCTTTGCCAATGCCATCTATTAAGGCGAAAAAGAAATCACTAAATTCTTCACCAGGCGACTTCACGTAGACTGCAAGGGCGCCCGTTTCCTTTGTGAGGAGTTGAGCGTTGACGCTATTTCTAAATACTTTGAAAAGATGACTTTTGCCACTGCCATACTCTCCCACCATAACAGTTATGATGGTTTTGTTCGTTGTTACGACTTCGGAAATGACGTTCTGAAATCTTCTCTTTATGTCTTCCCTATCCACCGTTATTTTTGGAAACTCGTCAGGTACTCCGATTGCTGGGAAAGGATTCTGCTGTAAGAACAACTTGGAATAATCTCTGACATTGATTTTAAGTTCAATAATGCCGTCCCTTTCCATAATCACACCTTGATCGTAATATATGCGTATACCTTCCCTTTATAAGTAAAGTTTTCCTTGTCAGTGAAGAAGGACGTTGGAGCTCCATACAGTCTGATTTTATCACCAACTTTAGAGTCTAGTAGTGAAGTTAGATAAGCATCGAAATCTTCTGTTGTTATGGACAAGTCAGCGCATACGATTGTTCTGAGTTCCAATATGTCCACGTAAATGTGCTCAATTCCAAATATCTCTGAATGCCTGAGCTGTTTGTATTTGTCAAGTAAGACTTCCCAGAAAGCTTGCATGGCCAATTCTGGTTTCGGTAGTTCAGATACAAACCAAACTGTTTTTCGGTCTTTGTCCCTACCTATCATCCCAGCTTCTTCGGACCACGCCATTAAGGTTCTGGAGATTATTTCAATTGTTTCTTTGCTTTTTCTCTTTAAAGAAATTCTATCAGCAAGTTCCTTAGTGAAACCTAGCACATCATCATAACTGGCTTTGTTTCGGATTTTCACAAAATTAATGAACTCTCTGTAAAGCCTCCCCTTCTTAGGATTATTCAACAGAATATTGGAAAGTATCTTCTTATAATCGTCAATGTGACCCTCGGTCAAACTCTTGCACAATCCCTTTCCAACTGGAGAGATTCGGTATTCGGTTTTTGAAGATTCGGTTGGTCTTATAATTCCATATATGCTCAGAGAGTAAAAATGTGTATCATTATGCTGAGAGGAAATTGACCGAGACAAAGACTTGACTTTCTCATATTTCTCTTTGTAGGAGTGCCAGTTGATCGTAGCGTTGTTTAACTCACATAACGCTCTTATGGTGTCTTTCGGGTCTTCAACTAGCATAAGACCTGAAGACGATCGCCTAGCACTCAATTCTCATCAATATCCTGTGTAGATAATCATTTCTTATAAATTAAAGTATGGAATTTCAATATTTTTGGAATTAAAGAAACTTGCCTGGACGCCTTAGCGTACAGATGCCCTTCAATTTGATTTCTTAGAATAGTTGATCATTGTTTCCGAAAACGCGTGCGCTTTACAATACTCCTCCTTGAAAGGGTCAAGATAGGTCGGTCAGGGCCAACAATACAGAGATATGAGAGAGAAGATAGTAGCAAAACAGTCTGCATAACTGCCTTGGATAGCATTTTAGAATCTCATACAAAGGCGATCGATCGCATGTCTTGCCTTTAGCAGCTTTACACTATTCTAGAAATCAGTAACAGTTTAATAAGGAAGAATAGGGTCCACCAATCAGCCAAACAAGGATAGCACATGTAGGCTTTCAGCAATAAAGAAGGAGCTGGCAACAATTTGACAGTGAAAGATGCACCAAATAATTACGTTTACAGAATGGACCATGACACAGGGTTCGCCCCAAACACAGAATACAATATTTGCACGTTGAGTGGGTGCAAGAACAGCAAAAACGGAAAACGCAAGAACATTGAAGAATCGGCAGCAAAAGGTAGTTGGGTAATCGGCATAGGTGGCAACAAGACCGGCAAACCAAACAAACTGATATATGCCATGGAAGTAGAGGAGAATTTGCCCTACCCTGAATTTAGAAAGAAATATTCTCAAAAAAGCGTGTATCTAAGACCAAAAAACGCAGGAACAAACGTGCTAGTTTCAGTAAACTTCTACTATTTCGGAAACAATGCGATAGATTTGCCAAACGAGTTGAAGCATATCATCGTTGACACACACGGTTGTAGATGCGTGTCCAACAAAGATGTAAGCAGATTGAAGAAGTATATTGAACAATGTGGTTACGCGAAATATGGAGCCTACGGAGAACCCAACAATCCAAAATTGTCTTGTCGCAACAAAAATACTGCCGCCTCTGCTTGCCTGTAGAACGAAACAATGGTCAATCACAATAAGCTGATGACATGAAAGCATTACTGCTTAGAGTTGGTATTGACAAGGGAACAGATGGGGTATTAGGCCCGATTTTTCAAAGCGGTTCTTTTGAATATATCCCAATTTCTGAAGGAGACTCCAAATCAAAAGAAGACAGGACATATAGAAACACCCCTGGAAGAAGTGGAAAACTGCTTTCTACGTACTTGCCAAAGAAAATTGAAAACAGAGCAATGCACTTTGACCCAGAATTTGAGACTTTCACCTATGGCGACCCCACATCAAAAAGAAATTACCTTCTGAAGCTAAAAGAGGGGGATTTGCTAGTCTTTTACGCCGGTTTGACTCCATTTCAAAATAAGAATCACAATGAGGGCTTATACATTATTGGATATTTCACGGTTGTGAAAGTCATAGACTTTAATCAGTTGACTAGAAAGGAGATTGAAAAGTTTCGTCATCTCTATCCGAATAACGCTCATCTCAAGAGAAGCTATGACACAGAGGATTTAGTCATTGTTGTTGGGCACAAAAGCAGAAGCAAATTGCTGGAAATAGCGACTTGTATCAGTCAAATGAAATACAACAGAATTGGGAAACCGTATCAGGTTGTTTCCAAAGAGATGGAGCTTTTGTTGGGACTGCATGGTTCCATTCAAAGGAGCATTCCTCCAAGACTGATTATGAATGAAAACAATCTTAAGAATCTAGGACAAATTTTGGCTTTGGCATGATTCTCTAACTAGCGTGTGAGAGCGCACACAATGATAATCGACATGAAGGTTCAAACGTGGGCATAGACCTAAGCGACCCCACAATCTAGACAAAAAAAGGGGAATTGTGCGGGAGAAGTAGGGTGGTATGAGGCGATTCCTCATCGTCTCAAGCAAGGAGAGATCCATGCTAGGCATAGAAAAAGGGGTTTTCGCCCAAGACAGACGGAAAATCTCAATGAGATGTTACATTTCCGCAAAAGTGTCTGAAATTTTTAGAATGTTCCCCATTGGAGACGTTACGATGAAGCAGGGACCGAAGGGGTCTTTGTCGTCGTAGCCTGTGACCTTCAGTTTACTTTCGTTTCCGGTAGATTTTGACTCCGTCTCGTTCAGTGACATAATCGAACCCTGCTTTGAGAAGGTCTTCATCTTCCTTTAGGCTTTTGGGAGTTACGGTGTGGTACTCGTCGCTTTCGAAGTTGACGAGGTGCGCGTAGATCATCGTGCTCGTCATGCTTCTATGTCCGAGCCTTCCTTGAACGTGCAGGATGTTTTTGGTCTTGTGGTATTCCATGCTGCCGAACCAGTGGCGCAGCGTGTGGAATGTAGCGCGCGCTTACTATTGCAGAGCGCAAGCTTTAAGCACTCCAAAAAATGAGCTGTTTGGGCTGGGGGTAGAACTTGGACGAAGACATTGCAGAGGTTATCTTTGATCCTGAGGCTAGACGAATTGTGAGGATGACTTTTTATCATGATGATCTTCGTTTCAGGTGTAGACGCTGTGCTGTCTTCTGCTGCAAGCTTGGGGGACCAATACTCACTAAGAGCGATATGGAGCGTGCAAAGCTGGCAGGACACAGATTGGAAGGCTTTTTGGAGACAACAGTGGATCCGAAGTTCAAGCGCTTGCCTATGATGGTTGGAAACTTGAAAAACAGTAACGCTGGATCGTGTATTTTCCTAAAATCCAGCCCAAAGAGGGGAGTTTACGAGTGTCCGATCTACGATTCTAGGCCAACTCGCTGCAGATTGTACCCCTTCGACTTTGAAAGAGTCAGTCCGAACTCCTTCACGCTTAAGCTTATTCCTTCCTGTAACGGCCTAAACGTCGAAGATGGCGAGTTGGTGAATGAAAACTTCATTACGAAACATTTGCTTAACGCCTTGTTGGACCTGTTCGCATGAAGAAATTTATTAACGGTGTGTAGCGCGCGTGCCTATTCTACTATGGGCAGTTCTGGGCGACTGGGATGTTCCGCATCATGATAGAGGGTTACATGTGCTACTCGTGCATCGTGGCCTGACTCTTCCGCAATCACGCCGCGACTGGTGTAGTTCTTCTATGTGTAAATCGAATTTGGGCAGCTGATGACCAGACGCAGGCGACTGTTTCTGGCAACTCGACGCGAGAAGAAAGTGAAGCCGTCGAACTGATAACGATTGATTTCCCCAGGCGCAATCAGCTTTTCTTGTCGCAATGATTCCCGGTAGCGAGCTCGAATCCAATCCTGCGTCAACACGATGTGCTTGCCATTGAACATGATCTCGGACACGTTCACCTGAAAATCGGTGTCGGGCACGTCCAGAGCAATCCATACCGCGAGTCTCAGATACCCGTGATTTCGGTGTCAACTTCAAACGGCGGACTGTGATAGACCACCCGTTGCCGAACGGATTAAGCGCATAACGCTGGTCGGTGAGATAGTCCTTTATTTCCTCGCGTTCCAATTCCGCGGGACGAGCATCTAGTGGATCGTCCACCCGCGCTCGTGTTTTTTCATCTGTGAACAGCTCTGGGTTCTCAACAACTGCAGATCATGGGGTTTCCAATTCGACAATGAACCTTTGGGAACTCTGAGCCCGATTCTGCGGAGTAGAAGACATATTAGTCTGCCAGATCAACCTACCACGGAGGCTCTTGAATGGTTGAGTGTGTTTTCTGTAACATAGCGAGGAATGCTGAACCTGCGAGCGTCGTTTATTCTAATGAGAAAATCCTGGCCTTTTTGGACATTCAACCAGTCAACGCGGGGCATGTTCTCGTTATCCCGAAGGTTCATGCTGCACGGCTGTCTGAGCTCGATGAGGAAATAGGAGGCGATGTGTTCAGGGTCGCCATGCGGGTCGCCACGGCTCTCAGAAGGTCAGGAATGAGATGTGAGGGAACGAACTTCGTCCTGGCGGACGGTGAGGCCGCGTCGCAGGAAGTTTTCCACGTTCACCTGCACGTCATTCCAAGGTTCAATGGCGATGGCTTCGGCTTCAAGTTCGGATCGCGTTATGGCATTAGGCCGAAGAGGGAAGAACTGGATAAGACTGCCCTGAAGATCAAGGCGGCCATGGGCTAGACCGGATCAGCCTGGTAGCCACTGCTTTGCCGGCTCAGGTTTGGCCGGTTTCTTCGCTGCCAGCTTCTCAATCACGATTCTCTTCGCCGTTTCATAGGCCTTCTTGTAGTCGAACGTGCCCTTCGGCGCGTCAGCCGCCTGCCTGATCAGTTCGGTCTCTACCTTGTTCTTCAGCTTGCCGACGGCCAGGGCGCCGATCCCGAAAACACGCGGCAGGATCTTGACGCCGTCAGCATCTGAAGCCAACGTTTCTACGCCCAGCGGTGGAATAGCGTTAATGTCGACGACCACGCTGCATTTTTTCCCGAATTCTTTAAGCGCGGCGACCGGAAGAAGCATGGTTCCAGCCGCACCGGCCGAAAGCACTATGTCCGCTCCTGCGATCGCTCTTCCAACTTCATGAGGAGATTGAGCCTCTGCTCCGCTGACCCGTTCACTCCCAAGCTCCTTGTTCATCCTCGCCGACAACGACACGGCTCTCTGAAGCGAGCGGCTAGTAATGGTCACGTCTGCCCCCTCGGAACCGTAAAGCCATGCTGCCGTCTGCCCGACTGGCCCCGTGCCAGCCAGGACCGTGACGGCTTTTCCCTCGAAGCCGCCCAGGTCGTTCTTGAGCAGGAGCTCCAGAGTCTTGGCAACAGCGGCGGACGCCGTCGTGTATGCCCCTCTCGGGTCAATTATAATCGAAAGCTCGAAGGGTGGAAACAGGCTCTTCTGGATCCGCTGCAGAATCTCGTTAGCCCGGTCAAAATCGCGTCCGTTTATGAAGACCTTCGTGTGCTTTGCCCCCTCCGGACCCCTCGGGAACATTGCATCGTGAATTATCTGTTCAGCTTCCTCAACCGTGACTTCCTCATACTTCAGGATTTCCGCTTCCGGGAAAATGTCCACGGTCGTAAGTATGTCAAACGGGCTCGCATGCTTGTCCGTGTCCAAGAAAATGAAGACTCTCTTGAATTCCTTCTCAGCCAACGTCAGCCCTCTCTACCCGTTAGACATTGCATTTGCATTTAAGAATTGTCTCGACGCCGCGATATTAGCGTCAAAGACCGCGATCATGGAGTCAGCTGTCCGTTTCTTGAAGAATTTTAAGCTTCAAAGCGGCTATCAGCAGAGGCACGCCTGCAAGCAGTGAAACTAGCACGACGAGGCCATCCTCCACGTAGGAAGCGGCAGCTGCCCCCACGAATGCAGCTTGAAGCAGATCATAGGTATTGAAGAACGAGAAGAGACTATACAAGCCGCACGGAACGAGTAGAAAGATTCTCACCAGAGAATCCGTGGCTATGCAGACGAAAGCAATCAGGACTAATGCAAGCGACAAGCGTTTAACATCTTTTTTGAATAAGTTGTGACTCAATCTCGCAGCCGGATATGAAAGAAAAAAAGCAGCGAGAACATCTAAGATTGTCCAAATCGGAAGTACCCTCCCATACGGATGAAGGAAGTATGCTGAGAGCATTATGGCATACAGTGCCATGACCGGTTTCCACTTTGCCCTGGACAACAAGCCTGCCGTCAATACGCTAAGAGGCTCGGCGACTATGCCGAACATCCAAAAAGGGTCCGGTCTGAGAAATCGGCCGATTGAGCTGCCCAAGATTGCGGCAAGAAAACCGATCCTTGGCCCCAAGATTATGCCTTCAACAGCTTCGAGGTATATCCCCCAGTTTCGCCACAACCCAAACGAGACAAAGTATAGCACGACGTGTAAAGCCCCGAAGACGGCAACAAGGCTCCACTGGAGGCTTTTTCTCATTTGACCACAGCCTAGTATTACGAGACTCAGAAGAAAAAACTTGAGTATATTCTTTTCACGGCGAACGGCGTTCCAGATTTTGAGGACTGGCTCTTTTCGACACCGAAATCGTTTAATACCGAATCGAGCGATCTTCAATTTCCCTGTGAGGAATCGAAGATGACACTCGTTGAGGTTCTGGAGACCCTCTCGAACGCTTGCGGCGTGACGGGAAGAGAAGAGGAAATAGCCGTTCTGATGAAGAAATTCTTGAAGCCCCACGTGGACGAAGTCAAAGAGGACAAGCTTGGCAACGTAATCGGAATAAGAGAGGGAAAGAAGAACGCGCCTAGAATCATGCTTGCCGCGCACATGGATGAAATAGGCCTGCTCGTGAAGACGATCACGAAGGAGGGCTTCCTATACTTCGGAAAAATCGGCGGAATAGATGACCGCATCCTTCTAGCCCAGAAGGTCATAGTCCACACGGAGAAAGGACCTCTTCACGGAATCATAGGCTCCAAGCCGCCCCACATACAGAAACCGGAGGAGCGGCAGAAAGTAATCGCCTACGACGAGCTCTTCATAGACGTTGGAGCAAGAAGCCAAGAAGACGCCAAGAAAATGGGCGTAAAAATCGGGGACACCGTGAGCTTCGACATAAAATTCGCAAGAATCGGAAAAAGCATCGTCATCGGCAAAGCACTGGACGATCGAGTCGGCTGCGCCATCATCATTGAGACGCTGAAACGACTCAAGAACACAGAGTGTTCCGTGTACGCCGTTGGAACGGTCCAAGAAGAAGCCGGTTCAAGAGGCGCCGCAACGTCGGCCTTTGGCATATGCCCTGACATCGGCATCGCGTTAGACGTCACCGTTGCCGGAGACACGCCCGGAGTCAAGGAGACTGAAGCGCCGATAAAGATGGGAAAGGGCCCCGCGCTGACGGTTGCCGACGCAGGAATGATCGTTCCGGCGAAGATCCTCCGGCTCCTCGTTGACGCGGCAGAACAGAACAAGATTCCGTATCAGCTTGAGATGCTCATGGGAGGATCGACGGACGCCGCTCGCATAACGCTTGCCAGAGAAGGCGTTCCTAGCGGCGTGATATCTATTCCAACACGGTACATTCACAGCCCAACGTCGATGCTGGACCATGAAGACGTTGAGAACAGCGTGAAACTGCTGGTCGCCGCCATCCAGAGAATCCCAAAGAGCCTCTGACAAGTTTTCAGCGAATGAAGAAGCATGACTGAGAAGAACGTGCTCGCCGAAAAAGCGGTGAAACGTTTCCTCGAAGGATACAATTGTGCCCAGAGCGTCCTGCTAACCATGGCAGAGTATTGGAACGACAGGAGCGCGCTGATCCCGAAGATCGCAACGGGGTTCGGCGGCGGCATAGGACGATGCGGTTCTGTCTGCGGAGCCCTGACCGGAGGCGTGATGGCCATAGGGGTCAAATACGGGACGAACGAGCCTTCAGCTGAGAAGAGGCTTCAATGCTACAAGCTTTCGCAGCGGCTCTTCAAACAGTTTGAACTTCAACACGGAACACCTTACTGCAAAGAGCTGATCCACTACGACCTCTCGAACCCGAACGAACAGGAAAAAGCCCACAAAGCAAACGTCTTCGAAGAAAAATGCGTGGATTTCGTTCGAACATCCATCGAAATCCTGCTGGACCTAAGCGAGAACCCGAAAAAGCCGGGCACATCCACAAATCATCCAAGGCGCACACCGTTGAAGCGCACGTGAGGGCAGAATCATTTTAAGAAAAAACGCCCTAATACTGCACACATGATCGACTCTGATGAGGGTGAGAAGCCCTTCGAGTTCTTGGAGCACACTGCTGACGCTTACATCGCCGCTTACGGCAAAGACCTGATTGAGGCCTTCGAAAACGCTGCCCTTGCAACATTTCAAGTGATGACCGACGTGAACGGGGTAAAACCGGAAATCGAAGATGCAGTCGAAGTCGAAGCCCAGGACGAATATGCGCTGCTCTACAATTGGCTTGAGGCCCTGCTGGTGAAGTTTGACACGGCTGGGCTGCTGTTCTCGAAGTTCAAGATTACCCAATTGGCGAAGAGTGCTGACGGCTTCAAGCTACGAGCCAAGATCTGGGGTGAGAAGTTTAACCCGAATAAGCATCTGCAAAAGGTCGGCGTCAAGGCCGTGACCTATCACAGGATGGAGATCATTCAAGAACCCGGCAAGGTCACGCTGAAGTTTATTCTCGACGTATGAGCACCTGTTCCTAGCGGACTATGAACGTTATTTCCTTGACGAGAGTCTCTGGGATAAGCGCTCTCTTCTTCCTCCTGTTCAGCTTGACGAAGCCGAACGCGTTCAGCACCTTCAGGTCTTCGTACACGTTCTTCACGTTGCGCTTGACCTTCTTGGCCAGATCATTAATCGATTCCACCCTCAGCACCGCGAGCTGGCACAGTAATTCAATCCTCTTCGGCGTCAACAAAGCCGTCTGTTCAGGCTTGAAGTCCTTGACCTCCTCAGCCACATAATCCAGTTCTCCATCCTCAACGTAGCCCTTGTAACTGTCCACGAGTTCTGTCCACTCGGAATAGGCCCTGGCACGACGAGCGCCCATTTTCCTCCCTCGGAAGAACTCTTCAAACTCGTCGAACCTCATCCCAAACTGCTTCTCGAAGCCCTTGATCTTCTCCAAGACTTCTTCTGGCGTGAGTTCTCTGCAAATCCTCAACAGCACAGGCATGCCTCAAAAAAAAAGAATATGCTCGTTCGCTTAAAATGCTAACGAAGAAAACTCTTTAAAGCCTTGACACTGACGTTGGTTCGCATGACAGCACGGTGTGCACATGAGCGTGACTAGGCTTGAAGAGCACATTGACTTGATTGATGCAGAGACTGCTGGGATGAGGAATTTCATCGCCAGCTACGTGGTGAGGGGGAAAAGGACCGCAATGGTAGAAACGGGTCCAGCCTCCTCCGTGCCCAACCTATTGGCAGGCCTCAGGAAACTGGGTGTCGACCCCGCAGAAATCGCCTACGTCGCCGTTTCACACGTTCACTTGGACCACGCCGGAGGCGTCGGAACTCTCTTGAAACACCTGCCCAACGCGAAGGTGATCGTCCACCAGAAGGGCGCATCTCATCTGGCCCACCCGCAAAAACTCTGGGAACAGTCAAAACTCGTTCTCGGGAGCATAACCAGATTGTACGGTGAACCCGAGCCCGTTCCAGAAGACAGGATAATCAGCGCCACGGACGGCATGACTGTTGACCTCGGCGACGGAGTAGAGCTGAAGGTCATCGAGACCCTTGGACATGCTTCACACCATCAGAGTTATTATGAGAAATCCAGCGATGGGGTTTTCCCCGGAGACGCCGCTGGAATCTACCTCAACGAGATCAACGTGGTCGTGCCAACGACACCGCCGCCGCTACGCCTGGACACCGCCCTCGCCTCCCTGGACAAACTGATCAGTCTGAAGCCCCGAAGCCTGTACTACAGTCACTTCGGCAAAGCCGCCAACGGGGTCGAGAAACTGAAAGCCTACGTGCGCCAACTCAAACTATGGGCTGAAATTGCAAAGCAGGGGATAGACAGAGGCGACGGATTAGCCGTCATAACCGACCGCATAATCGAGAAGGATAACTCTCTCCGACGAGCTCTGGACTACGTCAAGATTCACCCTGTCCTGGGTGAGACCGTGCTCTCCAACAGCGTGCAGGGTGTCATGAGCTTCGTGGAAAAATCTGGACCTGCCTAAAAGAGAGTTTTGGTCCCGAGACCAAAATTGCTTATATTTCCGCCTAAACATTCTGTCCCATAGGCGAACATCATGGGAGAAGAAGAAAGTCGACGTCCAACAGAAAAAGTGCCCCTTGAGAAGATCGACGACTACTCATGGCGCATCCCAAAGTATAGATCAGGCATGCGCGTTCCAGGCATGGTCTTCGCCGACAAGAACCTGCTGGAGAAGATGCAGACAGACAGAACCCTTGAACAATGCACGAACGTGGCTCATCTGCCAGGGATCTACAAATACGCGATAACCCTGCCGGATGGACATGAAGGATACGGCTTTCCAATCGGCGGCGTGGCAGCAACCGACTACGACGAAGGAGTGATCAGCCCCGGCGGAGTAGGCTACGACATAAACTGCGGCGTACGTTTACTCACCACTAACCTTGAAGAAGAAGACGTCAGGCCGAAGCTTTCGGTCCTGGCGAACACGATCTTCGAAAACGTGCCCTGCGGACTTGGAAGCCGAAGAAACAACTTCAAAGTAACGCTCAGCGACCTCGAAAGGGCGGTGACTGGCGGTGTCGAATGGGCCATAGACCAGGGTCTGGGCTGGCACGGAGACGCCGAACACTGCGAGGAGCGTGGCTGCATGAAGAACGCCAACCCGGACAAGGTTTCAGCGACGGCAAAAAGCAGAGGACTACAGCAGATTGGCACGCTGGGCTCGGGAAACCACTTCCTCGAAATTCAAAAGGTGGACAAGATAATAGAAGCCAGAACAGCCAAAGTCTTCGGCATCACCCACGAGGGACAAGTGACAGCCATGATCCACTGTGGCTCCAGGGGCTTCGGACACCAGATATGCTCAGACTACCTGCGCGTCATGGAACGAGCAGTAGTCAAATACAAAATCACCCTGCCCGACCGCGAACTCGCATGCGCCCCGGGCAACAGCATCGAAGCAGAAGAATACTACCAGGCCATGGCGTGCGCCGTCAACTACGCCTTCGCAAACCGCCAAGCCATCATGCACTGGGTCAGGCAGAGTTTCAAACAGACCTTCAAAGAAGACCCCGAGAAATTCGGACTCAAACTAGTCTACGACGTGGCACACAACATAGCCAAGGTCGAAGACCACACGGTTGACGGCCAAACAAAAAAAGTGTGGATTCATCGAAAAGGCGCAACCAGAGCTTTTCCGCCTGGAAACCCCGAGATCCCGCCCGATTACAGCTCCGCCGGTCAACCCGTGCTCATCCCCGGAAGCATGGGAACAAGCTCTTGGCTCCTGGTCGGCACAGAAAAAGCCATGCAACTAAGCTTCGGCTCCACCGCCCACGGTGCCGGCAGAATGATGAGCAGAACAGCTGCCAAGCGTAACTATTGGGGCGCAGACATCAAACGCGCCCTAGAACAACGCGGAATCTACGTCAGAGCTGCAAGCTCAGTCGTTCTGGCCGAGGAAGCTGACCCCGCGTACAAGAACGTTGACGCTGTTGCCGAAGTCAGCGACAGACTCGGAATAGCCACAAAGGTCGCCAGGTTCGTTCCACTAGCCGTCGTAAAAGGCTAAACCCACAACACTCCCTCATTTTCTTTCCAAACAATCATGTTTCATCGGACATACCGCACCTTCTACAAGCCTCGCACACGGTACACTTTTCCAAAAGCATAAGCTTCCTCCGTCCCTTTATGCGAGCATTCATCGAATAAAAAGGCGTTCAAGACCTACTCCGCAGAACTGGACACCAGAAAAATCATCGGCGACTCCGAAACGCGACTTGGAGAAGTTCATATCAAAAGATCACAGCGCTTCGCGAGCATTATTTCCTATTTTCTTAAAAAAAATGCAGGTTGAACGCATCTTGAGAAAGATGAGTGGAGAAATCTCGGCAGGTTCCTCCTTTCAACTTCGGTGGCCATGCGTTGCCGCAATTTCGCTATAGCGCGCGTGAAGAGCACAATGCTTTATTAATCGTTTCAACCATTAGTTGATAAGGAGTGGTCGTTCGATGAGGAAACTCAAAATGTCCGGTGAACCAGGTACTCTGCCTGTCGGCGGGGAACCAGCACCTCCACCGCTGCCAGCACTTCCTGTGAAGTCTAGAAAGAAATTGTATGCTGTGCTGGGGCTAGTCGGCATTGCAATTTTGGTTTCCGCAGTTGTGCTCGTATTCTTCGTGCCTCGCGGCTTAGGAGAAACCATTCCCTACAGCTTCAACTATGTTGTCGGAGAGAAGATGACCTACACGATGTCAGTGAGTGTCAGTGGGGCTGGGCAGAACGTTGCAGAAAATGGAACGGTAAGCATTGAGACACTGAGTTTTGACGGGGCAAATTACACGATGAACGAGACAGGTGACCTCGCGGTTCAGGGTACGCCGCTACAATTTTCATTCATAGTGAAGATGGACAAGTCTGGGCGGATAGTTGACATTTCGAATCTTCCTTCCGAGATGCAGCAGATGCGTTCTTTGTTCGGAATGATGCCAGGTTTTGGCTTCTCATCCAACAAGACGGAGGCCAGGGTGGGAGAAACATGGCAGCTTCCCGTGGATTTGAACTGGGCCGGTGTCACATTGACGGGAACATTGAACTATAAGTTCGGTGCTGTCCTGAACGTAACGGTGCCCGCAGGCACGTACAAGGCTTTCAAGATCGACGCTTCCACAGACAATTTTCATGCGTCGTCGGCTGGCATTTCGATCAGTATCAACATGAATGGACAGCTGTATCTGGAGTATGGTACTTGCCGGCTCATAGACCTCAATATGCAAGCAACCGAGACTGCGGTAGCTGGAACCCAAACAATGACAATGTCGATGAACATGCAGATGCAGCTCACACAGCACATTAAACCCTAGTACCGCTCGGGCTGGTCCTTGAACATGCCGATCAAAATCGGGAAAAACCCTGACTGCAACATAAGAGTGAGAAAGGCTTAAACGAAGCCTCCCATCTCTTTTTTGCCCCCTCTTAATGGATTGGAAGTGCCCTTACTCGCTGCCAAGTATATCAGAAGCTTCCCAGTGATATAGTAAATAGCACCTGAGAAGTCGTCAGTGATTCAAGATGCCTTTCAAGGATCAATGTGGGATATGCAAGAGGGTTCTTTCATTGTCCCGACTGAGGCGGTGCCAGAGGTGTGGCAAGCTCTATTGTAGAGACTGTATGGTGCCTGACGTTGCGACCGGCGACCCGACTAAAATGCTGTGTCTAAACTGCGCAAGGCGAATTGTAGCGCCTAGAACCGTCTCCAAGTATGGCGGGCTTGGAAGCTACTTGAAATTCAGAGGAGCGTTCACGGGCACGGTTAAACTTGGCTTCGCCCGCATCGACGGAATAATCGGCGACAACCTGCCATTGGAGGCTTATAGGAACGAAAAATGGTGGGAAAACACGCCCAGCCACATTCATGCGCGAGCCTGGCTAGACGCTGGTTGGGAAGCGCAGGAGGTGAACCTGAAAGAGGGCCACGTTGTCTTCAAGAGAGTCAGAATCGTCCAAACGCGACGTTCGGGCAAAAAGGCTCTTGACATGCAAATCAAGAAGCCCTTCACGCCCGTACCGGTTCACTTTCAGAAGACAAAGATCCCTTCCAAGACCAAGGTTTCCAAGCTTTACGCTCGAATCAAGAATATAGAGAGACAAAGAACTGCGATGCCAACGTACCATGGCAGTTTCAAACCTAAACCCAAACATGAGAAAAGACTCTTCAAACCCGATCAGAAACCAGCGCAGTAAGCTTACCTGAGAAATCTTATCTAGATGACTTCATTAAGTTAATGCTAAAACTCGGGGCGGTCGTCGTCTAGTCTGGTTTAGGACACAAGCCCTCCAAGCTTGTGATCCCGGGTTCAAATCCCGGCGACCGCACCAAAAACATTTCTCAGATGCTCTCAGCCCTGAACCATTGCAGATCTCGATCCAGGCCCGGCCAGTCTCCGTTGACTACATTTCTTGGCTGATTCAACCAAATTCATTAACCCGCCGGCGGAAGTCGTATCATCTAGGTATTGCCGCTATCGCAGTTATCGTGAAGGGTGCAACCATACTCAGGATGAAGCCGCTGGAAAAGGCTGTTATTAGCGTTTCGGAACCGCAGTATCGCACGATTACTGGCAGGGTCGTGTCCATCGTCGTGGCTCCGCCTAATGCCACGGGCGTGTAGTTGTCTATTTTTGACGTTAATGGAATAGTCAGGATTGTCAACAATTCCCTCAGAAAATTCACTGCGAAGCCCAACGCGCCGAAATTGGCTCCAAATAGCTGGCCAACCAATGGCCCAGCAAGAGTGTACCATCCAAAGCCAGCAGTGACAGCCATTGACCCAACAACGTTGATGCCTAGTAGGACGCCTCCAACCAAACCGCCGACGATGCTCCCCAAAGCGATCGAAAAAGGAACGACCAGGATCTTCAGTCCAGCCTTTTTCAGATTGGCTACGGCTTTCTCATCAGCGGCAAACATGAAACCCATGACAAACAACAGCAGAATAAGCGAGAAATCAAACAAGTAGCTCGAAACCCAGCTATTGTCAATTATCTTCGCAAAATTATTGTTAAGGTAGCCGGCGATGATGCCAAAACCAAGGGCAACTAGAATGTATTTTATCAATTCAGCCTCACGACTTTCCTAAAAGCCTTCAGAAAAATCACGCTGAAAAACAAAGCCAACCCGACCATAGCGACGGCATCGAAGCCAATATTGGGCATTGATTGCAACAATTCATTGTTTGAGCCGATCGAGAAACCCATGGAAAAAATCAATAGGACAATGGCTCCTAGGGTGACCTTCCCAAGATCCAAGCGCTTCCTTTTTCGCAGGAAATATCCAATCGCGATGCCTGCGATCAAGGGAACAATAATATTCAGCACCACTTTGCCGCCTTCTGCCCTGCTTCAGTCCTGTTCGTGGCCAATTCAATCATGCTCAAAATGCTTTTTGAAAACTTTTCGAATGTTCTCAGGTTTTGCCAGCACAAACACGCCTTCCATGCCCTTCAATTTTCTCACGTTGTCAGCATCTTCTCTCCTGACTCTTAATGTTATATCTTGACCGCCTGGCAGCAATGTGTGGGTTAGTCCTTCCTTGTAGTCTGAGGGCATGATGTAGACTGGAACCAACCCTTTCAAGGCCATGATCGCCGCGTTTGAAAGCAACGTGTCAGCTATTCCCGCTGAGATTTTTGCCACGGTATTCGACGTCGCGGGAGCTATCAGCAAGAATTCGTATTTTCCTGTCTGCAACCAACCAGCCAGAAACGGCGAATTTGAGTCAACCTCAACCGTGACTCTTCCAAAATTCTGCTTCAGGTCGTCAGGGAGCTTATAGTACTTTGCAACCTGTTCTGCTGCCTTGGAAAGATATACTTCGACGGTGACAACGTGCTCATACTGCAACTTGATCTCCTTCATGACATCTATGGTTTCTCGAAGCTTGTCTCCGCTGCCAGTGATGCCCCATGCAACCTTTCTTTTCTTGACCGACCTGTCCTTTTCATTGATCAAACTGGAGCCTCAACCCTTCTGTTCGGGCTCGGGTTTTCCCAAGCTGTTGGCAAATCTCTTCACCGTCTTCTTCAAGCTTCTGAAGCCTTCCGTGTCCTCTTTCACTCCTGTCAGAGTGTCCTTCGACCAGAAAGTCGCCCCAAGATTGGCTCCGAAAAAGCCACCGCTAACGGGCGTCATCCCATTTAAAATATAGAAAGTCAGTATCTGCTGTAATGCCTGCTCCTGGCCGCCTATTCTGTCTCCTCCAACAGCGATGGCAATTCCCATTTTCTGCCTGAAAAAGTCACGGTCAGCTGCGACTAAAGCTCTACACCTGTCCATGACTGCCTTGATTTGGGCACTGACCCCGCCATTATAAACAGGAGTGGCAATCACTATTCCTCTGGCTTTTCTGAACAAGCCGTAGACTTCTTCCATGTCGTCCTTGATTACGCACCCTTTGTTTTTCAGGCAAAAGTCGCAATGAGTGCAGAAGCCAATCTTTTTGCCCATGACGGTGAAAAAACGTGTCTCAAAATCCGCCCTCTCAAGCATCGTCAGGGCTTCTCTTAAAACATGCTCTGTGGCCTGATTCCTCGGACTGCCACAAATGCCGACGATCACTCTTACTCCTCAATGGCCATACTCCTCAGAATCACTAAAGCTTTTCCGAAAGCTTCAAGATCGAACAGAATTGATAAGAAAAGGATACTGAAGAAAACCTTCAGTCCTCGAAGAATTCCTCTGCTCTTGGCGGTGTTGGGTTCAACCCACGACGCTCACGTATCTGCTTAATGATCTCTGATTGCATCTGGTCGGGAACGGGGGACCAACGACTGAACTGTGTCGCCCAGAAGGCTCTGCCCTGCGTTGACGATCGCAGTTCCTCTGCGAGTCCGAATGATTCTGAAACGGGCATTTCAGCCTTGACGGCGATCATCTCTTCCTCGTTAACCATGTCCAAGATTTTGCCTCTGCGCTTCTGAACTATTGCTATGACTCCGCTCACGAACTCGTTCGGAACCTTGCACTCGAAGCTTATCAGCGGCTCCAAGAGTCTGGGGTCGCTCAAGAGGAACGCGCACCAGATCGGACGCCAAGTCATCGGTAGCACCTGCGCTGGACCCCTGTGCACTGGGTCCTCATGAACCGTAACGTCTTCTAGGTTCACCTTCAACCCGTAGGCTGGCTCTTTTGCCAGCACCGAAGTAAACATGGCCTCTCGGAAACCGGATTTTACGTGGTCCATTATTTCGTCGACGTACTGTCTTCCCTTGATCCTGTTCACGAGGATGTTATTTCCCTCGACCGCTACGGCGTTGCGCGCGTCCTCGGTTGACCAGCCGAATCCTTTGAGGGTCTTCTGTCTCTCATCTCGAGTCTGCATCTCCGAAATCTTCTCTGACCTTATCGATTCGATAATATCGTCAGGCAACTTCTCCATCGTGACCCAAAGCTTGTTGTGCTTGTTCGGGCTCTTCCCCATGACCGCCGGACCCTTGTAGTCATGACTGATCGTTTCACGGTAGATCACGATCGGCTTACTGGTCTTGACCTTCAACCCCGCTTCCTGCATCCTATAGGCCGTGATCTCAAGGTGAAGCTCACCCATGCCGCTGAGAAGGTATTCGCCACTTTCCTTGTTGATTAGAAAGTGCAGGTTCGGATCTTCAGTCGTCAGCTTGTGCATAACCTTATCGAAGAGTGGAAGATCCTTAACGTCAGCCGGCTCAACAGCCACCGTGACCACGGGGTCAGAAACATACCTCAACCCCTCAAAAGCCTGCGTCTCCACCCCTGCCTCGGCAGCCGTCTCCCCAACGTGTATCGCCGGTAGTCCCGAAACTGCAGCGATGTTTCCAGCCGGAACCCTGTCGATGATTTCCCGGTCCGCAGCCATGCTCATGTAGACTTGCTGAATCATTCCCTTCTGATGACTATTCACCAGATCAATGGTCTTTCCCTTCTCAACCGTCCCGCTGAACACACGGCCGATGGCAACGACGCCGCTGTGCGGATCAACTTCAATCGTCGTTACGCACATGAGAAGCGGCCCTTTCGGGTCAACCTTGGCCATCCCCTTACCGACCGGGCTGTTCGGGTCACCGGGCCAGATCTGGCTCTGCCTATAAGGCTGCGCTTCATACGGGTTCGGCAACTGCTCAACGAACATGTCCAGTACGGGTTCATGCAGCGGAGCCCTCTTGCTCAAGGCATCAACCTTCCTTCCGACTTCCTCATACTCTCCCGTGTACGAATCGATGATCTCCTTGAAAGTGACACCCTTCGCCCTCATGTGAGGCAGGTTCAAGCCCCACTTGTGAAGTGCTGAACCAAAAGCTACGCGTCCGCTTTCCACCGACACCTGCCAATCCTTCTTGTGCTCGGGAGGCGCGTACTTCTCGATGAGGCCGTTTATCCTGAGAATAACCTTGGCAAACTTGCGCTGAATCTCCTCAGGAGTCAGCTTTATCTCCTTGATAAGCCTGTCAACCTTGTTTATGAAAAGAATGGGCTTAACTCTTTCGCGCAGGGCCTGCATCAGAACGGTCTCCGTCTGAGTCATGGGACCCTCAACCGCGTCGACAACCACTAACGCCCCGTCAACAGCGCGGAGGCTCCGCGTGACCGCACCGCTGAAGTCGATGTGACCAGGCGTATCAATGAGGTTTATGAGATAATCCGTGCCCTTGTACGAGTGTACTAGGCTTATGTTTGAGGCGAAAACGGTCATCTGCCTCTTCTGCTCAAGTTCCCACGAATCCAGAAACAGTTTTTGACCCGCCGTCTTCTCGCTGATTATGCCCGCCGCAGCCAGAAGACTGTCTGAAAGCGTAGTCTTCCCATGGTCAACATGGGCTATGATGCTGGCGTTCCTGACTATCGTCGGATTGTCCATCAGCTTAACGATTTCGTCAACCTGTCTATAGCGTCCCATATTCAAGCCTTCCTCAGCGTGACACAGCGTCCATAAGTACACCTGCTGCTTGCGACTCTTTGCAACATTTGAATTTCCACTGTCCAAAGGCGAGCTACATGGAAATGAAAAATGCAGCCTATTAACTTTTTGCCGACTGTTTCAGGAAAGCCTGCTCATGGTTCAAGGCTCGTCTGAACCATTGTGAAAGACGCGCGCACAAAGCTGATGAACTTTCGACACTTTTCAAAGAAGGAACAGGGCTCTAGGCCTCTGCTGAAGAAGAAGGGGTCTACGTCGGAGGCTGTGGGGGTACAGGCTGCTCAGGCGCAGGTAAAACTAGCGCGCGTGAGACTCGTCTTGCTTGCCAGTTGCCGATTTATCATGTTCTTAGCCCATGTCTGAAATCATTTTTTCCGCAGTGCCTCTGTCGACGTAGAAGCCTTTCCTAGATAGCCTTTTCACGCCTAGCAGGTTGAGAACATGGGCAAGCGGCAACGCATGCCTCGCCTCTTTCAAGTTTTGAAATCTGATGAATGAGACTTGACTTTTGTCACCGATGAATTCTCTGAACTCCGATTCGGATCTCAGGACTGTTTCTTTCCCATGGTTTTTCCACGCTTCCGTGGGCTCGCCGACCTCTCTCTGGACAAACTCTGCGTAGCCAGCAATCTCAGCAACAGACCTACTCACGTAGAAAAGGATAAGCGACGCGTTCTTAGGCGGGGCAACACCCTTCTGCACGTAGGATTGCGTCCGCTTTCCTTCACGATGATCAGAAAGAAACCTGCTCCACCATTTCTCCTTGGTCATCATGACAAAAGCGTACTTCTGACCCATCGAATCACGTCGTCTATGATTTGACACCTCATGATTTAAGTTTTGTTAGACTGGATGATACTGAACAGGCCGATTAGCTTAAATCTGCGTCTTTCTCATTGCAGACAGCAAAACATTGATGCCCAGCACAAAATTGAGCAGGCTTGCGAAAAGACGCTTGTTTTGCGCAGATGATTCAAATGCACGACTTCCAAAAAACTACGCCCATCGACATACGGGACACCGTTTTCTCAGCAGAAGGCATGATCCAGATCATCCCTCAAGGATTCTAGTGCTTAATATCATCATCAAATTTTGATCAGAGGGATTCCATTGAAGGATGCCGTGAATCTGCCTGTAAATGAAGTTTTCGAGGCTCTTGAAACTTCTCCGAACGGATTAACCAGCGAAGAAGCTCGAAAGAGACTTGCAACAAACGGTCCGAACATGCTGGTGGAAAAGAAGGGCAAACCTATCACTTACAAGTTTTTCAGCCACTTCAAGGACCTGTTCAGCGTTCTACTGCTTTTTGCGAGTCTGCTCGCCGCCATCGGTGGCGCTTGGCAAGGTGATCCGGGCATGTGGGAACTCAGCTTCATCATACTCATCGTAGTGCTGATCAACACTTTCTTCAGTCTTTTCCAAGAATGGCGAGCTGAAAAAGCCATGGAAACCTTGAAGAGCTGGATGCCCGAGTACGCCAAGGTCATCCGTGACGGAGAATTGCAGAAGATCCTCGTGAAAGAGGTGGTTCCCGGCGACGTCATAGTTCTAGAAGAAGGCGATCGAGTCCCAGCGGATGGCCGACTCATCGAAGCCTTCGAACTTTGGACAAACAACGTTCCCTTGACAGGCGAGTCTGAACCTCAACCACGAACTGCCAAAGCTGCAAAGATTGAAGATGGCAATTATCTAGATGCGCCCAACCTTGTTTTGATGAGCACGAGCGTGGCCAAGGGTCAGGGCAAGGCAGTCGTGATCAGTACGGGCATGAATACAAGGTTTGGGGAGATTGCCGGACTGACCCAGGAAATTCAGGAAGAGCCAAGCCCACTGCAAAAAGAGATCGCCTACACGGCAAAATATGATTTCATACTGGCCATAACGGTCGGAACGATTTTTTTTGCAGCAAGCCTAGTGTGGCTGAAGCTGAGTTTCATCGGCGCCATACTATTCATGATAGGCGTAATGGTAGCACTGGTTCCTGAAGGCTTGCAGGTTACCGTGTCAAGCGCGCTCGCCATAAACGTACTAAAAATGGTCAAAGAGAACGTCCTTGTCAAAAGATTGTCAGCCGTTCAAACGCTGGGCAGCGTAACCGTGATTTGCACTGACAAGACCGGGACCATCACGAAGGGCGAAATGACCGTCAAGAAGATATGGGTTTATGACAGAGTTGTGGAGATTTCAGGAGCCGGGTACGCCCCAGAGGGCACATTCACGAACAATGGCAACACGATTGGAAAACATGAATCACACACGATTGAAAAGCTTCTTGAAATCTCGGCACTGTCCAACAGTGCAAAAGTTGAACCGCCCTCAGACAGGCACAGATCATGGGACGTCGTAGGAGACCCCACCGACGGCGCCTTGCTTGTGGCTGCCATGAAATACGGACTCAACGTCCAGAGCATGCTGGCTCAGAAACCAATCGTCGATGTGGTACCCTTTGACTCAAAAAGAAAAAGGATGACGACCATTCACAAAGACGACCATAAGATTCTTGCATACACTAAAGGCGCCCCAAGAAGCATCCTCTCTATATGCGATAGGATAGCCAGCGATGGCGAGACTAAGGATCTGGCCGGAGAACAACTGCGATCAGTTGAAGAGAAGATCCGCGAGTTTGCAGGAGAAGGCCTGCGTGTAGTGGCCCTAGCATACAGAGAGTTGGCCGAAGAGAACTGGTCCAAGGGCAAAAACGTCGAGAAAAACATGACCCTGGTCGGACTTGCAGCCATGAGAGACCCCGCACGTCCAGAGGTCAAAGAAGCAATAAGGCTAGCGAAGCAAGCTGGAATAAAAACCGTGATAATCACAGGAGACTACGGCCCAACGGCGCAAGCCATCGCTGCAGAAGTCGGCATCGCAGGTGGAGCAAACTGCCGAATAATACGCGGAGTAGACTTAGAAACAAAAAGTGACCAAGAAATTGTGGAAGAAGCCAGGAAAGGAAACATCATTTTTGCCAGGGTTTCGCCGGAGCAGAAGCTTCGAATAGTCAAGGCGCTTAAGGAGCACGGTGAAGTTGTCGCCGTCACAGGAGACGGGGCCAATGACGCTCCATCGCTGAGAGAAGCAGACATTGGAGTAGCGATGGGTGCTTCTGGAACAGACGTCGCTAGGGAAGCTGCAGACATGGTGCTGTTGGACGACAGCTTTGCTTCAATAGTCAAGGCAGTTGAATCTGGCCGGGCAATCTATGAGAACCTGAGGAAATTCATAATCTACGTTTTCTCGCACAATTGGGCAGAACTTATCCCATACGTGCTCTACGCAACGTTAGGGTTGCCTCTTCCTCTCCTGGTCGCCCAAGTCCTAGCCATAGACTTAGCCATAGACGTCATCCCATCTCTAGCACTGAGCCGTGAACCAGTAGAACAGGGCATCATGCAAGAACCGCCCCGAAGCATCAAAGAGCGAATATTCAGCGGAGGAGTATTCCTGCGTTCACTCTACATAGGATTGATCATCTCCGCCGGAGCAATGTACGGCTGTCTCACCGCATGGTCTCAGGGCGGCTGGCATATCGGAATGCAGGGAACGGCCCTCAACAATTTCGTCGCGAGCCCAGCTTACTTAACGGGCACCACGATGACCTTCGCCGGCATAGTCGTGGCTCAAATTGGAAACGTTCTCGCCTGCCGAACGCACAAAATCTCCATCTTCAAAACAAGCCTCAGAAACAACAAGTGGATTTGGCTCGGCATACTCTCCCAAATCTCAATCCTATCCGCGCTCATCTACGTCCCAGCCTTGCAGCCATTATTCGGCACGACCGCAATAGGACCTATGCAATGGATTTTTCTAGCACTTCTCGCATGCATCGTAATTCTAGCGGAAGAAATCAGAAAATGGTTCGCCCGAAGACTGAGCAAATGATCCTGTGAACGTCATCTTTTTATGAAAAAGCACACTATATCAGGTTGATGTCTGGCATGGACTTCTTCGTAAACCGCTACCGCCAACTAGGCTGGAGATACGAACCCGTCGAACTTAAGCAAGCGATCAGGATCAACTCCATGAACGTCGAAAGAACTGAAGTCACAAGAAGACTCGAATCCCGAGGCATACAAGTTCAGCAGATTCCGTTCCTCGAGGGCGGGTACTGGATATCAAAATCAGACTTTTCCGTAGGCGCAACGACAGAGTATCTCTCGGGCCTCTACTCAATCCAAGAAGCAGCCGCGCAGATACCTGCCACGCTTCTGAGTGAACCAAAAGACAAGCTTGTTCTCGACGCATGTGCGGCTCCAGGCGGGAAAACAGTTCAATTGGCCGATTTGATGTGTAACACGGGTGTGATAATCGCGTTAGACATTGAGAAAGGAAGGTTGAGGGCCCTGTCAAACCATTTGGAAAGATGCCGAGTCAGAAACACTATAGTCTATAACCAGGATGCAAGACACGTTCGGCGACTCAATTTAAAGTTCGACCGAATACTTTTAGACGTGCCATGCTCAGGCAACTTTGCAACTGACGAGGATTGGTTCAACAGAAGAACATTAGAAGACGTTGAGCGCAACGCAAAACTTCAAAGGGAAATGCTGATTGAAGCGAAGAAGGTCCTCAAGGAAGACGGTGAAATCGTCTACGCGACATGTTCGCTGGAGCCTGAAGAAGACGAACTGAACATAGACTGGGCAATAACAAATCTGGGTCTCCAGACCGAAAAAGTTGACTGCTACGGAGAAAGGGGGTTGACAGACGTTTTCGGAAGAAGTCTCGACGGTTCAGTAGAAGACTGCAGAAGAATCTGGCCTCGAAAAACTCAGGGTTTCTTCGTTTGCAAGCTGAAAAAGCGGGTGAACCGACGATGAGGCAGATAGGCGATTTCATAGGCAGATTCAACGCAAGCATGAGTTTAGATCAGGATCTGATAGTCAAGAAGGACGACAGATACTTCCTTCTCGACGCGAAGCTCAAAAGTCTAACCAAGAAGGACTTTCTCTATGCTGGAACCTACCTGGGAAAGGCCGAGAATAGCACTTTTTTCCCAAGCTTCAACCTGTTAACGATGATCGCACAGACGGACGCAAACAAGACAACAGTCGACGACAAAACCGAGTGGCTATTCATCTGCGGACGAGACATATTCAAACGAGGCATAACTCGAATGTCAAAACCAGGAAGAAAGGGTGACTGCACGCTGATCCTCAACGAGTATGGTGACTGCCTAGGTTTCGGCAGAATACTACGCCACATGGACGTCGAAGACGAAAACAAGATCGTCGTGAAGAACATTGCAGACATAGGTGACTTTCTGAGAAGAGAAAGATAGCACGCCAGCACGTGCAAACAGCACAAGCATCTTCTAGACTTGACTCAAAACGGTCTTCGCTTTCTCTCTGTAAACCTCAAAGTCACGCTTTGTGAACAACACGAACACTATCCTTTCCAGTCCTATTTCGTTCTTCAGGAATTCTTTCGCGGTAGCCATTGCCACCTCGCTGGCTTTCTCGATCGGATAGCCGTACGCGCCGGTGCTTATCGATGGAAATGCGACTGTTTTCAACCCTTCGGTAACGGCGAGTCTCAAAGAGTTATGGTAAGCTTGTCTCAGCAGCCTCGGCTCGTCACAGTTGCCTCCACGCCAGATCGGCCCAACGGTGTGTATAACGTGTCTAGCCTTGAGGTTGCCGCTAGAAGTCATCACGGCCTCCCCTGTTGGAAGACCGTTCGGCCACCGTGTAGCCCTTATGCGTTCACATTCTTCGAGTATCCGAGGCCCGCCCCTAGCATGGATTGCCCCGTCTACGCCTCCTCCGCCCATAAGCGTCGAATTTGCAGCATTCACTATGGCATCCGTGTCCACTTGGGTTATGTCCCCTTGAATCAGAACGATTTCAGCTCGACCTGCGCGAAAGCTCTCCTTCATCTTGACCCGGGCGCTTTTTGTGTCATCGGCCGGAGAAATAAGGTTGCAGAGTACTTATTTGGATAACCCTCTGAAGTTTTTCAGACTGCTAGAACGTTTTTACGGATTTGCCTTGAACGATTGCTCCACCCGCGTCAGATTTGATGGTACACTTTGGCACGGGTCGTTCCAGGGCGGCTGTTCGAGATGTGAGCGGCATGGTGACCAGCGCCTGATTTCTCAGGAAGTTGGACCCAGTCCTAGACAAGGGCGTTCTTTTGGAAGGCCACTACCTCGGTGCTGTTTTTTGCGGTTGAATAGACTTCGAGCCTTTCATGGTTCAAGTCTAAAAATGTGTGTCCCCATTTGAAGATTGAAAGCAGTTTGGCAGCATCGGCTTTGTACCCTATGATGTACAGGGCCGCGGCCAAGGCTTCGACCGTGCTAAGCTTGGTAGGCTTGCCATAGTTGACAGGGTTGCCGGCGACCAGAATTGGGAGGCATCGGGATGTTCCACGCACCTGCCTCGGCAACACTTTTTCAGTCCGTTCCCAGCTAAAGTCCAAAGCAGCCAGGCCGGAATCCTCAATCCGATGCCTATCAGCGGGGGAGAAGGCAGTTTCGGAAAAGGGGTTAAGCACGATGGCTCGTTTTGGTAAGAATCTGATCTGACTGACTATGCGGATCAGGCCATGGTGAGCAAGCTTCAGAGCAGTGCATTTTCGAGGATCACACTGACCCGCCTGATAGACGATGATTCTAACTCGGTCTTGCACCCGATCTTCGCACCTTCAGGTGGCTCATAGGGTCGTTGATGACTTTTGGAATCCATTCAATAAGGTCTGTGGCAACGATGTGATAGCCTAGCTGTTCAAAGGCGAAGTCTCCTGCGGCGCCGTTGATGAACGCTCCAGCGGCAGCTGACCCAAACGGATCGACCTTCTGGGCTAAGAAGGCGCCCACAACCCCAGTGAGCACATCGCCTGTCCCGCCTACTGTCATGCCGGGATTTCCTGAAAAGTTCAGCTTGACGCGCTTTCCATCAGTCACTATGTCAACTGCCCCTTTCAGCAATATGACTGCACCGAGTCGCGACGCGGTCTTCCGGACATCCTCAGTCCTTGCAGCGAGATCCTCTGGCGGCTTCCTCCCCGTCAGTATCGCGTATTCCCCCGGGTGCGGCGTCAGCACCAAAGGTGCACTTATTCTTCTCTTGGATTCGGCAAAAGCCTTCAGACCATCTGCATCTAGGAGTAGCGGTTTTTTGAAATGGTCAGCAAGCTCAACCAACGCTTTGACTGCCTTGACGGTCTCTTGATGTAAACCTAGACCGGGCCCCACGGCGACGGCATCAACCTTTTCGAAGTAGTCCTCCAACGTGTTCGCATTTTCCGGGTTGAGATGCTCCCCTTCAAGCTTGATGGTGATTAGATCAGCAGACATCGAAGAGATGGCAAGAGCGGTTCTTCTGGGGGCAGCAACGTATACCAGGTCAACGCCGGTCCGCATTGCACCCAAAGCTACGAGGGTTGGAGCGCCGGAGTATGTCTCGCTCCCGCCGACGACCAATAAGCGGCCGAAGTCTCCCTTGTGCGATTCCGCTGGCCTGGGCTTCGTGGACAAGGCGACATCACCCGGACCTGCAAACCTCTCGAATTCTTCCGGCAGGCCGATGTCCTTCACGACCAGTTTACCGAGATGCTTCGTTGCCTTTTCGAATCCGATCTTTGTCTTATGGAACGTCACGGTCAGGTCTGCCTTGACCGCTTCGCTTGGAACCTCACCCGTATCCGCGTCAATGCCTGTGGGCACGTCGACTGCAAGCCGAAATGTATCCATCGCGTTGATCTGCCTGACCATTTGGAGAATAGGCGGCCTCAGTGTTCCTTTTGAGCCTGTTCCAAGCAGTGCGTCAATCACTATTTCAGAGCAGAGCTTCGGCACCAAGGTGCTGTCATAGGCCTCGTAGAGCGGCATCTTCTCCCCTAGGCTGCGAATCGCCGCAAGGTTTTTCGAAGCTTCCATGTCAGAAACATCGCGGGCCCTGCCTGCGAGAACAACAACTACTTTGAAACCTAGAGAAAACAAATGCCGGGCCGCGACGAATCCGTCCCCGCCGTTTCCGCCCAGACCACAGAAAACTGCGACAGAATTGCCCGGCTTGAACCTTGAAGAGACTTCCATGGCAACGTGATGTCCAGCGTTTTCCATCAGCTGAAGCCTGGAGACGCCGAAATACTCCGCGTTGAGTTCCAGGGCCTGCATCTCGCGACTGCTTATGCAATCCTTCATTATGCGACTCTTCATTACCGACACGAAAACCTAGTACCTTCGGGTGAAGATAAAACTATGCGTTCTGCGAACCTCGATCGTTCATTACAGAAATCTAATGTTTATGTAGCAAAATATTTTAATGCTGAGCGCGAACAGTATGATTGGAGATTCAAATGCCAACGGCTTTCGTGTTGATAAACACCGAAATCGGTTCAGAAGCTGACGTACTGAAAGAATTGAAAAAGGTTGAGGGCGTAGATGAAGCCTTTGCAGTCTACGGAGTCTACGACATCATCGCCAGAGTCAAAGCGGACACCATGGACAAACTCAAGGAAACAGTGACTTGGCGAGTCAGACGGCTTGACAAAGTAAGATCAACGTTGACAATGATAGTAGTCGAAGAAATTCGTAAGTAACACACAACCTTCTTTTTTTGTTCTTTCTGATTTGATGATGACCGCGTGTGTTTCAAGCCTGACTTTTGCAGGGAAGAGTCATTGAACCCGTCAACTCCTTCAGGCCGGTCTGACGATAAGTTTCCTCATCCTTTCGGCTTGGCGCGCGCGCGGAGCCTAGAGACGAAAGCAGGTGCCTCATAATCTAATTCATGGCAACGGCCAAAATGATAGAGCGCGCGCTAAGTGCAGCCTCTTGGCGAGAATGAATAACGCTTTATAGCATTCTGTTTCAATGTTTAACTCTTTTGAAGGATGAGCTGCGCCACATGACCGAAAAAGCTATGCACATCGGCTTGGACGACACGGATTCAGTTGAAAAAGGGTGCACAACGTACATTGCTGCTCTTCTAGTGGAAAAACTTGAAAAATTAGGTGCAAGACTCGTCGACTATCCGAATCTGATCAGGCTGAATCCCAATGTTCCATGGAAGACTAGGGGTAATGGAGCTCTATGTCTGAGGATAAGGTACGACGAAAACGTTGAAAGGAGGATTAAGGATGTGGTCACGACCACTGTTGAGGAGTATTCAGACCTGGAGTCTGAAGGGACTGAGCCGGGCATAGTCTTTTTCTGCGGGGCGGGCATTCCGAGGGAAATCAGGGCATTCGCCAAGAAGACGATAAGTCACGTTGTGCGTTTCAAGGATGCAGTCAGGCTCCTGAAGCGATTTGGGGCCGAAGCAGTAGGCTTCAAGAGCGCACGTGGGATAATAGGCAGCCTGGCCGCGGTTGGGGAAACTCTTCAGGGAGACCACACTTACGAAATACTCGCGTATCGTAAGCCAGAAAACTATGGGTCAAGGAGAAGAGTGGACGAGGCCTCGATTTTTGAGATGGACAGTGCGACTGCGCCCTACACTTTCAACAACGTGGACCAGGAGAAAAACAGGGTCATCATTACGCCTAGGGGGCCGGACCCGATCCTTTTTGGCATCAGGGGCGAGAGCGCTGAGATCGTTAGAAGAGCGTTTGGCATGGTCAAAGCCCTCGAACCCGTCGAGAGATGGATGATCTTCAGGACAAACCAGGGAACTGACGCTCATTTGAGGCCTGTCAAGAGCTTGAACCAGATAGAACCGTATGATCCTGTGATCGTCAAAGGAAAAGTGTCGGCGAGCCCCAAGATCGTTCCAAGAAGACACGTCATCTTCTCGATCAGAGACCAGACTGGACAAGTTGACTGTGCGGCCTATGAACCCACGGGCAGTCTCCGCCGCTTTGCAAGAGAGCTGATCATCGGCGACCGAGTTGAGGCATACGGCGGCGTACGAGTTGGGACGCGAAAAAGACCTTTGACGATAAATCTTGAAAAAATCCGCGTGCTGGGGCTCGCCCAGAGTGTATCATACCAGAACCCGATTTGCAGAAAATGTGGAAAAAGACTGAAGTCCATGGGAACCAAGAAGGGTTTCAGGTGTGAAAGATGTGGTTCGAGGTTCAGGGACCTTGAGAAGACTGAAATGCCTCTGCAGCGTGACTTGAGAAAGGGTCTTTACATAGCTGCAGCTGGGTCTCAGAGGCATTTGACAAAACCTTCAGGGCGATATGGGATGGAGAAACGTCACGTCGTCGTCGAAGAGCCATTTGGCGATTGGCATTCGCCTTGGGTTAGTTCTTGCTGACGTTGAAGATTTCGCACAGCAGTTGATACAGTTCATCGCCTCCCTCCATTCTTGAGAAGATGTCCTTTTCGGCTTTCAGGACTCGCCCCATGGTCTGGTATGTTCTTTTCCATTCGAGTTCCTTCCACATCATGCGATAGTTCTTCAGTTCTATCCAGGCGCGGAAACTCAGTACGGTAAACATGCCCAGCGTGAGAAGAAGATTCAGCAGGTACAGGGCTTCTATTTCGTCCGTGACACTTCACCTCCTCCGCCGCAGTCAACGTTGTCATTCTAATAATGAATCGCATTTAAATCAAACTTGCGATTAGGCGCTTGTCGCGCGGCGGGTTCGTGGCAGGAGAATTAGGGATACTTTTAAGAAACATGTGATGAGACTGGCGAAACAGTTTAAATTGGCGCAGTTCATTAGCTTTTTGCGCGCGTGTTAGTTCAGTCGGAGTGTTTGGGTTTGGAAAGGTTTCCCGCAGAGGAGTACAGTCTTCCGTTTTTCAAGGAAGTGGGTTACGTGAGGAGGCTCTGTCCCAAGTGTGGAGGGTATTTCTGGACGCAGAACCCGAGTCAGGAGACTTGTGGGGAGGCAACCTCTGCAGGTTGTGCGAGTTACACTTTTATTGGCAGTCCGCCGACGGGGAAGAGCTACGGTCTGCGGGAGATGCGCGAGGCCTTTCTGGGTTATTTTGAGAGGCATGGGCACACTCGTATAAGGCCTTATCCTGTGGTGGCAAGGTGGCGGGACGATATTTACTTTACGCATGCGAGCATAATCGATTTTCAGCCTTATGTGACGGAGGGAATCGCGCCGCCCCCGGCGAACCCGCTTGTCATTTCTCAGCCGTGCATCCGCATGGTGGACATAGGTAACACGGGACCGACTTTTGGGAGGCATGGGACGATTTTTGAGATGGGTGGGGCTCACGCGTTCAATTATCCTGACAAGGAGGTGTACTGGAAAGATCAGACGGTGAGGTACCATCATGATTGGGTGACGAAGGATTTAGGGGTGAAGTCTGAGGAGATCACTTACAAGGAGGACGTGTGGGTCGGAGGCGGTAATGCGGGTCCAGACGTGGAATGCATCATTCGAGGCCTGGAAGTGGCGACGCTTGTCTTTATGCAGTACAAGGTGGTTGGTGGCGAGTTTGTGAAGCTTCCGATAAGGACGGTTGACACGGGCTACGGCATGGATCGTTATGCGTGGCTTTCTCAGGGGGGCCCGAGCGGTTTTCACGCGGTCTACGGGGACTTGCTGAACCGTATTTTCAAGATGGCCGGCATGACCAAGATCGATGGCAAACTGCTCAGTAGGATAGCCAAGGTTTCGGGGTTGGTGAGTCTTGACAAGACTGCCAGCAGGCTTGAAACTAGGAGGAAGGAGGCTGATCTTGTCGGATTAAGCGTACAGGAGCTGGACGAGTTTCTGGTGCCGATCGAGAACGTCTTCGCGGTCGCGGATCACACTAAGAGTCTGAGTTTCATACTTTCAGAGGGCGTGGTTCCGTCGAATATTCAGGAGGGGTATTTGGCGAGGCTTCTTTTCAGACGAGTCTACAGGCTGTTGAAGATGCTTGAGATTCCGGACAGGCTTTACGATATTGTGGACTTGCAGGTTGGCCTCTGGTGTGAGGATTTTCCTCGTCTGGGGGAGATGCGGAAGGAGATCTTTGAGATGCTTAAGGTCGAAGAGGAGAAGTTTCAGGAGACGATCAAGAGGGGCGAGGGAATGGTGAAGCGCATCTCCGCGGAGTTGAAGGGGGAGAAGAGGACGCGGATCCCTGTTGAAACGTTGACTGAGCTGTATGATTCTCACGGGTTGCCGCCTGAGATCGTCAAACAGGCGGGTGAAGCTGAAGGGTTGAAGGTTGATGTTCCTGACAACTTCTACGCGCTCATTGCCGAGAGACACATGCAGGTCTCTAAGCCAGCAGGGGAAGAGGCCGCCGGGAAAGACGAGTGGCTCAAGGACGCGGTCGCAGGGATTCCGGAGACAAGGCTTCTCTACTATGAGGATCAGTACATGACGGAGTTTGATGCAAAGGTCCTCAGGGTGCCGAAGGACGGTTACGTGGTTCTTGACAGGACATGCTTCTTTCCAGAAGGCGGGGGTCAGCCGGCAGACGGTGGCTATCTCGCCTCGGGCAAGGACAAGTTTGAGGTTGCTGACGTCCAAAAAGTAGGCCGAGTCGTTGTTCACAAGCTGAAAGAAGAGTGCGCTGTGAAGGAAGGCGGCGATGTCAAGGGGCACATAGATTGGGATAAGCGGTACGGCCTCATGCTGAATCACACGGCGACTCATGTTGTCGGTGGGGCGGCACGACGGGTGCTCGGATGGCATGTTTGGCAGTATGGGACTCAGAAGGGCGTTGAAAGCTCGAGGCTGGACATTTCTCATTATCGCCGGTTGTCGCTGGAGGAGACGCAGAAGATTGAGACTCTGGCGAACGAGGCGATCCTCAGGAACATCCCGGTTGAGACTGCCTGGCTGCCCAGGAACGAGGCTGAGAGCCGCTATGGGTTCAGGCTTTATCAGGGCGGCGCCGTGCCTGGCAAGGAGATCCGGGTCGTCAGGGCCGGAGACTGGGACGTGGAGGCGTGCGCAGGGACTCATTTGAAGAGCACGGGTGAAATCGGCTTCCTCAAGATAGTTCACACGGAAAGGGTTCAAGACGGCGTGGAGCGACTGGTCTACTCGGTCGGTATCTCGGGGTTGAGGGTCGTTCAGCAGAACGAGAGGCTGCTGTGGAGGCTCTCAGATAGCCTGAACGCGCCGTTGGAGAAGCTGGATAAGACGGTTGACAAGGTCTTGCGGGAACTGAAGGAGGCCAACGCCGAGAAGAGAAGCCTCATCAAGGAACTGGCGACGCGTGAGAGCACGGCGTTAGAAGCCAAGAATGAAGCCGAGACCAGCATGGAAATAGGCGGTGTCACGCTCGTGATAAGGGATTTTCGCTCGGTTGACGTTGACAGGATGGTTCGCACGGCAAACGAGGTAGTCAAAAGGAACGACGGTGCGGTAACAGTGTTCTACGGGTCGGACGCGCACAACGCCAGGATCATGGTGATGGCCGGGTCCGCCGCGGTCGAGAAGGGCATCAACGCGAGAGAAATAGTCCTAGAAGCGTCTGCAGTCTTGGGCGGTGGAGGCGGCGGGAAACCGGGGTTCGCTCAGGGTGGCGGAACCCGGACTGAGCAGTTGCCACGGGCAGTGGAACTGGTCAAAGAATTGGTTGAAAAACAGCTTAAGAAGAAGCCGTAAGCCTGGTTCATTCCTCTCGGCGCGAAGTTCGTGCGGCCTTGGTTAGCCTATCTGTATTTTGGGCTGAAAACAAGTCAAAATACACGTACCCCTTTCTACCGGTCGTTTTTTTGGTGTTCAGCGTGTGTTTGTGCGGCCGCGTGAAGGACAGGTTGACGTCTAGGGTGAGCTTACACTTGGTTTCTGGGTTCCTATTAAGTGAGGCGTCTGCTCGTTTGGGGCGTGTTCGGTTCCGCTGATCTTTTAGAAAGCAGGGCATCTTTAGGTTGTTGTGTGGGTTAGGCTTGCCGTTCTTCTATTTCTTGTGGGATCATGGGCATCACGGTGATTGACTCGTCCTTCCTAGCAGTTTCGTCTTTTGCTCGTCTGGTTCGTTGCTGTTTGCGGAACCCTGCCCAGACCATCGTGAACCCGAGTAGCCATAGCAAAATTGCTATCGGCAGGAACAGTAGCCTTGTTTTGTTTTTGCGCATTTATTCCGTTCACCTGAAGCCTTTTCGCTATCGTCGTGCCTCGAGTGGTGTCGTGCAGGTCATTAAAGTTTTATGAAGTTGAAATATGTATTCAGAAAGCGTCCTGTGGTCTGTTGTACATTATCAATGGTGTCTTGGGTCGTGTTTGGTTGTTTTTTGTTTCTTTGTATGTTTGGCGATGTGTATTTGTGTTGTTAATGTAGACAATAAGGTTTATTAAGATTCACGATGCCCTTGTTGCAATAGTGAAAAATTATGGCCATGCAAAAAGCAACAATAGGAACAGTCTTGGCATTAGCACTCATGGGCGTAGTCGCGAGCGCCTTAGGCGCGCTCGTCGCGACCCGCACAGTTCCCAACACGGGCAGCATCAGAGTGTCCACGCCTAGTCCATCGGTGAAGTTAGGCATATATTCAGACAGTGCCTGCCAGACCGTGCTATCTAGCGTTACTTGGGGAACCTTGGACCCTGGCGGTGCGTCGAGCCAGACGATTTACCTGAGGAACGAGGGCAACGTGCCTGTGACGTTAAGCATGAGCGTAGGAAACTGGACCCCGTCTGCGGTTCAGAGCTATCTCACCTTAACGTGGAACAAAAGCGGTTATGCGCTTGCGGTCAGCTCGATTGTTCAAGCTGTGCTGACTCTGAACGTTTCAGCGAGCATCAGCGGCATCACGAGCTTCAGCTTCGACATAACCATCTCGGCGTCACAGTAGACTAGCGCGCGCTAAGGCTCGAATTTCCAATGTTATGCGTTCTCTCTCGTGAGCCGTATCTCACGGAGAGAATTTTTCGCATATACTGCAACACAGGCTTTGCAGCTGCGTTCAGCCCTCGTATCTTGCTCGTCATCCTTTCCAACGCCGCCAGTTCTCTCTCATCAACAATCCCGATTAACGGCATCAACGTCACGTAGACTAGCAAATACAAGAAAGCCCCAACGACAAAAACTTCAGCGTAACGGGCCCACATGAAATGCAACAGCAGCAGCGGCAACAGGCTTGCCAAGAACCCTGCAAGATATATCTTCGCTGTCGGTCTTGCCTCAAACTGGACCTTAAGCTTGTGCACCCCGACGTACGCTGCGTACAATGTTGACACGATCCCACCCACGAGACTAGCCAACACCACGCCGACAACGCCGTACGGCTGAGCGAGAACAGGAGATATTCCTATCACGACGAAAACGTTAACCGATGCCACTTTGAGCGTTAGCCTCGTTTCTCCTAAACCGTTGAAGAGACTCGTCAAACTCAAACTGCCCATTGCTGCCAAGAAATACACCAGCACGCTGAAGGCCAGGAACAACCCAGCGGAACTGTACTTGGAACCCATGACTATGCCAACAACCTGATTGGAAAAAAGAAGAAGCAGTGCCGCCGTAGGAACGATCAACAAGCAAGTGTACTTGTTCGCCCTCTTAAAGAAAGCATTCACAACATCAGGAGTCGAAGAGGAACCGAGCTTCGAAAACGCGGGAAGCAAGGCAGTGGTAATAGATACGGGAATTACTGCGAGCAAAGCCACGAAGTTAATTGAAACCGAATAGTTACCAACATCAACGTTTGAGGAGAAAAACCCCAGCACAACCTTCTGGTACAGCGGAATAACCCCTCCCAACACAGTTGACACGTATAACGGCATCCCATACCGAGCCAAAAGCTTCAGTACTTGCCCGAAACTCTCACCATTTGGATCCGTTCTCGCGTTTGAGCGGCCCTTGACAGGCCTCAACAATCTATAGAACAACATGAAGGCTCCTGCAACCGAGGCAACAGCGTACCCTCCAACGTAACCTATCAGGACCCCGGACAGACTGAAACTGACAAGCACGAAAGACACTTGCAGCACAGTCTTCGCAAGCGCCTGCACGTTCGTCGTCAACGCATTGTACTCCGACTTATCCAACCCCACGAACGCTGAGTTGACGGTAACAAAAACCACTTGGAAAACAATGGACAAGGAAACTATCTGAACATAAAATGCATAGTCAGGCCTGTTAACAACGAGCGCCAAATAGCCTGCAAACACGATGCTCAAAACCGCCGCCAAAACGCCAACAAGAAACCTGAACCAGACCCCGGCGCGAATGATGCTAAACGCTCGAGAATCATTTCCCTCATTGTGAAGACTGGCCGCAAACTTCGTGATGCCCGTGCTGATGCCCAAATCCGTGAACAACAACACAAGCGCCGGAACAGTTATCACAAGATTATATTGCCCATACAAATCCGGCCCCAACAGCCTCCCCACGACAATCGCGGCAACCGCCATAATCACAGTCGCCAATGCGGAACCGGAGAAGAGAAAGAACCCACCCCGAGCCGAATCCTCAGTCACCCTCGACAAATCATCAGCCAAAACCACCAAACCTCCCCACATTTTTGCGGCGCGCGCGCTTTTATCGTGTTTGTGTGGTTCTTGGGGTTGTGAGTTGGTGCTCTCTCAGGACTCCGAGCGTTGCGAAGATTATGGTCAGCGCGAGTAGACTCAGGACTATTGGCGTCAGTTGGATGCCCCAGGGCGTGTAGTTTAGCAGCAGGCCTACTATGGGGACGAGTGCTAGGCTCATGCCCAGGCTCAGGGCCGTGTATTCGACGGCGTCCAATTCCTTACTGTGTGTCCGGATCGGGAGTTGTTGTGGGAACAGGGCCTTTATGAAGGCGTATCCTGGCAGCCATAGGATGAATATTATGCCCAGCGTGTACCTCACGTAGACTAGGGGGAAAGCGGTTTCAGGTATGGTGAAGACGGCGACGAGCGTTCCGAAGGCCAGGGCCAAGGTTGCCCAGAACCAGGCCGCGGCGGACGTCATCAAGTACGCTGATGTTCCTGGTCCTTGCGGCACTGATGCCGTGAGCTGCAGTCTTCCGTTGTTCTGCAGTCTGCTGATGGCGTCGAGTGTCTCCTTGTTTGAGGCGGGATAAGCTTGTGTCACGAGTTCGACGAGCCGGTTCACTGTTTCCGGTTTCTTCTGGGACGTGATTTCCAGTATTGTTTTTTCGAGGTTTTCTGTTGCTGTTTCGTCGTCCAAGTCCGTCCTTCCTCAAAAGTCAATAGAAACGGCTGATCACGGATATAAGAATGCTAAAAAAAAGGGTTGGGGCTCCTACTTTCTCCTGCGTTTGAATGCGTAGAGGCCGAAGGCGCCGAAGGGCGATGCTGTGAGTGCGACCGTGGCGATTTCTGGGACGACAAACGTGCTCTTGCTGAAGCTTGACCTTCTGTTGAACGGAGAGCTTTCTGGTATGCTAAGCGTGTCAGACCCGTTGTTGGTGTCCTTGTCGTACCTGCCGAGGGCGAGTATCAACGCCTTGAGGCTTCCGGGACCGCTGAGGTTCACTGCGAGCGTAAAGTGGGTTGGGCTCGTCGTTATCTGTGCCAGAATGAATTTGAGCGCGGAGTACACTGGGTTGTTGTTTGCCTCGTTCATGTTGGACTTTATCGCGGCTACTTCGTATTGGCCCAGGGAGCCTGGGTAGCCCGTGTTGATGTCCGGAAGCTCTGACGGGATCTTCGAGTCTTCTACGAGTTGGAAGTCGCTCTTGGTCATGAACGCGTTTCCGTTGATGGTTATGCTTACGAGGCTGTCGTACGTCGGCTTGTTGATGACTATCAAGAGCCAGACGTTCTCGATTGGGCCTTGGCCGGTGTGGAATATTATGAGGCTTGCCGGTGTGCCTGTGATTATCGCGCTGCCGGTGCTTTGTGAGCCTAGTGGGATCACTTGGATCGTGCTTGCCATGCCTTCGTTGGCCGCCGCTACTATTGGAGCGGCGATTAGGAGGAGCACTATGCCTGCTAGCATAATCAGGTGTAGTCTTGACCTTCTCATTCTTTCTTCCCCGGAGAAAATTCGTCATTGACTGATATAAACACTCGTGGAATATTGTTATAGAAGAGTCTTCTAGATGATTCTTCTAGAACAATCCTCTATTTGGCGGCTATGGTGCATGCGTGTTCAGGCGAACGTGACGGCGGTCTAGGGGCCGATGAGGATGCTCACTATTCTTAACGCGACAGTCGCTAAGAATAGTATGGAGACTGTGAGTGCGGCGTTTTTCAGTCTGTTCTTGTTGATTTTGATGCGGGTTCTGCCGTAGTGGGGCGAGAGGAGTTCCGAGGTCACGAGCAGTACGAGTGCGCACACGGCCAGTAGGAGGCTTATGTCCCAGAAGCCCAATGGGTAGTTCATTAGTCAGATTGCCTCTGCGTACGTTTGGTATTCTGCTTCTTTCGTCTTGCCGTCGTCGCTTGTTTTTTCGTCTGTTATGATCGTCGGTCTGCCGGTTGATCTTGCGATGGCGCAGGCTATGGCGCTCGTCAGGGGGCATCCGATGCTGCCGTGGATTCTTGTCATCTGGTCGGTTTCTCTGGATGTTTCCTCATATATTGAATCAGTTATCCTGACGCGGATCTTATCGTGACCTTCTCCCTCTTGCGGGGCGGGGTCCTTCGCTGGCTCTGGCGGCTTGGCTGTTCCCAGGACGATTTCGAGGTTTGTGGCTATCTCGAGGCTCTCGACCATGAGTCTTGGCATGTTCTTCATCAAGTAGTCCAAGTCTGTTCGTGTGAAGTTTGTTCCGAGAGTCTTCTCGAACAGTCTTGCCAGTTCGGCCCCTGGAGGCGTAAGCAGCAGGCCTTCGGGGTTTCTGCTGGGGGTCTGGCTTTCGAGGTTCTGGATCTGCTCTGGGGTCGGCAGAGGCGTGTCCTTTGATTTGGGGATGTATATCTTGGTCTCGTCTGGGCTGTTGAGGTATTTGGGGGGCAGGTAGACTGGTTTGCCGTTGTAGTCGAGTTCGTTCAGGGTCTGATTCAGGGTTGAGAGTGCCGGGTTTGCGGTGGCGTTCAGCAGGCTTGCGCTCACGGATTGGTCGGGGCGGATGTAAGCGAGTATGGCGCCCCAGAAGATCATGCCCAGGCCTATGAAGGCCGTCACGGATGACGTGTAGATTACTGAGAGTATCGTCGCTAATGCCCCGAGCAAGAGGAGCAGGATGGCCGAGGTTCCGACTCTTACCCTGTATGCCCTGTCAGACATGCTCAACCCTTTTCTGCACGTATTGCTGTTAGTCCTTTCTAAGCCTTAGCCTGCTTATGTCTGTTCGCCACGCTTGAACGGGAGAATCCTGATTGCTCATCAAGTGTTGTCTTATTAGACCGGTCTTTTCGAGGCTGAGCAGCTCTTGTTGCAGTGTCTCGTCTGAGATCGTCTGGCCTGTGGTCTGCTGGTAGGCTTCTCGTATTCGATTGAGGTTCGCCGGTGAGGATTTCTCGGTCTTCCCGATGGCTTCTATGAGCTGCTGGTTGGGTCGTGAGAGTTTATTTAGTGCTACCAGGTTCTGCCTTCTGCGTCTCTGGGTCTCGAAGAGGCTGAAGATCATGATTGCCACTATTAGTGTGGCCGTCGTTGCAGCCAGTGTGAGTCCATTGTCTGACAGGAACAAGTCGATAGAACCCCAAGTCTGCAGTGGCTGCCAGTACTCGGCTATCGCCGTGGCCATAGGCAACAGTTGCGCTTTTGTGGCGGTGATGTTGTATGGCGACGTTTCGAGGCTGATCATTACTTGTTTTGTCTGGGAGGAGTTGTTTATTGTGAGCACTGATGTTGTGAACCAGTACAGCACGAGGTCTGTTTGGTTCCACAATGTATCGTTGTAGGCCAAGTACCTGGCCTTTAGGGGTGGGTTCTGGAGGATCTGAACGTCTTGAAGGTCGGGTTGTGTGTACCTAGGCTCGCCGTGGATCAACGGGTCATACGTGATTCTACAAAGGTACCAATCGTGCAGGTTGGCTTTGGAGCTCGCCGCCTCGAGTGCGACCTCAACGGGTTCTTGACCTTCCTGTATTGGACTGTAGAGGTAATTGAGCGCGAGGTTTTCGGTTTTTAATTGTTCGGAATACGTGTTGCGGTTCAGATATGTAAGGTTGAACCCGGGTATCTGAGGGAATATCTGCGTGTTTCCTTGCTCTCCTTCGGCGGTCTGGACTAGCACCTGGGCGGGACCTTTCGTGAGTGCTAGGACAGGCGCTTGGATCGAGACTAGGAGGACTGCCGTTAGGGCTATTGCCGCTATTTTTGCGATTTCTAGTTTGAATGATTTTATGTTTGGGTATTTGAGGAGGCGGCCGCAGGCGGAGCAGTAACTTGCTAGCTTGTCTGAGTAATGGGGGTTGCATGCGGGGCAGGCCGTTTTCAATTGTGGGGGGGTGAATATGTGGGTCTTGAAGGCTTTCTCGGAGATCGTGAGGAGAATGAGTGTGCCGAGGAATATGAGTATCCATCCGCCGACGGCGTGAAACGCGTCGAGGGGGAGTTGTTCGCCCAATTGGTAGCCTATGAGCATTATGCCTGTTATTCTGAGGATGTTGAGTGCGTAGACCAGGGGTAGGCCTATCACGAAGACCGCGGCTTTTTTCCATGCCTTGTCTCTGACGATGAAGGCTATGAAGGCGGCGAAGACGAGGAAGCCTATGAGGCTGTATATGCCTGAGCAGGCCAGGTCGACCGTGAACGGTAGGCTCGTGCCGTCGGCGCGCATAACCGTTATCAGGGGCGCGCCGAAATCATACGATATGCTTGTATGCACACCGACTAGGTTTACGAGGCCGTTTGAGGCTTGCGAGCTGATTACTACCAGGGCTGAGCCAACGATGTTTAAGACTTCGAGCGTGGGTGGGACGAGGAAGAAAAGGAAGACTAGCGGGAATGCTGCGTGCCGCAGTGTCTGCGCGTTGAAGAGGATCAGTATGAGTCCCGAGACGAAGAGCGGCAGCGTAAGCATATGGTACTCGAGGGGGATGAATGTGGATGACCCGTACCAGTACAACAGAACAGCAGTTGCGCACATTAGTATGCCGCTGAGGATTCCCATACGCTTCTTGCTGGCCTGAACTTGCGTGTCCACCATGGCGGCCCTGAGCATCTTTCGTTTTCGGTACACGAGGTAGACCAGAATGAAGGGTATGACAAGGAGATAGCTTGTTGCCTCGCTGCTCAAGGAGTCTGCGAAAATCATGATGAGGTCCTGCATGTAGAAGGCAGCAGTAGCAGCGACAAGAGTCGCGACCTCTAGCCACAGCGTCACGTTACCGATGCTCTGCTGCGTGACTGTGTCTTTAAGATTTGAAAGCTTGAACTTCTGCAACACGTATACCTTCTTTGCAAACATGTCTTGCGCGTTAAGCGCTTCGTGAGTGTGAGGACCTACTTGTTGGACATTTTTTTGGGGTACTACTGCTTGACCAAGTGGTTCCATGACTTTCGGAGGCTATTAAGAATTATTCCTCAGGGATTATTATTCGATCGAGCGTCAGCGACACAAGTCTTCACGCATGTTTGTGGGGGCCAAGGAAAGCTGGAAAGGATGTTAGGAAAGTTTTGGTGAAACCTGTCCGTGTCTCTTCTTAAGTGTGCTGATGCTACGTCAGCGTTCTCTTTTCCTTGCGAACGTGGATGGCCTTTTTTCGGCAGATTACAACCAGGGACAATGCTCCGAGTGCTAACAGGGGAATCGCCACTGTTGGAAACTCGGGAATAAGGTTGGTCGGAGTTTCGATGATGCTAATCTGGAGGTTCTGCGGAAGTCCTGTTTCCGGTTCGCACACGATGGCTACGGTCTGGCTGTTCTCGGGGATGAATCCTGTGCCGTTCGCCTTGGTGTCGTTGATCATGGCCCATGCATAGGTTTCGTCGCTAGTGACATTTATTGTGTCGCCCAGGTTGATGAAGTACCATATCGCGTCTTGGATTTGCGTTAGATTCGTTCCCTGTTTGTGGTTCAGAATATAGTTTACCATGGTCCAGTTCTCGTTGGCTAACGTTCCTGTGAGGTTGAGGCTCGAGTACAGTGTTGCCGGAAACTGATTGTCTCGAGCCATGAGAGCTGTTCTGTCGACGCACCAGCCGACGTATGTTGCGTTCGTTACGTTGTAGCCGGAGGGAACGTTGTACAACGTTGTGTCGAAGTAGCTTGATGTGCTGTTGGCGACCTGCATCATAATCTGTCCTGGGGGTAGGTAGATAGGTACGTAGTCGTCGTTGCTGGCTGCCGCGACATGATACACCATGATCGATGAAAGTGTCATCAAAATGGCAATGCCTACCGCAAGACTCTTCCTAGTCTCAGTTAGAAACCTCATTCTTAAACACTTCCGAACAGTTGCCAATGAATGTGTCGCAAGAATTAATAAGGCTTATTCTGAGCCGGAGACGGTGCAAGCCAATTTCGTTGGTTTCGGTTCTTGTGCCGTATACCGAAGATTGCTCTAGAAGCTAGTTATAGAAGAGAATTCCATTAGCTTTTGCAACAGAATGTTGTTGGGAGTATTTGTTAGGCGTATTGCTCTCCGTAGTAGATGGCAACTGCTGTTATATCTTGCCCGTCGATCTTTCCGTCCGCGTTCAAGTCTGCCAACGGGTTCCAGTTTGAGGAGCCCAGTACGGATCCGAAGGCTAGAGCAACTATCGCTATGTCTTTTCCGTCCACTTTGCCGTCCTGACTCAGATCCCACGGCGCGTGTGTGCGTGCTACTTCAGATTCTTGTGCGAACACTATCAGGAACGGAAGAAGCGGGCGCAATAGGACAGATTCTATCTGGTTGTACGGGGGAGCGGGCCAGTTTCCAGCTTCTAGCAGGTATGAGGTTGAGTTGCCCGTAACATATGCTTGGTCAGTTATGCATCCGCTTATCCCTAGCTGTCCGTATCCGTACACGTATGCGCCTCTGGATGCTGCTAAGGTCTGAATCTCTTTGGCAATAGCGATGTGATAATGAGACATGTTAGCGGTCATTTTCGCGTATCCGGATGGATAACCGAAGACAATTCCTCCGCCATAATGGTAATTCAGATGAAATTTGGGCTTGTACGTCTCGAACAGGTTGATCAGAGCCTGACTTTCAGGTTCACTTCCTGGGCTTGGACCTTTGTAGCTCATATCAGTCACGTTACTGCTACTGCTGCTTCCTCCCCAGCCAACGGGCATATTCCTGTTCAGGTCAACTCCATACGAGTTAGCGTATGCACCATGAACGAAGCCATATTGGTCCATGTTCTTCCTTTTGATCCCGTAGGAGTCGATGTTTACGATGACTATCATTATCAGGTTGTCTTGCAGTATTCTGTCTGCTATTGCAGGTTCTTTTCGCTCAAGAATCCAATCAGCCATGTAATAACCGACCTCGGCGCCCTCGACTTCGTCGCCGTGTGTGACCGTGGTGAACAAGACCTTGCCGCCGTTCGGGTTGCCGATTTTGAACATGGGAATGTCTCTGCCTTGATAGGATTTGCCGATGCTCTCATAGGTCATTAGAGTAGGGTATTGATTCATCAAATTGAAGAAATCCCCCAGTAACGTTTCTCTGTCGCGATAGCCTGTCGGAAGTGCTGAAACATGCGGGAGAAAAACGGGCGGGAGAAAAGCAATGATTAACGAGACGAGTAGGGCAATAGACGCTGGACGGCTACTCGAATGCAATAAGAGTGAGAACTCCGCTCCTGATTTCATGCTGTTCCATCTTTATTAGAAGATACAGAGCGATATTAATCTTCTTAGGAATTCTCTTGGTCGGCACACATGTGCTCTGAAGCGGTCAGGCATGATCATCTGCAACGTTTGCATTATTGTTGCACACTACGAGTTCGTTGAGCCTAATAGACTCATAGTAGTCGAATCAAACCGTTCGTGAATTGTAGTTTTGAAAGCAAGGAAGCAATTACCTAGCTTTCGATGTGACCTTGGGTTTTATCAGAACGAGATAGACTATTATGGCTGCTAGGATTATTGTTGATCCCACGAAGGCATATCCAAAGTTTCTGGCGAATGCAAGTTCTCCAAGCAAAGCATCATAATTGGTCTTCAACCCTCCATAATTCGATTGCAGCGAGTCGTAATCTGTTCTGAGGATGTTGTAGTTGGAGCTCAGTGAATCATAGTTTCCCTGGAGGCGGGTATAGTTCGTTAGGAAAAGGCTGTACAAGGAATTGAGGTTATTGTAGTTTATCAACAATGAGTTGTAGTTGGCCGATAAAGCGTTAATATTGGCGAGTAAGGAATTATAGTTGGCCGACAGTGAATTGTAGTTTGAAAGTAGAGTGTTGTGATCGGTCAAAAGCGCCTCATATTCAGCCGCTAAAGTGCTGTAGTTTACCGACAAAGAATCGTAACTGCCTAGAAGATCACTGTAATTAGCTAGAAGAGCATAGTAGCTGCTATTCAGCGCGACGTATTCTGGGCTTGGCACGTACTCGGTTATTTCAAAAGTGAAGTTGAAGCTTACTTGCCCGTAATTCAAAACGACAGAATCGACTGTGATCGTATGGTTACCCACATCTGATAGTGGCGGTTCAGTAGGAACACTTAGAAAATAATTGTATGAACCGTCAGCACTTTGATTACCCGAATTGTTTAGTCCTATCACGACATCATCCCAGAAGATGTCCGCTTTTTCAACATTACCGATACTAGCGTTCGTCGTGCGGAATCTTATAAGAATACTTGTGTCGGCTGTTCCGCTTGATGGGAGAATTTCTGCTTCGATGCCATTGACCTGTGCCCTTGCCAATCTTATAGACATACTTGCGACAAGTAGAAGCACGAAGAAAGCTAATAAAGGTCTGTACGGCTTCCTCACCAATTCTCACCTTTTCTGCATTTACATTCTGCAATTCACTTCATAATTAAGGTTTTCATAAATCAAGCTTTTGGGAGTCTAGTTTGTCTGCACGCGCTGAGTGTGAGTGAGTGCAGGATTGAGAGCGGATGATTGAAATCGTAAAGGTTTGGGTTTGGGATAAAATTCTAGCTCGCGCGCGCTATTTTTGGCGAAAGGATTAAGAAATGGCGTGTAGGAAAATGGTTATAACAGTTGTCTATCAGTTCAACCCACTAGCTTTGGGAGATAGGAAAATGATGAGGCCATTTTTTTGGATCATTTTCTTTTTGCTTTTGACAGGTATGTTGACGCTTCCATTCAGGGCTCAACAATTCAAGGCGCCGCAACCCATTTGCATTCACGCTGGCGGAAGTATAGACCCTCAGACGGCTATGAATCAGTGCCCAAGAGACTATCATATGTTGACTAAGAGCATCATAACTTATGGAGACGGAATCAGAATTAACGCAAACAATATTGTACCGGGCGGCGCAACAGATCCAGCAACCACCGAGTTTCCAATATCGCTTGGTTTCTCATCGTATATTGTGAGCGTGACCGGATCGACGTACAGCCTCACAAATGGCACAACTGGACAGATTCTTGAACAAAGCTCAAATGCAAGTCAAATCTTCAACGATGTTTATGGGAACTTAACGGGCGGCGGCACAGTCTACGTGTGCCCAGGCCTCTACTCACTTAACGGAACAATCTATCCAACAAGCAACACAATAACCAGCGGTGCTGGCGAAAGTTCGGTTCTAAGCTTGTCCAACACAACTGCTCAACCAATCATGATTTTGAACAACGTCCAGAACGTAAAAATCCTCTACTTGAAACTGACTCACAATTTCCCAATTGTCTGGGGCAGCACAACCAAGACTATGAACACCTATGACATTCAAGCATTGAACACTACAAACCTCGAGATCGCTTACTGCCATGTTACGCAATCAGCAGACTATGCTATCTCAATAGGATGCGTACCAAGTCCAAACGTCGTGCAACTACCCTGCTACAACACGAACGTCCATGACAACATTATAGAAAACAGCGCTTCAGATGGCCTTCATTACAGAGGAGGATCGGGGCACATTATCAAGAGCAACATTTTCAACGCTACAGGAGACGATGAACTGGGAATAGCCGGGCTGCCATGGGACCGCATTTCCGACGTCACGGTCGAAAGTAACATGTTTGAGGACGGCAATGCCAACGCAATCAAGTTCACAACTGAACAAGGCCTCGACGTAGCAAACGTCACCATTGATCAGATTACAGGCGTAAACATTATGGGAAATACGATTGACACTATGAACGGAGGCGGAATCTGGATATGGGTTCCTCAGACCTCAAGCAACTACACCACATGTACAGTATTCTGCTCCAACGTGTCCATAACCGACAACATGATAAGGAATACTAACCTGCCAGCTTTTCTGGGCGATGCGGGTCGGGCGGGCTGCCTGCTTCAAGGCTTGACCTTCAGCGGCAATACCATAAGTCACTGCGGCAATAATGGAAATGGGCTATGGAAGGACGGATCATTCTTCTATTCGGTCACAAACTCTATTATCACAGGCAACACTTTCAGCAGATGCGGAACTCCTGGATATTACTCAATCGACCTCCAAAACGGCACAAACGACATCATTTCAAATAACATGGTTGCCAATTCCAATGGATACGGGATGCAGGACCTTAACGGTGGTCAGAACTTGTTTACGAGTAACTATATCCTGTTCAGTTTTGCTCACGGTTTCGCCGTAAACAATGCGACTGATGATTTGATACAGAACAACTACATTGAAGGCAGTGGACAAGGTGCTCTCGGAGACGGCATAGTCTACACTGGGACCAATGGAACGATCATGGGCAACAAGATCATAGGCGGAGGCCCGTACCAAAGATACGCGCTCAACATTCACTCAGGCTCGGTCAACACGGTAGTGAGCGACAATGACCTTAGAAACGTCACAACCACTTCTGGCGCGATAAACGACGCTGGAATAAATACAAGTTTCATCGATGATATAGCGCACGCGCAAGAATACAACAGCTTACAGTCAGACCTTGAAAACTTGAACTCCACCTACGAGAGCCTCCTAACGAGCTATGCTTCACTCCAAACCAACTACAGCAACGTCCAAACAAACCTGGCCGCTTTGAACTCGTCCTATCTAGACTTGAAAACCAACTACGATACCCTCAGCGAGTCCTACAACAGCCTAAACGCAAGCTCCAGAGATTACCAGCAGACAACACAAAACGAACTAGCCAACATCAAGAACACACTATACGCCTTCATAGCCATCACAGCGATTCTCGCAGTTGCACTGGCGTATGTGGCAACAAGAAAACGGAAGACAAAACCGGAAACATGATAACCATCAGGTCTTTTCGTTTTCTCTAGTTACTGCATAGCGCGCACAAAGCCATTTGTTACGCTTTGCCATTCTCTTTAGCATATGCTTGGACGCTAGAATTCAAACCTTCTTTGTTTCACTTTACGATAGTATCAGGTGTATTTGGTCGGGATTTTGGATAGGAAATGGGGCATTTTGCCAGAACCGAGAAGGGGCAAAGAGTCAACCAGTTCAACCCTCACTTTGGCGATGTCAGCGACGCGGAAGCTCAGGTTCTTCAGTATGAAATCTGTGTGAGCTTCCTTGTAACCGGCTCTTCTGACTATTCTTATGACGATTTCGTCCAAGCTCTGTTGAACGATCTGGAAATCTTCTATAGGTAGATCCTCGAAAAAAGTCTTCAAGTCACGAAATGTCGTGAAAGTTCCGTTGCTGTGCGCGAAGTATTCATAAAATCTTCCTATGGGTCTAAACAAAGAAAGCCTCCTACCACAAGGACAATCGTCGCTCAACATTTTCCCTGAATCCCCGATGTCATACCGGATGAACGGCATGACGAAACTGTTCAGGTTCGTCAGCAACACTCTTCCTTCTTCCCCGGGAGCAACAATCTCCCCGTCTTTTTCAATCTCAACGAGAACATTCTCTTCGCTGACATGATATCCTTCATGGTGACCACATTGAGAAGCAACATGAGAGACCTCGCAGCTGCCATAGTAATCGTACACCTTGCAGCCAAAGGCTTCTTCAATGTTTTTCCGATAGTGCGGAAGCAGTGTCTGACCGTAGGTGAACACTGCTCTTGGACATATCCTGAACTGACGGTTTTCGAGCAAGAAAACTGCGTATATGTTCGTTGGACCCGTGATGCCTTCAACATATTCCGGTTTGAAGGAGTGCATTCTTCTACTGAAGGATGCCATCGACTCCTCTGAAAGAGTGTGAACATTCAGAGTCTTCTTTCTTCCCAAGAAACGTCTGATTCTGTGTTCTACTCGGGCCAATTCGTTTTCTGGCCTTATCCTGCGTATGTAGGCAACCTTGGCTCCGGTCTTGTATCCCGCCCAGCTGAGACCGCGAGCTTGGGATGCCATGCCCCAGGTCAGGTCCATCTTACTCCGATAGAATTTCAAAGGAGTGGCAGTTGTTCCATTCGTCTCACGGCATATTAGTTCCGCTTTGTCCGCATTTCTGGCCAAAAGTTCCTCGGATCTCAGGCGTATAGATGATCTCAGCAGAACTGGAAGCCTTTTCAGGTCTTCTAATCTGCTGAGATCAGCCGGGAGAAAACCGATTTTCCTAAAAGACTCGTGATAGTATGGGACATTTTCATAAGCGTGCTTTAGAAGAGTCTTCAGTTTTCGCAGCTGGAACTGCTGCAAGTCTTCTTTTTTCATCCACTGCGTCCCTTCAAGGGTTTCCAAGCGGCTGTAAAGATGCCTTCCCGTTAGCTTGTCGTAGGTCGAAGACAGAAGCCGGGTCAGACTTGCGGCCAAACTTCATTTCACCTTAACGAATCGCTACACAGTGAGACATTGAATATATTCATTATGGGATAGTCGTCAAATGATGCAATAACAAGTTCTGCGGACCCTCATGAAGTGGCTTTAAATTTAAGCGCGCGCTGCAGCTTCACGGTTCAAGTTTACCAAATTCTTTCAGAAGCAGGCTCACGTTTTTGACAGGGCACACTTCACGGTTTCAGTAGATCCTATGCGTGTTGTCACGGTTCCAAACACAGTCAACGGCTAGGCAGGTCTAATCTGTCGTTTCACATCTGATCTTTCTCGTATGCAGGAAATCGCGTCATGCTACAAAGGCAACTAATTGTCACCGCTGCTCCCGCAAAAACCCTTTCTCATCGCAAAGAGGACCATCGTAGAAGATTTCTTCACAAGTTGTTTATTCAGAGCAGGCTGAACATCTACATCAGACTATCCTTTTTCTAATTCCACTTAACTAATTACCAAAGCGGACTTTGCGAGAACCCATAATAATCCATTCCAACCATGATAGCGGCGTGGTTGAAATGAAGAAAAGAACTATTTTTATCATAGCCACAATCGCATTTCTAATGCTTGCCATTTTCACTCCACTTGCCTTGGCAAACTATGAAACAAAGTCTTCTATTCTAAACAAGTTCAAGACGCTATGTTCTACATATCCCAAATATGCTAACTATGTTTCTATTGGGAAATCTGTTCTTGGAAATGACATCCTAATGTTCAGGATTGGAAACTCTAGTTCTAGTGGTAGAATCCTATGGGATGCCCAGATGCATGGATCGGAAGATGCTGGATCAGAAACAGGATATCTATTTGCCAAATGGCTTCTATCTTCTGGAGATAGTAGAGCAAAACATATGCTAGCTCATAACTGGTTCTTGTTTGTCCCAGTAGTCAACATTGACTCATACAATAGAGCAAATGCTCATTACGTCAATATCAACAGAAACTTCCCTGTTGGATGGGGACATTCAGGGACTTCTACCAAGACATCTGCCCAAGACTATAGAGGTCCTTATGCTGCTAGTGAACCAGAAACAAAGGCTCTAATCAATGTCTTCAAGACATACAAGCTAAAGTTCTATGTCAACACTCACACTTTTGGAGGACCTATAATGTACTATCATTCTTCGATACCTAGTAGTGTAATGACTACATTGAAGTCTAGGATAAACGCTTATAAGGTGACGTATGGTGGGACTCCTTTGACAGACAATTCTTGGATCAAAATGAGTGGTCCTGGAATGGCGATTGGAACGTCTCAATCTTATGGCATTCAAAGTTTTCTATACGAGATAGGTCCAAGCAACAAAGTAGCTCCATACTCAGACATCTCAGGGAAATACTACAGGGATGTTAGAGTTTTCTTAATATCTCTAGCATCGATGTGTGGCTAAATTTCTTTTTTTTTCTTTTTTTAGCTTTTTTTAGTGCGCGCGCTAGAACCCAGTATGCCGACGCAGTCAAGTGCAGTCATGTATAGGACATATCACCCGGTAGACCTCTCTCCTAAGCTTTCTGATTGGCGCGCGCGTCAGAGCGTCTGTTCATCGCGCGCTCTTGAATATTGCGCAATAAGCTGGGGTATAGGGCGCGTTGGAAGCACGGCATCGTGCCACAAAAAGGAGAGTGTCATATTCGAGTTCATTGAGCCATCGCAGATACTTGGACCACTTAGCAGAGGGCTAATTGATTTCAAAGGGTGACGGAGTATAATTGAGGAGGAGGCAACGCTTTGGCTAAAGTAGTTCTAGGTCAACCACCGTCGTGCCCGCGAACTTGTCAAAATACCTTGCGAATCGCTGATCCTTGAGCCCAAGTCCGACAAGCAGATCGAAAGGAAGTACCGGAAGGATCTTGCCAAAGTTCCTTACAGCAGCATGATCGTACGAAATTTTCTTTCCATCTACTCTCACAACCATCAGCCTCATGATCCGCTTCCCAAGACTCTGCCCTGCAAACCCTTCCAGTAGCGTCGAATACACCCAAAAAACAATAAGAAAAAGAACGACATCACTACCACCCAGACTAAGCCCGCCTCCCGATGCTATCGAGAAAACGCTTGCCGCGGCTCCAATTATCAAGAAAACTCCAAGGACTGCGGCAAAATCTATCAGAAAGGCGAATGCCCTTTTCTTCAGGTTTGCAAGGCGGGCATTTGGAGCCCTTCGGACAGCACCGGTATCTTCGACCCAGGTTTCAAGACCTTTAACAAGGCCTATCGCATGCACGCCCATTCTGGTTAGTTTGTACTTGCCAACCTCCGTTTGTTCTATGAAACCATTCAGGTTCCTGATGTGAAAGCTCAGTTTTCCCGTATCCACTTTAGTGGCGTTCATAATGTCTGTAAAAGAAAGCTCACCCTTTCCATCAAGATTCGAAAGAATTTCTCTTCTTAAAGGATGAGATAGTACAGCTAATACTCTTGACACTTCATCCTGATCGACTGCCATAACTCAAACCAAGGGTCTATCTCGGGAATTGCAACGTTTAGCTAAACAGACTCCCTCAGAATTAACGGTTTCGCCCCCTCACTTGAAACGAACCTTTGAGAAAGCGCGCGTACTTCACTGGACAAGGTCATTTTAGGGTGCATGAGGATGAATAAGCATTCTGTTTTATCATTGTGCGCGCTAAAAAAAGGAAACCAAACTTCTATCTTATTGTTTGTATTGGGCGTACCAGTAAACCGTGCAAGGACTGTGATCATAGTCTACAGCTGTGCCATTTGACCAGATGATGCCCAAAGTGAAAGTCGTCGATGATGCTGCTGTGACAGTGAGTGTTTCTCCGATAATGTTTCCTGTGACGCTGATCTGACCGTTAGGTGTTCCTGCCAAGCCATGCGTAATTGTTGAGCCATTGATGCAGTTTACTTGGAAGCCGCTGTTCTCTGTAACGAAGCCGATGTTTCCACTAACGATCGTGCCTGTCCCAGCATTATTGAGAATTGCCGATGGATTGTCTGAAATATTCCGGAGGTCATTATCAATCACGACGATATTTGTCGAACCTGAATGCACATTGATGCCATACCTGAGATACGGTCCTGCACCCATAATTTTGTTGCTTATAATGGTCCCATTGTTTCCAGTGAATACTATGTTGTCTCCAAGATATGTTTGCCCGCTTGCTTGAACGTAATTGTCTTCAATCAGAGAATTATTGGCCAGATTTACGACTATGCCGTGACCACCACTAAACAGGATTTGGTTGTCCCAAAGTGCGTTTGCATTGCCGTTTGCGTCTTGTATTCCACATCCATTAGAATTAAAGAGGGTGTTCCCTGAAACATCGCAATTTGTGCAGTTTTGAAGGTCAATCGCATAATATTCACTGGTTCCACATCCGCTAAGCGTGTTACCCGAGATTATAGAGTCCATGAGAGAATAGAAGAAGGTTCCGTCCTTCCAGTTTCCATATCCATTTAGACCACAATGACTGATGCTGTTATCACTGAATGTCAAACCTTGAATTAAGCAGCCCGTCAGGCCCTCTTCTCCAAGAAAGGCGGGCAGGTTAGTATTGCTTATCATGTTGTCTGTTATGGAAATATTGGAACAAAAGACTGTTCCCGTCGTGTAGTTGCTTGAACTTTGGGGTACCCAAATCCAGATTCCTCCTGCGTTCATGGTGTTGATCGTGTTGCCTGCTATGTTTATGCCAGTGATTTGGTCAGTAGTGACATTTGATACTATTGAACTTTGTTCAGTCGTGAGTTTTATCGCGTTGGCATTTCCATCTTCAAAAATGTTGCCCTCCACTGTGACGCCGGAAATAGTGTCCCAGGGCAATCCTGCTATTCCCAGCTCGTCGTCTCCCGTAGCGTTGAAGATGTTGTTTTGAACGATTATTCCTGATCCTCCTCTAATGTGAAGGCCGTCTGAAGCACTGTTCTCGATAAGGTTGTCATGGATCCATGTGTTGTAGCATGGCAGCTGCGCGAAGTTTGGACTAGGAACACATCCTATTGAGACGGCATAGTCTGCAGCCTGTGTGACATGGCAATACGCAATCTCAAGATCGGTGGCGTTTAATGCTTGAATGTCATACGTGTTCATAGTCTTAGTCGTGTTCCCCCAGACTATCGGGAAATTGTGAGTCAGTTTCAAGTAGAGGATCTTGACGTTCTGGACGTTGTTCAGGACCATGACCGGCTGAGCAGTTGTGTTCGACATGCTTAGAATCGAGCTTTCTCCTTCACCCAAAGTCACTGAATTGCTTGTCGGATAGATTGAGCCGTTTAGATAATATATGCCCGCGCTTACATGAATCTCGCCACCACTCGTCATGTTACCATAGGCAAAATTGAACACTTGGGTGGCGTTTGTGCTTTGGTAATCGAATTGTCCTGATGTGCGGTTTTTCAACCTGCATATTGAACCGTTTACATCTATAATGTAGCTTGCGAATTTCTGAGGATTGGGTACACCAGATGTGGTTGTGTAGGAGTTAATGTAATTCGTACTAACGGTGACTTGGTCAACGAAGAGTGTTGCTGGATTTCCAGTAATACCGTTTGTTGTCACCATTCCAGCCAACATTGTCGTTGGTGCCCCAAGATTGTTTGTTGTTGGATTGTAGTAGGCATCGACTACCTGGGTATCATTGACATAAAGCGCAAGATAAGTCGTTGAACCTGAAATGTAATCATACCTAAAGCAAACATCATACCATTGCCCTGCACTTACAGTGTAGTTTGACATAGTTTGCTTCCATGAACCATCCTCAATTGTGAAATTCGTCATTGAACCTTTGTACATCACTCCTGCAAGACATTCGTAACTACCAGTAGAGTTTTTGTATCCGCAGAACCAAATGCCTTCACCATATTTTGAAAATGGAACTCCTTTTTCAAAGTATATCATCTCTCTTGTGTAGGTAGAGTCTGCATTATTAACTGTCCCCAGATCATGCTGGAACCTTGACATTTCAGAGGATTGCGAGCCATTAGTGACGCACCTCGCACTGTAAGTACCGAATGCAACGATTGTGGTATTAATCGTGGGTAGAAGCCCTGACGTTTGTGATATCGAGTCCCACTTTGAAAAGTTGCCTGTTTCGAATCCTTCAGACCAGTAAGGCGTGTTAGCCCTTAAAAGATAGATTCCAACGAATACTGCAGTAAGAAGCAACACAACACTCACACTAGCTAATATCTTGTGCGCGCACGTTATCTTGGTCTGGCCGTTTCCAAAGAGGTTCGAAGCTGGAAGGCCAATTCCTGTCATGTCTGATCCCACACTCACAGACCATTTTGGGGTAAGGATCGTTGACCCCGACTGGGCAGGGTTAATGACAAAAGCAGACCCCAAAAGCTAACGACAATGAGCCCAACGATTATCAGACACGATGCCTTTCGATAAGCCCTTGGCTCACCCAAATTTTTCTCCTCCACCCAAACGAGGATATCTTACTTGCCAAGATTTAAACACATACGGAATAGACATCGATAATGCGACCACGCGCGCAAGCCATGTACCATCGGCGTTTAATTTAAGGCTGAATGGCTACACTGTGATGTTGCTACAACTTTGGCGATGCGCGTGTTTTGTTAAATTGCTTAACCTACCGCGCGCTATTTGCCGGGCTATAGTCTGTTGGCGCAAATTCCAATATTGTAGCAATATAATCTGACGTTTTCCACCAGCAAGTTCGTCAGAACGGCATTTTCAAAGGCCCAAAACTCCTCAAGGACCACTAAACCTCTTGATGATTCCTCTTCTGTCACATCTCATCTTTGACATCACAGCGGAAAGACTAATTTGCTAAGACAAGTGACATTGTGGCTGTGGGATGTATTGGGAGTGTTGAACAAGAACAGGGCAAATCTTGTATGTGTCTTTCTTGTGCTTTGTGTTGTTGCAGGTTTGATGTCGACGTTCACGGTTTTTTCTGTTTTTAGCGTCGTGTACCAGGGTTCTCTTTCCGATCTTGCGCATCCTAGTCTTCTGCAGCTTGGTAATGGCTTTGGAACGGATTATCGCGTCTCATACACGGACAAGAGTTTACCCTTTGAAACGATTTTGGCGAACTGGCGGTCGGAAATCCCGAAGATAAAGTCTTTCGGGTTCAACACCGTTCGCCTGGCTTTTGCGTTCAACAATTCTGGAGATACGACACACTCCACTTTGGTCTACAGCGAGCTGGACCAGGTGCTGACGCTTCTCGACCGGAACGGCCTCAACGCGGTCTTGGACTTGCACAACTATAACGACATGCCGGGTTTCTTCGGTTCGCCTGGTTGGATTCAGTCTTGGACGGATTTGGCTTCGCACTATAAGAACGACCAGAGAATAGTGGCTTATGAACTTTTCAACGAACCCTTCACGGCAAACTGGTATTCGGGCGTCCAGACCGGAGGCGCCGGAGGGTCCGAAGGAACAGGTTGTCTCCAGGCATTGGCTCAGTGCGTGGATGCAATACGCTCAACGGGAGACGACCGCTCAATAGTCTACCCTGATCCCTATTTCATCATCCCTTACTCGCAGAGAATGAACCCTGAATACATTCCTCCGTCCATGAGACGCCCCAACATTATCATGACTTTCCACTTCTGGTACGGCGACACCCAAACCATGGACAAAATGAACATGCTTTTCGCATACAGAGAAAAGGAAGCCGCTGCATGGCAAAAATACTACACCGTCTGGATAGGAGAGTACGGCTGGTACTCGAGTTCTACATATGACCAAGCCGTCCAGCAAGCATGGCTAATCGGCTGGACACAATGGGCAATCCAACAGGATGTTAGAGTCAGCTGGTGGCTCCACGGCTACACAGGCGGAAGAGCCCAGGCCTACCAACTGTGCAAAACAGTAATGCAGGCCGCAGCAATGCCGATGCCTATTCAAACCGCAACGGCAGACTTGACCTTCAACACCTCGGTTTCGCTACCCTTCTGAAATCTCCCAATACTGATCTCAGATAGCTATCCTGCCTGATGTATGCATTTCAAAGTCAGCTTGATAATCTTGTCAATCATAAGCTGATCACTTTTTCGAATAGAGGCTGACTGAATGACCAACTCGACTTCTCAAAAAGCGTCTAGAATCCCCACCGAAATTGCCATTCTGACTCTGATCGAAACTGAAAAGGAAACCTGGAAACGAGATCGACAACAGAAACATGAGCCGAGTTCATGTGCCCTATCTCAACAAAAAACAGTACGCAGTTTCAGGGGGGCGCGCGCGCTAACCTTGATCTTGATTATTTATTTGTGTCAAAATGAGGGATTAGAAGAAATAGGGGATTTTCAGAGGTACTTGATATCTCTGGTTTTCTGTTAGGCCATACTTTTCGGAAAGGCTTTCTACGATGATCTCTTGCCTTCCGCTTCAAGGCGTCGGTCGTTTGTACTTGTGCCGAACAGTGATGACATATAGAAATGATGTTATCATGAATAATGGTAATATGAGGAATGGTGAGAATTCTGGCACGACACCGGGTGAACCAATAGCATAAACGTTGCTGTCGTATGAGCCTACGAAGACTATCCCATCAACAACAGCGGGAGAAGACCACACTTCACCGCCGGTTGTGTAGTTCCAATGGGGAACGCCAGTAGAAGCATTCAAAGCATAAACAGTACCGTCCGATGAGCCTACTAGGACTACGCCGCTCGCAACGGCAGGAGAAGAATCCACACTGCCCCCGGTTCTGTAGTTCCAAAGGGGAACGCCAGTAGAAGCATTCAAAGCATAAACAGTACCGTCCGATGAGCCTACGAAGACTATCCCATCAACAACAGCGGGAGAAGAATGCACCGAATTGCTGGTTGTGTAGTTCCAATTGAGGCCGCCAGTGGAAGCATTCAAAGCATAAACAGTGCCGTCATCTGAGTCAACATAGACTGTGCCGCTATCTACAGCAGGAGAAGAAAGCTCGAACCCCGTAGGGCCACCGCCTGTGGAGCTCCAGCTCCATATGTTTGCACCGTTTGCGGTGTTCAGAGCATAAACAATGCCGTCCGATGAGTCTACATAGACAACGCCGTCAGCAACCGCAGGAGAAGAATGCACCGAACCGCTCGTTGTATAGCCCCAAATGAGAGCCCCAGTAGAAGCATTCAAAGCATAAACAGTGTAGTCATTTGGGTCTTCGAACACAGCGGCCTTTGCAAGATCGAAGACAGGACCATTTGAGCCTACGAAGACAACGCCGTCAGCAAAGACAGGAGAAGAGTACACTTGCCCTGCGGTTGTGTTCGTCCATACAAGACGACCTGTTGAAGCATTCAAAGCATAAACAGCATAGTCATATGAGCCTACGAAGACCATGCCGCCTGCAACGGCAGGAGAAGAATTCACACTGCCCCCAGTTGTGTAGTTCCAAAGGGGAACGCCAGTAGAAGCATTCAAAGCATAAACAGTACCGTCCGATGAGCCTACATAGACTATCCCATCAACAACAGCGGGAGAAGACAGCACCCCACCACCGGTTGTGTAGTTCCATAGGGTTTGGTTTGTATCAGGTGCTGCTGAAGTTGAGTGCCCGGTGTGGTTTATGTCGTGGTGAAACATGGGCCACCAGTCCACGGGGGACTGTGCAACAGAAAACCCAGAGCTGGGCTGAGAGTCGGATGCTCCAGAATAGACACTCGTGAAAAACACGCTAATCAACAGTATTACCAAGACGTAACTGGCAATTGCTTCCCCTTTCATTTTCATCCTCTTCTCTAATCATGTGCAATTCCATTTGAACAAGAATGAATCCGGCAGGTTTTTTCTCGTTTCCATTTTGTTAAACAACTATTTGCCTGAAAGTTTTATTTATTATTTGTGCGCGCTTGTTTGGAATAGACTACGAGTCTCATTCTATTTCTACTGAACCAGTAGTAGATCGGAGCGAGATGGTACCTTGTTGACTGTGGAAGTATATCGCTCATTTCCTTGTGCAGGCGTAGTTTGATAGCTAGTTCCCCTTTTTTCGTTATCGGTATATGGTATCGGGTTAGCTGGAATCGGCGGAATCCATTGTTTTGTTTGAAGTTGTCCAGCGATAAACTGCTAAAGTCGCCCATTCTGCCGTACATCACCCAATGCACCCCGTCGTTTAAGCAGACTTCGACCAATTTGGCTATCAATACGTTGTTTGCTGCTTTATCCCAATGTTTCTTCAGCGAAAGTATTTGTGATATTATCATTAAGTTGTCGCCATGAATGAGCTCCATAAATCCTGCGAGTTCATGCCGAAAGTATGCTCCAACGTAGGTACGGTTCGGAAGAGAGCGCAAACTTGTTGTAACTTGTTGCAAGGTGGTTCCGTACTTTTGGGAGGCCCTTTCCTGCCGAATCGGTGTCTCATTGTAGATTTTCCATATGCCTTCAGCCAGTTTTTCATTTGGTTCGGCAACACTTGCCTTTACTCCACTTTTCTCTGCCTTCCGTATCATGTTGCGCGTCTTTTTGCCGATTTCTTTCCACCATTCATCATAACTACTCAATTTAAGCAGCGCAATGTTCTCATCAGAACGCACCCAAGATTCTTCTGGGTTTTGAATTCTAGGGCACCATTTCCTTTCGGCGAACGAAAATAAGTCTATTCCTCTTTCCTTGAGCTTCTGCAGAAGTTCTGCGGTCGGAACGACACTTCTTTCGTATTCTCTTTTGTCTCTGGCCACTCTAAGCAAGAATTTCCTTCTGATCCTCATAGACTCAAGGTCATTATCGACTGCCAGAATTCTCCTTGGGGCCTCATAGAATGCTCCCCTGTGAGTCATTCTTCCTCGGTGAAAAAGCCTCCATGTTGGATTAGAGTATACCATGCCGCCCTTTGTCACGTGGTTCTCAACCTTTTCCACCGCTTGGTCATATGATGTTGAATAGCATGAACTGTGCAACTCTATAGTACGAAATTGGTGAAAGGACTGTAGACTAAATGTTGCCCGTATTCTTGGCCCCCAGCTCTTCCACCTATCACACATGAATTTTCCGAAAAGCCTTGTGAGTTCGTGCATCGTGCACATACGATTTTTTTGTCGGTTAACTCTTCTAGATTTTCCTGGTTATTCGATTCACCATCCGGGTCATTGACTATGTGAAGCCTCACCTCATTCCTCTTGTCGTTCAAAAAGGCTAGTAGTTCCCTACGAAGAACGGTCTTTCGTGTAAAGAACCAATACGCTTTGACTTCTTGATGTGATTCATTTACCATTCTCGCAACTGTCTTGTAGTTCCTCAAATAGCCTTTGGCTGCTCTGAACCCCAGAGCCGTGTAGAGGAAACTGGTAAGTTTCCACGGATATGGCCAGTTCACGTCAATTCTCAGCGTTATCAATTCTCCTTTCCGTCCGCATCAGTTGAAAGTGAGATCTCGACATGCATTTGAATTGGTGTTTCATTCAACCTTCGCACGATCGGTCCACGGCATTCTTCAATGGATCATCCAAGCTCAACTTGGGTGTCAGGATTCTGCTCCATCGCGATTAGTCGCAACTTCGCGATATGCATCAACTGCCTGTTGATGCCCGCGCTTTCTACGATACTTACCACGACGAAGCTCTGTAATAAAGCATATAGAGAAAACTTCTATAGCCATTGCCTTAGACCATTGATCAGTGGGTTGGATGTTGTGCCCTTAAGACGGCGCATGACTTCCTCAAAGTTGACCCCGGTTTCCCTCGCTTGAACTGAATCACCTGAACAGAAACTTTTTGCAGTGAACATAGGGATCATGCCTTCACGCATACTGATAAGGCAGGCAGGAACGGTTGAGGTCAGATCTCAACGTTGAAGCAATATCACTGTGTAACCGTTGAGAGACAGAACAGATGTTGAGCTAATCGATCCTGTTTGAACGCGCGGAGATTGCCAGGAAATTGTATTGTCGATCTTGGAATAACTCAAAGTTCCTTGCAGACCAGAGAATGTTATGCCAAGAGGCGTGCTTGTCTCGCATATCAGAAGGAGATTCAGCTTCCCTTGATGCGTCCATCCGAGTGTTCTGACGCTGGAAGATGAGCTACTAACCTGCACGATTTGGTCTCCAACTGCGAGATTGGGGCCGATCATTTGTTGGACATAGTAAGGATACCAGGGTTTGTCGTTGTCGGCATTTATCATTCCAAAGCCATACCCGCCTGTCTTCGTGTATCTTTGCCCGTAGGACTTGCTGCTGGTAAAGCAGTAGTAGATGTTGTAACTAACTCCATTCAAAACCTCCATTCGTATCTCGAGAGCAAGCCAGACTGCATCTGACATCTGTTGAAGTCTGGGGTCTGTGCCAGTTGCACAAACGCCATTCATGTTGCTTTCAGAATCTATTAGTGGCAGCAGTTTTCCTCGAACTTGATAGTACTTTTGTTGGGCTTGGGTAACGCTGTAGCCATAAGGCCATTGTCCAAATTCCTCTGTTTCTGCCTTTGAAAACAACGTCGCATCACTAGTGTATGGGCTTAGAGTTGAAGTATCATACTTGTGGAAGTTTATCGAATCAAGGTTTGCACCGCCATGGGCCAGCCAATAGTCAAGGACTTGCTGACGGCAAATGAAGTCGAAGCTAAGTATGAGATTGGAGCTCTCTGTTCTCATGCTCTGGGCAACAGCGTTAAAGAGTTGCAAGTAGTTGCCAAGCTTCGTCAAACTAGGTGTCCATCCGAAGTAGGCGTAAGGTTCATTCACAATTTCATAGTATCTGACGGATAGGCCTAGGGATTTGAAGTGTCTGACCCATTGAACAGCGTATGCGGCATAGCTTGCAGGGTAGGGTAGTCCTGTCGCTGGATTGACCGTCATTCCTCTGGGGATTACCATTCCTCCTCCACCATCTTTGATTCTGCCAAGGTCAATGAGGGGCTCAGCTCCTACCGCGAATATTTTCTTGACCAACGAATCCACGGTAGCCCAGTTGAAAGTCCCTGTCTTAGTAGCATCGTTCCAAAGCGTGCAAGGCTCAACCACGGTGCTTAGGAAGCGTATTAATTTAGAACTCATATTCTTGGCCAGTTGACCCAGGGTAGCGTCGCTACTGAAGAGTCTTGCATCAGTCACTTGGAACCCTAAGGAAAGCTTGTTTGATGTAACAACCTTGCTGGTGATAACAGAAACAGTCACGTTAGTCGCACCAAAAGCGGGCATAATTGAGAGAGACATTATGACTATGACCATGGCCAGGAATCCTAGACTAGACTTAATGATTGCTTTCACAATTCACAACCTCCGACTTCAAACTCCTCCAATGCCTCACGCAATCGGTGCCTATGTTATTAGCATTTTCTGAGAAGCTCACTTGCGCAAATAGTCAACTACGTTAAACATAGCCTCTCATTCGACGCTATGAAACCGCATAGTCTTTTTCAACTGATACCACAGATGTAACTGAACATAATAATGGCCTAGAATCCGTGGACACCTATTTTTCAGCCATCACCCCCCTTGACCGTGTGAAGTCGATAAGGAAAGAAGTAAAAACAAGAGGAAGCGAGTTTCGCTACGTTAGTCTGCAAAACCAAAGCTCTTAGCGCGGCATTCAGGTAGCAGAGAGAACACTCGCGCGCTGAATTAACCATAATCCGCGCGAAGGGAAGAACTGGATAGGGTCGTTGAATCTGTATCGACTCAAGAGAGATCTTGGGCTTAGCCGGGGTAGTTTACTTCTGGTCCGATTGTGTAGAAGGATGATGGGTCGTTTTGGTTAGCGTATTCGGTGTTGATCCATTCGTTGCTTCTGGCAATCCTTGAAGCTCTGACCTCATCCATGAGACCCTTGAACTGTCTTGTGCTGGCGCTGTTGTCACCGATATACATCTTCTGGGAACCCCAAGTTAGGCTCGTTGCGGAGACGCTGGCTGCAGAGCCTCCGTCTACCCAGAGTCTCGCCGTTGTTCCATCATACGTGGCCACCACATAGTGCCACTGGTTGAGCGACACGGGCTTCGAGACCCATATGCCGTTTACGTAGAATTGGACCTGCGAATCGCTGAACACTTGCAGAAATGCTCCTTGGTAGTTCGCCCATTCGGAGATAAAGTAGCGAGCACCTGACTGTGGCATTATCCAAGCGCTGAAGGTGAACTGGGTCTGACTAGTGTAGAGCTGAGGATCTGAAACGTGACCGCCTGTGAACTGGTCGCCACCGCCTATCTTCCCGGTTGTTCCCTCGGTGATTGCCCCAGTTGGCGTGCCGTCGTTGTGATTTGCGGTGGAGTCATACTGAGCGCCTGATGTTTCATTGAGATGTTGGACCATAAGGAAATTAGAATCCCAAACAAGAGTCGCGTTTTGTTGATTTGTCGCGTTTGGGTTTCCATAGTACATCGACAAGGTGGTGTCGGTTGTTGAAGAGAGGTTTGGGATATTCACCCACGCAGTTAGGTGACCATTTGAGGGATTGTATGATTCGATTTCGTGGTTTAGTTTGTTTCCAGTTGAGTCGACGAAGACTATGTCGTTGCCATTGGGTTGAGCGTGTGCCGGCAAGTTGGAATCGGTTAGGTCAATAAGCATCGGGAAGTTTGCGAGGTTAGCAGAGACTTTTGTGTGGTCGACGGTAATGCTCTTGCTGTATTTCCAGGAAGACCATAGACCGCCACTAGTCGTGAACGTATAGGTTGCGGTATTGGACAGTGCCCCGTCAGTGACGTTTACTACCCACGAGTAGGTTGTCGAATTAGTCAGACCACTTATTATCACATTATATGTTCCATTAGGCACACTGGTGTTGCTGCCCCCTCCAATGTTCGGGGTCGTCGTGACCGTATAGTTCATTAGTTTCCCTTGATTGTCCGTCAAGTTGAAGGATAGCGTTGACAAAGTAATAGGAACGCCTGTCGCCAAATCCGAAGGTGAAGGTGCACTGATCACGGGCGGCTGAGGCCCACCACCTAAAACAGTCACGGTGTTTGAGGTCTTTGGCATTCCGTCTCTGAAGCTGTCGTTTGGAGTTATTGTGCAGTTCCATTTTTCACCTATGTTTGTCTCCTGTGAGATAACTGTGGAATTGTTGCTCAGACCATCTTTCGATTGTAGGTACTGCTGCATTATTTCACCCGGGGTGAATGCCCTTGGAGAAATCACTATCTCGTCGAGACTTCCTTTAAACCAGCGAGAAGCTGCTCCTCCGTCCCATCCGATGAACAGCGGTTGATTGTAGATAGACGTGCCTGGACCAGGCATTATGTTGCCAGCTAAGGGCATGTTAACTTTTTGCGCCCCATTGATGTATATGGTTAGACCTTGACCTGACTTGTAGGTACAAGCAATGAAGTACCATTGACCAACGTTTAACAATGTGTTCGTATTATCCCACACACTGTGCGTTGCGTTTTGTGTTGGGTCGTTGTTTATGCCCCAGAAGAGCGTGTCTGACGGGCTAGTGCCAGATGGTTGGAAGCCTATCATGTAGCTGGCATTATTGGCATATTTCGTGGAGGCCACTTTTTTCGCGATTATCGTTGTTCCAGTCTGCGCAGCGCTCAGTCGGATCCAGAACTCTATTGAGATTTGAGACCATGTACCGTCTGCGCCCAAGCTGGGATTGTCATTAACGCTTATGTAATCAGTACCGCCGTCGAATGTGTAGGCACCTCCGACGACACCTGCATTTGTCCAGCTAGCCCCGTGTACAGTTCCATTATTATTGTGCCCCGAGTAGTCCATGGTTCTCGTAGGAACGATTATAGACACATCGTCTACCCAAATGTCCTTTCCAGTGGAACTAATCGAGCTAGCAACGAACCTGATGCGGAAGTTAGAAACGTAGTATTCTGAATCGTAAGTTTGAAAGCTGTAAAATTGCCAGGTGTTCTCTGAATTGGGATTTCGCAGTTGGAAGATGTTTTTGTAGATCGAGCCATTCCAGAACTGGATATAAACGCTGTCTGTGTCGCTTATACCATGTTTTCGATACCAGAACGAGACCGTGATGCCCCCCGCACTTGAAGTATCTGTACTGTTAGAAGTAAGATAGTGATTACCATTGGTTGCGTGCGCCGAGTAATTGCCTGAATGAACTTGACTCGTAGCTAGGGTCCAATCGGTGTTACCGTTTGCATTCCACATGTTGAAGTTGTTTTCAAACCCATCAGCAAAGAGCAGGTCACTCGACATCGGATTATTGCTTGTACGCGTATCGAATGGCAAGTACAAGTTAGCCAACGAAGCATTATTTACGTACCAGTTGTAAATGTTCGTCACTCCGTTCCCGTCAGGGTCCGATGTGGATTGGTTGAAACAGGTCAGATCTCCGCTATTAGTACTGTTTAGAATTGGTGCAATCTGATTCGGAGGGTTGGAGTATGTTGTGAACGTGTAGATATTCGAAGCTCGATTGCCGTGGGAATCAATCGCGGTTACTCCCCAATAGTATTGCGTGCCGGTCTTGCTCATGCTTAGGGCGTTCACACTGTAGACGCCGCTTTGACCGTTGAAAGCGCCATCTATATTATTCCATATTCCGAATGAGTCGGTTCCATTGAACCGTACTGTTAGACTGTAACCCTGATAACTCGTGACGAGTACGGACAGAGTCGGGGTTAGGCTCTGATTCACTGAGCGGTCGACAGGCGATTCTTGTCGCAAAACTGGCTGAGATGGAATTGCTGGTGAAACATAGATAGCTGCACCGGCTTTATTTTCGCTATAGAACGTCAATCCCGACCTTACCATTGGGTTAGAAACCCGCGCTGGTGTACGGTAACAGTATACCATTCCACTGTCGCTTGAAAGAACAAGCTCGTTATAGCCATCTCTGTCGACATCTTGCACTAACGTGAAGGCGCGGACGTAATTCAATCCTGTTACGGGATCTCCTCTTTGCATGTACGTTTTGCTGTTTGAGTCATAGGAGTAAATGTACACTGAATTGCCACCGCCCTGTGAACCAATGCCCCCCGCTACTGCTATGAGATCGAGTGTGCTTCCACCTGTCACGTTGCCAGCTTTTGGAGGTTCTGAGCAGTTGACTGGAAGGAAACCGTCCAATTTCCAGTTGTAAAGATCCCATATCATCGGATATGGCGATTGATCTGGAGCACTTGAACCATCAACGTCAACCAACTCAAGGTTTCCGTCTCCGTGAAGGTCTGCCACCGTGGGTGTAGAGTGGGCTGGCATGTTTGTTCCGCCCTTTCTGTAGATTCCGCCCGTAGTCAGCACGCTTCCATCAGTGCTGTTGAGAACTACAACTCCGTCCGTGCCTTGGTCGGCGACTATCACATCAAGAACGCCGTCATGGTCAACGTCAGCAAGTATTGGGGCTTGGCTACTACATAGAACAGTCTTATCACTCCATAATTGTGTTAAGGTGTTAGCGTCCAAGGCATGAATTCCCAAGCCTCCGCCAGCGTAGGGGTCGGTCCTTGCAGAATAGGTATTGCTTCTGTCTCCCTGAAAAATCTTGAAATGTCCATCACCAGCGGGATCGGCAACAGTGAGCCCTCCCCAGCAGGGGTGCCAGCTAAAGGCTTGGGCCAATATGTTTCCATTATGGTCTAGTTTGGTGAGAGCATCATATCCGTTCAATGGACCAACACCACGGCTTACAAAAATCTCAGGATATCCATCTCCGTCAACGTCGACTGCTGCACCATATACGTTGCCTCCCGCGGCTAGTGTGTTTCTCCATATCAGATTGCCGTTGGTCCCGTTCAAGACCAGCGGACCATTAAGGCCGTACACCACAATTTCTGGGAGGCCGTCTTTGTTCAAGTCGACAAGGTCAAAAGTGGTGTGTCCGTCTATGCCGATATTCGGTATCTTGTTGGAAGTGACCTGCCATATAGTTTTCCCATTAGTCCCATTCAAAACAGTTACAGCACCAGCCGTGCCCCAGTTTGAAGGACCGCCTATCAAGACTATTTCTTGTTGACCGTTTCCAAAAAGATCTGCGGACAACGGACTTACTTCCGTCATCCAAGGGCCAATATTCACAGACCACTTGAGGCTGATAACAGATGCTGCCTGAGCAGGCTCAATCATAATTGCAGATCCAAGAATAGTGCCGACAAAAAGCGCAATTACTATTAGGCCTAAAGATTTTCGGTAAAGATGCCTTTTAACCATCATGAAATCTCCTTCGCTCCAACACGCTATCGTCATCCTGAAATTTAAACCTATGCGGAACTAACCTCTATAACAATCCTAAGGTGAGGCATAGTCAGGCTTTCCTTTTAAAAAAAGTGCAAACAATCAGGCTGCAAAAGGTGTGTCGCCCTGCAGCGCATCACTGGTCCTCTGGTCATTCACACTATCGACGGTCGGTGGGAGAACGCAGAAAAGTAAGCATGCCCCTCTGAAGCGATATGTCTCTGTTCTTGCAATCCAAGTCGTAACAACTGCTGAGCCAATTCACAATCTGCAATTGGCTGAAATAGAACAACATTGTCTAGAGCTCTTGTCAGAGTTCGGGGGATTCACCTAAAAGTAAAGTACTCAGAAAGGATCTCAACGTCTTTTCAAAGGGCCTCGCGCCCGCTAAAGTCCACTCTCGGATTGAGATGACACCCGTATTGCTTCATGCTTCCAGCATTTTGTATTTGTGTTTAACGCGTAGCCAGCAATGTTTATTATATCGTACTATAGCCTATACAACCGAGGAAAACCTCAACACCCAAGGTCTGAATTTCATGTTGAAAATACCAAACGAACAGAGAATCGTTATTCCTCTCTTCGTCATCCTCGCTATTTCTATGGTTTCCATAACGCTTGGATCGGATCCCCCAGTAACCGCGCACGCGCTACCTAATACTGGCACTATCGCTTATCAGCAATACATGCACGTAAACATAGACCCAACAAACGTTATAGGCACTAACAAATTGTCTCTAGGTTTCCAGCTTTCTTTTGGCTCCCTAGGAGTCTTCCAAACCAATCCGCAGCTGAGGACTTTGGCACAGGGAGCAGGGTTCCGTATCGTGCGATTTTTCGATGGTTTGACTTCCCAATACATTCCTTCGATGATGCCATGCACTAGTTTTGACGAAGGGAATATGAAAGGAACTTATGACTGGACATCTGTGGATGACGTGGTTGGAAAGATACTGGCAATAGGAGCCCAGCCGCTTATTGCTCTAGGCGTCTTTCCAACAGGTGGCGGCCCCCCCAAAGTGCCTCCTGGGATGTCTATCAATGTGACCACAGGTCTGCCAAACCCCGAAAGCTATGCTGCGTACACTTCCGAGTGGGTCAGACACTTCGAGGCAAAAGGATGGCCAGTCAAATTCTATGAAATTCTGAATGAACCCGAGACCTATTTTGGTAATACTCCAAACGTCGCGAAACTAGGGTACTATATGAAGCTCTTTAGCGCCTGTGCAGAGTACATGAGAAGAGAGAATTCCCAAATCTCAATTAGCTTTGACTACATCTACGAAAAAGTAGTTCTTGACTATTGGCTGGCACACAACGGTCCCGACGTTGACTCTTTAGACTTTCATAAGTATGATGAGTGGAGACTCCCCGCGCAAAAGACTGAGGAACAGATCATGGCCGAAGCAGAGAATTTGCAGACTTATTACAGCGTACTGCAAGCTCAACAGATATGGTACCAAGCTCGAGGAATATACCTACCGATTATATGTTCAGAAAGCAACATGAACGGAGCATCGCCTGCGACCGATCCTCGTTTGCAGCAGATTTCAGGTGCAGTGTGGCTTAGCTTATTATTACGAACCGAAATTCTTGACGGCGTAAGTTATCATGTTTACTTTGAATTGGGCAGTAGTTATTACTCCGGTTCGTATGGTTTTGGCATGATTAACTGTAACGGATTGAAACCCTGGTACTCATTCTACTTGCAGAATATGGTAGGCCAGAATCTAAATGTTGGAGACTCGCTTGTCAGCGCTACGACTGATTCGACTGCCTTGCGCGTTTTAGCTTGGATCCATCAAGGAACGGTGGATATTCTATTGGTAAACAAGTCGACAGACACTGTGACGGCTCGCCTCCAAGGAGTTGGTGGACAGATTAGCCTATCCAAGATAGATGGCACGATTGACTGGGCGACGCCCGCTGTTCAAACAAGCTCGATTAACTCCACACAGCCTCTAACATTGAGTGGTTACACTGTGGCGCTGCTGCAACTGGAGGCCCCGTAGTCAGAGCGAATCCACGTGTAGACTTATTTTCGTAACACGATGAGTACACTAGCGTCATTGTAAATTAGGTTCTGGCTCGAAGTCAGATTCTCTGCCTCCATATATGCTTCTGGAGACGTATACAAAGAACCCAGCTTCAAACCATGAATATCAAACACCACTAGCGAAGCTGGTCCAACTGTCAACGTGAAGAGACTTGAACGAGACGTTCCGTTGACGATGGATCTAGCTATTCTGCTCGTCTCATCGTCGAAAACAATACTGCCATTGGTCGAGAATTTGCTGAGAAAATTGCCTGCATTGGAGATAGAGAAAGAATCAACCCGAACATCTTCAACTACGTTCACAGGATCGCTAACCGATTTTGGGTAAGGCTCATAGAAAGTCCTGAATGAAGCCAAAACTAACAGACCTATCACAAATATGGACAGCAACCGTTTTGCACTGATTGCAGCCGAAATTCTCTTAGATACAAGAAGAAAAGGCAACAATAGTGTTACCAATACGATGGCAATTGTCCTTATGTCGGAGGATGTGGACTCAGGTTCAACTGAGACACCTATGTAAGCTACTAAAGCAAAGGCAAAAAGAAGCAATCCTGCAATCAGGGAGGCTTGGTATAGAGCCTTCTGGTAATTCTTGATGTTAAGCTGCTTGCTCCTCCAAGTTATGAGACCTATCAAAATTACTAGGCCCGAAACTGCAAGGAGAGAAATGTAGGCAAATGAAGCTACGTACGTGTCCCCAGCTGTGGGTAATGTAGAGCGTTGCCATGGAAGAACCCTTTGTGGAAGTTTGCCTGTTGCGATCTCCTGAATAAAGGAAAACAGACCTGTGACAGCAGAAGTCGTATAGGATCCGATAGAAAGCAGGTAGGAATTTCCAGCGAATGCTAGATAACTCAAGGGTATTATCCCATAAATCAAAGAAGATTTTCTCTCATTCAGCAATGCAAAAAGAAAGAAAAAGGGAATAATTACAAACATTGAAGTTGCGGATCCAAAAGTAATCGTTATCACAAAGAGAGTTACAACAACAACTCTTCTTCTCGAAAAACCAGCTACAAAAAGAAAGCAAAGCAAAAGTAACATCAACGATATACCAATCTCTGTCCTCTGAGAATAGGCGAAAGAAATCATCGAAAAAATTATGAGGCCTGGCATTAGACTTGAAGCCATGCCCTTGTGGTCCCAAAATGCGTCTGTGGCTGCTCGGAAAAGAAGAGTTGCAGCGAATGCTATCACAAAAGCGTCAACCACAAGTGAAATGTAAGCCACGGTATTGATTGAAACGCCTGCAATGTTAATCAGAGAACTGAGAATCATTGGTTCTTGAAACAAAAATGAGTGCTGTAAACCAGATGTCAACACGCCGCTTTGAACATAACTCTGTGCGGCCACGAAATATTCGGAATGAACAACCTGTAGCATAAAACTCGGCGCAAGTAGATAATATCTTCGTAGAACAAAAGCCAACGAAACCACGAGTGATACAGCAAACACGATGATTCTCTGAGCGGTCGGGCTTGCTCTAACGCGATTTGAACATGCTATCAGAATCACAAAGAGAAGGGCAAGATAACATATCACCAAAAGAACCCGTGAAGTCAGACTTGGCAATTCATACGCGAGGAATTGGCCAAACATACCTAACGAAAGGAGTGAGACCAATAGAATTCGAAATCTCAGAGATGCCGCCTGCATAAGTGGATTCATCTTCCAGTTTTTTCACTAATCTTAAGTGCTCTAATCTCGGTCTTTTGTCCTTCTGAACGCAAACTATGATAAAACAGTTCTGTCACAGGATATTTCAGTTAAAGCAAAAGGTCAATTCTTTCTGGAGATAGACCGTTTTCGGCCCGAAAAACGAAGGAATTAACCATCTCAAGAGTAGTTAGATATCCTGCGTTTTGGAAGAGAGTTGAAACGGATCTATTCTTGAAAGAAATACAGATCTTTTTCCGCTAGGCAGCGGAGGGATCGAGCCTACGAATTCAATTTCCAGTTTTATAGAAGAACCTAATTGCTCATGTATATATTTAACCATGTAATCTGTATGTTCCTGCGTGTACCCTTTGCTCTTGACCACTTTGACTTTTAGACTGTCGATGTCCTCTTGTACAGCCTGGAAATTTTCAATAGGCAGATGCATCGCTGCAGCTATGATTACGGGATAAATCGGACCGACTGGAATAACTTTGTGTTGAGCTTCATCATAGGACGCCATGAAATCTGAAACTCGACCCTCTATCGATGACATTAAGGGCAGTCCTCGGCCGCACTGACAGACCTCTGCAGAAGGTTTACCCACGTCCCCGATTCTATATCTAATGAAAGGCATTCCGAGATTTCTGAAATCGGTGACTAACATCAGGCCCCTCTCACCTGGCGAAACCAGTTCGTTATCATCGACAAACTCAACGGCAACATTCTCAGCAGAAATATGGTAACCGAAGTGTTCTCCACATTCTGCCGCAATTGCACCGATCTCACGACTTCCATAGTAGTCGAATACTGGGCAGTCAAAAGCCTCTTCGATTGTTTTCCTCATGCGGTCTTGCAGAGTTTCTGCAGAAGTGATAACAGCTTTGGGACGAACATCGCAGATATGCCGATCATTCAAGTATTTTGCCATCAAAGCGACGGAGGATGCGTAACCGCGTATTATTTTCGGATGAAACTTCCTCAACATCTGTGTAGATTGCTCAAATACCCTGTCTGACAGAACAAATGTACCAGCAATAAGTATCCGTTCGAGCGAATGGTTGATCCTTCTCACTAATTTACCTGCTCGCGTTAGGTCTAGCGGAGAACCCCAAAACATAAAACAGGGATCGCCCAGTTCGTAACCTGCCCAACCGTAAGCTCTAAATTCGGCAGCGACTTCCCAACTGTAGCTTTCCTTGGTTATGAAGAATTTAATCGGATTTCCGGTACCGCCGCTTTCGTACGGCATTAGACTACTCCTATCGTAGTTTATCGAGAGTAGCTCGCGCGGCTTATTCTGTACGATTTCTTTCGTCAGTGGAGGAAGCTTGATCAAATCACGCGTGTTTTTTATGTCTCCTAGCGTCAAATGCCTTTTTCTGAAAACTTCCCTGTAATATGGCACAGTTTCGTAAGCGTGCTTGAGCAATGCACGCAGATTGCGTGTCTGCAAGCGCTCAATTTCCATGCGGGACAACCATTGACTACGTTGAAGAATGCGCCCTCGACTGAATCGCGATGTTCCCCTGACCAAGTCATATATAGGCAAGACTAGATTCTGCACGAAGAAAGGATACGGATCTAGCATACTCACTCCTCGAAGCCGCGTCACCTTTTTCAAGGAACGCGTGCTAGACAGACTCCCCCTCCTCAATTCTCTTGCACATATATTCGAGAGTTCTGGTTACCTCAAGACCGTCCTCGACTGTAACCGGAGGTGTCCGATTGGCTAGCAGGCTTTCGGCAAACAACTTTATGCACATGTCGTGCCCGCTATACCAATTCTTTGAGGCGACCTTCCCAGCGTTGATAGCTGTCCACTTTAATAGTTGGGAAGCTTGCCTCAGCGAATCATATCCCCTGCTTAACCGACTGGTCATTCGTGCAGGAAAGACATTCAACGTGGAATTGATGATATCGAGTTTCAAGATGCCTCGAGTGCAATAAAGACTGACGTAGATAGCATCTCTTGAAGAGATGAATGACGCATATGCTCTGCCGAGTTTCCTACCAACTTTGAATGTCGCGCAAAGCTCGTCAGATTTCATCCAGGGATATCCTCCGGCTTTGGAGACTTCAATATGCTTGCATTTCACTTCACCCTGCAAGAAGTCTCTAAGCAAGTATATTGGATGAGCAAGCATTTCACTGAATCGACCGCCAGGTAGCTGGTGACTCCAGTGATGTTCATTTGCTGCCATGGTATCTTCTTTCGTGTTGAGAGCCTCAATTTCTGCATTTAGAACTTCGCCCAACTCGCCTCTTTTTATTATCTCGCGTGCCTTCAGAACTGGTAAATCAAACAACCAATTGTGTATCACTCCAGCTTTGACCCCAGAGGTCTTCTTGCTTTCAACGATTTTCTCAGCATCATTAACAGTCATTGCCATAGGTTTCTCGATCAGAACATTAATTCCTGCAGTCATTGCCTCAATAGCCAATGCAGTATGTGCCTGAGGGGGAGTGCAAATGTCGACGACATCTACCCTTTCCCCTTTCACAAGTTCTGAAAGAGTTTTGTAATAATGCGGAACTCTCCAGTCCATCGCAACGGATTTGGCAAGGTTTTCGTTCAAGTCAGAAACAGCAACAATATTAGTTTGGGGAATTCGGCGCCAAGCCTTGAAGTGACCAATTGTCACATATCCACAACCGACGAGCGCAACGTTCAGCTTGTTCATAATCGCATTCTCCATTTTTCAATTTAGGCTAGTTGTTCACAAATTCTAATGAACTTTCTGACGCTAGACTCATTATTGAACCTACGCAAAAAAACCTCTCTACTCTGTAATCCAAAATCACTCACCTGGTCATCGTTCAATCCTTTCACCATTTCTATGGTGTCGGCAAGCTGCTTCTTGTCTCCTGGCTCGCAGAGAAATACACCCTTACAGCCTTCGACTTGTTCAGGTATGCCTCCTATTTTGGAAGCAATCAAAAGCCTTCGTTGCGTAAGAGCCTCGACAACAACATAAGGCCAAGGCTCATTCCAAAGAGAAGGGACTAGAACCGTCTGAATTTGACGGTAAACAGCCTTGAACTTCGCACCATCCAGCTTACCATATAACAGAAATCCCAACTTGCTAAGCAACTCACTAACGTTGGGTTCAATGTCCTGGAATTTCGTGGCGTGCACTGCGATTTGCTCAGAATACGTAGCCTGTCGATCGGCTAATGCTTTACACAACAAGTAAAACCCCTTTAAGCAATCTCGCCCTCCGAAATATCCAAAGCCTTTTCCTTCAACATCCACGGCAGTCTGCGTTACGATGGGATTGTAAACAACATGTATCTTTTCCCGGAACGATGGTTCTTTTCTAACGATCAGATCTCTCTGAGCCCTTGAGACGCATATCACAGCGTCACTAAGGCCGACCATTCTTGGGAGAACTCGACCTAGGCTCAAATTCAAGGCCAAGGAAGCTATCATTTCGCCGGTGCCTCGTCCGTGCGCTTTTTCAAAATCATAAATACACTTGGCGCTACACTGAAATCTACCGCAATCGCATTGTCTCGTTTTTGATTTGTCGTGGAGAGTAGCTAAAGGACACACTGGAATGTAGTCATGTAGATGCGTGACTACAGGCTTGCTGTAAGCTTTGGCGGCCAAGATGGCTGAAAACCAAAACCGTGGGACGTAGACAATATCAGACCACCGTATCATTCTTCTCATAAAATCCGTGAGCAAAACGTCAGAACGCCTTAAGATTGAATACTTCGTATCGATGGCCTCGCCAAGAAGCGGAAGGCGGTATATCTCCAGAGAACCGATTTTTGCTGAATTAGGTTCGCCAACGAATCGGTTGGTGACCACTGCAACATTACAACCCATCTTGCTCAGCATATCTGCATATAGAAAGGTAGCAAGCTCTGCACCACTACCATGAGGATGGATCAATTCGCTTAAGACAAGGATGTTCATTGTCGATTCCCGCCGAGTCCAAGAACTTCTTTGTAAACGTTATAGACTCTGTCCGTCACTTCATCCCAGTCCAACAGGTTTGGCGTTTCGACCTTTTTACCGATAACATCCCCTATCAGATTGCTCAGCTTTTGAAGATTTATGGGATAATCAATTCCAAAACAATTCCTCCCGTCCACCCATTCCTTCAATGCGGAGGTATTTGCGACTATGCATGGGACCCCTGAGCACAGAGCTTCTGCAACGACCATCCCGTATGCTTCATGGTTTGAGAGTAGTGGTAAGAGATCGGCATCTGCATATTTCTGAAGAAGCTCGTCTTGCGACAAGTTATGGAAAAACTCGATTCTGCCCTCAAGGCCTAAACGTGCTGCCAATCTTAGCAGATTACCTTGATAAGGCCCGATTCCCACTATTTGCAAATTGATGTCAGGACTCAAACTTGGCAACACTTGAAGGAGATTGTGGATTCCCTTGTATTTTTCAAGCCTTCCCACATAGAGAATGGTTCTACCGCTTTTGGACCGCTTCTTGTGCTTTCTAATCTCACGCATGTTTATTCCATTCGGAATCATAACAGTTTTGCCTTTTTTTACCCTGAAGCCATTGAGAATTAAGCTTCTTTCATATTCTGAAACGCAGATTATTCTGTCGGCTTTCTCGAAAACCTGTTTTCCGAGTAGTTTGTAAGGAACATGAAGTAGACGTCTTGTGAAAGTATGCCCCGTTCCGTGATAATGCGGGGTAACCACAAATTTGTCCGTGTTTTTGGCCCTAACTGCATGGAGTGACGGAAAGGCATTGTAATTATGTGCATGCACAATGTCAAAGGATCTATATTCTTTTCGTAAGTACTGCTCAAGCTTTGGAGAAAAATAGTATGCCTCGTGCGGTGCAAAAGAGCGAAATCTCCTTACCAGTATGCCGTTGACGATCTCCGTTCTTTTCAGTTTTCCTGATGCATCAGTAGTCAGAACTTCGACCTCTATCCCTTTCTGCAGAAGCCTCTTGCTTATCTCTTCAACGTGAGTCTCAACACCCCCGATATAGGGGTGGAATCGTTGGCTCACCTGGCATATACGCAATGTCCAAACCTCATTCGGGCACTTACAACACTTGCTCATTCTTTGATTTCTAACGATCCAACTATTGCCTTTCACTCTTCTCCTTTTTTTATCTAGGCTGATCATTACGACTGCGCATTGTAAATCCGCGTACACAACCTACTCAGAATCATTCAAACCTTATTTGACAGCGCGATTCGATCTTTTTGATCTTGCCTGAAGCAGCTCGCTCAAACTCGTCCATGAACTCAAATTCGACTTGCATATCTTTTCCAAAAACCTTCTGAATCTCGTTCTTTGCTTCCTGAAGAACCTCTTTAGCAAGAGGATCACCTTCTGCAATCAGCTGGATCTTCAGCTGATCTCTCTTTTCTTGTATCACCTTGAACTGTCTGATTTTCGTGAAATCCCTGAATGGATAGGGGAAGAAAATGCTCGGGGAAATAACCCTCCCATCAAGGGATATGAGAAAGTCGTCGGCCCGACCTTCAATTGTCTTAATCATAGGTAAAGTCTTGCCGCATGCGCATCTCCCTTCGAGTGGAACACCGAAGTCACCCTGGCGATACCTGATCAAAGGCATTGCATAATTTACCAAGCTTGTGCAAGTGATTTCTCCCCTTTCGCCGCCATCGACCAAGTCTCCGTTCAGTAGAAACTCCGTTACCATGCAATCCGAGTTGATGTGATAACCGACGTGCTCGGGACACTCCCATGCGATAAGGCTGAGTTCTGAACTTCCATAGTAATCAAACAAATCTGCTTCAAAAGATGAAGTGAGAAACTTTCTAGTTTGCCTATCGAGGGTTTCTGCGTGAGTAAAGACCAGTCGCGGTTTCAGTCCTTCTTTTTGTTTCCTGTGTGCATCTGCGATTATCGACAATGAAGAGGGGTATCCTTCGATAATGTCCGGTCTGTATGCTTTTAAAAGCTCCAGTTGCTCTCGTGTGTCGTCAAAAATGGAAATGTGTTTTCGTGGCATGATGCCAAGATACTCCGTCAAGCTTCTTCGTTCAGGAAAGGTTCGAGGGTCTCCAACTATCGCTTTCTTGTCCCAGAGCTTTACTCCATTTTCGAGGAAGACGGCAGTCCACACGGCTGAATAAAAATCATAAGCCTGTTTGCTCATGTACGTAGTCAAAGGGATACCTGAAGAACCGCTAGTAATGTCTTTCCTGCATTTTTTCACGTCAAAATTCCTCGCTATTACATCATGAAGTGGAGCCCGTTGGATTTCATATTTGGTGGTCGGCGGAATTTTCCCAAGGTCTCCGGTTTCCTTGATGTCGTCAGGTTTAATGTGAGCTTCATCAAACTTTCTGTGGTAAAATGGCACGTTGCAGTAGGCGTGTTTCAAAATGGATCTGAGTTTCTTTGCTTGCAGCTCCTCCATTTCAGAGATGGGCTTCCGCCAGCTGCGCCTGAGGTGTCTCGCCCGTAAAATGGTTTCTAGCATTTGTCCACTACTTCGCAGGGTGTAATGAAACGACTTAAAAAACATGCGGGTGGAATAAAATCAGTTATTAGATGAGAGGCTTTGTTTTGCACACAAACCGACTCATGTGACACGTAGTTCTCTTAACAGAGAGAAACGACAGTCTCCGATGCTGCAACGATCTAACTGTAGGTTGCCGGCCAACTTCCCTTTCGGTCTCGTTTGAGAGAATCGATGTAGCCCAATAAGATTCCCTTGGTCCAGTAATAGCCATTTCTCCCAGAGATGAGTAAAAGGGGCGAGATAAAGGGTAAAAGAGCATAGAAGAATCGGACAATGGCTGGAGGCCTAGCCAAGCCTAATGCTTGATATATTCCTCCCACTGTCCTACGTTTATATTGTTCCTCCTCTTCTGATCGCAGCGTGCGTTTTGTGCTAACATGACATTCATTACTAAAAAGGGCCCTTCCACCCTTTTCCAAGACCTTGAAAAGCATGTAGGTATCTTCAGCTTTGCAAGCCTTCAGCGGCATGATACTCCTCAGAACCCTGTACCTTATTAACATCAACTCCCCGCTCGCTGCGATGGGAAGCTTACTTCTCAGCTGGTCCAGCAATGCATAAAACGATAGTTGAGGCCCGCGTTCAACATCAATTTTGGCGAAAACAAGAGCAATTTTCTGGTCTTTAAGAATATCCAGACCAGCAGCAAAATTGTGAATTGTTGTGTCGACATCGTTAAAGGCTACTAAATCAGTGTCAACGGGAACAAATCCGACACCAAAATTCATTGCATCATATTTCCCCTTTGGTTCTCTGTAGATTGTATTCCGAAGATCCGTTTTCTTTCCACACACTATCACGTAAGGATAGCCCAGTTTATCCAGCTCTGAGGCTTTTCTAGCTACCCCAGTGTCATCCCTTGCCAGAACGATAAGGAAAACCCGCATCTTACTCCTCCTAGCCATGGTCAGCGCGCGCGCCTCCACAATGGCGATATGCTCTTTCAGCATTTCAGAAAGACTCGTATAGTATTTTCTGATTCCGAACTCTCCAGCAGTCATCTTGGCAAAGGCCTCTTCCCTGTCGCATATTGCCGAAAACAACGTCTCGGATTTTCTCGAATGCACGTGTGTAACGATGATTCAGTATGTGGCCGCCGCCTACGAGGCCGACTTTAAGCATCTTCTGCACGCGCGCGCTTGGAGACTCAGACATATCACATACAGCTTTAAGTGCCATTCTCTTCATAGACTGTCCTTTCTGTTGGTTGTCAGTCGACCCACGGAAAAACCCAGTAAAACTGCACCGGTCGAGAGAACCAACATTAGCAACTGCGACAGATTCTCCAACCTGTAGCAATGCTTGATTCTTGAAGGAACAGCGACGCCGAGCAAGTACTTCAAATATTGATTCTCCGTCGATAATCCCTCGCCGTCGATGTTTTTGTTAGACACAACTAACGCTTTGGAAATTCCTTCATAGAAAGAACGCCTAAACACGTACATTATTTTTCTTCTGCCCCTGCTGACTTTGTGATAGACCACAGCATGAGGCTCGAAGACTATTCTGAATTCCGGAAATCTATTCAGCACTCTCAATGAAAGCTCTGGCTCCTCACTGCCCAAGAGCACCTTCCCGAACCGACCCAAATCACTTCTAAAATATCCCACAGCGTCGAACACGCTTTTTCTAAAAGACATATTACAACCAATGGGGTTCCTAACACTTCTCCTCTCTTCTGGCAACCCTTTGTAAGAACAACCCACAACCCAATTAAGTTCTGCAGGAAACCAAGCAGGAACACCATTCTCCCAAATCGGAGCGATATAGCCTCCGACACCGACAATCTTTGGGTTCTCATAAAGCTCAACCAGGTTTTTTATCCACTCAAAATCAGCCACGGCATCATCGTCTATAAACGCCACGATGTCCCCGTTCGCACTTCTTATGCCTGCATTACGAGCATTGGAAAGCCCAAACCTCTCACTCACGACTATTCTCACGTCATCATGAAATCTGGACCTGAAGAAATCCACCAGGCTGGGCCGAGGATCAAGAACCAAGATTATCTCTTGAGGGGGCCTAGACTGCCTCTTCAGGGATTCAACGCAATCACGAACGTCACCTGCCCTTTCCTCAGAATACGTTGAAACTATTACAGATACATCTACCAACAGATCACACCTATACAAAGACTAACGCCAGAAGAAGTTAATAGAAACCGAGACGGTTACTGTGCTGTTTCTGTCATAATCCTCTTTACTATGGTCAGACCGTGTCTCAACTTGAGCTTCTTTTCCCCCAGCCGATTTCTGTAGGGAATGGAGATCTCCTTAATGCAATATCCCCGTCTCTCAATGTGATGGTTCAATTCGACCTCGATGTCAAAACCTTTCGACTTAGGCACCCAGCCACCCAGAAGTTCCCCGCGCACGACCCGCAAGCCCGTCAACGGATCCCGCAGAGCCACACCGTTCAGTATGTTGTGCGTGAAAGCCAAAAGCCGATTACCAAAATAAAACAGGTTATGCATCTCAGCCACCTGAAAACGAGAGTTGAACCTATTACCACACACCATACCAACCCTCGGGTTCTCCCTCAAGACTCTTATCATCGCAGGAACAAACTCGGCAGGATACGTATAGTCTCCATCAGTCAAAACAACGTATTCCACGTCGTGGTCGACTTCTCGGATCGCCTGGGCTACCGCGTCACCCTTACCTTTACCAGCCTGGAAAATGATGTCTGCGCCGAGGTTCTTGGCCATTTGGACCGTTAGGTCGTGGCTGTTACCGTCAACAACTAACACTCGCAGGTCTTGGATATGTTGCCGGAGCTCCGCTATGGTAGGTCCTATGCCTTCTTCCTCGTTGAGGGCGGCAATGATCGCCAAAACCGAATCTTGACAGTTTTGTGCAAACATCTGATTCACCGAACACGCTATGGTTCTTCGAATTCTCCTTTAACCTTTCTTGCATCGGCCGCGTCCCATAAAAACGTGTCGCACTGCACGACCGTAGTCACACCGATAGAGCATGCTGTCGGCTACTCGATCTGCCTTCTGACGAAACAGGGCTCGTTTCGCAATCTGTTCTGAAAGCTTCTAGGCGGCCTCTTCCATTATTCTTCTGGCTATTGTCAGCCCGTGTCTTAGTTTGAGTTTCTTTTCCCCCAAGCGACGCCTGTACGGAATGGAGATTTCCTTGATCTCGTAGCCCCGCCTTTCCACATGATGGTTCAATTCGACCTCGATGTCAAAGCCCTTTGACTTGGGTGCCCAACCATTCAATATCTCCGCGCGAACAACCCTTAGGCCCGTGAGTGGATCTCGTAGAGCGACCCCGTTCAGTATGTTGTGCGTGAAAGCCAAAAGCCGATTACCAAAATAAAACAGGTTATGCATCTCAGCCACATGAAAATGAGAGTTGAACCTATTACCGCATACCATGCCTATCTTCGGGTTCTCCCTCAAGACCCTTATCATCCTAGGGACAAAATCAGCGGGATACGTATAGTCGGCGTCCGTGAAGACAACGTATTCGACATCGGAACCGATATGGCTTATTGCCTTGGCTATCGCATCGCCTTTTCCCTTGCCTTCTTGCAGAACAACCTTAGCACCGAAGCTCTCAGCGATTTCCACCGTTCTGTCACTGCTTCTTCCATCAACAACAAGTATGCGAATGTCACGCAGGCACTGCTGAAGCTCTCCGATCGTAGGCCCTATGCCCTCTTCCTCGTTCAGAGCGGCAACGACGGCTAACACTTGACTTCGAGAGCCTTCCCCACGCATTCTTCACACCAGTAACTCGTTTTGACGTCTAATTTAACCGTCCCGAGCCGAATATTTAAGTCAATAGGGAATTTACTTCTATAAGAATTTCCAGTTCAATTCAGAAACATGCCGAAAAACGTAATACTCACTCGATGTCCGCGCCGACGAACGAATTCTACAAGATGAGAACCGATGAAGCCGGCACCGCCGGTCACAAGAACACTCGAAGGAACGTTGCCAGTCAATTTGCATCACGCGCTCGAAGTCATGTTTAGCCAAAGACTCGCAAACCTGCCGTGATAGAATAATCCGTTGCCGGTCTGGTCGTATTCCCACAACTCCACGAACAACTGATAATAATAGCCGCTGCTCTCGTTATCCCACGTCGCCGTCTTGTCCAACCCAAATTCAACGTTGTTGACTCGTATCCCGCCGACATAAGAGCTGTTCCCGTTGAAGACTATGTTTGAGAAGGAGAACGTCAGGTTTCCTTCCCAAACTTGGCCGTCACGGAGGAACACTCTGTAATCGTAGAGGGCGGGCAAAGAACTGGACGTGGTACTATTCGCCAGCGACTCCGTAGAGTTGCGAAACTTCACGTAAACCCCGTAGTACATACTGTTGGCCATATGATTTCCAACGCCTAGAATCACAGAGTAATTATTGCCCTCGGACATGTTAAACGGGTAGTCCTCCGCCTTGTGACCGGGCCCCAGAATGTACAGCTCTGAGAACCGCTCAGCGTCAGGCGCAGGGACGAGCATCACAGCGGCAGGCACCAGACACAAGATCACGCCTATGAGTCCGACGGCGATGAAAACGCTTCTGTACGCGCTCAGACTCCACATCATGCGGCCACTCCTGGACGAGACCCCAGCAGCCTCGGGTTATAATACCGCTTGAACCAGCGCCACATCAGCAGCAGGACCACGACGAATAGGCCCGCCCCGACCAACCCGATCTCGAAAGCCTGCGAGAAACTCGAAAACCAACTCGCGGCTGAACCCTTCAGGGCAAGCGCATCTGTGGCAACGCCGTCAGCAAGCGTCTTGCTCGCACCGGCCAGGTCAGCAGCCCCAGAAGCGTTGCCGCCGTTCGAAGCCGCCTCCGCCATGCTCAAGTCGAGGCCAGCCTCGTCCAGCCGGCTCAGCAGGCCGGTCACGTTCACGCCGGCTCTCTCAGCGCCCAACGTGACGTTGAAAGCCTGGCGGATCGCGGTCTCTGCGTCTCCGATACTCGCCGAGGCTCCGTCTGCTATCTTGACACGAACCGGCCCGTAGGAAAGCAGGCCGACGATGATGAGGCTTAACAGTAGCCAAGCTGAACCCTTGGCGCAAAGTCTGAGAAGATGCCTCAACCTCAACGTTTCCCCCGGCTTGCCAACCTGAGCTTGTGATCCCTAGAGGGCTGACACATCCTTTTCAGAGTTTCCCTCTCAAAATTGACACTCTCGAACTCGTTCTCCAACTTCGAAGATCTACTAGAAAAAGCAAGGTACTTTTCTAGAAAAACCTGGCCTCTCTCCGTGACCTCATAACCATTGCCGTTCAAGCGGAGGAAACCGCTGCGAACCGTCAATCCCAGGTACTTCTCCAGAAGCCCGTGACTCAAGTTTGCAACGTACATGATCCTGGTCTTCTTCGCGCCTCTGCCCGCGACGTGCAGAATGTCCGCTATGATCCCTAACCCATCTCGATACTTGGCCATCGACAACACAACCAGACACGAAAGAATCAGGGCGAAACCCGCGAGACACGAGTCAGAACACACGGTCTACTTGTGAAGCCAGCCCCTGCCGCCCTTCTTCAGATGCTGCCTCTCTTTCTTGCGCTCATGCTGACCGTCGACGAAGGACCTGGCCCTCTGGTGGACAACCCGCTTCAGCTCCGTGCGGATGAACTTGCCCCATCCTCCGACGGAAGGATCAGGAGAATAAACGAGTCCCTGAGCCGCCCAGGTCTCGACGACCTCTGAAAAACTCGGAGCCTTAGCGGCCCTGCTCGCAAAGATAACGTGACCCCGATTCATAAAGACCAGCGGGTAATCCCGGGCAGAAACACCCTCAGCCCTGACCCTGTCATCAAACCGCTCCGTCCACAGGAGCCCCCACTCCTCCTTAATCCGGCTCATGAAAGCATCCCGCTCGGCACGGTTCTTAGCTTCCACTAACTCAATCCCTCCCTGACAGGAGCGGAACCGAAAACTCCTCGAACACAAACGAGGATCGTTCCAAACTTCCCCTAAAGCAACACTCCCAGAATAGACTCTTAGTATTTAAACAATATTCTACAAGACATCTATGCAAATGTTCTGGAACAAACATCCACTTCTTCCACAACACCAGAAAAAGCCTCATCCTAACCCAAACGAAGCCCCAGAAGGAACAACGAAGAACCAAAAAAACACCGCTGACCCCGGAAGATTTCACCGCAAACATGTCAATTTCACCCGTCACCATACGCCCCGAATGCCTCGTTTCACACGCAAACACCCAACCCCAAAACGAGACCCGACCCCGCCATAAGAGGCATAAATACATAAGCATGTTAACAACGCATATTTCTCAACGACGCAGAGTCCTGTTCAGGCATAACCTTTGAACCCGCCAAGAGACATACGCATACGCAACATAAAAGTCATCCTCATGCTCCTGCCCATCGCGGCCCTACTCTGGACAATCGGATGGGGACTCTTCTGGGCAGGCAGCCGAAACGAACCCCAAGAACACAGACCAGCCGCCGAAGCAGACAATCACATCACCACGGGCCTGCTCCTCGAAGAACACGAAGAGCCCAACCCGTAACCCCTCCCTTTTTCCGCCAAAGAGGCTCCAAAGGGACGATATGCACAGACAAAGAAATGCGCAGGTTATATTAGACCAAGTGGGCTTACTTTTGGAATTATGATCTCGATAATCGGCGCCGGCAAGGTTGGAAGCGCCGCCGCGTTCAACATCCTGAGGTACAGGATCAGCGACGTCGTCCTGGTCGACATCGCAGAGAACGTTGCCAGGGGCGAGGCTCTAGACATGATGCAGGCCGCGCCGGCCATAGAATTCGACGGAAGAATCAAGGGCACGAGCGACTTCAGCGAGATCAAAGGCTCAGACATCGTCATAATCGTCGCCGGCATAGGCAGAAAACCCGGAATGACACGCATCGACCTCATGAACCAGAACGCCATCATAGTCAAATCAGCCGTAAAGCAAGTCGCAAGGCACGCGCCAGACTGCAAACTCATGCTCGTCACGAACCCGGTGGACATAATGACCTACATAGCCCACAGGGAATCAGGCTTCCCAAGAAACCGCGTCTTCGGCATGGGCAACATCCTGGACACGCTGCGCTTCAGGTCATACATAGCCCAGGAACTCGGCGTCTCAAGAGAAGACGTCCGCGCACTAGTCATAGGCGAACACGGAGACAGCATGGTACCCCTCGTCGAATACGCCTCAGTCTCAGGAATACCGATAAAACAGTTGCTACAGCAAAGGCAGATCCGAAAAATCATCCGGCAGACAATAACATCGGGCTCAGACGTCATCAAACTAAAAGGATCAACCACATATGCCCCTGCCGCCGTCATCGCCATAATGGCCGACGCCATCCTGGAAGGCAGAAACAGGGTCATCGGCGCATCCACCATCCTCCAAGGCGAATACGGCCTCAAAAACATCTCAATAGGCGTCCCCGTAATACTGGGAAAAAACGGCATCGAAAAAATCCTAGAACTCAAACTAAACCCCCAGACCAAACGGCAACTCGAAAAATCAGCAGACACGATAAAACAAGCCATAAGACAAATCAAAGCCTAGCAAGAGAGTATCAGGGACCGGGGATCTTCGCGCTTCACAGCAGAATAATGCGCCAATAGACAGAATGTCTCTTCTTGACAGGGATCCATTTGCAAGATCATATCGGACACTTCCACAACTATGAAACTCGGGGAGAATTTAAGATTTGTTTAATATCCTACAGCGCTAAGGAAAAGCCCCGCTAGTTAACAAACTTCTTTAAGACCCTAAGAGTTAACAGAATCGGAAAGCACAAAACTTATCAAATAGCGCGCGCTAATACTGTTCTAGGAGAACCAACAGTGAGACCAGAACCAGCACCGACCCTTAAGGGTAAATGCGCCAAAGAATTTGTGAAGCAGATGGAACGACCCCCTAGCGCAGAGACTATCCGAATTTTCAAGGAAGCTGAACGAGTTTCTAGAAAGATAAAACAGGTCAAATAGAAGATTTAAAAGGCTTTTGCGGTCTACTTCTCCTCGATGTCAGGCGAGGGCGACACTAGACCTGAAGAGCTAAAAGAAAAGATTCTGGAAGAATCTGACGACCTAGCTGCTTTCGATTGCAGCAGAGACGACACTATGAAACTAGGGGAGTTCATACATTCGGAAGCAATTCAATATCAAAAGGAACAACTAGGCGTCACGCATTTGTTCCTACATAATGGTCAAGTCGTCGGGTTTGCCACTCTAGCAATGAGTGAACTTGAAATCAAGGAGGCACCATATCTCATACCTTTCAAGGTCAAAATCAAAGATTACCCAGCTGTGCTGATTGGTCGTCTTGCAGTTCATAATGATTTCAGAGGCCGTCACGTTGGCAGACTAATATGCCTACGATGTCTCAAAATTGCCAAGAAGCTGTCTAAACAACTAGGTTGTAAACTCATTCTCGTGTACACCGAAGGCAAGCCGGTCGAGTTTTACAAGAAATGCGGCTTTGCAGTTATTTCCAAATATGAGAAGAAAGACAAAAAATGGATGTTCATACGCGTTCCCCAAACGTAGAGCGCGCCGTCGACTCACCCGATAAGGCGAAACCACCGTTGTGAACACTCCTGCCATCAACATGAACGACCCGAACGCAAAACCCTCAACAAAGCCGGATTCAGAGCAGCCCATCAAAAGGGCAGTCACATATGCCTGACAGACGGAAGACACAAAACACGATCCCACGCCACGAAACCATCAAGAAAGGAACCCTGCCCGCAATCATACGACGAACTGGACCGACAAAGAACGAATTCAAGGAATCATTCAAGAAACAGTGAGCCGCACACGTGGCCCGAACCTTCAAGCATCAACCTCAACGCCCGATGAATCAACCTTCGACACGCGACGTTCAACAAGCCAGTGAACCAGAACACCATTCACCCAAAAAACCATCCACAAAATCAACCCACAAGCCCAGAACCCACCCGAAAGACCCAAAAAACCGACCGGTAGGGGGGTAGGTGTATTTTGACTTGTTTCCAGCCCAAAATACAGATAAAACCTCCAAGCCTCAGCGTCCGCACAGACCTCTACGCCGACGCCTCAAAAAACGACCCTGGGAAGGCAGTGTTCCAGATGGTCACGCGGTTGCTATGCTGAGGTCGGCATCAAAAGCGGAGAGGCTGGGGAGCAGAGGCCTAAACCGAAAGCCAGAACCGTAGGAAAAGGTTTTTAGTGTAGTAGTATTATGAAAGACTGCAAACGATTAGGACATACTGTGAGGATGAAAATAGATGTCAGTGTTCGCAGCACCAGGTGCCTACGATCGCGCCATAACCGTCTTCTCACCCGACGGGAGGCTGTTCCAGGTTGAGTACGCGATGGAGCTCGTCAACCGAGGGGCAACCATCCTGGGAATACAGTGCAGAGAAGGAGTAATACTGGGGTCAGAGGAAAACGTTGAACCCCTTGAGGAAGCCGAATACTCGTGGAAACTCTTTAAGATCGACGACCACGTGGGCGCGGCTATAGTTGGTCTAAGCTCGGATGCACGCATGTTAATAGACCAGGCGCGCCTTTACGCTCAGAGCAACAAGCTGACGTACGACGAACCCATCGACGTGGAAGTCGTGACAAAAAGGATAAGCGACATAAAACAGATGTACACTCAACACGCGGGCGTGAGGCCGTTTGGAGTCTCGATAATCTTCGGTGGAGTAGACAAGACGGGAGGCCGCGTATTCTACACTCACCCAAGCGGGACCTACAGGGGCTACAAGGCCACCGCGGTAGGCGCAGGAAGAGAAACCGCCTTGGGCATACTTAAAGAAGAGTACAAAGAAAACATGAACCTGGAGGAAGTCACCAAGCTAGCCGTAAAATGCTTGGTCAAGGCGTTAGAAGCACGGCAGTTGCCGACGCGAATGAAGATAGCCGCGATCCCTTCAGAAACCAAAAAGATGGAAATTTTGCCCGGCGACAAGATAGAAGGCATAGTGAAAGAGCTGAGCGCGGGCAAGTGACGGGTGGATGAGTGAAAAGTACACCGTTGCCCGCATGTCCAGAGACAATGAACATTTTGAGATTTTGGTAAAACCGCAAAAGGCGTGGGACTATCGGTCTGGTAAGATCGCCGGAATAACCGAAGTCTTAGCCGCAGAGACGATATACTCAGACGCGAACAAGGGCACAAGAGCTTCAGAAGAAGGGTTGCGCAAGGCATTTGGCACGATTGACCCGCTGAAAGTGGCTGAGGCGATACTGAAGGGCGGAACGCTACAGCTGACGACAGAACAGCGGAGAAAGATGGTTGAGGATAAGAGGCGACAGATAGTAGACTTCATCTCTAGGCAATCTGTGGATCCGAAGACGAATCTGCCGCACCCGCCTTTGCGCATAGAGAATGCCATGGAGCAGATCCACTATCCGATTGATCCTTTCAAGCCGGTTGAGGAGCAGGCAAAGGACATAGTTAAGTTGCTGCGTCCCATCCTGCCGCTGAAGATGGAACAGTTGTCAGTCGCGGTCAGCATACCTACGCAGTATGCGGCCAGAGCCTACGGGGCGATTAAGGGGTTCGGGACGATTAAACGAGAGGAGTGGCGGGGGGATGGCTCATGGAGCGGAGTCTTGGAGATGCCAGCAGGCTTATATGCCCCCTTGCTAGAGAAACTCGGGGACGTAACCAAAGGCAACGGGGAAGCGAAGATAATCTCATAGTTGAATAATTATCACTGAATAATCAGGTGTAAGATCATGCCAACATTCTTCGAACCGAAACAGATCGCGACGCCTGGAGACCTGCTCGCGGACGGCGACTACGTCGCGGGGGAGAACACGTACAAGGAAGAGCAGGGGATCTACGCTTCGCGAACGGGGCTCGTCGAGTACGACAACAAGAAGGTCAGCATCGTGGCCCTGAAGGCTTTCTACATACCCAAGCCTGGAGATATCATCATTGGGACCGTTGCTGAGATAGGTTTTAACGGGTGGACGATCGACTTGAACGCGCCGTACGAGGCGTTCCTGAGGCCGTCGGACGTTCTGAGCAGGCCTTTTAAGCCGCAGAGAGATGAGCTGTCTCAGGTTCTTGACCTGGGAGACCTTGTGGTCGCGAAGGTGGTCTCGTATGATAGGACGCATGATCCGCAGATTACTGTCGCGGAGCCTGGGCTGGGAAAAATAACGAGGGGACAGGTGCTGAGGATTACGCCGACGAAGATACCTCGGGTGATAGGCAAGAAGGGTTCGATGATATCTATGATCAAGCAGGAGACGGGTTGTGAGATAATTCTCGGTCTCAACGGTGTGGTGTTGGTCACGGGGAAGACTCCTGAGGCGGAGCAGGCGGCGGTGAGGGCTATCCTCAGGATCGAGGAGGAATCTCACACGAGCGGTCTTACTGACCGGATAACTCAGATGTTGAAGAAGGAAAAATCGAGATTGGAGGATGTTAAGAGTGAATGAGAAACCGGAGAGATTGATCGATAAGAAGGGGTTGAGGCTTGACGGGAGAAAGCCCGATCAGCTGAGGCCGATAAAGTTGGAGGTCGGTGTGATACCGAACGCGGATGGGTCGGCGTACGTTGAACAGGGGAAGAATAAGATCTTGGTGGGAGTGTACGGTCCGAGAGATGCGCATCCGAAGCATTTGGCGCTGCAAGATAGATCGGTGCTGAAGTGCCGTTATCACATGGCTCCGTTCTCGGTTCAGGAGCGTAAGTCGCCGGCGCCTTCAAGAAGGGAAATTGAGTTGTCAAAGGTCATAAGGGAGTCGCTTGAACCGGCGATCTTTTTGGAGCTTTACCCGCGGACGATGATTGACCTTTGTATCGAGGTCTTGCAGGCGGACGGTGGGACGCGTTGTGCGAGTATTACGGCCGCGTCTCTGGCCTTGGCGGACTCTGGTATTCCGATGCGGGACTTGGTCGTGGCGTGTGCGGCTGGTAAGGTGGATGATACGGTGGTCCTGGATCTGATGGATGAAGAGGATAAGTTGGGGTCGGCGGACGTGCCGGTTGCCTTTATGCCCAGTCTGAACGCGGTTACGTTGCTTCAGATGGATGGGAAGCTGAGTCAGGAGGAGTTTGAGGCGGCCGTGAACTTGGCGATCGACGGGTGCAGGCAGGTGTATGCGGTGCAGAAGGAGGCTCTTAAGGCCAAGTACGTTGGTGTTAAGGAGGAGGTTGATGAGTAATGGCGCTGGTGATTGCGAAGATTAAGCATAGGCAGATTGTGCAGTTGGTCGAGGATGGTAAGCGTTTGGACGGCAGGGAGCTTACTGAGTATCGTAACGTTAAGGTTGAGCAGGGGATCATCGAGCGGGCGGAAGGCTCTGCGAGGGTTCGCTTGGGGAAGACTGATGTCGTGGTGGGGACGAAGGTCGAGTTGGGTGAGCCTTTTGCTGATACGCCTGGTGAGGGCGTTTTGACGGTGAACGTGGAGCTCGTGCCGTTGGCGTCGCCGGGTTATGAGGCTGGGCCGCCGGATGAGAACAGTATTGAGCTTGCGAGGATCGTTGATAGGGGTATTCGCGAGTCGAAGATGATTGATACTGAGAAGCTTTGTCTTGAGCCTGGGAAGAAGGTTTACGTGGTCTTCGTTGATGTCTACGTGCTTAATCAGGGCGGTAACCTGATTGATGCTTCGGCTATTGCTGCCGTGTCTGCGCTCATGAACACGATGGTGCCCGGGTATGAGGTTGAGGATGGCGAGTTCAGGGTTAAGCCGGGTTCGTCCAGTCAGCTTCCGGTGAAGCAGCATCCTGTGACGGTGACGTGTGCGAAAATCGGCGACAAGCTGGTTGTTGATCCTCAGCTGGAGGAGGAGCAGGTGATGGATGCCAGGCTTTCGATGGCCGTGGACGATGATGATAAGATCTGTGCCATTCAGAAGGGCGGCAGCGGGTATTTCTCGCCTGAGCAGGTTATCGAGTTCGCTGGGCTCGCGGTTCGCAAGGCTAAGGAGATGCGGAAGAAGCTGGATTGGTGAGCTGCCGGATGGGACACCGGACTAAGAAGGTAGGCTTGGCGCGTGGGCTGGGTCCGCGTTACGGTTCGACCGTGCGGAAGCGGTACGTGAAGGTCGTGAGGGAGCTCAGGGCCAAGCACGGGTGTCCGCAGTGTGGTTTCGCGCGCGTTAAGCGTCAGAGCGTCGGTGTCTGGCACTGCCGAAAATGCGGGTTCACGTTCACAGGTGGGGCGTACACGCCGTCTACGAAGCTGGGCCAGGTCTCCAAGCGCGTGGCCAAGGGCGCGCCAGTGGAAGAAGCGTTGAAGGCTGAGGAAGCCGACTAGTCTCGTTCTTGGCGTTTGTCGTGGGCGTTTTTTGGGCTGTGCGCGCAGGTTGGGCATGAAAGCCTCGGCGAAGATCGTGCTCTCTTTTCCCCGTGGCAGACGCTTGCGGATAGTCCATGGTGCGCTTCGGCCTGAATTGTCCCGGCCGGTTTCGGTAAGGTCAAAGGTGCGTCTGGCGCGTGAGGGCACGCGTCTCGTCTTCAGGGTTGAGGCTGAGGACACCGTGGCTTTGCGGGCGACGGTTAACGCTTATCTGCGTTGGACGAGCTCGCTCATCGGCATCCTAGACGTTTTAGATCGTCGGTCTTAGGCCCGGTCTTTTCTCGTCCCGGCATCGTCGTGTGCGGGCGTTGTCAGTGGCGAATTTTATCTGTATTTTGGGCTAAAAACAAGTCAAAATACACCTACCCCTATCTACCGGTCGTTTTTAGGCGTTGGTCCTGAATTCTTGTGTATATGCTCGTACGACGCTTTCAGGGTTTTATCTGTATTTTGGGCTGGAAACAAGTCAAAATACACCTACCCCCCTACCGGTCGGTTTTTTAGGTTGTTCCACGCTGGTTGGGAGCGTGATGGTTGATTTTGTGGACGGTCTTTGATGTCTCAGTGGTCTGGGAAGAGAGGATACTCACGTGCGTTGGTGAGTGTGATGTTCGGGTTGTGGTGCCGACGGCGTGGTCTGGTTTGAGCTGGGGAGAGCGTCGCTGGGCTGGGTGAAGCAGAAGCAGCCTCTGTGGAGTTAATCGAGGGCGCTTCAACACGTGGTTGTCGTGATTCGGCAAACAATGCTTATTAAACGGGTTCTCAGGTGTGGTGAGGCTGTGGGCGATGAAGCCTGCTTTCAACCGCCTCTGTCCATCCACCCTTGGCTAACTGGCCCTGATTCAGAGGAGGGTTGAGTCCGAGAAAGGAGGCTGCGTGCGTTGAACGAGTTGATTCCTGGAAGGATTCTGGCCGAGAAAAGATCTTGGGAGAAGAACGTCTTCAACTACGTGTCGTCTCATCAAAAGGCAGACGGCGGATACACTTTTGTCCAGAGGAACGAAGCCAACGCTCAGGACACCTATTATGAATTAGCCATCCTGAGACTGTTGGACTTGCCCCTTCCTAACCTTGAGAAGACTATAGGGTGGCTGCGCGGGTTTAAGCCGAGTAACATCCATCACTACTATTATGTTGGCAGGGCCCTGTCGCTGTGCGGCGAGGTCTTGGACGATCGTTTTGAGAAGCATGTTGTTTCGGCGATTGCCTCGGGAAGCCGCAGAGGCTCTTTGGACGTTTACACCGATGTAGATTCGGAGTTTCAGGTCACCCACAGGGTCTTGGAACTCGGGGACCTGTTCGGGTTCAATCCGGCGAGAAAAGACTTGGCAGACTGGCTGCTTAAATACAAGAATGCTGACGGCGGGTTCGGAGCGCACGGATACTCTGACACCAGTTTAACGTACTATGCCCTGGCTTCTCTCGACCTGTTAGGATTCGACACGAAGAGCCTGAAAGACACTGCGGCTTTCCTCAGAACTTGCGAAAAACCCTACGGTGGCTTCACGATCGTTCCCTACTCCTTCGCGCCCTACGTGGAGTACACTTACCACGGAGTCATGGCTCTAGACACGCTTGGACAGGACTGCAGGTTTCCATCACAGACGGCCGATTTTGTGCTCAGGTGCCAGAACATCAACGGGGGCTTCGCTCGCACGGACCTGGGCATTTCAACCTTTGAAAACACGCTCAACGCGGTCAGCATAATGCGGAAGCTTGAACCCGGCACTTGACTAAAACTGCGTGAAAGCTCGACGAAACCCCGACGAAGTGACCTGCGCCGTGACCCTGGATGAGGCTCGAGTAGACCGTGAAGAAGAGTGTTCCCTAAGGCTTCAAGAGTTGGAGAAAGGGGGTTTTGGAAAGACAGTCCTGCTCGGCCGCGGACGATGAGGATCTGCTCTTTGTTTCGGCAGATCAGAAAACGTTGTCAGGCGTCGTGTGAGGCTTGTGTTCTGAGGTTGTAGTCCATCTTGACATGCGCCCTCTCAAAGAGAATTTCGACGGGACAACCCTTCAAGGTCAGTTCGTGGGCTCTTCGGATCCTGTCCTTCGGCACGTCAGCGTCTGCTAGAACGTCAACCTTGGCTTCAGTTATCGTCCCGACTTCAGAAGATTTCACTGCGTTCACGTTGACTTCTAGGTTCTTGAGCGAAAACCTCATCTTTTTTGCAGTCAAGACAAAGATCGTTGCATAGCAGCCTGCAAGACTCATCAGGCAGAGTTCAAGCGCCGACGGCCCCATGTCGGTTCCATCGGGGGGAGCCAGGTCCAGGCAGATTGCGTGCGTCCTCCGGTCATCAACATCTATTCTCTGGTTCTCGACCAGTTTTGCTTTCGCATAGAGCTTCGTCAAAACAGTCCATCTCCGGTGATCAGCTCTTGGTGGGAAACGTGAGAGTTAAGTTTTCTCATCGTGAACGAAGCAGCCTGCCTATTGGAAGCTATAGGTTTAATATGCGGGGGAACCTGACCAGTATTATGCGGGGCAGAAACGTGTCTCGTTGATTCTGGAAAGATCATAGGTTTAGTCGAGGAGTAGACGGTGAGAAAGAATGAGTTTGATACCTGATGGGCAGAGAGAACGCATAAAGAACCAGCTTGCTCAAGACCTTGTGGCTCCAGTGAGAGTCATCATGTTTACGCAGCAAATGGAGTGCCAGTTCTGCGTGCAGACGAAACAGTTGATAATGGAAGTCGCCGCTTTGAACGACAAGGTTCAAGCCGAGGTACACGAATTTATCGCCGACTCCGAAGCTGCCAAGCATTTTGGAGTCGACAAGGTTCCGGCAATCGCTATTCTGGGACAGAAGGATTTCGGCATAAGGTTCTACGGGCTGCCCTACGGCTACGAGTTTCAATCGTTCATGTCCGCACTGGCGATCGTTTCAAAAGGTCGGACGGACATTTCAGAACGAACAAGAGCGCAACTGCGCGCTGTTGTAGTCCCTGTTCATATTCAGGTTTTCGTGACCCTCACATGCCCAGATTGCCCCACTGCTGCAAGCCTGGCCTGCAAGTTCGCCGTGGAGAACGACCTGATAAGGACTGATGTTATTGACACGGGCGAGTTTCCACAGTTGGCAGTGAAATACGGAGTGATGGGCGTGCCAAAGATTATCGTGAACGAGAAGATAGAATTTGTGGGTGCGTTACCTGAGGACCTTTTCCTCCAGCACGTGCTGGCAGGAGCTCATTAGATCGCTCCCAGGCTGGGAAGACGAACAGAGGCCGAGTTGATGAAGGAAAAGGAAGTAATTCTTCAGATCCTCGGAATGCACTGTACCGCTTGTGCAACTGGAATTGAGTCAGGCCTGAAGAGGCTGGACGGCGTCACAGAAGCAAGCGTAAACTTCGCAACCAAAGAAGCCGTGGTGAAGTTTGACGAAGAAAAAGTCACGCTGGACAAGATCAAGGCCACGGTGAAAAGAGGCGGGTACGAAGCGGTCGAACGCGTTGAAGACATCAGCGAGAAGCGAAGAAAAGAAACAAGAGAGAGACTGCTCCTGTTCTTCATCGGCCTGGCACTGACTATACCGATTGTTACCATCACCTACTTCTTGACGTTCCCCGAAAAAAACTACGTACTCTTGGCGTTAACGACACCTGTACAATTCGTGGTCGGCTGGCACTTTTACAAAGGCGCCTACGGTTCTATAAGAAACCGTTTCGCAGACATGAACGTGCTAGTCGCGCTGAGCTCCTCGGTCGCGTACACCTATTCGGCTTACATCACGTTCTTCATGTCTGGAGGCATGGGGTTTTTTGAAGCCTCAGCCGTCGTCGTAACCACCATAACGTTAGGCATGCTTCTTGAGGACATGGCTGTTGAACGAACAGGTGACGCGATCAAGAAACTCATGGCGATTCAGCCCAAGAACGCCATCGTGATACAGGATGGCCAAGAAAAAATAATCTCGGCAGACGCTGTCCAAGTCGGCGACACAATCATCGTCAAGCCCGGAGACAGGATTCCAGTCGACGGAACAGTCACCGATGGCCACACGTACGTTGACGAGTCGATGATCACGGGCGAATCAGTTCCCGTAGAAAAGAACGTCGGAGACGCAGTCTTCAGCGGCACGATCAACAAGACGGGAACCCTGAAGTTTCAGGCAGAAAAAATCGGCCTAGAAACGATGCTGGCCCAGATAGTACGTCTGACGCGTGAAGTGCAGGCAAGCAAAGCGCCTATACAGAGGCTCGCAGACAAGGTCGTCAACGTTTTCGTTCCCATAGTCGTGGCAATATCCATCGCGACATTCTGCACGTGGTTCTTCATCTTCAACAACCAAGACTTAGCCTTGACGACGACTGTCGCCGTCCTAGCCATATCCTGCCCCTGCGCCCTAGGCATCGCGACTCCGGCCGCAATAATGATCGGCGTCGGAAAAGGAGCCGAGAACGGTGTCCTCATCAAAAACAGTGCAGTTCTTGAGGTTGTGAGGAATCTCGACACGGTAGTTTTCGACAAGACGGGCACTCTGACCAAGGGCAAACTTGACGTCCCAGACATCGTGGCAAAGGACAAGATGGCCGTTCTCGAGGTTGCCGCAGTGGCCGAAAAATGGTCTGAACACCCGATAGGACAGGCCATCGTTAGGAAAGCCGAAGGCGAAGGGATCAGAGTCGCGGAACCAGAATCTTTCGACGCCCTGCCCGGGTTCGGCGTAGTAGCAGGAGTCAAGGGCAAGAAAGTATTGATAGGAAACCGTGCCCTCATGCGAAACAACAACATCTCGATCGCTAAGGAGGAGGGCGAAATTGAAAAACTCGAAGGAGAAGGCAAGACCGTTCTCATCGTTGCGGTCGAAGGGAAAACAGTGGGAGCCTTAGCAGTATCTGACACCGTGAAAGAACACTCGAAAGAAGCAATACGCACCCTGCAAAAAATGGGTCTGAGGGTCATCATGCTGACCGGCGACACCAAGAGAACCGCGGAGGCGATAGCCAGACAACTAGGCGTAAACGATGTTCTCGCCGAAGTCCTGCCGGCTCAGAAAGTGGAGGAAATCAAAAGACTCCAGGCTGAAGGTCGCTTCGTGGCCATGGTGGGCGACGGAATAAACGACGCCCCCGCCATCACACAGGCAAACGTGGGCGTGGCAATCGGAAGTGGAACCGACGTTGCCGTCGACTCCGGAGACATCGTCCTAATCAAAGATGACCCACAGGACGTCGCTACCAGCATAAAGCTTAGCAGAAAGACTCTGGACAAAATCAGACAGAACCTTTTCTGGGCGTTCTTCTACAACGTCATAATGATCCCGCTTGCTGCGGGCATACTCCATCCTTCTCTAGGAGTTCTGATCCCGCCCGAGGCAGCGGCAACCTCGATGATACTGAGCGACATTACCGTTGTCGCAAACTCGATGCTGTTGAGAAGGTTTAAACCCTAAAAGGCTCAAGTGGAAATTAAGAAGAAGGGGCAGATAATTAACATGTATTCAGCTTATTCGAAGGCTATTGCCCGCCTGCGAACTTCGCAGGGTTCTTGTCGAACGTCACTTTGCATCCTTGGGCGCAGAAGTAGTACGTCTTGCCCCTGTACTGCGACTTGAACTTCGCTGTCTTCTCGTCCACCATCATCCCGCAAACCGGATCCTTAACCATACGTGATTCACCTCCATCACGCTCATCTAGGAAATGTCATATTTAGGCATGCCTTCGTCTAAGCGCACGCTGTGGACTGTAGCAGGAAATCAATGCGTATCTCTCTGAGCATTGAAAGGTTGATTTTGCTGAGGCGCAGCTTTGGCTTGGCCTCGCAGCATGATTCGGCTATAAGGAAAAGCCCCACGTGGAAGACACTCCGTAATCGGCCGTTTTGACATTGGTTTTGAAAACCTCCAACCGTTGCAATGCGCTCAGTGTTGGTAGCGCGCGTGTGCCAGGGTTCATCGTGGCAAGAGGAGATCCGTTGACGAGTGTTGGGGTGATGCCCCTCGTGAGTTCGTGGTCATCGGAGTTTTCGCAGCCTAGCGCCGGCAGAGCGCACGCGTTGAGTTAAGAAGATGCCAGACCAGTTCACCCTTGCCAAGTAGTTGCTCTGGGTATCCTCCTTAACACCGTGAAGCGATAGTTGAAATTCAATGATTCTTTCTTTCATTTCTTCGGTTAGATTAATATGCTGTTCAGCTCTTTGAGATTTAGGGACTGAGCCAGTGTCGAGTTGCATTTCCAAAATCCACCTCGTTTTTGGGCTTTTTCTGGACGATATTATGTTCGTTTTTCTTTCGGTATATTGTTTATGCTTTTTTCCATTAATTATTCGGCAGTTGGAAGCGATAATGCTTAATTAATGCCTGTGCTTATTGCTGTCCAGATTGGATGGATGAGAGTTGAGTGAGGATATTTCGAAACTTCCCCCTCAGGTTCAAGAGCGTCTGCTCAGAATGCAGCAGCTTCAGCAAACGCTTCAGTCGGTCCTGTCCCAGAAGCAGCAGGTGGAGATGGAGCTTGCGGAGATTGGACAGGCCTCGTCAGAGGTTGAGAAGCTGACTGATGACGCTGTCATTTACAAGTCAGCAGGTTCACTTATGATAAGGGCAGAAAAGACGAAGATAACCACCGAACTGACCGAACGAAAAGAACTGCTCAACACTAGAGTTGCTGTTCTAACAAAACAGGAAGAAAGGCTGCGCGGTCAGCTGAAGGATCTGCAGACAAAGCTTCAGCAGGATTTGAGCCCGATTTCATCCCCGTCTGAGTCTTGATCAGGCTTTGGGTGAAGCCCTGTGGACTTGGGCATTCCAGACTTGACCAGCGAGCAGGTTGAAAGATTATGCGTGGTCGCGGAGGAAGCAGCCAGAAAATACGTGCTCGCCAAGATCTCCAAAAAGAACTTAGAGAAGCTAGACGTGGGCACTGAGGTCGAAGGCACAAGACCCGCAAGACTGGAAATAAACATAGATCTTGAGCTGTTGCCCACAGTCAAAGGACCTGACATCCAAAGACTCGTTAACGAAGCCGTCAGAGAAGGTTTCAGGTCGGCCGAGAAGTATCTGAAGGAATTATCTTGTCATTCGCAGAAATAACAAAGACCTTAGAATCGTTGAACGCCAGGCTTGTTGTCCTATTGTGTCATCATAACGCCGACCCTGACGCAGTCTGCTCAGCCTTCGCGTTCAAGAGCCTGTTGAAACAGTCAAACCCACGACTTGAAATCGAGATAGGAGCAGCCCACGGGATCAGCAGGCTCTCGAAGCACCTTCTTCAGCACATCCCAATAGAGGTAAAAGAAACGCCGAGCGTAGAAAATGCCGATGCAATTGTAATGCTTGACACGAACACGGTCCAGCAATTAGACAGTTTGGCCGAAACAGTCAAGAAAGGAAGGTCGCCGATAATTGTGATAGATCACCACGCGGCTCATCCGGACACGCTGAAGCTCGCGAGGCTCTGTATCACGAACGAAGAGAGCTCATCCACTTGCGAGATTGTCTTCAACTTTTACAAGCAGGCAAACGTTAAGGTCGGTGAAAATGAGGCAAGAGCCCTGTTTCTCGGCATAGCTTTTGATACACGTCACTTTGTGCTTGCCAACTCTTCAACCCTCAAGAACATTGCAGAGCTGATCGACCTGGGCGTAAACGCGCAAGAAGCTTTGCCCTTGCTCTCGCTTCCTATGGATTTTTCTGAGCGTGTCGCGAGGCTCAAAGCATCTAGAAGAGTCAAGCTCTTCAAGGTGAACGAGTGGATAGTGGCGCTCTCGCACGTGAGTGCCTACCAAGCATCAGCTGCCAGAGCCTTGATTGAACTGGGCGCGGATATCGCTGCTGTGGCGGGACAGAAGAACGAGAGCATAGAAGTCAGCTTGCGTGCAACGCGTGAATTCTGCAAGCAGTCCGGCATGCATCTGGGTAGGGATGTTGCCAAACCGCTCGGTGAATTCCTGGACGGGATGGGAGGGGGACATTCCACGGCGGCAGGAGCCAACGGCGTGGGAGACGTGGAACTGGCTCTGAAACGTTGTCTATTGCTTCTGAAGGAAAAGCTAGCTAATCAGCAATGAGTAGCTACTCTTAAATGAGCCCTGAGGCCGCTTACAATCAGGCAGGCAAGAACGGCATGGCGATTATTGAAACCGCAAACCTCACCTACACGTATCCCAGCGTGACGAAGCCATCGATCAACGATGTTTCCATAAAGATAGAAAAAGGCGAATTCACGCTCATTACCGGCCCGAGCGGTTGTGGAAAGACAACGCTGTGCCGTTGCTTCAACGGACTAATTCCACACTTCTATCAGGGCGAGCTCAAAGGGAAACTAATCACCGCTGGGCAGGACGTCACAAAAAGCCTCATATACGAACTGGCAAAACACGTCGGCCTCGTCTTTCAAAACCCCGAAAACCAGCTCTTCGCGCTGTCCGTTGAGAAAGACGTCGCTTTCGGTCTCGAAAACTTGGGAGTACCGAGAGACGAGATGCGCAAGAGAGTAGACGAAGCGATGAAGCTGACGGGAATATACGATCTGAGAGAAAGGCCGCCGCATGAACTTTCAGGAGGCCAGCAACAGCGCGTGGCCATAGCCTCCGTCCTAGCGATGCAGCCAGAAGTGATCATCCTTGACGAACCGACGAGCTTCCTCGACCCATTAAGCGCCAAGAAAATCTTCGAAGTCATAGACAGCCTCAACAAGAGCCTAAGTATAACAGTCGTACTGGTCGAACACCGACTTGACTTGACAGCAAGATACGCCAACCACATCATCGTGATGGACGAGGGCAAAGTCGTGCTCGACGGAGACCCCCGCGAAGTACTCCGCTCCCAAGAAGCCGCTCTGATAGGCATCGGAGTCCCGAAGGCAACTCGGCTCTACCAGCTGCTCAAGAAGGACAAGATCAACCTCAACAACACCATACCGCTGTCCTCGGAGGAGATGGTCGTCGAACTGAAGGAGGCATTTGAGCATAGGTGATCGACGCCAAAGGGCTCTATTTTACCTACCCAAACGGCGTCGAAGCCCTCAAGGGCATATCAACGATCATCCGAGACGGCGAATTCGTGGCCATCATGGGACAGAACGGCGCCGGAAAGACAACACTAGTCAAGCATTTTAATGGACTGCTGAAACCCACCAAGGGGCAAGTGATAGTTGACGGAGTTGACGCTGCCAAAGTGAGCGTTGCCACACTGGCCAGGAACGTGGGCTTCGTCTTCCAAAACCCGGATCATCAGCTCTTCAGTGAGACCGTCGAGCAAGAAATAGCATTCGCCCTCAGAAACTTCGGGTTCAAAGAAGACGTCATAGAAAACCGAGTGACGTGGGCCCTGAACCTTCTGGGTCTGACCGAGTACAGAAAAACCTCCCCCTTCATGCTGAGCGGCGGAGAGAGAAAACGTGTGGCCCTGGCTTCAATCCTGGCGTGGGATCCAAAAACACTCATTCTAGACGAACCGACCATCGGGCAGGACTACCAGCAGAAAGAGAAACTCAGACAATTCATACTGCAGATGAAGACCCAGGAAAGAACGATAATAATGGTCACCCACGACGTCGAGTTCGTGGCAGAATGCAACCCCAGAGTGCTCCTTATGCGCGAAGGAAAAATCATCGCAGACGGCGAAGCAAAAGACATCCTCACAAACCCGGGCATACTGAACTCTGCATCCATCGTTCCACCTCAGATCGCCCAGATTTTCCTCGAGCTAGCAGATCAGATGCCGAGTCTAAAGCTGCCAACAACAATAATCGACCTGTACGAGGCCCGAGAAGCAATCCTGAAGATCATGGGGAGCAGGGCAGAATGAGCGTTTTTGACGGCCTAAAATTCCGCAAGGTCTACTCTCCAATTCACGCCTTGGATCCAAGGGTAAAATTCATTTACGTCTGCGCGATTTTTGCAGCGGCGATACTCTTCTCAGAAATGCTGCCGCTGATCGTGCTTTTCCTCGCGCAGATCCCGTTCGTCGTCTTGGCCAGAGTCAAACGCGACTGGGTTCGCTCGATGCGGGGAGCCGCCTTCCTAGCAACCGTGATCTTTCTCACGAATTTCCTCGTGACATTCGTCACAGGCGGATACGTTGTAACGGAAAGAATCGTGGAAAACGCGGCGGCTTTGACTCTCCGCTTCGTAGTGCTCGTCGAATCCTTCTCGGTCTTCTTCTTGACGACATCACCCGACCACCTGGGTCTTGCTCTCGAGCAGACGCATGTGCCTTACGAGTTGGTGTTCGCCTTCACCACGGCTGTCCGGTTCGTCCCAGTGATAGCTGAAGAAGCGCAGACGATCATGGATGCACAAAAAGCCAGAGGCCTGGAGCTTGAGCGAGGCAACTTTTTGAAGAGAATCAGAAACTACGTTCCGATTCTCATACCACTCATAGTAAGCGCCATCCGAAGAAGCCTAGAGCTCGCAGAAGCCATGGAGTCCCGAGCCTGGGGCGCAACAAAAAAAAGGACCAACTTGTATGCCCTCAGAATGCACAAGGGCGACATCGTCCTATTGGCCATAACAGCGGGAGTAATAGCCTCCGCAATCTACGTGCGTCTATTCGTCCCAATTCCATCCCTAGGTAATCTCTTGACACATGCGTTCTAAACCATAACTCTTAGCACGACATTGCAAGAACCAATAGAGTGCGCGCTTCATTGCGGTGGGGCGCTGGGACTTGAAGCCCCCCAGAGTGGAGATTAGCCTGCAAACCCCTTTTTCTATTCTTCGGGAGCGCGCGCTATCTACCACCTTTTAACACGACCAATAGTTGCCTATCAAACAAGCCCACATGGGATGCGGATGTGCAAAAGAAGAATAGAGCTCATTTTGGCCAATCCAGGAAGAGGCATGCGCGCCCGAACCGAAACACTAATGGCTTCGAAATAGACAGCGATAGATTGAAATCAGCTTGGGTCACGGGTATGTTGCGTTGAAGGCGAGAGTCGAAATCTTCTATTTCGGTTGCTGTCCGTGGAGTTATTTTATGGGTTACGGCGGTGGCTTTTTGGATGAGACTTGGACAAAGACGGGTGGAGATTTCAAGGCTGAGTTGGAGAGGCTCGGAGTCGTGGTTGTCGAGTATAATATGCTGGAAAACAAGGAGTTAGTGGAAAAACACGCGGGAAGCATAGACCCATATAACCCGTTTTCTAATCACGCACGCTTCATTGTTGACGAGAAAGAAGTCTCGAAGGAGGAGTTTTTCCGAATGATCAATGAGACAAGAGAAAAGGGTCCTCAATGAAAATCGAAATCAAAGACGTGACCGAAAAGAACATTGATGACCTCGTTAGATTGTGTGCGCCAGGGTTTGAAGATGAGCGGCACGCTCAGACTCTCAAAGAAGGTGGCTTGCGGAAACGTGAGTGGATTGAAAAAGCCCTCAAGAGATTCGGCGTCTGTGCTAAAGTAGCATATGTAGAAGGAAAGCCTGGTGGGTTTGTCGAGTTTTATCCCATGTCAGCCTTCCCGCTGGTGCCAGAACGAGACAAGAGGACCATTATGATAACGTGTGTTTTTGTTCCTGACAAAACCCTGCAAGAGACGGGAATCGGTTCACAACTCGTTGAGGCCCTGATTGACGATCTAAAATACGTTCCTTTGCCGAGTCTCGAGGGGAAAAAGGCCGAAGAAGTCGCTGTTGGCTCATGGGGTTGTCACACTGGTTTCCCAGAGGCCATGCCCCGTTTCCAGAAGTTCTTCTTCAAAAACGGTTTCAGAAAAGACCTGACGTTTCCAGATCCAACGGGAAAAGGCGGCATACTAGTGCACACTCTGTAAGTGCTCAGTTGACAATAGGGCACCAAGTTTCTCAAAGACAATGCCATCAAAGGAATCGGAAACAAACGGGTGTTGTCCTGAGAGAGATACTTGGGAAATTTGATCTAACAAAAAGCGCCCGAAATGCTTGAAAACTCGAAGAACCTGGAACGAACCTGAAGAAATTTGCTCCTATTAGTCCCAACAGAAAAGTTGAGGATCGTAAAGAGAAACAAACCCAAGAAAGACATCGAAAGAGAATTGCGGAGACTCTTGAACTACCGTTCTAATAATTGGAATTATAAGCGTCTCATCGTTACTATTATGGTGCAGAGGCATGCTGCTCCTTGAATGCTGAAGATGAGGCTATTTTTGAGTACGCACTTCGCGGCAAAGATTGGAACGTGTATTGGCTTCTTCTCAAGAATAGTCGTCCGATGAGCGCCCGGGAGGTTCAGAAGGCGCTTCGGTTCAGCAGCCCAAGCGTGGCACAACATCATCTTGAACAGTTGCGGCAGTTGGGACTGGTCAAAAAGGAAGAGGCTGGCGGCAACTACTCGTTAACGAGCGAAGTCAAGATTGGAGTGCTCAAGCATTTCGTTAAACTGGGGAAACTTCTATTTCCGAGGTACTTCTTCTACGCGCTCTTCTCAACCACCTTCTACTTGATCTACGTGTTCGTGCTGATGCATGGATTCACACGCGAAAACCTGTTCATCCTCACGTTTGGAGCCATCGTGTCGGCAATCTTCTGGCTCGAAGCGTTTCGCATATGGTCTTTGAGACCGTACTAACTTCTGGAACACGATGTACCAAGGCTTAGCATAAAATCCAAAGAAGAGACATAACATAACAACGGCGATCCAAGATGCAAAATGAAATAAAGAGAAAAGCTGGAAGATACGCCGTCGCTGCTGTTCTTCTAGCCACGATTCTTGGTGTACTATGCTTCAACCTTGGGTTCATACCGGGTATCCCCATGACTCAGGCCTCGCTCCTCAAGACCTTCACATCTGACGCTGAACTCAAGAACTTCCTGACATCCAATTCAGTAAACCAAAGCGGATACGTTCCATATTACGGTCCATTAGACTCGATTCGATCAATGCTTCCGAGCATCACAGCGGGCACCAACGGGTTTATATTTGGCCCCACGCTTGCCTGGGCGACTCCCTCATCTGGCAATACGGAAGGCTCATCAGAGGTGGGCACTGGATACTCGACTACAAACATTCAAGTTGCAGGGGTGGACGAGCCAGACATAGTGAAGAATGATGGAAACTACATCTACACGATTTCAGGAAATACTGTTTTCATCGTGAATGCTTCGCAACAGGACGCAGGAGTAGTCTCAAAGATAGTTTGTGATGATTTTGCCCCGGCGGGGATCTTTGTTAAAGGCGACAGACTGGCCATTCTTGGCTCAAACTACAGCACGTCGCAGTTGTTGCCGTACAACATGCCCTTGACCTGGAACGTCGTTGAGACACAGACCTACGTAAGATTGTACGACATATCAGACAGAGCGCAGCCTAATCTCTTAAGGACTTTCAACATGACAGGAGATTATTTCGACTCGCGGATGATAGGCAAATACGTCTACTTTGTAACGAGCATGCACGCTTACGTTCTGAACGACACAGTTATCCTTCCACAAATCTACTCAGGCGATGGCGCTAAGGAATTTCTTTCTGCAACAGAAATCTACTACTCGAACGTCTCCGACAATTACTTCTCATACACAACATTCGTTGCCATGAACATACAGGACGCTTCGGAAGAGCCGACACATATGTCAATCATGACGGGAGCAGCCAGCAACATGTACGTTTCGCTGAACAACATATACGTGACCTTCAATGAAGCAACCGAAGAAACGACGATATACCGTGTCCACATGCAGGACGACAATCTAACATGCGTGGCACAGGGCAAAGTGCCCGGACAAGTATTGAACCAGTTCTCAATGGATGAATACGGAGACTACTTCAGAATAGCCACAACCACAACATCCGTTGCAATAATCCAAAACCCCGTGTCCAAAGCAAATAACACATTCTTGCCACCCATTATCGGATGGTCTAGTGAACAAAGCACCAACGTCTACGTGCTTGACATGAACCTCAGTATCGTCGGAAGGCTCGAGAACATCTCCATCGGAGAAAAATTCCACTCGGCAAGGTTCATGGAAGACAGGTGCTACCTCGTGACCTTCCAGAAGACCGACCCACTGTTCGTAATAAACCTTGCAGACCCGAATGCTCCGACGATTCTTGGCAATCTGACCATACCGGGTTACTCGGATTATCTGCAACCATATGACGAGAACCACCTGATCGGCGTAGGAAAAGAGACGGTAGAGGCAGAAAGCGGATACTTTGCTTGGTATCAAGGCATCAAAATCTCCATATTCGACGTCTCGAACGTCAGCAACCCAGTGCAGATGACAAAGGTCACGATAGGCGACAGAGGCTCAGACTCGCCCGTACTCAGCGACCACAAAGCGTTGCTGTTCGACAAACAAATGGACCTGCTGGTTATTCCTGTTACAGTTGCAAAAGTGGACCCAAGCCAGTATCCCGAAGAAGTGCCTCAATACGCTTACGGGACACCTGTCTGGCAGGGAGCATACGTCTACAACATCACACTGACCGACGGACTCGTGCTGAAGGGCAATATCACTCACGCAGAAAGCGTTGGAATGCCACCAAGCTCACTGTACGTAAACAGGGCACTGTACATTGGTGACGTGCTTTACACGATTTCACAAGGAAAGATAGAGCTCAACAGCCTAGCCGACCTGACCTTCCTGAAAGAGGTCAACCTAGACTAGGCTCTCCTTTCTCCCTTTCTTTACAAAAAAAGAATACCCTCTTGTTACTGTCTAACCTAGCTCGCCTACTCGCTGATTCCCGTTTCTGAGTCCGCGAGTCTAGAGAAAGCCTTGCAGCCATTCCGTAATTGTTCTGTCCGCTTGTTCTGGATATTCGTAGCCTAGTTTCCGCGAGGTTTCTGTGGCTATTCTTCGGAACATGCTGAGTGATTCTATCAGCGATCGTTTAGTGTCTTCTTCATCGTAATGGGTGAACGTGGCCCTCAGTTCTGTCAGTGTTAGTTGGTCGGTCCAATGTTCAAGGAAGCGTCCTCGGAACCACGTGTCATATTTCCATTCATGCAGGGCCTGCGCGTGCCATTCCATCATTCTGAGCATGAGATTACTCAGGCGGCAGTTGATGCCTGTGTCGGCCCACCATAATTCGCCTCTTAGCAGATGTTTTGCAGTCCACACCGTGTGATAGAGGAAATCGCTGATGACTCCCAGAAACTCGCTCGGTGTCGGAGGTTTTGGGTGTGACTTCCCAATAGAGGGGATCACTCGTCGGAGCTCAGCTAGTGTTCCGTCCTTGTCTAGGAGTATGCGCATTCCTCGTCCGACGGCGTTTGCTATTTGCATCTCCATCTGGGGAGAGAGTCTTCCCTGCTGAAACTGTTTCATTTTCTCGACTGGAAAGATGGCGAAGTCGACGTCAAGCATGCCTTCGTAGAGGACGCGGCGTTCGTTTTCGTCACCTCCCACGGTCGACTCCATAAAAGTGAGGAGCGGGTTGCCCATGTTTTTCACCCAGTCAGCTGTTGACACGTACTGCCCAGGGTTCGTCGTGACGATAACCATGTCCAAGTCAGCCCACTCATCGGCCGGACGGTCTTGCCGAGCTCTGGACCCTATTATCATTGCCGCCCTGATATCAGGCCGCGGTTCAGCCCATTTGACGAATTCCTCTATGAGCAAATCGTATGACCTGAATATGCTGATCTTGTCTACCATCTTCGACTTCTCCTTTTGACCTTCTGCCTTGCATTTCTACGGCTTGTGATTTATGACATCCAAATGAAAAACGTTGTTGCTTTAAAAAGCAATGGGAAGGCAGGCACACTGAGGAAGACAGAATTATTGGCCAAACGGATCATAAGCCAGCGCGAACCGCTTACACCCTTCGTGAGCTTTTTCGAAAACAACAGGTTTATGGTCTAGAAGAGTTTGATCGTGTGATGCGCGTGTGTGCCAAACTAAGAATGACTTACAGCCTAGACACACAATAATCGAATGGGTGATCAGCCAGCATCTAACGATGTCCTTTCTGGTATTCCTCTGCGAGCTTCGAGGCTAATTTGCCGTCTTCAATAATCAATGCTCCGCGGTAGCCGCAGTTCCGACAGTCCCACAAAGACCACAAATGCGGCAGACCCGAGGCGAAGAAAATGTCAGTTGATCCGCATCGTGGACAAAACTTCATACCTCTCCTGGTTCTGTGAACATGTTCTGAAGCATCGGCTTGACTGGAGATTGGTTCGGAGGCCAGCTTGTTACCCTTGGGTCCTTCTGCCAGCCGTTTTCTCTCTGGCCTGGGTTCTTGCACGGGCTCCCCGTTCTTGTTGGTCAAGACATTTGCCACATGATAGCGTATTTTTCGGTTGTATAAAAGGATGCTAAATATTGGGCATCCGTATGGCTTATTAAGACATCCTACTTACTATATCCATGAAAAAGACACGAGACGCCCTATACCAGGGAGAACTATGCTCGCACGCAAGAATCCGAAACGACAAAAGACAGAAGCCACAGTGGAAACTGAAGCAGACTTACCCGTAATAATCGCGGACGACGTGAGAAAACCCACCGTCTTCAGAGAAGCATACCCGATACAAGAGCCCTACGTCTACGCTGCAATAGTCAAAGAGCCGGAAACTCAAAAGATACGCTACGAAATCATAGAGCCCACTCTGCAAAAGGAAGAAGAGGAAAAACTGCGCGAAATCAAAAACTTCCTGATAGAAGAAATCGACGTTGACCTGAAGGAAATAGAAACGAAAGAGAAAGCGGAGAATTACCTCAAGGCAAAGACGAGGGAAATAATAGGGAAATACCGAATAAGAGTCCCGCCGGAAGCCGTTGACAAGCTTGCCTACTACATAGTGAGAGACTTCATAGGATACGGGAGAATCGACCCGTTGATGAAGGATCACCTGATCGAAGACATTTCCGCGGACGGCGTGAACATACCGATCTACGTTTGGCACAGAATGCACGAATCGGTACCCACAAACATCATTTTCAAAGAAGAGTCAGAACTGGATTCATTCATAATTCGCATGGCATACATGTCCGGGAAGAGCATATCCATAGCTTCACCGATCCTCGACGCATCACTTCCCGACGGCAGCCGGATCCAGCTCACCTTCGGGAGCGAGGTCACGAAAAGAGGCTCGACGTTCACCATCCGGCGCTTCAGAGTGGACCCGTTGACCGTCTCGGACCTCATCGCGTTCAAGACTATCTCTTCAGAGATGGCCGCGTACCTGTGGTACGTCATAGAAAACAGGGCCTCAATCCTCGTCGCAGGCGGTGTAGCCTCTGGAAAGACAACCATGCTCAACTGTTTGTCGATGTTCATTAAACCAGAAATGAAAATAGTAAGCGTTGAAGACACGCAAGAACTCAACTTGCCGCATGAGAATTGGATACCCTCAGTCGTAAGGCTGGGCTTTGGACGTGAGGACAAGAGAAGCGGCTCGATAACTCTGTTCGATCTTCTGAAAGCCGCGGTTAGGCAGAGACCAGATTATATCATAGTCGGGGAGGTTAGGGGCGCTGAAGCCTACACGCTTTTCCAGGCCATGGCAACGGGGCACCTGGGAATGTGCACGATGCATGCGGAATCAGTCAACTCCGTGATAAATCGTCTGGAATCAGAACCGATGAACATCCCAAAATCACTCATTGCGATGACGAACGTCATCATGGTCATGAACAGGACAGAAGTTGACGGAAGACCTGCAAGGAGAATCGGCACCGCGGCAGAAGTCGTGAAATTCGAGTCTGAAAAACAGAACATTCTAACAGAAGAAGTCTTCAACTGGAACCCGAAACTTGACGAGTATTCAACCTTCGCAAAAAGCGTCCTCCTCGAGAAGCAAATCAACAAACTGGGTATTAGTGAAGAAGAGGTCAGACGTGAACTAAGGAGAAGACAGACAGTCCTTGACTGGATGGCCCATGAAGGCATTAGACGGCACAGCGACGTTGCAAACGTGATCAGGGAATACTATGCCAGTCCTGAGCGAGTTTTCCAAAAAGCCAGAGTTGGCCTCAAATGAAAAAAGCTTCAGGCCTTTCAGACAAAATCGAGAGGGCTGTTGAGCGGTTCAGGGCAAAGTTTAGACGTACACTAACTCGGAAAGTTGACAAACAGGCAACGGACAAGGTGGAAAGAAAAACAAGAACGAGTCTTGCCGGTCTGCAGGCAATAGCCTATAATCTTTTCGGCGAGAGATCGACGCGCTTCTTGCCGCTTTTCAAGGATCTTGACGTGAACCTGAGGAAGTCAGGGCTTAAGGCCAACTTCAAAGCCTACGTCAGCTTGATAGCCTTCTGCACGATGGTGGCCGCGTTGGCACTCTTGGTAATCGTTCCGTTTCTGCTGTTCTTCGTCCTCGATATACCGCTTCTGCCTGCTTTGGTGTTCGGGGTCGGAGGGAGCCTGTTCGGCGTCGCATTCACGATCATCGGATTCTACGGCTATCCGATCTACCGCGCAGACGCAGCAAAGAGAAGATTGGAAGACGAGTTACCGTTCACGACTGGCTATATGGCGATCCTTGCGAGTGCAGGTGTATCGCCTGAGAACGTCTTCAACTCACTCGCAACTTTCAGTGTACCGCTCGCCTTAACAGGCCAAGCCAAAGACGTGGTGAGAGATGTCAACCTGTTCGGTTCAGACATAATCTCTGCCCTCGAAGCGACTTCGAAACGAACCGCTTCGGAGAGATTTCGCGAGATGATTCAAGGGTTCATTTCCACAATTCATTCCGGCGGCGATCTGGCGGTCTATCTCAGAGAGAAGTCAATGCAGTACATGAAACTGAAAAGAATAAGCCTTAAGAAATATTCGGACACCCTTTCAATGCTCGCTGAGGTCTACGTGGCTCTGCTTCTTACTGGACCTCTGATGTTTATCATTATGCTCACAGTCATGGCCATGCTTGGAGGCGGAACTCTTGGGATGCTCAGCCCCGACCTGTTGCTGACCCTACTTACTTACTTGGGAATACCGATAGGCGCGATAGTATTCCTGATAATTCTTGATGCAACGTCGCCCAAATGGTGATGGAAATGCCCAAGATAGAGAAGGAAGTCAAGAGAATCACGTGGATCGCCTCAGCCGCGCTGGCCGTGGCCATAACGGTCATCGGCATCTTCATGTTCTGGGGAACCACCACGTTTGACGAATCAGTGTTCTTCGCGGTGATTGCGGCCATTTCTCCTCTGACAGTCATTACCTACATTGACCACAGATGGAGGAAAGCTGTAGACGAGCATTTGCCAGACCTGTTCAGGAGCATCGTTCAAGCTCAAGAGACAGGCATGACACTTCCCCAGGCTTTGAAAGAGGCTGCAAAAAGAGACTACGGGCCACTCACTGCGGAATTGAGGAAAATGACGATGCAGATCTCCTGGGGAATGAGCTTTGAAGAGGCACTCCTAGCCTTCCGAAAACGGGTCAGCACTGTTCTGGTGCAAAGGACAGTCCCTATGATAATCGAGGCAAGCCGTTCAGGGGGACACGTTGAAAAGGTTTTTGACCCGATGGGAAAATTCGTCCAGACGACCCTGTTACTCAATAAAGAGCGTCAAACCCAGACACGACCGTACGTCGCAATAATCTACGTCGCCTTCTTCGTCTTCCTTTTCACGATAGTGCTACTCTTCAAGTCTTTCTTCGTAAGCATAAATCAGCTACCGACCTTTGGAACTGCTGTGATGGCAACGGATGAAATAAGACGCATGTTTTTCCACTTGACCGTGATCCAAGCTTTTTTCGGAGGACTAGTCGCTGGCAAAATGGGAGAGGGCACGATCGACGCCGGGCTAAAGCACTGTCTGATCTTAATGATCTGCGGCTACGTGGCCCTGAAGCTTTTCATGTAGGAGTGAAAAAATGCGGCGACTGACCGAGATTTTCAAGGACAAAAGGGCCATAACTCCCGTCCTCAGCAGCCTCTTGCTCACGGTTGTCGCCGTCGCCGCCATGGCCATAGCCACGTCAGCCACCTACGTAATAACGACAAACCTGCGAGAGAGCATGAGTGAACGCCTAATCGTGGAAGATGTGTGGTTCAACAATTTCACCAGCAACATCAACGTTTATCTTCGCAATGTTGGAAAAGTGTCCGTCAACATCGCGGCAGTCTATGTGAATCATACTCTTGAGTATTTTGACAGACCCTTCCGGCTGGGTGTCGGTGAGCATCGCTGGCTCAACATTTCTGAGAGCTGGACCTCAGAGAGTCTATTCTACATTGATGTTCTGACCACAAGGGGGACGCATGTTGCTGCCTACTATGAAGCGTCTTAGTCGAAACAAGAGTGGAATAAGCAACGTGATAGTGGTCATGCTAAGCCTGGTTCTTGTCGTGATCATAGTCTCCAACGTGGTGCTTTGGAGTTATCAGATGAACCAATTTGACTGGGAGAGGATGCAGGAGAAAGTGCAGATCAACAACGTAATAAAAATGAGGGGTTCTCCATGGTCAGTGGCCCAAGGCGAGTATACCGTCAATTTCGGCAACCCAGTGAGCGGCTCCTACGTTGACACTCAAGCCGTTGATGGTCGCTACGAAACATTCGTGGGAAACACTTCTGAAAGCGCTTGGCTCAGCGGTTGGAATAAACGAGTTAAGATTACAATCGACCACAGCGGGATCGGGAGCGCGCTGGGCAATTTCCCCCTGTTGGTATACCTCAGCAATTCATCAGGCAGGTTCAACAACAACGTTTCCTGCGTTTTCGACGAGTTGCAGGACAATAGTAGCAGGAAGAAGATCGCCATCACCACCAACGACGGCACGACCCAGTGCTACGTAGAGATTGAAAAATGGGACGAGGCCAACAGGAAGGCCTGGCTGTGGACGAAGGTTCCCGAAATAGACGTTTCACAAGACACTTTCTTGTATCTATACTACGACAAGAACCAAGCCGACAACACTGCCTACGTGGGGGACACAGGCTCCACCGCGGCCATGAACGTTTGGGACAGCAACTTTAAGCTGGTTCTACATCTAGACGAACCGAGCGGATCGCATGAAGATTCGACGTTGAACGGTAACTGGGGAAGCCCCCAAGGCGGAGTGACACAGAGTGTTCCTGGCAAGATAGACGGAGCCGACGCGTTTGACGGGACGAACGGGAAAGTTCAGGTTCCAGACGACCCAAGCCTCGACTTCACGAACATGGGACTCACCATAGAGGCTTGGGTGCAATTAAGTTCCTTGCCGACGACCGAAACAGTCATCGCTAGAAAGGAAAATCAATGGCAGCTCGGCTTCACAAACTCGAACACGATCAGAAACCTCGTGCGCACCAACGGCGCCAACGGATGGACGGCGGCTAACGATGAGGGCTTCCCCCTTCAGACGGACACATGGTACTACATCACCTTCACGTATGACGGCTCGAAGATCACCGACTTCATGAATGCACAGCAAGTCGGTACAAGCCACACAGTAACAGGAAACATTGTTTACAATTCAGCACCGTTTTACCTCGCTTATTGTGTTAATTCAGGGGGCTACTTGAATGGCATCATCGATGAGATGCGAGTCTCCGACAGGGCGAGAAGCAGTGCTTGGATCGAAGCCAGCTACGAAAGCAATATGGACAACCTTATCTCCTACGGTGCAGAAGAGGCTCAAACTGGGCAACCTGGCCGTTTGGAAGTTGTCGGAGCATTCGCCATTGATCTGACTGCGCTCCCTCTCACCTACATCCAGACCGTAGAAGTGCAGCTGACCTATCGGAGCAACGACTCAAGCGAGAGCTGGTTCCTTGAAGCTTTTAACTGGACCTTGGGGGAGTACTCCTCTAACGGCTTCAATTCCACCGCGGGTCACGTAGGAACGACGAGCTGGGACACTTACGCCGTTAATCTGACCGATGAGTGGAAAAGCTACCTGAGTGGCAGCGGCGCTATCTACGTGAAAATACATGAGTCGCAGGGAGGCCCCAATCAGGCTTCAATCGACGTTGATTTCTTGGGCGTCAGAGCCAAAGTGACTCAAGGAGCGACCATCACTTTGCAGAACGAAGGCTCTGTGACTGCTCATCTAGTCTCCTTATGGGTAGATACGCCGACGATTCACCAGAGATATGACATGAACCTGTTCATCAACGCAGGAGATTCAAGCAATTACACTCGCGCTGACATCGTTCTGGTTGATAATGCATCCATCGTAAAGATCACGACTGAAAGAGGAACCGTATCCACATTCAAAATCTCATAGCAAGGCCATCCATCAGCAACCCAACGGTATACCTACTTCCAAGCAGTCTCTCATTCATGATCCATCGATTTTTTCTAGGACTCCAGCTTTTAGCAGTGACGTTACTTGCACGCGTTTCAGAAGGATCATTCATTCTGGACGTTGCGTTGAGATAGACATTTCAGGCAAAGTTTCGCGTATTTTTTTTAAAAAAAGACCTGAATCCAGGCGTTCAGGTCTAGGTCGTCGGCCTTAGCGGAAGAGCTCTTCTTTAAGCGCCTTTGTTGCGTCTTTCTCGTTCTTCGCTTCAACAACGTGGATCTTGTACAGCTGAGCCATTTTCTTCGCGTTCTCATTCATCCTGGGCACAGCGATAAGGTAGGCATTGTCAGGGGAAACATCGAAGATCTTTGCGAATAAGCCGATTACTGGTTGTTCCGATATTGCTCCTTCGCTTGAGATCGCCAGATCAATGACCACTACTTTTCCATCGCTTGGTTCTTTACGAGCTACAAAGTCGAAAAAGTGGTTCGCGCCGGATTTTCCTTTCAGAAAAGCCGGGCTTTCAACCTTGTACCCCTCTTTCGTGAGGAATTCTTTTATCGGAGCAATCATGACCCAACCCACTGTCGCTTCGTTCTTTGCTTCCTCTTTCAGCCTGTAGGAGTAGATGTTCTTGATCATTATTTCTTCAAACGTGAAATCGCCGTGGCAGTCCCTGCAGAAGTGCGAAGCTGCTGGGATATCGAAACTCTTGTTGCACTCATTGCAGGTGCACCAAACGCCGGCTCTCCTGTAATCAACATCAGCCCGTTTCAATTCTTCGTGGCATTTCGGACAGACGAGCCTGCTGTCTTCGTGAAAGTTGCCCTCGACGTCCATGTACCCGCATTTCACGTGTTCAATCAGCATACTCTTCTGGATATCAAAAGATTTACAGTGTGGGCAATAGTAACGCACTGAGATGTTCGTCGAGCCGCATTTTGGGCAGTATATGGCTTTGTCGTAAATTTTCCTTTCAAGGATTCCAGCTTCGCACAGTTTGTTCAGGAAAGCCTCTGCACCCGACGGGTCGCCGACTATGGTTTCAACTATCGGGTAATTGTAACCCAAATCACGGCTAAACACGGGTTGAAGCTCTTTGATCTCGTCATTCAGAAACTTGCTTACCAAAACTTGCGTATCATGATCCTTGTAGAGCTCAAGCCGCTCTGCCTTACTGTTCTTCGACATTTTCTTCCCAAATCAGTTTTTCTTCAATTACGCGTGATCGCGTATCAGTCGTAACATCTATTGTTTCCAAAGCTGTTAAAATTATCGCCACGATTCCCTTTAAGCATTTCCCGAACCATTTTAAGGTTTCGTTCAACGATTCTGCGGAGTCCTTGTCGGTCTCGAGCCCGTGCACCTGGCTAGCGGTGGAGTCTCCTGTCCGGAAGATTGGTCTGATAAGAAAATGCCTGAGGCCACGAATCAACAAAACGAGAAGAACAAAAGATGAGAAGTCTTTATCAAAGCATTTTTTAATGGGAATATCTATAATCCAAGCGTGATGTAGGAATATGAGGAGCTAACAACTTATGACTTCAATGTCCGCTCAAAATCCTCCAAATCGTATGTCAATCCGCAGGACATCGTTGAAGGAATTGAGAACGTTGATCCCTTTCCTAATCATCGCCGTGCTGGTTGAGTCTCTTGTTGTTCTGTACGCGATGATCATCGGTGTCAAAGATCAGGCGCCATTGCAGTGGAGTTTCAATTTTTCAGGAACTAGCCGCGTGACCCTTGCGATAAGTCCGCTGTTCCATCTTGTCCCGATAGCAGTCGTAGTGACGCTGTTGGCTAGTTGGACCTACCTGAGAAGACAAGTCATGGTCAAGCCCAGCGAAGCACAGAGAGCGAAGCAGAGCATCGCCGGAAAACGTGCGAAGGGAAAACAAGAGACAGGTGCACGCAAATTAAGGTTCACGTTTTGGAGAAGAAAAAAGACCACGAGTCCTGGAAGAGTTCGTGTTCGAAGGACAAGCGTAAGAAGTGCCTTGATCGTATTCGCGGCTTTTTCTGCCCTGCTCCTCTTGATATCTCTGTTCGCCTATCCAAGGCTGATCTATCAAGCAATAGCGAACGCATACGAGAATGATCCCTCACTTCTTGGCTTCATAAGGAGCATAGGAGCTGCTTTAGCCCCCATCGGCGCAGTTTTCTCACCGATAAACAGCGCTCTCTGGTGGGCGGCACCCGGGTTCAGAAACTTCGTTCTTGCCCTTGGAGCCCTGATCAGTCCGGTGGCTACATTGGATCCTGCCGGAAAATACCTGGTCTTTCAAAATGCGGCAGCCTGGATCTCGGCGCTAATAATCTTGTTTTACGGAAGATATGGACGAAAGGGCTTCGGGCAAGCAGGAAAGTAGCCTGGTTAGGAGCTTCAGGAATGGCTGACCGCCCCAGGTTTGGTCCAGCTGGGGTGCCATTAACCTTCAGGATGATGAAGGCGCGCGTAGAGGATGTCCCCCTGCTCCTAAAGCAGGAAGGTCTTGACGCCCTCGAGTATGAAGCGATCTATTGGGGCGCGAAGCCCCAGATGAAGAAGGAAGACGCTGAGAATCTCGGCCTGAAAGCGAAGGAACACGATGTTTGGCTTAGCCTCCACGGGTCTTATTTTGTAAACCTCTGCGGGGAGAAGACGATCGTGGAAGTAAGCAAAAAACGCCTCATCGCATGCGCGACTGCAGCAGAGTGGATGAATGCGCACGTGATGGTTTTTCACTCGGGATTTTACGGCAACAAGCCAAGGGAGCTCGCTCTCAGAAACTGTGTAGAAGCTCTGAAAGACGTGGTCGAATCCCTGAAGAGTCTGAGCATTAGAAACGTCAAGATCGGACCCGAAACCATGGGCAAACCCTCTCAGCTCGGCAGCTTGGACGAAGTGCTGCAGATCTGCGAAGAAGTAGAGCAGACAAACCTCGTGATTAATTGGTCACACCTGCACGCAAGAGACGCGGGGCGATTTAGAACGTCGGAGGACTTCCGCAGGGTCATAGAAAGAATCGAAGATAGGCTTGGCGCTGAGGCTGCTAAGAACATGCACTGCCACTTCAGCAAGATCGAATTCAGCGACAAAGGCGAGAGACGCCACCGCGCTCTTGAGGAAGAAAGATACGGGCCGAATTTTGCGTTGTTCGCCAAGATAATCGTAGAGTTTAAGCTGAAGCCCGTCATAATCAGTGAAAGCCCGCTTCTGGACGTTGACGCGATGAGGATGAGGGACATCCTTCAGGGCTTGCTCTGACGCGATAAATCTTTTATTCACCATCATAATGCTGTCTTATGGGTACACGTTTTGGCAAAACTGAGGGGATTTCAAGAACTTACGACAATCGATGAAGCTTTGCGCAGGTTCATGGGCGCGACCGAAATCAAAAAGCGAAGAACCATCTCCGTCCCTCTGGGCGAAGCCCTGAACCGCGTACTGGCAGACGCGATCACCGCAAACGAGGATCTGCCTCGAGCTGACAGGTCCGCGGTGGACGGCTACGCCATCAGAGCCCAAGACACTTTCGGTGCTTCCCAGTTCAAACCAAGAACCCTGACATTGACTGAACGCCGCATAGTAAGCGGCAGGTGTGCGAAACGATTATGGACGGGGAACCCCCTTCCCAGAGGTGCAGACGCGGTTGTCATGCTTGAAAACGTCAAGCAGGTTGACGGCAAAATCGAGGTATTGGTGCCGCCTGCTCCGGGCGAGAATGTCTCAAAGAAAGGAGAAGACTTGATGAAGGGCACTGTTGCTGCAAGGGCTGGAATTCGGCTCAAGCCTCAACACTTGGGGGTCATAGCCGCACTGGGAATAGGTGACGTCCCAGTTTTTGAACAACCAAAGATAGCCGTATTCTCGACGGGAAACGAAGTCACAGAAGTCGGCGCTGAGAGGAAGAAGGATCAGGTTTTCGACGCCAACAGGCATGTTATTTCGGCCTTGTGCCGAGAATTGGGGGCGATACCGGTAGATTTGGGAATTGCGAGAGACGACTTCGGAGAGATCAGGGAGAAGCTCATGAAGGGCCTCGAACTCGACGCTACGATAAGCACGGGGGGAACCAGCGTCGGAGGCCTAGATCTGGTGCCGGAAGTAATCGATGAACTCGGCAAACCCGGAATCGTTGTTCATGGCATAGCGATGCGCCCCGCGATGCCGACGGCCCTGGCTGTTGTTGATAAGAAACCCATTATGATATTTCCAGGTAACCCCGTTGCTGCAATGATAGCCTTTGAGGTTTTTGCGAGACCGCTAATTTGCAGAATGCTCGGGCTGAATCAGGAGGAGACCAGACCGACCTTGACGGCGAGGATCACTAGAAGGATCGCCACGTCTCTCGGAAGAAGAACCTTCGTGCGAGTTCGCGTCTTTCAAAGAGAAGGAGAGCATCTTGCAGACCCCATAAGCGCCAAGGGCTCAGGTGTGATTTCTACCATGACCAAGTCCAACGGCTACACAATCGTTCCCGAAAATCGAGAAGGACTGGAGGATGGAGAACTCGTCCTGGTTCATCTCTTCGATGCTATAGAGGAAGGATGATGTTTAGAAAACTCGTAACGCTTGACGAGGCACGGAAGATCATCCGCCAACGTTTTTCTCCGGAGCCCTTGGCCATCGAAGAGATTCCCCTATCAAGAGCCCTGAGTCGCGTAGTCTCGCAGGACATCGTTGCAACCCTAGACATCCCACCGTTCGATCGATCAACCGTCGACGGCTACGCGGTGAAGGCTGAAGATACCTTCGGGGCTCAGGAGAACAAGCCGGTAAGACTGAAGATCAACGGCAAGGCGAACGTGGGTGAAATGCCAAAAGCCGTGGTTAAGCCCGGCACCGCAGTCGAGACAGTTACCGGCGCGCCGATACCTCAGGGGGCAAACGCTGTCGTTATGCTCGAAGACACTGAGCTTGAGGGTGATGAACTCCATGTCTACAGCGCCGCATTAAGCGGCGAGAACATCATGAAAGCCGGCTCGGACATCAGGAGGGGCGAAACCCTTCTCAGGAGGGGATCGGTGTTAGGTTCAGGAGAAATCGGAACTCTCGCTGCAGCCGGCTTGCTGAAGATAAGAGTCAACGCTATCCCGCGCGTGGCCGTTCTTTCGACAGGCGCAGAATTAGTTAAGCCCGGCCGAAGACTCTCGGCGGGAAAAGTCTATGACACGAACGCTTACAGCCTAGGAGCCGCTGTTGCGGAGAGCGGGGGAAAACCGATCTATGCAGGCGTTCTGCCAGACGTCGCAACTCAAATCCAGGACGCGCTTACGAAAGCGCTCAGATCTGCAGATCTCGTCGTGACTTCAGGAGGCGTCTCTGTGGGACCGAAGGATCTGATGCCACAAGTCTTGGATTCACTCGGAAAACCAGGCGTGATCATCCATGGAATAGCGATCAAGCCTGGGAAGCCGGTGACGGTGGCCTCAATAGGCGAAAAGATGGTTTTCTCACTCCCAGGTCACCCCGCATCGGCATTGCTAATCTTCCATCTTCTCGTTCAACCCGTAATCCAAACGAAGGCTGGAAGAAAACCAGATCTTCCCTTGCAGCTTAAGGCCCTCGCGACCATGAAGATGTTTCCGGCAAAAGGAAGACGAACGTTCATAATGGTCAGGCTAGAAATGGACGCGGCAAAAAGGTTGCTGGCCGAGCCTGTGCCCACAGGACTCTCAGGAGCCGTCACGACGGTTGCAAGAGCTGATGGCTACGTCGAGATCGCTGAGAACCAGCAGTTCATCGATGCGGGTGAGGAAGTCACTGTTAATCTTCTGAAAGCTCCACGTCCCAGCTATATTGAGTAACATGCTTCAGGACAAGCCTGCAAGAACGTCACCGACTGATTTTCAGCCTCAGCCGCGGGTCTAGCTTTCGAAAGATCTTCGCTTCGAAACCACGTAACCCGAGAAAACCCAAGTCAGCACAAGATAGGCCACGATGGCTATGCTAAGGATGTAATCAGTCAGAAGATAATAGTAGAGCATGTAGACCGAAAACGTGGTTGCCGCAAGAAACAGGACAGCGACAAACCAGATGGCCCAGTTCCTCTTCTTAAACACTCCGTAAGCGGCTATGACACTAAATATTCCAATGATTCCCAATTGAGGCGGAAAACCTGCCATCGGCAAAAGGGCGAGAAAAACAATTCCAGCAACAAGGTAAAAGACGAGAGATGCAAACATACCCCTGCTCTCGATGTTCAACCTCGATCCGAGCGACATCCCTCATCGGCCTCAAACGTACATGCATTGACAACATCGTTAATAAATCTAACGTCACTCTTGTCTTGTTGAGTTACTAGAGGAAAAAGGAGTCTTGACTCAAGAGGAATATGAAAAGCGAATCATGGAGAAAGTGAAGATCAAATAACATTCTACCATTTTTTGTCTTCCCATTCTATCTTATCTCTTACTTCCCTTTCCTTCTGTTCTTCTTGACTTTCATGCTTACCAAAGTTAGCTTGATAGAAAATTGAGAAACCTATCATAATCGTACCTGTGAATGACATGAGGGGTCCGATGAAACTCAAGCCAGAAGCTGGAGCTAAAAAGACGGATGGCATATTTAGAACACCAACCATGCCTGCCCAAAAGCCACGTGTTCTTTGTAACTCGCCATCGTCATTGAACAAAAACAAGATGCCATGTGTCCATAGTAAGCCGAAGAAAACCCCAAGACCCCAAGCATAAAAGAATGGGAGAAAATACCAAATCAGAGCTTCAGGCAAAACTAGGATGACTAACCCTAAGATGATTATCGTCAGGTCATTCATCTTTGTTCAATATACTGCTATCAACCTTCACCCTATAAACTCTTTTTAAACTAAGGTTTCCATCAACGAGAGAACGGAGCATCAGAGAGACATCTCGAAAGACCAGATCATGACAAATAACTTAACAGTACCCGTCACTCTCCAACATTTAAGGTCACACTTTTTCTATCGTCTGGAAAAGAAGAGAGAGCTGGTTGGGGAAAAGTTTTAGCGTGCGCGTAGTTATGGTTGCCTAGATGAGCTTATGAAGGAAAGCAGAAAGACCATACTGGTTCTTGTAATGCTTTTAGTTTGCGTGTTTCTTCCATCTTTTGCTGCTGTGCCTTTCTCTCCCCAAGACAGCTCACTTGTGATCAAAGACGTCCTGATACAAACCTCTGCTGCGTACCTGTGGCTCAGCCCAATAATTCACGTTATCACTATTGTACTGCTCATAGCCTTGTATCTATACGGATCGAAAATAGGCAGAGTTACCGACGCCTTTTTCGGAATCCTGTTCTTCTTCTTTGCTTTCAGTAATCACATCGCTGTGACTGAACACTATGGGCTTGCCGTGATAACAGGTAATTTGCTCCCTATTTTTGTCGTAGGTCTGTTCTGGATGTGGGAAGTCTACAGACCCCATAACGAGTATACTTTTGAGAGGCTCCCAGCTTGGAGATACTGGGTTTTGCCCTTTGTTTTCCTAGCTTTTTGGTCTCCGATAAACGCTAGTCTGAGTCCAGACTTCAATCCTTTGTTCGTACTCACATCTTCCTTCGGAGTGATGTACTGTCCCACCACGCCCCTCATAATAGCCATCCTAACCCTAATCTATCCAAAGGTAAACATGTTTGTTCTAAGAACCACAAGTTTCGTCGGCCTGGTAATCGGTCTGTTTAACGCCATGTCATTTTTCATGATGCCAGGCTATACCTTATGGAATTTGATCCTTCACACGCCACTTATATTCATCTCAGCGTACGGGTTACTCATTCCAATCCTAGTGAAAAGGAATATTCCGCCGGAAACATCGCAAGAGGGAAAATAGAATAGAGTTGCAGGCGCCAGACGACAAGCAGACTACTCCACATTAACCTATCATTGAAATATTGTTAGGTACTTTGTTCGCGCGCGGGTTCCGTAAGGGCGCGTGAAATAGGAAAATTAGCAAAGAAACATAGAAATAGATATTCTTTACAACAAGCCTACGAAATTGTTAGATATATGGTAAATAGAACGTGATGCGATGACAACTAAAAGAAAGAAAGAAAGGATGAAAGAAGAAAAGAATAAGAAAGAAACAATGAAGTAGAAATGATGCCTATTGTACCACAGTCCCATCGCGCTCGCGGTTCCTTAAGGCGCGCGCTATTTTCTTTTTCTGAACAACATTGTTTCATCGTGACTACAAACGTATTCAAACCCTGCTTCAACCAGTTTCTGCGCCTCTTCTACGTTTCGAGCTACTGCTGAACAATATTCGTCTCCTTCAAACTCTACCAATTGCGTGTAGATCAGCGTGTTAGCAATGCTCTTGTGCCCCGCGCGCGCGAGTGCTAGGCAAAAGGATAATAGGCTGGTTGGCAGAGCAGACGATCATGACATCTCAAGACGCTGTGATGCGTGTTTACGTGCTTGTGGTGATTCAACCTGGGAAAGAAAAAGAGTTTGCCGATGAAGTCTTGTCTAAGGGGTTGATTCTTGACTCAAGGGTGGAGAGGATGGATTTTGTCCACGGATCTTTTGACCTCGTCCTCGTGCTTAACGGGTCGATGAAGGACGTGGATGCGAGGGTAATGGCGATGAGGAAGTCTCCATTTGTTCGAAGAACAGAAACGCTGATTTGTTTCGAAATGTTCGCTTGGGAAGACCTATCGGGCAGATTGACCGAATAAAGCGTGTGCTGGAACCGATGTTCCTGTTGATATGCCGATATACTTAAGGTAAAGAATGCCTAGCGCGCGCTTATTCCAGCACGCTAATCCATGTAGGGCATTCTGCCCCCACTGCCGCTGTATGGTGCGTAGATAATACAAGGCCATGGTTTCATAAGTGGATACACGTCTTTATTCTTCGTGTCTACAGTGTATGGACTATCGCCTATTCCATCGCTTCCAGGTTGGTTCTGATTTGGTCCACTTTTCTCGTCGACGCAGATATGATCGCTCCAGTAGTTTCCACATGTGGGATAGTTGCCGTTCCATGCGTTTGTTAAGGTGTCGGTGGTGACTTGGTTTGTGTTGTTCATGAAGTTGTTGTTATATATGGTGTTGTTTGAAGATAGCGAAAGTGAGATTCCATAGTTGTTATAAGTTATTGTGTTTGCGACTAGCGTGTTGTTCGAGGAATCATATGAATTGATCCCGAATATGTCGCCAGTCATGTTGTTCTCAGTTATCAGGCTGTCGTTCGTACCCCACATCTGTAGACCAGCAACTGTGTTGGTCAGTTCGAGGTTTGCCACTCGAATTCTATCGCAGTTGATCAGTATCACTTGCCCCGAACTTTCCACAGTGCGGTCAGAGGCATTTTCAAGGTACGAAAGTGGTCTTCCATTCACAGAGTTGCCGTCCACAGTGTTACTGAAGGATGCCGAAATGAGCAGGCCATCATTGACAAAAGCGTTCCCAGTTATCGTATTGCTGCAGGAACCGACTAACATCGCCCCGTATCTGTTGTCAGTCACGCTGTTGTCAGTTATGATGTTGTTTGATGAAGACGAAAGCCAGATGCCGTATCCACTGTTTTTGGCTATTCTGTTGTTATCTATACTGTTATCTTCTAGAGAAGTTTCGAGTTTGACGCCGCAGAAGTTGCTTGTTATGTTGTTCTCCGTTATTCTCGTGTGAGAGGAATATGTTTGCCAGATGCCATATTGGTTGCCCGTAATTGTGTTGCCAGTTATGCAGTTTCCAGAAATACTTTCATTGGTTTCATCAAAATGCAGGTGCACACCATAATAATTGTTCGTTATGCTGTTGTTGACTATGCAGTTGTCGTTTTCAGGGAAATCGCTCACAATACCAAATTGATTTCCTGTTAGGTTGTTTCCTTTCATCTTTATGAATGAGGACATATCGATTGCGATGCCGTTTTGATTGTTGTCAGCTTCATTTCCGCTGATGCTACAATTCGAAGAAGAGTAACCGCCAACACCGTATTGGTTTTTCTACACGTGATTATCCTGAATGGTGCAACCTGAGCAGGAAAAAACCCCTATGCCAAAGAAACTGCTCAAGACATTGTTCTCGGATACTTCACAGTTTCCAACAATGTTGAGGTCTATGCCATCGTCGTATTGTCCACCGCTGCTCTTTATCGTGAATCCAGTCACAACAACACTATCAGCTTCTACATACACTGCGATTCTTCCGCCGTGGCCATAAATACACGTGGTTTCCTTGTTTTCTCCGACAAGCGATATCGTCTTGTTGACAACGATGTCTTCATTGTACGTTCCTGACCTGACATAAACCGTGTCGCCTGAACTGGCCGCGTTTATCGCTTTCTGAACAGTAGGATAATCATCTGGAACATAAATAATCCCTGCTTCAACTGCACGCATCGTAAATGCCACAGCAATTACACTTTCTAACAATACCAAAATAAGTACCCTGGACAATACCTTGTTCAATTGCTTGCCTTCTTCCCTGCAAATAACCCCTCATTTGTTGAAGTTAAGGGTTGCTGCACGCGGATACTGTAGACTTATCTGTCATGGCTCTTGGTTCTGTAAACTCTCCATTTGGCTTTTTCCCTTGTGAACTTTCGTTTGGTGCCCTGAAAGAAGCACAGAAAAAGAGGGAAAGCTGTCTTTTGGTCTATTTCAAGAATTTCATGGCTTCTTCGGTGGTCATCACTGGCATGGTTTCAGTAGTGTTGTAACCCAACCAATTCATGACTTCTGGTTCCATCGCAAACTTCATCAGGGCTTCCATGTTTGGAGCATCGTACACCATTACCATAAGATGCTCGGGTATTGCGACCCAACTTCCAACCACTTTGATCCCGTGTTTCTTTGCGAGTTGCCCCAATTTGCTCATGAGGTCTACAGCTGCTTTCTTTGCTTTCTCATTGTGCATCGGACAGCTTTCAGGCGAATGTTTAGAGATCTGCAGAAAGAACATATTAGAACTCTCCGAAAACAACGATCTGTAGGTGCAGGTGTAAAAAATCTTCGTTCATCGGATACTGTTAGCTTAAGGGACATGACGAGTCCATAAGCGATTTTTCTTTTGCGAACCCAAATGACATTGAAGCGCGCGCGTTGGGGTGGACTAAGGGCTCGGTGGGAGCTTGTGGTTTTTCTGACTTTTTGAAAACTGTGTAGCCACTGTAAGCATGATGGCGGCTAGTGTTGTGACGAGGAGGAGTGGCTCGGCGTTGAATTCTGGGATGAGTGGCTGAGTGTTTGTGAACGCTACGTATGTTGGGTCATGGGTTATTCTGTTTCCGGACCATTCTGGGTATTGTATTCTGTAGGTGAAGCTGGAGGTTGTGAGGTTCACATCGAATGGTGTTCCGATGTCTGGGAATAATTCTCTCATGTTATCTTGTATGAACCAGAACGGAGTGTTCCAGTTTTCACGCAAGAGTTGTGGGTCAATCGAGTCTGTCGAGCAAGCTGAGTATTTGACGGCATATGCTGTTGGGTTGTCTGTATAGAGTGTGTAGTTGTCTTGGAAACGAAATTCGAATGTTGTTAGGTTTCCAAGTTTGATCTGTGCCTGATGGATGGCTGCTGTTGGAGTGTTTTGGGTTGAGTTGAAGGTGTTGTTGTCAGCGGTTACTGTGTATTCTGCTAGTGACATGGCCTGCATGGTGTACAATAGTGACATGCTCAAACCGTCGAGTGATACTGTGGAGTTCGTTGCTTGTATGATTGTGAAGTTGCCTATGTGGAAGCTGGTTTTCAGGAAGGTCATGTTCTGCTCAATCGAGTAGTCATAGAACAGTCCGAGTTCGCTCAAGTTCAATATGCCAGCAGGACTCCAAGCGCCGTAGCCTGGACTATAGGGATCAGGATAGGCCAAGAAAGCATCGATGTCTTCGTACGTCACTCCCCATTGATAGTGTGCGCTGTTGTTAACCTCTGTCTTCTGTATGGGTGAAGGATTGAACGTTTTTGAACTGTTGACTAGAATATAATACTCAAGTTCACTCGTCCTGTCTGTGTAGTTAGCGTCTAGAATGCCGTTTTGGTTGGTGTCGTTGTACACTTCTATCATGGTTAGCGCGTTACCGACGAGAATCGACTGACCAAGGGTCGAGTTGTAATGTTCTCCTAGGAAGACCCGGACCGGCGAATTGACCACGTCTGAATACATAGCAGTGAAGATGATCTGAGTTCCCAACGCGTTGATCCAAGCGTACCACACGCCACCCCATTCGCTCGAGAAATATCCGCTCGCATATTCTGTTCCAATATCAAAAGGCGGAGACCCCGACACACGAGTGACACTTGCAGAACAGGCAAACAAAAGTGCCAAGACAATTACCACAGAGAATAGCCTGTTTCCTTTCACGGAGTTTCACCCCAATAGTTATACAAGCAGTTCAAACTATTAAACTCATTTATCGGTGGTTCTGTTAACTCTTAGGGTCTTGCATGGACTAGGAGTTGTCCATATGAACCAAAGGGGTTTTTTGAACTGTTCGAAAATAGGTTCTGTCAAGTTTTCAATTGTTGCTTGTCCTTGTCAAAAATCGGTTGATGAAACTTCTAAAGGGATTTAGTCTTTTGTTAGCCTACTCTGTCTCAATCTTGTAAAGAACTTTTAGGCCTTTCAACGTGTGATGAATCTTGTCGGTGAGCTGAAGTATATCTCCGAGGTCAACATTCCTCTTCCAATCGTAAACGTGGTCGTGATAACCTTTTAAGGGTTCAAAGCCTAAAGAACGAAGTCTTTCAACGATATCAACAGGGCCAGAGCCCTCACTGTTAAACCATATCGTCAAGTACGTCTTCACAACGTAACACCCCAAACTTCTCTGGAGAAATGGCGCACATCAATTAATCCTTTTCCATTGCAGGATACTGTAAACTTATCTGTTATGACCTAGAAACGAACCCATGAGACTCTTGTTCAAATGAACAAAATCCAGGAACACGATACGTTCATTAGATGCTGAAAGAAAGCCCTTGTGAATGTAACTCTTATATTGTCTTGTATCGTTCAATAATGGTAAGATGCGTCATGCGTAGTTCTTTCCCGTTTACTGGACTAGCAACAGCCTGGTTGTTGGACGAGCGCGCGCGCCGTAACTCGCAAAAGAAGGAATTCCAAATTCCTCAAAAGTTAGAAAAGAGGAGAGTTGCTGGAGAACTAGCGGTATTTTTCCATACACGCTAAGTTTGCTAAAATGTTAGGCGTCAGAGCGCAATAAATGTATATGCATTGACAACATCGTTAATGAATCTAACGTCATCCTCCCACATCTAAGGTCACACTTTTGTGATGTCTGGAAAAGTAGAGAGGAAGAACGCGCACTTTCTATTTTGGAGTCAAACATTCTAGAGATAGGTCATTTCTTTCTGCAGACAAATAGTATTTTTCTACCCTCTTCTCTCAGATTGGCTTCAAGGATCTCAAAATGTTCAAAGAGAGCTGACTTCATTTTGGCAACTGGGTAAATAGTCTCTTTGAATCGGTACTTGTTGAGTTGGTAAAGTCCATTGGGGAGTCTTTCAAAGATTCGAGAATCCCAAGTCAGTGTATTGCCCTTCACTATCTCTTTGTCATAGTAGTATCCTTTTGGGAACTCGTTAACTGAAGAAGTGGACCTATTGTATTTTTCCAGCCAATGAACCGTGTCTCTCAGCATTTTTGGAGTATAAACATCAAAAATGAACAACCCATCTCTGTTAAGATGTTCATTCACTGTTTTGAACGTTGATTTCCACTGGTCAAAGTCTTCCAGAAAGTTGATTGCGTCGTTAGCAGAGAATATGATATCGAATTTCTCATCGATGTTGAAGTTGTGCATGCTGGAAACAAAGAACCTGCCCCCTGGGATCCTCCTCCTGCAAACCTCAATGTAGTCCCTTTCAATGTCCAAACCATAAACAGCATACCTCTCTGGAAGATTGACCAAGACCATTCCAGTTCCACACCCTATCTCTAGTATCTTCTTCGCCTGCTTGCAATATTGCTCCATGGGTTCCAGGACATAGCGTGCCCTTGCTCTTGCCCCTTCCTTGCTCGTAAGCGATTCCCAAAAACTCACAAAAGGTTTTGACGTCTTGCTTCGGTGCTCATATTTGACCATGCGCAACCCTCAAAGTTGGATCCAGCAGAACGACTATTTGTCTTTTGAGTCAGATATTGTTTGTCAACTCCTATCCTTCGAAGCGCGCGTCTTGACTAACCGATTTCTTTGAGAGCGTATTTTCTCAAGGACTATTGTTTTGCATTGACTGGCTATTGTAGAATAACTTAAAAACGGCGAGCAGATACTGATAATAGGGTTGTGAGCTATGGTTCGGTGTTCATGTGGAACGGATAACTTGGAGAAGAAGTTCTGTACGGATTGTGGTAAGCAATTAGTGTATGATTGCGGAGAATGCAAGACCCTTGTAGCTATAACGGAGAAGTTCTGCGGAACATGCGGGACTAAGAATCCTCATTATGATGCTGAAGCATATAGCACACGCCCGCGCTGAGCAGATTCTTTCTCCTTACATTGTTGCGACCCAAGTAGCGCTTCGCTTAATTATCCTAATGTTGTTGTTTTCCTAAGAACTATCGGAAGTACCAAATCGTGAATTACCATTCTGCTCATTTGAAATCACTCCATCTTAACTTTAAGAATCCATTTTCCTTTAGGA
>Ga0315279_10000172_pt1 | contig 139338 bp, 116 predicted proteins | sample YL17G06_20_MG_FD_203694 | JGI IMG/M metagenome (GOLD analysis project Ga0315279, IMG submission 203694) | Sediment microbial communities from Yellowstone Lake, YNP, Wyoming, USA - YL17G06_20 | ecosystem: Environmental > Aquatic > Freshwater > Lake > Sediment | place: USA: Wyoming | collected... | reverse complement strand
CGACTTGGGCTGCAAATGACGAATGACGAATGACGAATAAAAACAACAGCCTAGGGATTCGTCAGTCATTGCTTCCATCTGAAGTTTCATCTCTTTCCCCTTCTTCGTTATTGGGCATCGCTATGCTTTCTGTGTCACCGATACAAAAGGAGACAGATGGCCGACTTGGGCTGCAAATGACGAATGACGAATGACGAATAAAAACAACAGCCTAGGGATTCGTCAGTCATTGCTTCCATCTGAAGTTTCATCTCTTTCCCCTTCTTCGTTATTGGGCATCGCTATGCTCTCTGTGTCTCCGGTACAAAAGGAGACAGATGGCCGACTTGGGCTGCAAATGACGAATGACGAATGACGAATAAAAACAACAGCCTGGGGATTCGTCAGTCATTGCTTCCATCTGAAGTTTCATCTCTTTCCCCTTCTTCGTTATTGGGCATCGCTATACTTTCTGTGTCACCGATACAAAAGGAGACAGATGCCCAACCAGGGCCACAAATGACGAATAACGAACGAAAACAACAATTCGGATATTCGTCATTCGTCATTCGTAATTCGTCAGTCATTGCTTCCATCTGAAGTTTCATCTCTTTCCCCTTCTTCGTTATTGCGCATCACTATGCTCTCTGTGTCTCCGGTACAAGAGGAGACAGACGGCCGACTTGGGCTGCAAATGACGAATAAAGACATCCGCCAAATGACAAGCGAGAATTACAATTAAGATATTCGTCATTCGTCATTCGTCATTCGTAATTCATTTTCTGGATTACGGCAGTTGTTTGCTGAGTTTGAGACGTTCGCGCCGTAGAAAGATAAATATGGCCAAGCCGAGTGCGAGGGCTGTGCTGATACCAATCAGGCGAATCAGGTGTGTGATCACCAATCCATACTTGCCCGTCACCGGATCGTAATGAAAACAGTAGAGGAGCACCTGGTCGACAGGAGATCCGATTTTGCCGGAGGAGGCTTCCACCAGCGCCAGTCGCAAGTCTCGCGCCGAATACTCCAGCCCATAGAAGTAGCGGGAGAGCTTCCCGTCCGGCGTCAGAACCATGATGCCGGTGGCGTGGGCATATTGCCCCGTCGACGGGTCCAACTTGTAGTGATAACCGGCGGCGGCGGCGGCCTTTCGAATGGACGCCTCGTCCCCGGTCAGGAAATGCCAGCCTGCTTCTCCTCCCGCACGCCCGTATTCTCGGGCATATGTGTGCTTGGTTGACGCGGCAAGGGCAGGTTTTTCCTTTGGATTGATGCTTATGTTGACCGCTTCGAAATCCTTCCCCAAGTCGAGAGGAAGAGCGCGCAGAGCCGCGACCAACCCGTTGAGGACGAGCGTGCAGAGCATAGGACATTCGTAATAGGCAAACGAGAGCACGACCGGTTTCTTGCCGAAGTACTGCCGCAGTGTCACGATCTTACCCGTCTCATCCTTGAACTGCAGTTCAAGTGGCAACTGTTCGTTCAGCTTCTGATCGATGGTTATCTCTTGCAGGATCTGAGGACGCGTGTCCTTCTCCTGCGGGCTGGCCGGAAGGCTGAACGCCAAAGCCGCGAGCAACACGCCAAGGCAGCGCGCCGCAAGGAAGCGCACGACTCGCCCCGACGGGAAGACGGCAAACCCAGATATCTTCATTGTGATTTCCTCCCCGGACCCTGCTTGGAATTCGAACTTTCGATGCCTGCACCCTCCCGAACATCGGGGCGCTGCGGCAGGCCGTGTAGGGCGATCAGGTCGATCGCGCGTTCAATCGGGATCCTCACCGTCCCCGTGGATTTATCCATCCAGCCATAGGAATTAAGCTGTTGCTCCTGCGCGGCACGCATCTTTTGAAATTCCAGGCCCGGAACCCGCTCGAGGCGCGGCTCCGGGGGTAACTCCTGTTGGCCGTAAAGAGGCGAACGCGGTGGCGGCGGCGCTGTCTCGACAGCCATGTACTTGAAGAAAAGCACGGGGATAATGCTCCCGACCAGAACGGCCAAAGCCACCAGGCCGAGTCCGAACAGCGCGACTTTCCCGACACTGACATCGCGCTTTTCGTGACGCAACTCGCCGGATTCCAAGGATTCTCGTTCACTCATGTTTCATTACCACCTGAAGCTGGGGATCATTCAAAGGCAGTAACGGGCGCCCCTTCAGCTGCCAGATGAAGACCGCGATCCAAATGCCCCCCATTCCGATCGGCGCTGCAAAATCCAGCCAGTGGATCTGCAAGTCGGGGCGCCTCGCCGGCTCAATGATCCAGAAGAGATCGATGAGCCGCAGCACAATCATGAATGCGGCGACAGAAGCCAGTGTCCGCGCCTTCTGCTTGATATCGCGCAAAAGAAGCAGCAGAAAAGGCAATGCAAAGTGGAACAAGAGAAGAAACAGCGCCAACCAGATCCACGCTCCGTGAAAACGCATCCGATACCAGGAGATTTCTTCCGGAAGATTCCCCGCCCAGATGATGAGGAACTGGGAAAAGGCCAGGTAGGCCCAGAGCATCACAAAAGCCAGCATCAGATTTCCCAAGTCCACAAGCCGGGACTTCGAGATCACAGTGAAAAGCGGCTCGCGGTCCGCAACAAGCATTGCTGCACCGATTACGAAAGCCAGCGCTGTGAGCACCTGGCCGACCACGAAGATCATCCCATAGGCTGTCGAAAACCAGTGAGGGTCGAGGGACATTACCCAGTCGACCGAGGCGAAGGTTATGGTCAGCCCGTAGAGAACCAGTCCGGGGGCGCTCAGTGCCCGCAGGCGGCGAAGTACGCCCGGCCCGCCCGTGCGGTCTTGCTCCTGCGACCAACGGTTCAGGAAATATCCCCAGATTAGCCAAATCGCGAAGTATCCGACGGTACGAATGACGAAAAACGAAACGTTCAGGTAGGGCTTTTTATGCTGCAGCAGCGCGTCGGTCGCGACTGCCGAGGGACTGGCCCAGGTGTAAAGGCTGTGCACGTTAAGAAGCAACGGCAGGAAAAAGAGCGCCATCAGGGGAATGGTTCGGGCACCGGATTCCAGAAAGCGCCGGATGATGAGTCCCCATCCGCCCCCGGTCAGATGATAGAGCATCAGGATCGCCAGACTGCCCAGGGCTATGCCAAGCCAGAAAAGGAACGCCACCAGGTAGGCGTACAGAAACTGATCGCGATTGAGGAATGCGCCGAGCAGGGACAGCAGGCCGGCGACAACCCCGATCACGAGGGCCACACGTTGGATTTTGTCCATCTGGAGACGAAGTGCTTCCGTTGCGTTCATTTCGTGTTTCCGAGCAATTGCCGGCGCTCTGCCGGCGGAACATCCTCGGGCTTTGCCGCCTGACTCAACTGCAGAGCGCGAATATATGCCGTTATGGCCCACCTGTCCGCAGGCGCCACGCGCGAGGCATAGCTCGGCATGGCACCAAAACCATTGGTGATCACGTCGAAGAAGTGCCCGTCCGGAGCCTGCCGCAGGCGGTCAATGTGATAGGACGGGGGATGCCGATAACCTCTCTTGACAATAATTCCCTCGCCGTCTCCGAGGTAGCCATGACACGGAGTGCAGTGGATATTGAAACGCTCCTTGCCGCGTTCCAGAAGCTGACGCGTGACCGGAGCGGGTATGGTTCCGACAACGGCGCCATTCACCTTCCCCTGGTAATAGCGCTCATCGAGTTTGAGTTGGCCGTGCGCCACGGTGTCGGCCACAGCCGGCCTCTCGGATCGTCCATCTGCAAAGAACTCGCTTTCGGTAAGGGGCTTATATTTCGGCTGATTTCTCATGTCGGGCGAGCACGCCACCGCCAATACCAGGTACAAGAAACCCAGGGCCACAACCCAACGCAACCTCTTTGATTCTTGGTGTTCATCGTGTCTCCTATGAAAAAAGCGGGGCAGGCACCTTGCTGGGGTTACTAATGACGAATGACGAATGACGAATGACGAATAAAAATCGCCGCTGAGGCATTCGTCATTCGTAATTCGTAATTCGTCATTCATTGTCCCCTCCTGCAGTAATGTGACCTTTCCCATTTTCATTCCCGGTGGTGAGAAGCAGGATCATGGAAACCCGGTGTTGTCTTTTCGGAGGCCAACACAAGGGCACGAAGGACACAAAGATTCGAGAGGGACTTCAACACTCCACCTCCGTCACTTCCTTGCTGTGCAGGCTTTCCAGAAATTGTTGTGTCCCCTCGCGATCAAACTTCGGATCCTTCGCCTCGATGCACAGGAAAAAATGGTTTCGTGAGGCAAGTGCAAAACGCGGGGCGTTAAAAACCGGATGGTAAGGCATGGGCAGGCCGTTTAAAGCCAGCATGCCCAGCACCGCCGAAAGCGCGGCGGCGAGAATTGTTAGCTCGAAGGTGATCGGGATGAACGCCGGCCAGCTGTTCAAAGGACGCCCTCCCACATTTATTGGATAGTGGATGACCGAGCTCCAGTACTGCAGGAAGAAGCCCCCCAGGCAGCCGCAGATTCCCCCGATCAGCACGATGAGCGGCACACGCGTGCGGCGGAAGCCGAGCGCTTCCGACAGTCCCTCGATCGGAAACGGGGTATAGGCATCCATCCTGCGATATCCTTTCTCGAAGGCTTTCTTCGTAGCCTCCAGAAGCTCCTCAGGATTGTCAAACTCAGCCATCAATCCATACAACGGAGTTTTCATTTCACTTCATCCGTGAAAATCCGTGCAAATCTGTGTCCAGGAAAAGGGACACGGATTTCCACAGACAAACACTGTTTAAATGTCGCTCCCACTCTCCGCCTTCTTCGCAACAAGGCTGCGCATCTCGAAGATCGAAATCATCGGAAGGAAGCGGATAAACAAGAACAACAGAGCCAGGAACAATCCGATGGATCCCACATAAGTCGCCCAGTCCCACCTGGTCCCGGCATAATTGCCCCACGAAGACGGCAGGAAGTCGCGGTGCAGGCTGACAACCACAATGATGTACCGTTCAAGCCACATTCCGACATTTATGACCATCGAAACAATCCACAGCAGCAGCGGGCTTCTTCGCACGCTGGGTATCCAAAGGAGTTGGGGAAACGCCACGTTGCAGAAGATGAGCGACCAGTACTGAAACGCGTAGGGCCCCAGCATGCGGTTCATGACCAGGAACTGCTCGTACGGGCTTCCGCTGTACCAGGCCATGAAAATCTCCATCATGTACCCATAGCCGACGATCATGCCCGTAGCTATGAGAATCTTGCCCATGTTCTGGAGATGCCGCATGGTGATGAAGTCTTCGAGGCCGTAGAAGGCGCGGATTGGAATCGTCAAGGTGAGAACCATCGCAAATCCCGAGAAGATCGCGCCTGCCACGAAGTACGGAGGAAAGATCGTGCTGTGCCAGCCGGGTATGATTCCGATCGAAAAGTCGAAGCTCACCACCGTATGAACCGAAACCACGAGAGGTGTGGCAAGTCCGGCCAGAAGCAGATATGCACTTTCGTACCTGTGCCAGTGTCGCGCGGATCCGCGCCAGCCCATGGCCAGAATGCCATAGACGTGCTGGGCCAGCTTGCTGTGGGACCGATCGCGCAACGTTGCCAGATCGGGGATCAGGCCTACGAACCAGAACATCAGCGACACCGTGGCGTATGTGGAGACCGCGAACACATCCCAAACCAACGGGCTGCGGAAGTTCGGCTGAATCCCCATAGTGTTCGGATAGGGCATCAGCCAGTAAAAGAGCCATTGCCTCCCGAGGTGCAGCAAGGGAAAGAGTCCTGCACAGGCCACGGCGAAGAGGGTCATGGCTTCGGCGAACCGGTTGATCGAAGTGCGCCATTCCTGGTGTAGGAGCAGAAGGATTGCGGAGATCAGCGTGCCCGCATGACCGATTCCAATCCACCAGACGAAGTTGACGATATCGAATCCCCACGCCACGGGAATGTTAATGCCCCAGATGCCTACGCCGACGCTTACCACATAGGCAACGGCATAAAACAGCATCATCGTCAGGATGAAGGCAATTCCAAAACCGACGAACCAAGTCCTGGGCGTTTTGCGAGTGAGAACGATGGCGCTGATCTTGTCGCTGACGGACGCGTAGGTATATCCGGATCTGATTACGGGCGGCCCATCTAGCGCCGGAGTTTTCTCGGCGGATTCGAAACTCATCCCGCTATTCCTTCTCGATCTCGGGGTTAGGATTGTGCAGCTTCGCAAGATATGTTGTCCGTGGACGGGTGTTCAATTCCGCCAGCACGCCGTAGTTCAGTGGCGATGCCTTCGCCCGCGCAACCTGGCTTTCTTTCTGGTTGATGTTGCCGAAAACGATAGCGTTCGTCGGACAGACAGCTTGGCAGGCCGTGATAATCTCGTCGTCCCGGACCTCACGGTCTTCTTTCTCGGCTTCGATCTTGGCTCGGTTGATGCGCTGGATGCAGTATGTGCACTTCTCCATCACGCCGCGCCCGCGCACTGTCACATCGGGGTTTCTGAGTGGCTTCAGGCTGGGCGTGTCCCAATCCGAGTACTGGAGGAAGTTAAAGCGCCGAACTTTGTAGGGACAGTTGTTCGAGCAGTATTTCGTGCCCACGCAGCGGTTGTAGACCATCTGGTTGAGCCCTTCTGAACTGTGATTGGTCGCCGCCACCGGACAGACCAGCTCGCAGGGCGCATTCTCGCAATGCATGCACAGAACCGGCTGGAAGCAAGTCGAGGGTTCGTCAGCATTGCCTTTGTAATATCGGTCGACGCGAATCCAATGCATCGCGCGGCCGCGATCCACCTCGGTCTTGCCGACAACCGGTATGTTGTTTTCAGACTGGCATGCGACGACGCAGGCGTTGCATCCGATGCAACTGCCCAAATTGATCGACATGCCCCACTGGTATCCCTTGGAATAATCGAAGCCGGGATACAGCGTGTCGTCGGGCGCGGGTTCCTCACCCATCTCCTGAACAAAGTGGGGATTCTTTCCGTATTCTTCCACTGTTCCCACCCGTACCAGGTTTCTCCCTTCCATCAGGTCTTGATTCTGGGTGCAGGCAAGCACCGCCGTTGCCCCAGTGCGTTGCAGTTCAACGCCCGATCCGTACCAGAGGGAGTCGGAAGTGCGCAGCCAGTAAGCGTTGAAACCTGCGCCAGTCCCTACTCTTCCCGTCTGTGTGCGGCCATAGCCGAGGTGAACGGTAATCGAATCCGGATTATGGCCTGGGAGGAGCCACACGGGAGCGCGAACCGAGCGACCACGATAGCGAATCTCGACTACCTCACGTGACCGGAGTTGCAGGCGCTGTGCAGTAGCCGGGCTGATGAGGATGGCGTTGTCCCAGGTTAGCTTGGTCAATGGCTTGGGAAGCTCCTGGAGCCATCCATTGTTGGCGAAACTCCCGTCGAAAATCGTTGGGTCGGGGCGGAAGATAATCTCCATCTCGTTTGAGGGTCCGTGGGCGCGCGCCCACGTCGCCTGATCACTCCAGTTCACCTTTAGGGTTACCGGCTTTGGCGGCAGCGCGGAATCCCGAATAAACCCATCATGGAGAGAGGTTTGCCAAAACTCTTCGAAGGTCCCTGCGGGATTCCTGCTCTTCCAGAAACTCTTCACGATGTCATGGCCGGGGACACCCGCTTTACCCACGAGTATTGACATGACCTCATGAGCGGACTTTGCATCATAGAGAGGTGCGATGAGCGGCTGTATGATCGAGATCGTCCCGTCATAGGCACGCACATCACCCCAAGACTCGAGATAATGGCACTCGGGCACATGCCAGTGGCAGAGGAGCGCGGTTTCATCAAGGTACTGGCTGAGGTGGACGCGAAGGCCTACTTTGGAGAGGTTCTCCGCGAATTGCAGGTCGACCGGCGCCGTATAGACCGGGTTTCCACCCAGAATCACGAGCACGTCCACGGCCCCGGCCTTCATGTCGCTCACCAGCTCCGTCAGAGACAGAACCTGATCGACGGGATTAGCTTCCACCGGATCCGTATAGACGACCGTATTTCCGACGTTGCCCAGCATTTGGTTCATGGCGTGGGCCAGCGCGTGGAGACGAGGCGACTGGCACTCGCCGGCAATCACGAGGCTCGAACCGCGGTGGGCTTTGAGGTCCTTCACCAGCGCTGTCAGCCAGGCGGCAGGCGGGGAGAGGGCGCCGACCGCCTCGACTCCGACTCCCAACTCTTTCGCGATGGCACGCGCAAATGCTTCGACTTCCGAAGCTTTCATGCGTAGAACGTGATCCGCCACAGCGCCGGTGTTCGAAGGCGAGCTCTCGACCGAATAAAGCCGATTCATGCGCCCGGTCTCTCCCTTTCTTCTCGAGGCCCAATCCCGTGCGTAGCGCAGGTGACCATGGCCGGATGACAGGAAATCCGAATCAAGCGCGAGGACGACATCCGCTTTGTCAAGTTGATAGATGGTGTCTACGTACTCGCCAAACGCCAGATGCGCTCCGCCTCGAGCGCTATCGCCACCCATCGGTTCGTATTGATGCCACTTGGCTAGCGGAAACTCGGTCAGCAGATCTTTGATCTGCGAGGCCAGAGTGGGAGAAGTCACCGTCTCCGTCAGCAGTCGCAGTCCGGCACCTTTCTTGAGATGCTGCGCCTCCCTTGCTTCACTGATTGCGGCCAGAAAGGAAACCCAACTGCCGATCCTGCCGTTGTGAGACACAGCCTGGGCGCGGTCGGGATCGTAGAGCGTCAGCACCGATGCTTGCGAAAACGCATCTGTGGCGCCGTGGCTGGCCGGATGCTGAGGGTTCCCCTCGATCTTGGTGGGCCTTCCCAGATGGCTTTCTACCAAAAGGCCGCGGGCATACCCTGCAAGCGGCATCGCCGTCGCATAGAAGAGTGGTTTCCCGGGAACAATATCCTCGGGCGAGCGGACATAAGGCACGATCTTTTCGGGCGGCTGCTTGGTGCAGGCAGTGAGTCCGGCTAGTGCCAGCGATGCACCCATGAGCTTCAAAATGTCCCGCCGGTTGATGGAATCCGACCAGCCAGAAGCGAGTCGTGGAAACTCATTGTGCAGAAATTCCTGAAATTCCTTGGTGCCGGCCAGTTCATCAAGGCTGCGCCAGTACTCCTGCCCGCGGGCGGATTGCAGGCGCGCGCGAACCGATGCTGGATCCATTTTGTTCTTCGTCGTTTCGTTTTCCATTTATCTATGGCAGGTGTAGCAGTCCGTGAGACTTTGAATCTTATATTCCTTAACCAGCCTCCGGCCCAGCTCCAGCTGATTGGCCGGCGATGCCCATTGCATGTCGAAAACCCGATCACGCGGCCGGACAAAGCGTTCGGGCTCGCGATGGCACCCCAGGCACCAGTCCATTTGGAGGTTATTCTCCCGCCAGGTCAAAGGCATCAGGTCCACGCGGCCATGGCAGGTCGAGCAGCCAATACCTTTATTAACGTGGATGCTGTGATTGAAGTACACGTACTCCGGCAGGGAATGTACCCTGGTCCACTCCAGGGACATATCCGACCGGAAGCTGGCCCGGACAGGCTCGAGCGCCGGGCTGTCAGCCCAGATCTGGGAGTGGCAGGTCATGCAGGTCTCGGTCGGCGGAATTCCTGCAAATGCAGAGGTCTCCACCGAAGTGTGACAGTAACGGCAGTCGATTCCGTCGTCAGTCACGTGGTGCTTGTGGCTGAAAGGAACGGGCTGCACAGGGGCTACATGAACACCGGTTACGTAGTCGGAAGTGTAGAACTCAGCTCCTGCCCACGCGAGCGCAGCAATGATGCATATCGTCCCGAAAATGCTCACCTTTGATATGGTGTTGGTGCTTGGGTGAAAGATCTGGGCCATGAGTAAAAGGTTAGCGAATCGGTTGGCGACAGGCTGCTGCCTTCAGCAATGATAAACTCAAATAAATCGGCTCCAATGGTGACCATATTTCTGAACCTGGTCTGGAGGAACCAGGGCAGAACTACTTCACCTCAGCGAAGTTAAGACCAGCAAAATTAGTATTTTCGATTACCGCCGCCCACCCCAAGAATGAGCGACTGGCGAAAGTATATGCCCGCTGTTACAACTTGTCAAAGGAGGAGAAATTATGATTTTAGTTTCTGACAATCGCAAGGGTGAGAAAGGGGACATTCCGATTTTCCAGCTCTCATGAACTAACAGCTGGATTTCTGCTCCGGGTAGGTTCATCCGAATTAGCCAGCCATAACTGGAAAATCGGAATGTTCCCTTTTCATATCTAGGCGCCGTACATTTCGACGACCTCCTGCTTAGTCTTTCCGAGGATGTTGTATTTCTTCGCAACCTTGATAAAGGCATCGAGCGCCTTGTCCAGGTGATGCTTCTCATGACCAGCCGATATCTGTGTCCGGATACGCGCCTGGCCTTGCGGCACCACCGGGAAGAAAAACCCAATGGCGTACACCCCCTCCTGATAAAGGTCGCGGGAAATATCCTGCGATAACTTGGCGTTAAAGAGCATCACCGGCACAATCGGGGTATCCCCTTCCTTAATGATAAATCCGGCCTCGGTCAACCCTTTCCGCCAGTAGTCGGCGTTCCTTTCGAGTTTGTCGCGTCGTTCGGTGCTCTTCGAGAGAATCTCCAGCACTTTGAGCACGCCAGCGACCACTACCGGGGCAATAGTGTTGGAAAACAGATACGGACGAGCCCGCTGGCGGCACATCTCGACCAGTTCTTTCTGTCCGGAGACACAGCCGCCGGATGCGCCTCCCAGTGCTTTTCCGAAGGTTGTAGTGATAACGTTAATCTTGCCCACAACCCCGCATCTCTCGTGTGTTCCGCGGCCGGTCTTGCCGATAAATCCGCTGGCGTGCGAGTCGTCGACGAACACCATGGCGTCGTATTTCTCGCACAGGGCCACAATCTCATCGAGCTTGGCGGTGTCGCCGTCCATGGAAAAGACGCCATCGGTGATGACCATCTTCATTCGCTTGTTGGCATGTAATTGGAGTTTCTCCTCAAGGTGTTCCATATTGCTGTGCTTGATCGTGTCCTGCTCGGCGCTGCACAGCCGCATTCCATCTATGATCGAGGCATGCACCAAGCGGTCGGCGATCATCACGTCTTCTTTGGTGAGGATCGCCTCGAAGACGCCGGCGTTGGCATCCATGCAGGACGGAAACAGCACGGTGTCTTCCGTGCCGAGAAACTCGGTCACCTTCTCCTCGAGCTGCCGATGAATATCCTGCGTGCCGCAGATGAAGCGGACCGAGGACATCCCATAGCCACGATGGTCCAGGCCTTCGTGCGCCGCCTTGAGCACATCGGGATGGCTGGACATCCCGAGATAGTTGTTGGCGCACATGTTAATGACTTTCTTCAACGAGGATCCGGCCGGGAACTCCACCTCGATGTCCGCCGCCTGCGGCGAGTGGATGAATCGCTCCTGTTTGAACAGCCCGGCATCCTGGATGCTCTTCAACTGCTGCTGGTACATTCCGCGCACTTTCTCGCTATATCCCATTGCTGACCCCTCTTTACAGGATGCACTGGTTCTTACTTCAGAAAGCTTTGAACCAGTCCAACAATCTTATTGACCGAGTCGAACGCCTCCGGCGTTGCATCGTCATTCGGAATGCTGATTTTGTACTTATTCTCGAGGAACCGCTTGAGCGAGACCATGGAAAAAGAATCGACAATTCCTCCGGAAATGAGCGGCGTATCATAGCCGACCTCTTCCTCCTGGTCTTCGAGATACTCATTCTTCACGTACTCGAGAACCGCATCTTTCATGTCTTCCATAGCCACCTCCAGATATCTCTGCCGGATTCTTTGTGAACCTTCGTGTTCTTTGTGTCATTGTGTTTTCATCAAAGACAACACGAAGACACGAAGAACACGAAAAGGGCTCATTCGTCTTCCAGGGTTGACGTATCGCCGATCTCCTCCCCAAATTCCTTGGCACGCAAAAGTCGACGTACGATCTTCCCGCTTCGGGTTTTGGGCAGCAACTGGGAAAACTCAATCTCTTGGGGCATCGCCAGCGGCGAGAGTTTCCTACGGATGAAATTCATGATGTCCAATTCCAGATCGGGGCTGGGCTCAAAGCCGGGTTTGAGCGTGACGAACGCCTTTACCACTTCCATGTTCACTTCATCGGGTTTGGCGACCACCGCCGACTCGGCCACCGCCTTGTGCTCGAGTAGTGCCGACTCAACCTCAAACGGACTTACGAGGTGCCCGGCGGTGTTGATAATATCGTCGTCACGGCCCGCAAACCAGAAATACCCGTCACTGTCGATACTTGAACGGTCACCAGGGAGGTACCAACCATTCCTAAACTTGTTCTTGTAAGTCAGTTCGGCGTTCCAGTAGCCGCGCATCATCGCCGGCCAGCCGGGCCTGAATCCAATCAGCCCGATACGGCCCGGCTCGTTGATCGGTTCATACCTTTTCGAGTCGAGTACGGTCGCAGTGATGCCGGGAAATGGCCGCCCCATCGAGCCGGGCTTAATCCTCATGCCGGGGAAATTAGTCAGCATGATCGATCCGTTCTCGGTCTGCCAGTAAGTGTCATGGAACGGCAGACCTAAAACGCGTTGGGACCAGTGAACCGCTTCGGGATTCAACGGTTCCCCAACACTGGCCAGGTGGCGCAGCGAGGAGAGGTCGTGTTTCCTGACTAGCTCGTCCCCCGCCTTCATCAGTGAGCGAATGGCGGTCGGCGCGGAGTACCACACCGTCACACGGTTCTTTTCAATATGCCTGTACCAGCTATCCGCCGAGAACCCGACGTCCTGCACGCACTGCGTCACGCCGAGACTGAACGGCGCGATAATGCCGTAGGAGGTTCCCGTAACCCAGCCTGGGTCGGCAGTGCACCAGTAGATGTCGTCATCATGCAAATCCAGTACCCACTTGGCCGTCAGATACTGCGAAATCAGCGAATAGTGCACATGCTGGACGCCCTTCGGCTTTCCGGTTGTGCCTGAGGTATAGTGCAAAACCGAGGGCGACTCGGCAGTCGTGGGATGAATCTCGAACTGATCGACCAGAGGCGCTTGAGCAAGTGAGAAGGCGATCTCTCTTTCCCTGAGCTCCTTCCTGCCTTCGTGGTCGACGATGATCACGTGCTCGAGAAACGGCATCTGGTTGAGAATCTTGCGCACTTTTGGGGCGTGCTTCCGCTGCGTGATGATCGCTCTTGTCTGGGCGTCCTCGAGTCGGATTAAAAGAGACTCCTCGCCGAACGCCGAGAAGAGCGGCTGGGCAACTGCCCCGATCTTCAGTACACCCAGGAAGCCGAGATACAGCTCGGGAATCCGGTCCATGAACAAGCAGACTCGATCACCGGGTTTGATGCCGAGACTCCTCAAATACTTGCCGATCGTGTTGCTGGCCAGCCGGACGTCATTATAAGTATATTTCTTGGCTTCTTCGCCGCTGCCTTCCCACAACAGTGCGAGCTTGTCCGCTTTCCCCTGTCTGCAGATTCGATCCGAACAATACCATCCGATATTGATGACATCCCCGGCCACGTACTCAAGTTCCTGCTCCGAGATTGACCAGCTGAAGTTCTCTACCCGTTCCTCGTACGATCCGAAATTGCTCATGCACCCGACTCCACAACATCTCAAATTCAGAAAGCAGCCATACTAAATCAGTAGAAAACTGTCATCAACAGGAAACTCTTTGTGTTTCTTCGTGATCATTGTGCCATCGTGTTGTTCTTTAAAAAACAACGCGATGACATGAAGATCACTAAGACTCATGTGGCCTTTGTCGGCCCGTGGCCCGTGGTAACATGTCATGGTGTAGGGGCACGGCGCGCCGTGCCCCTACCACAAATAGGGTATTAAGGTTTATGGACGAGCATCGCGAGCTATGGTGGGACTCGCCGACAGTCGAGCTTGGGCAGGTTGTCGGGCTGGATCTGCCTGGCGGCCTGACTTGCGTGTACGGCGGGCACTTGCCGGAGATCCAGGTCAGCTTCGAGTCGTGGGGCTCGCTCAACGCGTCGCGCGATAACGCCGTGCTTGTCATACACCCGCTCGCGTTCGACTGTCACGTAACCGGCGACTTCGCGAGCCAGCCACTCGGCTGGTGGGAGCCGCTGATTGGGCCGGGCCGCGCCATCGACACTGAACGGTACTTCGTGGTTTGTCCCAATCTTCTCGGCGGCTGCTACGGTACGACCGGGCCGCGCTTCCCTGCTCCGGACGGCCAGCCATACCTCGAACGGTTCCCGCTCCTCACTCCTCTGGACATGATGCGAGTTCAGCGATCGTTCCTGCGCCGGCTGGGGATCGAACGGCTCCGGATGGTGATCGGCGCGAGCATGGGCGGCATGCTCGCCTGGGAGTGGGCCATCGAGGCCGGCGAGGAGGTCGACCTCGTGGCCGTCGTGGCCGCGCCGCTCCGGACCACGCCGCTGCAAATCGGCTGGAATTGGCTCCAGCGCCGCGGCATCGAGCTTGACACCAACGGCAGCGAGGCCAGTTCCGCCTGGGGCCAGATGGTTGCACGGGGTGTCGGCATGCTGAGCTACCGCTCGCCGATCGGCCTCGAAGAGAAGTTCGGCCGCGAGTGGTTCAAGCCGCCGGGCTCGACGCTCGGCGAGCGCGGGATGTTCAACGTCGAGTCCTGGCTGCGCCACCAGGGCTGGAAAAGCGTCAAGCGCTTCGACCCTTACACCTACATCCTCTTCACACGGGCCATGGACCTGTTCGACATCAGCGAGAACCGCGGCAGCGTAGTGACGGCCCTGGAGCATGTCCGGTGCCGTACGCTCGTCGTCGGCATCAGCTCAGACCAACTGTACCCGGCGGCGGACGTCCACCTGGGGGCCGACATCCTCAACCGTCTGGGCAAGCCAGTGGAGTACGCCGAGCTGCGTTCACCGCACGGGCATGATGCGTTCCTGCTGGAGACCGAGCAGCTCGCGGCGATCCTGCGCGACGCACACGTGCGCAAACCGCGTATCATACCCACGCCTGCGCAGCGGGAGGTTCGCACGATCCGCCTCGGCATCCTGGGCGCGGGCCGTGTCACGGGGCTGTTTCTGCGACTCCTCACCGAGCGGCACGCCCAACTCATCGAAGACTACAACCTGCGCCTCGAAGTGGCCGCGGTGGCGGACATCGATCCCGCGCGAACACTCGATCCCAGCCTGGGACCGATCGAGCTGGGCTTCGATCCGGAAAAACTGGTGCAAAGAGACGACATCGATGTCGTCGTGGAGGCAACGCGCGGAAGCGACACGCACGACCTTCTGGAGATCGCGCTGGCCCACAGGCGGCCGGTGGCGACGACTAACAAAGTCCTGGTCAAGCAGCACGGACCGCACTTGGAACAGCTCGCGCTGGCGCACGGAGTCCGCCTCGCCTACCACAACGCGATTGCGGCCGGCTGGCCCTTGATGTACGCGGTGGAGCGGCCCCTGGCACACCTGCAGATCGAGAGCATCCAGGCAGTGCTCTCATCGACCTGCAACGTGATCCTGGAGCGAATGGAGCAGGGGTTCTCGTTGTCGTCCGCCCTAAATCACACCCGCGCTCTCGAAGTCACCGAGCCGGATCCAGAGCTTGACCTTTCCGGGTGGGACACGGCGCAGAAGCTTCTGATCCTCTGCGCGCGGGCTCAGGGTCTCCGGTTCGGCGTGGAGGAACTCAGCATCCGCGGGATCCACGACCTCGACCCGGTACTCGTGCGCGAGGCCCCGTCCCTTGGCCTGCGCATCAAGCTCATCGGCCTGTTCGTGGCTAGCCCGGAGTCCCCTGTCGCAGGCGTGCTGCCGCTCGCTGTACCAGCTGAGGGCCATCTGGGCAGCGTGCGCGCCGGAAACAACGTCGTCCTGCTCGCCGGTGAGGAGACCGGTGAAATGGTTTACCTCGGCAAGGGCAGCGGACAACTGCCGATCGCCGCCGCGCTGCTCAACGACGTGATCGGTCTGTACCACCCTAGCCACAGTTGGACCGGCCGGTTCCCCCGCGCGGGCTTCCGACCTCGCGCGCCGCGCTTCGCGACTTTCCTCGTGCGCGAAGGCGGAGTCACCGTGCTGACCGACACGGAGGTGGAGGGCGCCGTCCCGCTTCTGGAATCGCTCATCTGGCCCCACCGCTCTTCAGCCACGAATTTCTCGAATTAAAAGCAGCCACGAATTTCACGAATTGCACGAAATAAAATCTAAAATTATTTCGTGCAATTCGTGAAATTCGTGGCTGATTGTTGTTCGTGTAGTTCATGCAATTCGTGGCTGCAAAACGCCCCGGATCCGCATATGCGGACCGGGGCGTTGTCAGAGGCTGCCCAGCAGAATTAGAAGCTGAGCTTCAAGGCAAACTGAATGATGCGGGCTGATTCACCCGTCTGGATGATCGTCTGCGTGCTGGGCGGTGCTACGGTCTGGCAGCAGGCCTGCGCAAACACAGAAGACGTTATGACCGGCGAACCAATGGAGGCGTCGCGCGGATTGTCGAAGTTGGCGTGATTGAGCGCATTGAACATTTCCATGCGGAAGTCCATAGACATGCGCTCTGTGATATTGATCCTCTTAGCAATACCCAGATCAAGGTTCCAATAGGCCTGGGCCGTAAACATATTCCTGCCCATTCCGGTTGAACCGACGTCGGGAATTTTGAATGCACTGGCATTCGGGAAGTAAGCAGGCCCCACGATTCCCGGAAGCTGGGTGAGTTGCATATCCGGTTTGGCCCCGACGAGCGCGGCACGCGATGTATGGCCGTTGCTCGCGGTGTAAACTCCGCTCATAACGCTGAAAGGCTCCCCCGACTGGCGGGTGTAGATGCCGTTGACGGACCAGCCGCCGAGAATTGCATTGATCGGGCCCCTGAAATTGCTGCCCAACCATTTTCCCTTACCTATAGGCACGTCCCATACTCCATTCAGGGAAAGAACATGCCTGCGGTCAAAGTCGGATCGGGCACGCTCATTTCTCCAATTGCGGATGTCGACGGCATAGCGTGATGCGGTCGCACTATAACCGCCTCCCGAGGATGCGCCTACCGGATCGATCGACTGGTCATCGATCGATTTCCCAAGAGTGTAAGCCAATCCGAACATCAGCCCCTTTTCGAACCGCTTGCGCAAGGTTGTCTGGAGGGCGTGGTAATAGGAATCCCCACCCGTATCGATGTACGAGATGGTGCTGAACTGCTGGTTCGGACGCAGCTTGAGGTTCAGAGTGTTTTGCTCGATGCGCTGAGCGAACAAGCCGATGTTGTTCACGGGCAGATAAGTCTTGGTAGTGCTATTGTTGATAATAGTGCTCACCAGCGATGCCGGAATCGAGCCGTTCGCCACGATGGGAACCGGCATACCGGTTACACCCGTCGGACATCCCGTGCCATCAGGCTGGCACCCGGCATTGTTGTTTTTCTGCATGATCAAGAAGGAATCCTTGACTGGATCCCCATTTATCTGGTTGAGGTTGTAAATGCGCATCAGGCGCGTCCCTCGATGGCCGACATAGGCCGCTTGAGCCACCAGGCCTCCCGGCAGTTCCTGCTGAACGCTTAGATTCCATTGGTGGACGGTGGGTAGTTTCATATTGGGGTCAATGGATATAAGCGAAGGCGCGTTGGTATAGAGCTGTGCCGGCAGCGTAAGGTAGGAGCTCGGCTTGACGGTCGGAGGGCTCAGCTGCTCAGCAAATCCCTGCCCAACACGCAGATCCGCCGGCGCGATGCATCCCGGGGTTGTAGCTCCGCCAATCACTGAGCTGCAGGAGGTAACGAGTCCGGGAACCTTGCCGGAAACGGCCGTGATCATGAACGAATTAAGCGGGTCAAAGTAGATCCCATACCCGGAGCGGATGACCGTCTTTCTGAAGGGACTCCACGCAAACGCAATCCGAGGCGCAAATGCTCCGAGATTGTTGGTCTGCATCCAGCTATCCGCATGAACGAAGGTAACGGCCCCTTGAGAGCCATCGATAGGCTTGTCAGGAACATAAACGCGTCCCCCGGCTTCGGTGGGTGCCAGGTTGACTTCCCAACGCACACCATAGTTCAGGGTGAAGTTTTGGCGAATCTTCCATTCATCCTGGAAGTAGAAGTTGAATTGTTTGAGGCGATGACCTTCAGCCCACATGGTCACTGAGTTCCCTACTTTGAAAGGCAGGAAAGTATCACTGGTCAGATCGCCCAAGAAATTCTGGGAGAGTTGAGCCGGAATACCGACCAAATCGTTGATGGCTCCGAGCAGTCTCGAGCTGTCGCTGCTGTACATGCCTGCTTTGGCCGTGGTACCCACCGCCGGCGTGACAAAGCCGGGAGGGTTTCGCGTCGAACCGCTAAAGCTCATGCTCGGAGTGACGTTGATTCCACCGGGCTGCCCGCGTACATCATTGTGTTCGTACAGGCGGATGTTGAGACCCATCTGGAAAACGTGCGCGCCTTTAATAATGCTGAAGTTGTCGACGAACTGCGGGACTGTCACAGCCCGGAAAGTTCTCGGGGTATTCAGAAGAGGATAGGTGAGGTTGGCAAACGAATAGGGTGGGATATTGGGCCAGTCGGGATTGGCTTCGCCCTGGGTAAAGAGAAAAACGAACCGGCCGAAGCCGGCCGTAAAGTCGTTTACAATTTTCGGAGAAATAACCCACCGATAGCCAGTCGCCAGGCCTTTCGTTCTTCGGAAAACCTCCCCCATGGGTGGAAAACCCGGATAGACCTGCGGGCGCCCATTCAGAGGATCTCCTTTCAGGGTGTCGTAATCGGCCTGCATCCACCGGACACGCACATTGTTATTGGGATTGAAATTGTGATCCAGGCGGACCAGGATGTTGGGCCCCTGGAAATTCGCCGGCGCATTCCAAATGAATGTGGCCGTATTCAGGCCGTCCCCAGTCGTGTAGTTATTCGGAGCGGGGAGCGATTTGAACAGCGTGGCCAACTTCGGATCGAGGCCAATTCCCTTGGGATCGTTCGCGAATATGTTGTAGCTCGCCACGCAGTTGCTGGTTACGGTGCTGCTGCAGACGGGCACTCCCGGGAGCAGTGCCCCGGTTCTGCCATCGACCAAAAACGGTGTGTTTCTCGTAATACTCTGGCCGTTAAAGGTGAACGGAACCTTGGGATCCGCGACCCAATAGCGGTAAATCCCTGAGAATAAGGTCGGGGTATAGAGGGTTGAGGCGCCGTAGGTTTGGTCAGTAGGCTGCGAGGTCTTGATTCTCTGATTCTGATAGCTCGCAAAGACAAATGTTTTGCCCTTGACGATGGGGCCGCCACCCTCAGCACCAAATTGATTCAGTTTGATATCCGGCCGGGGAGCCTTGCCGGTTCGTGGATCAGCCGTGGTAGTATTGGCAAAAAACTCATTCGAGTTCAATGCTGTGTTCCGGAAGAATTCAAAAAGTCTGCCGTGAATCTCGTTCGTTCCCGATCGTGTGGCGATCGCAATGTTGGCACCGCTGTTGCGTCCTTCCTCCGGGGTCGCGTTGGAAGTGACCGTCCGGAACTCCTGGACGTTGTCGGGGTTGAGACGATACAAGTTGGACATTGGATTAGGCACGCTGGATTCGTTGGCATCAATGCCGTCGATGGTGACATTGTAGGCCCGGTCACGTGAGCCATTGACGTGCAAGCCGGAACCCGCGCCTCCATAAGAACGCTGCACCACCCCTGGCTCCAGCGTAATCAGGGACAGAGGATTGCGCCCGTTGAGAGGGAGGGATTCAATAGCCTTCTGCTCAACGACATTTCCAATTTTTGCGCTGCTGGATTCCAGCTTCTCATAGCCTCCTTCGACGTTAATGATTTCATTCATGCCGCCGACCTGAAGGGTCACAGGCACGTCCAGAGGTGTGCCCACCTCAAGAACATTGCCCTTATTTACGGAGGTCTTGAAGCCCTGGAGTTCAACCTTGATGGTATAGATCCCGACAGGCAATGACGCGAAGGCGTACAGCCCGGAGTCTGTCGTCACCTGCGTGTAAGACACGCCGGTCGCTTCGTTTGTGGCCGTGACGGTTGCGCCCGGGATAACGGCTCCCGAAGTGTCGGTCACGGTACCGCTTATGCGCGATGTGGCCGTCTGGGCCAGTAACGCCGCTGCCGAAAACAAAACCAGGACGAGCAGCAAAGAGCTCCATCGCATGGTTCTCGACATAGTTATCTCCTTAAAACTTTGGCTGGAAGGATTGACGGTAGTCAAAAACACTGTACTCTGCCGGAGAGAATCCCTTTCCGGAATCAAGGTGAATAAGAACAGGAAGGCCAGGGGACCCACACCTGTTTTTCAATTGTCCTAGCGTACGAGCCGAGGGACTCGATACTTCCGCAGTGAGACTCTTCTGCTCTGCGGGACCCTTTGTGGGTGGCCTGGCCGATGGGTTCCCTTCACAAAGCGAGTAATAACCACCCACGCATGGACCTAATCTGCACCAAGTGCAGCAACCGAGTCAATTTGAAATTTGCCCGAAGTGCAATTCAGTTACGCCGTACTAAAAAGGTCCCGTCCGGCGACCGGGACCTACAGCCGCGATCTACGTGCGGAGGAGCGGCTTTAGGCCGCGTGCGCTTTCGAGCAGGGCCCGACGTTCTTCAGGATTGAGCGGCGGGAGATCCACAGCCAGTTCAAGGGCCATGCGGAACAGCCGCTCGTCGCCCGGCGGAATAGCGGCTGTCACATCCTCCGAAAGCGTGAAGCGGAGCGCTTCACGCGCCACAGCTCGATCTTCAATCGGGCGATACCAGCACTTGGGGTACTTGCGCTGCTCCCCTTTGCGCCAGCGGCCGTGTGCCATGGACTTCAACGCGAGTCGTGCCACGCCCTTCGCTTTAGCCTTCTTCATGACTTGCGGACCGAAGTTGCCCTGGGCGTAACAAATGAAGTTCACGGGGAAAAGCATCGAGTCGAAAGTGAAGTGGTCCAGCATGGCAAGGGCTGCTTCGACCGAGTGAGCGGAGAAGCCGATGAACCGTATCTTCCCTTCCCTGCGTGCCTCGACAAAGGCATCCGCCGCGCCGCCAGGCGAGAAGATCCTCTCCACCTCCTCCAATTCGATCACCGCGTGAAACTGGTAGAGATCAAAGTGATCGGTGCGCAGACGGCGGAGCGAACGCTCAAGTTCGCTGCGTGCTCCTCCGGCGCTCCGCTGCATTGTCTTGCAGGCCAGAAACACGCGGTCGCGATGGGGCTCGAGCGCTACGCCCAACTTGATCTCGGCCTCGCCGTCGCCATAGAAGGGAGCAACATCAAAGTAATTGATGCCCGATTCGTAAGACTCCCTCACAATGGCGTCCGCATCATTCTGCTCCATTCCGACGACAACCATGCCGCCGAAGCCGAGAATCGAGAGCTTAACGCCGCCGCGAAAAAGACGCCTTGGAAGGCAACTCTTCATGATGCAATCATACATCCGAGCTCTGTATTGGCGATTGATGATTTACGATTGACGATTACCTCAGTCGTCTTTCCAATCGTCAATCGTAAATTTTCAATCATAAATCGGTACGGCGCGTTTTGTGGTAAAACATCGCGGTATGCGGTTCCTATCCATATTCATCGCGCTGCTCCTGGCAATTCCAGCCCGGGCAGACACGTACGTCCGCCAGCCAGCCATCGACGTTGTTCACTACGAAATCGAATTGGAGCTGAGCGATCTCACGGACGTGATCTCCGGCACGACCCGCGTTCACGTCATGATGCAGCAGGATGGCGTATCAAACATGTGGCTGGACTTTGTGGACATGACCGTCGACAAGCTCTTGGTAGGGGGCACATCAAAACCCTTTATCTATCGCGATGGGCATCTCGCCTTCGATTTCGACAGGCAGTACACGAAGCACGAGATCGCCATCGTGGAGGTGCGCTACCACGGCAAATCCGACAAGACGGGCTTGATGATCGGCAAGAACCGGTACGGCAAGCGCGTGTTTTTCGCCGACAACTGGCCCGACCGCGCACACCACTGGTTTCCCTCTATCGACCATCCGTTGGACAAGGCAACGGTTGAGTTTACGATTACGGCTCCGGAGAAGTACGAAGTCGTGGCCAACGGGCGTCTGGTCGAGACTCGATCGCTCATGGACGGCCGCAAGGTTACTCGCTGGAGTGAGAGCAAACCGATTCCTACCTACTGCATGGTCATTGGTGCAGCAGAGTATTCGATCCAGCCCCAGGGAAGCGCTGCCGGGGTGCCGCTCTGTTTTTACGCGTATCCGCAGGATTCGGGCGCCGCGGTCCGCAAGTTTGCCCGCTCCAATCTTGTCCTGACGTACTTCAGCGCTCTGATCGGTCCTTACCCTTACGAGAAGCTGGCCCAGGTGGAATCCACCACGCGCACCGGGGGAATGGAAAACGCGAGTGCTATCTTCTACGCCGAGCGCGTGTTCCAAGGAACGTATGCCGGAGAAGGTCCGGTTCCCCATGAGATCGCGCACCAGTGGTTCGGCGACTCCATCACCGAAGCCGATTGGGACCACCTCTGGCTCAGCGAAGGATTTGCCACCTACTTCGAGGCTCTTTTCTACGAACACCTGGAAGGGCCGGAGTCCCTGAAGCGAACGATGACGCAGGCCAGCGAAGCGGTTAAAAAATACCATCAGACCCACCCGGCCCCCCTGATCGATCCCGAGTTGAAAGACCTCATGCGAAAGCTGAATGCGCTCAATTATCAGAAGGGCGCGTGGGTTCTCCACATGCTGCGGAAGGTGCTCGGGGATGAGGCTTTTTTCAAAGGCATCCGCCGCTACTACAACCTCTATGAAGGCAAGAACGCCCTGACCGAGGACTTTCAAAAGGTCATGGAGTCGGTGAGCGGCGCCCCTCTAGGCACCTTCTTCAAACAGTGGTTCTATCGGCCCGGCTGGCCGGACTACAAAGTATCCTGGCGGTGGGATGAAGACGCCGGCGAGATGGAAATCACAATTCAACAGGCGCAAAAGACTGGCCTTTTCGACATGCCGCTTGAGATCGCAATCCGGAGCGGTGAGCAGAGACAGGTCCGCGCGTTTCGCATTTCAGCTGAGACCCAGACGTTCCGCTTCCCCCTTCAGACCCGACCCACTGCCATCGAAATCGATCCCGATAACTGGGTTCTCAAATCCGTCTCTGTTGCAAATCCTCAGTGAACCCTGTGACTCCGTAGTGGAACGTACTCTCTCGCTTGCGCAGAGAAAAGCAGGTCCCAAGAGAGACCTCACCCAGTTTAACTAACTGATTCGGAGCAAGGGGGTTCCGCCCGTGATCCTGGCGAAGGCAACTGCTCAGAAATGAGAGGACTTTGTGTTTCTTGGTGGGCTTTGTGTCCTTATGTTGTTTGACAAACAACACAAGGGCACACGAAGCCCGTTTCGCCGCTCCAACTGGCTTTCAATGGGTGGGAATTCGTAAAGGCGGGTTTGACCCTGGAGGTTCCGGTCTTCCCGGAACCTCCTCTTCCAAACTAGAAGCTTACAGCTTAACAACGTCCTGGGCCTGATATCCCTTGGGCCCCTTCGCAACGTTGAATTCAACCTGGTCGCCTTCGTTCAGCGACTTGAATCCAGTGGCCTGAATAGCGGAATGGTGCACGAAAACATCATCCCCCGAAGCGCGCCGGATGAATCCGTAGCCCTTCTCGTTGTTGAACCACTTCACTGTACCCTGTTCTTTCATTTGTCCTCTTCTTTGATGCTAGCCCCGCTTGGCGCGGGGGTGTTAATTGAAAAACGCTGCTCTTGCACTCCTGTTTTCGTAACCATTCGCCAGCCCTGGAGGGCGTAAAAACAAAAGTAGCTGCTTACCCCTACCCAGGAGTTTGCAGCCGCTTTTTCGAACGAAGTACAAAAACCTGATCAAGGTGGCGCCTACTATACACTGCAAGCCTTCAAAAAGCAAACATTTTTGGGTGCAACAGATTCGATAAGTACTGATCTGGCAATAAGTACCTTGTGCTAGTCAATATCGGTTGACTGATACAAACTTCGAGCTCTTCACATGGGGGGTCTTGGAGAGGGATCGCTCAAAATGAGCAGTCTTATGCTGCCGCGCACGGAATAGCATATCAGTATCTGTCACGCTTTGCAGAACTCGATCACCGATCCACGGTCACATAAGATGCGATGCATTGGGCGATCGGAATCTGACGCAAGAGAACCTTGTTCTCCGATAAAACCTGTTCTTCAGTTCCACACTGCGAGCGGGCTTTTACTCGACCGTGATGTTCCCAGAGCTGGTGCTAAGGTTGAGCAGCGCACCGCCGCCGCGAACCTTCCCCCGCATGCTTTTTGGACTGACGGTACCCATGACGGTCAAAGGATGATTTATCGTAACGTGCCCCGAACTGGTGTGCGCATCCAGGTCAAATGCCGCACTAGAGTTGAGACGGACCGAGATCCCTCCCGAAGAGGCATGGATGTTCCACTCGCCGGAGGGCTCTCCACCCGCAGATATGTGTCCGCTTCCATTTCGCGCACGCAGGGAACCCTTCACTCCGGAAACCTCTATTTTGCCTGAGCCTGTGGTTGCCTCCACATCACCCGGCGCAGTTTGGTCCATCGTGATATCCCCGCTCCCCGTATCTCCCTTGAAAGAGCCGGCAACGCGGGAAGCCCGGATGCTGCCACTTCCAGTATGGGCTTCCACACGGCCCTTCACCGAATCGATCTCGATCCGCCCCGAGCCGGTCCTGGCAGTGACTTCACTTCCGATGTCAGAGATTACGATATTTCCTGAACCGGTGCCGACCTCTGCCGGACCTCGGATTCCCTCGATGGACTGATCTCCGGAGCCGGTCTTCGAATGCAGCCGGGTGTCGGCGGGGACCACGAGTTCATAGCTGATTGAGACGTTGTTTCTGTACTGGTTTTCCGGGATACGCCCGATGCGGATGATGTTGCCGGATTGCTCGATCGGCGGGTTGGATTGCAGATAGTGCACCTTGTCCTCAGCGCGGGACTGAAAATCGTCGTGAGCACGGATGAGTCCATAAATCCGGATGGTACCGTTGTCGCCGGGCCTCACCCGGATCTTCCCCGACCCGGTCGTTACATCGAGGTCAACCGAACCGCTGACCTTCAATGTGCGGTCAAATGAACCCTCGATTGCCGCACCGGCATCGACGCATGCGGGGCTGCCCAGAATGGCAATAGCTAAGACGTAAATCGCACTTCCATAGCGAAGCCGCATTTCTCCCCCTTAATCAGTTGAAAGGGCAAAGCAATAGCTATTCGAGACACGCTTTAAATAACGCACAAAGGCTCGAAAAAGTTCGATTTGATCACGCCACGGAGACGAGGAGAGCACAAAGACTCCCAGCATCTCCCCTGAAAATCCCCCTGCTTCGGTGAGGATGGGCTTCAGCCCGTCCGCGTGACTTCATCAGGTGAAACAGTCATTGAACGCGAGCACCTTCAACTCAGATAGATACGAGCCATAATTAGCCCGGTTCTTTTTGGGGCTATAGGGGCGCGGGCTAAAGCCCGCCCCCACTGTAATAAAGGTTTTTTCATGCGCAATGGCGCAACCCCGGGTGGATGAGCGACTCCCGTGAAAATGGCTGGCATCTGACTTTGTATTTCTTGGCGCTCTTCGTGATTTTGGCGTCTTTGTGGTGTCGGTTAAATGCCTTACCACTAAGACACCAAGAACACCAAGGCCGCCAAGAACTGCAAAAAGGCGCATTTTCATGCGCAGTGGCGCACCATCGGGTGCATGAGCAACTCCTAGGATTCGGAATACCAGGGCAGATGCGGTCGTTCAACTCCGGGCCATATGGCTTCTGGAAAACGGCGTTGCGCACCCTCATGCAGGAGGATCAGTTCTCAGCAGAACCGTCCGTTTCGACCACCGGGACAGGCCAAATAGAAGAAAACCGACTGCCAGCGCGACAACTGTTGCCAGCAAGTCTCTCCACTGGCTTTGAACGAGGAGCCAAAGGCAGAGAAGGACTGCCAGGGCGGGAATCGTCGCTCCACCTCTCAGTCGGAAACGATCGGGAACCTCCGGATACTTCTTTCTGAGCATGGGCACTGCCAGGCACGTGAGTAGGTAAGGAATAATCCTGGCTACAGCGCTCATCTTCACCATCCCCGCGAAGGTCCCGCTGAGAGCCAACGTCAGGGTTAACGCCGCATAGAGAAGGATCGAAACATACGGCGTCCGATATTTTGCGTGTACCGCTCCGAGAGCGGAAGGAAGCAACCGGTCTTCGGCCAGCGCATAAGTGAGTCTCGGGGAGATCAGGGCCATTCCGCTCAGATTCCCGCAGATCGAAATCAGAGCCGCCAGAGCGATGATCTGTCCCCCCAGCGAACCGAGAAACCGAGCGGCGGCGTCGGCGACTGCCGTCTGGGAGTGCACTAGATTCGGGAGCGTTCCGACGCACACGACCTGGATCCCGGTATAAAGCAGACCCGCGAGGATGAGAACGGAGATCATCGCCATTGGAACATGCTTCCTGGGGGCGAGGGCCTCGCCTGCAGGAATCACGGCGTATTCGAACCCTGTAAATGCGTAGATATAGAGCAGGATCGCCTGTCCGAACCCTGCCGAGGAGGGGCGGAAACTCCAATCGAAGAGGCGCGGCTGAATGAAGAATAATCCTGCGCCCACGAAGGCAATGAGTGGCAGCAGTTTGCTCAGCGCCAGAAGATCTCCAACCAGTGCTCCCTGCCGAACGCCGCGCAGGTTTATCCAGGCGAGAACAGCCACTACGCTCGACAAAAGGATCGCCCTCGGAAGTCCTGACTTCAGATGGGGAGCGAAATATCCCAGGAACGAGACGAAGAGATTCGAATTGGCGGCAAAAGCCGTAACGCGGGCCAACCACATCATCCAGCCGCCGGCAAAGCCCAATGCATTCCCGAAGGCTTCCCGCGCATAGAGGTAAGGGCCGCCCGTTTCAGTAAAAAGGCTCGAGGCTTCCGCGAAACAGAAAACAATGATGAGGACGATTCCGGCGCAGAGCACGGTGGCCAGAGGACTCCAAGGGCCCGTCAGCTCAGCAACGTTCGCGGGCAGCCCAAATATCGCCGTGCCAATGACACCATTGATTGCCAGTGCCGTAAGGTCCCAGCGGCCCACCGCACGGATCAGCTTCTCTTCGGGGGGCAAGGGTTTCAAACCTCGAAGACCCCAGGCTTCAGGACCACCTCAGGCGGCTCCTTGAAACCTTCGGGGAGGCATTGCGGACACGGACAGAGCTTCCGCAGGTAGTCAAATGTGTAGATACCGGTGCCGTGACCGTCGCTCCAGCCGAAATGAAGTGCGTAATTCCCTACCGCCTCTACACTCACGCGCTCGAGGGTGGATGGAATGCTTCCGGCAGCAACCCGCCGCCGTCCGGTGAGCTCCTCGACGCAGCCGGCACACGGACAATTCTCACGCAGGTACCACGAAGGATAAGAGCCGAAGTGCCCGTCGTTCCAGGTAATATCGGTTTGTATCGGACTCACGCGCTTGACGAGCGACGGCATCAAGTATGGCAAAGACACCTCCCTGATGATCAAAACAACTTATACCACGCGATCCCCAAATAGGGACAGTCGCCTTTTGAAATTACGAATGTCGAATGACGAATGACGAATAACAAACTCCAACCGATTTCAGGTAATCCTCACGGATGGACTTGCCCTTGACTATAAGCCGTTGTCAATAATCAATTTCCACAAGTAGAGTCAATCGTCAATCGTCAATCCAAGTCTTACAATGAAGGGTATTGAATCAAGCTTCCGGCAGAGGAAGTGGCACGGGCTGGCGCGCCCCGACGGACATCCCGGTCGCCAGGCAAATCTCGTGAGTTTTCACCGCATCTGCGACATTGACATGCGATTCGACGTTCGTTCGGATGCAATCAACGAGGTGATCGATCTCGCCATGAAAAGGATGGTGCGAGACGTCTCCGCTATCGGGCAGGATTGTTGAAACAGTGGCCCAGCCTTTCTGGCCTTCCCACTTCCTGCTGAAAATCTGATTATTCCGGATCGTGCCCTCCTCACCGAGAAGCTCGATGTGGAAAACATACGGCATCGTACACTCAACCGAGCTGGTCACCTTGCCGATCGTGCCGTCGCCGAATCGAATCAGAGTGACGCTGTTTGGCTCATATTCGTACTTCAGCCAATTGCCCTTGCTGAAGTTAGCCATCGCGAAAACTTCAACTGCTTCTTTTTGTAAAAACCACCGCATGCCGTCCACCGCATGGCATCCAGCAGTGAGAAGGCTGCTCCCACCCATGTCCTTTCGAATATTCCAGGGGTACTGGATGTACCATGGTCCGATTCCGTGCAGGTAGTCCACCTCCGCATAAAACAACTCCCCGATTGTCCGTTGTGCAAGGACTGACTTGATCCATTGGAACAGCGGGTTCCAACGCAGCACGAAGGAAACGACAGTCTTCACTCCGGACTTTTTCACAGCCCGTTCCAAAGCGCGCAGGCTGGGCAAGTCGAGAGCAATGGGTTTCTCAAGCAGGATGTGCTTGCCGGCCTCCGCCGCGCGAATGGCTTGCTCCGCATGAAGGTGATGGGGTGTGCAAATAGAGATGATGTGGATGTCAGGATCGCGCAGCATGGCCTCGTAATCATCATAGGCCACACATTGCTTCAAGCCCATGGATTCGGCTCTGCTTTGCGCGCGCGCCCTTTCGCGGCTGCAAATCGCAACCACCCGAGTGTAAGGATTACGTTCGAAAGCTTGAATGTGGGGTGTCGTTACCCAACCGGTTCCGACAATGCCCACTCCCAGGTATCTCGTTCCATCCATAGGCAACTCCAGGGTGCGTCTGGTTTCCGAGGAACAATAAGACAGCTCAGAGTATCCGTCTTTTATCACGTTCCTCGTACGATCACCACAAACGAAATAAGACTTGCCGCACAGCGGTGCTTTTTTTCTGGTCTTATTCATTCCGATTACCGATAACTAACAGTATGCGGACGGACGGCTTAATCTCAAAACACGAGTAACATCTTTTTCTATTTGTTTCAATCACCGGTGCAATGAGGCTATAATCTTGCACAATCGCGAATTGACGACCTGGAGCGCTCGGTGAGCAGGAATGTTGGAGAGCTAGATTCGCTCAGTCTGGTGTCGCTATGTGCAGATGACACGCAGAACACAGCTCTTTGGTCGGAGTTCGTCCGCCGTTTCGCCCCGAAAATCAAGCAGTTCATCAGCGGCACGCTGCGCCAATCAATTGGTAGCCTGTCGGAGGCACCTTTCCTGATGGGTGGAGTACAGGAGAACGACCTCTTCCAGAACACCATCCTCAGACTGGTTGAGAACGACTGTGCAGCTTTGAAACGATTCTCCGGTACATCGGAAAGCGATCTCCTCGCCTACTTGGCCGTGATATCCCGATCCGCCGTTCGTGACTCCCTCCGGCGCCAACGGGCCCTGAAGCGCCCCTTGAGCGTGGTGCCGACGCGGCAAAGCGAGACCTCGGGGACGTCATCGCTTCCGGACTCGGCAGCCGAGACCCCGAATGCGGAAAGGACCCTGCTCGCACGTGAAGTTGTGCAACTGAGCGAGCGCATGATCCGATCTCTCTCGGGCGAATCATCCGACCGGGACTGGCTGCTTTTTAAACTTCATTATTACGACGACATGCCCGCGAGCCAGATAGCCCAGTGTAAAGGCATCGATCTTTCTAAGGCCGGCGTCGAAAAGGTGCTCAACCGATTGAAGGAACGTGTTCGAACACTGGTGGCCGTCGACCGTTCCGAGGCGATGATCCGATGAAGAATGACAGGAAGCTGCAACAGAGCCTGAAGGGCAATTGTCTGACAGATGAAGACATATACCGGTACATCGTCCAACTCCCCGGGAAGGAGGAGGCGTCGGCCCTGGAGCCCCACCTGGCCCGCTGCCCGCGCTGCCGCGGAGAGCTTGCCAGTATCCTGGAGTTGCTCTACCCGAGATCTCCGGAATCGGCGGAAAGCGTTCTTGAACCGCCGGCCGCCGAGATTGAGGACACAGTCAGGTTCATCCAGAGAGTTTCGGGAAGGGAAAGGAGGTCCAGAAACCTGTGGATTCGAGGAGCGGCCGCAGCTGCGGCAGCGATTGTCCTCATCGGCTCAGGCCTTTGGGGACTTGTTTTGTACCGTGACAGGCTCAAATCCGATTCCTTCTATGCACAGGCGAGGACGGAACTCGAGCGCGCCTATGAGGCTCAAAGTCCGAGCGATTTGCGTTTGGATCTCCCCTTCCGCCCAACGGCAGTGAGCCGATCTGCTCCCAGCGCTGAGGCACTTCATCGAGCGGAGACTTTCTTCCATCAAGCACTCGCGGTGCGAGAGGGGTTGAGGGATGCCCACCTGGGTCTCGCTTCCATCTACCTCAGCAAATCTCAATTCAGTCTCGCCGAAGAAGAGTTTCAGAAGGTCTTAAGCGCGAAGAACAATGACCCACAGGCGCTCACGGGTCGCGGCGTGACGCGCTTTGAACGGGCAAAACAGACGGCCGATGCGTTGCAGCGTAGTTCCCTTCTTTCCGGCGCGCTCGAGGATTTTGACGCCGCACTGCGTCAAAATCCCTCGTCAGTGGAGGCTCTGTACAATAAAGCCTGGGTATTGTATGAAATTGGTCGACACAAGGAGGCCCTTCAGGAAATCGACAGCTATCTCTCAAAGGACCCGGACTCGCTCTGGGCCAGGAAGCTTAAAAGCCTGAGGGGCCGCATAAACTTCACCAACTCAAGTAATGTCGAAAAGGAGGTCGCACGCGCAGCAGCCGCCCGCGACTCAAGCGCGCTCTCAACTCTCGCGAGTCTCGCACCCTTTCAGGTACCGCGAGCTATCCAGAATGCACTACGACGAAGTCTGCAGATCGAGGGGCTCCCCGTCGAGCCCGGGAAGCCAAGAACAGCGGATCTGGTTTGGGCTTCTCAAATAATGGAATCGACTTATAGCTCGGTCACCGGAGACCACAGCTGTCAAAACCTGCTCAGATTCTACGTTGGGCTCTCGCCTCCGCAGCGCCGAACGAAGAAGTCACTCGACGCGCAATTCCAGAAGCTCGTCGACGAATATGGCAAGAAGGACTTCCTAGCCGTCCTCCAAGGGAGTCGGTTCCTGGAACATCGATTCGCCGCACTTCAGGACATCTGGCAAATCTTCAACATCTATCATCTTCGCGGCAACAGTTACTATTACGGTCCAGCCGACTTCCAGAACGCATTGGCATCCTACCGGCAGATGCTCTCCTCAGCCGAGCGCGCGGGCATGCCCGAACTGATTGCCAGAGCCCTGTGTTCGCTTGCGGTGGCGTGCCTGGAGCAACGCCGACTCGAACAGGCGCGAGAGTACGGCATGAGATTGAAAGAGCTGGCCGAAAGCTACCAACTCCCCACTTGGCACGCCTACGGGTCTCTCATTCTTGGTGATTTTTACCGCCATCTGAACCGCCTCGAGGACAGCCAGCGCGAGTACACGAGCGCTCTGAGCAAGGCTTACCCACTGAATCATGAGGTCGTGCTGCTGAATGCGCTCGAGAATCTCGGCTCTGTGCTTGACAGGATGGGACGCCTCCGGGACGCGCAGCGCATCTACGCCGAAGCGGTTCATCAACAGGAAGACTCCCAGAAGAATCCTACCTCGGCGGACAAGCTCGTCATTTCATCGCGGCGGCTCAACTTGCTTTACAGGCAAGGAGATCTTTTCCTGAGGCTCGGAGATCTGAACAAGGCGGAAGCACTTTTCAACGAGAGCCTGCGTGCTACTGAAGGCGGCATGCGCGAGCTGGAGGCCAGGAACCGGCTGGGGCTGGCAGAACTCTACCTCACGCAAAAAAAGTTTGAGCGGGCGGGTCCCGAGTTGGAGAGCGTATTTGTCATAACCTCCTCTGGCCAGTATCCCGAAGTCGAGTGGCAGGCCAGATATCTGATGGGACAGCTTTTGCATGAAACCGGAGCAGACCCGAGTGCCCTGGCCAATTATGAGAAAGCAGTTGCAATCATCGAGAGAATGCGCACGGCAGTGACACCTGGGGACTTGAGGAAGTCTTTCCTTAACCATCGTTTCGACCCCTATAAAGCGATTGTGTCGCTGCTTTACCACTCCCTCGATGACAAGCAGAAAGCGCACGAGTACGTCGAACGCAGCAAGTCCATCACTCTTCGCGAGTACCTGAGAGCTGCCGGGTTGGAAATTGCTCAGGGCGTGCAGCTCTCCGCTGGCGGCGTGGAGAATCCTGATGTGGCCTACCGGACAGCCACCCTGGACTACTTTATGGCGGACGACGAGATCTTCCTATTCTTCGACGGCCGGACGCGCAGAGAAGCCGTTTCCATCAAGATCGGCCGCGCCGACCTGGAGCGGCAGATCGGCAGATTCCTGGAAAGTGTCCGCGCGAACGACGCGATGCCTTTTCAAACCCTGTCGCGCAAGCTCTATGAGGAACTACTTGGGCCGGTCCGGGCGGCGCTGGAAGCCGATAGCCCAGATGTACTTCTAATCCTTCCCGACGGTCCCTTGCACATGCTGCCGTTCGCCGCTCTCGAGAATACGAACGGTAAGTATCTTTTGGAAAAGCACGCTCTCGTCTATGCGCCCTCGCGCAGTGTCTTTCGATATTCGATGTCGCTGAACCGAGACTCAGCCTCACGGGCGCGGACGATGCTTCTGCTGGACGGAAGCGCAAACCTCAGCGGTGCCGGCGCCGAGCTGGCCCACCTGTCGCAACTCTACGGTGCGGGAGCGCGGTTTCTGGATGCGAAGGAACTGGCTGACTGCGGCCGCCTGGCGGCCCAGTACGAGATTCTCCATTTCGCCGGTCACGCCGAAAACAGCGGCGGGAGTGCATGCCTGGTTTTCCGGTCCGCTCCTGGAGGATTCCGCCTCGACAGCCATGCTCTTGCCACCTGGAAGCTAACCAAGACCCGTCTGGTAAACCTGGCTGGCTGCAGCACGGGGATCGGACCGCGCGCCGAGGGCGAGTCGCCCTGGGGGCTTGTGCCGGCTTTGCTGAGCGCCGGCGCTCCGTCGGTTCTCGTGAGCCTCATGACTGTGGACGACGCTGCCACCGAGAGTCTTAACTCCCGCTTTTACGAACTCCTGATCCGGGGAAATGTCTCCAAAGCAAAGGCCCTGCAGCAGGCGCAACTTGCCCTGCTCTCTTCCGAGCGTAGGGCAGGCAAATCGAATCCTTCCTCATGGGCACCATACGTCCTCGTCGGCGATCCTCGCTAGTCCCTAGCCTTACATCATAGAGTCAGAGTTCCCGGAGATGATTCAAAATTTCGAGTAGGCGGATTCCCAAACATTGCGTTCTTGGGGATGAGTGCGCTCAAAACTGAGGCAAGAACCCGGGATTGCGGTTACAATCCGGTACACCAAATAACAATTACCTCGGGCTGCGAGATGATAAGAACCTAGATGGCAGCCGCACTCTAGCTCTCATCATCTCTCAATGCAACGGCCCGTGGCTTGCTCATGAGGAGTGAATGATGAGAGATCTGAGAATATTTGTGTGCGTTGCTGTTTTGTCGATCGTTTTGCTTCCATGCTACGCGTCAGCACAGGGAACTGATCCACCGCCTTGCTGCTTCGGCAACGGAGCCGGACCACGTTCCTTCGGTGGCTCACAAACCACGCCCGACCCTACAAATCAGATAGTAATTTCCGACGATAGCCTCCGCGTCATGGGAATGAGCCGAAGCGATTTTGTGGATCGTTTGGCAGGAAGTTTGTTCTTCGGAAGGAATGTGGATCTGATCGTATCCATGACCCGATCGGTTGATTCGTCACGGTCTCCAATCCTGAGAGGAACGGGTGACTTTTCCGAGGAAGGCGCTGCCGCTGCAGGAGCTCTCCTGGCAGTTCAGGAAAATCGCTTATACCGGGTATCCCGAGCACGGCTCCGAGCTGCCGACATCGACGCGCTGGACCGGTTCTACATCACGGACGGCCAGATTTTCATCGAGGTCATGTTCAAGAGAGTCGAAATCGCCGCGGCGATCCGCTAACCAGTTCTGAGCCACTTTACGGCCCTCAAAGGGTAATGGAGCATGTCATGAATCTCCATGAGAAATCCGAATGCACCGAAATGTTGATCGATCTTGTCTGCTATGAGCTTCATGTCGGGAAGCTTAGCCCCGAGATGCGAAGGCTCTTTGATGTGCATCTCGAGGAGTGCCCCTCTTGCAGTCGCCGGGTCCTCAATTTTCGCAAGACGCTGGCGGAATCAGACTGGCAGCGAAACTACGGGTAGGCAGCCTGCTCTTGTTGCCTTCTGCTGTGAAAAGCGGGGCAGGCACCTTACTGGGGGTTATAAATGACGAATGAAGAATGACGAATGACGAATAGAAATAACTGCTGGGGTATTCGTCATTCGTCATTTGTAATTCGTCATTCAGGGCTTCCATATGCAGCTATGTCTGTCCTTTTTTCATGCTCGGTGGTGTATCGCAGGATCATGGGAACTTGGTAGCAAGAGCCCCGTTTCTAATGGGGGCGCAGAATCCGGCATGGAAAGCTGGGGAAGCTGAGCACTCGAGTTTCTTCGCCCTGCCGCTAGGGGGAAACGGCTAGGCGAGCGAAAAGGTAGCGGCCGGAGCGGGCTGGAAATCAGCCCCCCGGCCCTACCTCTCGCACTGAACTGCAAGAATCAAGGCTTCTTGGAAGCCTTCAGAATCTCGATGTTTGCATTGCTGCCGGTGAGATTCATCTGACACTCGCCGTTACCGATCTTTCCGCCGAGCGATTCCGAAGAAAGCACTCCCGAGACGGTCAATGGGAGATCGCTGATTACCTTGCCGAACGACGTCTTTGCCGTGACTGTATAGCTTGCATCGTCCGGAATGCGAATCCGGATCGGCGCGAAGGTGGTCTTCAGGGTGATGTTGTTGCACTGTTGCGAGCCGCCTCCCTTCAGAGCTACTCCCATTACCTCAACCGACCCGTTCTGATTCAGGACATCTACGCTACCTCCCACCCCATCGAGAATCACCGGGGAAAAGGATGTAACAATGTTGGCACTACCCTTGATACCGGTGGCGCGAACGGCTCCGTTCGAATTCTCGACGGCCAGGTTCCCGCCGATGTGCTCGGCCTTTACAACACCAAAGCTGGTCTTCACATAGGCGTCGCCCGCAACGCCGCCGAGTGAGACGCCGGCGTTGCCTGAGACTATCCTTACCCCCTTCTTCAGGCCCGACACATCGATCTTACCAAAGGAGCTGCGAATTTCCGTCAGCCCGCCTACGTTGCTCAGCGTGATACCCGCGTTGGAATTGCTCAGAGTCGCACTCCCTGAAATGCCCGTTGCGTCGATCTCGCCAAAGGAGGTTTTGAGGATCGCATTGCCCCGGATATCTTGAACCATGATCTTCGCGTTGGAATTCTGAACGTCGATGTCGCCCGTCACGTCGCGCAGCTCAATGCCACCAAAAGTGTTGCGCACCTGCGCGCCCGCCCCAATCTTGCTTCCCGTGATCTTCGAGTTAGACGCAGTACTGGTAAGCTTCTTTCCGATGTCGTAAAACGTGATGGAACTGAAAGAGGTGTTCAGCTCGGCAGCCCCGGCAATGCTGCGCGCATCCACGGCTCCGTTGCCGTTGTGGACGGTGAGATCTCCCCTGATATCGTTCACGGTGACCGAACCAAAGGAGTTGCTGACGCTCGTCGGACCCGCCGCACCTGTCAACTCAACATTTCCATTGCTATTCGTGATTGTAGCGGCATCGCGGATCCTGGTTACAGTGACATTTCCAAACCGGTTCCTTAGGTTGACGCTGCCTTCTACCTGACCCACCTTCACGAAGCTGTTGCTGTTGGTGACTGAGACATCGCCTACGTTGCCGTCCACCTCCACGCCGCCGAAGGAGTTTCCCAGCTGCTGGCTTCCGCGACCGCCGCGAAATGTTAGTAATCCATGGCTGTTGTCGATCGTCGCCGCTGCCTTGAGATTCGTCACGGTCACATTGCCGAACCTGTTCGTCACCTGCAGCGGAGAGCCGTCAGGCATGGTGATGTCGTAGTCGACGGCATAGGAGATGTTGCGCCGCCCCGAAAAGAAGTTGTTGTGCCGCTCCGGATATTGGGTGCGGACGAGTACCGACCCGGAAACTTGCTGAACGTCGATCAAGATCTGGTTGCCGAAGTCCGTGGCATCCGCCATCGAAGGTGCGGAAACGCGAATCGTGGCTCTGATCTGCACCTCGGGTTGCGTGTGAGTGTGAATTAAAATGTCCCCGTTGCGGTGATCCAGCCGCAAGGACTGGTTCGCCTGCAGAGGAACCGTCTTCTGAAAATCCTTACGGAATTCTTCACGCTGGCTGTTTCGGGCCAGCGCCAGAGAAGCCGGCAGCATCGCCGCGAGCAAAACCATCAAGGCAACGGAGCCGAGGAGTCCGGCAAGGTTTTTCCCATAGCGAAAAGGGAGGGAAACAGGCCATAAGTCCGCAGTTCGCGGCTGGCAGTTCGCAGCAAACTCCTGACAACTGACAGACCGCAAATCACTGCGAACCGCGGATTGCGAACTGCGAACCTGAAACCAAGTGGCAAGATTGCGCCAACCTCTTCCAATTGTTCTCTTTGATTGCGGCTTGGCCGCGCTGGGTCTATTGCAGGTCATTTTTGTTTATCCTCATTACATCTTCGAGCGTGCGTTGCTTCTCCTGGTAGATGGAAATGAGTTCTCTGCGCAGGTGCGCATTGAATCGGTTGCGTTCGATGTTGGCACGGCACTCCACGATGGCCGCATCTATCAGCATCAGCTTCTCCCGGTAACTAACCAGGAGCGGAAAGGCTGATTTTTCGATCTTCGGCTCCACCAGCTTGGAAAGCTTTTCGATCGACTGAACATAGGCCGCCTCGTTAGTCTCGATGTCGTGCAGCGCCTTTTCCGTAAGCAGGCGCTTTTCCGCATCCTGGTCAGTCCTCAGCTTTTGTGCGACGGGAGGCTGAAAGTTTCGCGTGAACACCCAGGCCACGGAGACAGTCAGAAGCACGACCGCCACGCCAGCCGCGGCCGCCTGCCAGTTTTCGCTGAGGAACTGGAGGATGCCCCGTGGTGCCCACCTTGCTCCCTGCGGAGTTCGTTGCGATTCCTCGGCCAAGGCTTGATGAATTCTGGGCCAGAGATTCGGACTGTCCCAATGCTTGTGCAGGGCACGAGCGGCACCTGACATCTCGTTCCAGCGACCGTACTCCTCCCTGCAGGAAGGGCAGGCTTCGGCATGCGCTGCCAGCGCTTCCATCAGTTCCGGCGACCCCTCTCGCAAGGCGTAATCCAAATCCTTACATTCAAGCTTCATTGGTAGACCTCGCCGACTGCCCCCAACTTCCAAAGCAGCCGTTGCAGTTCTTTCTTGGCCTCAAACAGCAGGTTTTTGGAAGTGCCTTCCGGTATGTTTAGAATCTCCGCAATTTCCCTGTGCTTGAACCCTTCCACCTCGAAAAGCAGAAACACAGTGCGGGTGCGATCGCTCAGTTTCTTGAGAGAGTTTTCGAGCGTCAGCCTCAGCGGGTAATCAGCCGGGCTGGCGGCGGAGAGTTCCAGCGTTCCGGGTTCCTGCTCGGCTTCCTGCACTTCCGGATTCCGGCGCTGCCGCTTACGCATAAGGTCGTAGCTGGCATTTACCAAAATCCTGTAAATCCAGGTCGTGAAGGCGGATTCGCCCTTGAACCTGTCCACGCTCCGGTAGATCTTGAGAAATGTTTCCTGAACCGCATCTTCGGCATCCGCGGTATTCCCTAGAAGGTTCAAGGCGATGCTCTTCATGCGCGCACCATGGGCGTTATAGAGCCGCTCGTAGGCGGCCAGGCAACCGCTCTTGCAGTCTTCGGCCAGCTTCGCATCCGGATTCAGCAGGAAGTCGGGGCAACTGGAGCTTTCCAAGCACCTCTCCTTCTGGGGTTTCCGTAGGCTTAGCACATTTCCCAAGAGCGAACCAGTCTCCGTTTTATTCATCCGGCCACTTAGACGAACAGGCCGTTAGAATCGTTGGAAAAATCTTGACCACAAAGGCGCAGAGACCACCGAGTCTCCGTAGCCTCCGTATCTCTGTGGTATATTCTTTCACTATGAGAAAACGTGTGTGCGTATACGGGTTAGCTATTGTTTTAGTGCTGATCGGTTCGAACATTCTGGCTGCGCAGGCGCCGGACGAATCTCCGGTTCACTGGACCGCCAAGGCCCCTGCCGCTGCGGTGCGGGCCGGCGAGATCTTCGAGGTCAAGCTCGACGCCACCATCGACGGAGAGTGGCATCTCTACTCAGCTACTCAACCCCCTGGCGGACCTAATCCGACACGCTTTTCCCTTCTTACCGGGGCGCCTTTCGCTCTTTTCGGTGCAGTGAAGCAGACGACACCCAAGACCATGTTCGATCAGAACTTCGGCATCCAGACTGAGTTCTTCTCCGAAAGCAGCGAATTCTGGATTCCCATAAAGGTCGCCGAGGAGGCCAAAGCCGGGAATTATGATCTGACAGTTCAGGCTGTATATCAGGTCTGCAATGATCAAATGTGCCTGCCGCCCCACAAGGTTCCGATTGCTCTCAAGGTGAATGTCACCGCAAAGGAACGCTTTGCGATTCAGGCAAAGGCGCAGCCTTCAGCTCCCGAGCAGAGCGCGGGTGTGCCGCCTCGCGGAACTCCAGCGACAGGTGCGCCTGCTGCTGCGCAATCAACGGTTGCACCCCCAACCTCAGCCCCACCAGAAACCCAGGCACGCCACGCTCCCACCGGCACTGCGGCCGAAGTCCAGCAGGCTCGCTCAAGCGGCTTCTGGCCTTTCCTGTGGTTTTCGATGACCATGGGGGCGATCTCTCTGGCGACACCCTGCGTATTTCCCATGATTCCCATAACGGTCTCCTACTTCACCAAGAATGCGGAGACAGGAAAAGGCTCGGGGGTCGCTCAGGCTTTCGTCTACTGCTTCGGAATAATCTTTACCTTTACGGGTCTCGGTTTGGGCTTGGCAGCGCTCCTGGGGGCCACCGGCATCAATCAGTTTGCCGCCAATCCCTGGGTCAATCTGCTGATCACCGCCGTCTTCATCGGTTTTGCGCTTAATTTGTTCGGTCTGTTCCAGATCGGAGTTCCTTCGAGCATTTTGACGAAGCTCTCGAACGCGAGCGGAGTCGGGAGCTACGGGCAGACTTTGCTGATGGGGCTCACATTCACACTGACGAGTTTCACCTGCACGGTGCCCTTCGTCGGGACGGTACTCTTGGCGACATCTCAAGGAGACTGGCTCTGGCCGGCCATGGGGATGCTGGGATTCTCCGTCGTTTTTGCGGCTCCCTTTTTCGTGCTGGCGCTCCTGCCGCGATTTCTTACTGCTCTTCCCAGGAGCGGAGGATGGCTGAACTCGGTTAAGGTGACGATGGGCTTTCTCGAAGTTGCGGCAGCAATGAAGTTCGTTTCGAACGTCGACCTCGTCTGGAACTGGCACACCTTCACGCGCGAGGTCGTGCTGGCAATCTGGCTGGCCATCGCTGTCCTTACCACAGTCTACCTGCTCGGCAAATTCCGTCTGCCCCACGACACACCGATGGAAAGCCTTGGTGTTCTGCGCATGCTTTTTGCCATGATCTTCCTTGCTATCGGCTTCTACCTGTTCACGGGTCTGATAGGTGGGAGCCTCGGGGAGCTGGACGCCTTTCTCCCGCCCCGCACCGCGGGAGCCTTCACGCTAACGGGTGCCGGCGGGCCCGGACAGGAACTCAGCTGGAACACAAGCCTGGAAACCGCGCTTGCGCAGGCGCGCCGGGAACAGAAGCCTATATTCATCGACTTTACTGGCTACACCTGCACGAACTGCCGATGGATGGAGGCCAACATCTTTCCACTACCTGCAGTTCACACCGAGCTGGGAAGATTTATCAGGCTGCAACTATTCACAGACGGCTCAGGGAAGCAATACGAGGATAACCAGAAGTATCAGAAAGACAAGTTCGGCACGATCGCCCTTCCGCTTTATGTGATTCTGGATCCAACGGGAAACAAGATTGCCAGTTTCCCGGGAATGACGCGCAAGTCCGAGGAATTCCTGCGTTTCCTCCGCACGCCTCTCGCCAACCCCTAAATGAATGACGAATGACGAACGTTATGTTTTTATTCGTCATTCGTCACTCGTCATTCGTCATTCTTACAGAGGTATCTGTCCCCTTTGCAATGCTGGATCGCCTATCGTAATAGAAACACGATAATCATTATGATGACCGTGGCGGCCTGGGCAAGCTTCGTGTAGCTCGGATAGTTCGTCTTCAACGCATGCCAGTTTCTGGCCAGCCAGAGCATGAACATAATGACAACAGCGCTCATTATGAAGCAGCGCACATAGCCCGCTTCGAGACCCAGCACCGGCCCTACGTGTTTTCCGCGGAGAAGGGCGAAGACGACCCAAAGGTGGACTCCGTAAACCAGCAGCGATTCCTGCCCCGCCAGCCGCACGGGTTTCGGAATCCAGTGTATGTATTTTTCCAGCCAGTAAAGCAAAGCACAGATCAATAGCACACAGCCGATGCGGATGACCACGTAGAGCGGGCTCGTAGTGTAGAAATCAACGTGTCCGGGCAGGGAGTACGGCACCTTGCGCAAGAGCAAGCCTGCCGCAATCATCGTCGCGCCCACAATCACAATATTGCGCATGAACCGCGCGTCCGCTTTCCCTTCAGTTGCCCTCAGAAAGAGATAGGAGGCACAAGACCCTGCCAGCAAAAAGCTGGTCCAGGGAAACAGGGGAAAAAGAGAGATGCTGTGAGGATTTAAAAAGAGGGCCATCGACAGCGGCATCAGCTTTCGGAAGTCCTGAGCCCACATCCACGGTGTCACCAGCAGCACAGCAGCCGCGACGGCCGCGGCCCCCCATGCAAACCGGGACTTTTTCCGCGTCACAAATATCAGCAGGTGGACGAGAAGCAGCGAGACGACAATGCATTGAAGGATGTCTACCTGGAAGGTCGCGGCCCAGATGCCGGGATCGTCGGGGTACAGGTACTTGCTCATCTTGAAGTACTGGAGATGGCTGTAATAGGCAACCAAAGTGATGAAGCCCAGCCGGCGCATCTGCTTCCAGAAGGGGAGACGGAAGTGCAGCCAATCATCCCAGAGACGGTTTGCCTGGAGGATCACCGAGAAGCCGGACGCAAAGAGGAAAGACGGAGCCACCAGGCCGTTAAAGAACGTCAGCCAGAAGAAAAGCCGGTTGTGCCGAGCTGCAGCAGGCAGGTAGGAGTTCACTATGTGCGTCTCAATCATGACGATGAGAGCAAAACCGCGAAGCAAGTCCACAAATCCGTATCGCGGCGGCTTGGCGGCCGCTGGTGCAACGGACTCGGGCTTCCCCATTGAAACGGCAGCGGGATCCGCTTCCTCGACAGTTTTCATAGTGCAACGAGTCATCGTTGATTGAATCGTCGGACCAATAGTCTTTACCACAGAGACAAAGAGATCACAAAGGTTTGTGCTTCCTAGGCTCGGTGATCTCTGTGCTGCTAACGCCTGGATTGTTGCCGCCTCGAGCAGAACTCTTGGTGAATCTTGGTGTTCTTGGCGTCTTGGTGGTGAGGCTTTTAGAAGCACACCACCAAGAACGCCAAGAACACAAAACCGATTGGTTGCGGCCTATGGCTGCTCTGTGTACCGGAGGCACAGGTGATATAATCCGCGCATGATCGCCAAGATAGCCCTCATCCAGATGTCGTCCGGCAGCGATCCCAAAACGAACCTCGAAAGAGCGGTCCACCGGATACGGCAGGCAGCTGAGCTCGGGGCCCGGATCATCTGCCTTCCCGAGCTATTTGCGTCCCTGTACTTTTGCCAGGCGGAGGAGCACACCAACTTCGGCCTCGCCGAGGAGATCCCTGGGCCTACAACGAAGTCTCTGGGAGATCTCGCTGGAAAACTGGAGGTTGTCCTGATCGTCCCCCTCTTCGAGCGCAGGGCGCCAGGTCTCTATCACAACACCGCCGCGGCCATCGATGCGGACGGAACCTATCTTGGCAAGTATCGCAAAATGCACATTCCCGACGACCCGCTCTATCATGAGAAGTTTTACTTCGCCCCGGGAGATCTCGGCTTCAAAGCCTTTGACACGCGCTACGGCCGGATCGGTGTGCTCATCTGCTGGGACCAGTGGTATCCCGAAGCAGCCCGCCTGACGGCACTTCGCGGCGCTCAGATCCTCTTCTACCCGACAGCCATCGGCTGGCACCCGAGCGAGCGAGCGGAGTATGGAGACAGCCAGCTCTCGGCCTGGCAGACCATCCAGAGAAGCCATGCTATCGCCAACGGTGTGTATGTCGCCGTGACGAATCGCGTCGGACACGAAGGCGAGAAGAGCCCCGGCGGCATCGATTTCTGGGGTTCCAGCTTCATCTGCGATCCCGGCGGAACCGTGATCCAGGCAGCCTCACATGAGCGTGAGGAAATTCTTATAGGGGAGTGTGATTTCCAAAAGGTGGATATTGTCCGCACACACTGGCCATTCCTGCGCGACCGCAGGCTGGATGCCTATGGCGACCTCAGCAAGAGATTCCTCGATTGACGAATCTCGCAAGAAAACCAGCCACGAATTACACAAATTACACGAAACAAAAATATTAGAGCTCTGCCGAAATCGCGCAGCAGTCGCATCAGATGGCTGAGTCCAATTTTGAGTCGATCAGGTTTTCGTGTAATTTGTGCAATTCGTGGCTGCGTTTTTCGGGTAATTCGCGGCTGCTTATGCGTTCCGCCAGGTAGGAAACAACAAGCCAGGCAATCGGTTGCTCCTGAGTGGAGGGCCGGCAATCTTCCGTCCAATGTCCGCGTGTCAAGCTTGAAAATCCCTTGACGATTCCATGTTTCTGTCTACCATGGACTTGTGGCGAAAATCTTCTAGAATGAGGAACTTGGAGCACTCATGAACCGGTATCACACGCTGCTCGATGCAATCTCCGGAGAAGGACGCAGGCCCGCGCTGCTTTCTCCCGGAGGTCCGGTGATCACTTACGGCGCGCTTCGCACGGAGGTAGAGCGCCTTGCGGAGTTTCTGCAACGTGCCGGTATTCGCAGAGGAGATCGTGTCTCGATCGTTCTTCCGAACGGAATCGAAGCTGTAGTCGCCTTCCTTGCGGCTGCAACGGCAGCCACGGCCGCCCCCCTGAATCCCTCCTACAAGCTGGAGGAATTCCAGTTTTACCTCCGGGATACGGGCGCACGCGCGCTGGTGGTGCCTGAAGGAGGTGCAGAATTGGCACGTCAGGCCGCCGACACACAGACCATCCTGATAGAATGTCGCCTAGACGAAAAGGGAATCGTTCAGTTCTCCTCCCGATGCACATTGCAGCCCGCTTGCTCTCTCGAAGCCGCGAAGGCCAACGACGTGGCGCTGGTGCTGCACACCAGTGGCACCACGAGCCGTCCCAAGCGGGTGCCTCTGAGGCACTCGAATCTAATGACATCCGCCGCAAACATCGGGAGCGCCTACGCTTTGACACCGGACGATGTCTCACTTTGCGTGATGCCCCTTTTCCATGTCCACGGTCTCGTGGGTTCCACACTGGCAACGCTGGTTTCCGGCGGCACCGTCGTCGTTCCTCCAGGATTCAACGCTCTCGCTTTCTGGCCCACCGCTAAGACTTGGCGGGCAACATGGTACTCGGCCGTACCGGCTATCCACCAGATGCTGCTGGCGCGCGCTCACGAAGGTGCGCGACCGCCCGGAGCTAAACGGCTCCGTTTCATCCGATCCTGCAGTTCTGCCCTGTCGCCGGTGACCATGGCCGAGCTGGAGCGAAGCTTCGGCGCACCCGTTCTGGAAGCCTACGGAATGACGGAAGCCTCGCACCAGATTGCGACGAACCCGCTTCCCCCTGCTTCTCGAAAACCCGGGAGTGTTGGCCGCGGAAGCAATGTCGAAGTCGGCATCATGGACAAGGAGGGAAACCTGCTGCCATCGGGCTGCCAGGGCGAGGTCGTCATCCGGGGCGCGAACGTCATTACAGCATACGAGGGTAATCCCAAAGCCAATCGCTCTTCCTTCACACACGGCTGGTTCCGCACGGGAGATGAAGGGATCATTGACTCGGATGGTTATATCACCCTGGTCAGCCGGATTAAGGAGCTCATCGTTCGGGGAGGCGAGAAGATTTCTCCTCGCGAAGTGGACGAGGTTCTGGCATTGCATCCATGCGTGGCCGAGGTGGCGACATTCGGAGTTCCTCACAAAATCTACGGCGAAGAGGTGGCCTCTGCCGTATCGCTCCGCGCTCACGCGACGGAGGCCGAACTGATTTCCTTCTGCCGCTCGCGACTGGCCGAGTTCAAATGCCCACAAAAAATATACATCGTTGACAGAATCCCGCGCACCGACACGGGCAAGATCCAGCGCAGAATCGTCCGTGAAAAGTTGACCGGTCAGGCATAGCGCCATGCGAATCGCAATTGTTGGGGCAGGAGCCATCGGAGCATACGTAGGCGCCCAGGTTGCAGCCGCCGGCAATGAAGTAGCCCTGGTTGCGCGTGGCGCTCACCTCCGCGCCATGCAGGAACGTGGAGTGCGCGTGCGCTCCGCGAGCGGAGAGCTGATCGCTTACCCTTTTGCCACCGAAGATCCCGCGGAGATAGGTCCGGTCGACGTCGTCTTTTTGACGTTGAAAGCCCACAGCTTGCCTGGGATCGCCCCCCGCCTGGCCCCCTTGCTCGGTCCCGAGACCCCTGTGATCGCCGGGCAGAACGGCATCCCCTGGTGGTATTTCCAAAGGCACGGCGGCCTACTGGAGGGGACTCATCTCGAGAGTGTGGACCCGGGAGGCACGCTCTCTTTGTCCATTCCGATCGAACGTGTGGTGGGATGCGTCATCTATTTCTCAACCGTCATCGAGGAACCCGGAGTCATCCTCCACGTGGAAGGTAACCGGTTGGCCATCGGCGAGCCCGATGGCTCACGCAGCGAACGCTGCGAGAGGATCTCGCGCGTCCTTCAGCAGGCGAACCTGAAGTGCCGCGTTCGAACCCGCATCAGGCACGACATCTGGGTGAAGCTTCTTGGAAATCTCGCGCTCAATCCCATCAGCGCACTGACGCGCGCAACCATTGAAGAAATGACAGATGACGCGAAAACGCAAGAAATAATGCGGGCCATCATGGAGGAAGGCGCTGCGGTCGCACGCGCTGTAGGTGTGGAGCTGGAAATCAGCACTGATCAGCGCCTGCAGGGAGCTTCACGCGTTGGGGCGCACAAAACCAGCATGCTCCAGGACCTCGAACAGGGCAGGTCCCTCGAACTCGATTGCATTGTGGGAGCGATCATCGAACTCGCCGACAAGCTCCACGTCCCGGCTCCTCATACTCGAACAGTCTACACCTGCACGAAGCTCCTCGAGAAGATAACCACCACGGAGACACAGAGATCGCAGAGATAGATGCTATGATCTTCGTGTCTCTGTGGTGTAGATTTATTAGGTTCTGATCGAAGTGAGAGGATGTAAATGCCAGACTTTGGGATCACGATCAAGCCCGACCTGTCAATGGAACGCCTGCTCTCATTGACACGCCAAGCAGAAGCTACCGGATTCAACTATGGATGGTCTTTCGATTCGCATGTCCTGTGGCAGGATCCATACCCCCTTCTGACCCTGATGGCCATTAACACGAAGAGAATGCGCCTTGGAACTCTGGTCACAAACCCGATCGTTCGCGATCCCTCCGTTACCGCCAGTCTTCTTGCCACGCTAAATCTGATCTCAAACGGTCGAATGGATCTTGGCATCGGCCGAGGGGATTCCTCTCGACGGGTGATGGGTAAAAAACCAGCGACCATGGAGCGGCTGGAAGAGGCGATCCGGGAAATCCAGGCGCTGACTCGTGGCGACAAGCTGATCTATGATGGAACCGCCATACAAATGACTTGGGCAAAGACGCAAGTGCCCGCATGGGTCGCGGCGTATGGTCCCAGAGTTCTCGGCCTTGCCGGCAAGATTGCTGACGGCGTCATCCTCCAGTTTGCGGATCCGGCGCTGATCAAGTGGTGCATGAGCTTCGTTCAGAAGGGCGCTGAGGAAGCCGGACGCGATTTCAGAAAGATCAAGATCATGAGCGCCGCGCCCGTTTGGGTATCTGAAGATCTGGACTCTGCCCGCGAGCGAGTGCGCTGGTTCCCAGCCCTGGTCTCGAATCACGTCGTGGACTTGGTGTCGCGGTACAAGCCCGAAGAACTGCCCGAAGCACTGACTACTTACATTCGGGACCGCAAGGGGTACGACTACCATCACCATGCCGAGGTGGGGAGCGACAATGCTGAGTTTGTTCCGGACCACATCGTCGACCGTTATTGCATCGTGGGGTCGGTGAAGGAGCATCGGCGCAGGCTGCGTGAATTGTTCGACCTTGGCGTTCACCAGTTCAACATCTACCTGATGTGCGGCGAGGAAGAAAAAACCCTAGATATTTACGGAGAAGAAATCATCCCCAACTTCCAGTGAGGTTCAAGGTTCAGGTTCGAAGTTCAAGACGGAAAAACGCACCGCCAGCCGTTTCACACCGAAACCAGGTGACAAGCGGGTCTGCCTTTTGGACATACAGCCTCGAACCCAGAATGATTTCTGCATGAAAGAATCCAAACGAGTCCAGTTTCAGGAGAATGTGCCGCTGGCCGATTACACCACCCTGGGCGTCGGCGGTCCCGCACGCTACATGGTTGAGGTAGCCAGCGAAGGCCAGTTGCTCGACGCCTTGGAGTTTGCCTACGCACGCAAGCTGCCGGCGTTCGTGCTTGGCGGCGGTAGTAATCTTTTGATCTCCGATTCCGGTTTCCCGGGTGTGGTTCTCCGCATAGGCCTGCGCGGCGTCTACCCTCTCGAGGAAGAGGGCGACATCATCTCGGCGGCAGCCGGAGAGGAATGGGATGGCTTTGTCAGGCTGTGCGTGGCGCAGAAACTGGGCGGATTGGAATGCCTGAGCGGCATACCCGGCACCGTCGGTGGAACGCCAGTGCAGAATGTCGGCGCCTACGGCCAAGAGGTGAGCGATGTGATCTTGTCGGTCCGGATTCTGGATCGTGAGACTTTGGCCGTCCAGGAGCTTAGCAACGCGGAGTGCGGATTCTCCTACAGAAGCAGTATCTTCAACTCCTCCCATCGGGGCACTTACATCGTCCTGCGGGTTACTTACGCGCTCCATTCGCGGGGCCGGCCTCGATTGCAGTATCCGGACCTGCAGCAATTCTTCGCCGGGCGTAAAGAGCCTCCTTCGCTCTCGGAAGTGAGGGATGCCGTTCTCAAAATCCGCACCAGCAAGGCAATGGTGATCACCCCAGGCGACCCGGACTGCCGAAGCGCCGGCTCATTCTTCAAAAATCCAATCGTCATGGAGGATGCCGCCCTCCGGGTCGAGGAAGCTGCCCTTCGCATGGGTAGAATGGCCGTGTCCGAAACACTTCCCCGCTTCAAAGCTCCGGATGGAAAAGTGAAATTGCCTGCGGCCTGGCTGATCGAGCGCGCAGGCTTTCACAAGGGCTTCACGCGGGGCCCAGTGGGTCTTTCGAGCAGGCACACACTGGCCTTAGTGAACCGGGGTGGAGCAACCGCTTGCGACGTCCTAGCCCTGATGCAAGAGATTCAGGCCGGCGTGCGGGAATGTTTCGGCATCGACCTTTTGCCGGAGCCAGAATTCGTAGGCTTCTAAGCGACACCACTGAGACGCAGAGAACCCAGAGATTTACGTGTTCTCGGTGGTGACCGCATACAAATTACCGAATAGAGAGACCGTTGCGACACTATATCGTCCGTCACCGCGCACAAAGGAGGATGGGATGAGCAAAGGTTTGCTTGCAACACTTGGTTGCCTAGGAGTGCTGGTTCTCGGAGCCTTGATCGTTGCTTTTTCGATCTGGGGTACGTACAACGACATCGTAGCCCGTCAACAGGACGTGGAATCCAATTGGGCTCAGGTTCAGAACGTTTATCAGCGGCGCGCGGACCTCGTCCCAAACCTCGTAGCAACGGTGAAGGGATATGCCGCTCATGAAAGCCAGGTGCTGGAGGCAGTCACAGCCTCGCGAGCACAGGTAGGTTCTATCCAGGTTAGGCCTGACATGCTCAACAGCCCCGTCGAGCTCCAAAAATTCCAGCAGGCACAGGCGGGCCTGAGTAGCGCTCTCTCGCGCCTCCTGTTGGTCGTGGAGCGGTATCCGGACCTAAAGGCGAATCAAAACTTCCTGGAATTGCAAAGCCAGCTGGAAGGCACCGAGAATCGCATTGCCGTGGAGCGTCGGAAGTTCAACGAATCGGCGCAGGCATACAACACGAAGATTATGCAGTTCCCCGCCAACGTCGTGGCGCGCCTTTTCGACTTCCAGAAGAAGGCTTACTTTGAAAGCGCTCCCGGTAGTGAGAAGGCCCCGGTGGTCGATTTCAGCAAGTAAAAGAGGCTCACCATGTCGCGATTTTTGTTCGGCCTGCTCCTGCTTCTGCCGCAGGCCGCCGGCGCCTTCGCTCTCGATGTGCCCAAGCTGCAGGCCCGGATCACGGACTTAGCGGGCGTGCTCGCGACCGAGCAGAGCGCGAGCCTGGAATCAAAGCTTAAGGCCCTCGAGGATACCGACTCCTCTCAGGTGGCCGTGCTCATCATTCCAAGCCTGGAGGGAGAATCGCTCGAGGACTACTCCGTGCGCGTGGCCAGGGCATGGAGGCTTGGACAGAAGGGCCGTGACAACGGGGCTCTGCTTCTCGTCGCCATGAAAGAGCGCAGGGTGCGTATCGACGTCGGATATGGCCTGGAGCCCACCCTGACCGACGCAAAAAGTCACCTCATCATTCAGAACGAGATCATTCCGCATTTCCGCCAGGGGGAGTTTTACGAAGGCATAGATGCAGGGATCAACGGCATAATCCAGGTCGTCCACGGCGTTTATCAACCCACGAACTCCCAAGTCCGGTCAACCCCGAGTCGCTCGGGAGGCAGGGTTATAAACTGGATCATCATTCTTTTCTTCCCATTGGTTTGGATCCTCAGCTTCACTGGTAAGTGGGGAGGCGGCCTCCTTGGTGCGGGCGCGGGCACGCTTTTGACATATTCTCTCATCGGCTCGAGCCCCATGCTGATGTTGATCGGTGGAGCCGTGGGTAGTCTTCTCGGAGTCTTTCTCGGAACCCTGGCCCACACCGGCTACAAGTCAGGCGGAGGATGGGGCGGATTTGGCGGTCCAACCCTCTGGGGAGGTGGAGGATTCTTTGGCGGCGGGTCCTCCGGTGGAGGGGATTTCGGCGGCGGAGGCTTCTCCGGAGGCGGGGGAGACTTCGGCGGCGGAGGCTCGTCCGGCAGCTGGTAGCCCCCCAATTGCGGATTGCGAATTGCGCATTGTAGATTGAAAAAACAGATCGGCAATCCGCAATTAAATATCACAACTCGTAATCTGGGCTTTAACTATGAGATTGCTGACGGAAGAAGATAAGAAGGTAATAGAGGAGGCGATCCGCAAGGCCGAAGCGCAGACTTCGGGAGAGATCGTGTTTGCCGTCGCTGATGCCTCGGCACACTACCACCACGCGACCGTTCAAGGGGCGATCGTCGGGATGGCCGTCATCGCAGCGGTCTACCTCGCCCTCCCCCTTTCGCACACAATCACGGGAGTGCTCTGGACCGAGTTTATCTCTTTCGCCGTGCTGTATGCCTTGCTACCCCATTTGCCCTGGCGCCGCCTGCTCATTCCAGGGCGGGAAATGGACGCGCGCGTCCGGGAAGCAGCCTTCATGCAGTTTTACTCGAGCGGGCTTTACCGCACCCAAGAATCCAACGGCGTCGAGATCTACCTCTCCATCTTCGAGAGGAGCGTAGTCGTGATCGGAGACCGGGGCATACACGAGAAGATGGGCAATCCCCACTGGAATGAAGTGCGCGACAAGATCGTTCGGGGAATCAAGAAGGGAAAAGCCCGTGAGGGCATCTGCGCGGCCATCGAAAGCTGCGGGAAAGCTCTCGCAGAGCATTTCCCGCGCCGGCCGGACGACGTCAACGAGCTCACCGACCAAGTCATCGACCGGATGCTGGACCCCGAAGCCCCCTAATGAATGACGAATGTAGAATGACGAATGACGAATGAACCAAGCAGGCAGCAGGCGGCCAGCAGTAAATGCGCGGTTTTTCATCTCACTGCAGGAAAACAGAGTCGCAGAGAACAACCCAAAATTACGACGATGAGGAAAAACACCAAGGGGACTCGGGATCCGTGTCTTGTTTTTTATTCGTCATTCGTCATTCGTCATTCGTCATTTCTTCTATGGGTCGATCGTGCTGGTGACTTCGCGAAAGCTCAATTGTGCGGCGGGAAGCAGCCCGATCGCCATCTGAATTGCATTGGCGTTCGCCGTGATCCTGCTGTTCCCACTGATAGAAAAGGTGGGTGTTCCCAAACTCGGGCCTCCACCGACATTCGTAAGATTCACAACGAACATTCCACCGATAATATCGTGGTTCGAATCGCCCAGGTTCACGTTGCCGGCGCCTATTACCAGAACCAGGCCGTTGTAAGTGAAAGTCCCGTTGCATGAGAGGTTGCCGCGGACGACCAGCAGGCCCCCACCTCCCAGGTTGCCATTCACATCGAGGTCGCCGTTGACGATGGTAACCTTCGGATCCTGCGTTGGGTCGTTGATCGGCCTTGTGGAATCGAATACTCCGATATACGGTGCGCCTCCCCCGGACCAATGCTGGTCGCCGTTGTACACGTAGTCTGCCGCCTGCGGCACAACGTTGATCACGAAATTCCACAAGAAGTTCGGGTCGAGGAGCAGGGCCTTCTCGGGGTGCAGGTTAACGCTGTTCGTAATGTCCTGAATTGAAGGGTTGGGCAGCCCTCCGCCAGTGATGCTTCCTTTGCCTGCCGCGGCGGCGCGGATAACCTGGTCCGGGTGGGTGCTATCGCCCGTCACGGTGTCAATCGTACCGATGCCTGGAGAAGAGCCACCGGCTATGCAGAATGCGTTTCCATTGAATGAGGCATTGACATTGTTGCCTTCAATCACGAGCGGCGACGTAAACTCGAATGTACATCTGTGCTTATAGCGCGCCTCAAAAACGACGACGGAGTTACGGCGCACCGTGGGACCGACGGTTTCACGGATGGTCTGGGCCACACCCATTGAGCGCACAACGATGATGCCGTCTCCATCAATAAACGGATTGTCCGACGGGTCCCCTGCAAGCTCCGTAGCCTCGCCGTTGTTGTCGGAAACCTTCACCAAATAGCGCGAGGTCGTCACAGTACCGGCTCCGTATGGGTTAGGAACCGTCTGCGCCACTCCGGTCAGAGGGATGAGAACGGTGCCCGCGGCACAGATGATGCCGTCGTCCGGAAGGCCGCTGACATCGCCGGCTGGATCGAAAATGTTGAGCGACCGCCCCGTTGCCCAGGATACCGGGTTTCGAAATGCGAAGGTTCGCGCCTCCGCCATGTACCCCGGACTGTGGTTGTAGATTCCGTCGGGTCCCTTCAGCAGGCTGCTGAAATCCAGTCCGCGCAGCAATGCGCGCGCGTGATTCAGGCCCGCCAGGGCAGCATACCTTGCCTGGACATGACTCTCATAGTTGTCGCTGATACGCACATCGGTCGTTGCGTTCAGCATCATGTAGAGACCAACCAAAGAGAAGATAGACAACACTATCAGAGCGATAAGCACGGCAATGCCGTCCTCTGCAGGATGATGCTTGCAGGTAACGGGTGGTGCACCCGCGCAGGAAGTGGATCGCATGTCGCTCTGCTCCAGAATCACCCCATATTGTTTCGCGGGTGCCGGAGATATTTTCGCTGATCCATATTATTTTTGATTTCCAGCCGGTTGAGCTGGACGACGGGATTAGATGGCAGACTTCTCGAGCGACTTGGTCAGCAATGAGATACTGATAGAGGAGCTGTCCGTAGGTTCAGGGAACCATTCCGTTTCCCACAAAAAACGGCCGCAGGGCCTTGTGCAGCTTCGGCAGATAGTAAAACGGCACGCCCGGGTAGTAACGGTGCTCAAGGCGGTAGATAGACCATAGGCAGGCGAAGTCCCGGAAGGAGTTGGGCTTCATTAATATGCTCCACTGCGCCGGGTCGTCGGACCGTATGTCATAATTCTGAACCTCCTCTGGCGCCACCCAGCAGTGGGAGATGGGGGCAGACACCCCTTTGAGTGATCGAGTCATCGTGTCGTTGAAGGACTGTAAAGAGCATCTTGGTAAGGCATTTCAATCACTCAATAACCCGATGGCTCGATGATTCAATAGAGTGAAAGGTGACCATCCCCTTTTTCAGGCATTTATGATAAAGGATACGTCGTTACCCCTTTGCGGTGTAATATGCTGCGGGCGCGCAGGGGATCTGAAATGCGCTCCTCGGACTCGAAGCTCCTAGGGGATTCCGGGGCCAGTGACAATGGAGGCAATCTGAAATGTCCAAGTGTTCTGCAAGGCGAGGTGACAGCCGACCATTGGGCAGCTCCGCTAGGGGTGAGCGGATCTCTCGAAATGCGGCAGGTTTTCGAGTGGCCGCAGTCATGGTTGGCCTGATTCTGCTGATTCAGCCTGCCTGCCTGTTCAAAAAGCATAAAACTGCCGCTCCTCAGGTTACCCCCACCATCGTCCGGATTGTGTTTCTTCCGCTCAACATACCCAACGAAAATACCGACCTGCGCTGGCTCTCTCTGGCGGTTCCAGTCATGATGGCCAAGGTCAGCGAAAGCGCCCCCGATCTTGAGCCGGTTCCGTTGTGGGAAGTTATGCCTGTGGCCGTTGAAGCAGCGGGAACGTCGCGCAGCATAACTGCCGAGGTGGCGGCATACATCGCCAGCCGTCTCACGGCAAAGTGGGCTACCGAAGGAGAACTCTCACCTGCAAAAGGCGGAGTGCACATGACGGTGGATTTCATACCGGCGAAAACCACCCTGGTTGCCTTTCGTTATGAGAAGGAAGCAAGCATCGATTCGCTCGGCGGGCACTTTCCAGAAGCCTTCGAGCAGTTTCTGCGTTACCTGGTAGCGCGGCCGATGCCAAGAGGGGAAAGCCGCTCCCTCAAGGTTGACTCCGTTAAAGAGGTAGCGGAAGCACTGGACCGTGAGTATGGATGGTTCGTAACTGCTGATCCCGGCAAATCCGGCAAGATTGCAGAGGAACTTGCCCAGACCGACAGCCGCCTTGCAAGACTCGTCTTCAACCCCAGCCTATATCCCGGCATTGGAACACCCGCCTCAGAGCCCAAGGTGAGCAAGCCTGCTGCTCCCACAGCCGCCAGTAAAGACAACGCAAAGCAGCCCGAGCCCAGCCCCCAGGACAGAACCCAGGCGCCGTCCACTCCAGCGGCATCGAGCTATGTTCAGAGCACTGCACCCTCGACTCCACCTGCACCAGTTCAGACCGCCCCGCTCTTGCAGCCCGAACAGTCAAACCCCAAGACCCCGAGCACACCGCCGGAAACCCCTTCTGCCGCGCAGCCCATTTCTGGAGCGGCTTTCATTCCGCCTCCTCCGAGATTCTTCACTCAAAAGCTCGAATCGATCGCTATTTCCTCAGGCAAAGAAAATCCGCCGCTGGCAAAACCGGAGGCAGCGCGAGTCCAACGGGCAGCAGCGCCTTCGGGTCTGGCTCCGCAATCGGCCACAGCGAAAATCAAAGCTGGTGCGAGCGAAAAAAGTGTACCTCCGGCAATGAACAAGGCTTCACCTGCGCCTCAGGGACAGAACTTCAAGATCCAGGTGGCATCGTCCCACAGCAAAGAGGAAGCAAATGCGATCGCGGCAAAACTGACGAAGGCGGGTCTCGCATCGGGAGTCGAGATGGCGGATTTGAAGGAAAAAGGGATCTGGTACAGGATAAGACTGCAGGGCTACGAATCCCGCAAGGTCGCGGAGGCGGCCGGCAAAAAACTCCTCGACGCAAAACTGATTAGCCAATACTGGATAGTCTCCCAGAAGTAGCTGGAGCGTTGATTCAACAGGCCACCGGAATTGAGCCATCGAGTCATCGGGTCATTGAGTCATTTGAAAACCTGACTTGATGGATATAACTGGCTGGAGGCTGCATCCTTTCGAGACCGGGTTTGCCCGCCAATGGCTCCATCACTCAATGACACAATTCCATGACCCGATCCCTCAATCGCTAAATTTCTTTCAAGGCTGGGCTGTAGCGCATCGTTCGATCAATTCGGCACAGCTCCGGAATCTCGTTGGATCCATCAAGGGCCAGACTCACCAGCCAGTGGGCCGCCAGAAACGCATATCCGAATCCGTGTCCGGTGTAGCCGGCTGCGAGATACATCCCTCCCCTATGCGGAACCGCACCGACGAGAGGCAGGCCGTCGCCCGTGTAGGACATGATGCCTGACCACCGGTGGGTCACCGGGGCACTCCGGAGATATGGGAAGTGGTCGCGGCAGAAACTGTCCAACGCCGATTGAACAGCTTCGGTAACTCCGTCTTCATACCCGACTTCCTCATTATTCCCCGCCCGGCGCATTCCTCCAAGAATCGCGTACCGCCCGGCGCCGCGCCAATACTCCGAGCCATAGTTCGTATAACACGGCACGGTTATCGGTGGCTCGCCCAGCGGACCGATCGCCATGCACTGCCCCCGCACCGGCTCGAGCTCCATTTCCGGGAGCAGCTTCGGAGTCCACGCGTTAGAGGCGAGGAACAGAAGATCAGTAGTAACGCTACCATGCTCCGTCTCGGCTACCCAGGAAAGACCAGCCTTCCGGAATTGACTGACCGGCGTGTGCTCGAAGAACTTCACGCCACCGCTTTGAGCGACAGCTGCCATGCCGCGGATCAGGCCCACGGGATCCACGTGCCCATCTGAAGGATTGAACAGGCCGCCGCCGAATCCGAGGGCGCGGAGGGCTTTATTGATCTGGGGAGCTTCCACGAATTCGCACCGAAAACCGTCCTCCAACAGCAGGGGATGACTCCGGCGGAGCAAATCTTCTTCCTCTTCATCGGCGGCGATCACGAGGCTGCCATCTCTGGCATAGTCGCAGTCGATGCAATGCTGGGCTACGATGTCGGCAAGGAGGGAGTGATTCTTCAGGTGCAGCCGGGTGATTGCGGCCGCCGGTTCGCGTCCCCAGAACTCAATGCTGCGCGCGTAATGCTCTCCCAAACCGCTGACAAGAAAACCGACGTTGCGTCCCGTGGCTCCGCCGGCAACCGTGCCGCGCTCGAGCATCACTGTCTGCAGGCCTCGTTCCCGGAGGAAACAGGCAAGGCCGACGCCCGTCATGCCCGCACCAATCACAACCGCGTCAGCGGTCATGTCTGCCGAAAGTGGTGGATGGGGAGTATACGGACGATCTAGCCAGTAAGAGAGGGTCATCAGAAAATGACGAATGACGAATGACGAATGACGAATGAAATGCAAGACAGGGATGCTGTGTTCATGGCTATCGCCTCTCGTACTGGCTAGACAAGAAAAACTTTGACATTGGTCCAATATGTCGGTGACGGACTAGATTCACCAGTTTTTTATTCGTCATTCGTCATTCGTCATTCGTCATTCGTTTAGAGTTCGGCCCACTTTCCCTGCCCTTCCCAGACACGGAGCGTGAAAGAAAATGGCAGGCGTTCGCCGAGCTTGCGCTTGATCATCTCGCAGATATTTTCGACGGAAGGGTAATCGAGAAAATCATTGAAGGATCGGTGGTCATAAAGGCCGAGCGTTTGACGCAGCGAGTTTTTAAGTTCGGCAAAGTCGATAATCATGCCGGATTTGTTTTCTCCCTCGATAATTACTTCGACCTTGTAGGTATGACCGTGCAACGAGCCGCACTTCTGGTGTCCCGGCAGGAAATGAGCACAATCAATATACTCAATCACCCCTAGTTTCATCCTAACCCTCCAGTCCCTATGATTCCTATTGTAACATCTGCGTGTCCCTGAAAGGAGTTATCGAACTTAAACTGACGATTGACGATTTACGATTGACGATTTCAAGACAATTGCTGGTTTTCCAATCGTCAATCGTTAATCGTCAATGATAGGTTCAAAGGCGATGGCTCAATGGCTCAATCCCGGGACTCCTGCCTTGGCAAAGGCATCCCTGCGTTCAAGGCAGGACTCGCAAGTCCCGCAGGGCACTTCGGCATTGTGATAGCAGCTCCAGGTCAGCTCGAAAGGAACCCGAAGGACGTGCCCCAACCGGATCACCTCAATCTTGTCCATTTCGATGAGCGGGAGAATCACCTGTGCGTGAACCTTCTCATAACTCCACATTCCAAGCTTAATAACCGCGTTCAGATGGTCGAAGAACTCCTCACTGGCATCCGGGAAGCTCTCCGAGTCGGTGTGGTTGTGGCCCCCGATTATGTATCGCATCCCGCCAAGCTCAGCGTAATGGGCGGCCAGAGCATAAAAAAGCAGATTTCGCGACGGGATGTAACCCTCGGGCGACAGACGGAGAGCGGTGTTCAGTACGACCTCGTCAGGCAGGTCGCTTACTTCACGGACAAAGTCCAGCGGGACGACGATCGAGTTTCGGACGCCGGCGTGTTCACGCAGGCTGCGACACGCCCGTCGCTCCCGCTCCGGGCGCAGGTAGTACTCGAATTCGATCGTGGCTACTTCCCAGCCGCGAGATATTGCCCAGTACAGTGTAACGGCCGAATCCAGGCCCCCCGAGAGGAGCACGAGCGCCCGTGCTTCACTTTCTACCGGTTCCATTTCCCCAAAACATATCACACCCAGTGGTCAGTGGTCAGTGAACAGTGGCCAGTGGCCAGAGAGATCTTTTGTTAAGACGTCTCCCTACGAAGGAGAGGTCTCATCCATGGCACCTGATGACTGATCACTGACCACTGTTCACTGGCCACGGATCACAGTTGCTTGACACGGCGATTGGGGTTTGCTACATTCCCGGCTTGGCTTGCGGATGAACGCTCCGAATTATCTTCGCTCTCCACAGCTCCCGCCTTTCGGTTGCAGTTTTTGCCGGAATTCCGGAAAATAGCCCCGAGGTTGGACAACTGCGAAAGTGGCGGAATTGGCAGACGCGCTGGACTTAGGATCCAGTCCCGCAAGGGGTGGGGGTTCAACTCCCCCCTTTCGCACCACATCCGCAGCCTCACACGTTCGGCCGAGAGGGAATTCCGTGATAGGCACCCAATTTGCGGGAGAGACAGGAGTAAAAGCGACAGCCCCACCCGCAAATTGGGTGCCTGTCACCGAGTTTCTTGGGCTTTGAAAGAGCAAATGGAACAGAAAGCCAAGTTGAACCTTGAGATCGAGGATGTAAGCAGCTGTCAGAAAAACCTTGTGGTCGAGGTGCCTGCCGAGGAAGTAGACCAGGAAGTTGACAAACTGGCCCGTGAATATGCCAGGCGGGCAAAGGTACCCGGATTTCGTCCTGGCAAAGTGCCTCTAAGCATCATCAAACAGCGCTTCGGATCAGAGCTCCGCGGCGACGCGACTCAGGACATTATCCAGCGCAGCTGGAAAGAGGCTCTGGAGACACGCGATCTTCATCCGCTGACAAAACCGACGGTGAAGGACCTCCAGGAGCAGCCCGGGAGCCCCTTGAAGTTCACGGTAAGCTTCGAGGTCCTGCCGCCCATTGAAGTCAAGGACTACAAAGGAGTTGTGGTGACGGTTCCCTCAATCCCGATCGAGGATGCCGACGTTGACAAGGCGCTGGAGGCCCTCCGGGAACAGCACGCCCAGTTCGTGCCCTGCGAGAGTAGCGATATAAAGGACGGGCACTATGTGACCCTGACCGTCGATGGTGAATTCGAGGGGGGCGGCAAACCGCTGCACGGGGATGACGTCACGTGCGTGGTAGGAGACTCCCAGACTAACCAGACCTTCTCGGATAATCTCCGAGGAGCGAAGCTGGGTGAAGCGCGTTCCTTCGACGTGTCCTATCCGGCCGACTATCACCGCAAGCGGTTCGCCGGCAAGATGGTCCATTACGCCGTAACTATCAAGGACATAAAGGAAAAGCACTTGCCCGAGTTGAACGAGGAATTCGCCGAAGACCTGGGCGCTGAGACCCTGGAGGAGCTGCGCAACAAGGTCAAGGATGATTTAATAACGAACGCCAAGCGAAGTGCCGAAAAGAAGTCGAGAGAAGCGGTGCTGGACGCTATCGTTCAACGTCATGCTTTCGACGTTCCGGAGAGTCTCGTGGGAGACGAGCTGGAAGAGCACGCTCGCCGAATCGCGACGGACCTGGCGCGTCAGGGGATTGATGTAAACAAAACATCCATCGATTGGAAGAAGGTCTTTGAGGAAGAACGTCCTCGTGCCGAGCAGGCGGTCCGTCGTATACTCGTCCTCGATGCCATAGCCCGACAGGAAGGTTTGGACGTAACCGAGGAGGAGCTTGAGACCGAGTTCCAGAAGCTTGCCGAAGGCATGAACAAGTCGTCTGCTGCCGTTCGTGCGCAGTTCGAAAAGGACAAGCGGATTCAGGGCTTTAGAGAACATTTGCGTCAGAACAAGGCGCTTGATTTCATCTATCGCAATGCTAATATTAGCGGGGGGTAATAAGCATTGGCGCTAATACCCATGGTGGTCGAGCAGACCAATAGAGGTGAGAGAGCCTACGACATATACTCGCGCCTCCTAAAAGACAATATTATCTTTTTGGGCACGCCGATCGACGACAACGTTGCGAACGTGGTCACGGCGCAGCTCCTTTTTCTCGAAGCCGAGGATCCCGACAAAGACATATCCCTCTATATCAACTCTCCTGGCGGATCGATTTCGGCCGGCATGGCCATCTACGATACGATGCAGTTCATTCGTCCCGACGTGACAACAATCTGCGTCGGCCAAGCTGCCAGCATGGGAGCCCTGATCTTGGCCGCAGGAACTCCAGGAAAGCGATTCGCACTGCCAAACTCCAGAATTCTAATCCATCAGCCGTCCATGAGCGGCCTTACCGGCCAGGCAACGGATATCGACATTCATGCCAGAGAAATCCTCCGGCTGCGCGAGTCCATGAACCAGATCTTGGCCCGCCACACCGGTCAGGGCATCGAAAGGATTCAAAAGGATGTGGAGCGCGATTACATCATGACGGCTGATCAGGCCAAGGAATACGGTATAGTGGATCAAGTGATCTCCAGAAAAGAGTAGTGCAGCAGCTCCGTACCTCGGAGGTTTCCTTTGAGAAAAGACGACGAACGCGATGATGTTTTGCGGTGCTCGTTCTGCTCCAAGAGCCAGAATGACGTCAAGAAGCTGATCGCAGGCCCAACGGTCTATATTTGTGACGAGTGCGTCGACGTCTGCAACGAGATCATCGCGGATGATGTCGTTACTTCTCCAATCGGAGAGAAACTTCCTAAGCCTCAGGAAATAAGGGAGTTTCTCGACATGTACGTGATCGGCCAGGAGCTCACCAAGAAAAAGCTGGCCGTGGCCGTCTACAACCACTACAAGCGTTTGGAGATCGCCAAGAAGCGCAGCGACCTGGAGCTGCAGAAGAGCAACGTACTCTTGATTGGACCGACGGGGACCGGAAAAACGCTCCTGGCCCAGACGCTGGCAAAAATGCTGTCGGTGCCTTTCGCCATCGTGGATGCCACTACGCTAACCGAAGCAGGCTATGTGGGGGAAGATGTCGAAAACATCATCCTGAAGCTGCTCCAGAACGCGGGTGGCGACAAGGACAAGTGCCAGCAGGGTATCGTCTACATTGACGAGATCGACAAGATCGCTCGAAAGGACGAGAATCCCTCCATAACACGAGACGTTTCCGGAGAAGGCGTGCAGCAAGCTCTGCTCAAGATCTTGGAAGGCACCGTGGCGAACGTACCTCCCCAGGGCGGCCGGAAGCATCCGCACCAGGAGTTCATCCAGATCGACACCACGAACATCCTTTTTCTCTGCGGTGGAGCCTTCGTCGGACTGGATAAGATTATCGAACGCAGGGTCGGGAAAAAGAGCCTGGGCTTCCTGAGCGGCGAGAAGGATTCAAAGAAGGGCAAACAGCCCTTACCCTCGAATATCCTCGACGTGACCCAGCCCAGAGATTTGATCAAGTTCGGCCTGATCCCCGAGTTTGTCGGCAGACTGCCGGTGATCGGTTCGTTGTCCGAACTCGACCAGGCGGCTCTGGTGGACATCCTCACCAAGCCGAAAAATGCGCTCATCCGCCAATACCAGAAACTTTTCGAATTCGAGAACGTCAAACTAAAGTTCACGGACGATGCGGTGGTGGCAGTCGCGCACCTCGCTCTGGAGCGGAAGATGGGGGCCCGGGGATTGAAAATTATACTCGAAGATCTTATGTTGGATGTTATGTACCAGTTGCCATCGCAGAAAAAGGTGAAGGAGTTCATGGTCACGCGCGAAATGGTCGACAACAAGGACATCGTATTCGCACTTCTCGAAAAGGCCGGTTAGATTTAAGGATGATAAACGAAGAATCCCCCAAGAAAACTGAACGCCTGCCCATGATCCCGATCCGGGATGTGGTGGTTTTCCCTCACATGATGATCCCCTTCGTCATCGGGCGCCCCTCCTCGGTTCGTGCTCTGGAATTTGCGCTCGAGGGAACCAAGCGAGTATTTCTCGCTACGCAGATGGATGCCTCGGTGGACGAGCCGAAGGCGAAGGATATCTACAGCGTTGGAACGGTTGCCAACATCGTTCAAAGCGTCAAGCTCTCCGACGGGAACATAAAGGTCCTGGTGGAAGGCGTTCAACGGGTGAAAGCCCTGCGCTTCTCCAGCGAGCCCGGATTCTTCGTTGCGGACGTGGAGCTGCTCGAAGAAACCTCCGTTGCCACGGCCCGCACCAACCTGTTTATCAAGAGACTCCAGACCGTTTTCGAACAGTTCTCCAAGCTCAGCCATCACGTGAATTACGATGCGATTATGAATGCAATGAAGACGCTGGAGCCTTCAAAACTGGCCGACAATATCTGCGCCAACCTGCCGATCAGCATCGAGGAAAAACAGCAGCTCCTGGAAATGACCGATCTCGCTGAGCGCATTGAGAAGATAAACGAAATCATCGAGGTCGAGATCGAGAAGGTCAAAGTCGACCGCAGCATCCAGGGCCGCGTGAAGCGCCAGATGGAGCGCGCGCAGAAAGAGTACTACCTCAACGAAAAGATCAAGGCGATCCAGAAAGAGCTGGGGCGCAAGGACGAGAAGAGCGAGCTCGACGAGCTGAAGAAACAGGTCGAAGCGGCCAAGATGCCAAAGGATGCCCACGAGAAGGCGATGAAGGAAGTTCAGCGCCTCGAGATGATGCCCCCCATGTCAGCCGAATCTACGGTGTCGCGGACCTACCTGGACTGGCTGATTGCCATGCCGTGGATCAAAAAGTCGAAGGAAATCCGTGACATCAAGTTCGCCAAGAAGGTCCTCGAAGAAGATCATTACGGTCTGGATAAGATCAAAGAGCGCATTCTGGAGTTCCTTGCGGTGCGCTCCCTGGTGAAAAAGCCCCAAGGCACCATCCTGTGCTTCGTCGGGCCTCCGGGTGTAGGCAAAACTTCGCTTGGAAAATCCATCGCGCGTGCCACAGGCAGGAAGTTTGTCCGCCTTTCCCTTGGTGGTGTGAGGGACGAGGCCGAAATCCGCGGTCACCGCCGGACCTACATCGGCGCACTGCCCGGCCAAATCATCCAGTACATCAAGAAGGCCGGAACCAGAAACCCGGTGTTCATGCTCGATGAGGTCGACAAGATGAGCATGGACTTCCGCGGCGACCCGTCGGCCGCCCTGCTCGAGGTGCTCGATCCGGAGCAGAACCACATGTTCGTGGATCATTACCTGGATACCGAGTTCGACCTGTCTACGGTCATGTTCATCGCCACGGCCAACGTTCTGCACACCGTCCCGCGGCCTCTTCAGGATCGCATGGAAGTGATCCCGTTTTCCGGCTACACGGAACACGAGAAGCTCGAAATCGCCAAGCGCTTTCTGGTGAGGAAGCAGGTGGAAGCGAACGGTCTCCAGCCCGAGCAAATCCAGTTTAGCGACGAGGCTCTGCTGAGCCTCATCCGCAGCTACACGCGCGAGTCGGGAGTGCGGAACCTCGAACGCGAGATCGCCAACATTTGCCGAAAAACGGCAAAGCAGATTGTCATCTCGGAGGCAAACCAGAAGATCATCACGCCGGAAGTGGTGGAGAAGATGCTCGGCAAGCCGAAGTTCCGGCAGCAGGGCGTGCTGGAGAGCAACCAGGTCGGCACGGCTACGGGTCTGGCCTGGACCGAAGTTGGCGGTGAGGTGCTCTACACCGAGGTGACCCTCATGGATGGGAAGGGCCAATTGACACTGACAGGCAAGCTCGGCGAGGTGATGCAGGAGTCGGCGCGGGCCGCCATGTCCTACGTCCGGAGCCGCGCCACAGCTTACGGCATCGGCCGTGACTTTCACCGGAAGATGGATCTCCACATTCACATCCCGGAGGGGGCAATTCCGAAGGACGGGCCCTCCGCGGGCATCACGATGGCTACCACGATTGTCTCCGCGCTGACTAAAATACCCGTACGCAGTGATGTCGCCATGACGGGTGAAATCACGCTGCGCGGCAAGGTGCTTCCGATTGGCGGAGTCAAGGAAAAACTCCTTGCGGCACATCGCGCCGGCATCAAATACGTCATTTTGCCAAAAGAAAATGAGAAGGACCTCCAGGATCTTCCGCAGGACGTCCTGGAGAGCATGAGTGTTAGCCTGGTGGAGACAATGGACGAGGTCCTTCAGGTGGCGCTGGAACGAGTCCCGGTCCCCCTGAGTCAGGTTTCGGAAATTTCCGACCTCAGAGGCAACCGGCCAAACGAGAACATCACGCATTAAAAGCTTTGAAACCCTCACGATGGATCTTCCGTGATCCTTGCCGAGTTCATTGTCAGCGCTTTCGCTGAGCGCGATTTCCCTCGTGGAGGAATTCCTGAAGTAGTTATTGCGGGTCGATCTAATGTTGGGAAGTCCAGCCTGATTAACCGGCTGGCGGAAAAAAAGGGCCTCGCCCGAATCAGTTCCACACCGGGTAAGACTCAAAGCATTAATTTTTATCGGTTCGAACGGACTTTCTTTCTGGTGGATTTGCCCGGATTTGGCTACGCCAGGGCAGGAAAGGCCGAGAGCCAGAAGTGGAAACGATTAGTCGAGCAGTACTTTCGGGATCGTCAAACCGTCACCCTCGTTATCCAGCTCGTCGACGCAAGGATGCCGCCGACTGGGCTGGATCTCGAACTGGCAGAATGGCTGAACCACCTGAACATCCCGCGCTTGGTTGTTGCGACCAAGGCCGACAAGCTTTCCGGCAACGAAAGGGTCGTGCAGTCGCGCGTGATTTCCAATACCCTTGGGGGGCAACCGGTGATTCTGTCCTCCGCGGTAACCGGTGCAGGCTGCAAGGAAATCTGGAAGCGGGTAACCGAAGCCATCCAGAAGAGCTAAACCCCCAACGATCTCCGGAAGTGAACCATTAACCTACCGCACCTCTCCCCTTGGGAGGGAGTTACTTATGCCTGAAACGACGCAACGTCGCAAAGATGCCAACAATGGCCGCGAAAAAGAAAAGGAAAACGGCCATCTCAATATACGCGAGCTGAAGGAGATGAACATCTCCGCACTCACACAAGTCGCTAAAGACTTGAACGTCCCCGGCTATACCGGAATGCGCAAGCAGGAGCTGATCTTTCAAATCCTGAAGGCGCAGACGGAAGCGAGCGGACTCATCTTCTCCGAAGGAGTCCTGGAATGCCTGCCCGAAGGTTTCGGCTTTCTGCGTGCACCGGACTATAACTACCTGCCGGGCCCGGATGACATCTACGTTTCTCCGTCCCAGATCCGCAAGTTCGACCTGCGGACGGGGGACACGGTCTCCGGACAGATCCGCCCGCCCAAGGACGGAGAACGTTACTTCGCTCTGATTAAGGTCGAGGCTGTCAACTTTGAGCATCCCGACGTAGCCAAAGACAAGATTTTCTTCGACAACCTGACCCCGCTGTATCCCCACGAGGTACTGAGGCTCGAGACCACGGCGGAGAACCTCTCGGGACGAGTCATGGATATGCTCGCGCCCATCGGCAAAGGACAGCGCGGCCTCATTGTCTCGCCTCCAAGGGCCGGAAAGACAATGCTGCTGCAGTCCGTCGCCAACTCTATCTCCAGGAACCATCCCGACGTTGTCCTAATCGTGCTTCTGATCGATGAGCGGCCTGAGGAAGTAACTGATATGCAGCGCTCGGTCAAAGGAGAGGTGATCAGCTCGACTTTCGATGAGCCGGCCTCGCGCCACGTTCAGGTGGCCGAGATGGTCCTCGAAAAAGCGAAGCGCTTCGTCGAGCACAAGCGGGATGTCGTGATCCTGCTCGACAGTATCACGCGCCTTGCCCGCGCCTATAACACCATCGTACCTCCCAGCGGGAAGGTCCTCTCGGGTGGCGTGGACAGCAACGCGCTTCAGCGCCCGAAGCGATTCTTCGGGGCGGCCCGTAACATCGAGGAAGGTGGGAGCCTTACGATTATGGCGACTGCGCTGATCGATACCGGCAGCCGCATGGACGACGTCATCTTCGAGGAGTTCAAGGGAACTGGCAACATGGAGCTGCACCTCGACCGGAAGCTGGTCGATCGCCGCGTCTTCCCTGCCATCGACATTGCCAAGTCGGGCACGAGGAAAGAAGAGCTGCTGCTGCCTCAGACCGACCTGAATCGTGTCTGGATCCTGCGAAAGGTGCTCACACCGCTGTCGGTTACCGAAAGCATGGAACTCCTGTTGGAGAAGCTTTCGAAGACAAAATGCAACGCCGACTTCCTCAACTCCCTCTCCGGCGGCTAGGAAAAGAAGCAGGCAGATGGCACCAGACAGAATGTAGTAAGCACTCCATGCTGTCTACTGCCCACTGCCTGCTCTCAGTCTCTCATACACTTCAACGGCCCGCGCAAATTCTGCTGACAGACTTCCTTTCCTCAACGCGGAGCGCATCCGTTCGAGGTACTCGATAAACTCTCCGAGGAAGCGATCCACGTGGTCCTGATTGGTCTCAACAATGCTCTTCCAAACCGAGTAGGGGCTCCCCGCCAACCGGATCATGTCGCGAAATCCACTGCCGGCGATTCCCAAATTCTCCTTGCCAGCCAGATCGGCCAGCGCCGTGGATAACAACTGTGGAATGTGGCTCAGCCAAGCGATGGCGTGGTCGTGCTCCTCGGGGCTCATGATCCAGGGTTGCGCGCCCAATCGCTCTACCAGAGCCCGCAGCCGCTGTAGAGTATCCAGAGCAGCACCGGGCCTGGGACAGAGGACGTACGGCGCCTTCGCAAATAGGCTCGCGCTGCTGTTTTCCACCCCCGCAACTTCTCTACCCGCCACCGGGTGCCCCCCGATGAACTCCACACCTGTGGGAAAGTGCGCCCACGCCTCGGCGCAAATGCGACGCTTGGTGCTGCCCACATCTGTAACGACGGCTTCCGGTTGGAGTCTATCGCCCAGCGCCCCCACAGTTGAGAGTATGTGCTCCACCGGCGTGGCAAGGACGACAAGATCGCAATCGCGAAGGTCTGCTGTCTGCTCGGTCTGCCAACTGTCGACAGCACCCAGGTTCCGCGCGATCTCGAGCCTTTCGGGATCTCTCCCGACACCTAGAAGGTAGATCCGCGGATCAAACCGCTTGATTGCGAGACCCAGCGATCCACCAATTAAGCCGACGCCCCAGATTCCAACTTTGTTAAATCCTGCTTCCATGGTTTAACTTGCACCCCATGAACACAAATGACGAATTACGAATTACGAATGACGAATAAAAGGCAGGGCAAGTGCGCTCCTCATTCATCAGGCTTAATCGTGGCGAAGCCATCAGCCTCTGGACACAAAATACGTTGAATTCACGATGATGATGACGAGACACAAATCGAACTCCTGATCCCTGTCTTGCTTTTCATTCGTCATTCGTCATTTGAGAACATTCGTCATTCGTCATTTGATGCTGCGGTGAACGGCGGTTGCGATCAGTTTCAATTCTCCCATCAGCTGTTCGAACTGTTCGGGCAGCAGCGATTGCGCCCCATCGCAGAGCGCTTTGTCCGGTTCGGGATGCACCTCAACGAGCAACCCGTCTGCGCCGGCGGCGACGGCCGCGCGAGCCATCGGCGCAACTTTGTCGCGCCGGCCAGTGCCGTGACTCGGATCGACGATGATCGGGAGGTGGCTGAGCTTCTTCACAACCGGGATTGCGGACAGATCAAGGGTGTTTCGCGTGTAGCTCTCAAAGGTTCGGATGCCGCGCTCGCAAAGAATCACCTGATGATTTCCTCCAGTCATGATGTAGTCCGCCGCCAGCAAGAGCTCTTCGATTGTGGCGGCCATCCCGCGTTTGAGAAGAACGGGCCTCTGGATTTTTCCGAGCTCTTTCAGCAGATTGAAATTCTGCATATTGCGGGCGCCCACCTGCAGAATATCCGCGTACTTCAGGAACATTGGAATCTGCGTGAAATCCATGATCTCGGAAACCACATACATGCTTCGACGCCGCGCGGCATCATGCAGGAGCTTGAGTCCTTCCTCTCCCAGCCCCTGGAAGCTATGTGGAGACGTGCGGGGCTTGAATGCGCCGCCGCGCATGATCCGCACTCCAACCCTGCTCACAGCTTCAGCAGCGGCGTTGATCTGATCCCGGTTCTCGACTGTGCAGGGACCAGCCATCATGACCACAGGGTCTCCTCCGATCTGCACCTCTCCTACCTGCACGATTGTCCCTTCCTGCCGGAAAGTCCTGCTTGCGAGCTTGTAGGGCTGCGTGATGCGGATGACCTCTTTGACACCCTCCAAAAGCTCATAATCTCTGTGGTCGACAATCTTGCCGCCGACGACACCCAGAACCGTTCGTTCCACGCCAGTGGATCGGTGCACGTCGAAGCCGTCGCCGATCAATCGATCAATGACCTGTTGTATCTGCGTTTCGGTTGCGCCACGCTGCATTACGATAACCATCTCCGACCTCTCCTTATGTCCTGAATGACGAATGACGAATGACGAATGACGAATGACGAATTAAAAGCAAGACAAGGTGCATAGTCCGATTGGTGTTTTTCCCTCATCGTCGCGATTTCCTCTTGTCCTGTTCAGTCAAAAAATGCTGCTGTATTGGTCCCTGGGATGTGGATGAATGTACCCTGATGACAACTGACGAACGTGGAATGCATGCGCCCTGTCTTTTATTCGTCATTCGTCATTCGTAATTCGTCATTCCCATCCCGCTGCTCGGCCGTTAGCCGTTCGATCCTCCGGGACTCGTCGATGATGCGCTCGAAGAGTCGCTTCACGCCCTGGGCATCCAGCGGCCCGTGGTTGTGCTTCAGCATCATCCGGACGATCTCCTCCTCGCGCTTCGGATCATAGATTGCAAGATTCCGCTGGCGCTTGATTTTCCCTATCTCGATGGCGCATTGGGCCCGCTCGTTCAGGATGCGCATCAGTTCCATGTCGAGCTCGTCGATTCTCTGGCGCCACTTAAAAATGTCTGAGTTGTCGGAATCAGACATCCTTCCCCTCCGTCAGCCACCTGCAAAACTCTCCCACACGGTGCGGCAGATCCCCGCGGTTCACCGCCCTTTCCATCTGCGCGACAATGGCACTCCCGACCACGGCACCGTCGGCGATCTCCCAAACGGCCCTTACTTGCTCAGGCCGCGAAATGCCGAAGCCGACGGCCACCGGAAGTTGCGTGTGCCGGCGCACCAGGCTGATGGTCGGAAGAATGGATGCTGAAAGCTTTTCCTGGGCACCGGTCACACCCGTACGCGAAACCACATAAACGAAGCCGCGCGAACAGCGTGCGATCTTCTCGACCCGGGCAGGGTTGCTCGTGGGTGCCGCCAGGAAAATCGCGTCCAGCTCGTGCTTCTCCAGGCACGCGCAGTAATCCTCACCCTCCTCTGGAGTCAAGTCCGTCACGAGAACTCCATCCACCCCGACGGAGCGCGCGTCGCGTGCCAGATTCTCCAGTCCATACTGCAGCAGCGGGTTGAAGTAGCTGAAGAGGATGATCGGCATCGCGGTTTCCCGCCTGATGATCTTCACAGCCTCGAGATAGTCGGCAAGCCCGTAGTGGTGCCGCAGGGCGCGCTCCGACGCGCGCTGGATGGTCGGCCCATCCGCCAGCGGGTCTGAAAACGGGATGCCCAGCTCCACGAGGTGTGAGCCCGATCTTTCCAGTTCAGGCACGAGGCGTATCGTCGTTTCTAAATCCGGATCCCCCGCGGTAATAAACGGTATGAAGGCTTTTTTCCCACGTGCTCGCAGCTCGTTGAACTTATTGCCAATTGCCCGACCCATCGCCTACTCCCAAATGACGAATGACGAATGACGAATGATGAATGAAAAACAAGACAGGGCTTTTGGATCCGATTGGTGTTTTTTCGTCATCGTGGTGATTGCCTCATATTCTGTTCAACTAAAAACGCCGATTTATTTGTCATTCCATTTTCCTCAGAGGCTGCGGCCTGCACGACGATCACATATGACGAATGTGGAATGCGTGTGCCCGGCCTTTTATTCGTCATTCGTAATTCGTCATTCGTCATTCCTTCTGCGCCAGGATGTCAGAAACCTGATTCACGTCTTTGTCGCCACGGCCGGATAGATTCACAATGACGATGCTGTCTTTATCCAGTTGCGGGCCGATTCGGATCAGCTCGGCAACGGCGTGCGCGCTCTCCAACGCCGGGATGATTCCTTCGAGCCGGCTCAGCAGCTGGAAGGCTTCGAGTGCCTGTTCATCTGAAATGGCCGTGTACTCAATCCGCCCCATGTCGTGGAGATAGGAGTGCTCAGGACCGACGCACGGATAATCGAGGCCGGCCGACACTGAGTGCGTCCCCGCAATCTGGCCGTTCTCGTCCTGCAGAACATAGCTCATCGTTCCCTGAAGAACCCCTTTTCTGCCGCCGCCGAAACGCGCCGCATGTTCGCCGAGAGCCTTGCCCCGGCCGCCGGCTTCAACGCCGATCATGCGGACCTGCAAATCCGCCAGGAAGTTGAAGAAGAGACCTATAGAGTTGCTCCCTCCACCAACACAGGCAAGCAGCAGGTCGGGCAGCCGTCCCTCAGCCTCGAGAATCTGGGCGCGCGCCTCGCGCCCTATAACAGACTGGAAATCGCGGACCATTCCAGGATAGGGATGCGCCCCAAGAACAGAACCCAGGAGATAGTGCGTGTTGGCAACGTTCGTCACCCAGTCCCGCATCGCTTCATTGATCGCGTCCTTAAGCGTGCGGCTGCCGGAGTCTACCGGTGTAACCTTCGCTCCGAGCAGGCGCATGCGAAAGACGTTAAGCGCCTGCCGCCGCATGTCCTCCGTCCCCATGTAGATCTCGCACTCCATGCCGAAAAGCGCCGCCACGGTTGCGGTTGCCACGCCGTGCTGACCGGCGCCGGTTTCAGCGATGATGCGGGTTTTTCCCATCCGCCGCGCCAGCAGTATCTGACCCAGCGCGTTGTTGATCTTGTGCGCACCCGTGTGGTTGAGATCCTCCCGCTTCAAATAGATCCGTCCCTTGCCGAGATGGCTCTCCAGCCTGCGCGCCGGCGTAAGCGGTGTCGGCCGGCCGGAGTACGTCCGGAACAGTTCGTCCAATTCCGCCTGAAACACGGGGTCTTTGCACGCTGCCTTATAGGCTTCTTCCAGCTCCTGCAACGGTCCCATGAGCGTCTCGGGAACAAATCTGCCGCCGTAGGGACCGTAGCGGCCCCGATCGTCCGGACCCGTGAACGGCAGGGTATTAGCGATTCTGGATGACATTTCTTACCTCGTTCATGAATTCTCTCAGCTTTGCGGGATCTTTCTTGCCCGGCTTGCTCTCCACGCCACTGCAGACGTCGACGCCATAAGGCTGCACGGCACAGATTGCGTCTCCAACGTTTCCCGCGTGCAGCCCACCCGCGAGGATGATCGGGCGCAGCTTCTTGATTCCCACGGCAAGGCTCCAGTCGAACGTTTTCCCCGTGCCCCCGAAGAGAACATCGTCCTTCGCATCGAGAAGAAAAGCCTGGGCGGAATAGTCGACCAGCGACTCCTGCGCAAGACTCTTTCCGATGCGGATGGCCTTAATCAGGATCCAACCGGAAAGTTGCCGGCAGTAGTCGGGTGACTCGTCCCCGTGAAGCTGCAGTATGTGAACTCCAGCGCAACGTGCGGTCTCCGCAAGTTCAGCAGGGCTACCCACGTTTACGAACAGACCGACGGCTGCTGCAAACGGCGGCAGGCGGCGGACGATCGCCCTGACCTCCGCTGGTGTGATGTAGCGGGGGCTGCGTGGGTAGAAATTGAAGCCGAGCGCGTCCACGCCCTGATCCAGCGCCAAGGCAGCGTCCTCGTAGCTCGTTAGCCCGCATACCTTCACTCTCATAAAGCTCTCCGGAGGGAACCCGAGGGCAGCAGCGCTTTCAGGGCCGCGCCCGGAGACTCGGCACGCATAAGCTGTTCGCCTATCAGGAAGCCACGATAACCGGCGTCGGCAAGTCGGCGGATGTCGTCCGCGGTGCGGATGCCGCTCTCCGCCACGGCCACCACCTCTTTCGGCAGCAGGGGCGCCAGCTTCAGGCAGACATCCAATGAGATCTCGAAGGTGCGCAAGTCACGGCTGTTCACACCGAGCAAAGTCGCGCCCGCTTCCATAGCCCTCTCCAGCTCGCTCTCGCTGTGCACCTCCACCAAAGCCTCCATCCCATATATCTCGATCTCTGTGCGCAGGCTCTTGAGCACAGCGGTGTCGAGGAGAGCCGCCATCAGCAGAACCGCATCCGCGTTGGCGTGGCGCGCCTCAAGCACTTGGTAAGGATCAATGATGAAATCCTTCCGCAGCAGGGGAATGTTCGAATTCCAGCGCAGGAGGGCGAGGATCTCCAGGCCACCGCCGAAATACTTCACCTCGGTCACCACGGAAATTGCCGCCGCGCCGGCTTTTTCATACTCCTGAGCAATCTTCACAGGATCGAAGACCGGGCGCAGCACTCCGGCCGAGGGCGACGCTTTCTTGATCTCCGCAATGACCGCAGGCGAGCGCCGGAGCAAGGCCTTCTTGAGCGAGCGTACTTCGGAGCCACGTTCCAGCGCATTCCTGATCGCAAGCGCGGGCCATTTCTTCTTGGCACCGATGAGCTCATGCACCTTGGCGTGCATGATATCTGCGAGAATGGTTCCCTCGAGATCCTTCGGCAAATGATAATCGCTTACGGTTTGTAACATGATCACTTCTCCATGATCTCTGTGCCACTAAGCCGCGATTCCTTCACTTCCAGGAAACGATTCTGGTCGCCTTAAGAAAATATAATTGGAGAGAAGCAGGCAGCAGGCAGTAAAAGCCCGGGAAAAACATCTGGGGTTAGATACTGCTTGCTGCCATCTGCCTGCTGCCTACATGAAACCACAGTCAAGAGTCTCTCCAGACTGATTGCTTGCCACCGTTTCGGTTGCGGCCGCCAGGCCGCTCTTGGTCTCTATGGTATGTCACAAAGTTGGAGAGCAGCCGCTTGCCCACGTCCGTCAAGATGGACTCCGGATGGAACTGGACGCCCTCGACAGGCAGATGCCGATGACGTAACCCCATGATTACGCCGTCCTCCGTCTTCGCGGATATCTCGAGGCAGTCCGGTAGTGCCTCCGGCGACACCACCAGCGAATGGTAGCGCGTGGCGCGGAACGGGTTTTCCAGACCCCGGAAGAGCGTGCGTCCGTCATGGAAGATCTCACTCGTCTTTCCGTGCATGATGCGCGGCGCCGAAACCACCTGTCCGCCAAAAGCATGGCCAATTGCCTGATGCCCTAGGCAGACGCCGAGAATCGGGATCTTGCCGGCCAGTTCGCAAATTGCGGAAACGATGATTCCGGACTTCTCCGGGCGTCCCGGCCCCGGCGATATGACGATGCTGTCCGGGGCCAGCCGCTCGATCTCGGAAACGGTGATCGCGTCGTTGCGAAAGACCTTGAGCTCCTGGCCGAGTTCTCCAAGGTACTGCACAAGGTTGAATGTGAATGAATCGTAGTTGTCTATGACCAGTATCATTGCGTTTCCCGGACAATCAATCGACACCACAAAAACACTAGCCAATTGCGGATTGCACATTCGCTTTCTTTCAATTCGCAATCCGCAATTCGCAATCCGCAATTGACTAGTGTCCTTCGTGTCATTGTGTTGTCCTCTTACCTCAGGCCTTCGTGTGCGAACTTGATGGCGCGGAGCTGCGCGCGGGACTTGTATACCACTTCCTCCCTTTCGCGCTCCGGTTGTGAATCGGCCACGATACCCCCGCCGGCCTGAATGTAGGCAACCCCGTCCTTCAGCACCAAGGTCCTTAGCGCGATGCAGGTATCCAGGTTCCCGGAAAAGTCGATGTATCCCACCGCGCCGCCATAGACGCCTCTCCTGCAAGGCTCCAACTCTTCGATGATCTCCATGGCGCGCACCTTCGGAGCACCGGTGACCGTTCCGGCCGGCAGGCAGGCCTCTAGGGCATGAAAGGAATCCATTCCGTCGAGGAGTTCGCCCTCAACGCTGCTCACCAGGTGCATCACGTGGCTATAACGCTCAATGCGCATGAGGTCGCCCACCTTCACGGTCCCGAACTTGCAGACCCTGCCGACGTCGTTCCGTCCCAGGTCCACGAGCATGATGTGCTCTGCGCGCTCCTTCGCATCATTGATCAGTTCTTCCGCCAGGAGCGCGTCCTCTTCCGGCGTCTTCCCGCGGGGCCGCGTGCCGGCAATGGGACCATATTCCACACGCCCGTTCCTCACTTTGACCAGCATCTCCGGCGAAGCCCCGACCAGGTGCAGATTGTCCATGCGCAGGAAAAACATATACGGCGAGGGATTGATGAAGCGCAGCGCGCGATAGATATCAAAGGGATCGCAGCTGACCTTCATCGCGAAACGCTGGGAAAGGACCACCTGAAAGATATCGCCGGCCTCGATGTAGGACTTCGCCTTCAGCACCATACCGTCATATGCCGCTGCGGTCAGGTTGGACGTGGGCACTGGAATTACTTCGCGGGACAGCGGCGCCGGAAGCGAAATGGGCGCCGTGAGCCTTTTCTCGACCTGTTCGATGCGCAGCATGGCGTCGCCGTACTTCGCTTTGAGGCTCTGGGAACCTCGGTTGTTAAAAATGTTAGCAATAATGTGGATGCGGTGCCGGAGGTGATCGAAGGCCAGAATGGTAGAGAAATACATCACGTGAAAGTCATCCAACCCTAGATCATCCACAGTCCTGGCAGGGAGCCTTTCGAACTGGCGAACCAGATCGTAGGAAAAAAAGCCGACCCCGCCGCCGATGAAAGGCGGCAGATCCGGCAGGGGTACCGGCTGAAACTGCCTCGATATCTCGCGCAGCTTTTCCAGAGGGCGGCCTTCCTCCTGAATCGTATCTCCTTGTTCCTCGATCCAGATGGTACTGCCTTTCCCACGGACGGAAAGGAAAGGGTCCCAGCCGATGAACGAGTACCTGGCAAGCCGCTCACCCCCCTCAACGCTCTCGAGCAGAAAGACCCGGCGCCTGCCCTGGACAACGCGTAGGAAAGCCGCTGCGGGTGTGAGGAGGTCTCCCAGGATGTCCTTTCGAACAGGTATAACCGATCCCTGAGCTGCAAGCTTCTCGACTTCCTGCAATGAAGGCTGAATCATCTCGAACTCCCGGCAAGTCCCGGCTGCCAGACGGGACCTTGTGCCCTGTAGGTCCCGTCCGGCGGCCGGGACCTACATGCGTTAAAACAAAAAAGCCGTGAACGCCTCGAGTCGTTCACGGCTTCCCTCACCCCTGATTTCCTTCAGTTTCAGGAGACTGGCAGCGGACGGACCCGGGCGCACGCAGCCGCCCATCGCCAATACCAGTAATATCCCTGAAACTTCGAATCCACAAGTACCTTCCTAAACTGTAACAATTATCACAAAGCTGAGCATTCAGGCAACCACAAAGACACAGTGATCGGCGATCAGTGGTCCGTGGTCAGACTATTAGAGCAACATCTCTGATACAGATCACTGGCCACTGGCCATTGGGGTGTGTCTTTAATGCAACAAAGAGGGATGTGAGCGCCTTACAAGTTACCTGTTTTCAAGACAGTAAGTCCTTCATAATCAATGTATTTCCAAATATCTGACATGTCGTCGAGTTTTGGAACGTAACTTGCTACACAAGATGTTTTTGGGCTCTTCCAAGGGAAAAAATGTCATTTATGCGAAGGAATGCCGTACATGCTCAAATACCAGCGAACCCTGCAAGATGAGATCCACCTGGAGGGAATCGGCCTGCACACCGGCTATCCGGTAGAACTGAACCTTGTGCCTGCGCCGGAGAACACCGGAATCATCTTCCGCCGAACCGACCTGAGAAACTTTGAGATCGAAGCCACCCGGGCTCACGTAGCCCGCGTAAGCTACGCCACAACGCTGATGAAAAAGGGGGTAATGATCGCCACCGTCGAGCACCTGCTGTCGTCCCTCTATGGCCTTGGAATCGACAACCTCTACCTCGATCTCAACTCCCTGGAGGTTCCCATTCTCGATGGAAGCGGCCAGCCCTTTATGGAAGAGATCGAGAAGGTCGGCATCGCCGAGCAGAATGAATTGCGTCGATATATTCTCATTCGGGAACCGATTGAAGTGCGCCACGGCGACAAAGTCGCCGGCGTCTATCCCGATCCCGTCGCGCGAGCCACATACCTCATCAACTTCGAGCACAGCGCCATCGGGTATCAAAACATCCATGTCGAGCTCACTCCAGAGTCGTATCGCCGTGAGATTGGGACAGCCCGGACTTTCGGGTTCATGTCGGACGTGGAGTACCTCAAGAAATGCGGACTCATACGCGGAGGGTCGCTGGAAAACGCCGTAGTGCTCGACGACTCCGGCATCGTCAACAATAACCTTCGCTTTCCCGATGAGTTTGTCCGGCACAAACTCCTGGATCTGCTCGGTGACATCTCGCTCGTCGGGTATCCGATCATCGGCCACCTTTACGCGGAGAAGGCCGGACATGCCATCCACGCAGCCCTCGCCGACCAGATGGCCCGGCAGAAGAACCACTACCGCGTGTGCACACTGCAGGACCTCGAACCTGAATTAGCCGAACAAGCAGGCTAACAGAGATTGCGGATTGAACAACGTCCAAATCCGCAATCCGCAATCTACAATCGGCAATTGACCGGTTCCTTTGTGCTCTCCGTACCTTATTTTCGGAGGATTGCTCGAACGGGAGAGCCGTCCAATCCCCCTAGTTTGAGCGGCAGGCAGATGAGCTCGTAATCGCCGGGCGGGACGTGTGCGAGCCGTGTTCCTTCCAGAATGGCAACTCCGTGCTTGAACAAGATCTGGTGCGAGCCAAGTGTTTTGCTTTCGAACGCGTCGATGGAGGGTGCGTCGGTGCCCACGAGCAGCAGGCCGCGCTTACCCAGGAACTCCGCGCCGTCTTCTCTGAGGTGAACGTAATTCCGGTCGAACTGATCTTCGGGAAGATCGCTGGCCCGAGTTTTGAATAGAATCCGCTCAACGGCATGCCAGTCCAGTCTCTCCAGGTCCGCGGCGGTTATGGCTCCCTCGACCGGCAGCTCCAGAACCCGCGCCGATCCCAGGTAGTGAGTCAGTGCGACAGCTCCGATGTCGGCGCCCGAGTTGTCGAAGTGGTAGGGGGCGTCCAGGTGCGTTCCTGTGTGAATGCTCATGGTCACGGCGGAGACGTTGCATGAATCCCCTGCGCGGAGCCGCATCGTCCAGTGGAGACGGAACTCCTGGTCACCGGGCCAGACCGCAATGCCTTCGCGTATCGTCTTTGAAATATCAAAGATTTCCATAATTGCCCTTATTTAGGGTGCCTCCAGTGACGACTTACGATTGCCTTAGCTGCTTTTTCAATCGTCAATCGTAAATCGTCAATCAAGTTACGTAGCTGCGGGCGCCGATGTGCTTCTCATAGGCGCGGGAGTTGAGAATAGCACGGATCTCCCGCACTACTGCCTCCAGTTCGGCATCCGAAGTGTAAAAATGCGGCGAAACCCGGATCCCGGCGCCAGGCCGGTAGTCCACGATAAACTCACGCCGGAGAAGCTCACGCGAAACTTCGTAGGCGTGCGGAGGATTGATTGCAACCGTTCCCCCACGCTCCTCCGCTTTCTCCGGAGCCGAGAGCATAAACCCTTGCTGCCGCGCTAAATCCATCAGGCATCGGGTCTGGCGCATTGATTTCTGCCGTACTCTCTCTATCCCGATCGCTGCGAGAATCTGCAGGCCGGGACGCGCCGCATAGAGACACGGGATGTGGGGCGTGCCGTTGAGAAAGCGGAAGGAGTCTTCACGGAACCGCAGCGTCGGTTCGAAGGCAAAAGAACTCCGATGCGCCATCCAGCCGGTCAGCTTCGGCTCGAGCCTGGAGCGAAGGTCGGGACGGACAAAAAGAAATGCAGCACCGGGGCCACCGCAAAGCCACTTGAGGCACCCACCGATTGCGACATCGACGTCCAGAGTTTTCACATCGATGGGAATGGTGCCGGCCGACTGATAGACGTCCAGGATAACGAGCGCGCCGACCTCGTGGGCCCTGTGCACGATCGCCCGCGCATCCATAATGTATGCGCTCTTGAACAGGACATGGCTTATCGGGACAAGGAGGGTTTGCTCGTCGATCGCCTCCAGGAGCCGTCCGATGTCGACGCTAATGCCGTCGTCCGACTTGACAATGCAGATCTCGGCACCCCTCTCCTGCTGCGCCTGGTAGAGGTACATAACGGAGGGGAACTCCATGTCCGTGTAAACGATCTTCCGGCGCTCTCCTTTGAATTCGAAGCAGGACAGGATGATCGCTTCTGCCAGGGTCACGTTTTGGTGAAAGGAAACTTCGCCCGAGCCGGTGCCGAGGATCGGTCCCATCAAGTCGCCCAGGTACACGGCCATCTCCCACCAGGATTCGGCCCAAGCCCGCACTCCCCTGTCGGCCCAGGTATCGGCGTATCCTCTCAGGGAGTCGTATACTGCCCGCGGCATTGCCCCGAGCGAGTTGCTGATCAGGTAGACCGTCTTTTCCAGAATCGGGAATTCGGACCGCCAGCGCAACAATTCATCATCCGATTGCGGATTGCGGATTGCGGATTGCGGATTGTCGGTGGATGGGCTGGGTGGCACTGCAGCCGATCCACTTCGATTGTCGCGACTCATGAGCATTCCTTTGCGGGATTTTCAATCCGCAATTCGCAATCCGCAATTACTTCGGCTGTTCAGGCTTCGTGAACAGGCTGTCCGGGATGTTGGTGTTGTAGCTGATCTTGAGGACGAAGCTCTGGGTCCTCGGCCTGCCGTTGACAAAGCTATCGATGCGTAGCGGAGTGTTGACACCTTCGATTACGTGCCACTGGCTGAACTCCTCGACATGCCGTTCCTGGACTCCGCGCTTGCTTATGCCTCGATATTCGATCTTCGCCGGCAGTTTTGAGATCCGGTCGAAATATATCGTCACCTCGTCATTTTCCGGATCCAGGAGCTTGACCATCTCGAGCGTCACATCCTTACCCTCGCCGGGCCCCAGGTAGAAAAGCTTGTTGGCCGGATCCTTCCAACGGGAACGGAAGATGTTGTCGATGCTGTGCTTCACGTCATTCTCGAAATCCTTGATCTCCTCGGGTGTCGCCGCGCGCAAGTCTTTCGGATATTCGAGGATCCAGCCTTCTTTCTTCTCCAGGTTAAAGACCTGGATGTCGCGCGCTTTTTTCTTGTTGCCCAGCTCGAAATGGCTCTTGTCGGGAAGCTTGGTATAGTCGCTGTACTTGACGAGGCCGGAGGAGTCTCCCTGCGCATTAAAGAAGAAGTAGTTCCCTTCGGACACCATGTCCTTCACCTTGAGAAATGTGTCTCCTCCCATGGCTTGAATGGCATCCTGGAAGAGCTTCTGTATTTTCTCTTCGTCCTGCCCACGGGCAGGCGAAAGCGAAACAGCTAGCAGTCCCATGCCCAGAAGATGTCGAAGCCTTATCATATTTTCTAAGGTACCCTTTCCGATCGACGATTACCCAAGTTGTAATCGTCAATCGTCAATCGCCAATCGTCAATCGTCAATCGCCAATCGTCAATCGTCAATCGTCAATAGCAATATATCCTATCACCACAGAGACACAGAGAACACAGAGAGATCCTGCGTGTTATAATTAGTCGATGCCTGGACCGAAAACCAAACGTCGCATGAGCAGTCCGCCGCGGATGAGTCCAATGGCTAGAATTCTAAAGATTTGTGTGCTGCTGATCGCCATTCCCGCAATCGCGGTCGCTATCTTCCTGATCCACTATTACTACGTCTTTAACGGGATCATCGAGGAAAAATTCGGAAAGCGTTACAACCTGTCGGAAATAGAGATCTATGCCGCGCCGACGGTGCTATATCCGGGCAAGCGCGCGCAACTTGCCGAGCTTCAGCAAAAGGTTCGCCGACTCGGCTATACGGAACGCAACTCAGCCGGTGTCTCCGACCTTTCGAACTACCAGTTGGTGAAAACGAACCAGCTGATGGTCTTCAACGATGCCTCTACACCTGAAGACGCCAATCGCCTGGTGAGTATCACCTTCGAGGGCGGCAGCATCCGTTCAATCGTCGATCCGAATGCGCGCACAAGCCTGGCCAGGTTCGCACTCAAGCCGGAGATGCTGAGTACCGCCATCAATAAAAACCGCGAGAAGCGCCGCTACGTCACCTACCGCGATCTGCCCAACGTGCTGGTTAATGCCGTGCTCGCCTCGGAGGACCGCCGTTTCTTCAGCCACAGCGGGGTCGACCCTATCCGAATTATGAAGGCCCTGATCGTGGACGTGCGCGAAGGGGAAACGGTGCAGGGAGCCAGCACTCTGACCCAGCAGTTCGTGAAAAACTACTTCCTGACCCAGAAGCGCACCTGGAGACGCAAGTTTGCCGACGCCTACATGTCCATCCTCCTCGAAAAGAGGCTGTCCAAGGAGCAAATCTTCGAGCTGTACGCCAATGAAGTCTATCTGGGCCAGATCGGCTCCTTCAGCATCGTGGGATTTGGCGAGGCTGTCGATGCCTTCTTCGACAAGAGCATCAAGGATCTCACGCTCGGAGAGGCTGCCATGCTGGCGGGCATTATTACGGCGCCCAATCGCTATACTCCGATCCGCTACCCGGACCGGGCGAAATCGCGCCGCAATCTCGTGCTGGATCGAATGGCCGAATACGAAATGATCTCAGCCAAGGAGCGAGATGAAGCCAAGGCCAAACCCCTCGAGATAAAGCCAAGCATGATCTTGAATTATTCCGACGCGCCCTACTTCGTTGATTACATCCAGGATATTCTGGTCGAGAAGTACGGTGACGCCGCCCTGGCAAGATCGAAGTTCCGGGTCTACACGACATTGGATATGGATCTCCAACAGGCAGCTTTCGAAGCCATGCGCGGAGGCATCGTTGCGCTGGACGCTCACTTTGCCAAAGGCAAGCATCGCGCAATCCCACCCGGAACCGTTCAGGCAAGCCTGATCGCTGTGGATCCCCGAAACGGCCAGATCCTGGCAATGATCGGAGGCCGGAATTATGGTGCCAGTCAGTTCAATCGAATTACGCAGTCCAAGCGACAGCCGGGCAGCATATTCAAACCTATCGTCTATGCCGCCGCTCTGGAGACCGCCTATTCCAATTCATTGCCCCTGACCGTCGTATCCACCGTGCTGGACGAGCCAACCCAGTTCACCTTCGAGAATCTGGTCTACGAGCCCAGAAACTTTAAAGATGAGTACTTCGGCCAGGTCACTATGCGGCAAGCGATAACAAAATCCCTGAACATCGCCACTATCAAGTTTGCCGAGAAGGTCGGCTACGGCAAGATTGTGGAACTCTCCCACCGGCTGGGATTGAATGAGCAGATCAAACCGTACCCCGCCATGGCAATCGGCGCTTTCGAGGTCACTCCCCTGGAGATGGTCCACGCTTATACAGCCTTCGCCAACGGTGGCTTGATGTCCCAGCTGGCGCCGATTCTGAAGATCGCCGACGACAAGGCCAATCCAGTATATCTGGCCAAGCCTCAGACACAGCAGTCCCTCACGCCGCAGATTGCATTCATGGTCACATCTCTCCTGCAATCGGTGATGAACAACGGCACCGGCGCCGGAGTGCGAACCCAGGGGTTTACCCTGCCCGCCGCCGGTAAGACCGGCACCTCACACGACGGCTGGTTCGCCGGGTATACCCCTGACCTGCTTTGCATCGTCTGGATCGGCTTCGATGATAACCGCGAGCTAAACCTTTCCGGCTCCCAGTCCGCGCTGCCCATCTGGGCGGAGTTCATGAAGAAAGCCCAGATCCACCGCCCGCTGACCGGTGAGGAATTCCCTGTTCCGGAGGGCGTGGCCGAAGTGGAAATCGATCCCTCGACTGGGATGCTGTCCACGGAACGCTGTCTCGAGCGCCAAAAGGAGTACTTCCTCAAGGGAACAGAACCTGCGATCCGCTGCTACGGGAACAACTACGAGCAGATGATCACTGGAGGAGTTCCTGCAAGCATCTACTCTACCCCTGCTAAAGAACCGGCAAGCGGGACCGATAACAAGAACGGGGCTCCCGACGAAAAGAAGAAGCCTGGCGGACAATAGAATGACGAATTACGAATGACGAATGACGAATAATCAAGTGGGCAGCAGGCAGCGGGCGGCAGGCAGTCGGCAGTAAAAAAACAGAACGACGAGTTACTGCCGACTGCAGACTGTCTACTGCCGGCTTTTTTCATTCGTCATTCATAGCCGCGTTTGTTGCTGAACAGAATGGACGGAAATCACCACGATGACAAGAAAACACCAATCAGACTGTTTATCCCTGTCTTGTTTTTCATTCGTCATTCGTCATTCGTAATTCGTCATTTAGATTGAGCGATGCGAATCTCTGATAACCTCACGTATCATCCCGGCTCTCCTCTTCCAGATCCGGAAACAACCACGCCTGAGGTGATCCGTGAGATCCTGGCGTCCGTGCTGGCCACGAAAGATGCCCGGCAGAAAGCCGCGATCCAAGGCATTTTCGAGCGGCTGCAGCGGAAATTGCCGTCGTGGAGACTCAGCGCGGAGAGTTTTGTCGATCTCTATCCGATTCATCCGGACGTCTTCAACGCCCTGTTTCAACTGGGCTCGATTCTGCCTGGATTCTCCGCGCTGCGCTTCGCACAGGAGGCGATCCCAGCCAGCCTCGAGCGGCCGGAAGAGCAACTGGTCACTCTGGATCACCTCTTTGATTCCATCCAGCCGGAACTCCGGAAGGTGAAAAGGTTCGGCCCCCTGCTCGACTCCTATGAGTGCTTCCGTGCAAACGTGCTTCCCCAGTTCAAGCCGGCTGTGCAGCCAAAGGTCGAAGCCCTTCTGAAAGCGATCGCTTTTTCGACCATTTGCGAGGGGCGCGCCGCTGACGTGAGGTCGCTTGCCAACTCCCTGCTGCTCTGCGAAGACTCCGATTTCCTTCCCAGCTACAGCCTGACCTCGGCTCTGCTGATGGAGATGGAACAGAGGGGTGGCATGCACTTCGTCGCCGAAGGAGAAAAGCTCGAGCGCAGCTATCGGCTGCTGGACCTCCTCACACCGCCGAGCCTCTTTGCTGCGCATGAGTCGCTGGAGAGCGAAGAAGAGTTCCGTAGCAGACTTCCTCTCCTACTTTACGATTGGATTCGCTCCGAGATTCCTGTCTGGAAAGCGGACCTCGGCTCGAAGTACGAGCGCAGCTCGCAGTCTCTGGTGGCTCCACTCCCGGAAGGCGAGAGGGGGCGGACCGGCCTGGTCTATTTCAAGAGCGTGTACGATCCTTTCTGGTCGCAGGAAGATTTCCAGGTGCTGGAAGCGAGCCAATACCCATGGATACTTCTAGTGCTGAGCCCCTTGGAGCGCTTCTACGAAACGGACGCCATGCTGCGCGAACTGGCTGGCCGTTCGGAGCGGATCCTGATCTGGCGACCCGGCAGACTGTCGCGCGAAGAGGTCGAGCGCCTGCAAAAGATACTCTCTTTCCGTCCTTCCCACGGCGGCGTTGACAGCGCCGCTGAAACTTACTCCGAAGCTCGGGGCGAGGCCCGGAGGATCCTGAAGTCGCTGTATGTCGAAAGAGGAGAATTCTTAACCTCCGGTGATCAGTGGCCCATCGGCGAGGAGATTGAGAACCGTACCCTGGCGCAATACCTATCGGTCCATCTGATAGCGCTGGTTTCGCTGGCCCGCGATAAGTTCCCGGAGGGGGCGCCTGCATCCCTGGCGGTACCCGCAGCAGTGAAAACAGACGAGCATGATGCGATTCGCCTCGCCTCTTTGCTGGCCGGTCTCGAAGGACGAGAGGCCGAGAACCCGGATCTGGTGCGGAATCGTTTCCTGGAGTGGTGGAACTCGGTGCTCGAAACCGAAACCGCCGCGCTCTCGGCGAGGGCGCGGCCCCTGCCGGACTCGTTGCGGACGACGCACTTCTGGCGTGAAGTGAAGTTGGCGGGGAGCCATCTGCAGAACTTAGAGCCCTTCCTGGAATCTTTCCGTAGGGGAGAGTCCTCGCTTAGGGATGCAATGGAAGAGGTGCTGCGCTATTTCAGCGGCGATGAAAACCGACTGTTGGAGTGGAGAGAATCGCTGCAGAACCTTGCCGGACTGGTCCGCTGGCTGCCTGGTTTTGAACATTCGAGAGACTATGTCCTTGCGGCCTTTCCCCTGGGAGTCGAAAAGCTGGACGAGCAGCGCGCCTCCCTGCTTGACTCGATAGCTGAGCCGCACCGTTTCATCCAGCCGTCGGGGCGCGAAAGATTCGACAAGGACTTCCTGGATTTTAAAAAAGGCTACATCGACTATTACGACTCTGCCCATGAAGAGGCTTTGAACATCGTCAGCGCGTCGAAAGAAGCCGAGCGGAAGGTAGATGCCAAGGCCCTGCAAAACCTGGAGCTGCTTTCGAATCTGCTCTACACGGACAAGAGCTATCTCAACCGGGTGCGCATCCTGGGGAGGTGGATCCTGCGCAGCCAGTGTCTCCTGCCGGTCCGGGAGATTCTCGAGCGCTACCCGCGCTGCTATTGCAATTTCAATCCTGCCGGAAACCGGGAACTCGCGGAATCCGCCGCACAGATCAACACGCTGATCCAGGAAGGGATCGAATACTTCCGGGGAACACTGCGCAAATGCAGCAGGACGATCATCAACGACCTCAAGCGCATGAAGTTGGACGATTTCCACTGCATGCAAATCGCCTCGCTACTCAGTCGTGAAACCTTGCTGCCGCTCAAATCTGAGACAATTGAGATCCTGAACAAGATCATTGCTAAGCACTCCAGCGAATTCCTCATTGCCCTCCGGTCGCAGTAGGCAGCAGGCAGCATGCAGCCGGCAGTCCCCTTCGCTTCGGGGAAATCCCGCCACTGGCATCCTCACAAGGTTGTTGCTATCGTGCGAATCGTCAAAGCACATCAAACTGGTCATAGCAGATTGACGCTCTCAGAGACAGTGTGTCACAATGTATCACATGACAAAGAGAACGATCCGAGAGTTGCACCTGCGTACGAGCGCCATCATTAGCGAGGCCACGGAAGGGCATACTGTTGTCATCACCCGGCGCGGTGTGCCGGTCGCAGAGTTGCGCCCGTTTCGGCGCGGATCCCAATCGCGAACGCTGCCGGATCGGGAGGCTTGGCTTGCGAGCTTTCCCCAGGTGCGCGGCGACAGCGGCAAGTTCCTTGAGGAAGACCGATCTTGAGCATTTACCTGGATTCGGCATATGTGGCGAAATGCTACGTCAACGAACCCGACGCGCCTCTGGTTCGCAGACTGGTAATGGGAGAGTCCGATCTGCATACCTCCGCTCTTTGTCTCGCGGAGCTTGCCTGCATCTTCCAGCGGCATATTCGTGAAAAAGGGCTCAGCAGATCACAAGCTCTCAGATTGCGAAAAGCTTTTTCCGAGGACGTCGAGAACGGAGTGTGGGTTCTGCTCCCAATTTCCGATGGCGTGCTCAGAAACGTTGAGGCTGCAGTTCGCAACCTCCCAGCTCATGTGTACTTGCGGGCAGGTGCTGCGATCCATCTTGTGTCAGCCCGCGACGCCGGATTTGCGGAAATCTGGAGCAACGATCGGCATCTGCTAGGCACGGCGCGGCACTTCGGCCTTCGAGGGAGGTCGGCCGCACCTTGAAGGAACCGCCAGGTTGCTGGATCTATCACTATGGGCGACAATCAGCGGGTGATGAGGAAGTTGCCCAGGGCGAGCGCGTCCATTTTGGTGGTGGCGAAGCAGTGCATAGCGTCCTGGGGCGAACACACGATCGGTTCGTTTTCGTTGAAGGAAGTGTTGAGGATAAGCGGGATTCCGGTGCGCTGCCGGAAGGCCTCGATCACGCTCCAGAACTTCGGATTGACGCTCTTCGAGACCGACTGAACGCGTCCGGTGTAGTCCACGTGCTCGGTCGCGGGAATCGCAGGGCGCTTCTCCGGCCTGACTTTGAAGACCATAAGCATGAAGGGCGAGGGATACGAATCTTCGAAGTACTCCTCCACATATTCTTCGAGCACGGCGGGCGCGAAGGGCCGGAAGCTCTCGCGGTGCTTGATGCGCCGGTTTAAAACATCCTTCATTTCCGGCTGGCGCGGATCGGCAAGAATGCTGCGGTTGCCGAGCGCCCTGGGACCGAACTCCATGCGCCCCTGGAACCAGCCTACGATCTTGCCCGCAGCCAGCAGCTCCGCAACCCGTTCTTCGATATCCTCGCATCTCTCATAAGAAGCGCCGAAGGAATGCAGCGCCTGCTCCAGCTCCGCCTCGTTGTATTCCGGACCGAGATGGGCGTCCGTCATCACGTAGCGGCGCGGGTTCCCCAGCAGAGTGTTCCAGATGTAGAATGCCACCCCCAGGGCTGTCCCACTGTCCCCGGCGGCAGGCTGGATGAAGATTTCCCGGAACGGCGTGTTCCGCCGGATCAGGCCGTTGGCCACGCTGTTGTAAGCCACTCCGCCGGCAAGACAGAGGTTCGCGCAGCCCGTGTACTCATGAAGCCGATTCAGGACCCGGAAAAAGTATATCTCCATGCATTTCTGCATCGAGGCAGCCACGTCCCTATGATGCTGCGTGATTTCTTCGAATGGCTGCCGTGGCGGACCGAACAGCTCGAGGAACTTGTCCGAGTAAACCCGGCCGATGTATGGACTCCCTTCGTCCCAGCTCATCTCCACCCCGCGCGTGTGATGCGTAAAATATGCCAGGTTGAGCTGGAACGCACCATCCCCATGGGGCTGAACGATCTCGAGCATCCGGTCGAGATAGCGTGGCTCGCCGTATGGCGCCAGTCCCATCACCTTTCCTTCATCTCCGTACTTCTGAAAGCCGAGGTACTGGGTCACGGAAGTATAGAAAAGGCCCAGGGAATGAGGGAAAAGCACCGAGTCGATTTTTTCCAGATTCGTTCCCGAGCCGTTCCCCAGCATGGTGCTGCAGAAGTCGCCAAAGCCGTCGATCGATAGCACTGCCGCGCGCTCGAAGGGAGAAACAAGGAACCCACTGGCCATGTGCGCGACGTGGTGCTCCACGTTATGGAACTCCATGCCGAGGCTCGCTTCGCGCACTCCGAGGGACTCCGCCAGGACGGTCTTGAGGTTGCGGATCTTTTCCACGCTGCGCAGGCGGTCCAGACCCTGATGCGTGAACATCAGGCGGTTGTAAAGCACAAAGGTTATCTTGTTTATGAGATGCGCGGACGGGACACGGGAAATGCCGACGTGCGCAACGTCCGTGATCTGAATCCCGGCGCACTGCAGGCAGTACCGGATCGCCAGCGAGGGAAAGCCGGCGGAGTGCTTCACACGGTTGAAGCGCTCCTCCTCAACCGCCGCCACAATCTGTCCGTCCTTCAGCAGGACCGCCGAAGCGTCGCCGTGATAGGCGTTGATTCCCAAAATGTATGTTGAATCTGCCATCGCGCCCCGCAAGATCTTACCACAGAGAGGCGGAGTACGCAGAATCTCCGGGACCCACACCCAGGGCTTTCAGGGAAAGCAGCAGCGCGTCGTTACCGGAGGCCACTGCAACCGCGTAGGGCACCCCGCAGAATTCAGCGACCTCCTGTTCCAGGGCCGCCACGTGGGAACCGAGGATAAATCTCTGGTTCTCGAGCACCTCATCGACGGCGGCGCGCACCTTCTCTCGGATCGCCACGTACTGAGCCTGGAGATCAAGCAAAGGAATATTCATAAGTACCATCAATCCTGATTCTTTGTGTCTTTCGTGTCTTTGTGTTGGCCTTAAAAAGAAAACACGAAGGACACAAAGAATCACAAAGGCTCCTTCCCAACGGCGGAGAGCTTCAACAGGAAATGCTCGATCGTGCGGCGAAGTCCTTCGTCAAGTGAGATCCTCGGCCTCCAGTCCAGAAGCCTTTGGGCGCGTGTAATATCCGGCCTTCGGACCTTGGGATCATCTTCCGGCAGGGGATGAAAAACGATCTCGCTCGAAGAGGAAGTGAGCTGAAGGACCTTTTGAGCGATTTCCAGGACCGTCAGTTCGTGAGGGTTTCCCATATTCACCGGATGGTGGATCTCCTCGTCGGGGGGCGCCATGAGAAGCCTGATGATCCCATCAATTTCGTCGTCCACGTAACAGAAGCTGCGGGTCTGATCGCCTTTGCCGTACACGGTGAGTGGCTCGCCCTGTAGTGCCTGCACGATGAAGTTAGAAACCACCCGACCGTCATTTAGACGCATGCGCGGTCCATAGGTGTTGAAAATCCGGACGATACGAGTGTCGATTCCGTGGTATCGATGGTAGGCCATCGCAAGCGCTTCCGCGAAGCGCTTCGCTTCATCATAAACACCACGCAGGCCGATTGGGTTGACGTTTCCCCAGTAGGTCTCCGGCTGAGGATTGACCAGCGGATCGCCGTAGGTTTCGGAAGTGCTCGCCAGAAGGAAACGCGCCCGCTTGTTCCTCGCCAGTCCCAGGGTTTTGTGCGTCCCCAGCGCTCCTACCTTCAGGGTTTGAATCGGGAGCTCGAGATAATCGCGCGGACTGGCGGGCGACGCGAAGTGCATAACCGCGTCGACCGGTCCGTCGATGAAGATGTACTCCGTGACGTCATGTTTCACGAAGCGGAAACGCTCGTGACCCATGAGGTGGGCGATGTTCTCGATGCTGCCCGTCAGAAGATTGTCCAGACAGATTACATCGTGGCCCGCATGGAGGAGCTGGTCGCACAAGGTACTGCCCAGAAAGCCCGCCCCGCCGGTGATCACAATCCGCATGGGTTCCCTCTCCCCAATTAAAGGCAAAAATCATATCACAGGGAGAGACAGTTCGCGGTTCGCAGTTTCAAAGGGCAATGCTGCTAGCGCGCTCGTTCGAATCCCCGGCGAAATGCTACGAGCTCTTTGGGTCAAACGGCTGCTACTGCGCGGCTAAGGGTCTGTCACGAAATAACAGGTCCACTTTGGCGCGAGCGCCGGGCGGGCAGATGCAAGGCGCTGCGACGCAGGCGATGTCGATGCACATCGTCGAGGAGCGGCAACGCAGCAGATGCCCGCCCGCCGCCGCGCCCCTTCGGGCTGCGGCCCCCAGGCCAGCAGCAAAGTGGGCCTGTTATTTCGTGACAGACCCTAAGGTGTGAGAACCACTTTCAACAAACCGGGTTCGCGCTTGTACAAGCGATCAAACCAGGCGGCTCCATCCGCAAGCGGCGCGGTGGCGCTGATGAGCGCATCCACATTGATCACTCCACGTTCAATCATCTCCAGCGCGGCGGGATATTCGCCGCGCGACGCGAGCGACCCAAACAGCATCAGCCCGTGCGTCACGACAGTTTGCAACGGCAGTTCAACACTAGGTGCAAGGTTTCCGACGAGGGTCACGACCCCACCCTTGCGCGCGCTTTGCACTGCAAGCTTCACCGTCGGCGCAATGCCGACCACGTCGAACACAATGTCTGCGCCGCGATTATCGGTGAAGCGCAGAATCTGCTGCATAATGTCCGGAGAGTTCGATAACAATCCGCGATCCGCGCCTAATTTGCAGGCAAGATCCAGGCGACCCGGGTCGATGTCCACGGCGATGATCTGCCCGCAGCCGGAGGCTCTCAGTGCCTGAATAACCAGCAGGCCGACCATACCCGTTCCAACAACGACGGCCGAATCGTTCAGGGAAATCGGCGTGATGTTGACTGAATGAAAGGCAATAGAAAGCGGTTCGACCAGCGCCGCGCGCTCGAAGGAAAGCTTGTCGGGCAGGCGATAAACAATGCGCTGCGGAACGGCAACATACTCGGCAAAAGCCCCGTACTGTCGATACTCCGCACAAGACACACCGACAACACGACGGTTGTCGCAGCAGTTGATATCGCCCCGACGACAGAAGTAGCACTCGCCACAATAGATGGTCGAGTCGAAGGTTACCCTATCACCCTGTTGCCAACCGGACACTGCGGGGCCCACCTGTGCAATCACACCAGATGCTTCGTGTCCCATGATGATGGGCGGAATGCGCCTGCCGGTACTGCCATCCATTCCATGAACGTCGCTGCCGCAAATACCACAGGCTCTCACACGAATCAGGACATCTTCAGGTCCCGTCTCCGGCTCTGGCACGTCCTTGTAAATGAGTTGCTTGTATTGTTCCAGGACTAGCGCTTTCACGTGAGAGTTATCTCCTTTCCAACGCCCGTGACGCTGCGAGGATATCCCGACGTCTCTACTTTAAGCCTAAAGGAGTTCGCGGTTCGAAGAAAACAAGCCACGAATTTAACGAATTGCACAAGAATCTTTTGTTTTTATTTCGGGTAATTCGTGTAATTCGTGGCCTCGTTTTTCGTGCAATTCGTGGCCAGCTATATGGGGTTTCGTAGATCGCCTCAACGTAATCCCTGCGCTCGGAAGTCGCCAATCCAGCGGACCCAGGGCAGATGCCGAGCCACTGAGCGGAGCAGTCTCCTGTCTCCGGTAATCATTTCAACTCCCTCTGCTTGTGCCAGCGCAAGATATGCAGCGTCATATGGCGAAATCTGAAGCCGCCGCGACATCCGGAATGCCTTTTCTGCCAACGGCGTGAAATCCCGTAAAGGAATGTCCAAGGCTTGAATGAAGCGGAGGGCCTTAAGCCCGGATGTTTCCGAAATGCGGCCACGCCGAATCGCGGCCTGGATACCGCTCAGAACCTCGTAAGCGAAAAGCGTGGGCGAAACCAGTTCCTGGTTGCCTTCCACGTAATCCTTCAGCAATTGTGTGGCTGAATCCGTGGCTTCTTCGTCCTCAAATTGCCACTTCAGCGCTACACTCGCATCTACAACAAGGGTCATCTCTTTCCGGTCCGCTCTGAACGCGCCCATTGCAGCCATTCTGAGGTGGGTTCCGGCATGGGACCGAGTTCCTTTTTAAGCTGGAGCATCTGATGGAACAACCTTCGCTTACGGGACCGCTCCGCCTCGGTCTCGATGACGCGATCAAGAGCTTCATGGATTGTATCGGTCTCGGTTCGAGTCCGGAGGATCCGCCGCGCCAGATTGATGCGGATCTGATCCAGTTTCAGGTGTTTGTTTCTTTTCATCGGGCTTTCTCGATGTACACAATCAGAGTATTGTGTACATAACCCCGTGTCAAGCAGGATCGAAAAGTAACCAGCTCGTGTCGGAGGCGATTCGTAAAGCGTTACATAATCCCGATCCACTTTCCCAGATCGAGAGCAGCCACCAACTTGCAGTCTGGCTAATGGATCTCACGAAGGAAAACGGCGAAACAGATTAAAAGCCACCGAACGCCCCAACAGATCCTTGGTCCCGAACGGGATTTCCAGACGCGACTCAGCAAATCGCTTAGGGAAGGCCCAAGACGTGAGGGCCCGACCGCTCCTGTTCCAGGCAAGGTCGCACGGAAACAAGAATCCCTTAAATTACAGCCCTTCGAAGAAGAACGCGTCCAGCACTCGAATCGGATGACCCATGCTTACAAATGCTTCCTCGCCACCCCGCAGCCAGGGCACCGGCTTGCTCCATTCCTCCTTCTCCAGAACCGAAATCCCGTGCTTTTCCAGAATGCCGCTAATGGTGCCGCGCAAGTCCTGGAGAACCTGAAATGCCTGCTCACCCTTGGATTTCTGAAAATCTGCCTCCAGATCGACCTGGTCCCCTTCTTCAGTCTGCACGTATCGCTCTATCGCGGGTTCGTCAGTGGTGCCATCCTCGAATGTTGCCATATCACCCAGCGAGATGACGGCGAAGGGGGCCAACAGAGACACCGCAACCGACCAGCCGGTCCGACCCTGCCCGGAGACTGTTATCATCGGCTCGTTTTCCAAGCCGGTTTCGTCGAACTCCTCAGCCATCGCCTCTTCGTCAATTTCCTCCGTCTCAGTTTCGAAGGTAAATGCCTCGCCCTCCGGGCTGACGAAGAACAGGTGGTAAGAGCGCGAGTGAGTGATATCGTCTGGAGGGTCCTCGTCGGGATCCGAATCTCCCCACCAGATCGGCCCTCCGTCTGCTTCGCGCTCACGAAGCAGACGCACACCTTTGATTCTCTGGAAAGCCCGCGTCAATCGCGGGTGGACGTCCCAGAAATAGGACTCCTCCGAATCGAATGTCATGTCCACCACGCCGTCCGGCCAGACGCGCTCGATGGCCTCCAGCACATCCACGCGCAGGCCAGCATCCTGCTTCCTGCGCGGTGCCATAGTGCGCTTTTTCGCCACGTTTCACCTCCTGCCAAGATCTCCGTCCCTGGCCCGAAGCCTGTGCTCTACAATTAGGAGTATATTGAAGAGCCCTGTGCCGGCAAGAACGGCAGTACCCGAGCCGGCGCTGTGCCTGGAGTTCCATCGGCCGGCCAGGTGGTCCGCAAAAACGTGTCTGCCCTCCAGAAGCCTCAGGCAGTTTCGTCCAAGCTGTTTATAACCCCGATTTCTGGAACAGCGTGAAGCTTCTCTGGGGCACGTCGAGAAGCCGATCAAGCGGCGGACAGCATGCCATCTGCTAGCTGCGGCGGAAGCGTGCCACGCAGAACGCCTCCGCAGCGAAGCCCAGAAAGAAGCCGAGGACGAAAAACGCAGGCCATTTTAGTGCAGCATCACCCACTCAGGCTTAAGAAAGCCAACTCCCGAATCTCGATGTTCAGCCGACAAGGCCAGCTACTGCCACGTCGGTGGCATAGTTACAGGAGGCCGCGAACTTCCACTGCCCTGAGTTTCTTAAATATGGATCAGCGGAAGTGTTAAGTAAAGTTTGTTCAGGGAGAAATGGCCATGACAACATCTGAAGCCACGGCGGCAGTTTTCTGGACTGCACTCAAGGCTTTGCCCCGCAGAGAACAGCAAGCTGTACTTCGTCGAGTGGTGCAGGATGAGAAACTTCGTCGCGATATGCTCGACTTGGCACTCATTGAGGAACGGCGCGCTGAGCCGTCACGTCCTCTACGCACATATCTCAAAGACACCCGAAGTCACCAATAACCATGCGCTACCAGGTCGTCATCAAGCGCTCGGCAGAGAAAGAACTTGACGCGTTCTCAGCTCGGCTGCGCCGGCGGGTTGCGGCACGCCTACTTTCCCTCGAGGACAATCCCCGCCCTTCCAGCGTGCCCGGTGGACTTTCGCCACGGCTCTAAGGGAGTGACTTTGACTGCGATTCGTAACGACCACAGGTTCTTTGGCCCCGGGCAGGCAAGTGATCGTACCTGCATCAGACCCCGGACGAACGCTTCTGCGGAGGACCACGCCGCGCGGGAATTGGTTGAACGGTTGTAGGCACATATCACCCCTATGCGGATCGGCATTTCCTGGATCAGGTTCGGCGGGACTTCAACGCACGATTCTGGGAAATGTATCTCACCTGCACAATGCTTGAGCATGCAGCGACGAGTGGGTATCGTGTCTCCTGCCCGAAGCCGGAAGCGCAGCAAGGGTTTGCACGCTTGCCGAAAGCACACGAAGGGCCGGACATTCATCTCGAACGCGAGGGAAACCGTATCTGGATAGAAGCGGTGGCCGTGACGAGGGGTGACCCCAGCAAAGCGGACAGTTTGGTCGAACCGAACCCTACGGAGATACCGGAAGAAAAAATCGTCTTGCGGTACACGAGTGCAATTCGCCAAAAGTATCAGCAGTACTTTCACTACCTGAGAAACAGGATCATCCGCAAATCAGACGCGTACGTGGTGGCCTTGAACGGCTCCGCCTTGGGGTATTGGCGGAGCCCTGCCTGGGACGTCCCCCGGTTTCTGAAAGCTCTCTATCCGATCGGCAAACCCCAGCTCCTGCTCGACAAGAAATCCAGGGAGGTTGTAGACACAGGCAATCAACCGCGATTCACTATTGTGAAGGCGCAGGGATCTCCGGTGCCAGTGCAAGCGTTCATTGACAGAAGGTGGCGAGGGATTAGCGCAGTCATCCACTCCTGCGCACATGCAGACATGGGCCGATTCTGCGCACATGAAGATATGGGCCGACTCGGTTTCGAATTCGAGATTGCTTACAACCCACTGGCTCGGCAACCGGTTTCACGGGGCGTGATCCCGGCCAAGATTGAGTGGTGGTCCAAACTCTCTGACGCGGAGGGGGAACTTTTTTCTGAGCGACAGGCCCAATGAGGCTCTTGGGATATTGGGAGATATCATGCGATGCCCTATTCCAACTCCAGAGGCAATCCGCGAGATTTTGGCAGATAGGACAAAACAAGACGGATTTGCGATCGAAGCACGGCTATGACAGGTGTCCGCCGTTTCGGCAGTGAGCGGCTCCTCGGCGCGCTCGCCGCGCCTACGCCGTACATTTGGAAGCGGCGGAGCGTGATGTCACGGCCGACGACAGTGTGACCGTCCGAATGGCACCCGCGGGTGGCTGCGATGCTCGGCTACAGATCGAATAGTCGCATGGCGGCGGTCCCGAGTTCCACGATCTTGATCATGGGCAGCGCATGAGGGCCAGCTATTGGGGTTTGCCCTTGGCCAGGGCTTTGTAGTATTCCTCTACCAGCTTCTTGTAGATGCTCGGAGCTTCGCTGTCCTCGGCGTAAAAATACCTCTCTTTCTGCATCAGCCGCGACAGCTCGCGGTTTAGATCAAGTTCCACCTGGTGCAGCAGGTCGATGGCGCCTTTCAGTTGGGCAACCATCTCCGGGTCGTCATACTTACGCGAATCGCCGGCCCGGCGCAGGCTTTCAATCACCTGCTCGAGGTTCTGCATATTGCTCGAGTTGCGATCCAGCAGGCGGCGCAGCTCCTGCGCATCCATCAGGCGCTGCTGCAAGTCCCGGTTGAGCTGCCGGATATCCTCATCGCGGTGGGCACCCATGCCGGTCGGCGGACCCGTAAGATTACCGGTCGCGCTACGCACATCCGCACCCGGTTGGCCTCCCCTCTGAGGAGTCATGCCCTGACCCCCCAAGCTGCCCGCCTGCTGTCCTCTCTGACCTTGCGAGCCATGAGAACCGGGTTGCTGCCCGGGCTGAGCCTGGCTTGAAGGAGATTGGCCCTCCCGTCCCTGCTGACTTTGTTGACCTTGTTGCCCTTGCTGACCGCGCTGCTGTGCCTGCTCTCCTTGAGACCCTCCTTGCCTTCCGGAGCTGCGTTGCATCTCGCGCAGGCGCTGCTGCGTGGCCTCCAATCCCTCGGCCAGCTGGCGCGCCTTGTTCACCGCATCCTCCAGCTTCCCTTCCTTCGTCTGCCCGATGCTGTTGCGCGCAGCCTCCAGCTGGCGGTCCAGCTCCTCCAGGCCGCTGCGGATGAGATCCTCCCGCCCTTTCACGAAGTCGAGGTATCCGTTCTGCAGCAGTTGGTTGTTGCTCATGATGCGCTCAGGCAGCTTCTTGTCGCGGATCGTGCCGGCCGCGTCGTTGAGCTTGTTGCTGGTCTCCTTCTGAGTCTTGCGCGCCTCCCTGGATAGGTTTTCAATCTTGCCTCCCAGGCCCTTGAGGCTGTCTGCGAGTGCGGTCTTGCGCCCCACGAGATCTTGCGTGCGCTTTTGGAATTCCGGCGTCCCCGCCTGCTGTTTTTCCTGCACAAGACGGTCTACGCCCTCCTGTATCTTTTTCTGTTCGTCCAACAACCGCTTCGCCTCAGCCGCTGCCTGGTCCACGCCCTGGCTGAGCCCAGCTTCCTGGCCTCTCGCCAGCTGGCGCTTCGCTTCATCCAACTGCTGAAGGGCGCGGATACCCTGGGCGGTCGCTTCTCCGCTGTTCCCGCGCTGGGAACCCTGGAGCGCCTTCTTCATCTCGTCGATCGCCTTTTGGAGTTGGCTGGCTGCCTGATTCAGCTCCGGGGAGCTGCGCTCGCGAGAGAGACGCTGGAGCTGACGCTGGAGCTTTTCCACTTCGTCCAACACCTGCTGCTGGCTCTGCCCCCCGCCTCCCGAAGAAGCAGAAGGCGCTCCTCTCTGTCCCATCAACCGGTTGCGCTCGTTGAGCTGCTGCTGGCGCTGCGCAAGCTCTTTGAGGCGCTGCAAAGCCTCATCGAGCTTCTGGTCACGTGCTTGTTGCTCTCCGCGCTGCACGGTCTCGTACTGATTCTTGAGCTTGTTCAGCTCGAGCTCGAAGAGGTCGGCCAAATCTTCCGCATTTGCTTGCGAACCGCCGCCGCCGCTCGCGTTGGCAAAGGAAACCTGGATCTCACGGAAGAGACTCTCGGCTCGCATCAGCTGCTGGAGCGCTTTCTCCTCCTCCGGCAGGGCATCCGCAGGCTTCTGCACTCCGAGAAGGACAGACGCCTTCTCCATCTCGCGCATCGCTGTCTTAAGGTACTCGGTCAGCGCCGCAAACTGCTGGTTGACTTCCGCCGCACCGCGGCGCTGCATGCGCTCTATCAGCCCCTGCGTCTGAAGCTGTAGCCTGCTCTGCACGAGCGAGAGCGCTTTCAGGCTGTCCACGTACTCCTTCGGGTCCATCTTGTTCTTGTCGCGGATCAGCTTGAATGTGGCAACGATGATCTCCTTTTGTTGCCTGCTCAGCGACTGCTGGGAAGTCTCCCCTCCTCCGCCGCCGCCCGGCCCGCCGCCCTGCTGGTTCTGGATGTACTTTTGCTCGAACGGGCGGACCTCGATGAAATAGATGTCCGAGCTCGAGGTTCCCGGCCCCGTGACATTGTTGTTGTCCGTGGCCTGCCCGAAGTAGGAGACGACGTCGCCCGGCTGCAGTCCATACTCCTCGAGAAAGAAGGTGTGCGATGCAGTCACGGCAGTTTCCCCCGGCTTGCCGTTGTGAAGGGCCACTGTTTTCTCCGCCCCACCGTTGACCGAGTAATGCAACTCGATCTTGCTGACCCCGATATCATCCTCGGCCTTCACCTCGGAGAAGACCTCCTCCACGTTGGTTGCCCGCACGTCGCGGAGAGGCTTGGTAATGGTGACCTTCGGCGGCGCATCGTCAAGAGCTTCGATTTCGTATTCCGTGGATCCTGCATGTCTCGCGCCGCCTTCCCCGGCCAACTGGACGACATAGGAACCTGAGCGCTTCAGTGTCAAGCTTCCGATAAAATCCTGCTTCCCCTCAGGTGTCAGATCCAGAACGGACTGATCATCAAAAAGGAGGCGTGCGGAACCTGCCGACCGGCTAAGGTGAATCCTGAGATCGACTTTCGTACCCTTCAGGGCTGAGATGTCGCCCTCGTTCTCAACCGTCTGGGGCGGCATTCCCGTATAGGCGGGGAAGTTGTAGGTGAGGCTTATCTTCTCAACTCTCGGGATGTCCACGACCTTAACAGTGAAAGTCGGCGAGCGCACGCCCTTCGACTCAACGTAATAGCGCAGTGAGGACTGAACATCGATGAGCAGGTAGAGGAAGCCGCTCCCGGCACGCTCGGGTTCCATGGGCGATGGCGCCCAAACGGTTGAACTCTCAGGCTGCGCGTACAGATTCACATCGGGCGAATCGAAGCCGATGAGCTGCGCCTTGATCTGCTGGTCCGAGCCCCTGGCTATCTCGGCATTGCCCGGCGTAACCTGGATCCCCAGAGAGGCGCCGAAAGCTGCTTCGGTCCAGGGCACGTAGAGCCGATCGAAGCCATAGGGGAAAAAGGAGGGACCCCAGTTCAACAGGGCGAAGAGTACGAGAAATGAGGCGAAACCGAGCAGGCTGAAGTAGGCAAGGCGCTTGCGATTAACGAACACGGAGAAATCCACCCGATTCGTCTTTTCCAGCGCGTCCCGGATCAGCAGGTCCAGCATCCCGGACGAAGTTCCCTGTTTCCTGCCAAACTCCACAGCTGTTATCAGACGATCTTCGAGTTGCGGATAGCGTTCCTCAATGTACTGGGCGATCTGCACATCCGCGATGCGCCGCCGCAACGGCATGTAGAGAAAGCGCCAGCCGACGAATACCACGGCGGCGCCCGTGGCCACCCGCATCAGCCAGACGGCTGCCGGCCTGAAACCGAACAGATTCCCTCCCCACACACCTAAGACAAGGAGGGCAATGGTTGAAGCGAGAAAAAGGGAGAGTCCCTTGACTGTCATCTGAATACGCCACCGTCTGCGCACCAGCCTTACTCTTGACACTAAGCTTTCGTAGGAATTCATGGAATCTCCCCCCAATTAAATGACGAATGACGAATGACGAATGACGAATAAAAAAACCTCGACGATCCTTCGCGATTCTCGTCGTTTTGTCGTCATAGCGGTTAGGCTTTTAAATCTCGCTGCAAAACGTTGCGTCATTCTTAGTTTGTCATTTGTTACACGGCTGCCGGTAAAACACGACAATGATTGAAGACTCCAATCGGATACAGATCCCTGCGTTGCTTTTCATTCGTCATTCGTCATTCGTCATTCGTCATTCCCAATTCAGACACGGTTACTCAGGTTTGAGAACGGACTGAACGTAATGTCGTTCTTGATTTGCCATTTGTTACAGGGCTGCCGGTAAAACACGACGATGATTGAAGACTCCAATCGGATACTGATCCCTGCGTTGCTTTTCATTCGTCATTCGTCATTCGTCATTCGTCATTCGTCATTCCCAATTCAGATACGGTTACTCAGGTTTGAGAACGGACTGATTGGAAAGAACTGCCTCTGCCAATAAGAATACCAGAGCGCCGATCAGCAGGAAGCGCCAGAAGCGCTGCCGCCTTTCCTGTTCCTCCGGCGTCAGCCGCTCGTCCTCCGACACGACCGGGGCGGCCTTTGGATCTGTTGAAATCCAGCCTGCCACCATCTCCTCGGAATTGCCGTGTGTCAGGTCGGATTCGCGCGGCACCGGGTTGACCGCGACGCTCGTATTCAGGCTAGCCGTCCTTATCTCGTAATATCCCGTTTTGTCGACGGCAACAGCATCGGAACCCTGCGCCACGGTCACTCGTTGCCTCGCCGGATCCAGAACTACGATGGCCTGGTTCAGATCAATGTTCCCTTTCCCCTGGCGTAGGGCCGCCTCTACCAGCAGTTTTCGCGGAGCGATCGCCGCTCCCACTTCCACCCAGTGGCGCTCCTGCTGAAGGTTCCCCAGATAATAAAGGACCTGCTGCCAGAAGGGCGCATAGACAGCCTTCAGCGGGAGGTCATTCGACGAGTCATCCGCTGACGAGGCAAATATAAGAACACGTCCCTTGTCGACGCTCACCGCGACCAGCGCCGGATCCCCATTGTCGAACCGGGCAGCAACTTCGGCATCTTTTCCGACGGAGAGGGGTGCATGTTTATAAAAGCGCGCGCTCGAAAAACTCCCCGAGTGCGGCTCGCTGAACGGCCGAAAGATCGGGTGATCCGTCCGAATGTCGGTCAACAGTGCATAATCCTCCGTCGGGCGGCGACTCCCTGTGCCGGCGGGAGCTACCGCCATCCTGACAGGCAGCCATGAGGCAAAGGTACGGTTGAAATCTGCCGCCATCGAAGAATCCGCCAGGACAACGGCAAGACCACCTCCGCTCTTCACGAAGTCCTGAAGCTTCATCTGCATCGCCGCGCTTCCGCCGGGAACATTATTCCAGATCAGAAGGCCGCCCGAAATCGAACCCGATGATTCCATTTTTTGCGGCGCCATCTCAGTCAATCTGTAGGGCGACAAGGAAGAGATGTTCAGCGCGCTTGAGAGGAAATAGCTCGCAGAACGGCGTCCTCGTTCAGACTCGGGATTCTCCACGGCGATTACCGGAGTCTTGCCGCGCGCCTCGACGGTCATCGCGAAACGGTTGTCGCGCGTAAGGTCCGGGTCTTCAACCTCAAGGACGAGCGGGTGCATGCCGGACGTCAGCCCCGGCAGGGCAAACTCCGCCCCTGCACTTCCGCCCTTATTGATGCGCACCCGTTTATCTTCGATATTGCGGCCGTCCACGGAGAGGGATAGTCGAACGTTGTCGCGCTCCTTCGTACCGAAGTTCACGACAGAGCACTTGATCTTCAATCCGCCGCCACCCGTTTCGTCCGCAGCGATAACCTGGACGTCACCCAGCGCCAGATTGCTGAAGTCGTCCGAGCCGAGGTCCACGCGCTCCAAGTCAATGTCGGAGCTGAGGCGGAAGTTCTGATCCTCTCCTGTTTCGCCATTCTTCTGAAAATCGGAGATCAGATGGATGATGCGCTTCCCCGTGCCCGCATCGAGCGCGAACTTTTCCGCAATCTTGAGCGCCTGCCCGTAGCGCGTCGACCGGTCGCTCAGTTCCACACCGTGCTCGATTTGGCCGAGCGCCTCCGCAAAGTCGCTTGTCAGCGGGGTTCGGGCCAGGGTGCGGTCGGAAAACTCCAGGAAGGCGACCTTGTCCCCGGGCTGAGCATCGCGCACGATCGCAGCGGCAGCTTTCTTGGCACGATTCCACCGGTCGCCGTAGCCCATGCTCAAGGAGTTGTCGAGAAGGATGATGTGCGCTCGAGTGACTCTTCCCCGTGAGGCGGACGCCTGCTGGATCTCGCCGAAAGGCCGAGTGAAGCCCAATACGATGAGCAGAAGCGCGAGGATTCGTATCAGGAGCAGGATGAGGTGGCGCAGCTTCTGGTAGCGGATCGTCTTCTTACTGATTCTACGCAGGAACATCAGCGTCGGAAACTCGACCTTCTGCGCCCGCTCGCGTTTGATCAAATGCAGCAGGATCGGGATCGCAGCCACCGCCGCCCCAATAAAAAACAACGGATTAACGAAACTCATACCATTAGGTTCCAAAGTAGGCAGCATTCGGCTGGCGGCAGCGCCTCATTCTCTGCCTGCTGCCGTCTGCCTGCTAATAAAGTTGCTCCCGCCGGAGAAGGTACGTGAACAGCGCATGGTCCAGCGGCTGAGAAGTATTGATCAGCGCAAAGTCTATGCGATCCTTATGGCACTCCTTCTCGTAGTAGGCAATCTGATCCTTGATGACCTTGCGATATTCCCGGCGCACGAAATCCGGGATAACGTGCATCTCCGCGCGCGTTTCCATGTCCACAAACTGGGCGCTCTCCGAGAAGTCAAAACTCAACTCGGCAGGGTCCAGAACCTGGAAGACGATTATGTCGTTCCCCCGATAGGCTAGATGCCGCAGGCCTTCCATCACTCGTTCCGGCTCATCGTACAGATCGGATATCAGGACCACGATGCCCCGGCGGCGCAACCGTTCGGCGACGCTGACAAGCGGCTTGACGAAGTTGGTCTTCTGGCCGGCATTGGCACGCTCGATCGTGTGGAGCACCGTGTTCAGATGGCCGATGCTTCCCCGGGCCGGCACGAAGTCGATGACATCTTCATCGTACGAAACGAAGCCGACGCCGTCCCGCTGCTTGAACGCGAAATATCCCAGGCAGGCCGCCAGGAACTGGCCGTACTCCAGCTTGCGGATCCCCTGGCTCTCGTAGGCCATTGAGCGGCTGCAGTCGAGAATCAGGTGGATGCTCGTGTTGGTCTCGCCCTCGTACTCCTTGACGAAATAACGGTCGAGCCGACCAAAGACCTTCCAGTCGATCTTGCGGATGTCGTCGCCCGGACGATAGGGCCGATACTCGGCGAAGTTCACACTGAAGCCGAGATGCGGTGAGCGATGCAAACCGGCGATGAATCCCTCCACAACAGTCCTCGCTATGAGCTCCAGCGAAGAGATCTTCGTCAGGGTCGCGGGATCGATGAACCGCGTCGGCTGCGGCATTCCAGGATGAACGTGTACCATATTCAATCCTTGCCCCGTTCGGAATTACGAATGACGAATGAAAAGCAATGCGGGGCACGGAATTCGATTGAAGTCCTCCATGATCATCGCGATTCCTTTGCACTCCTGATGAGCACCGACTGCCTGATCAATAATCGTCATGGATTCCTGTGTCATGGAACGACCAACTGAGAAATAGAAGCCCGGCCCGTTTTTTTATTCGTCATTCGTCATTCGTAATTCGTCATTTGGAAGACGCCCAGACTATCGTCTGCTCCTATCTCAGGTTACAGTCCGGAGGTGGGGACCGGAACGGCTTCCAAGAGCCGGCGGATGATTTCCTCCGTCGTAATCTTCTGCGATTCGGCGTGGAAGTTAGTTAGAATCCGGTGCCGCATCACGGGGTAAGCCAGGAACTGTATATCCTCCACCGAAACATTGAAGCGACCGTTGAGCAACGCTCTGGCTTTTCCTCCCAGGAGCAGATACTGCGCGGCGCGCGGGCTCGCTCCCCAATTGACCCACTCGCGAACGAAGTCCAAGCTGCCATTCTGACCCGGACGGCTAGCACGCACAAGCGAGACGGCGTAGCGCGCGACACTTTCCGGCACCGGCACGCGGCGGACCAGTTTGTGAAATTCGAGTATGTCCGCGCCGGTAACCGTGCGCTTGATCTCGATGTGCTGGGGCGCTGTCGTCGTTGTAACTACCTCCAGTTCATCGTCTTCCTTCAGATACTCGATGATGATGTTGAACATGAACCGGTCGAGCTGTGCCTCCGGCAAGGGGTAGGTGCCTTCCAGCTCGATCGGGTTCTGGGTGGCCAGCACGAAGAACGGCTTGTCCATGGGGTAGGTAATGCCCTGAACGGTGACCTGAAGCTCTTCCATGGCCTCCAGCAAGGCCGCCTGGGTCTTCGGGGGCGTGCGGTTGATTTCATCGGCGAGCAGGATGTTCGCAAAGATCGGTCCCTTGACAAAGACGAGTTCGCGCTTACCCGTGCTTATATCCTCCTGAATGATATCCGTGCCCGTGATGTCTGCCGGCATCAGGTCGGGTGTGAACTGAATGCGCTTGAAACGCAGATCCAGCACACTAGCCAGAGTCTTGATCAGAAGGGTCTTGGCCAGACCCGGAACACCGGTGATCATCGAGTGGGCGCCCACCATAAGCGAAATCATCACCTGCTCCACCACCTCATCCTGCGCGATGATGACCTTGCGCAATTCGGTAAGAATCTGCCGGCATCCCGCCTTGAGTTTCTCTACCAACGCCGCATCGTCTACGACGGCCGGCTGCATTATCTCCATTTGTTTAGCCTCTTTGTTTTGGGATTTCTCGTTTGTTGGACAGATGTTTCAGTGCGGCATGAGAAGCATGCAGATGGCAGATGGCAGCAGGCAATAAAAGCCGAATTGAGAAGCAGCATTCCAATGGCAGACTGCCCGCTGCCTGCTGCCTGCTGCCTACTTGTGACGGATCCATCAGATCTGCCATTTGAGTTCTTTCTGTCGCCGATCAGTGGGTCAACGCATACATGAGATAGTTGACGCCGTACTTGTACGCCTCGTTCGTCTCCTCTATGGGCCTGAAAGGGTCGTCGGACCACTCCCAGTAGTCGCTGATGTCGTTGTTGTAGTCCACAATCATCATCAGCCGTCCCTTGTCGTCTCTCATCCCGAGATACTGCGGCACGAGCCACCTGGAGTACGGCGGCATCGGGAAGAGCTTCGAGATGTCATAGAAGCAGTCCCAGATCGGATCGGTACGCGGCACCTCTTCCAGAGACCGATCCGGAAAAACCATCCTCATATTTCTCTTGAAGTTCTCCAGAGCCCGATCCCCGCGAAAGTCGTCCACGATCAGGAATCCGCCCCGGAGCAAGTATTCGGCCATCCTGTGCGCTTCCTGTTCCGACAGATCGAGGAAGCCGACTTCGCAGAAGTACGCAATAGGATATTTGAAACAATCGTCCGTCTGGAAGGAAAAGATGTGCGGTCCGGGATTCACATCCAGCTTCGTCACCTCCGCCATTATTTTCATCAGATGCGATTCGGACCTGGGCCAATCGTGGCTCCAGGGCGGACCATTGCCGGCGCCGATGGGACCCCAGCGGAATGGCGGGACATCGTAATAGACGCGCCCGAAGGTGAACTTGCTCTGGTTTATGGGCTCTTCTTCCTGCGCGCGCAGTGCGAAAAGGCTCACCACAAAAACACAGAGACACAGCGCCAAGATCTTTCTGCCTCTTTTCACGGAGTTTCTCCGGCCAGTTTCAAAAGCAGTTCCTGCGCCTTGACGAAAGTGGGAGCAATCTCCAGGGCGCGCAGGATCTCCCGCTTCGCCTCCTGCTTCCTGCCAGCTCCGAGCAGAGCTCGGGCCAGATTGTAGTGCGCACCCGCCGGATCGGTGGTTTTGAGCCCGACCAGGGCCTGGCAAGAGGCGACCGCGGCGGGCCAAGCGCCGCTTTCCATGGCGGCTTCGCCAAGCCGAGCGTGAACATTCTCGTCATAGGGGCTGATGTAAATCGAAAGCTCCAGCTCTTTCGCGGCAGAGGCCCAGTCTTTTTTCTTGCGGTAGATCTCGGCGGCACGCATGAGCGGCAGCGCGGCGTTCTCATCGAACCGGGCCCAGCCAAGGAACTGCGCCAGGGCATCGTCCACGCGGTTTTCTTCCAGATACATCTCCCCCAGTATTTGATAAGGATTGCCCTCTTCGGTGAACTCAGGAAACAGCTGCTCGGCCTTCTTCAGGTAGGTCTCTGCTTCCCCGTTCGCATTCTCCTTGCGCAGCAGCATGCCCATTTGCAGGTTGGCGAAGAAATCGTCGGGGTTTATCTTGATACGAATAGCCAATTCCTTCTTGTCGGGTACGCCTGCCGCCGGGGATTGTCCCCCCTCACCCGGCTGGGCCAAATGCGAAAAATCGAGACGAGAAGCGATGGTTTTCAGACGCGTATCGAGGAAGTGGGCATATTCGGTGTCCAGGGTCGCCGCATCCCATGCAAGCGCCTCCTTGAAAACCTCTTCCGTCGGCTTGTTCTGGGCGAACAGAGCCAGCGACTGCTTGATCTTGTCGAAGCCGAACTTCTCCTCGATCAGCTCGCAGACCAGTGAGGCCTGATAGTAGGAGAGAGCAATCTGGTGAGGATTCTTGGGCCGCATCATTCCCGCGTTGAGCTCACTGACCTTGAGGAGCTTCCCTTCCTTATACGCCTTGAGGAACATAGCCGTGAGGTCGTCTCCCCATCCTGGCCTCGCCCGGCGCTCCTCGTAGACCGACAGCCCTTCCGAATACCAGCGCGGGATGTTGTGGTTGGTCATCTGCAGGGTGATTGCGTGCGTAAACTCGTGCCAGAGCGTCGACCCCCAGTTGAAGGTCCCTGGCTTCCGCGCGCGCGGCGAGTCGATCGCCACGACCTTACCAAAACACACACCCAACGCCCCCAGTCCTGGCAACCCAAGGGTGCGCACGGCAAATCCCTCGTGATCTGGAAACACTTCCACTTCGATCGGTCCCTTGGGAGTAAATCCGTAGCGTTGCGTCAGCTTCGCATAGACTTCCTCGGCCAGCTTCGGGGCAAAAGGAGAAAGTACAGGCTCGTCCTCCTTTGACATCCTATAGATGAAGTGCTCGCTCTGGTTGCGAGCGAATTTGTCCATCTGATCAAGCAATTCGAGCGAGTTATAGGCCCAGACGTTGAAGGGATCGCCGTCGAATGCCTGCTGGATCGCCTTGCGCCCTTCCACCAGATCGCCGATCCGCGTCAGGTTCATTCCGAGACTGGCGTAAGCCGGCCACAGCTGCGGGTCCAGTGCAATCGCCTTCCGATCAAAATCCACGGCTTGCTGATACTTCCTGCGCGTCACGAGGTTTTCCGCCAGGGCGTAATAGAAACGACCGTATGAGGGGTTGATCGCAAGAACCTTCTTTTCTGTCTCGGCAAAACTTGCCGTATCCCCTCGGAACAGATGGTAGACGGCCGCAAGGCTCAAGGACTCCAGGCCTGCAGGATTGATGGCGAGCGCCCGGCGGATCTCCTGATTGGCCGCCTCATAGTTCTCCTCCTGCATTCGCAGCTCTGCCAGCAGATCCCGCGCGGGCACAAGGTCCGGATTGACCTCCAGCACGGCGCGGAGATAAATCTCCACCTCGGCACTGCTTTCGTACTTCTTTGCCAGAGCCACGCCCAGCATGGCGTCCGGGTAAGCCTTGTTAATCTTCAGACAATCGCGGAACACACCCAGCGCATCCGTCGCGTTGTACTTTTCCAGGAACAGATACCCAAAGCTGGCAAAAGTCTCCAGCGAAAGCTCTCCGCCCTGCTTGCCGCTCGTCGCGTCGATGAAAATATCCTTGGCGTCCTGGATGTAGCCGCGGTGCCACGCCGCGACAGCGACGTCGCCAAGTTCCTGGCTGCCGCGTGCCCGACCGGCCCGGTATTCGTTGATCATGCCTTCCCACAAGGTCTGCGCTTCACGCGAACTGCCAAGATCTTCGAGCAAGGACGCCAATTCACGGACTGCATCCATCCGTGTGGTGCGGCTGGCGGCAGGCCCCGAAAGCTCCAAGGCCCGGCGCAGGTCCGACTCCGCCGTCTTGTACTCTCCAAGCGCGGCCAGGACGCGTGCGCGCTCCAGGTGAACGGCCGGCGAACCTTCGCGCGTCGCGAGAAACTCAGCGGCGCGCTTCACCGCCTCGCGATAAGCCCCTGTCTGACGCAGAGTTTCGAGAAGTCCCGCCTTGCTGTCCTCCTGCCCTGGCTGGCTCTTGAGAGCCGCTCCGAAGTACTCGCGGGCTTTCGCATAATCGCCCGAACGCAACGCGGCCTTGCCGCGCGCCGCGCTGTCGGCTGCACTCACCCGCCACGCCGAGCAATTCCCCAGCAACAGCGAAACCACCAAGACGCACAAAAGCCCCGTTTTCTGTCTTCTTTGTGCTCTTCGAGTCATCGTGTTGTCATTTCTTTCGAAGCTTCGCATTTACCTGTGCCAGCCTCAGCAACAAGGCTTCCAGTTTCTTCTCGTACTCGGCCTCGCTCATCTCCGCCTTCGCATACTTGAGCGCTTCGATCTGCTGCTCCAGCGACTGCGCTTCCTTGGCCAGTTCCTGCTCTTCCTGCGTCATCTTGCCCTTGGTAAGTAGCGGGCTGCCTGCATCCAGATAGGTCGTGCGGGCCATAAAGCCCTCGCCATTCTCGGGTCCCGGCTTGGCCTGGCCCTGGCCGTCGCCGTTGTCGTCCAGAACGGGATGTTCAGTCTGGAGTTCTCCTCCCTTGGTGTAATGCTCCTCAACCTTCTGGGCCGTGTAGCTGAAGGCTTCAAGCAGCGACACGCGGCCACTCTTGTCCATGTCGGCGTTGTTGTTTTTGAGCGCTTCGACGAAGAACTGCCCGAAGTGCGTCTGATTTCTTTCGCTGCCGCTCTTCGTCGCGGTGATGATGATTTTTCCCTTACGCGATAGGGAGGAAAGGCTCGCCCCGCTGCTGCTGGTCGCGTTGACCACGACGAAGCGCTGCGCCGCGATGGAGTACAACATCGCCGCCAGCTCTTCCGCGTTCGGATCCGGGCCCACGAGGTTCAGCTTATAGGTGTTTTGATCGAAACTCCCGTGGCCTTCCAGGAACACGAAGATCAGGTCGTCTTTGCCTGCGCGGCCTGCGACTTCGCGGCAGACCTTCTCCAGGTTTTCGCGCGTTGATTTGTACTGGACGAGCGCGGGATCCTTCGATGGATCATCGAACAGCACGTAAACGTGATCAAACGCGAACTGCATGGGGCCCTGCAGGGTGGCGCGTAAGTCTCTGAGCTCCTGCAGGTACAGTCTCTGCAATTCCGGATCGCCTGAAACTCCTGCCACGAGGATGGCCCACCGGCCGTTTTGATTCTCAGCCACCCCCACCGAAACGCAGATACACAGGCAAACGGCTAACGCAACGAGTCTTCGGATTACGGTTGATCTTTGCAGAACATAGCGATGGAGCGAATGCTGACCGCGCAAAACAGCTTCTTGGAGCACGTCATAGCGGTGCGCGCAAGCAAGCGGAAGTTCTGAACAGTACTGCGAAATCCTCCCGCTCCCTGACGGTCGCGGCTCTGATGTCATAGCTGGTGGTGGCGTCACAATATTTTGAGCGCAGTTTGCGTCTTGCAGAAATACTGCGAACTGCGAACTGCAAACTGCGAACTCGAAACTGGACTGCAAGGCCGCACCATCCGCTCGCGAATGTCCTATTTGGTTTCGGTCGTGGCTGCGCCGAGCTTTTTTCACGCAAGCCCCTTTCGCTTCCGGAAAATCCACTCCGTGGAAATCGCCGCGGTCAAAAGCAGAAACAGGAACGGCATATCCCACAGGTCCTTCTCTTCGATGCGCGACACGCCGCTGTCAACATAGGAAATATCTTCCGGCAGAGTGCTGGCCTCGCGCGGCGTGTAGTAGCGCCCACCCGTGTCCGCCGCCAGGCGCTTGAGCAGGTCGGAGTTGAGCGCGGCGTTGTGGAACTCCTCCGCGGATTCCGCAATGCGGAAGTTTGCCTTGGCGTTTCCGAGGCTCTGGCTTCCCTGCGTGGCTTCCGCCGTCACCTCGTAGACACCTTCTTCACGCGGCTTGAAGGTTGCCGAATACTGTCCGTCCTTGTCGACGTCCCACGCCATCTGCAGGGAGGCCATCTCCCCCGAGGGAGATTTCACCTGCGCCGTCACCTGCGCGTTGTTGAGATGCATGAACGTGGGATCATTCACCTCCGCGTGCACTACCACCGGCTCGTCCAGCGAGTAGGAATGCTTTTCAGTCATAAGGCCGACCTGATCCGGCGCGTCGCTCACGAGCCAGCGCAGCATCTGCTTCCAGAACAACTCGTGAAAGTTGTCGCGATGGTCGAGTCCCATTCTCCAGCGCCATGTGGACCCCGTGGTCAACGCCATGGATTTCCCCCGGCCGAAACGCTGAAAAGCAAGAATGACGGGACTCTGGCCGCGTATGTCCGGAACGCTCCCCTGGGCGAGCACCGTGGCACCCGCCTTCGGGCCCGTATTTGGATTCAGCCCCGTGAGGGCCGGGGCGGCTTCCCAGCGCTTGCGGTTTTCGGCTTCCGACACAGACAGTCGAGTGACAGGATGCTCCGCTCCGTAGCTGGTCAGCCGCACCTTGTATTCGAGATCCTGGAACTCGGGGACTCCGGCGTTCCCCTGCCCGAAGCGCAGGTTTATCGGAAGCACATCCTCGAGAGGCGTGTTGATGTACCCGCCCTGACCGAAGGAGTTCTTCCCACCCAGCATCAAGAAGCCTCCGCCGCGCTGGCTGACGAAATCGGAGACCATGCGCAGCTGGTCGAACGTGAAGAAGCTGGCCTCGACGCTCCCCAGGATGAGTGCCTTGTAGCGGAACAGCTCCGCCTTATCGGTCGGGAAGCCTTTTTCCAGAGTGGAAGGCGAATCGATCCCCTGGCGAAGGAACTTTCCGTCTGCCTGTCGCAGCAGTGTAACCAGCCGGATGTTCTTGTCCTCGAGGGCTGCTCGCCGCAGAAATCCATAAATCCAGCGGGGTTCCCCTTCGGTGTAGAGAATCTGCGGCTGTTCGTCTTCCACACGGATAAGGACGGTCTGATCGTTGTTTTCCGAAACGATCTCGTTCTGGAAGGGCTCCACGCGGAAGGTAAAAACCTTCGGACCGGCGGTTTCGCTGCTGAAGTTGACTTTGTAAGTCTTCACTTCCCCGTCACCGCCGAGTGTGATCTCCTGCGATTGCAAAACCCGACCCCTGTCCTTGATCACCAACTTCGTGCGTCGTCCCGTGTATCCCGTGGCACGCACCGAGACATTCGCTTCAACCATCGTGTCCTTCAGAACCTTCCGGGGCGTCGTCACGCGCAATAATTCCGTGTCGCGCGAAAAATCGGGGGATCCGATACCGATGGTGTAGACCGGGATATTGCGCGCGCGCAGCTGAGCCGCGGCGACGGTCAGGTTCGCCGAATGGTTGTCCGCGCCGTCCGTAACCAGAACGACTCCGGAGATGGGCGCCGTGCCAAGCTCGCCGACGATCTGGCCGAGCGTCCTCTCCAGATCGGTAATGTTGCCGTGGCGCGGCAGGTCCTCAAAGCCCGCAACGCGCTCCGCCGAATTGGAAAAGCGGAAGAAGCGCACCTTGAATTTTCTGCCCAACTCGTCCAACAGCGGATTCCCGGCCGGCCGCAGCAGGTGCTTTTCAATGTCCAGGCGAGACTGGCTCTCGGCTCCGTCACGAATCTCCATGCTCTTGCTCAAGTCGTAAGCGACCGCAACGAAGCTCCTCTGCGGAATCACAGAGTGCAGGATCAAAACAGGCTGCAGGAATATGACAAGGAGGACCAGCAAGCCAACGGCACGCAGGCCTGAAAGCGCGACACGCGCGCCTGAAGGCAGAACACCCGCGGTCCGGCGGTAGAGGAAGTACGCCGCTGCGACTGCGCTCGCCGCCATCAGTAGCGTGACGAACCAGGGCCAGTAAGGACGGAAAGCTAGCGTCCCCTTTTCGTAGAGAAAAGGACGGTACTTGAACAGAAACTCGAAAACAGCTGTCATTAAAGCTCTTTCAGTGAATCCCCGAGTCTTCCTCTGGATGTAAGAAGCGGGCAGCAGGCGGCAGGCAGCTGGCAGTTCTCAGCTGATAATTTGCCATTTCTAATCGCACAGCTCTTTGCCTACTGCCTACTGCCTTTAATGGCTCATGGCATAGACGATGGCGTTGATCGCAACCTCATAGGCGTAAGTCGAATATTTTGCCGGATATCCCGGCAGATCTGCCCATTCCCATGCATCGCCCAGGTCCGTGTTCCAGTTAATGATCACCATAAGCCTGCCGCTGTCGTTCATGATGCCGCGACAATGGGGAACAAAACCATCCTGCTCGTAAGTGTGGTCCGAATAGAGCGCGTTGCCGACGTTGGGCGTTTGTATGAGCTGACTAATGTCGTAGTAGGAATGAAAGACAGGATGGCTCAAAGGAAGATCCACGATTTGGCTGTCCGGCAGCACGCGTTCGATGTTGCGCTGGAAATTCTGCCACTCCCGACTCCCCCAAAAATCGTCGCAAAAAAGAAATCCACCGCGCCTTAGGTACTCCCGAAGTGCCGAGACCTCCGGATCGGTGAGATCCCAGTGACCGCATTCCACCGAATAGATGAAGGGATAATAAAATATCTCCGGATCGGTTAGAGGAATGGTCTTACCCTGCTCCGCAATTTGAATGCTGGTTAGCCTGCGGATGCCGAGAATCAGCTGGCGATCCGCTTTGGGCCAATCTGTGTACCAGGCTTTGTAATAACCCCACGGTCCGAGTCCTGTGTAAACGATTCTCACAAAGGTAAACTCCGGCTCCCCCGACGCAAAGGACAGATCCCTCTGCATCGACTTCCTGAGAAACCCGGGCGTACTGTCCGATTGAGCAAAAACCGCGATCCAGCCGAGGATGGACATTAATACATAACCGGCAATGCACAAGCTGAGATCACTTCCTCGACACCTCAATCTGATGTTCATCCTGGGCGTATTTTGCCGCCTGCGTTAGCCCGAATTATAACAAAGCAACTTCCTGTTAACCATATACGTCAATCGCCGCTGGTTGTTCTATTTAAGCATGACGGAATACATCAGATATTGGCCTGGCAAAACCACATTAGGGCGCGAGGTTCGCAGTTTGCAGAAAAACCGGATCAAAATCAGCAAGAGATAGCTGCGAACCGCGAACTGATTAGGGGTTGATTTGCTGGAAAGGGCCGAGAGGCTCCAGGGCCGGCTTCAGCGTGGCCGCGGAACCCCGAACCGTGATGAGGACTCCACCGGGGAATATCCACTCCTTGGCCGCCTCCTTGACCGCATCGGCATCGACCCTCCGGACGAAATCCGGAAAAGTCGCCATGTAGTTTGTTCCGAGGCGATAAAGCTCAGAATCCAGCAGGGTGTAAGTAATGCCATCGGTTGTGGTGAGGGTCTTGTTGAACTCCTCGATCCACTTCTTCTGGGCGTCGGCCAGCTCATCGGGGGAAACTGGGCTGGTGTCCATCGCATCGCCTATGTCCAGGATCTTCTGAATCTCACCCGCCGTCTGGTCCGCCGCAGCCTGTCCCTGAATAGAAATCGGTCCCAGCATGCGCCGTCCCTCAGCGTTAACCGTAATCAAGGAAGTCGGAAGTGCCTTGGTCAAACGCTCCTGCAGGATGCGGGCCGCGATTATGCCCGAGTAGAAAACGGGATCCTCGCGGCGGGGCCAGAGGTTTCCCAAAACGAACTGGGCAGCGGGCGTGGTGGGATCATCCTCGAGGAATACGTTCCTGGACGCAGGTTTCCGCGGTGGCAGGAATGTGAAGGGCACCTCATCCTTGCGCACCCAGACTCCCCAGATGCGAGTCGCCTTTTGAAGAAGCAGCGGAGCAAGGACATTGCCTGTGATCACCAGCGAGGAGGAATTCGGTGAGAAATATCTGCGATAGAAAAGACGCACGTCCCCGAGCGTGATGTTCTCAACCGATTTTTTCGTTCCGATCAATGATCTGCCGTAAGTTGTGCCGCGGAAGAGTTCGTTTTCGAACTGCGCGCGGATGTGCTGCCTCGGATCCTCCGGCTTCTGCAGCTCCTTCAGGATTTGCTCTTTGACAGGACCGAAGTCTTCGGGATTGAACTGGGCTTCTCCGATAACCTGATAAAGGATCAGAAGCGAATGCTCAAACTTTGAGCTCTGCCCGCGCAGCAGAAAACGCATGCCGTCCCAGTCGGGCTGGACCTCAATGGTCGCTCCCAGGTAATTCAACTCATCCTGAATGTCCTTGGCGCTCTTATCGAGCGTCGCCTTCATGAACATGTGCGACAGAAGATGGACAAGCCCGCCCTTGTCCGCTGGGTCGAAAGCAGACCCGTAGCGCAGAACGAGGCCGATTGTCATGCCATCGCCAAGATAGGGGGTGGCAGCAACCGTAATTTGCAGGTCGTTCAGCAGCCGCTTAAAGGTCAGTTCAGGCAGTGCTACCGGTTTCTGAGCATGCGCAGTAGCAACACACAGCACCACTGCTGCCGGAACCATTGAAACAAACGAGAAGATACGTCGCATGGGGTCGAAGGCTATCATATTCGTTGATTCCCCGACAAGACCCACAAATGACGAATGACGAATGACGAATGACGAATTAAATCACTGAGTGATTGAGTCATCGAGTCATTGAAAAACGCAGCATGCCGAATGAGTTTTTAAATGGGAGTCTTTCCTAAGAGAGGCGGAACCACGTCAATACCGCCGGGAGGACTTTACCCGGATTTGATTAGGGTAACCCTGGAATTTATTCGTCATTCGTAATTCGTCATTCGTCATTCCCAATCGGGGACCGCCGCCGCCTCTGATATAATTCCGGGGTTGGTTATGGATAACAGGGAATTTTTTACGGATCGGTTCGGGATCACACAGGGGCATCTCGAGCGCTTGCTGTCAGCGGCTCTTGCCAGAGGCGGCGGCTACGCGGACATCTACTTTGAGTACAAGACTCGTGACGTCCTGACCACGATGGAACTCTTCCGAGCCGAAGGGGGTCTCTTAATGTCGATGATGAAGGGAACCCGACGGGCCGAACCATTCTCATCGAAAACGGCATCCTGAGGTACTATATGCAGGACGCGTTGAGCGCGCAGCTTACGGGCGCCGCACTTACGGGAAACGGCAGGCGCGAGAGCTACGCATGCATCCCGATGCCCCGCATGACCAACACCTTCATGCTTCCCGGGACGAGCACGCACGAGGAGATCATCCGGTCCGTCGAACTTCTATCTCGCGCCCGGGAGCGCAACTCCGGAAGAGATCATCGCGTCAGTGAAAAAAGGATTGTACTTGACCGAGCTGATCGGATTCGGTGTAGACATTGTTTCAGGAAACTACAGCATGGGAGCGGCCGGCTTGTGGATCGAGAACGGTGAGCTGGCGTTTCCCGTGGAAGAGATCACCATCGCCGGCGACCTGAGAGACATGTTGACAAGCGTTGAAGCGGTCGGCAATGATCTGCTCGCCCTGGGGGAGACTTTCGCGCCTACGCTGTTGATTGGCAAAATGGTGGTAAGCGGCGAGTAAGATAATTGTGGATTTCGGATTGCGGATTGCGGATTCAAGAATCATTCAATCCGCGAGTGCAGGGATATAAAATAAAAGATAAAAGAGAACTCATATGGTTGAATTTACCTCGGAGACCCAGAAATCCTTTCGCCCGGTCACGTTTTTCATTGCGCTGGGCGTCTTGGCGGTAGCCCTGGTTGGCATATATTGCTTCGTCCGATACCAGAAGAGTAGCCAGCCTCCGGCAAGCACCGGACCGATTGTCATACCCGGACTGCTGCGGCCAGGAGATACCAACTTCGAGTACTACAAAACCAAGATTCGAATCGAAAACGTCAAAGCCAACCTGGGAATCAGCGTCAGCCAGGTCCGGACTGCCATGATCTCCGGGATCATTGTCAATGACGGCGACCGAAAGCTGGAAGCTCTCGAGCTGCACATCAAGCTGTATGATGCCTTTGGCAAGCCCTCCAAGGAAAAAACCGGATTCGCGCTCCGCCCGGGCGCCGGCTATAGCAGCAAACCAATGGAACCGCTCGAGAAGAGAATGTTCACCATCGGCATCGAGGCGGTCGAGCAGTACTGGAATCCAAGACAGCTGGAGTACGAAATTACCGGTTTGAAATACCAATAAAGAAGTTCGCGGTTCGCAGTCTTTCGTTGAATCACCTTTGACTATGATTTGTAAGACGAAGCAGTCATGACTCGGCCGGCAATTCTGATGCCAAGGTTTACTACAAACCGCGGACTGCAAACTGCGAACTGTTTTTACTGCCAACTGCAAACTGCGAACTGCGAACTAGTTCGTGCCTCGACTCGCTGGCTGAAACTCGCACTCTCGCTGTTGCTGTGCTGCTTTTTTGTTCCCCTGGGCGGGTGCGGGAGGCACAAACTGCGCCCGGATGAAATCGAGCGCAACCGTCTCTTCGAGGAGATTCTACGGCGCGAAGATCACCGCATCCTCGGCACTGACGATTTCTTCCGAACCAACCTTCTTTACTCGTCCCACCCAGAGGTTCGCGAATGGTGTGCCATCGCCCTCGGTCGCATAGGCCTGCCTTGCGCCTTGCCGTGGCTGTACGAGGCATGCCGCTCCGGAACCGCTCCTGTCCGCGCAGCGTCGGCATTCGCCATCGGCGAGATTGAAGACCGCGACCAACTCAAAGAGCAGAATCTGCCTCAGGATGCGCGCGCAATAACTGAGCTGATTCGCCTGCTCGACGACACGTCCATGGCGGTCCAGATGCGCGCGACTGAGGCACTCGGCAAGGCCGGCTCTCACCATGAGGCGGAGGCCATCGTTCGGCGCCTGCAATCCTTTGCCTACGATGGCTCTCCGCTGCATCGCGCTTATCTCGGTCTCTGCATCACGGCGCTGATGCGTCTGAGGGATCCGGCAGCGTCGCCGGCCCTCGAGATCATGGCCACAGTGAATGATCCGGAGATCCAGTGGCGCGCCGAGAATGCGCTCATCCGCCTGCGGGATAAGAACGCGCGGTCCCTGTTTCTGAAGCTGCTGAAGAGTTCGAATGCCGAGGTTCGAGCCTATGCCGCCAGGGGCATCGGAATCTGCGAGGATCCATCCCTGGCTTACACACTGTTTCCGCTGCTTGCGCCGCGAAACATGGGTTCGGGAGAGCAAAACCCGCTCCCGGTGCGGGCCGCCGCGGTGCTGGCACTTGGGAATCTAAAGAATCCGAACTCTGTTGCAGTCATCGAGGCAGCTCTCTCCGGCGAATCCATCGACGACGCTCACCCGGAGCAGCAGAATTTCGCGATCCAGGCCACGGCCGCACTGGGACATATCGGAACGCCCGAGGTCCAGGTGTCACTTGCTCGTCTCCTCGGCGCGCCGGAGCCGGTCGCGAACAGTGCGGTGATTGCGCTTGCCAAAGCGCTGAAAGAGGACCCCGACCGGTTCTTCAGCCTCGCAGGCGGTTCGCGGTTCAAGACGCCGGCGGCCAGGCGCGCGTGGGCTCAGGCGTTGGCGGAACTGGACGGTCCGCGCGCGCTACTGGAACTCAAGTCGATGCTCGTTCGCGTCACCGATGAGAAGGCCGATCCTGACGGCATACTGGTGCTCCCCATGATCCTAACCTCGCTGGCGAAGACCGAGACGTCGGATCTCCAGGAGATCCTCCCCCCCTTCCTGGATTCGCATGATGGCGTGGTCGTGCGCGTTGCCGTTGCTGCCTACAAGCCCAAGGACGGAACGAAGGCGCCCTGGACGCCCGTTGTACACGCCTATGGAAACCTCGCCCCGGGCAATGATGTAGAAGCCAAAGTGACCGTGCTGAAGCATCTCGAGCCGTGGATTCGCGAAGCCGACGTCCAGGCGGCGCTGCGACAGGCGCTCCGGGACCAGCAGCGCAACGCACGGATTGCCGCTGCACGGCTGCTGCGCATGGCTGCTGTGAGCGACGTTCCGGAAGACCCCGGGCCCTCCGAGAGCGTCACGACCGACGTCACGTACACGATACTTGCCGCGGCACGCAAAGACCGCACCGTTGCGATCATGGAAACGACGCGTGGCACTCTCGAGATTGAGCTCTTCCGCGAAGATGCACCCCTCACCGTCGCCAACTTCGTAGCACTCGCCAAGCAGGGATTCTATAACGGTCTGAGCTTCATGCGCGTCGTGCCCTTCTTCGTAATCCAGGGGGGAGACCCACGCAACGATCAGGAGGGGGGACCCGGCTACACCATCCGCTGCGAGATCAACCTGCGGTCGTACGAGAGGGGCAGCATCGGTATGGCGCTTGCCGGCAAGGATACGGGCGGAAGTCAGTTCTTCATCACACTGGCGCCGCAGCCGCATCTCGACGGCGGCTATGCCTGCTTCGGACGCGTCCTCTCCGGGATGGAGGTTGTGGACCGGATTGTCCCGGGCGACCGCATCAAGAAAGTAACAATCGAGGAAGACGTTACCTCGATCGACTACCGCCGCTATTAAATGACACCACCAAGACACAAAGGCTCAATAAGACGGGCTTTTGCTGCCCCCGAAGGGGGCCGGCGCTTGCGCCGGCACGTCTTTGTGCTCTTTGTGTTCTTGGTGTCTTCGTGTTGTCCGTTCGATTTGTAGCTAGTGAATGCGCTGCACCTTCTTGCGCACGTAGTCCATGAGGATGTACTGGCCGAGGGAGTGCGGCGTCGTAAAGTAGGCCTTGCCGCGGCAGATCTCCGTCACCTTGCGCACGAAGGCGATCAAGTCCTGGTCCCGGGCCAACATGAAGGTATTGATGAGGATGTTCGAGCGGCGGCACTGGCTGACCCCTTTGAACGTCAGCCCTACCACGTAAGGATCCAGCCCAAAGGCATTGCGATAAATCGAGCCGTCGTCTTCGGTCACCGCCGACGGCTTGCCGTCGGTTATCATGATGATCTGGCGCATGTCCTTGTTCTCGCGCGCCAGGATGCGCTGCGCCAGCCTCAACCCCTCGCCCTCGGAGTAGCGCTGGAAGACCTCTCCGACAGCCGATCGAATAAGCCCGCGTGCGATGTTGTCTGCCCGCGCAGTTCCCCTTCGTACTCCAGCTCGAACTTGCCGGTCAGCGAGGGGAGCGCGGCATAGATGTCACCGATACGCGGCACAACAGCCTTTTCCTTGTGCAGCAGCGTGCGACGCTCGGCATTCGAGACCGTGTTCTCCAGGCACGTGAATGCCAGGCGCTGACTGACCCCGCTGCGCTTGTCTACGCGGGGATCCTTACGCGCGGCAAAGGCGACCGCCTCCACCACCTCCGCGACGAAGAGAGGAATATTCAGCACCATTCCCTCTCCGCGCTCGAGCCAGGCCTCCTGCTGCGTGATGGCCATTCCATCCTCGAGCGTCGCCGGATAGTGGGTTCGGATCTCCGAGCCGATGCGGTCCTTTAGAGGCGTGATGATCTTGCCGCGCGCGGTATAATCTTCGGGATTCGCCGAAAAAACCATCACAACGTCGAGCGGCAGGCGGATGGGATAGCCTTTGATCTGCACATCCCCTTCCTGCAAGATGTTGAACAGACCCACCTGGATCTTCCCGGCCAAGTCCGGAAGCTCGTTGATCGCGAAAATGCCGCGATTGGCGCGCGGCAGCAATCCATAGTGGATCGTCAGCTCATCGGAGAGACTCAGTCCCCCTTTGGCGGCGCGGATCGGATCGACGTCGCCTATCATGTCGGCAATGGTCACGTCGGGCGTGGCAAGCTTTTCGACGTAGCGCTCGTCGCAGTGCAGAAAGCGGACTGGAAGCGTGTCGCCCATTTTCGACAGTCGCTCGCGGCACGAGCGACCGCAGGATCCGGCTCTTCGCCTGGCCGCGCAGCCCCAGCAGAATCATGTTGTGCCGGCTCAGGACCGCGTTGATGATCTGCGGCAGCACGGTCTCGTCGTATCCGACAATTCCCGGGAACAGCGTTTCCTTCCTGCGCAGCATTCTCTGCAGGTTGGACCGCATCTCGTCCCTGACGCTGCGCCCGCACGCATAAATTGCGTGGTATGGACTGCTTTTCAGCTCACCCAGCGTTCGCGGAAAATCTTGACTCATGCACCCCCACCCGACTGCACTAACGTTAACTGAAAGATGGAAGCTAGTCAAATTTGGGATTTGTTGCCCAGGCGGGAGAAAAATGACGAATGACGAATGACGAATAAAAACCGGGCTCATCCATTCCCCATTCGTCTCTCGTCATCGGGGCGCAGCCATCAGCCTCCGGGGTCAGAGGAAGTTCGCCTGCACGGAACACGAGGAAATCACGACGATAATAATAAGACACTGATCGATGCCTGAATCCCTGTCTTACTTTTCATTCGTCATTCGTCATTCGTCATTTGTTAAGTCGATAGGCAAGCGAAAGCAACAGCAACCAGGGAATGCCTGCAATCCAGGCGATGCGGAGATCGGGGAGGAAGGCCATCGTGGCAAGAACGGCGAAGAGCAGTACAAAGCCGGCAACCGAGCCGTAGGGCACGGACGAACCGCGATAGCGGATGTGCGTTGCGAAAATCATCAGCCAGGTGAAGATCCCTCCAAAGAGCGCCGTCCCCAGCATGTAGACGTAGGCGGTGTCCGCAGACCATAGATAAATGACCGCGGCAATCATCAGGCCCGCGCCTGAAACGAACAGCGCATTGCGCGGGACGCCCTGCCGGCTGAGTCTGCCCAGAGCCTTCGGGGCCTGGCCGGAGCGCGCCAGGGAGAAAAGCATTCTTGAAGCTGTATACAGGTTCGCATTGATGCTGGTCAGCGCCGCCGTCAGAACGACGAAGTTCATCAGGCTCGCCGCACGGGGAACCCCGACCATCTGGTAGACCTTCACGAACGGGCTTTCGCGAATGCCCGTCTCATTCCACGGCACGATCCCCACCAGGATTGCGATGCTTGCGATATAGAAGAGCGAGAGACGCACAAGAATCCGGCGCAGCGCGCGCGGCACGGAGGTCTGAGGATCCTTTGCCTCACCCGATGTTACGGCGGCCGCCTCCAATCCATAAAAGCTGAACACGGCCAGCGTAACTCCGGCCCACACCCCGGCGAAACCCCTGGGCAGGAAACCCCCGCGGCTGACAAAAAGCTCCAGGCTTTGCCGCGGCACCCCTATCCCCGCAAAAAGTGCAACGCCAAAGACAATCAGGGCACAAATGGCCAGCACCTTGATCAGCGAGAACCAGTACTCGAACTCGCCGAAGCGCCCCACGTGCATCACGTTCGCGGCCATGAGCAGCAGCGAAAAAACCACGAGCCAGACCCACGACGGCACCGCGGGAAACCAGTAGCGGCAGTAGATCGCCACCGCGACAATCTGGCTCCCGATCGCAATGATCTGTGCAGCGGCGTAAGTATAGCGCGTCACCCATCCCGCCCACGGGCTCACGAAGTGTTCTGCATAGGCGCCAAAGGAGCCTGCCATGGGATGCGCCGCCGCCATCTCGGATAGGGCGAGCATGACAAGCAGCGTGATGACGGCACCGATCATGTAAGAAAAGATGACCCCAGGGCCGGCTATCTGAACCGAAAGGCCGCTGCCGAGAAAAAGGCCCGTGCCGATGGACTGCCCGACGGCGATCATGCCAAGCAGACGCACGGATAGTTCCCGCTTCAATCCCTCTTCTCTTGCCTCGAATTTTTCCATCGTCCTATCAAAGGCCAACACGAAAACACAAAGGCCACAAGGAATGACATTTTATTTCTTCGTGTTCTTTGTGTCTTCGTGTTGTCCTTTAATGCCGAGAATAGTATCAAATGCGAGCGAATTCGAATAAAATCAGACTCGCATTACTACAATTCATGATCCCGTTCCTTTATCGGGAGATACGCATATGTCCGTTGGCGCGATCTACGGCCTTACCTTTGCAATCGGGCTCGGCTATGCCGTCTTTGTCGGCTTGGCGGGACACATGTTCGGCGGCGATGTGGGCCACGACGTTCACATGGACGTCGGGACCGACCTGCCGCTCAGTCCGCTCAGCCCCACCGTGATTGCGACCTTTCTCACCGGTTTCGGCGGCGGGGGCATGCTGGCCAATTCCTATCTGGGCCTTTCGATGGGAAAAGGGGTCCTCGTCGCCATCCTGACCGGTATCCTCCTGAGCGGCGGAACCTACACGATTCTTCTCGTGATGTTCCGCAGCACGCAGGCGGGGGCCGAGTATTCCACAGACGAAATGGTCGGGAGGGTCGTCGAGATCATCACGCCCATCCCGGAGAAAGGCATCGGCGAGATCGCGCTCGTGGTGAAGGGAACGCGCGTCACAGGCCCCGCGCGCTCGCTGTGCGGGAAGGCCATCTCCCGCAACACGCCGGTCGTAGTCGAGAAGGTGGTCGGCAACGTTTATTACGTGAAGGAAGATAAACCACAGAGTCACGGAGACCACGGAGATTGAGCCTATGACTGATCTTAATGTCGCAACAGTTATCTTGGGAATTGCGGTTGCGTTTATCCTCGCAATTTACGCGGTGGCACGACGCTATAAAAAGGTCGGGCCAAACATGGCAATGGTCATCTCGGGCCGACGCTACAAGATCAAGGGTACCGAGGACGCAGTTGGATTCCGTATCCGACGCGGCGGCGGCGCCTTCATCCTTCCCCTCGTAGAGAAGGTTGACCTCCTGAGCCTGGAAATCATGACGCTCGACATCACCACTCCCGAGGTTTACACCAAGCCGGGCGTGCCTATCATCGTCGATGGAGTCGCGCAAGTGAAAATCGGCGGCGACGAGCAGTCTATCCGGACCGCAGCGGAGCAGTTCCTCGGCAAAACTCCGGATCAGATCAAGGACATCGCACTGCAGACAGTGGAAGGCCACCTGCGCGCGATCATCGGCACGATGTCTGTCGAAGATATCTACAAGAACCGCGACCAGTTCGCCTCCTCGGTACAGGAAGTAGCGGTTTCCGATCTGGCGAACATGGGCATCAAGATTGTCTCCTTCACCATGAAGGACATCCGCGACAGTCACGGCTACCTCGAAGCCCTGGGCAAGCCGCGCACCGCCGAGGTGAAGCGCGACGCCATCATCGCCCAGGCGGAAGCCGACCGCGACTCCGCGATCAAGTCGGCACAGGCGCGCCAGTTGGGGGAGGCGGCCAAGTTCCAGGCGGAGGCGCAGATCGCCGATGCTCAGAAGAATTACTTGCTGAAGAAAGCCGATTTCGACCGCCAGACCAACGAGGCCAAGGCACAGGCCGACCTTGCCTACGACCTGCAGCGCTTCAAAACCAACCAGTCCCTGAAAAAGGAAGAGGTGCAGGTGTTCGTGGTTGAAAAAGAGCAACAGGTGATGGTACAGGAGCGCGAAATCCTGCGGCGCGAGAAGGAATTGGAAGCCACCGTAAAGCGCCAGGCCGACGCAGAGCGCTACCGCGTGCAGACAGAGGCGGAAGCCACCCGCTTCAAGTACGAGGCCGAGGCCCGCGGACAGGCCGAAGCAACGAAGGCCAAGGGGCTGGCGCAGGCCGACGTGGTGAAGGCCACCGGAACCGCAGAGGCAGACGTCATCGCACTCAAGGGCGCCGCGGAAGCTGAGGCCATGGCCAAAAAGGCCAACTCATGGAAGGAGTATAACCAGGCCGCGGTCACTCAGCTCATCCTGCAGGCGCTGCCGGAAATCGCCAAAGCCATCGCGGAGCCGCTCAGTAAGACCGACAGGATCACGATCGTGAGCACGGGCGGCGACGGTGCCGGAGCGTCGAAGCTGACAGGGGACGTGACCAAGATTATGGCTCAGCTGCCGCCGATCGTGGAAAACCTCTCCGGCTTGGATCTGAAGAAGCTTATTGAAGCCATCCCCCAGTTAAAAAAATAGCCACGAATTTCACGAAGAAAAGAGGCCACGAATTGCACAAATTGCACGAAACAAAAATGAATGAATTTTTCGTGTAATTTGTGTAATTCGTGGCAGATTTCTTCGTGTAATTCGCGTAATTCGTGGCAGATTCCTTCGTGTGATTCGTGAAATTCGCGGCTATGAACCGACGGGATGCGCGCATCGCGCTGGCGATACTGACGACCATCAATTTCCTGAACTACATCGACCGCTATGTCCTCGCGTCCGTCTTCGAGCCGATCAAGCGGGAGCTCCACTTTACGGACGCCGAGCTGGGCTGGACCCTGTCGGCGTTCATGATTACCTACTCCCTCACCTCACCCATCTTTGGGCGGCTGGGAGATCTCTTCACGCGGAAGCGTCTCATAGCCGCCGGTGTTGCGCTTTGGAGCTTCGCCACCGCCGGCGCTGGGCTCGCACGCAACTTCTGGCAGATGTTCCTGCCTCGCTCCATGGTGGGGATCGGTGAGGCCAGTTACGCGACAGTCGCGCCCGCAATCATCACAGATTTCTATGAGGAGGAACGCCGCGGGCGCGCCCTCGCCGTATTCTATGCAGCCATCCCGGCCGGCAGCGCGCTCGGGTTCGTCCTCGGCGGCCAGCTGGCCGAACACTATGGCTGGCGCACCGCATTTTTCGTCGTGGGACTGCCCGGGCTGCTCTTCGCGTTGCTCGCTCTGGCGATCCGCGAGCCAAAGCGCGGCGCGAGCGACCGGGCAGAGCCCGCCGGGGAGTCGGCGCCTTCGCTCCCGGCGACGTACCGCATGCTCTGGACGAATCGCACCTACGTGGTCGTGACGCTCGGCTTCATCGCCTACACGTTCGCTTTGGGCGGCCTCGTAGGCTGGGTGCCGGCCTTCCTCGAGCGCTATGATGGCATGTCCACGGCGCAGGCCAACCGAATTTTCGGTGCCCTGACCGTCATTGCGGGCTTCGTCGGGACTTTCGTGGGCGGCTTCCTGGGCGACTACCTGCTGCGCTATACGAAGCACGCTTACCTCTGGATCTCGGGACTGTGCATGTTTGCCGGCGCGCCGGTCGTTGTGCTAGCTCTCGCATCGCGCCGGCCTGCGATTTTCCTGCCGGCAATCTTCCTCGCAGAGTTCTTTCTCTTCCTAAACACCGGCCCGCTCAACGCCGTGGTCCTTGGCTGCGTCCCTGCGCAGATTCGCGCGACCGCAATGGCAGTCAACATCTTTTTCATTCACGCGCTGGGCGACGCGATCTCGCCGCCGATCATCGGCATGCTGTCTGACCGCTGCGGATTGTTTCGTGCAACGATGATTACGCCGGCGATGATGCTGATCAGCGGAGTCATCTTGATATATGCGATAAGACCCCAAAATAGGGAGGCAAAATGACGAATGACGAATGACGAATGACGAACAAATCAAGTTGGAAGTCATAGTGGGCGATCGGAAGTAAAAACCAAAACGGCGATTTGCAGACGACTTCAGACTGCCTACTACGCCTTTTTTATTCGTCATTCGTCATTCGTCATTCGTCATTCCTGTTGAATGCTGGATCAAGGCAAGGAAACGTTCGTCGTTCGGATGCTGCGCGGCAGTCTACTTTTATTGATGCGCATACTATTCCGGATCGAGCATCACGGCTGGGAGCGAATCCCGCAGGAAGGTCCGCTCCTTCTCGTCTCGAACCACGTCACCTACTTCGACCCGCCCTGGATCTCCGTGCGCGTCTACCGCACCTTGCGCTATATGGCCTGGGACAAGCTCTTCCAGATCCCGCTCGTCGGCCGGATCCTTCGATGGTTCGGCGCCTTCCCCGTCAGCCTGGAAAATCCCGAATCCAGCGCTTACAAAGCCGCGCTGAGGATCTTGCAGAAGGGCGAGGCGCTGATGATCTTCCCCGAAGGAGGACGATCTCCGGACGGCAGTCTGAGGCACTTCAAAGTGGGTGCCGCGCGCCTGGCGCTTCGGACCGGGGCAACAATCGTGCCCGTCGCCGTACAGGGCGGAGAGAGGGTCTGGAGCTCCCGCATGCACCTGCCGCGGCCCGCGAAGGTCCAAGTGGATTACCTGCCCCCAATTACAAAAGAGAATTTCCCGAATAGCACAGAAGAGCTGATCAAGCAGGTACGTGAAGCGATTCTGAGCAGGCAGCGGGCAGCAGGAAGCAGGAAGTAAAAACCATCGGTTTTACTCCCGGGCTCTCTGTGATAAAAATCTCTTCGCATGGAATTATTCAATATCCTGGATGAGCAAGTGCCTCGGGACGAGCGCAAGATCGAACAGATCTGCGAGAACTTCGACATGGACTGTGTAGACTTGGATCACGAGGCCTGCTGGCGGGGCGATCGCGGCATTATGCCGTGCTGCGGCCGGGAAGTCGTGTTCGAGCGCGTGCGCGGCATTTGTCCCTTCCTTTGGCTGGAAAAACAGTAGGCAGCAGGCAGTCGGCAGTTTCTTACTGCCATCTGCATGCTGCCGGCTGCCTGCTTTTTTTCTTGGTGAAATAATGGAACAAATTCGCAGCATCCATCTGATTGGAATATGTGGGACCGGGATGGCGTCCCTCGCTGCGATGCTCAAGGACCGTGGATACGACGTCTCCGGCTCCGACGAAGGCGTCTATCCTCCGATGAGCGATTTCCTGGCCGCGAAAGAAATCCGTGTTCACCAGGGATACAAGGTCACCAACCTCCAGCCGGAACCCGACCTGGCCGTGGTGGGAAACGCCCTCTCACGCGGCAATTCCGAGATAGAGTACGTCCTGAACTTCAAGCTCCTCTACACCTCGTTCCCCGAGTGCCTCAAAAACTTTTTCCTGCGCGACAGGACTTCCGTCGTGGTTACCGGAACTCACGGCAAGACGACCACCGCCGCGATGATCTCTTGGGTGCTGCACGCGGCGGGATGGCACCCCGACTTCCTGATCGGCGGCATCGCCGAGAACTTCCCGTCGAGCTACGGGCTGGAAGGCGGACCGCACTTTGTCGTCGAGGGAGACGAGTACGATTCCGCCTACTTTGACAAGGGGCCTAAGTTTCTGCATTACCTTCCCCAGGTCGCCGTCATCGGCAACGTCGAATATGACCATGCCGACATCTATCCAACGCTCGAATCCATCAAGCTCCAGTTCGCGCGCTTCGTCAACTTGATCCCCGGACGCGGCTACCTGGCCGTTGGAACCGACAGTCCTGCGGCCGTTGAAGTCAGCCGGAAAAGCTTCTGTCGAAAGGAAACCTTCGGTATAGACCCGGCCAGCCACTGGAGCGTCCGGAACATTGCACAGGAGCGGGAAAGGCTTTGCTTCGATGTCCTCTACGAACAGAAGCTCTTCCGGCGACTGCGCCTTGCCCTGCACGGAACATTCAACGTGCGCAACGCGCTGGCTGCTACGGCGATCCTTCATCATCTGGGCGTTCCCGAAGACGACATCCGGGACGGCATGGAGACATTCATTGGAGTCCGCCGCCGCCTGCAATTGCGCGCCGAGGTCGGAGGCATCCGCATCTACGAGGATTTCGCCCACCATCCCACAGCAGTACGCGAAACCCTGCGGGCCGTGCGCGAAGCGTTTCATCCAGAGCGTCTCTGGGCCATCTATGAGCCACGCTCGGCGACCAGCCGGCGCAACGTCTTCCAGCGCGAAATCGCCGAAGCCCTTGCCATCGCCGACTGCGTGGCGCTTCCCGCGCTCTTCAAGCCCGAGAAAGTGCCCGAGGGAGAACGCCTGGACATCGAGCAGATCGTTGAGGATGTGCGCGCAATGGGGGGCGTTGCCTGGAATCTCGGCACGGTGGAGCGTATAATTGAGAAAGTTTGCGAAGAAGCGCGCTCGGGCGATGTCATCGTCATCATGTCCAATGGCGGATTCGGCGGCATCTGCGAGAGACTGCCTGAAAGTATTAAACGCAGAGACACGGAGATCACAGAGAAATGAAAAAACACCTGCTCGCTTTTGTACTCAGTGTCTCTGTGGCTGGGTTTTCCCAGCAAAAGACTCCAAATCAGGAACAAAAAAAAGAGCAGGAAGCGTTCCAGATCAGGGCCGAGGTGAACATGGTCACCGTGCCCGTGACTGTGCGCAAGCCGGGCGGGGGTTTCATAAAGGGCCTCGCGCAGAGCGCCTTCCACGTCGCGGAAGACGGCGAGCCGCAGGAGATCCTGTTGTTCGCCCCGGAAGCCGTTCCTACTCGCATCGTCATCGTGCTCGACATCAGCGGCAGCGTCCGAACGGAGTGGGGCTCGATCAAGTTCTCAACCAAGAAATTCCTGGAGAATCTCAAGCCGGAGGATCAGTTCGCTCTCGTGACCTTCAACACCGAAGTCCGGCTGAAGATGGACTGGGGCCGGAAATTCGACAGGGTGGACCCGGTCCTCACGTCGGTTTACTGCAAGGACAATACCAAGCTCTGGGATGCGATCTACGTCACGGCCACCGAAGTCTTAAAGGGAATCAAGGAAAAAAAGGCGATGATCATCATGAGCGACGGCCTTGACAACGAGAGCTCGGTCTCTTACAACGAGGCGCTGCAAGCTGCCATCCGCTCCGAGGCGGCACTTTACGTCGTCAGCAAAACCGAGGCGGTGCGCCAGATGATACGCTACGACATGGTGCAGCGGGGGATATACGACAATATCCCTGGAGAGGTTTTCGTGCAGGCGGATTTGGCGCTGCGCAGGCTCGCCTACGAAACTGGCGGGAGGGTTCTCTACCCGAACAGCTTCGGCCAGCTGGACAATATCTATGCCGAGGTGGATGACGAGTTGCGCAACCAATATACGATCGGCTACGTGTCAACCAACCAGATCAAGGATGGGAGCTACCGGCGCATCCAGGTGAACGTGGACGCGCCCGGTGCGGTCGTCTCGGCCCGCCCCGGCTACTATGCCCCCAACGAAATCCCATCACCACACAAATGACACCACCAAGACACAAAGAACACCAAGATCACAAAGAATGATTTCTTGTTTCTTTGTGTTCTTTGTGTCTTGGTGGTGTCATTTTATGACTGACCTATTCCAACGTATTCCCATCCGGCTTTGCGCTGTCGATATTCCAGATTGGAACCCTCTAGATAGGTCTTGACATCCACGAGCTAGCAGAGCTATTTTCCGCACTGCCCTCAATACCTCCTCAAATTCCCAAAACAATACGTTTTGAGAAGGAGGATTGAGGTGTGTTCCACTCCGCCTATACCTGCGCATACCACTACGGGGTTCTGCCGCTCCGCGAAACAGCGCCCGATTACGAACCGCGGTCGTTACTCAGCGACTGCAGCGACGAACAGCTCGCATCCATCCGCCTGGTGCTGCAGCGTCTTACGGCGCTTCGGATCGAAAATGCCGACGACGGCGAGGATCTTGTACAGGAAACCCTGCTGACCATGACGATGAAATGCCCACCGGAGGAACTGAAAAAGGGACTCCTGGTATGGAGCATGGGCATCCTGCGAAAAAAGATCGGCAATTACTATCGGAAGGCACATCGCTACACTGCACTCGACGAGAATGTGGCTGCCCGAAAAAAATTAGTGCCTCCCTCGCCCGAAGCCCCGATCCGCTATTCCGAACTTCGCGCACTGGTCCAACGCATACTGGCAGGGCTTCCTAATCAGGAGCGCCAAGTGATGGACCTCTTGCTGGCGGGACTGCCAGCAAGCCGGATCGCGGAGCTGCTATACCCCGAGCGTTATCAGAACATCATCAACCGGTTGTATAGGGGAAGACACAAGCTGCAGAAGGAGCTCGTGAAGCATGGCTACGGCGTGTCTCGGAAAAGAAGTACGCAGCCGGCAGTAGGCAATCTATAGTTGACAATTTGACTATTCTGACAGCAACGGCTTTATACGCTGCCTGCTGCCTGCCGATCCCGAACGCTATCCCGTCAAACACTGCGTAACGCCTCGATAATGGGCTGGTGGGCGGCCGACCGGGCTGGGAAGAACCCTCCCAGGACGCCTAGCACCCCTGACAAAAACAGCGCCGTAACGATGAGAGGGAAGGTGATCCGGAAGTTGTAGGTCACCTCGCTGAAGGTCATGAAGTTCGCCGATCCCGTGCTCCATCCCTGCACCGGCATGGCCAGCAGGCAGCCTACGCCGCCACCTATCAGCGCCAGCAGCACCGCCTCGATCAGGAACGAAATCAGGATGCTTGCCCGGGAGAATCCCAGAGCCCGGAGCGTGCCAATCTCGCGCGTTCGGCCCGATACCGCGGCGTACATTGTATTCATGGCTGCAAAGCAGGCTCCGATCCCCATGAAGATGGTCATCAGCGTGGCCAGCGTCTTGATGCCAATTCCCGCGATGGTCTGCTTGTCATAGTATTCCCGCTCCGAAAGTGCCTCGAGCTGCAGGCGGCGGTCTGCGGTGATCTGGGAGATCAGATCCTTCTGCACCTTGATATCCCGGCAGCGCATCAGCACGGAGGAGTAGCCAAGCCGGTCGAATTCGCTGATTAGGTCGTTGACATCGGCCCACATTTCGCTGTCGAAGGCGGTTCCCTCCGCGTCGAAGTGGCCCACGATCATCCACATTCCCTTGCCGAACTTCAACTTGCTGCCGACACCGGTGTTTTCGAAGCGCCTGGCCACGCTCTGCGAGACGATCATCTCGCGGAAGCCCGGCCGGAACAGGCGTCCTTCGACGATCTGCAGGTAGGGCCGCAGCTCGAAGCCCTCGGGACCGACGCCGCGCACGATGACGTTGGACTCGCCGCCCTGATTGCGCCGCAGGATGTTCAGCAGGACGATCTCCTCGGGGGAAACCAGCGGCTGTCCGTTCGCGCCCATATCGATGCCGGGGAGATAGCGCAGGACCTGGTACTCCACTTTGGTTACCACCGACGAGCCTTCGGATTGGGAGCTCTTGCGCAGGACGAGGAGGTTCCGCGGGTCGCCTGAGGAGGTGAAAGTCTTCTCAAGTCCGGCCGCCAGAGCCATGAGCGCCAGGAAGACGGCGACGACCAAGCCAATGGAGAACACCGTCATCGTCGTCGATACTTTACGGACAAACAAGTTACGGATGTTGTACTTCAGCGGAATAGCCATATTCAGTTCCAAGCACGCAGCAGGCAGAAGGCCTTCCGTAGGAGTCAATCCGGATCAATTCAACTGCATGCTGCCAGCTGTCTGCCTGTTACCCGATTCGACGGAGTCCCTCCGAAACCGTTAATCTCGAGATGTGGAGGGCGGGGATGCCGCCGCACACAACGCCCACCAGCAACGCAATCGCAATTCCCATCGCCAGCGTCGGCAGTTCCACCTGGAACGATCTGATAAATCCCATGGTCAACCTGGGGGCGTCCACCCCGGCGAACAGCAACTTCGCCCCCAGGCAACCCAGGAGCCCGCCCATCAGCGAGATGGATGTTGCCTCGCCCACCAGCATTCCGATCAACGACTCGTTCTGGAAGCCGAGCGATTTCAAAATGGCGATCTCGTGCGAGCGCTCGCGGATGTTCATCGCCATGGTGTTGCCGACCACGAGCAGGATCATGAACACGACCACGCTGCTGATCGACAGCACAAGCCCTTTGACATTCCCGATCATCATCTGGAAGCTCGACTCGAAGGCGCGCTCGGTTTCGGTTCGGGTTTCAGCGTCGGTGTTGCGAAACATCGAGTCGATGCGGCCTATGACCTTGGGCACAACCTCCGGCGAGCTGCACATCACGAAGAAGACGCCGGCTTTGCCGGGCTTCCCCTGCGCTTCCTCGAAGTAATCCCGGTGGAAGTAGAAAGCGCGTTCGTCGCTGTCGTTCCGGTAGGTCCCCACCAGTGTGAAATCCAAGTCCACCGGGTAGATGGTGCCGAGCAGGGTAATCTTGTCGCCGACCTTCCAGCCGAAGCGCTCCGCCAGTTGGCGGCCGCAGATCGCCGCGCTCTTCTGCGAGAGGAAGGCCTTCGTCGCGGCTTCGTCGAGCTGGATCTCGGGAAACATGGCGAAGAGTTTGTCATGTTCGACGGCGAAGTTCGCAAAGAAGTTCTTGGGTTCCTGGTAGATGCCGCCGAACCAGTCAATCGCAGCCACCAGCTGCACGTCCTGGACCCCTTCGATCTTTCGGCCGTAGGCCTCGGGCATCAACTCTTGAAGCGAGGTCGCGCGCCGGACGACGACGCGGCGCGTGGCTACTGGGTTGGGGTTCTGACGCGACAACTCCAGTACCAGAGTTCGCAAAAACATCACGAGGAAGAGTGAGAACGCTATGCTCAGCACTGTCAGGACGGTCCTCCTCCTATTCCGGCCTACGTTCTTCAGAATGATCTTCCAATATTTCATTGAAACACCCGAGCGCTTTGGGTGGAAAGTAGGCAGCAGGCAGCATACCGCAGGCAGTTATCAATCAGGTATTGCATGCTGCCGGCAGCCGGCTGCCTGCTCTGTTACGCGGCTGGCAATTCGCCCTCTTTGAGCAATGTCCCCTTGTCGAGATGGCGTATCCGCGTGGCATGGTGCGCCGCGCGAGGATCGTGCGTCACCACGACAATCGACTTGCCAAACTCCCTGTTCAGCTTGTTCAGCAGGTTCATGACCTCTTCGGCCGAACGCGCGTCCAGGTCGCCGGTGGGCTCGTCGGCCAGCAGCAGGGTCGGGTCGGTGGCGATGGCGCGTGCGATGGCAACACGCTGCTCCTGTCCGCCGGAGAGTTGGCGCGGGTAGTGCTTCATTCGGTCCTGGAGCCCCACCAGCCGCAGGGCGGTTTCGACGTGGTCCCGGCGCTCCGCCTTGCTGAGCCGCGTCAGCAGCAGCGGCAGCTCCACGTTCTCGAATGCAGTGAGCACGGGAATCAGGTTGAAGGTCTGGAAAACGAACCCGATGTGCTGGTTGCGCCAGTGTGTCAGCTCGCGCTCCGACATGCGCGAGATGTCAGTCCCGTCGATGAGAACCTCCCCGCTGGAAGGCCGGTCGATGCCGGCGATGATGTTCAGAAGAGTGGTCTTGCCCGAGCCGGACGGCCCCATCAGCGCTAAAAAGGAACCTGTGTCTATGTCGAGCGAGCAATTCTCAAGCGCTACAACCTGCTCATTATCCCGTTTAAAGACCTTGTTGAGATTCCTGATACGTACAAGAGCTTCCGACATATCTCCCCTTAATAAATGACGAATGACGAATAAAAAGCTACTTCAAATCTAGTATTCGTCAATCGTCATTCGTCATTCCCCTGTCACACTATTGCTTTTTCAGGCTGACCTTGTCCCCGTCAACAAGGCCATCTAAACCACGAATAATGAGCTGTTCCCCACCCGACAAACCCCCAACGACTTCGACCTGGCCCCAGAGCTCCTTCCCGGTCTGGATGCTCTCCCTGACGGCTTTGCCATCCTTGAGGATGAAGACGGAACCGTTTACGACCGCCGCCTTCGGGACCAGGATTCGGCTTTCCGGGACCGTCTTGGTTTCCTTCACTTCCTCGAGGAAGTTGACCTTGGCGTTGGTCTCCGGCCGGAGATACTCGTCCGGATCGAAGATTGAGACCTTCACCTGGATGGTCGCCTTCTGCCGGTTCGCCTCCGGTGCGATCTCGCGCACGCGTCCTTTATACTTGTGGTCCGGGTAGGAGTCGGGCGACACGATGCAGTTCTGCTTCATGTGCACGCGAGGAATGTCCGCCTCGTTGATGTCCAACTCGACTTCCAGGTCCTTCAGGTCAGCAATGCTCACCAGCGCCGATTTCGCGCCGCGGCTGGCGACGTAGCCGGTAGTCACCATCTCGCCCTTCTCGATAAGCCGCTCGAGAATTGTCCCGGGTACGGGCGCTCGAATGATCGTGTTCTCCAGCTGAGTTTCCCACCAGCGGATGGCCGCGTCCGCCTCGGCCAGTTGCGCCCGTGCCAGGTCGATCTCTTCCTTGCGCGGCCCTAACCGTGCCAGCTGAAAATTCTCGCGCGCGACCTTGAGCTGGGCCTCGGCTACATCGTAGGCATTCTGAGCGTCGTCGAGAGCTTGCTTGGCATAGACTCCCGTTTTGTTCAGCTGCCTCGCGCGTTCGAGGTTGGTCTTGGTGGTCCGGACGTTGGCCTCAGCTTGCTCGACCGCTGCCTGGGCGCGCTGAATTTCCTCGGGACGCGAGCCACGCTCTGCTTCCTCAAGGCGCGCGGCAGCGGCGGCGCGATTGGCCTTTGCCTGGGCCAGCTGCGCCAGGATTTCCCTATTGTCCAGGCGTGCAAGCACTTGCCCTGTCTTGACCGTGTCTCCCTTGTCGACGTTCAGCTCTTCAACGCGCCCGCTGGTTTTTGACGACACTTCCACCCGGACGCGCGGGATGATGTATCCGCCGGCGGTCAGGACGGTATTCCCAGCTGTGGGTGACTGGCGGGTCACCATCGCGACCTCAACCTCGCGGGCTTTAGTGCCGATGGAAGGCATTTTCGTGTCGGGCATAAAGGCCACGCCGGCGGCCACCAAAATGGCGACAAGTCCAAGCACAGCAAGGAGAATCCATTTCTTGCGGCCCCGGTCGCCGGTCTTCTGGCTCCGATCAATCTTCAGCGACTTTAGATCCTGGCTCAGTTTGTCAGACATATCTGAAAATCTTACCATGCGTACACCACAGAGGCACAGAGATCACAAAGAATATCGAAAATAAAATAAAATAAAAGAACAGCTCGCGAAACATTATGGGTAATGCGCCCGGCGGCGCTCTACAAAGACCCTCCATCCAACCCACCGGACTCAACAACCGCCGCCGGGCCCCATTTCCGAAACAGGTATAGCCCATTTCAGGCGAATCTATTCAACGCTTTCCGGCGAATGGAGGAATTCGCCGGTCGAATGGCGGAATTGGGCATATAATCAGATCGATGCGGATACGCTTTGAACGAACCGGCGGATTTGCCGGACGCAAGCTCCAGGGATCGCTCGACTCTTCTTCCCTTCCCGAACCCCAGGCACGCCGCCTGCTCGAACTCCTAGAGCAGTCCCACTTCTTCGATCTCCCCCTGAAGCTGGAGTCCGCCTCACCGGGCGCCGACCGCTTCAGTTACAAGGTTACGGTGGAAACCGAATCCGGCAGTCACACTGTCGAGGCGAATGACGCCGCCGTCCCCGCCGAACTCAGATCCTTGCTCACTTGGCTCACCCATTCACTTTCCCTGAAATAAGTTCTCCCTTCACGAAACATTAGGGGTATGAAACGCCTGTTACTCGGCATGGTCCTTATCGGCCCCCTGCTGCTTTTTATTCTTGCTGAAAAATCTGTTAAGTGCGGGCTCCAGCCTGGGGATCTTCTGCCCGAGGCGCGGCTTGAGTCACTGGACGGGGTGCCGGTGCAGACCATTTCCTGGCGCGGGGCGCCGACGCTGCTGGTGTTGTTTCAGCCGTCCTGCCCGGCCTGCCGGGAGGAGATTCACGGATTGGAGTCGATCGCGCCGCGGCTGCCAGAAGTAAGGATTGTTCTTGTCTCGCTGAATGGTGAATCGCCGCGGGAGGGAGTACCATTCCCGGTCCTTCGCGACCCGCACCACTCCTTTGTGCAACGTACACGCAAGCTCCTTGTGCCGACGCTTTACTGGATCGATTCGACCGGAAAGGTCAGGTATGCCCGAACTGGATTGCGTTCACCTGCTTCCGACCTCAACTTATTCCGTTCTCTGCTTGAGGAAATCCATGACTGACGACTCGCAGTTGGAGCAGGTGGCACACGAGATCATTGGGGCTGGTCTCGATGTTCATCGCAATCTTGGTCCCGGCCTCATGGAGTCAGTTTACGAGATTTGCCTGACATCAGAGATCCAAGGCAGAGGGCTTCGTGTCGAGCGACAGAAGCCGCTTCCCATGCATTACCGCGGCCTCCGCTTAGATTGCAGTTATCGCTTGGATCTCTTGGTGGAGGATCTAATCATCGTTGAAATCAAGAGCGTCGAGACCATTCTGCCACTCCATAAGGCACAACTTCTTTCATATCTGAGGCTGTCCGGATATCGGCTGGGTCTCCTGATCAATTTCAATGTTTCACGGTTGAAGGATGGGATAAGGAGGATCATCCATGGGTATTCGAAATGACAACACGATGACACGAAGGACACGAAGAACCTTCGTGAGCCTTTGTGTTCTTTGTGCCTTCGTGTTGTCTTGTGGGAAGGTGGCCTATCTGGGAAAGGAGGGGGTGGTGATGCAGAGGTCTGGGTGGGACTGCGGGGCGGCGGCGCTCAAGATGATCCTCGACTACCACGGTATCGCCTCCACCTACGATGACCTCCTCTACCAACTGCAGACAACCCCCACCGGAACGTCTATGCTCAGCCTGAAGCAGCTATCCGAGCGCCGCGGCCTGCGTTGCGAGGGCTGGCGTCTCGTGCCGGACGACTTGCGCCGCGTCCCGCTGCCGGCGATCCTCTTTCTCCACCGCAATCACTTCGTTGTCCTGCACTCTTTCATCGCTGGCGGCGACCTGCTTCTCCTCGACCCGTCGCGCGGCAAACTGCGGATTTCACCTCATAGGCTTCATTCAATTTGGGAAGGAGAAATCCTTCTCTTTTATCCACCCGGGAGGGTCGCGGACCGCTACCAGCGCTGGTTCGGCCTCTCCTCTTCTCAAGAAAGGAACCTAAGACCATGAAAGCAATTCTTGCATCTTTGCTGATCCTGTCAGTGTTCGCATTGGCTGGATCCCAGTCTGTCTCGCCCGCCGCGAGCGCACCGATGACTCTCGCCCAGCTCTCCTCCGCAGTCGGCACCGGCTTCTGGGGAGGACTGGCCTGCGGGCTCGCTGCTGCCGGAGTGGGTATTGGTGTCGCCGCCGCCATTACAGCCGTAACCGTCGGAACAGGCTCGCCATTGGCTATCGGCATTGGCACTTCCCTGTCTCTGCACGTGGTGGCTGTATGCATGATGCTGTAAAACCTCGAAAAAGGAGGATTGAGATGAACAACCGTCGAATTCAGAACATAGCCGCGTCCTTGCTTCTTATCCTGATACTGATGGCCAATCTCCAACCCGCCTCCATGCCATTGAGTAGTCAGGACCTCTCAAGCCGCCACGGAGTCGGTTTCTGGAATGACCCTTGCACCTGGGACGGTTTTTTTATCGGTGCTGGAACCGCCCTATGTGCTACCGCATCGGCGGGTGGATGTGTTACCGCCATCGTTGGACTGATTAGGGCCATTAAGGTAGATAACTGCTTTTAGCGGACAATCAACGGTGCTCCGAAGCCGCATCGGAGCACTGGGGGAAGGACCAATGCGCGCTTTGCTCTATTACCGGGCGCTCCATGAGATGAGGCAAACCGTGCGGTGGACGGGCTCGGTCAGCGGAAAGGTGAAGTTCGCCAGCTATCTCGTGCTCTTACCTTCCAGTATCGTGGTGACGGTGAATATCTACAGGTATATCTTCAACGCCTCTATCACAACTCACGACCCAATTGCAGTATTAGTTCTAGGTATCATGCTTTTGGGCCTTCTCTATTACCTCCTCGTTACACCGGAGCTTTTCAAGGAGATTTCATTCAGCCCGGGCTTGGAGTTACTCTATCTCTCTCCCCTCCCAGCCTCAGCAGTGATCAGAAATCGGGTCATCTTTGCCAATGTGCGCCTGCTGCCACTTCAACTTGTCGTAATCCTGTTCCCGTTATCATTCGCGTCGTACTATCCGGAAAGAACAGCTCGTCAAATCCTGTTGATTACCTGTGCTGTCGCTTGCTTTGTCTGGGTGCAGATGCTGGCACTCAGAACCGCGGTGATCCTCGCTGAGAAATCAAATCGATATCGCATTCCTCGCGAAGTCTTATCAGCAATTATCTTTATTATCAGTGTAGTTTCCAGCACGGTCGTCATTTATCCGTTCGTGGACGTCCATCTTTGGCGCCATGGTTTAGCTTTGTTGCGGGGTATTGCAGCGCCCAGTTGGGTCGTCTTGGGCTTCGGCGCAGCATTCATGGCAATGTCCGCATGGCTGGGTCGGAACTCTCTGCGACATTGGCCTGCAGCCTCGAAGATACCCGAAGTTAGCAAACGCACCACGAAAGTGCATTCGGGCAACAACTGCTTCTTTGCGGAAAATCTTTCCCTGGCAGTGTTCCAAAAAGACCTCAAAGACTTGGCGAGAAACCCGGCATACAGAACTCTGCTGCCTGGTCTAGCCCTCCTTCTTGCTCTTGCGTTATTTGCGCAATGGAAGGCGGGGAGTGGCGGACCAGCATCGGGGAGGAGGATGATGGCAAGTTTGACGCTGATCTACATGGTTCCGCTGTTCTTCAGTGCGAGGGTTGTATCGCTGGAGTATCGCATGATAGGGTTTTATCGGCTCATCCTTCCCCGGATCGAGCGGTTGCTCGACTTGAAGTGGCGGGTACAGGCCGTCGTCAACTGCCTCGTCGTCGGCACGCTTGCCGTGCCCTTCTTTCTCCTGGTGCGCCAGGGAGAGAAGCCTTTCGAACCCGCCTATTACGCGGCCGCAGTCATCATCTACGTTCCGCTGCTGACGATGCTCGCAATCGCGCTGGGCACTTTCTACCCCAGCTTGACGAATCCTCCAAATCCGATAGGCATCCGCCCGTGGGGGCTTGGGATTTACGTCCTCCTTTCGGTCGTTCTGTACAGCTTTCTTCTGAATTACATGTACGTAGGGACGACGGTGTATACGGTTCTTCTGGTACCGCTGACAATTCTCTTGTTTTTCCGCGCCCGCCGTCATCTCCGTGTTCTCTGAGTCTCACTGGTGTTTTCTATGATCCGCATACAGAATCTGAAGAAACGCTACGGCACGAAAGAAGCCCTCAAAGGCATCTCGTTTGAGATCCGGCGCGGCGAAGTCCTCGCTCTGCTAGGCCACAACGGCGCGGGGAAAACCACGACGCTGCGCGTAATCGCGACGCTATTGGATCCGACGGAAGGTTCCATCGATCGTCCTCTGGATTTCAAGTCGGTGCTCGGCTTCCTCCCAGACAACCCTTTCCTATTCGAATACCTGACCGGCCGCGAGATGCTCTACTTCATGGCAAGCCTCTACGGGATAGCGCGGGCTGAGGTGCAGCCGCGGGCCCGGCACTACCTGGAGCTTTTCGAGCTCGCGAAGCAGGCCGACCAGTTGATTACGACCTACTCGCGTGGTATGCGGCGCAAGATCTCGCTAATAGGATCGCTGCTGCACGAACCGGTCTACTGGCTGCTCGATGAGCCCACCGAGTCGCTCGATCCCGTGGCCATCAAGAACCTGAAGGACCTGATAGCCACCCGCAAAGCGGACAATCGCGCGATCCTGATCTCGACGCACCAACTGGCGCTGGCCGAGTCGGTCTGCGACCGACTGATCATTCTTAGCCAGGGAGCGATCGTCTTTGCCGGCCCCGTTTCGGAAATGGAGACTTCACTGGAAGATCTCTACCTCACGGTTTCATCCAAATCAATCGCGGATTACGAATTGAAAAAGCCAAAATGGCAATCCGAAATCCGCAATCCGCAATCGTGAAAGGGCCTGTTATGTCTTGGTTACGTTCGAGAATGATGGCGTTCTTCCAGGTCTTGCCCGCACCCGAGGCGGCTTTCGCCCGCGACCTGCGCGGTCCGAGCTTTCTGATTCCTCTGTTGATCCTGAGCTTGGCCTTCACGCTCCTCTCGGTGGCGCAGTCCCCGATTCATCTCCAATGGGCCCGGCACCAGATGGAGTCCACGGGCACCTCCCCGGAGCAGGTCTCGGCTGCCTTAGACCTGCTGCGCCGATCGAGCGCGTGGAGCTTCGTCGGGGTGCCGCTTTTCCTGTTGGCGCACTGGATGCTTTACGCGCTGCTGCTCTGGCTGGCAGCCCAGGCCCTGCTCGACCTGCTCGAATTCCAGCAAGCTCTGACCATCGTGGCCTTCTCCTACCTGCCAATCCTCTTCCGCGACGGTGTCGTCAGCCTGGTGCTTTTCCTGCGGAGCGATGAGGCGCTCTTGCGCACCGACGGACTCAACGTGGCGCTCGGGCTTAACCTGCTGTTTCCACGGATTCCGCTGCCGTGGTCGACGCTGGCCGCAAGCGTGAACCTGTTTGAAGTCTGGTTCATACTGCTGCTGGTCGTGGGTGTCGCGAAGATGACGCGCTCGCAGTGGCTAAGAGCGCTCGCAGTGGTCTTCCCCTGCTGGATTTTCGTGACCCTGCTGAAGCTCGCCTTTGTCCTACTGAGTACGGAAATACTTAGATCACAGGGTCAGATGTGATAAATTTCGCACTCTATGCGCTGCCCAAACTGCGGTTCCGTTGATGTCCGACGCTCGCTCCGCCGAGGCTTGGGGGAAGGTTTCTTCCTGCGGATTCTCTTTCGCGCCCCCTATCACTGCTTCGAATGCGGCACGCGCTACTTCGGCACCTCGAACACCTCAGTTTTCCGCCAGCGCAAGAAGCATGATGCCCTGGCGGGTTTCTTGGGCTTTCCCGGCGGGCAGAAACGCAAGTTTCGGCGGGCGCTCATCTTCGTCGTCCTGTTCGTGTTGCTGAACATCGTGGCCAGCTATCTCTTCCTATTACTCTCGAAGTCCGGCGCGCCATCGCCCGCTCCGTGATCTCTGGGTTTCCCTGGTGGCACTTATGCCTCGTTGCTGCATTGTTCCTCCATACATTCTTCGTGAAATCCTCAAGAACGGCGACGCCCGCCAACAGGCGCGTGCGTGGTTCACCATGACCGACACAGAGCAAGCCCGCGGCCAGCGCAGAGTCCTCGCCGCCATCGCTCCCTTCGCGACCGTCGCTCCCGGCGTGAAGCGCCGCACCGTATACGACGCCGGTCACGGCTACGATCTTCCGGGCCGGCTGGTGCGGTCCGAAGGCTCGCGGAAGAACAAGGACGCGGCGGTAAACGAAGCTTATGACGGCTCGGGCGCTACCTATCACCTCTACTGGGAGGTCTTCGCACGCAATTCGATCGACGGGCGCGGCATGCGCATCGACTCGACCGTTCACTACGGCGAGAACTACGACAACGCCTTCTGGGACGGCCGGCAGATGGTCTACGGAGACGGGGACGGCGAGATCTTCCGGCCGTTCACTAAGGCACTGGAGGTAATCGGCCACGAACTGACCCACGGCGTGACCCAGCACTCTGCAGCGTTGAACTACCGCGGCCAACCGGGCGCGCTGAGCGAGTCCTTCTCAGATGTCTTCGGAAGCCTGGTGAAGCAGTACCGGCGGGATCAGACGGCAGAGGAAGCCGACTGGCTGGTGGGCGAGGGATTATTCCTGCCCGGGATCAAGGCGCGCGGGATTCGCTCCATGAAGGAGCCGGGAACCGCGTACGACGATCCGCTGCTGGGTAAGGACCCGCAGCCCGCCGATATGAGCGGCTATGTGGTAACGGAGGAGGATAGCGGCGGGGTGCACATCAACTCGGGAATTCCAAACAGAGCGTTCTACGAAGCTGCGGTGCGGTTGAAAGGACACGCATGGGGGAAGGCGGGGCGGATCTGGTACAAAACCCTCACGGAGAAGCTGCGTCCGGATTCGAGCTTCCGCGACACGATGACGCTGACTGTGACGGCCGCGGGAGAGCTTTTCGGCGCAAACAGCCGCGAGCAAAAAGCGGTTCGCTCCGCCTGGTCCGCCGTAGGCCTCTGAGAGAGGACGCGGAAAAACACCGACGCACGCCGACTAAAGGAATCTCTTGCGGCAGGGTGTCAGATCTCGAACAGTTGGTATAGAGGCAGGTTCAGTTCGGGCAGGAGGGGCGAGGACAGGCGGTCCGATTTTCCGTAGACGCCGGCTGTTACATATCCCAACTCACTCCAGACCAACACCTCCACCTTTGCCGTGCCGGGATCGACAACCCAATACTCTTGTACACCAAAGCTCGCGTAGATCTTCCTCTTGACCTCCAGGTCCGTGCCGCGGCTCCCTTCCGAGAGGATCTCGATGACAAGGTCGGGGGCCCCTCGAACATTCATTTCGCCGATGATTCCAAGGCGTTCCTTACGAACGAATAGTATGTCCGGCTGCACGACGTTCTCTTCCGAAAAGATTACATCGCAGGGCGCATCAAGAACCTCACCGAGTTTCCGCTCCCTCACGTGCTGAAACAGAGCCGAGAGGAGGTTTCTGGACGTTCGTTGGTGCCCTATGTTAGGAGCCGCTACCATACGCAGGTCTCCATCGAGGATTTCGTAACGTTTATCCTCGGGGAGCAGGAGGTAGTCGCTGTAACTGAATCGGACCTTTGCCCGTCTCATGGTTACCTCCGACGGTACCATCATCCCCGCAGGAGTTCAATCCTGCCGTATATATTGTTTCGCTCAGCGCAGTTTTATTTCAGCGAATCCGCCAAGATACCGTGCAGGTCCATGTAAAATTCAGGTCAGCAATGGATCGGGGGATTAGCTTCCAAGTTCGAACGGCTTGGCATAGAATTCGGACTTTCTGGGAGCGATGATGAACAAGCCAACTGCACTTATCACGGGTATTACAGGACAGGACGGTTCGTACCTCGCGGAATTCCTGCTTGAAAAGGGCTATCGCGTGCACGGCATTGTGCGAAGGGTAGCGCTGGAAGACCCAGAACATCGTCTCTGGCGAATCCGCCACATTCTAAACGATATCGAACTTCATTCTGGCTCCCTCGAGAGCTTCGCGAGCTTGCATCGCATCGTCCGCTCGGTTCAACCTTCGGAGTGTTACCACTTGGCGGCACAGAGCTTCGTCAGCTACTCTTTTGAGGACGAGTTCTCCACGCTGAACGCGAATATCAACGGTACTCACTACATCCTGGCAGCCGTTCACGACCTGGTGCCGAATTGCCGTTTTTATTTCGCCGGTTCAAGCGAAATGTTCGGGCGTGTGTCGGAGGTTCCCCAGAACGAAAACTCCAAGTTTCATCCCCGCTCCGCATACGGCATTTCCAAGGTCGCAGGTTTCGAATTGACCCGCAATTACCGCGAGGCCTACAAGCTCCACGCTTCGAGCGGGATCCTGTACAATCACGAATCTCCGCGGCGCGGCTACGAGTTCGTAACCCGCAAGATCACTTCCTATGCAGCTAAGATCAAGCTGGGACTGACGGACACGCTGCCTCTGGGAAACCTCGAAGCTAAGCGAGATTGGGGCCACTCAAGGGATTATGTCCGGGCGATGTGGTTGATGTTGCAGCAGCCTGTCCCGGGAGATTACGTTGTGGCAAGCGGCGAAACCCATTCGGTGCGAGAGTTCGCTGAACTGGCTTTTACCCTATTGGGGATGGACTACAGGAAATTCGTCACAACAGACGCGAATCTTCTCCGGCCGGCAGAAGTTGATATTTTGCAGGGCGATGCCTCACTTGCCAAAAAAGTGCTGGGATGGAACCATAGCGTGACATTTCATGACCTGGTCAAGGAGATGGTTGAACA